>Ga0189287_100027_pt1 | contig 255383 bp, 254 predicted proteins | sample UW86minimetaG_FD_130319 | JGI IMG/M metagenome (GOLD analysis project Ga0189287, IMG submission 130319) | Marine microbial communities from the Costa Rica Dome - UW86 mini metaG | ecosystem: Environmental > Aquatic > Marine > Oceanic > Photic zone | place: Costa Rica: the Eastern Pacific... | reverse complement strand
GTCGAGGCCTTCGCCCAAATCGACCACGAGGAGACCGATCCCATTCTCAGTATTACAAGACAAGCCGCCTGATCATGACCTCAGGCCATCCGATAAATTACACCACATTGACGGACGTGACCTCTGTTGCAATTGGAATGATCCTAGATTGTAGAAGCGTACCTTCGCGACCGAGTCATAGGTCGATGTGGTCTTTGTCGATCCAAATTCACACCTCAATTTTCGGACTAACCGCTCTTTCGGTGCCACAGCTTTGCCTGATTGAGATATATGGCGTTAGCCGTTCTTGCATGGGGGGGTGTTCGGGCTGTGCCAAACGTCGCCGGAGGATTTTGACAGCCGTTTGTCCGATAACGTCGGCATTATTCGTAACTGTCGTTAGCGGTGGAAATGACACCTGCGCTTCATCCGTGTCATCTATTCCTACAACTGCAACGTCTTTGCCGACCTCAAGGCCGAGATCCGCCAGGGCACTCATTGCGCCGAATGCCACAAGATCGTTAAAACAGGCGATGGCCGTTGGCTTTGGGCCACCCGAGGCCCAAAGCCGCTTGATGGCAGTATGTGCATCAAGCCTTTTTGACGGCCCGTCGATCCAACTTTCGCGATTAGCGTGAAGTCCCGCCTCGCTAATTGCGGTGAGAAAACCTTCATAGCGTCCGTCAGCTGTCGTTGTGCCTGGCTTGCCTCCCAGCATGATGATTTGCTTGTGGCCTAGGTCGATCAGGTGCCTCGTTGCCAAACGCATGCATTCGGGATCGTCGTTGATTACAAAGTCCAAGGATGTGTCAGGGATCGAGCGCACAATGAGAACAACAGCCCCTCCCGCCTGTTTGAAAGCTTCAAGATCGCTTTCTTGGGTGCCAAGAGCTGGAGATAGGATAAGACCGTCGGCCCCATGTTCAATAAGGGAGGCCATGAAGCGAGCTTGTTTTCCTAGATCGTCATCATGACTGTTTACGAAAATAGCTTCGCCGTCATCTGACAGCCTTGCCTCGGTCGCAGCCAGCATTTCGGCAAAAAACGGGTGCACGATGTCATGAAACCCGACGCCAATGATTCGGGTTCTGCCGGTACGCAACGCAGTGGCGGCACGGTTTTGGATGTATCCAACCTCGTTTACGTAGTCGCGGATTCGTTGTTTTGTGCTGGCCTGAATAAGCGGGCTATTGCGTAGCGCAAGCGATACTGTAGCCACGGACACGCCAAGCGTTTCGGCGATCGCTTTTTGCGTCAGGGCTTTGTTTTTTCTTGTCATGTTGGGCTGTGGTGCCGTGGCTAAATCTGTCTGATCGTCCGTGAGGATCGCACAAAATAATGCATCTGGCCACTGTCAGTTTTCAATCGTTAAAACTTCTATTTAAACGATTGAAAAATTGTTGACACAGGTCGCCCACAGTACCAAACATGCGATCCAGATGCTCGGGAGGAGCTACTGACACTTCCGGGCGCATCTTGTTCAAGGGAGGACTTTATGAAACTTAACTTCAAATTCCACGCAGCATTCGCTGCAGGAGTGCTGGCTGTCGCCACTGTGGGGGCGGCGCATGCGCAAACCGAACTAAAGTGGGGGCATGTCTACGAGGCACAGTCGCCATACCACGCATGGGCCGAATGGGCTGCCGATACTTTTGAGGAGCGCACAGATGGGCGTTACTCCATCGAGGTCTTCCCAGCATCATCTCTGGGTAAGCAGGTAGATCTTGCCGAGGGGCTTGGCCTTGGGACCGTCGATATCATTTATGATGGTCAGTTCTTTGCTGGGCGGCGCTATGGCCCGATGGCCATCGGTAGCGCACCTTTCATGTTCCGTGACTTCGCCCACTGGGAGGCATATCGCAACTCTGAACTATTTCAGGACTTGTCTTCGGGCTACACTGAAGCCACTGGAGACGATGTTGCCGGGTTGGTTTACTATGGGCAACGGCATGTGACATCGAATTCCGAGATCAAGACACCTGCGGATATGGACGGCATGAAGATCCGCGTGCCGAACGCATCGCTTTACAAGATGTTCCCTGAAGCGGTCGGCGCGAATGCCTCGCCGATGGCCTTCGCTGAAGTTTACCTTGCCCTGCAGCAGGGTGTCGTGGATGCACAGGAAAACCCCCTGCCAACCATCCAGTTCAAGAAATTTCACGAGGTTCAGGATTACATTACCCTGACGGGACACATAACGGACGCGCTGTTGACCATCGTTGCGGGCCGGCTTTCAGATAGCATGTCCGAAGAAGACTATTCCACCTTGATGGGCGTGCTTGAAGAGGCGGCCAACGGAGCATCTAACGACATTCGGACAGCGGAATTGGAGCTTGTAGATTGGTTCCGTGAACAAGGCACTACGGTAAACGAGGTTGATCGTGCGCCCTTCCGGGATGCTGTAGCAGAGGGCCTGAATGGTCCAGATGCAACTTGGGATCGCGAAACATTCGATCGGCTCCAGGCGTTGGACTGATAAGGTCGTGCCGGCCGCGACCCTAGGGTCGCGGCCCTGTCTCTTTCTCACGATTCCGCAAATCAAACGGCTGATCAGGCCGAAGGATAAAGTTATGTCCGAACCCGGTTCAATTTTAAATACCGACGGCCAAAAGAAAGGCTTTCCTGCTTTTGACGTTGCCGTGGTCATAATTCTTTTCTGGTTGCTTGCCCTTGTAGTGTTTGTCCAGTTCTTCACGCGCTACGTTTTGAATGACTCGATCGGCTGGACCGAAGAGATCGCCCGCTACTTGCTGGTGGCCGTAACATTTGCCGGATCAGCGGTGGCTGTGCGCCGCAACACGCATATCTCGGTCGAATTCTTCTATCGCTACTTGCCGCTGTCAGGCGCACGCGGGATGGCGCGGTTCGTTGATCTTTTGCGCATCGGCTTGCTGGCGGTGATGACGGGGCTTTGCATTCAGCTAGCGGGTAATACGCGCCAAATGATGACCTCGATCGATGTGCCCAAAGCATGGCTCTACGGTTTCATCGCGGCCTGTTTCGGATTGATGACGATCTATTCCGTGATCGTGGCATGGCGCCACCACAAGACTGGAAAAGCGGATGTCGCGCCCGATATCCCCGCTGGGCTTGATGAATGAGGAACGCCCCATGCTAATTCTTTTCGGAACACTTGCTCTGCTTTTGGTAATCGGCCTACCGGTGGCTTTGTCCTTGGCCGGCGCCTCGCTTGTCTTTTTGCTGATCGAAAGCCCAATCCCGCCCGTGGTGGTGCTACACCGGATGATCAATGGGGTGGACAGTTTCCCCTTACTTGCCGTGCCGTTCTTTATCCTTGCGGGAAGCCTGATGAACCATGCCGGGATCACCGATCGGATTTTCGATTTCGCCAAAGCGCTTGTGGGTTGGATGCGTGGTGGCCTCGGCCACGTCAATATCGGCGCTTCGGTGCTTTTCGCGGGCATGTCGGGGGCGGCAGTAGCCGATGCCGGAGGGCTTGGCACCATCGAGATCAAGGCTATGAAAGAAGGTGGTTATGATGCGGACTTCGCCGTTGGCGTTACCGCGGCGTCCTCGACGATTGGCCCGCTGATCCCACCGTCCTTACCGCTGGTAGTATATGGGGTTGTCTCATCCACCTCAATTGGCCAGCTGTTCGCGGCAGGGCTTGTGCCGGGTTTGCTTATGGCCGTGGCGCTTATGATCATGGTGGCGTGGTATGCGCATGTGCGTGGCTATGGGCGCGACGCGGGATTTGCCTGGAATATCCTTGCGGCAACATTCAAGCGCGCCTTTCTTTCGCTTCTCACGCCGATCATCATCGTGGGCGGCATACTTGCAGGGCTTTTCACGCCGACCGAAGCCGCGATTGCTGCTTGCGCCTATGCGCTCGTGCTTGGCGGGTTGGTGTATCGCACCCTGAGCTTTCGCAAGATTAAGGCCATCTCGCTTGATACCATCGAGACCACGGCGATCGTTTTGCTGATTGTCGCGGCAGCCTCGATCTTTTCATGGATCTTGACCACGAACCGGGTGACGGAAATGGTCGCCGAGATGATCCTCGGGCATACGCAGAACGTCTTTCTGGTCCTTTTGTTGATCAATGTGGTTCTGCTTATTGTCGGCTTCTTCATGGAGCCGGTTGCGGCCATCACCATCCTGACACCTGTGCTTTTGCCGCTTGTCGTGGAATTGGGTGTCGACCCTGTGCACTTTGGCATCATGATGGTTCTCAACTTGATGCTTGGGTTGCTGACGCCCCCCGTGGGGATGGTGCTTTACGTGCTGGCCCGCGTGGCTGACATCAAGTTTGAAAGCGCCGTGCGGGCCACCGCGCCGTTCCTGATCCCGTTGGGCACAGTGCTACTACTGATCACCTACGTTCCAGCCCTGTCGATGTGGCTGCCAAACCTTCTTTACCGTTAATCGAACGAGATTGGACCGCAGATATGCCATCCAAAGCAAAAACTAATATCGAAGACTATCTAAGGATGTACCGTCAGATGGTGCGGATCCGGACTTTCGAGGATAACGCAAACCAGCTGTATCTCTCCGCTAAAATGCCTGGGCTGACCCATATGTATTCCGGCGAGGAAGCAGTGGCTGTCGGTATCTGCGAGGCGCTGACCAAAGACGACAAGATCACCTCGACCCACCGCGGCCATGGGCATTGCGTGGCCAAGGGTGCCGAGTTCAAGGAAATGTTCTGTGAACTTCTTGGCAAGGAAGAGGGCTATTGCCGGGGTAAGGGCGGCTCGATGCATATCGCCGATCAATCAAACGGAAATCTGGGGGCAAACGCAATCGTTGGCGGCTCCATGGGGATTGCCACCGGCGCGGCCTTTACCTCCAAATTGCTAGGCAAAGAAGATGTCACTGTCTGCTTCTTTGGCGATGGGGCCACTGCGCAGGGCCTGATGTATGAGGTTATGAACATGGCCGCGCTTTGGAACCTGCCGGTGATCTACGCCTGCGAAAACAACGGCTACTCTGAATACACCAAGACCGAGGAAATCGCCGCTGGGTCCATCACTGCGCGTGCTGAGGCCTTCGGCATAGAGGCGCATCAGGTCGACGGCCAGGACGTGTTGGCGGTCAATGAGTTGGCCCAGAAGCTTGTGGCGCGAGCCCGCAAGGGAGAAGGCCCTTTTTTCATGGAGCTGATGACCTACCGGTACCACGGCCACCATGTGGGCGATATCAACCGCGAATATTATCGCTCTAAAGAAGAAGAAAAGGATTGGAAGGAAAACCGCGACCCTATCATTCGTTTCCGCGGTTGGCTGGTCGAACAGGGCATTGCCACTGAAGACGAAATTGAAGCCATGAACGCCGAGATCAAAAAGGATGCCGAAGAGGCTGTCGCCTATGCGGAAACGGCGCGTTACCCCGACCAATCCGAGGTTGATATGCACGTCTTTACCGACATCAAGCACGCACTCGCGCGCGACACCGCCTGAGGAGAACGATATGCGAGAGATTACCCTGTCCCAAGCGGTCAACGAAGCGCTGGCCGAAGAGATGCGCCGCGACGAGACCGTGTTCATTATCGGTGAAGATGTGGCCGAAGCGGGTACGCCTTTTAAGGTGCTCAGTGGGCTTGTCGAGGAGTTCGGAACAGGTCGTGTTGTTGACACCCCTATCTCTGAGCCGGGCTTCATGGGTATTGCCGTGGGAGCCGCGATGACTGGCTCGCGCCCTGTCGTGGACCTGATGTTCGGCGATTTCATCTATTTGATTATGGATCAGCTTTGCAATCAGGCGGCCAAGACGCATTACATGTCGGGCGGCAAGCTGAATGTGCCGCTGGTCCTGCGCACCAATCTCGGTGCGACCCGCCGCTCGGCGGCGCAGCACTCGCAATCTCTACATGCGCTAGTCGCTCATATTCCGGGGCTAAAGGTGGCTTTGCCCTCCTCGGCTTACGAGGCCAAGGGACTGATGAAGACCGCGATCCGCGATGATAACCCGGTGGTTATCTTCGAAGACAAGCTCATGTACAACGACAAGGCACCTGTGCCTGAAGATGAGTTCCTCATTCCGTTTGGCGAAGCCAACATCAAGCGCGAAGGCTCCGATATCACTCTGATTGGTACTTCGTCGATGGTGCAGGTCTGCGAAGCTGCTGCCGATATTTTGGCCAAAGAGAAAATTGCGGCCGAAGTTATCGATCCGCGCACCGTCGTGCCGCTGGATGAGGCCGCGCTGCTCAAATCGGCCAGGAAAACGTCGCGCGTGATCGTTGTGGATGAAGGCCATCAGAGCTTTGGCATCACCGGTGAAATCGCCAGCCGGATCAATGAAAAGGCGTTCTATCACCTTGATGCACCGGTGCTGCGTATGGGCGCGATGGATGTGCCGGTGCCCTTCAGCCCCGCGCTGGAAGACATCACCGTGCCCACGCCAGAAGCGGTGGCCGAGAACGCCCGCAAACTGATGAGTGGGGAGATGATCCATGCCGCATGAAGTGATCATGCCAGCACTTGGCATGGCGCAGGATACCGGCCTGATCGTCAGTTGGTTCAAAAGCCCCGGCGATGCGGTCAAATCCGGTGATGCGCTCTTCGAGGTTGAAACCGACAAGGCCACTATGGAGGTCGAAGCCCCCGCCGATGGCTATTTGACAGATGTGCAGGCTGACGCCGGGGCCGAGGTGCCTGTCGGCAATGTCATTGCGCTGATTTCCGACTCCGCCGAGGATAGCGCAAACATGACCAACGCCGCGCCCGCTGACGCGAAGTCAGCACCATCGGCCGAGCCCCTCGCCCAAGAAACCGCCTTGCCCGCGGGCGCTGAGGTGATCATGCCCGCGCTTGGAATGGTGCAGGATACAGGTCTGATTGTTGCGTGGCACAAATCGCCGGGTGACGCCGTTGCCTCGGCTGATATCCTTTTCGAGGTGGAAACTGATAAATCCACCATGGAGGTCGAGGCTGGGCATGACGGTTTTGTTGCGGCTCTTCTGGCGGAAGCGGGCGAAGAGGCCCCGGTCGGCGACGTGATCGCCATTATCTCGGCTGGCAAACCCGACGCCCCCGTGCAGCGCAGTATTGCAGATATGGCCAGCCAGAAGGCCGCCGCTCGGCAGCCGGCCCAGGATGGCGGTGCCAAGATCGCTCCCGCTGATACGGCCCCGGCCAAAGTTGCGACCCCGAAAGCGGCCCCTGCGGCCAAGCCACGGGCCGATGGCCGCATCCTTGCCTCCCCCAAGGTGCGGCGCTTGGCGTTGGAACGGGGCCTTGATCTGAACCGACTGGTCGAGGCGGGCCACCCACAGCCCTATCACGCGGCGGACATCGAGGTGCTCAAATCCCTGCCTACGGTGCCTGCTGCGAGCGAGGCCGCCGCGCAATCGCGTCGCCTGACCGCCGATCTGCCAAGCGACGGCTTTGCCGCCTTTGCCGCTTGGGCCGCTGACACTGCCGGGCTGGAGGATGCCCCGGCACTTCTGGCCGGGCTGGCGGGGGGCAGCCTCAGACGGGATCACGCCACAATCGCGGTCGAGAGCTTCGGCCAAACCCGCACCTTCGCCGTGCCTGCCGGGCCGCTTAGCGCGATCACCCCTGCCGACGAAGGCACCACGACCGATCTTACGCTACGCGACCTGCGCCTGAGCCAGATCAGCAGCGTCGCTCTCGGGGCCGAGGACACCCCCGTTCTCACCTTGACGCGCGCGGGCGACGGTCTGTCGATCACGCTTGAATGCGCCAGCCACCACCTGACCGCACGCGAGGCCACGAGCCTTCTGTACGAATTTGCAGGCCGGATTGAGCATCCGCTCCGCCACCTGCTCTAAGACATGGAGTCCAAGATGGAATTTACCGACCTCTATATCAACGGCGAATGGCGCAAGACGTCCGACCGCTTTGATGTACTGAACCCCGCCACCGAAGAGGTTCTGGCCTCCGTCGCCTCCGCCGATATTGCCGATGCCGATTCCGCCCTCGATGCCGCCGAAGCCGCGATGAGGGATTGGGCCGCGCGCACCCCGCGCGAACGCTCAGAAGTGCTGCGCAAAGCGTGGGAATTGATGACCGCAAAGCTCGACTACTTTGCCAATCTGATCACGCTGGAAAACGGCAAGGCCGGGGTCGATGCTAAGGGCGAGGCCACCTATGCCGCCGAGTTCTTCCGCTGGTTCGCTGAAGAAGCGGTGCGGGCCGATGGCATGATCACCCACGCACCCGCCTCGGGCGCGCGCATCATCGTGCAGCACAAGCCCGCTGGTCTGGCCGTGCTGGTCACGCCATGGAACTACCCCGCTGCCATGGGCACCCGCAAGATCGCGCCCGCGCTGGCCGCGGGATGTGGCGTCGTTATCAAGCCCGCCTCGGAAACCCCGCTGACGATGCTTGCGCTCATGCCGCTTCTTGAAGAAGCGGGTGTGCCCAAGGGCCTGGTCAACGTCTTGCCCTCGCGCCGCACTGGCGCGCTTGTTGATCACATGCTGCATGACCCGCGCGTGCGCGTGGTCAGCTTCACGGGATCCACGGGCGTGGGCCGAAAATTGCTCAAAAGTGCTGCAAACCAGGTGCTCAAGCCTGCCATGGAACTGGGCGGAAATGCCCCCGTCGTAGTCTTCGAAGATGCCGATATGGACACCGCCATTGAAGGCACCATGCTGGCTAAAATGCGCAATTTGGGCGAGGCCTGCACCGCGGCCAACCGTATTTATGTGCACGAAGACATCGCGGAGGAATTCATCAAGCGCCTTACCGAACGGATGAGCGCGCTCAAGGTCGGCGACGGCACCGACCCGTCCGTAGATGTGGGGCCTCTGGTCAATGCGGATACGCGAAACAAGGTGGCCGAATTCGTGGCAGACGCGGTCGCCAAGGGCGCTAAGGTCGAATGCGGTGGCGCGGTTCCTGACGGCAAGGGTTTTTACTACCCGCCAACAGTTCTGTCGAACGTCTCCGAAGATGCCGAATGTGTGCATGACGAAATATTCGGTCCGGTCGCGGCCATTCAGACCTTCAAGGACCAAGAAGAGGTCATCAAGCGTGCAAATGCTACCGAATACGGCCTTGTTGCCTATGTTTTTTCCGAAGACATGAAACGCGCCTTGCAGGTCTGTGAACGGCTCGAATACGGCATGGTCGGCCTGAACCGTGGATTAGTCAGCGACCCAGCCGCCCCCTTCGGTGGCGTGAAGCAATCGGGCTTGGGCCGTGAAGGCGGGCATGAGGGTATGCTTGAGTTCATGGAAACCCAATACATTTCGGCCAGTTGGTAAGGGGGCGGACATGAGCGACATCATCGCACCACCGTCGGTTCGGGCCCGTGCCCTCGAAAAGGGCATCGACTTGGAAAAACTTGCCAAGGACCTGGGCCGCACAAGCGTTGCCCTTGAGGACCTGGAGGGCGGCAAAACCGCCGCCGGAACTGCTGGCGACACCTCGTATTGGGATGTGGATCATAGCCAATATGGTCCCGTCACCGAAGAACCGATGAGCCGTTTTGCACAGGTCGCAGCGGCCAATCTTGGGGCGGCCAACGCGCTGATCCCGCAGGTCACCCATCATGACCGCGCCGATGTCACTGCTATTGAGGCGTTGCGCAAGGACCTCAAGCCCGAGGCACAGGCGCGTGGCGTCAAGCTGACCGCACTAGCGTTTCAGGCCAAGGCGCTTGCCCGTGCGCTGCGGGAGTTTCCGCGCTTCAACGCTTCGCTCTCGCCCGATGGAAAAACGCTGATCCTCAAGGACTACGTGCATATCGGCATCGCCGTCGACACCGCCCATGGCCTCATGGTCCCGGTGATCCGCGATGCCGATAAAAAAGGCCTCTGGCAGATCGCAGCTGAAATCGCGGACATTGCAGGGCGGGCGCAAAACCGCAAGGTCGGCCCCGATGAAATGGGCGGTGCGTCGATGACCATTACCAATCTTGGCGGCATCGGTGGCATCGGCTTCACCCCCATCGTCAACCCGCCCGAGGTGGCCATTCTGGGCCTCACCCGCACCGAAACGGTCACCGTCTGGGAGGGCGACACACCGCGCCCCGTGCCCATGGTCCCGCTGGACCTCAGCTATGACCACCGCGTGATCAACGGCGCCGACGCGGCACGTTTCGTGACCTATCTTGCCGGCCTTATCGCCGATCCGCGCCGCATCATGGTCTGAGGGGAAGATCATGTCTGACAACCACGCCGACCTTATCGTTCTTGGCGCCGGACCCGGCGGTTACGCCTGCGCCTTTCGTGCCGCCGACCTGGGGCGCAAAGTCGTCATGGTCGATCCACGCGCCAGGCTTGGCGGGGTCTGCCTCAACGTAGGCTGCATCCCCTCTAAGGCCCTTCTGCACGCCGCCGAAGTGATCCGCGAAGCCCGCCACATCAATGACTGGGGCATCTCGACTGGCAAGAGCTCGGTCGATCTGTACAAGCTCCGCGCCAAGAAAGACGGAATTGTCGGGCAACTGACCACAGGGCTTAACGGTCTAGCCAAACGCCGCAAGGTGCAGACTATTCGTGGCACGGCGCAATTCACAAGCGACAAAAGTCTAGATATCGACGGAGAAAGCTGGTCCTTCGATCAGGCTGTCATCGCTGTCGGGTCCGCCCCGGTGCGCCTGCCTGGCTGGCCCGAAGATGACCGAATCTGGGATTCCACCGATGCGCTTGAGCTGCGCGATATCCCAAAGCGACTGGCCATTGTCGGCGGCGGGATCATCGGGCTGGAAATGGCCACGATCTATGCCGCATTGGGCAGTGCCGTGACCGTGATCGAGTTCATGGATCAGGTCGCCCCCGGTGCCGATGCCGAAGCGGTGGCGGTCCTGCATGCCGCGTTTGAGGCCGAAGGCGTCACCATACACATCGGCACCAAGGTGACCGAGGTGAAAGCCACCAAATCCGCCCTGACACTCAAATGCGAAGGGGGATATGAGGGCAGCATCAAGGCGGATGCAGCGATCCAGGCCGTTGGCCGTCGCTCGAACGGCGGCCTTGTCGCACCAGAGGCCGCAGGTGTCGACATAGATGACCGGGGCGTTATCCACGTCGATACCTCCTGCCGCACGAATGTTGCAGGTATTTTCGCCATTGGCGATGTCACCGGCAACCCGATGCTAGCGCACCGCGCAACGCATCAAGGGCACATCGCCGCCGAAGTCGTCAGTGGTCACGCCGCCGCCCTGGATACCGATTTCATCCCTTCGGTCGCCTACACCAACCCCGAGTTGGCTTGGGCAGGCCTCACCGAAGCGCAGGCCAAGGATCAAGGCATCACACATAAAACTGCCAACTTTCCCTGGGCCGCCAGCGGGCGCAACCTTGCGTCGGGCGGGGGTGACGGGCTGACCAAGTTGGTCTATTGCCCTAACACGCATCGCCTTTTGGGAGCCTCGATCGTTGGGCGCAATGCGGGGGAATTGCTGGCTGAATGCGTGCTGGCGATGGAAGTGGGCGCCCGGCTTGAGGACATCGCACTGACCGTCCATGCTCATCCGACATTATCCGAGACCATCGCCTTCTCAGCAGAACGCGCGCTTGGTACGCTGACGGATCTCTGACCAATGCAACCCCAGATCGACCTGAGCGGCAAAACGCCCCTTGTCACCGGCGCCAGCCGGGGTATCGGATTTGCCATCGCACAGTCATTTGCTCAATGGGGTGCTGAATGTTATCGGCGCCGGAACCAAGATCAAATCGCAAGACCTTGTACCACTGTTTCAGGATCAGCCCGGCAGCTTCCAACCGCTGGATTGCGACCTCTCCGGTCGCGGCAGGATTGACGCCATGATCTCTGAGCTCAACGACGAAGGGGTGCAGGTCGACATTCTGGTCAACAACGCTGGAATCATCCGCCGAACCGAGGCCGCCCACCACAGCGACAAGGATTGGGACGCCGTTATGGCGGTCAATCTGGATTCCGTCTTCCTGCTGAGCCGCGCATTCGGGGCGCGCATGCTGGACCGGGGTCATGGCAAGGTTATCAACATAGCCTCGGTGCTCTCGTTTCAGGGGGGAATTCTTGTTCCCGGCTACGCGGCGGCCAAAGGCGCCATCTGAATCGCGCCGGGTTAGCCGGAGGCTGGTTTTGGTTAGTTACGCGGCCATGTCTGCAGTTTCCAGAGCGGCGTAGAAGTTTGCCTATGCTTCTGCCGGCGGGATGTTTCCGATCGGTTCGAGGAGGCGGCGGTTGTTGAACCAATCCACCCATTCGAGGGTGGCATATTTGACGGCCTGGAAATTGCGCCATGGCCCGCGGCAGTGGATGACCTCGGCCTTGAAGAGACCATTGATGGTCTCCGCCAGAGCATTGTCATAGCTGTCGCCGACGCTTCCAACGGAAGGCTCGATGCCCGCCTCGCCCAGCCTCTCGGTGTATTTGATGGACAGGTATTGCGACCCGCGGTCGGAATGGTGGACGAGCCCCGCGCCATTGACCGGGTGGCGATCGTGAAAAGCCTGTTCGAGGGCATCGAGCACGAAGCCTGCCTGCGCTGTTTGGCTCGCCCGCCAGCCGACGATCCGGCGTGCGTAGGCGTCGATGACGAAGGCGACATAGACGAACCCCCTCCAGGTGGCGACGTAGGTGAAATCGCTGACTCACAGCATGTTCGGCGCGGGCACCCGGAACTGCCGCTTCACCTTGTCCAGCGGGCATGGGGCCTTCTTGACGGAGATGGTCGTCTTGTGGGGCCATCTGCTTCGATACATCCACCTACCACTACAAGTCCCGGCGAACGGACCAGGCTGCCGTCGAGAGGCGGATCAAGAAGATCGCGGAGACGCGTGTGCGCTATGGCTACAGGCGCGTTAACGTGCTGCTGCGACGGGAGGGATGGGTGATCAACATGAAAAAGACGCGCAGGATTTACAATGAGTTGGGCCTGCAGCTGCGGAACAAGCATCCGAAACGGCGGGTGAAAGCGAAGCAGCGCAAAGACCGACAGGAAGCGGTCGGACCAAACGATGTCTGGGCAATGGACTTCGTGCACGACCAGCTTGCCCTTGGAAAGAAGCTGCGCATCCTGACCGTCGTCGATACACATTCCCGGCTTTGTCCGGCTGCCGATCGGCGGTTCATCTACCGGGGCGAGGACGTCGTGCATACACTCGAACGGGTTTGCAGGCAGATCGGCTACCCCAAGACCATACGAGTCGACAACGGCAGCGAATTTATCTCCCGCGATCTCGATCTCTGGGCATACACAAACGACGTCACACTGGACTTCTCACGGCCCGGGAAACCAACTGACCACGGCTTCATCGAAGCGTTCAATAGCAAACTCAGGGCCGAGTGTCTGAACGCGCACTGGTTCATGAGCCTTGGAGATGCGCGGGAAAAGCTGGAGGATTGGCGTAGACACTACAACGAGGAGAGACCCCACAGCGCGATCGGATACAACGTCCCGATTGCCGTGCATTATCCCGATGGCGCAACCAGCCCGTCATCGTGAGACAGCCGGAAAATTACAGCTTTCGGCGGTCCAAGGTTGGGGAGCAGAGCAAAAGACCCGCAGACTCTCGTTATGAACGAGGGAGCCTCGGGGGGCAGGTCAGATCGAGACCGATGAAGCTTTTGTGGGTGTGTCAGTCAACACGTTCTGAAGGGCAGATTTATGATGAGCCAGCCTGGGGGTGGCTGGCTCATCCGGATGGTCCTTCTCAGGTTATTTTGGAACAAGGGCAGCGTTGACGACGTGGATCACATTATTCGATGGATCGACATCCGCGATTGTCACGAGGCTGGCGTTCCCGCTTCATAGATGTAGGTATTGTTGCCTTTGACCTGTGCCGACTGCTAGAGTGGCTCTTGACCCTGCCTGCCACATGAAATACGTCCTTCCAGCAGAGAGCGGGCGTTGTGTAATGGTAAGACCTCAGCCTTCCAAGCTGATGATACGGGTTCGATTCCCGTCGCCCGCTCCAAAAATTCTTTTCCGACACTTTGCCGACAAAATCATTCAGCGCGTACAGCTTACTATTTGAAAAAAAGATATAAAATGCCGCCTGCGCATCTGTCTTCCAAGCAAGAGATGCGGGTTCGATTCCCGCCGCCCGCTCCAAGATAATTGCGCTTCTGTTTGGTACTGCGGCAAATCTGGCCCCTTGACCCCACGCGCCTCCCCGGCCAAGAAACGTGACCGAAAAGGCAAGGGAACGGAACATGGTGCGCAAAGCTGAAAATGGCGCCGATATGCTGGAGCGCGACAAGTCCAAGGATATGGGTGCGCTTGGCCAGCTGTGGCCCTTCCTCAAGCCTTACAAGAAACTGCTGGGCGCTGCACTTCTTGCGCTGGTCCTGACGGCGATGGTGTCACTGGCACTGCCGCTGGCCGTGCGTCGCGTGGTCGATAACTTCGGCGCCGCAGACAGTGCCATTCTCGATCTTTATTTCATGGCCGCCCTTGGGATCGCCGCGCTGCTTGCGATCGGCACGGGGCTTCGCTACGCGCTGGTGACACGTTTGGGCGAACGTGTCGTGGCGGATATCCGCAAAGCGGTTTTCGATCGCGTGATCGGAATGAGCCCGGCGTTTTTCGAAAAGATCATGACCGGAGAGGTGCTGAGCCGGATCACGACGGACACGACACTGATCCTGTCGGTGATCGGTTCGTCCGTATCGATCGCGCTGCGCAACTTGCTGATCTTCATCGGCGGCCTGATCTTCATGCTGTTGACCTCGGCGAAACTGACCGGAATGGTGTTGCTTATCGTGCCGCTGGTCATCGTGCCGATCCTGACCATGGGCCGCAGGCTGCGCAAGCTCAGCCGCGAAAATCAGGATTGGATTGCCAACAGTTCGGGCAATGCATCCGAGGCGCTTCTGTCAGTACAGACCGTGCAGGCGTTCACCCATGAAGATGCCAGCCGGGGGCGATTTGCGGACGTGACCGAGGAAAGCTTCGACGCGGCCCGCCGCCGGATCACGACACGAGCAGCCATGACGGTGATTGTCATCTTCCTGGTGTTCACCGGCATCGTCGGTGTCCTGTGGATTGGTGCGAATGACGTGCGCTTGGGTGACATGACGCCCGGATCACTTGTGCAGTTCGTCATCTATTCGGTCATGGTCGCGGGCGCTGTTGCGGCTCTGTCCGAAATCTATGGCGAATTGCAGCGCGCTGCGGGTGCAACCGAGCGTCTGGTCGAATTGCTGCAGGCCGAGGATCACGTGAAGGATCCGGCCAACCCCGTCGCGTTGCCTCGACCGGTGCGCGGCGCGATCAGCTTCGAGAATGTGCGGTTCGCGTATCCATCACGCCGTGAAACTCCGGCACTGGATGGCTTTGATCTGCAGGTGGCACCAGGTGAGACGATTGCGCTGGTTGGGCCTTCTGGGGCCGGCAAGACCAGCGTCATCCAGATGGTTCAGCGGTTCTACGACCCTGATCAGGGGCGTGTCACGCTTGACGGAATTTCCCTTGCCGACATGGTGCGCCGCGACTTCCGGCGGGACATGGCGCTGGTGCCGCAAGATCCGGTCATTTTCGCCGCGTCGGCCCGTGAAAACATCCGCTTCGGTCGCCTCGATGCCAGCGATGCAGAGGTCGAAGACGCCGCGCGCGCAGCGGCAGCCCATGACTTCATCGCGGCGCTGCCGGACGGCTACGATACCTATGTGGGCGAACGTGGTGTCATGTTGTCAGGTGGGCAGAAACAACGGATCGCGATCGCTCGGGCCATTCTGCGAGATGCACCGGTGCTTTTGTTGGACGAGGCCACCTCGGCGCTGGATGCGGAAAGCGAGCGCGCGGTACAGATGGCCGTGGAGTCGATGGCGCGCACCCGCACGACCCTTATCGTCGCGCACCGTCTGGCAACCGTTAAGAAGGCGGACCGAATCATCGTGATGGATCAGGGCCGCATTGTTGCACAGGGTACCCATGAGGCGCTGGTCGCCGAGGATGGTCTCTATGCGCGTCTGGCGCGGCTGCAGTTCACGGATGGTCAGGCCGCTTGACCGAAGGGCAGACCCGCACGGGTTCTGCCAACCAGATTGATGGGGAACGACAACATGAGGATCGCCACCTCGGCCTATCCGCTTGATCCGGTCCGGACATGGGAGGCTTATGCCGCCAAGCTGAGCGATTGGGTTGCAGACGCGGCCCGACAGGGTGCGGAGCTGTTGGTGTTTCCCGAATATGGTGCGATGGAACTGGCCATGCTGGACGGGCCCGAGGCCGCCGGCGATCTGGAGCGGTCTTTGCACGCTGTCTCGAGGTGGCTGCCGGATGTGGATGATCTGCATTCGGACCTCGCGGCTCGGCACGGCGTGCATATCTGCGCCGCGTCGGCGCCGGTGTTCGATACCGACCACGGCACCAGGCCGGTCAACCGGGCGCGGTTATTCACCCCGCAGGGGGGATGCGGCGTGCAGGACAAGCAGATCATGACCCGCTTCGAACGCGAGGAGTGGGATGTGATCCCCGGTGGCCCCTTGCAGCTTTTCGATACAGCGCTTGGCCGGATCGGCATCCTGATCTGTTATGATGTCGAATTTCCCTTGTTGGCCCGCGCTTTGTCCGAAGCGGACCTCATTCTTGCCCCGTCCTGTACCGAGGCGCTGGCGGGATATTGGCGGGTGCGTATCGGCGCGATGGCACGGGCGCTGGAAACGCAGTGTTGTCTGGCCATGTCGTCAACCATCGGTGCGGCTTCCTGGTGCCCGGCGGTCGACGAAAACACCGGAACAGGGGGCATCTTTGGACCGCCCGACACAGGGTTTCCGCCGACCGGCGTGATTGCCGAAGGGGCATTGAACACGCCCGGCTGGACCGTTGCGGATGTCAGCCTGTCGGCTGTCGCGAATGTGCGCGCGGATGGCGTGGTGCTGAACCGACACCATTGGCCAGAACAGCCAGAACGCGCCGAGAATGCCATAAACGTGCGCCTGCGTTGATTATGAGCTTGAAAAACACGCCGAATAGCTCCATTTAAGGCGCGGTCCGCGCATAGGCGGATTCCATAACGAAGGAGACATCATGGCCAAGGAAGATACGCTCGAATTCCCCGGTGTCGTGAAGGAACTCCTGCCTAACGCGACATTTCGGGTCGAGCTTGAAAACGGCCATGAGATCATCGCGCACACGGCAGGAAAGATGCGCAAGAACCGCATCCGTGTTCTTGCCGGCGACAAGGTGCAAGTCGAAATGACGCCTTACGATCTGACCAAGGGTCGGATCAACTATCGCTTCAAATAAGCGCTTTTGACTGAATGCGTTTGATCCTCGGATCCGGCAGCCCGCGCAGGCGGGACCTGCTGGCCCAGATAGGCGTGATTGCGGACGATATCCGCCCGCCCGACATCGACGAAACCCCCCGCAAACAAGAATTGCCGCGCCCCTATTGCACCCGGATGGCCCGCGAAAAGGCACTGGCCGTGGCGGCCGATAAGGCGGATATCGTTCTGTCGGCAGATACCACGGTTGCGCTTGGCCGTCGGATTATGGGCAAGCCCGCAACCGCGGGAGAGGCCGCACAGTTCTTGCTGGCAATGTCAGGCCGGCGCCACAAGGTAATTACCGCCGTGGCTGTGCGAAAAGGCGACAGGCTTTGGGAGCGCGACGTCGTGAGCAGCGTCAAGATGAAGCGATTGTCCGATCAAGACATCAACGCGTACCTGGCGACCGGCGATTGGCAGGGTAAAGCGGGTGGCTACGGGATCCAGGGGCCGGCTGCGGCGTTCATACCCTGGATCGAAGGATCGTTCACGGCGGTTGTGGGCTTGCCGTTGTGTGAGACGGTCTCGCTTTTGCAAGCCGCCGGATATCCGGTTTTCGGAGGGTGGACCGCATGAAAGGGCGCTTGATCGTATTGGATGAACTGAACGGTCGTGAAGCGGCGGCACTGATGGTCGATGGACGGCTGGAGGATTTGTTCATCGATAGTGATGGGCCGCGAACGGGGGCGATCTATCGCGGTGTCGTCGATCGTCCGATCAAGGGGCAAGGCGGCGTCTTTGTCCGTACACCGGATGGGATGGCCTTCCTGCGCCAGGTGAGCGGTCTGCGGCCCGGACAGACCGTGCTTGTCCAGGTCACTGGCCACCCGGAACCGGGCAAGGCCCTGCCTGTCACGGCCAAGCTGCTCTTCAAAAGTCGCTACGCCATAGTGACGCCCGATGCGCCCGGCCTGAATGTCTCTCGCAGCATCCGCGATGATGATCGTCGCGATGCGTTGTTGGCTATTGCCCATGCCGAGATGGATGGCAGTGACATGGGCCTTATTCTGCGGTCGTGCTGCGCCGAGGCCAGCGATGACGACATCGCGGAGGACATCCGCGCTATGCATGACCTGGCCCAGGCTGTGGCAGAGGATCGCGAAGGTAGCGATCCGGAAAAGCTGACCGAGGGCGACGGGCCGCATATCCTGGCTTGGCGCGAATGGACGGAACCGGCCGATCTGGATACGTCCGGGGGCAGTTTCGGGGTGCATGGGGTGCTCGACCAGATCGAAACCCTGCGCGATCCGGAATGTCCGATGCCGGGTGGGGCTTCCATGATCGTGGAGCCGACCCGCGCTTTTGTTGCCGTCGATGTAAATACCAGGGGTGACATGTCGCCTGCTGCAGGCTTCAAGGCCAATCTGGCCGCTGCGAAAGACCTGCCACGCCAATTGCGTCTGCGTGGCCTCGGCGGTCCGATCGTGATGGATCCGGCCCCGATGCCCAAGAAAGATCGCCGCCAGTTTGAAACCGCCTTGCGGGCTGCGTTTCGCAGCGATGTCGTCGAAACGGCGCTTGTCGGCTGGACGCCCATGGGCCATTTTGAACTTCAGCGGAAACGAGATCGCGTTTCTTTGAGCGAGGTGAAGATATGACATGCCCGATCTGCCAAAAGGAGACGGATACCCGCTTTCGACCGTTCTGTTCCAAGCGCTGTGCAGATGTCGATCTTGGCAAGTGGCTGGGGGGTGATTACGCGGTTCCGTCGCAAGATCCCGAGGATATCGAGCGCGCTTTCGAAGAGGCCGAAGCAGAGCGCTCGAAACCACATTGAAAATTTTGGCAATCCCTCTGGACACGCCCTTCGTGCTCGCCTAAGACACGTCCACCCGAACGCATCAGCGTTCCCCGTGCCCGGGTAGCTCAGGGGTAGAGCAGTGGATTGAAAATCCTCGTGTCGGTGGTTCGATTCCGCCCCCGGGCACCAAAGCACCTCCAAGTGTGAATGATATCAATGGGTTATGGGGCGAAATCGTCCCACCGTTTTCGCGTCTGGGCAAAAGTGGGACTTTTTTGTTCGCGGTTCGGTCTGACTAGCTGCTGCTTGGTCTTACGGTTGCAAGCCATGAAGTTTCTTGGAGAGGTTAGGCACGAGATGCAGCAGGGTGCGGCAAGTTGTGAAATCGGCGGTCTGTGGGAGGGATGCGCAGATGCGCTTGAGGATGCATCGAGGCCCGCGTCAGCTAGGGCATTGCTCTCGATACTTCTCTGGTTACATCCTGGACTCCCGGCATGTCCCAAACGTCGTCTCGAAGCATAAACCGGTGGCTGTTTGTGTGGGAAACATACTTTGACCGCTCCTCAATTAGTTCACGTGGGATTAATGCTGCCCTAGTCACACGGAAGTCATCATCAAAGAGAAGGCCTGCCAGCACATCAAAGTGTCCGCCAGCCAGATCACGGATTGCTGACAGTTGGCGAGACCTATTTCGGCGATGAACTCGTCGGCCCTTGATCTGGTATCGCGTTCCGTCTGGGCTTTTCGCGTCGTATCCACGCTCAGAGTTCGGGGCCTGAACCCAACCGAACGCCGAGCAAAAGAGGTATTCCGCAAGGTCGCCAGTTGGATTGTTCGCGCTGCGCAAAACACCACGTAGACGAAGTTCCTCTCCTAATCTGGAATGAAGGGCCAAGAGTTCAGGCACTGTCATTTCTTCAGGAATGCGCATTGCGATCAATCCTCAGGTGCCCGCTGGCAGTCCGCTAGCAACAAGCGTTTGACTTTTCCACTGGCCGAGCTGACCCGCCTAACTCTCATGTCCAGTTTGTTGCGCGTCCCGATATTGCTTCCATGGAGAGACCAAGTCAGTAGCGGAAGATCCCCAACGGAAAAATCTCCATCCGGCCGAATAGGAATCACGCGATCAAATTGATCTACAAACACTCGAGCATTACGCGACAGAGAGTTGTAACGGGTAACATTGCCGCGGACGATTTCCAAGCCAACAGCTTCTTCCTGGGTGTTAACCCAGTCCTTTGTTTCGGCATCGAAAGTTACAAGTTCGGTTCGAGGTGTCCCAATAGACATATTCGTTATGGTGCCTTCTTCGCCAATTGGCCGGTGAGCATCTTGAAGGCTCCCTTCTAGGATTTCAGATAGCTCGTCAAAGTCTACAGGTGGCTTCCTCAAAGGAGGGGGCTCTTTCCTTTGATAGATTTTCTTGAGACTCGCAGTTTCTGGTTCAGCGTCCAAACTGCCCGTGGCTCTTTTGAAAGCTGTCTTTATGAAATCGTAGAACATTGGCCCGCCGAGAGCTACTGCCGCGGTCGAGGTGGCCGGATAGGTTTCCATCAGAACAATCAACTCAAAAATGAAACTTCCCTGCCGAGAAGGCTTCATTTGAATGGAAGCACCTTTCAATGCAGGCGCGCGGGTCGTGACCTCTCCCGTCATGTAGGCATGCGTTGCGAGGTGAAGTGCTCGCGTAATTCCGTCGATTGACGTGGCGCCGTCATAGCCTGGAAGTAGGTTTTGGTCTGCCAACCCTCCCACATATCGAATCTTCAATCGGTGCTCAGATAGGGTCGCCATTCATTGCCTCCAACGTTGGATCTACTGGAAGCTAGGGCCGCTTGCCGTGCAACGCACGAAGAAAATTCAAAAATCTGAGCCCCCTCTGTGCGGCTAGAGCCTTGAAAAAGGACGCGACCGTCAGCTTGAGCTGACTGTTCATGGCGCGAAATGGCTCGTCAGTTTTGAAAGAAAGTGATCGTGTTGCCGCGCGTGATCAGCGACGATGGGCTTCCGGGGGCAAGGATTTCCGTTAGCTTTAGCCTAAGCCAATCGCTTGGCTTTGCGCAGCGTCTGCATTGTCAGGTATTCGGCGAGCAGTCGTTCTGCTTCTGCCTCAATCGCCACGCGACGGGCGAGGCCGAGCATTGCCAGTTTGTCCTCATGGCTACGTGCCATAGTTGTTTTCCGTTCCAGTTGTCGCGGCAGTGCGCGCTACTCTCTCTAGTACAAGCTGTGACCCACTTCGAAGCCAAATTGGTCTGCCACCCCGCAGAATGCGGATTGGACGACAAGGGCGATCCGGCTGGCTTCTCAAGTCAGGAACCGCCACCCCGCGCTTCCTCCCTTCCCGGCCCGTCTCCGCCCCGTGACAACAGCTTCATCCCGGATGCAGCCAGCACCTTCTGGCGCGCGGCGCGGGTGTAGCGCGATGCCTCCTTCATGGTCGTCCAGCCGAAGATCGCCATCAATTGCCGCTCGGTCGCCCCGTTCTCGGCCGCCAGCGCCGCGCCCGCCTTCCGCAATCCGTGGGCGGAGCAGTGCTTCAACCCGGCCTCATCGCACTGCTTGCGGAACCAATTGCCGAAGCCGTTCGAGGTGAAGGGCTTTCCGAAGGCCGTGACGACGAAGGCGAGGTTGCCAGTGGGCGTGACGTCGAGCACGGCCTTCAGCTCGGGCAGGACCGGGATGGAGAGGGTGACGGGCTTGCGGTCGCGGTTCTTGGCCTGGGTCAGGGTGATCCAGCCGTCCTTGATGTGCTGCGGCCCGAGCCGGACGATGTCCGACCGCCGCTGCCCGGTGTAGAGCATGAGCGCAAGCGCCAGCCGCGGCTTGCTGCCGACCCGGTGATGCTCCTCAAACTGGCGGACCTCCTCCATCGTCCAAGAATGGAAGCCGTCCCCCTTGGCCTTGAGGTAGGGCACATCGCGGGCCGGGTTGCGCTGTGCCAGCTCGTATTCGACCGCGAAGGCATAGACCTGCCGCAACGCCTTGACGAAGCCGTTCGCGGCTTCGGGCCGGTCGGCCATCTCGTCCCGCATGCGCCGCACGTGACGGGGCTCCATCAGCGCGTAGGGCTTCGATCCGTTCTTCTCGCAGATCCGATCGAGGATGCCGCGCCGGACGTACTTGGTGCGGCCGCTGAGGCGCTGGTACTCGGCGGAAACGTAATACTGCTCGCAGAGCCACTTGAAGCTTCCCTTCGACCCGCGCCGCTCGAGCGGTCCGGCCGGCGCGCGCGGTGTCGCGCCCATCATGGCGGCGCTGTATTCGGCGAGGAAGTCCTCCGTGCCCGGCTGGCTGCGCAGCGGCACCTTCAGGTGCCCGGGCCGCCGCAGGTAGACGCGCACGTTCCCGTGCCGGTCGGTATCCTCGATGACGTGCTTCAGGCGGATGCTGCCCGAGCCGTCTCTCATCCTGAATGTGGGCATGGCACGCGCTGCCTTTCGTCAGCCGTCAGTCGTCCCAGGGATTGTGGTCGGAGTGATCCCCATCAGGGATCAGCTCGAACGCCCGGTCAAGTTTTTTCCGGTCCCAGACGGTGCGGGCATTGATCCGCTTGGGCGGCGGCATGCGCCGGTCGCGAACCAGGTGATCGAAGAGCGTCGGCGAGACCCCGATATAGGCCGCCGCCTCGGTCCGCGAGAGACCTCTCGGCGCGAGGGTGGGCGGCAGGATGGCGGGGCGCTTGGGCATAGGCGATCGGTCTGGGTTTCGGGTGCCCCGAGGATGCCGGAAAGGGAGGGAGGAACAAAGCCGAGAACGGGCGGGATAGGCCTGTGGCGGGGAACGACAGGCGGGCGGCGGACGTGGCGAAACGGGGTGATCTCTTGACTGCGCTGGCGTAGTCGCATTTTGTCGCGGCATCGGCATTGTGCCGCGAAAAAATTGATTTAAAGTCAGTGCCTTGACGAGATTTCTGCTTCAATGCCCGTGTGACTGCGGTGGATAACCTCCACGAACAACAGCAGCTTGAGGTGCCCGTGCGGCACCGCTTTTATCTCGCGCTCCCATTGTTGAGCGCGAGAGCCTGAATTTCGGTCTCGTAAGGGCAAACATGCATTTAACTGGACGCTCTTCGGATCGGTGTCCGGAACCCGCTTTCGATGTCCAAAATCAAAGCAGATGAATTGATGACAATCCAATTCATCGACGGTAGTCTCGCCCGATGTCGGGCGATCCATGGACAGATGACGAAAACGACCTGATCGTCGCGGACTACTTCGCGATGCTGGCGGACGATGTCGACGGACGGCCCTACAATAAAGCGGAACACAACAGGCGTCTGCAAGAGATCATCCCTCGCGGGCGAAGCTCCATCGAGTTCAAGCATCAGAACATCAGCGCCGTCTTGAAGGGTCTGGGCGAAGCATGGATCCCAGGGTACAAACCCGCCTTCAATTTCCAAATGTCATTGGTAGACGCAGTTGCACGCTGGCTTGCCCTCAATCCTCGTTGGACCATGCGGATGCCGAGGGCAGGAGTGGCGCAAGAGATGCAGGAAGCGGGTAGACTCTGGGTCGGGCCGCCGCCGACGCTTTCGAACCAGCCGCCTCCTGACGAGTTGGAACAGATGCTGGCGGTCGCACGTAAGTTCGATGTCGCTGGCCGTGATGAACGGAACCGCGCCTTGGGCAAGGCGGGCGAGGAACGCGCAATCGAACACGAACGAGCGACGTTGCGCGATGCCGACCGGGATGATCTGGCTCGAAAGGTCCGCTGGGTGTCCGAAGAGGATGGTGACGGGGCAGGCTACGACATCGAAAGCTTCACACCGGAAGGTCGCATCCGACTGATCGAGGTCAAGACGACGAATGGATGGGAGCGGACCCCATTCCACATCACGAGGAACGAACTCAACGTCGCGGATACCAGGCGCTCGGAATGGTGCTTGCTTCGGCTGTGGGATTTTTCCCGTCACCCGCGTGCCTTCGAACTGCGTCCTCCGCTAGATGCTCATGTATCACTAACCGCGACATCGTTTCAGGCAAGCTTTCACTGACGCGTCGACGCGGGGCTTCGTTCCGATCGCCACTGTGCATGTTGGCAGCTTGATATCATTGGAGAAATCCGCGAAACCTGCACGCGACCGATTTGCATGCACGTGAAAACGCCAATCACGTCAGTGACTTGGGGCGTTCGTGGCAGGTGCTTTTATCTTGCCCTCTTCGATCGCCGAAGTCCGAACTGTGCCAAATTCCCGTCGGAGGCACGAAACGTCACCCTAGGGTGCGATGTTGCACTAAGTCTCAATCTGGATCGTTTGTCATGAAGAAGCATCACGAATGATCTCGGTCACTGGGTTTCAGTACGCCCTCCGGGTCAGTCAAGAATACCGCGATGCGGTCCAGCAAGGGGCCGAGAGGTTGTCGTAGGACCTCGCATTCCCAGACGACTCCGACACGCCAACTCAACGCCTCCAATTCTGCGATCTTGCGAGCGTCGCGCTCGATGTTCCGCTTGAACTTCTCGGTCCAGAAGGCCTCGTTGGTTGCTGGCGTCGTTGCCCGTCGGCACCCGTCGTGCCGATGCCAAAAACAGCCGTGAACGAACAAGACCGCCCCGCGGCGAGGGAAGACGAGATCCGGTGTTCCCGGAAGTCCGCGCCGGTTCACACGGTACCGAAAACCCCGTGCGTGGAGCGCCTTGCGAAGCATCACTTCCGCCTTCGAGCACTTGCTGCGGACCCGTGACATGATCTTCGATCTGACTACGCTGCTGACGGTGTCGGTCATACCATTGTGTTTGCCATACTCGCTTTTTGACTGCCAAAAACACCAAGAGATAGCAACCTTTTCGGCAACTATTTGCGTCGATTCCGCCCGCATATTAAGCGAATATGACATTTTTCATGCAGATATCCGTCGTCCTGGCTTTATTTTTCGAGCATTATTGGAGAAATACTGTTGCAATTCTTGGTTCTCTACCCTAAGTGCAAGCGAGTTTAGCCTGCCGCGAATATGGTGGTGCGGCTAGGCGCAACCGGAGGTTCGGCGATGGATACGACCAAGCATGAAAAGTTCCGCCAGCTGGCGGAGAGCAGAACAAACAAAGCGATTGAAGCGATTTCTCGGATCGGAAATCTTTCCAACCGATCGCTCTATGAATGGGAAGAAGCAGAGCTCCGCAAGGTGATTAAGGCGTTGCGTGACAGTGTTTCGGAAGTGGAGCAACGGTTTGCCACACCGAAGAGCCGAACGGGTGGCAGTTTCAAGCTTTGAGTGTTGGGGGCGTTCAGGTTTGCACATGAATTTGAAGGGTAGCCGAGAGTGGTAGAAAGAAATTGGTTTTACAAACGGGTCGATCCTGACGGCGGCGCTGGCGGAGAAGTCTTCAAGTCGATTTTCAACGGCAGTGGATTGGACGCCGCCGAACGCCTGGCGCGCGAGGCGCTGCAAAACAGCGTCGATGCGGCGCGAGAAGGTGAAACACCGCAAGTTGCGTTGCGGATGCACGCTTATTCGGGTGCCGATTTGGATCGTTTCTGGCATGGCGCTGGCTTGGATGCGTTCGCCGCAAGGGTCGGAGTTCTCGGGTTGCACTCAGGCAACGCTTTCGAGGCGAAACCGGAGACGCTTCGTGTTCTTCATGTCGTTGATTCCGGCACAACCGGGTTGGCAGGGGATCCGACGTCTCCGAGTTCGAAGATGCGCAAGCTGCTTATGGAAATCGGGGGCAGTCAAAAGGTTGTCGAAGATAAGAATTCCGGTGGTTCTTATGGTTTCGGAAAAGCGGTCTACAGCGCATCATCCCGGGTTGCTGTGATCTTTGCTTACTCTCGGACACATGATGCAAGTGGGCAACCACTCTCTGTTCTGATGGGGTGTGCCTATCATCGAGAGCACGAATTCGATGGACAGACCACGAGCGGCCGCGCGTTCTTCGGGAAGCGGATCGAGGAACATGGTATTCCTATCCGACACGATCCCTTCGTTGGAGATGAAGCCGACGAGTTGGCGGCGGAACTCAACATGTCGCGTGAAGAAGGCGACATCGGCACGACGATCGCCATCGTGGATTGTCCCCTCAAGATGGAGGACATCAAACGAGGCGTCGAACGCTCCTGGTGGCCGAAGATCCGTCGCGAAAACTTCCGCGTAAATATCACCGATGAAGACGGACAGCGGCTGCACTTGCGACCTCTTCTAGATCCTGAGTTGAGGCCATTCATCGATGCACTCGATGTCGCTTTGGGGCGGTCGCCCGAGCAGAGCGGAAAGTCCCGACGCAAGGCTGACTTCAATAAATTGGATGGAAAGAAAATCGGTCAACTCGGGCTTTTTGCATTGGCGGATGAGCAAGAGGTGGATGAAATGTCCGACCAGGTCGATCGGCGCGACACAATCGCTTTGGTGCGTTCGCCCGGTATGGTCGTTCAATACTACCGGCGTGGTTTCCCGAGTCATCCGCCTGTTGTCGGTGTGTTTCTGGCAGACGACGATATCGACGATATTCTGCGTCGATCAGAGCCACCGGAACATGACCAGTGGGATGCGAATGCCGACAGATTGGATCCTTCGAGTAAGGAAAGCGAAATCGTCCAGTCAGTCCATGCGCGCATTTGGCGAGAGTTGCGAACTTTCCAAAAATTTGCGCGTCCGCCGGAGAAATCCGATGGCAATCGTTTTCTCCAACTGGAGCGTGAGCTTGCGAAGCTGTTTGGCCCAACCGGCAAACGGGAGCCGATCGGCGGGGGAAAGGGTGAGACCCCGGTTTCGCTGAGGCCCGATGTCCTGATCGAACAAGCTGCGGATGGCCTGAAGGTGAAAGGCCAAGTGACGATCCAACTCAAGGAAGATCACGAGGGTGATTTGCCGGTGATCGTGACGATGCGGCTGAGTTCGATCGACGAAGGCCACCGTCACCTCGATCCGATTGCATTGACCGCGTCGTTCAATGGTGCCGACGTCGAGAAGGTCGATGAAGCGGAGTGGCATCTGAGGTTATCGCCTGGCGAGAAGGTCGATGTGGAGGTGGAAAGCGCGGTTTACGAACCGGATTGGACCGTGGATTTCGTGCCTCGGGTCAAGCCGCTCGGTGCGGAGGGCAAGGAATGAACGCGTGGGTCAGATCACAACCAAAGACGCTCCGCCCCTATTTCGGGGCGCAAGCGGCCGAAGGTTTGCTCGCCGAAATGGAGCTATTCCTGAAGTTCGGGGATGCACCAGTACAGGGAAACCGACTGATCGTCGATGATAGCCAAATGGCGGATATGGCTCCGCGCTTGTACCCGAAGCTATCAGAAGAACGGATCAATGCAGTATTCGGGGAACGACGCGCGGCATTCGATTTGATCGTCACCTTGCGAACCCCGCAGATGCTGCGCCGTGAGCTGGTGGAAAGGTTTTCGCTTGGCGAAGAGGCGCCGGAATGTATTGAGGTTCCTCAACACTTGCTCAAGGATGCCAAGTTGACGGGCCTTTTCGAACTTGGCGTTTCAATCTGCCTTTCAAAGGAAATTGATCTTGGACCGGGATGGCCAAGTCATCTGGGAAGCTGGGTGGCAAAGGAGGTCTACACGATCGGCCTTGATCGTAGGCAGTCGGCCTTCCGCCTCCTCCCTCTTACAGAGGAATTGGCCAAGAGCTTGCATTTGCCGAAAGGTACGTTTGTGTATGTCGATGATATCGAAGACCTGAACACCGTCTATGATGAGGGAACTTCGTGCGCGACGGCGTATGTTTCGGAAAAAGTTCTGTTGAGTTCCGCGGCTGGGAAGTCGGCGGCCGCGGTCGCCGCACTGATATGGTCAGAGATCGCATCTGCAATTCTGTTGGCGGACGGAAACGGTGTCAGCGAGGCCGAAGAGGTTACTGGAGGGAGCCCACTAGAGGCGATCCTGGAAAACCTGCGGGCGGATCAATCTTTGTCGCTTTCTGAGCTGAAGAACCTCATCAAAGACCCGGTACGATTGCGAGCTGCAGTCCATGACAGTCGCGGCCTAGTCAAAGACTTGGAGAAAGTTTGATGCCTTATCCGTTCGTAAGCGAGGATTCCGCCAAGGGCTGGTTCAAGAAGTGGCAAGATGCCTGTGAGGAAGCATCAGCCAGAGTTTCACCCATTGAAGCTCCCAAGGTCGAAAAGCAACCAATCGGAGATGAGTTCGATTGGGAAATGGAGATTCAGGCAATCGTCGACAGCCTGACGGCTCTTTTGGAGAAAGAGGGTGAAAAAGCCTTTGAATCGAAGGGCGCCGTTATGCTGCACAAGGCGCTCCCGGATCATGAGGCATTGCGTGATCCCGAATTCTGGTATTGGTTCGCGACTGTACCCGGTCGGACATTGGTCGAAAGTCGATACCCATTCAAAGAAAAGACCCAGGTTGATCTTGAATTGGAGGACGATGAGCCGAAAACACCGAATTACCTGCCAGGTCGCAACAACTTCGTAGGCCAGCATGCGAAAGAAGTGCTTTTCTTCAGGCTTTGGATCAGAGCTGAAATGGGCAGATTGGTTGATGGGGCTGATGATGCTTCGAAGGCTTACGAATATGCTAGGAGTGGATCTGTCGAGTTCTGGCGAAGCCATCTTTTGCGGGTGCTTTACGCACAACACCGCCCGTTTCTTCAGGCTTTCGTCGATTTTCAGTTTCCCGGGCCGGATCGGGACAAGCCCAGGCTAACCATTCCAGAGATACGTCAGCTTGCTAAAGACCTGGCCAAGGCTTGTGCCAATGTGTCCGTTGAGTTACTTGACAGGAACCAGAGCAAAGCGTTCATCGAGCGCGTCTGGACGCGAACGTCCAGTGCTCGGGCTTGGGTCAAAGGCTGACCGGCCTGTCGTCACGAAAGTGGATGTATGAACGTAGAAGTGGCAACAGATTGCCACTCTTCCGAAGCCGACACAGAGCATTCGGAATGGTGGCGGGGATTCTTGAAGGGACATCATCTTTGGGATGATCCCACCAAAAAGCCATTGTCGGTTGTCGATTTGTTCTGCGGCTCTGGCGGTTTCGGATTGGGTACGGCTCTTGCAGCCGGTTGCTTCGATCGTCGTGCGGTTTTCCATGCAATCGCCGATGCGGATGTTTCCGCGATGGAGGTCTACGGTCGGTCCTTGCCGGTAAGAAAGAAGATCGCCGACTCCTTAGGGACGATCGTGGACTATTCGGTCGATCAAATGGGTGATACCGCCGAGTTCGATTACCCCCCTGAGATCATTCAACATGACCTCGCCGCGGAGGTGGGCAAAACGGATCTGCTCATCGCGGGTCCACCATGCCAAGGGCATTCGAACTTAAACAATCATACGCGTCGAAATGATCCCAGGAACGATCTATTCGTCGCGACGGCGGCGATCGCGGTCGCCCTAGGCGCGAAGGCGGTCGTAATCGAGAATGTTCCCGGCGTGGTTCGTTCCCATAGCGACGTCGTCGAACTCGCGCGCCGGCTGCTGGTTTCCGAGGGCTATGCTGTGGCCGACCGAGTGCTGAGGATGGACGATCTCGGCGGATGGCAGACACGCGCTCGATACTTCTTGATCGCAGTCAAAGATGCCGAGCAAGTGGTCTTGCAGGAAACACTAAGCCATTTGGCAACCGAGGCTTCTGGTGCATGTTTCGGGAAACGGGAGCCACGCGACGTCCTTTGGGCGATCGCCGACCTCGAGGACAGCGGGGGCAATTCTGTTTTCGATACGTCGCCTGTCCAGGGTCCTGAGAACATTCGGCGGATAGACTTCCTCTTTGACGAGAGTATCTACGACCTCCCGAACAGCGAACGCCCCGACTGTCACAAAGATGGAACGACGTACACGTCGGTCTATGGTCGAATGCACCCTGACCGACCCGCGCCAACGATCACGACCGGTATAGGCACACCTGGTCAAGGCAGGTTCATCCATCCGACCAGACGTCGCCTGGTTACGCCGCATGAGGCTGCTCGCATTCAATCCTTTCCCGACGGCTACGGCTTCATGGGTGGAGATGGCGAGACGCCTCGAAAGGCATTGGCGAAATGGATCGGTGACGCAGTGCCTCCCTACCTCGGCATGGCAGCCGTTTGCGCAGCGCTGTCGGTCTTGACGGACGCTGCTCCCAAGCTTCCTTGGGAAGCTGAATAGCCAACGATATTCCCAACGAATTCATAGAACATCGCGAAACAATTCGCTTGCTTTGGTGTGTCCGAAAATTGGCTCCCGCCCTCTAATCCCCTTCGGAAAAGTGGGACACAAATCCGAAAAAACCCAATAAACATTGTGAAAGAAAAAAGTCCCACTGATCCGTAAATTATTATAATAAAAACAACAGGGTATGCCGCCCCCGGGCACCACTTTAATCAACGAAAACACGTGATTGAGCGTCTTTGCCGCGTGTATTGCAGGCGCAGGCATATGGTTGGGGGCCGTATGGGGTCGTGTTTTAATGGGCGACCGCCATGAGCCATGATTGCGGCTCTGTTGTTGGTCTTGTTTTGGATTGACGTGGTTTGATGTCAGCACCCGGCGGACAATCTGGGCAATGAGCAACGGGAGGTGAAGGTGCCGGGGCCATCAGCAGCAATTTCAGGCCGCTGAAACGGCGTCATGCCGTATTGAGGCCGCAGGCAACCGCCATCGCCATGGCAAGGGGCCGGGCAGATGCGCTGTGGGCGGTCATGCGTCATCACGCGCGGCCTGTCTTTGTCAGGCGACCCCACGATCATGCGCGCCTGAACCTTCTCAGGACGCTGGCTCAGCCTTCTGCCCGGGTGATACACGGTAAATCAACTCTGCATCCGTTTGCGATGCATGCGCATCGGCCTGGGTTTGCAACGCGCCGTGATGTGGAGACTTCACACAGACCGGATCTGTCGCGGATGCGTCCCCGACAATGGCCATTGCCTGACATCTGCAGCCACCAAAATCAATCAGCTTCCTGTCGCATGATCTGCATGGCTCTTGCATCCAGTCGGTACCGCGATACGCCTGAAAGGCGGATCCGTTGTACCAGATGTCATCCAGTGACTTCTCCTGGACCCTGTCAAATTTCAAGTGCGGGATGGTCTGTGCCGCGTGACAGGGCAGCACTTGCCCGTCCGGTGTGACATTGAGCCCCGTGGTTCCCCACCCCCCCATGCATCGCTTGGGAAAGTCGTCGTGATAATCCGCGGGCACGTAGTCGATGACCAGCCGGCCTTTGAGTGCGGCACGGGCTTCTGCAACGATGCGGCTTGCCGTTCGGGCCTGTTCGCGCGTCGGCATCAAGCCATCCCGGTTCTTCAACGCCCAGCCGTGAAACTGCACTGTGGCCACTTCTATGCGCCGGGCCCCCATCTCTTGTGCCATCTCTAGGGCGCGCGGCAGCTGATGCAGGTTCCGACGGTGCAGAACAGCGTTGAGGGTCAGGGGAAAGCCAATCTCACCGATCCAATGAGCGACCTGAAGTTTGCGCGCGTACCCCCCTTTGTAGCCGCCTATCTCATCGGCCATTTCAGGGGTGGTGCCTTGGAGCGACAGCTGAATATGATCCAGCCCCGCTTCATCCAGATCCCTGAGGCGCCGTTCGGTCAGGCCGATCCCTGATGTGATGAGGTTTGTATAAAGCCCCGCCGTGCGAGCGGCGCGTACCAAGTCCGTCAGATCGCGGCGCGATGCCGGTTCCCCTCCGGACAGGTGCAGTTGCAAAACGCCAAGCTGCGCTGCCTCGCGAAAGACGCGGCCCCATGTCTGTGTGTCCAGTTCATTTTCTTGCCGCGCCAGCTCGACCGGGTTCGAGCAATAGGGGCAGGACAGCGGACAGCGATGTGTCAATTCGGCAAGCATCGCAATGGGGGCGGGAACCTGCATCATGTCACGTCCAGGAATCGCCGGTTCCGCAGGGTCGTCATGAACTCGGAACTGTCCTTTGCGATCTGTTCGACCGGTGCTCCGAACTTGGCGGCCAAAGCATGTGTGATGTCGCCAAAATTCCTGTGCCCATCGACCTCGCTCAGAATGGCATGTCCGACCCCATCAAGGGTCACCGCCCTTTCCGGTGCCAACAGCACCCACGTGTCACGGACCCTGTCAAAATGGAGACGCACGCCGCGCGGCAAGGTGGGAACCTCACTGGCCAACATCACGACGCCCTCTTCAAAAGAAGGCCCTCGCCAGGTTGCCATGCGCCGGGTGGGATGCGCGCGGGCTCTACATACGCGCCCCAAAGGGCGTCAAGTTGCGTCCAAAGCACATCCGTCTTGAATGAGAGGGCATTCGCGGCGGCGTCCTGCTTTTCGGCGGTGTCGGCATGATCGAGCACCCATGCCAGGCCGAATGCCACATCCTTGGGCGCTTCTTTCAGGCGTGTCTGGAAGTAACTCAGCGAACGGTCATCAGCGAAGTCGTAGTTCTTCAACAGCCCTTCGATCCTGTTTGCGTGAATTTTCGGCGCAAAGAGCTCGGTCAGGGACGAGGCGACTGCCTCGAGCAGGGATTTTTCACGGACAAAATGCAGATACGCATCGCAGGCAAATCTTGTCCCTGCCAGCACGCCCTTGCGCGAAGCCACATACTCGGGATCAAGGCCGACCGCCTCGGCCAGACGCATCCAGCGCTGAATGCCGCCTTCGTTCTGGGCAGTCCCGTCGTGATCTTCCATCCGGGATCTCCAGGCACGGCGCAGGGCCGGGTCTTCGACGCGGCTCATGAAGGCGGCGTCTTTCATCGGGATGGTATGTTGGTAATAGTACCGGTTGATCACCCAAGCGCGCACTTGGTCGACGCTGCATCCGCCACCATGCAACAAGGCGTGAAACGGGTGTCGGTCATGGTAGCGCTCAGCGCCGATTTTTCGGAGCCTGGCTTCGAATTGCTCACGGGTCTGGGTCATTCAACAATCTCCATTCCGTCTTGTCCGATGATCCAGCCGGCGGCCCGAGCCTGTTCGCTTTCGGCCGAATCCGGGCGCAGGACCGGGTTCGTGTTGTTCATGTGGACAAAAATCTTTTGCCCGATTTCCATTGTCGCAAACGCTTCAATGGAACCGTCGGGTCCACTCATCGACATGTGGCCCATGCGTTGTCCCGTTTTCTGGCCCAGCCCGGCCTGGATCATTTCATCATCTTGCCAGAGCGTCCCGTCGAAAAAGATAATATCGGCCCCATCGAGCCGTTCGCGCAGATCGTCATTCAGATGCGCGCAGCCCGGGATGTAGAAGGCTCGGGCTGTGTCCGTTTCAAGGGCCACACCGACGGTCTGTTCGCCGATCAGATCCGTTTGCACCTCTTCACCTTCAAGGTAGAGAGGAACCTTCCCCGGCACTGCGAACAGCTTTGCCGTGATACCCGGCACAAGATCGAACGGCGTATCGAGTTGGATCGATCTGCGCCTCACGACACTTGAATTCAGGGCATCGAAAATGGGATTTTGTCGCAGCACATCATGGATGCCTTGGGTTGCGAACAGGTTGAAAGGTTGCATTTCACGCAGTGTCAGAAGGCCGGCCACGTGATCTATGTCACCATTCGTCACCAGAACGGCGTCAAGCGGCAGTTTCCTGAGATCGGTTGGATGGAGCGCTGGCGTCTGAGCCATCTGCATTCGGATGTCGGGCGACGCGTTCAGGATCGCCCAATGCTCACCCGTGGCCGTAACTGCGATGGAAGACTGGGTCTGTGACGGTATCTTGCCCGAGCGGGCCAAGTTGCAGTTGGGGCAGCCACAATTCCACTGCGGTAGACCTCCCCCGGCAGCGGCACCCAAGAGACGCGCGCGGAACGCCATTATCAAACCTCCCGCGCGCTTTTATTATCAGAACAGTACTTCGCGATCGTCGTCGAAGTCAGGGCCGTACATGTTGATTTCCATGCCGCACTCGATTTCGCGAATAACAGGCTTTGCCCATGCCATTGTGTTTCTCCTCCCGTTGAACACATTTGAAAGATGACAATTCGTGTACCGTAACGCGAGTCTTATTTTTCTGTCACCTGAAATCTTTGGGTCGTATCGACCGACGGCATGTCCTGACGTCTGGCCTGAACAACAACGAAGGTTTTTTCACTGTTCTGATCTTGCGCCGGTATCGGTGGTCAGAAGCTTTTTGCATGGATGCTGGACATCCGGTTTGGTCAAAGTGTCACTACCCTGTGCAGCCCCGCTATCCTTCATGTTCTGCGCTTCATGAGGCCCCGAGCCGGATCATATCCCCATATGGCAAGCGCGCAAAACACCGCTGTGCTGGCCAAGACCCACAGCAACGCGCCCCAGTTCACCTGCAGATACAGCGAGAAACGGATCAGTTCGACAGCATGCGTAAACGGATTCAAGCTGCAGAGATCACGCAGCAAGGACGAGCTGTCAGCCATGTGCACCAGTGGATAAAGCGCTGATGACAGGAAAAACATCGGGAAAATGACGAAATTCATAACGCCTGCAAAGTTCTCGAGCTGCTTGATGAAGCTCGACAGCAACAGCCCGATCGCGCCCAACATCAGCCCCGACAAGAGCAGGCTGGGCAGGACGGCCAGATATCCCCAAGCCGGCAAGAGAATGCCGGCGGCCGCCGCGACGGCCAGAAAGGCATAGACCTGCAGGATCGAGATCAGGGTCGCGCCGATCAGGCGGCAAAACAGCAACCACCAGCGGGGAAACGGACTGGTCAGCAAGAGCCGCATGGACCCCATCTCGCGATCATACACAAGACTGAGCGACGACTGCATGCCGTTGAACAACAGGACCATCGCGCACAAGCCGGGTATGATATACGTCTCGTAGGTGATGGTCGTTTGATAGGGCGGCAATACGGGAACACCAATCGCCGTGCGAAAACCTGCGGCAAAGATCAGCAACCACACAAGCGGTCGCACAAGTGCGGCAATGAATCTTTCGCGCTGATGGACGAAGCGTAGAAACTCGCGGCTGACAATGGCCTGTGTGACGCGAAAGAATCCTGTCATGTCGATGTTCCGGTCAGCGACAGGAACCATTCCTGTAGTGCATGGTCACCACGGCTTTCGCCGGCAAGTCCGCGATGCAGAATACGGCCCTGATGCAGCACCAAAAGATCATCCGCGTCGCGCACTTCGTCCGTAAGGTGCGTTGTCCACAGGACGCACAGACCGGATGCGGTCAAGTCATGGACATGTTCCGTGATCCCGTTCCGTGCCGACGCATCCAGTCCTACGGTCGGTTCGTCCAATAGAAGAACCTGTGGATCATGCAGAAGGGCGCGCGCCAGCTCGGTGCGCCTGCGGTGCCCGCCATTCAAGGCATGAGCCTTCTCGTCCGCCCGTTTGCGCATGTCCAAAAGATCCAGTGCGGCATCTATCCTGCCGGGAATCTCGGATTTTGGAAGGCCCTGCAGCGCGGCAAAATACGCGAGGTTCTGGCGTACCGAAAGGCTCAGGTCCAAGGTGGGTTGCTGAAATACGATCCCCAATTTGCCAAGGGCCTTGCGCGGCTCTTGCCGCAGATCGTGCCCTGCTATGGAAATCGCCCCCTGTGGAGACACCAGCAGCCTTGTCAAAAGCGCGATCAAGGTTGATTTGCCCGCGCCGTTCGGTCCCAGAAGGGCGCAGAAACAGCCGGGCTTTACCGAGAAGGATATGTTGTCCAGCACCGTTTTCGCGCCGTACCGAAAGCTGAGACCCTCGACGATCAGTCCATGTGTCACGATACTTTGCCTCGTCCCGTCATCAGGCCGCTCTTGGTCAGGTGCTACCATATGGGCCGGTTTAGACAATACGCCTGTCTGTCTGCGATATGGCGTCGGTCAGGATATGAAAAGCCTTTTGGTGGAAGGGCGCCGCGTTTCCGACACTCCGTTACGTCCAAGTCAGGTGCACCACCACGGCGCGCTCGTGGCCTCCAGTTCGATCAGGGAGAGAATTCAAAAACGGGGATGAAACTGGCCGGTGCAAGAGTTTCGGATAATTGATCCTCGGTGATCTTGCCTTCGACGACGGGAAAGATGACGGGGCCGGCCTGACGGTGAACAAGGTTGCCTTCGATTGCACGGACGGCAAATTCCACCGCCAGCCTGCCTTGCAGAACCGGAAAGTCCGTGGGTGCCGCAAGTATCTTCTGTCGGTAAATTCCGCGATAGACGGCATGCGTCATGTAATCGGATACGATCTGCACCCGCCCCTCGAGACCGTAGGTTCGCAGCAACGAGACAGCCGCCTCTGCCGTTGGGGCGGATCCCACGATATAGTCGAGGTCGGGAACATCCTTCAAAGCCTGCTCGACCAGCAAGACTTGTTCCTTTCGCCCTGTATCACCGTATTTGGTCACTGCGATTTCCGCCGAACTCCCTGCGATTGCAGTATGGAAGCCGCGTTCGACGAATTGCACCCAACCCGCACCTTCGGGTCCGGGAAACCACGCCACCTTCACGGGTGCGCTGCCTTTGGGGTGACGCTGTGCGATGACACGACCAGCCGCAGCACCCATCTCGACCCATGATACGCCGATCTTGGCTGTCACACCGGCATCGGCAATATCGTTGACAGCCGCGATGACAGGGATCTCGCGCGCGATCTGGACAACGGTATCGGTCAACGCGTCATAAGTGACTGTCCCCAGGATCAGCGCATCCACCCCTTCGGCGACACACTCCGTCACCTGCTGGCGCTGTCGCTCGAGGTTGGGATAGCCGCCCGCTTCCACCAGCTTGAAAGAGACACCAAGCCTGCGTGCCTCTTCGACCATGCCGTGATTGACGCTGAGCCAATATGCGTCCTTGAGATGAGGGTAGGCGACACAAAGCGACCAGTTCTGCCGAGCCGTCTCGAGCGGCATGTACGTCACGATTTCACTGGGCCCCTCGTAGTCGAAAGGTGCCAGGGGCACCTGCACCTGCCAAGGAGAGGATTTGGCCACCAACGGGGCCATCACAAGAAAAAGAACGCAGATCCACCGCATATGGTATGTTTGCAGTATTGTGGGCATGCATCAACTGTTTCAGGACGCATGCTTGCGCTTTCACGGATGGAAAGGCTGTCGGGACGATAATGTGTTGAGACAAGCGGGATTGCGAGGAAAGCTGCTATTCGCCTTCGTGCTGATCGCGGGGCTGCCGGCCTTGGCGGGGTTCATCGGGCTGATCGAGTTGCGTGACCTTGTAAGGAAGCAATCCGATGTCATCCGCCAGACGATCCCGGCGGTCACGGATGTCCGCGGCATAGCCGAGGAAAGCACCAGCATCGTGGCGCTTGTTCCCCGGCTGGCGGATGTGGACAACCAGTCCGATCGTGAGGAGCTGTCAGGAGATCTTCGTAAGCAAGTCGAAGCCCTGGCCACCCGTCTTGAACGTCTCGAAGGCAATCGGGGTGCCCGGATCGTCGGTTTGCGCGAAACCATCGCAGAGGTCGAAACCGCACTTGCCATGCTGGACGATCTGGTCGCTCAGCGGATTTCCGAAAGAGAAGTCTTTCGGGATCGCGTGGCGATGAACCTCGAGGCCGCGAACATGCTGCTGGATATGGCCGACACTCTGGTTGCGAATGCCGAAATGGGCACCACGGCCGTCATCTCGAGCCTCTATGGTGAAACCAATGCAGGGCTCGAAGGGGCCGGCACCGTCGAAGCGCTGGACAAGCTGCTGGAGGTCGACCTGTTTCAGCTTGGCCTCATGTTTGAACTTCGGTCGCGGGCAGCCGAGGTGGGGTTGCTGATAAACCGCATCGAAGAGACCGCAACTGTCGATGAGTTGGAAGCGGTCGAGGCGGCGTTTCTGCCGGAACTGGCCGTGGTCTCGCGCCGGATCGCGGCTATTCGTGATCCGGGACGCTTGCAGCAGGCCGAGCGCCTTCTGGCCGAATTGCAGTCCGTTACGGAAGACGATGTGACCCTGTTCGATTTGCAGCGTGGCATATTGCTCAGCGAGCTTGCCATCGATGCATTGGAAAAAGAGCTTCAGGATTCGGCAATCCGCCTTGGCGAAGAGGCATCGGAAGTCGCCGATCAGTTGCAGCAGCTCGCGATCACGTCAGGCGAGATCGTCGCCCGGGACATGCGGCAGGCCCAGCTCCGCAACAGCGCGGCCGCCCTTGCCGGGCTGGTCCTGGCCGCCGCCGTTCTGTGGTTTTTCGTGCGGGGGCACATCACCCACCGTCTTGACCGCCTGCATGGGGAAATGACAGCCCTAGCACGCGGCGACCTTGAGCACAGGATACAACCCAGGGGCAATGACGAAATCGCCCGGATGGAAGAGGCGACCGAGGTCTTCAGGCAGCAGGCCATCGCCAAGCGTGATCTTGAAAAACAGCGCGACCGCAACCAGCGTGAATTGCTGGAACACCGCAACAATCTGCAGGCAATGGTGTCAGACCAGACCGAGCGTTTGCGCCTGGAAGTGGCGGCGCATGACGAGGCCCGCCGCAAGGCCGAGGCCGCCGACAAGGCCAAGTCGGAATTCCTGGCCATGATGAGCCACGAAATCCGCACGCCGATGAATGGCATGCTGGGCCTGTTGCACAGCTTGTCCGAGGATCGCCTGGAACCCGAGCAGCGTCACCGGCTGAGCGCGGCGCAAGCGTCGGGGCAGAACCTGCTCCAAATTCTGAATGATATTCTCGACTATTCAAAGATCGAGCATGGCGGGACGCAGCCAGTGAACGGTACGTTTTCCCTCCACGATCTTGTTACCGATGTGATGGCACTGATCCGGCCCAGTGCGGATGCCAAGGGGCTGCACTTGCTTCTTGATATGCCCGATACACTTGTCGACGTTGTCTGGGGGGATGTCGCCAAGCTCCGGCAAATCCTGTTCAATCTCCTGTCGAACGCATTGAAATTCACCGAGGAAGGCGAGGTGATCCTGCGCCTCCGACATGGCTGGACGAATGACGATGCAAACCGCGTGGTCTTCGAGATAAGCGATACGGGCCGAGGTGTGTCGCAGGCCGCCAAAGCCCGGATTTTCGAGGCTTTCGAGCAGGAGGACGGTGCCACCGGAGGCAAATTCGGCGGGACCGGTCTTGGCCTTGCCATAAGCAAACGGTTCGCGGATGCAATCGGCGCAACGCTGACCCTGGAAAGCACGAAGGGCGTGGGGTCGGTCTTTACCCTGGCGGTTGACCTGAAAACGGGCGATCCGTCAGACCTTGAGAAAATGACGCGCCCCGACACGATCGATCGCGCAGAAATCGGACTGGATGTCCTTGTGGTCGAAGACAACGAAATCAACCAGATGGTGGCGCGCGGCTACCTGGAGCGGATGGGGCACACCTGTCATTGCCTGTCAGACGCCGAAGCAGCGCTTGACCTGTTGCGGCATCGCCGGTTCGATGTGATCCTGATGGATGTGAACCTACCGGGACTGAACGGCGTAGAAGCCACGCGCCGCATACGCGCAGAGGAAAACAAGGCGGTCTCCGCAATCCCGATCATCGGAATCTCGGCGCATGTCCAGGAAGAGCAGATCGAAAGCCATCTGCAAGCGGGCATGAACGGCTTTGTCGCCAAGCCCGTGGCGCCTGAGCGGCTGGCCCGCGCGCTGGAGAGCGTCAGGCAGGGCACGCAAGGCGCGGTGTTTTTGTCCTCCCGGATGCCGGCCTCGAAGGCAATGTCGCGCAGGGCCTCTCTCGAGACGGTACTGCGACGCAACATCGAGGATTTCGGAGCCGCCGATACACGCAGGATCGCCGGCCTCTTCATCGAGCAGGCTGCAACGGAGCAAGCCGCGCTGGTGGCCGCGCTTGAAGCGGAAGACTGGATGATGCTGAAGAAGATTGCGCACCGTTTGAAAGGCGCAGTCGGCAATTTCGATCAGTATGACATTGTACAGATCCTGAGCCAGCTCGAGGATAATGCCACCGCGGCTCAACAGGAACGGGCAAAGATGCTTGTGCAGCGCTTGTCGACCCTGATGCCGCAATTAGGGGATGCCATGTCCGCCGTGTTGCAGAAGGGCGTTGGCGTCAGCTCACATGCGATGTGAAGGCGTATCCCTCGCCGTGAACAGTGCTGATAATCGCGGGATTTGCAGGATCCGCTTCCAGTTTGCTGCGCAGACGACGGATCAACACGTCGACGGTGCGGGGGTTTGTTCCGTATTGGCGATGCGTGACCCGAGACATCAATGCATCACGGCTTGCGACCTCGCCGGGGCGTGTCACGAGATGTTGTAGAACCTCGAACTCCGCGCGCGTCAGCGAGACGGCCGTGCCGCCTGCGTTTTCCAGTCGCCGGGCTTGCAGATCGAAGACGTAGCCGGAAAATCTGTAGACTTGCCGCGCGCCTTGTGTCGACTGAGACGTGCGATACAGCAGGTTCTTTATCCGGGCCAGAAGCTCTCGGCGGTTGAAGGGTTTGCAGACATAATCGTCCGCTCCCATTTCCAACCCCACGATCCTGTCCACGTCATCGTCGCGCCCGGTGACAAGGATGATGCCGATATCCGATTTCGCGCGTTGCTCACGAGTGATCTTGAGCCCGTCCTTGCCCGGCAGGTTGATGTCGACAAGAAGCAGATCGACGGGGCGTTCTTGCAGGATACGCTCGGCCACATCCGCGCTTGCCGCCTCGGACACGTCATATCCCTGCGCTTCCAGGTAACTCGTCAGAGTGGCGCGCGTGACGGGCTCATCTTCTATGATCAGGATATGTGACATGGGCCCAGACGCTTGAATGAGGCGATCCCATTAACAAATTTTTACATCTTAGTATAGGCTGTTCACCCCATGCGCCTTACCTGTTCACAAACGATGCCTAGGATTTCCCCGGCACGGCTGTGGTTTGCCCATCATATCCGCGCTTGAAGAATAAAAACGTGTCAAACAACGGGGAAATAAAATGCGAACCAAATTCATCATGTCGGCGGCTGTTTTGGCCCTGTCGTCAGCGACGGCGTCCTTTGCCGAGGACAGTAGCGACCCGATCGTCATTCCGACCCATAACTGGTCCAGCCAGATCGTCATGAGCCATGTCGTCGGGCAGATCTTCGAATCCATGGGCAACAGTGTCGAGTATGTCTCGACCGACAGTCAGGCGGTGTATGAATCCGTGCGTCTCGGTGATGTGACGCTCGAGCTGGAAGTCTGGGAAGGCGCCTTCGGGCCATCCTTCGAGGCCGCTCTGGAAAAGGGCGGGTTGCATGACGTGGGCGACCACGATGCCGTGACCCGTGAAGACTGGTGGTACCCGGCCTGGACCAAGGAAGCCTGCCCCGGCTTGCCCGATTGGGAGGCCCTGAACGCCTGTGCCGCGCTGTTCGCCACGCCCGAGACAGGCGACAAGGGCCGCTTTCTGGGCGGGCCCGTGGACTGGCTGAAGCATGACCAGGAACGCGTCGATGCGCTTGGCATGGATTTCGTCGTCGTGAATGCCGGATCCGCGTCGGCCTTGTGGGCCGAAGTGGCCGCTGCCGAACGCGACAAGCGCCCGGTCGTGATCTTCAACTGGACCCCCAACTTCGTCGAGGCGCTCTATCCCGGCGAATTCGTCGAGTTTCCGACCTATAGCGAGGGGTGCAAAACCGATCCCGCAGTCGGGCCGAACCCATCGGCCACCTATGACTGTGGCAACCCGGCGAACGGCTATCTGAAAAAGGCCGCATGGGACGGGATGAAAGACAAGTGGCCCAACGCGTACGCGGTGCTCGAGAAGATCAGCTTCACCAATCCGCAGATCGCCGAGATGGCCAAGCTTGTCGATATCGACGAGTTCGAACCCGAAGACGCGGCAGCCGAATGGCTGGAGCAGAACGAGGCCATCTGGAAGCCTTGGGTCGAAGGCGGCGCTTAAGTCCCGGCCTTTTGAACCTCGCCCCGCCGTTCCGGCAGCCTTGCCGGGGCGGCACGCGCCGCGCAAGGAGACCAATTCATGACCGACACCGATACGGTGATTTCTTGTCGAAATGTCTGGAAACTGTTCGGGCCACGGCCTGGGGAATATCTGGCCGGGCTGGATCCCGCCGCCAGTTTCGACCAGATCCGCACAGATGGGTATGTCCCCGCCGTACGCGATGTGTCGTTGAATATCTCCAAGGGGGAAATGCTCGTTATCATGGGCCTGTCGGGCTCGGGTAAATCCACCCTGGTGCGGTGCCTTTCGCGCCTGATCGAGATTACAGGCGGAGAGGTGCAGGTCGAGGGCCAGGTGATCGGCGACCTGTCCGAGAAAGAACTGATCGACTTGCGCCGCAACAAGATGGGCATGGTCTTCCAGAGCTTCGGCCTCTTGCCGCACCGCACGGTTCTGGAAAACGTGGCCTTCCCGCTCGAGATGCGGGGGCAGGACATCCACACCCGTCGCGCACGTGCCCTGGAGGTGATCGAGCTTGTGGGACTGGGTGGGCGAGAGGATTATTTCCCGCGTGAGCTGTCCGGAGGCCAACAGCAGCGCGTCGGCATCGCGCGCAGCCTGGCGATCGAACCGGATATCTGGTTCCTGGATGAACCTTTCTCGGCCCTTGATCCCTTGATCCGACGCGAGATGCAGGACGAATTCCTGCGGTTGCAGGGGCTGCTTGGCAAGACAATCGTCTTCATCACCCATGACTTCGACGAGGCGCTCCGCCTTGCTGACAGGATCGCGATCATGAAGGACGGCGCCATTGAGCAATGCGACCGGCCGGACAAGATCGTGATGCAGCCGGCCACCGAGTATGTCGCAAAATTCATCGAGGATATCGAAAAGGCCCGTGTGGTCCACGCGAGTGCGATGGCGCAGCCGATCAATGGTCATGACCTCACCGGCGCTGCCGTGGACGGCAGCAAGACCATATCCCAGCTGGCTCGGATGCTGGTCAATGATGACCGCGTGATGCTGCCGGTGGCGGGGCCCGATGGCGCGATCATCGGTGGCTTGGACCGGCAAAAGGCGCTGGATGTCTTGCTGGGGGCGACGGAATGACGGCGACGGCGACGAACACGCTCCCGGTTGATGCGCGCCATGACCTGCGCATGCGGGTCGCCCAGATCCTGTTGGTGGCGGCATTGGTCCTGACCGTCGGCAAGGGCGTTCTGCCCGAGGGGCTTGTGCGTCCACCCGCCTGGATGGTCTGGCCCTTTGCGGATTGGATCAACGCCTTTTTCAACTTTCTGCGCGACGATCTTGGCCTGATCCACGTGACGCGTGCGTTTGCCGACGGGGTGGAGTGGCTGCTGGATGTCACGGCCAACCTGCTTTACGGCAAGAACCGCTGGCCCAGACTTGGCCCGATCCCCTGGAGCGTGATCGCCATCACTGCCGCCATGATCGGCTATTACCTGAATGGCTGGCGCTTGGCCTTGTTCGCTGGCTTGACCTTTGTCTGGGTGGCCGTGATGGGCCAGTGGGAGTGGACGATGGAGACCCTGTCGGTCATCATCGTGGCGGCGCCGTTCTCGGTTCTTCTCGGGTTGGTTCTGGGCACGTTGGCGTGGCGCAGTGCGCGGTTTCGACTGGTGCTCAATCCCCTTTTGAACGTGGCGCAGTCCCTGCCGCATTTCGCCTACATGATCCCCGTGGTGGTGTTCATCGGGGTCGGGCCGAAGGCCGGCGCGATCGTCACGATCATCTTCTCGGTGCCGCCAATGATCCGCATGACCCTGCTGGGCCTGCAGAAAGTTCCGCCCGAAGTGATCGAGGCGGGGCACATGGCCGGTGCCACGCGCTGGCAATTGCTTCGGCATGTGCGCCTGCCGACCGCGCGGACCGAAATTCTGGTGGGCGTCAACCAGGTCATCATGCAATGCCTTGCCATGGTCGTTCTGGCCAGTTTCATCGGGATGCCGGGGCTGGGGCAGAAACTGCTGCAACTGCTGCAGGCGCTCAAGATCGGCCGCTCGATCGAGATCGGCATCACGATCGTCCTGCTGGCTGTCATGCTGGACCGGTGCTCCAAGGCCTGGGCCACGCGCCAGCCCGAGCATGTCGAAAAGGGCACCTCATGGGTGAACCGTCACCGGTTGCTGGTGGTCTGGGCGGCGCTGGTCTGTCTGTTCTGGGGGCTGTCGCTGATCTTTCCGATCCTGCACGAGATCGGCCGTCGGGATGCCTTCAGCCTGTCGGACCCTCTGGATGCCATGATGGACTGGATCATCATGGTTCTCGATCCGGTGACCCAGTGGCTCAGGTGGTTTCTGATCGTCTGGGTGTTGATCCCGCTGCGCGATGCGATGCTGTGGTTGCCGTTCTCGGCGGTGCTGGTGGTCCTGATGGCTGTGGGATGGGCCATTGGCGGGCGGCGCTCGGCGCTGATCTGCCTGGCTTATTTCGGCCTGATCGCCATGTCAGGCTGGTGGGACCGGGCCATGATCACCGTCTACACGGTCAGTTTCGCCGTGTTTCTGGCCACGCTCATCGGGTTCCCGCTTGGTATCTGGGGAAGCCGCAGCGAAACCCGGGCGCGCGCCGTCCTGCTGATCTGCGACACGTTGCAGACGTTTCCCAGCTTCATCTACCTCATTCCGGTCATCATGCTGTTCGGCGTCAATGACGTTGCGGTGGTGGGCGCGGTGGTGCTGTTCGCGGCGGTTCCCCTGATCCGTTACACGATCGAAGGGCTGCGCAATGTGCCCGTGGCGCAAATCGAGGCGGCGAACATGTCGGGCGCCTCGCGGCGGCAGACTCTGTGGTCCGTGCGCCTGCCGCTCGCGTTGCCGACGATCATGGTGGGGGTGAACCAGTCGGTGATGTTTTCGCTCTTCATGGTCATCATCGCGGCCTTCATCGGCACGCAGGACCTCGGGCAGGAAATGCAGCGCGCCTTGTCGTCCAGCGATGTGGGCAAGGGGCTGGTGCTGGGGCTGGCCGTGGCCTTCATGGGGCTGATGGTGGACCATCTGATTACCGTCTGGGCCAGTCGTCGCCGCATGGCCCTCGGGCTCGAGACGTAAATCCGTCCGGTCCCGCTTGAACTTCCCCCGGCATGCTTCTAGGGTCTGCCGTATCCGTTGGGGTGCCCCGTCATGGGGCTGAGAGGCGCAGCCAACCCATCGAACCTGATCCGGACAATGCCGGCGTAGGGAACGGACCTGACCTGAGGCCAGAGCGTCACATGTCGGACCATCCGCCTTCCCAAGCCGGGGGAGTGCATGATGACACCACCACCCAAGACCAGCCCGCCCAAGGCGCTGACGATTGCAGGCTCCGACAGCGGCGGCGGTGCAGGCATCCAGGCCGATCTCAAGACCTTTTCCGCGCGCGGCGTTTATGGCGCCAGCGCGATTACAGGGATCACGGCGCAGAATACAGTTGGCGTTCAGGCGGTCGAACCCGTTTCCGAGGCCATGATCGCCGCGCAGATATCCTCGGTTTTGCAGGACATTCCGCCCGACGCGATCAAGATCGGCATGCTGGGTACGGCCTCGGTTGCAAAGACCCTGGCCGAAGCGCTGGCAGGCTATACCGGCCCGATCGTGCTGGACCCGGTGATGGTCGCCAAGTCGGGCGATCCGCTGCTGGCTGATGACGCGGTTGGCGCCTTGATCGAACAGATGCTGCCTCGGGCCACGGTCCTCACGCCGAACCTGCCCGAAGCCGCGCGCCTTCTGCACTGCGACCCGGCGGCCTCGCTGGAAGAGGTCGAGGCGCAGGGACATGCGCTGCTGGCGATGGGTCCGGCGGCGGTCCTGATGAAAGGCGGCCATTCCAACGAGCCGGTCTGCACCGATCTGCTTGTCACGAAGACGGGCACGGTTTCAATAACGGCGCAACGCATCGCCACGGGGAATACCCATGGCACAGGGTGTTCGCTGTCCTCGGCCATCGCAGCCGAATTGGCACATGGCCACCCGCTGGATGAGGCGCTGCGCCGTGCGCATGGCTGGCTGCATGGGGCGATTGCCGCAGCCGATACGCTTGAGGTTGGACAGGGGCATGGACCGGTGCATCACTTCCACGAGCTTTGGACATGAGCACTGACGTCACCATACTCGGCGCCGGTGTCGCGGGGCTTTGCGTTGCCACGGAACTCGTTGCACGCGGGATGGCGGTGCGTCTGGTCGATCCCCAGCCGCATCCGGGCGCACATGCCTGTTCGTGGTGGGCCGGCGGGATGCTCGCACCGTTCTGCGAGGGCGAGTCGGCGGAAGAACCCGTTGTCCGGCTGGGCCAGGACGCGGCGGGCTGGTGGCGGGCGCAGGGCGTCGACGTCCACCATGAAGGCTCGCTTGTCGTGGCCCTTGGCCGCGACCGCAGAGAGCTTGACCGCTTCGCCCGCCGGACCGAACGGCACGAACGGCTCGACCGCGCGGCCCTGTCCGAAAAGGAACCGCAGCTGGAAGGACGCTTCGAACGGGCGCTCTTTTTCCCCGACGAGGCACATATCGCGCCGCGCACCGCGCTCGCGCATCTGCGCAAGCGCCTCGATGACGCGAATGTGCCGGTGCTCGAGCGCGCCGATGATCCGGACGGGCTGGTGATCGACTGTCGCGGCCTGGCGGCGCGGGATGTCCTGACCGATCTGCGCGGGGTAAAAGGCGAGATGGCGGTGCTGCGCGCACCGGATATAGACTTGCGCCGACCCGTCCGCTTGCTGCATCCGCGCCACCCGCTTTACATCGTGCCGCGCGGCGACGGGGTGTTCATGCTGGGCGCCACCCAGATCGAAAGCGGTGACCGGCATCGCGCGACGCTTCGCTCGGTGACCGAGTTGTTCAGCGCGGCCTATGCCCTGCATCCCGCCTTCGGCGAGGCCGAGATCCTCGAGATCGGGGTGGATGCGCGCCCGGCCTTCCCCGACAACCTGCCGCGCATACGGCGGCGGGGCAAAACGATCCTTGTCAACGGCCTGTTTCGACACGGTTTTCTTCTGGCGCCAGCGCTGGCGCGGATGGTGGCGGATCTGGTATTGGACGGCAAAATTCCGGAGGTGATGGATGAAGATCACGGTGAACGGTGACAGCTACGATGTGTCCAGCAAGACACTCGATGCCGTGCTGATCGAACTTGGTTACGGCGATGCGAAGGTTGCGACGGCAGTGAACGAGGCTTTCGTGCCCGCTCCAAGCCGCGCCGGCACGACGTTGCAGGACGGCGATCGGCTCGAGATCGTTGCGCCAAGGCAGGGGGGCTGAGACATGGTGACCTTCTACGGGACCGAGGTGTCGTCGCGGCTGATGCTGGGCACGGCGCTCTACCCTTCGCCCGCCATTCTGGAACAGGCGTTTCGCCGGTCCGGTGCGGGAATCGCCACGGTGTCGGTCCGGCGCGAAGCCGGGACCGACCGTGCCGGCTCTGCCTTCTGGGATCTGGTGCGTCAGCTGGGTGTCAAGGTGCTGCCCAATACCGCCGGCTGCCATTCGGTGCGCGAGGCGGTGACGACGGCCCAGATGGCGCGCGAGCTGTTCGAGACCAACTGGATCAAGCTCGAGGTGATCGGCCATGCCGACACGCTGCAGCCCGACCCCTTCGGACTGGTCGAGGCGGCCCGCATCCTGACCGATGATGGGTTCGAGGTGTTTCCCTACACGACCGAGGATATCGTGCTGGCCGACCGGCTGCTCGAGGCGGGTTGCAAGGTGCTCATGCCATGGGGCGCCCCGATCGGCACGGGGTTGGGCCTGACGAATATCTATGGTTTGCGCACACTTAGGGCGCAGTTTCCCGATGTGCCGATGGTGGTGGATGCCGGGCTTGGCCTGCCCAGCCAGGCAGCACAGGCGATGGAGATGGGGTTCGATGCGGTGCTGCTCAACACGGCCGTGGCCAAGGCGGGGGACCCTGCGGCCATGGCCGAGGGGTTCGCGCGCGCGGTCGAAGCCGGGCGATTGGCGCATGAGGCCGACCCGATGGAGCCCCGGGACATGGCCGCCCCGTCCACCCCGTTGATAGGAAAGGCGTTTCTGGAATGACCCTGGATCGGTTCTACCCGATTTTCGACGCTGTCAGCTGGCTGGAACGGATGGCGCCCCTTGGCATCAAGCTGGTGCAGCTGCGGATCAAGGACCAGCCCGACACGGCTGTGCGCGATCAGATCGCCAAAGCCTCGGCAATCTGCAAATCTGCCGGTATCACCTTGATTGTGAACGACTATTGGCAGCTTGCGATCGATTTGGAGTGCGATTGGGTCCATCTGGGCCAGGAGGACCTGGACATCGCCGACATGGCGGCGATTCGCCGGGCCGGTCTGCGCCTCGGGCTCAGCACCCATGACCGCGACGAGTTGGACCGCGCGCTTGGCCATGATCCCGACTACATCGCCCTCGGCCCGGTCTATCCGACCAAGCTCAAGAAGATGAAATGGCATCAGCAGGGGCTGGAAAAACTGAGTGAATGGAAGGGGTTGATCGGGGATATCCCGCTGGTGGCCATCGGCGGCATGAGCGTGGAACGCGCGCCCGGCGCCTTCGAGGCGGGGGCCGATATCGTGTCGGCGGTCACCGATATCACATGGCACGATGACCCCGAAGACAGGGTGCGTGAATGGCTGGATGTGACGCGATGAGCCGATATGCCCGCCAGATCGCGGTGCCGGGTTTCGGCCTGCAGGCCCAGGAGCGTTTACAGACCGCACGCGCCCTCGTGGTGGGCGCGGGCGGGTTGGCCGCACCGGTGCTGCAATATCTTGCGGGGGCCGGGCTGGGACATATCCGGCTGGTGGACGATGACGTGGTGGACGTGACAAACCTGCACCGTCAAACGATTTTTCGCGCCGGCGATGTCGGACGGCCCAAGGCGCAGGCCGCCGCCGAGGCGATGCGCGCACTCAATCCCGACGCCGAGATCGAGCCTGTCTGCCACAAGCTGGACCCGATCACCGTGGCCGATCTGTGCCGCGACGTTAACCTTGTCCTGGATTGCGCGGACAGTTTTGCCGCCAGCTATATCCTGTCGGATCACTGCCATGACAATCGCCTGCCCCTGATCAGCGCATCTGTCACGCAAACATCCGGTTATGCAGGCGGGTTTTGTGGTGACGCCCCAAGTTTGCGGGCGATTTTCCCGGATTTGCCGCAAAACATGGGCAGCTGCGCCGAGGACGGCGTGCTGGGCCCGGTCGTCGGCATCCTGGGCAGCCTCCAGGCGCAGATGGCATTGGCGGTGCTGGCAGGGCTGTCGCCCAGCCCGCTGGGGCAGCTGGTCACGGTCGATGCCGGGGGGATGCGGTTCGGTGGATTCCGGTTTTCGGGCGCCCCCGAGCCGGACTGGACGCCGCGCTTCATCGCACCCGAAGCCATGCAAGACAATGATTTCATTGTAGACTTGCGCGCCCCGGACGAGGCGCCGCTGATCCGCGCGGACGCCTGCCGCCACAGTGTCGCATCCTTCGGCCCGGGCGGGCCGCGCCCCGATCCGTCACAGCGCGCGGTGCTGGTCTGCCGGTCGGGGCTGCGCTCGTGGCAGGCGGCGGAGCGGTTGCGGCAGGTGTGGGACGGCGAGATCGCGCTGGTCGCCGCAGGCGATCCCGGCAAAGCGCCGCTTGCGTACGATTCGTAACAAACCTACGCGCCTTTGGGACGAATTCCGACCGCTGGCCCGGCATTTGTGTCCATCTCGTACACAAATCGGCCCGCGCGCCTATTGAGTATTTGCAGAACGGTGAAATCCACAGGCGCTTTCATCGTTCCCGAAATACTCCCGCCGGAGGCATCCGACGCGGGCCAACCGGGGGCAGGGGCCGGGTGTCAGAACGCCTTGAAGGTCAGCGTGGTTTCCGTGCGTTCGATCCCGGCGATGTCGAGCAGGTGGTCATTGATGTACTTGCCGGTATCCTCGCCCTCGGGAATGTAGAGCTTGAGCAGCAGGTCGAACGGGCCGGATGTGGAATAGAGCTCGGAATGGATTTCGCGCAGGGCGATATCCTCGGCCACGCGGTAGGAGGTGCCGGGCTTGCAGCGGATGTTGACGAACACGGGGCGCATGGTGTGACCTCTTGTGACTCGGGCGGCATTTAAACGCGAAAGCCGGGGGAATGGAAACGGCGAATTTCAGGCACCCGGGCTGCCGCGATAGCGAAACACCCCGGTGCCGGTGGCGATCAGCGTGCCGGTGTCGTCATGCACCGTGCCTTCGGCGAAATAGGTCTTGCGGCCGCCGCCGGTGACGCGGGCCTCGGCGATCAGGCGGCCGCCCTGCGCCTGGCCCAGGTAATTGACCGTGAGCGACAGGGTGAGCGCCATCTGGCGCCGCTCGGGATCGCCGGTAAAGCAGCCCGAAAACCCCATCGCGGTATCCAGAAGCGTGGCGTGCAGCCCGCCATGGGGCAGGCCCTGACGGTTCAGGAGTTCGGGCGCCATGGGTGCCTCGACGCGGGCCCAGCCCGAGCGCCAGCCGGTCATCGCGATGCCCAGATGGGCCGCCAGCGCCGAGGGCGGCTCGAAAAGATCGGCGGAGACGGACGCGCTGTCCTGGTCTTTGTCCGTGTCGGTCATGCGAGGGTTGCCTCCAGCCCCTGGCGGGCGAATTGCGGAACATAGGCGCCAAGTTGCAGGCCGCGTTCGGGATCGGACGCGTTGCCGTCGAGGGCGCGTTTGCGGACCCCCTGAAGGATCGCGGCCATGCGGAAATGACAAAAGGCGAGGTAGAACCCGAACCGGTCGATCCCGGCAAGGCCGCGCCGCGCGCAATAGGCGTCGATAAAGCGCGCATCCTCCCACAGGCCGAGGGCGGCGCGGTCGACCCCGGCAAGCCCGCGCCCTTCGGCGGTATGGGGCATCGACCATTGCATGATGACGGCGGCGAGATCGGCATAGGGATGGCCGATGGTCGACAGCTCCCAATCCAGCACGGCGGCGATCCGGGGGCTGTCGGGCGCGAACAGCAGGTTGTCGAGCCGGTAATCGCCATGCACCAGCCGCCGCTGGCCGTCATCGGCGGGCATGTTGGCGCCGAGCCAGTCGATCAGCGCGTCCATATCGGGCAGATCGTCGGTTTGCGTCGCGCGGTACTGCTTGGTCCAGCGATCCAGCTGGCGCGCGTAGTAATTGCCCGAGGGGCCGAAATCCGACAGGCCCACGGCGTCGATATCGACCTCGTGGATCGCGGCGAGGCAGGCATTCATCGCGCCGATCATGGCCGAGCGGTCACCCGGGGAGACGTCGGGCAGGGCGGGATCGTCGAAATTCCGGCCCGCCACGGTCTGCATCACGTAGAAGCTCGAGCCGATCACATCCGCATCTTCGCAGAGCACATGCATCCGCGCCACCGGCACATCGGTCCCGGCCAGGGCCTGTTGCACGCGAAATTCACGGTCGACCGCATGGGCGGATTTCAGCAGCACGCCGGGCGGCTTGCGGCGCAGCACATAGGCGCCCGAGGGCGTCTCCAGCCGGTAGGTCGGGTTGGACTGCCCGCCGGAAAACTTGGTGGCGGTGACCGGCCCGCGAAACCCCGGCAGATGGGCGGACAGCCAGTGCGCCAGGGCGTCGGTATCGAGTGGCGTGCTCATGCGGTGCCCTCGCGCTGGTCGGGCAGGACATAATCGGCGAATTGCGCACGCAAGCTGAGCTTCGAGATCTTGCCGGTGGCGGTCAGCGGCAGTTCGTCCACGAAAAGGATATCGTCGGGCAGCTGCCACTTGGCGAAATGCGGGGCCATATGGGCGTGGATATCGCCCAGGGTGGGGCGCGCGTCGCCCTGCGGGACGACCACGAGGACGGGCCGTTCATCCCATTTGGGATGCGGCACGGCGATCACCGCACAGGCTCGGATGGAGGGATGCGAGAGGGCGGCGTTTTCAAGGTCGATCGAGCTGATCCATTCGCCGCCCGATTTCACCAGGTCCTTGGCGCGGTCGCGGATCACCAGCTGCCCCTCGGCCGTGATCGAGGCGACATCGCCGGTGCCGAACCAGCCCGCGGCATCCATCGCGGCGGCACTGGCCTGATCGTTGCGGAAATAGCCCGAGATCACGGTGTTGCCGCGCACATAGAGCTCGCCCGTGGCGGTGCCGTCATGCGGCATCGCGGTGCCGTGATCATCGACGATCTTGAACTCGAGCCCGAACTTGCGGCGGCCCGCGCTGGTCTTGATCGGCATTTGCCGGTCCAGCGGCGCGTCCTGAAGGGGCGGCGGGATCATGCCATGGGTGCCGATGGGGCTCATTTCCGTCATGCCCCAGGCCTGCGAGACGGTGACGCCGTACCCCTCGTAGGCTTCGATCATCGAGGGCGGGGCCGCCGATCCGCCCACGATCAGGTCGCGGAAGGCCGACGGCGCGCGGCCCTGCGCGGTGATTTCCGACAAAAGCCCGGCCCAGACCGTCGGCACGCCCCAGGAGGAATAGACTTGGGTGTCCTCCATCAGCCGCCAGAGGCTGGCGCCATCGAGATGCGGGCCGGGCATCACCAGCGTCATGCCGGTGAGCGGCGCGGTATAGGGCAGGCCCCAGGCGTTCACATGGAACATCGGCACCACGGGCATCATCCGCCGCCCGGCGACGAAGCTGGAGGTTTGCGCCAGCGGCACGGTCAGCGCATGCAGCACCGTGGAGCGCTGCGAATAGAGCGCGCCCTTGGGGTGGCCGGTGGTGCCCGAGGTATAGCACAGCCCCGAGGCGGTGTCTTCGGGCAGGTGGGGCCAGTCGAATGTCGCGGGCTGGCCCTGCAGCATGTCCTCGTAGCTCAGCGCATCGAGCGGCGTGTCGGGCACGGCACCGGCATCCGCAAGCACGATCACGCGCAGCCCCGTGGGCAGTGCATCGCGCAGCGCCTCGGCCACGGGCAGCAGGCTGGCATCGACGCAGAGCACGCCGTCCTCGGCATGCCGGATGATATAGCCCAGCTGTTCGGCGGGCAGGCGCGGGTTGAGCGTGTGGCACACGGCCCCCATGCCGGAAATGGCGTAATAGAGCTCTACGTGGCGGTGGCCGTTCCAGGCCAGCGTGGCGACGCGGTCGCCCTCGGTCACGCCAAGGGCGCGCAGCGCATGGGCGGCCTGGGCGGCGCGCGCCAGGGTTTGCGGATAGCTCTGGCTGTGGATGTCGCCGCTGTCGCGGACCGAGAGGATGCCCTGATCGGCAAAGGCCTCGGCGGCGTGTAGAAGGATGTCGATGATCCTCAGCGGGCGATGCTGCATCATGCCTTTCATCGGCGTCGTCTCTCCTGCCTGTCGCGCGGTGGAGGCGACCGTGGCATGAATGTGCTGCGGGATCAATTCCGCCGGGGGCTTGACCTTGGCCCGATCAGGCCGCATGTGCAAGGCGACCAAGGAGGTGCCGTCATGACATTCGACCGTTCCCTGAAGATCGCGCCGTCGATCCTGTCCGCCGATTTCGCCAATTTCGGCGCCGAGATCCGAGTCGTCGAGGCCGAGGGCGCGGATTGGATCCATGTCGACGTGATGGACGGGCATTTCGTCCCGAACCTGACTTTCGGGCCGCCGATGTGCGCCGCGATCCGGCCGCATATCAAGACGGTGATGGATGTGCATCTGATGATCGCCCCGGTTGATCCCTATATCGATGCCTTCGCCGCCGCCGGCGCCGATATCCTGACCGCCCACCTGGAGGCCGGACCGCATGTGCACCGCACCCTGCAGGCCATTCGCGGCGCGGGCTGCAAGGCGGGGCTGGCGCTGAACCCAGGCACAGGCATCGGCGATATCGAGCATCTTCTGGACATGGTGGACCTGATCTGCGTGATGACGGTGAACCCCGGCTTCGGCGGTCAGAAATTCATCCACAGCCAGATCGAGAAGGTCCGCCGCCTGCGCCAGATGATCGGGGACCGGCCGATCCATATCGAGATCGACGGCGGCATCACGCCGGACACCGCGCCGCTGATGACGCAGGCCGGCGCCGATGTGCTGGTGGCGGGATCGGCCGTCTTCAAGGGCGGCAGCGTCGAGAACCCGGCCCCCTATGGCGACAATATCCGCGCCATCAAGGCCGCTTGCGCGACCATGGCATGAGCAGCGCCGTCATCTTCGACCTCGATGGCACGCTGGTGGACAGCGCGCCCGATATCCGCGCCGCCGCCAGCACGGTACTGGAGCGGCACGGGCTGGAGCCGCTGACGCTGGAGCAGACCCGGAGCTATGTGGGCCATGGTGCCGCACAGTTCGTGGAGCGCTGTCTTGCGGCGCGCGGCATGGCGGACCAGCCGGGGCTGAAGGCCGAGGTGCTGGCCGGGTTCCTGGACATCTACGAAAGTGCCGTGACCCTGACGGTGCCCTATCCCGGGGTCGTCGCCGCGCTTGACCGGCTTGCGGATATGGGGCTGGTTCTGGGCGTATGCACCAACAAGCCCGCCGCCCCGGCGCATGCGGTGCTGCGTCACCTTGGGCTCGACCGGCATTTCGCGGGGGTGATCGGCGGTGACAGCCTGGCCGTGCGCAAGCCCGATCCCGCCCCCTTGCAGGCGGCGATGGCGGGGCTGGGGGCGAGGGCCACGGTCTTTGTGGGCGACAGCGAGGTGGATGCCGAAACGGCGCAGCGCGCCGGTGTGCCTTTCGCGCTTTACACCGAAGGCTATCGCAAGACGCCGGTTTCGGACCTGCCGCACGATGCGGCATTCGACGATTTCGCCGATCTGCCGGGACACGTGGCGCGCTGCCTGGGGCTGTCGGGCGTGGCGTGACGCGGCCCCGGGTGCTAGGCTGACCCGCGACAGTTTTCGGAAGGGGCAGGGCATGAGCATCGCGGACAGGCTGCGGGCCGAGATCGAGGCGCGGCGCGACGACCTGGTGGCGCTGACCCAGGATCTGATCCGTATTCCCACGCTGAACCCCCCGGGCGAGAATTACCGCGAGATCTGCGCCTATCTCGATCGCCGGCTCAGCGCCTCGGGCTTTGCTACCGAGCTGATCCGCGCCACGGGCGCGCCCGGCGACAGCGACCGCTATCCGCGCTGGAACATCGTGGCGCGGCGCGAGGGCGCGCGGGCCGGGCAATGCGTGCATTTCAATTCGCATATCGACGTGGTCGAGGCCGGTCACGGCTGGACGGTCGATCCGTTCGGCGGCCTGCTGCGCGACGGGCGCATCCATGGGCGCGGGGCCTGCGACATGAAGGGCGGGCTGGCCGCAAGCATCGTGGCGGCCGAAGCCTTTGTCGCCCTGCAGCCCGATTTCGCCGGCGCCATCGAGATCAGCGGCACGGCGGACGAGGAATCGGGCGGCTTCGGCGGCGTGGCCTACCTGGCCGAGCGCGGCTGGTTCAGCCCCGACCGCGTGCAGCATGTCATCATCCCCGAACCGCTGAACAAGGACCGCATCTGCCTGGGGCATCGCGGCGTCTGGTGGGCCGAGATCGAAACGCGGGGCGAGATCGCCCATGGCTCGATGCCGTTCCTGGGCGATTGCGCGGTGCGCCACATGGGGGCGGTGATCGCCGAGATGGAAGCGCGCCTCTTTCCGGCGCTGGCGCAGAAGCGCACCGAGATGCCGGTGGTCCCCGAGGGCGCGCGGCAATCCACGCTGAACATCAATTCGATCCATGGCGGCGCGCCCGAACAGCCCGAGGATTATACCGGCCTGCCCTCGCCCTGCGTGCCGGATCGCTGCCGCATGGTGATCGACCGCCGCTTCCTGATCGAAGAGGATATCGGCGAGGTCGAGGCCGAGATCCGCGAGATACTCGAATCGCTGCGCGCGGGCCGGCCCGGCTTCGACTACGAGATCCGCGCCCTGCACAGCGTGCTGCCCTCGATGACCGACCGCGCCGCCCCCGTGGTGGGCGCCGTGGCGCGCGCCGTGCGCACCGTCTTCGACCGCGAGGCCGAATACGTGGTCAGCCCCGGCACCTACGATCAGAAGCATATCGACCGCATCGGGCGCCTGAAGAACTGCATCGCCTATGGCCCGGGCATTCTGGACCTGGCGCACAAGCCCGACGAATGGGTTGGGGTCGAGGACATGGTGCATTCCGCGACCGTCATGGCGCTGGCGCTGCACGATCTTCTGGCCGACTGATCCGGACGGGCTTTCATCGTTCCCGAAATACTCGAATCACAGCGCCTGCGGCCAGTGCCGCGACATGAGTATTTCGCGAACGGTGAAGCCGGGACCGGATCAGACCGCGATGTTGTCGATCAGGCGCACACCGGCCAGCCAGGCGGCGGCGAAGAGGCGCGCGGGGCGGCTGGCGGTATCGACCAGCGACAGGTCGTCATTGGCCCGGATCTCGAGATAGTCGACCTGGGTGAACCCGGCCAGTTCGAGCCGGGCGATGGCGGCGGTCTGCAACGTGGCGAAGGGCTGGCCCTCTGCGATGCCGGCGGCGATGGTTTCCATTTCCTCGTGCAGGCGCGGCGCGATGGTGCGGGCACGGTCCGACAAGAGCAGGTTGCGTGAGGCCATCGCCAGCCCGTCGATCTCGCGGATGGTGGGGCAGCCATGCACGGTGATCGGGATATCGAGATCGGTGGCCATCCGGCGCACCACCTGCAATTGCTGGAAATCCTTTTCGCCGAAAAAGGCCGCGTCGGCCGAGGTCTGCAGGAACAGCTTGGTCACCACGGTGGCCACCCCGTCGAAATGGCCGGGGCGGTGCGCGCCTTCCATCACATCCGTGAGCCCGGCCACCGACACGGTGGTGGCGAACCGGTCGGGATAGATCTGGTCGGCATCCGGCACATAGAGCGCATCGACCGAGAAGCGGGCCAGTTTGGCCGCGTCCTCGATCTCGGTGCGCGGATAATTCGCCAGGTCCTCGGGGTTGTTGAACTGCTTGGGGTTCACGAAGATCGTGACGATCACCCGGTCGCAGCGTTCCTTGGCCGCCGCCACCAGCGACAGGTGCCCGTCATGCAGCGCGCCCATCGTGGGCACCACGCCGATCGTCTCGCCGGCCCGGCGCCAGGCCCCGGTGGCGGCACGCAGATCGCCCAAGGTACGGACGATCGGGGCGGGCGTGCTCATTGGCCGGGCGCCTTGTCGGAGAAGGTGTGTTCGGCGGCCGGGAAGCGGCGGGCGCGGACCTCGTCGGCATAGGCGCGGATCGCGGCCTCGCCATCGGTGCCGAGTGTTGCATAGCGCTTGACGAATTTCGGCTTGAAGGCGGTGAAGAGCCCGAGCATGTCGTCGACCACCAGGATCTGGCCGTCGCAGCCCGCAGAGGCGCCGATCCCGATGGTGGGGATGGCGATCTCGGCGGTGATCCGGTCGGCCAGCGTGGCGGGGACTTTTTCGAGCACCACGGAAAACGCGCCGGCCTGGGCCACGGCGATCGCATCGGCCAGAAGTGCGTCGGCCTGGTCGGCGCGGCCCTGCACCTTGTAGCCGCCGAGCGTGTTGATCGATTGCGGGGTCAGTCCGATATGGGCCATCACCGGCACGCCGCGCGCCACCAGGAAACCTATCGTCTGGGCCATGTGGCGCCCGCCTTCGAGCTTGACCGCCGCGGCACCGGTTTCGCGCATGATCCGCGCAGCATTGCGGAACGCCTGTTCGGGGCTTTCCTCGTAGGAGCCGAAGGGCATGTCGATCACCAGCATGGTGGTGGTGAGGCCACGGGCCACCGCCTGACCGTGCAGGATCATCATCTCCATGGTCACGCCGAGGGTCGAGTTCATGCCATGCAGCACCATCCCCACCGAATCGCCCACGAGGGCGAAATCGCAGACCCCGTCCATCATCCGCGCCATCGGCGTGGTATAGGCGGTCAGGCTGACGATGGGGGTGGCGCCTTTCATGGCGCGGATGTCATCGGGCAGGGGGGCGGTTTTCTTGGCGGTTGCGCTCATGGTCTGGTCACCGGGTTACGGGTTGTCGAGGCTGATTACCAAGTCGGGCACGGGAACACCACTGTCTTGAGGCGCAGGGCGCGCATCGGGGGGGCAGCGTCAGGCGACGCCGGCGCGCAGGGCGTCGTGGATATGCACGAGGCCGCGCAGCTGGCCTGCCGCGTCCACGGCGAAGAGCGCGCTGATCTTGTTGGCGTTCATCACGCCGAGGGCTTCGGACAGGAGCGCATCGGGCGATATGGTGCGCGGGCCACGGGTGGCCACCTCGCCGGCGGTGCGCTCCATCAGGTTGGCCAGGTTGCGGCGCAGGTCGCCATCGGTGATCACACCGATCAGCCGGCCGTCTTCCACGAGGGCGGCGACGCCGAAACCCTTGGCGGTCATCTCGAGCAGCGTGTCGCCCATCGGCGTACCTGCATGGACCACCGGCAGGTCGGCGCCGCTATGCATCACCGAGGAGACCTTGAGCAATTGCGCCCCCAGCGTGCCGCCGGGATGGAAGGCGAGGAAATTCTCGCGCTCGAAGCCGCGCAGATGCATCAGCGCCACGGCCAGCGCATCGCCGAGCGCCATGGTCAGCGTGGTCGAGGTGGTGGGGGCCATGCCGATGGCGCAGGCTTCGGGTGCGTCGGGCAGGGCGAGCAGATGGTCGGATTGCGCCCCGAGCGTGCTGTCGGGCCGTTTGGTGATGCCGATCAGCGGTATGGAAAAGCGCCGGGTATGGGCGATGATATCGGCCAGTTCCCGGGTTTCGCCGGAATTCGAGATCAGGATCACCGCGTCCTGGGCGGTGATCATGCCCAGATCGCCATGGCTGGCCTCGCCGGGATGGACATATTGCGCGGGCGATCCGGTGCTGGCCATGGTGGCGGCGATCTTGGCGGCCACATGCCCCGATTTGCCCATGCCCGACACGATCACCCGGCCGGGCACCTTGAGCAGCAGCGCGACCACCGCGTCGAAATCGGAAGGCAGCGCATCGCGCAGGGTGCCCAGCGCGTCACGCTCGATGGTGAGCACGTCGCGGGCGATATCGGCGGGGCGGGGCGTGGATGTCATGGACGGGGCTCCGGGGGATGCGGGGGCATTGTGCGTGGTCATACCGTGTGGGCGGATCGAGGCCAAGCCCCGGTGGCGATAGGGCATGAGCGAGAGGGCGCGCGCGGCCCTGTGATCAGGTCTGCGACCGGGCCCTCAAATCGGGTGCGCAAATCGGGCCTGCAAATCGGACTGGTGCAGGCAGGCGCGCCGCACTAACGTCGCGCCATGACAGATGCGGATATCCTTGACAGCCGCTATGCCTGGGCACGGCTGGCCATCTCATTGGCGATCGCGACGATCGGCAATGTGGGCATGTGGGCGATCATCGTGATCATGCCTGCGGTGCAGGCCGAGTTCGCGATCGACCGGGCCGATGCCTCGTTGCCCTATACGCTGACGATGGTGGGCTTTGCGCTGGGCAACCTGGTGATCGGGCGGATCGTGGACCGGTTCGGGATCACCGTGGCGCTGAGCGCGGCGGCGGTGCTGATCGCGGTCTCGACGGGGCTGGCGGCCCTGGCCCCGTCGGTGCTGATCCTGTCGGCGCTGCAATTCGTGATCGGCTTCGGCACGGCGGCGAGTTTCGGGCCGCTGATCGCGGATGTGTCGCTGTGGTTTCTGAAGCGCCGGGGGATCGCGGTGGCGATCACCGCCAGTGGCAATTACCTGTCGGGCGCGGTCTGGCCGGTGATCCTGTCGGGGGTGCTGGCCGAGCAGGGCTGGCGCGCGGTCTACATGGTGCTGGCGGTCGTCACCGTCGCGGCCGTTCTGCCGCTGGCGCTGTTCCTGCGCCGACGGGTGCCGATGGCGGCCACCGAGCGGGCCGATGCGGCCTCGAGCCTGCGCGCAAGCGCGGCGGGCTTTCCGCCGCGCACCCTGATGCTGATGCTGGGGCTTGCGGGCGTGGGGTGCTGCGTGGCGATGTCGATGCCGCAGGTCCATATCGTGAGCCTCTGTGTCGACCTGGGCTATGGCCCGGCGGTGGGTGGGCAGATGCTGTCGCTGATGCTGCTGGGCGGCGTCGCCTCGCGGCTGGTGTCGGGGCTGCTGGCGGATCGGCTGGGCGGGGTCTTGACGCTGCTGATCGGATCGGCGCTGCAGTGCCTGGCGCTGTTTCTCTACCTGCCCTCGGGGGGGCTTGTGTCGCTTTACATGGTGAGCCTGGTCTTCGGCCTTGCGCAGGGCGGCATCGTGCCGAGCTATGCGCTGGTGGTGCGCGAATACATGCCCAGCCAGGAGGCCGGGCGGCGCGTGGGATTCGTGATGATGGCGACGATCCTCGGGATGGCGCTGGGCGGCTGGATGTCGGGCTGGATCTATGATGTGACCGGCGGCTATCACATGGCCTTCATCAACGGGATCGTGTGGAACGTGCTGAATATCGCGATCATGGTGCTGATCCTGATGCGCACCCGGCCGCGCAAGACGGTGGCCGTGGCGGCCTGACAGGGCGGTGGGCGCGAGAAAATTCTGCGAATTTTCTCAGGGGTGATTTTTCTGCGAAAAATCTTCAGCCTTCGTGGACGATCTTGATGTGACGCGCGCCGCGCGCCTCGGCGAGGGCGATCTGTTTCTGGCGTTCCCGGAACCGGGCCTTGTCATCGTCGCTGGTCTCATGGGCACAGTGATGGCACGCCACACCGTGTTCATATTCGGGGCGTGTCCTGTCCTGCGGCAGGATCGGGCGGCGGCAGGCATAGCACAGCACATGCGGCCCTTCGCGCAGCCCGTGCCCCACCGAGACCCGCGCATCGAACACGAAACAATCGCCGCGCCACGTGCTGTCGGCCTCGGGCATCTCTTCGAGATATTTCAGGATGCCGCCCTTGAGGTGATACACATCCTCGACCCCCTGGCCGAGCAGGTAATTGGTGGATTTTTCGCAGCGGATGCCACCGGTGCAGAACATCGCGATCCGCTTGTTGTGAAAGCGGTGCTTGTTGGCCTCCCACCAGGCCGGGAAATCACGGAAGCTGGCGGTTTCGGGGTCGATCGCGCCGTCGAACGTGCCGATCGCCACCTCGTAATCGTTGCGCGTGTCGATCACCGCCACGTCGGGGGCGCGGATCAGGTCGTTCCAGTCGGCGGGCTCGACATAATGGCCGACGCGGGCGCGCGGGTCCACGTCGGGCTGGCCCATGGTCACGATCTCTTTTTTCAGGCGCACCTTGAGCCGGCGGAAGGGCTGGTAGGCGCTGGTGCTTTCCTTCCACTCCAGATCCGCGCAGCCGGGCAGGGCGCGGATATGCGCCAGCACCGCGTCGATGCCGGAGCGCGGCCCGGCGATGGTGCCGTTGATGCCTTCCTGCGCCAGCAGGAGCGAGCCGGAGATCGCTTCGGCCTCGCAGAGCTGCAGGAGCGGGGCCTGAAGGCTGGCCGGGTCGGGGAACCGGGTGAAATGATAGAGGGCGGCGATCGTGTACATGGCCGCGATGTACTAAGTGCTGCGGATTTCGGCAAGTGGACAAAGCCGCGCCATTGACGCAGGCTGCGCATCTGACCCCCTGACGGCCCAAGGAGGATGCCCGCATGACCCAAGCCCTGATCGTGATCGACATGCAGAACGATTTCTGCCCCGGAGGCGCGCTGGCGGTGCCGGATGGCGATGCCATCGTGGCGGGGATCAATGCGCTGATGGAGAAGGCCGGCGCGGTGATCCTGACGCAGGATTGGCACCCGGCGGGGCATTCGTCATTCGCGTCCTCGCATCCCGGGCGCGCGCCCATGGAGTTGGCCGAGATGCCCTATGGGCCACAAGTGCTGTGGCCGGATCATTGCGTGCAGGGCAGCGAGGGGGCCGCGTTTCACGCCGCCCTCGACACCACGCGCGCCGATCTGATCCTGCGCAAGGGGTTTCGCGCGGGGATCGACAGCTATTCGGCGTTTTTCGAGAATGATCGCCGTACGGCCACGGGCCTGCATGGCTATCTGCAGGAGCGCGGCATTTCCGAGCTGACCCTGGTGGGGCTGGCCACCGATTTCTGCGTGAGCTACTCGGCGCTGGATGCGGCGAGGCTGGGCTATGACGTGCTGGTGCGAGAGGGGCTGTGCCGGGCGATCGATCATGACGGCTCGCTCGAGGCGGCGGTGGATGCGATGAAGGATGCGGGGGTCAGGATCGGCTGAGCCATGTCGGGCCTGATCGCGGATATCGAAGCCTGCCGGCTGTGCGCCGAGCGTTTCGCGAGGACCAAGACGGCACACGCGCCGCGCCCGGTGGTGTGGTTCCGGCCCGGCGCGCGTGTTGATCGCGGGGCAGGCGCCGGGGGCGCGGGTGCATGGCTCGGGGGTGCCGTTCGACGATCCGTCGGGCGACCGGCTGCGCGATTGGCTGGGTCTCGAGCGGGCGGAGTTCTATGACAGGGACCGGGTGGCGATCGTGCCGATGGCCTTCTGTTTTCCGGGATATGATGCGAAGGGCGCGGACCTGGCGCCGCCCGCGATCTGCGGGCGCACATGGCATGCGCGGGTGATGGAGCGGTTGGAGGATGTCAGGCTGTCGGTGATCGTCGGCGGCTATGCGCAGCGCTATCACATGGGCGCGAAGGCCAGCGTGACCGAGACGGTGGCGGCCTGGCGGGACCATGCGCCGCGCGTCTTTCCCTTGCCGCACCCGTCCTGGCGCAATACGGCTTGGCTGAAGCGCAACCGGTGGTTCGAGGCCGAGCTTTTGCCGGTGCTGCGCGCGCAGGTGCGGGAGGTTCTGGATGACTGAAATGACGGTGTTCGACCGGGCGCATGCGGCGATGGAGGCCGCGCAGGACGACGCCGAGGCGCGGCTGAGATTTTACCAGACCGTGGCGGCGAGCGAGCTTTACGTCCTTTTGGAGGACGAAGAGGACGGGCTGGAGGCCGGCCCGGCGGGTGGCGACAGCGTGGTGCCGCGCAGCTTCGAGGTGGATGGAACGGCGTTCGTGCTGGTCTTCGACCGCGAGGACAGGTTGGCCGCGTTTGCCGGAGGGCCGGCGCCCTATGCGGCGATGAGCGGGCGCGCGGTGGCCGAGGCGCTGGCCGAAGGCGGGCTTGGGCTGGGCATCAACCTGGAGGTCGCGCCTTCGTCGATCCTGCTGCCGCCCGAGGCGGTTGCATGGCTGGCAGAGCTTTTGTCGGGGCGGCCCGAGGAGCTGCAGGCGCGGGCCACGGCGTTTCGTCCGCCCGGCGGATTGCCGGAGCGGCTGTTGACCGGGCTGGATGCGCGGCTGGCCAGCGCCGGGGGGCTGGCCGATATGGCCTACCTGGTGGCGGTGGATTACGACACCGGCGCCAAGGGGCACATGCTGGGGATCATCGACGCGCTGCCCGGGGCCGAGGATGCGCTGGCGCGGGCGGTGTCGGAAGTGCTGAGCTTTTCGGGGCTGGAGGCGGCGGCGCTGGATGTGGCGTTCTTTCGCGCCACGGACCCGGCGGCGGCGCGGCTGGCCCGGGTCGGGCTGCGCTTCGATCTGCCGAGGCCCGAGACGCGCGAGGCGATGCCCGGTGCCGCGCCGGGCCGGGACCCCGACAAGCCGCCCCGCCTGAGATAGGGCGTTTCGGCCCCCCCCTGCATTACGGATTGTCGCGGCTGCTGTGCCGCGATGGGGAAAGGGCGGGGGACGCTGTCCCCCGGACCCCCTGGGATATTTCCGGCCAGAAGAAGACGGGACGGGGCCGAGCCGCGCTGCGGGGGGTCAGTAGCCGAGGTCGCGGTCCACCAGGTGCAGGAAGGGCGCGCCTGCCTCGCCGCGACGGATATTTTCGGCGATCACGCGCGAGGCAGAGCCGGGGCGGGTGGCCGAGGCGATATGCGGTGTGACGGTGACGCGGGGATGGGCCCAGTAGGGATGGTCCCGGGGCAGGGGTTCGGTGCGGAAGGTGTCGAGCGTGGCATGGGCGATCTGGCCGGTCTCGAGCGCGGCGAGCAGGGCCGCGTCGTCGATCAGCGTGCCGCGACCGGGATTGAGGATCACGGCGCCGCGCGGCAGCTGCGCGAGCGTGTCGGCATTCAGGGTGTTTTCTGTCTGCGCCGTGCGCGGCAGGAGGAGGATGACGATCTGCGCGGTCGAGAGCGCCCGGGCGAGGCCTGCCTGGCCGGACAGGCAGGTGATGCCGTCGATGGATTTCTGCGACCGGCTCCAGCCGGTGACGGGAAAGCCGAGCGCGCGGAGTGCCTGGCCGCAGGCCGCGCCGAGCGCGCCGAGCCCGAGGATCGTCACCGGGCGGTCGCAGGCCAGCGGCGGCACGTCGTCGGCACGCCAGATCCCGTCCTGGTGGAGCACATGCAGATCGCAGCCCAGGTGGTGACGCAGGGTGTGGCCGGTCACCCATTCGACCATGCCGCGGGTCAGCCCGTCATCGACCATCCGGGCGAGCGGCTGGGTGAGGGTGGGGTTGGTGACGATATCCTCGACCCCGGCCCAGAGGTTCAGCACCGCCTTGGTGCGGGTATATGGCGTGAAATCCTGCAGATCGGAATTGGGGGCGTAGACGATATAGTCCACGATCTCGGGGGGCAGATCCGTTGCCAGGGTCACGTCCTGCAGGCCCGCCTCGGACAGGGCGGTGCGCAGGGGCTGTTCGTAATCGTCCCAGCGGGCGGCGGCCGCGGCGAAGAGGATATTGATCGTCATTGCGTTACCTTGGTTTGTGGATATGGGCGCTTTGCACGAGGCCGAAGGCGATCATCAGCACGAGCATCGCCGATCCGCCATAGCTGACCAGGGGCAGCGGCACGCCGACCACGGGCGCGAGGCCCATGACCATCGACATGTTGACGGCGAAGAACAGGAAGAAGGTGACCGCCACGCCGAGGGTCAGCAGCGATGAAAATCGATCGCGGTTCGACAGGGCGGTGGCGATGCAGAACACCAGGATCAGCGTGTAGAGCCCCAGGAGCGACATGCCGCCGATGAAGCCGAATTCCTCGGCCAGGGTGGTGAAGATGAAATCGGTGTGTTTCTCGGGCAGGAAGTTCAGCCGCGACTGGGTGCCCTGCATGAAGCCGCGCCCGGTCCAGCCGCCCGAGCCGAGGGCGATCTTGGACTGGGTGATGTGATAGCCCGCCCCCAGCGGATCCGAGGCCGGGTCGAGAAACGTGTCGATGCGGCGATACTGGTAATCGGCCAGCATCTGCCAATCGGTGCCACGGCTTTGGAAGACGGCGGCGACGAGCGAAATGCCCAGGGCCACGACGGCGGCGAAATAGGCCCAGTGGACGCCGGCGAGGAACATCATCAGCCCCCCCGCCACCAGCAGCAGGATCGAGGTGCCCAGATCGGGCTGGCGCAGCACCAGTGCCACCGGCAGCAGGATCAGCCCCACCGGCGCCAGCACCCACAAGGGGCGCGACACGCGGCTCATGGGCAGCCAGTCGTAATAGGTGGCCAGCATCATCACGAGCGTGATCTTCATCAGCTCGGAGGGTTGCAGCCGCATGAATCCGAGGTCTATCCAGCGCTGCGCGCCCATGCCGACGACGCCGAAGAACTCGACCGCGACCAGCAGCAGCAGCGACACGCCATAGGCCAGCACGGCCATGTTGCGCCAGAACCAGATCGGCACCATGGCCACGACCAGCATCACCGACAGGCCGAGCGCGTAGCGTTTCATCTGCGGCTCGAGCCAGGGGCGGACCGAACCGCCGGCCACCGAGTAGAGCATCAGGAAGCCGACACCGGCCACGGCGGTCAGCAGGATCACCAGCGGCCAGTTCAGATAGAGGATCTTGCGCAGGCCCGTGGGCGTCGTCTTGACGGTATATTCAAGATAGCTCATGCGCGGTCGCTTCCGTCGCGGGAGGGGTCGGGGCGGGCGCGGCGCAGCTCTTGTTGCTGGGTTTCGATGCGGGCGCGATCCTTGGCGGGATAGGCGGCCAGCGGCGGGTCCTGGCCATAGAGCGCCTGCAGGGTGATGTCGCGCGCGACGGGCGCCGCTGCCGTCGAGCCGCCGCCACCATGTTCGACCACGACCGCCACGGCGATCCGGGGGGCGTCGAACGGCGCGTAGTTCACGTAGAGCGCATGGTCGCGGCGTTCCCAGGGCAGATCGGAATTGCGGGTGACGCCACGGGCGCGCTCGGCGGCGGTGATGTTGCGCACCTGGCTGGTGCCTGTCTTGCCCGCCATGCGGAAGGCGTCTTCGATGATGCGGCTGGAATAGGCGGTGCCGCGACGGTTGTTGGACACGTCGAACATCGCCTTGCGCACCTCGCGCAGGATGTTTTCGTTCAGGCCCAGATCCTCGGGGGGGCGGACGGGCTGTTCGATCCCGTCGATGGACTTGATGAGCCGGGGTGTCACGGCGCGGTTGGTGGCGAGACGGGCCGTCATCACCGCCAGCTGCAGGGGCGAGGACAGGACGAATCCCTGCCCGATCGCGGCGTTGGCGCTATCGCCGATGACCCATTCCTCGCCCCGGTTGGTCAGCTTCCAGTCGCGGTCGGGCATCAGGCCTGCGGCGACCGAGGTGAGCGGCAGGTCGAACTGCACCCCGAGGCCGAGACGGCGGGCCATCGCGCTGATCTTCTCGATGCCGGTGCGCAGGGCGACGTCGTAGTAATAGACATCACAGCTTTCGACGAGGGAGCCGTGCATGTCCATGTTGCCATGGCCCGAGCGCTTCCAGCAGTGGAAGCGCCGTCCGCTGACTTCGAGATGGCCCGGGCAGTAGACGGTTTCATTGAGATCGACCTGCCCATCCTCGAGGGCGGCCAGCGCGGTGACCATCTTGAAGGTCGAGCCGGGGGGGTACATCCCCTGCACCGCCTTGTTGGGCAGCGGGCGATACTTGTTGTCCAGAAGCGCCTGGTAATCGGCCACCGAGATGCCGCGCACGAAGAGGTTGGGATCGAAGCTGGGCGCCGAGGCGCAGGCCAGCAGATCGCCGGTCTCGCAATCCATCACCACGGCCGCGGCGCTTTCGCCGGCCAGGCGCGCATGGACATAGGATTGCAGGTCGTTGTCGATGGTGATCTGGATATCGGCGCCGGCCTCGCCTTCGACGCGGTCCAGTTCGCGCATCACGCGGCCCGAGGCGTTCACCTCGACGCGCTTGGTGCCGGCCTTGCCACGCAGGAGATCCTCGCGCCGGGCTTCGAGGCCGATCTTGCCGATCTGGAAGCGCGGGATCAGCAAGAGCTGGTCCGGCGCGTCGATCCGCTCGAGGTCGCGTTCGCTGACCGGGCCGACATAGCCCACCACATGGGCGTAATCGGCCCCCTGCGGATAGCGCCGCGACAGGCCCACCTCGGGGGTGACGCCGGGCAGGGCGGGGGTGTTCACCGCGACGCGGCTGATATCCTCCCATGTGACCCGGTCGGCGATGGTGACGGGGGTGTCGCCACGCAGCTCGGTCAGGGCGCGGCGGGCGCGTTCGAGTTCGGCGGGATCCAGTTCGACCAGTTTGGCCAGCCGGGCGATCACCTCGTCGACATCGCCGGCCTCTTCGCGGACCATGGTGATGCGGTAGCTGGGCACGTTTTCGGCCACGACCGCGCCGTCGCGATCGAAGATCCGTCCGCGCGAGGGCGGGATCAGGCGGATGTTGATCCGGTTCTCATCGGCCAGGAGGCGGAATTGATCGGCCTGTTCGACCTGCATGAAGCGCATCCTGAGCGACAGAAGGCCGATAAAGCCCGCCATCGTGCCGCCCACGAAAAGGCTGCGTCGGGTGATCCGGCGCAGGCTTTCGGCGTTGTCCTTGGGCGGGCGTCTCATGCGCGGCTCTCCAGGGCGTCGATGTCGCCGGGCGCGATCTTGCGCACCCCGAAGAGCGCATGCGAGACCAGCGCCACCAGCGGATAGACCATCAGCGTCGCGACCATCTGCATGAGGCTGAGACCGAGCGGCGCCTGATCCACCAGCAGCACGGCGAGGATGATGCGGTAGCCGAGCGTGATGGCGATGAGGGTGGTGGCGACGCTGACCCATTCCACGGCGAAGGTCAGGTCGCGCAGGCCCGGTTCACGGGCCCGCAAGGTCTGGCTGCCGATCAGCACCAGCGCGGCCCACAGGCCCGGTGGCCGCTGGAACAGCAGGTCGGCCAGAAGAAAGATCGCACCGATCAGGAGCGGTGGCACGAAATCGGGGCGCCTGAGGACCCAGGCGAAGGTCAGGGCCAGCATCACGTCCGGCCCGGCCCAGCCACGCGGCAGGGTTTGCAGCGGCAGGAGGTGGAAGAAGATCAGCAGCAGGCAGAGCATCCCGAACAGGATGCGCATGATCCAGCGGCTTTGGTGTCTGCGCTCAGCCATTGCCGGCCTCGACCGGGGTTGGCGCGGCGTCCGGCGCGGATTCGGGGTCGGGGCCGCCGGAGGTTTCGGGCAGGCGGACCGGCGCGATCAGGCGACCCGGATCGTTGATCGTCTCGTTGCCATAGCTGCGCAGGACGCGCAGGAATTCCAGCCGTTCGTAATCGGCCGAAAGCCGCGCGCGCATCCGCCCACCGGGATCCTGCGCCAATTGCCCGACCAGCAGGCCGGCGGGAAAGACCCCGCCATCGCCCGAGGTGAGGATGCGGTCGCCGGGGCGCACCCGGTCGGGGGCTTCGATGAAATCCACGTAAGGAGCAGCGCTGTTGTCGCCGATCAGCAAGGCACGCTGCCCCGAGGGCTGCACGGTGACGGGGATCCGGCTGGAGGTGTCGGTCAGCAACACCACCCGCGCCGTCCTGTCGCCCACGCCCGAGATGCGCCCGACCAGCCCCAGCCCATCCATGGCGGCCCAGCCATCGACGATACCGTCGCGGCTGCCGACATTGAGCAGCACGGATTGCCGGAAGGGCGAGCCGCTATCGGCCATCACCACGCCGGTCACATAGGTCAGGCGCGGGTCGAGCTGCACGTTGTTGAGATCCAGAAGGCGGGCGTTTTCCTGTTCCAGCTGCAGGGCGGCCTCGCGCCAGGCTTTCATCTGCTGCAATTCACGGCGCAGTTCTTGGTTCTGGCGATAGATGCGCTGGTAGCTCTGGAAGTCCCGCAGGATGTTGACGGTGGCGGTGACCGGGGCCATGGCCCAATCGAAATTCGGCACCACGGTATCGATCACCTGGGCCCGGAACCGTTCGACACGGGGGCTGTCGATACGCCACAGAAGAAACAGCGCGATCAGGCACAGCAACAAGATACCGACCAGCAAACGCTTGAGCGGTCCGGTATAGTCATCAGCCTTTGCGCGATCCTTTGCCAACGGTGCCCCTTTCCATGCAAAGGGTGGGTGCTTCAGCTGTCGTAGTCAATCGCGTGGCGCAATTGCTTTTCGAACTCGAGCGCCTTGCCGGTGCCGAGGGCCACGCAATTGAGGCTGTCATCGGCTATCGACACGGCAAGCCCCGTCTGTTCGCGCAGCGCCAGGTCGAGATCCCCCAGAAGCGCGCCGCCTCCGGTGAGCATGACGCCGCGATCGACGATATCGGCGGCCAGATCCGGCGGGGTGGCTTCGAGTGCGGTCATCACCGCCTCGCAGATCGCCTGCACGGGTTCGGCCAGCGCCTCGGCCACCTGGGCCTGGCTGATCTCGGTTTCCTTGGGCACGCCGTTCAGAAGGTCGCGACCGCGGATTTTCATCGATGCGCCGCGCCCGTCATCGGGCATCCGGGCCGTGCCGATGGATGTCTTGATCCGCTCGGCGGTGGATTCGCCCACCAGGAGGTTCTGCTGGCGGCGCAGGTAGCTGATGATCGCCTCGTCCATGCGGTCGCCGCCGACACGCACCGAGCGCGCATAGACGATATCGCCCAGCGACAGGACCGCCACCTCGGTGGTGCCGCCACCGATATCGACGACCATGGACCCGGTGGGATCGGTGATCGGCATGCCCGCACCGATCGCGGCCGCGATCGGCTCGGCGATGAGGCCGGCGCGGCGCGCCCCCGCCGACAGGACCGACTGGCGGATCGCGCGTTTTTCGACAGGCGTCGCGCCATGCGGCACGCAGACGATGATCTTGGGCTTCGAGAAGGTCGAGCGCTTGTGCACCTTGCGGATGAAGTGCTTGATCATCGCCTCGGCGGTGTCGAAATCGGCGATCACCCCTTCGCGCATCGGGCGGATCGCCTCGATCGAGCCGGGGGTCCGGCCCAGCATCAGCTTGGCGTCTTCGCCGACGGCCAGCACTTTCTTGACCCCGTCCTTGACGTGGTAGGCCACGACCGACGGTTCAGAGAGGATGATTCCACGGCCCTTCACATAGACCAGCGTATTCGCGGTACCCAGGTCAATTGCCATGTCCGAGGAGAAGAGACCGGGGATATTTCGGAATATTGCCATATGCGTCAGGGTCCTGTGGTCAATAGTTAAAGGCCCACGACTCGGGTGGTCGGGGCCGCGTGTCGTTATAAAGGGCCGCTGCACCCGGTGAAAGGGGGAGTTTCCGGGCCATCAGCGCCAAACTGCCGTAGGGGGAGGATGGTGCTGCTGGGGAGGATTGAACTCCCGACCTCACCCTTACCAAGGGTGCGCTCTACCACTGAGCTACAGCAGCACGTGTGGCGCGGTGCTTAGACGCTAATGCCGAATGGTGCAAGCCTAATCTGGACGCTTTTTCACCCCTGCTGTAGACAGGGAGAATGAACCGCAAAGACCCCATAAAAAAGGGCGCGACCGAAGCGCAAAGCCGGGAAGACCGTTTGAAATCGGCCTTGAAGGCCAATCTTGCGCGGCGTAAGGCCCAAGCGCGTGCCCGGACGGACAGCGAGGCGGCGGACAGGCCCGATACCCCCGAGGACAAGGACTAGAGCAGATGGATTCGATTATCGTCAGGGGCAACGGCCCCCTGAAGGGCCAGATCCCGATCGCCGGCGCGAAGAACGCCTGCCTGACCCTGATGCCCGCCACGCTTCTAAGCGAAGAGCCGCTGACGCTGACCAATGCGCCGCGCCTGAGCGACATCAAGACCATGTCGCTGCTGTTGCAGTCGCTTGGCGCCGAGGTGACGCAATTGCAGGGTGGGCAGGTTCTGGTGATGTCGAGTCACGCGCTGGACAATCACGTGGCCGATTACGAGATCGTCCGCAAGATGCGCGCCTCGATCCTTGTGCTGGGGCCGATGCTGGCGCGCGACGGTCACGCGGTGGTGTCGCTGCCGGGTGGCTGCGCGATCGGGGCGCGGCCCGTCGATCTGCATCTGCGCGCGCTCGAGGCGATGGGCGCGCAGCTGGAACTGAAAGAGGGCTATGTGCATGCCCGGGCGCCTGGCGGATTGAAGGGAGGGACGGTGGAGTTTCCCCTCGTGTCGGTGGGCGCCACGGAAAACGCGCTGATGGCGGCGACGCTGGCCAAGGGAACGACCGTGCTGAAGAATGCCGCGCGCGAGCCCGAGATCGTCGATCTGGCCGTCTGCCTGCGGCGCATGGGCGCACGGATCGAGGGCGAGGGCACCGGCACGATCACCATCGAGGGCGTTGACCGGCTGAATGGTGCGACGCACCCCGTTGTCGCCGACCGCATCGAGCTGGGCACATATATGCTGGCCCCCGCGATCTGCGGTGGCGAGGTCGAATGCCTGGGTGGGCGCATGGACCTGGTGGGCGCGTTCTGCGACAAGTTGCACGAGGCCGGGATCGACGTGACCGAGACCGACAAGGGCCTGCTGGTCAAGCGCGGCGACGGGCGGGTCAAGGCCGTCGACGTGGTCACCGAGCCGTTCCCCGGCTTTCCCACCGACCTGCAGGCGCAGATGATGGCGCTGATGTGCACGGCCCAAGGGACCAGCGTCCTGGAAGAGCGGATCTTCGAGAACCGCTTCATGCACGCGCCCGAATTGATGCGCATGGGGGCCACCATCGACGTGCAGGGCGGCATCGCGCGGGTGACCGGCGTCGAGCGCCTGAAGGGCGCGCCGGTGATGGCCACCGACCTGCGCGCCAGTGTCTCGCTCATTCTGGCGGGGCTGGCGGCCGAGGGCGAGACGATCGTCAACCGGGTCTATCACCTGGATCGGGGATACGAGAGGGTCGAGGAGAAGCTTGGCAATGTGGGCGCCCATATCGAGCGGGTGTCGGGGCAATGACCGAAGACGCCACATTCGAAGATGGCCGCGAGGCGCCGCTGAACCTTGGCGCGCTCGATCCGGACGATCTGCAGGTGGTCTCGTCGCTTGCGCAGGATGCGATCTTTCCGATCACGGAAATGACATGGCGCCCCGGTGAGCGACGCTTTGCCTTGCTGCTCAACCGGTTTCGCTGGGAGGACGAGGGGCGCCGCCGGCATGATCCCGAACGGGTGCAATCGGTTCTGGTGATCGACAACGTGTTGAAGGTGGCCAGCCACGGGATCGACCGGAGCGACCGCGACACCATCCTGTCCCTGCTGTCGGTCACCTTCGAGCCGGGCGAGGAAGGCGCGGGGCATATGCTGCTGACACTGGCGGGCGATGGTGCGATCCGGCTAGAGATCGAGGCGCTCGAGGTCACGTTGAAAGACGTGACGCGGCCCTATCGCGCGCCGTCGCGCAAGGTGCCGCGCCACGATCCGTAACGGCGCTACTGCTGGATCGATTCCAGATAGAGCGCCAGCGACAGGATCCGCCCGCGCACCAGTACCTCGCGGCCATAGGGGCCGGCATCGGGCATGTCCGACTGGAATCGCTTGCCCCAGACCGGCATCGGATAGCCGTGGCCCTTGATGCCCTGCCGCCCGTCGATCGTCTGGATCACGGCGAGCATGGGGAATTCCCCGTCATTGCGGGCGCTGAGATTGGTCAGCGGCGGCACGGTCACCGTCATCAGGTCGGCCAGCGGGCCGGCGCCGTCAGCGGCTTCGCCGTGGCACGAGGCACAGCTGCTCATGTATTCGTCCTTGCCGGTCTCATCCGCGACAGCGGCCCCTGCCAGTACCATGGCGGCCAGAACTCCCCAGCCGTGTTGCCTTGCAAAAAACATGGTGATCTCCCTTTGTTTTCATCGCGCGTTTCGGTGATGCGTCTGCCGGTGTCATCTTTGCATCCGTCGGGCCTGATGCTTTGACGGGCGTCAATGGGGGCTGTGTTTTGACGGGGCGCGGTGTCCCATGTGGCTTGTGGAGCGCGGCACTTCGTTTTATGGGTTCGGCCTGCAAGGAGACGAAAATGCCCGTTTTTCTGGATGCCGACAGCCCGGATTTCGATGCCCGCTTTGCAGCCCTCCTGGGGGCCAAGCGCGAGGAATCCGCCGATGTGGATGACACGGTGGCCGCGATCATCGCGGATGTGCGCGCGCGCGGTGACGCGGCGCTGATCGAGTTGACGGCGAAATTCGACCGGTTGGAGCTGACGCCGGAAACCCTGCGCTTCTCGACCGAGGAGGTCGATGCGCTGATCGCCGATGTGCCCCGCCACGAGCGCGAGGCGCTGCAGGTGGCGGCGGACCGGATCCGCGCCTATCACGAACGGCAACTGCCGCAGGATGCCAGCTGGACCGATGAGGCCGGCGCGACGCTTGGCTGGCGCTGGACGCCGGTTTCGGCGGCGGGGCTTTACGTGCCGGGGGGGCTTGCGTCCTATCCGTCGTCGGTGCTGATGAACGCGGTTCCCGCGAAGGTGGCGGGCGTCGGGCGGCTGGCCATCACGGTGCCCACGCCGGATGGGCAGGTCAATCCGCTGGTCCTGCTGGCGGCACGGATTTCGGGGGTGGACGAGATCTACCGGATCGGTGGCGCGCAGGCGATCGCGGCGCTGGCCTATGGCACCGAAACCATTGCGCCGGTGGACAAGATCACCGGCCCCGGCAACGCCTATGTCGCGGCGGCCAAGCGGCGGGTGTTCGGGCGCGTGGGCATCGACATGATCGCCGGTCCGTCCGAGATCCTGGTGATCGCGGATCGCGACAACAACCCTGACTGGATCGCGCTGGACCTGCTGAGCCAGGCGGAACATGACGAAAGCGCGCAATCGATCCTGATCACCGATGATCCGGCGATGGCCAAGGCCGTGGAGGCCGCTGTCACCCGGTACCTGCAGACGCTGGAGCGGCGCGACATCGCCGGTGTCAGCTGGCGCGACAATGGCGCGATCATCACCGTGAAGGACATGGACCGCGCCGCCGAGCTGGCCAACCGCATCGCACCCGAGCACCTGGAATTATGCGTGGCCGATGCCGAAGCGCTGGCCGACAAGATCCCCCATGCCGGGGCGATTTTCCTTGGCGCATGGACGCCCGAGGCGGTCGGCGATTACGTGGGCGGGCCGAACCATGTGCTGCCCACGGCGCGTTCGGCGCGGTTTTCGTCGGGTCTGAGCGTGATGGATTTCGTCAAGCGGACCACGATGGCCCGCATGACGCCGGCGGCCTTGCGCGCCATCGGCCCGGCCGCCGAGACGCTGGCCATTTCCGAAAGCCTCGAGGCGCATGGCCTGTCGGTCACCGCGCGCCTCAACCACCTGAACGAGCACTGAGACCATGTCGCGTATCTGTCATATAGAGTTGGACGACGCCAACCTGCCGCCCCCCACGCCCGAGATCGAACAGGAGCGCAAGGTCGCCATGTTCGACCTGATCGAGGAAAACTCGTTCGCGTTGCCGAAACGCGATGACCGGGTGGCGCCCGACGGGCCGTACCGGGTGGGGCTGTCGATCCGCGACAAGCGGCTGGTGTTCGACATCCGCACCGAGGACGATCAGCCGGCGGCGGAGTTTCACCTGTCGCTCAGCCCGTTCCGGCAGGTGGTCAAGGATTACTGGCAGATCTGCGAAAGCTATTTCGACGCGGTCAAGAACCTGCCGCCCGCCCAGATCGAGACGATCGACATGGCCCGGCGCGGCATTCACAACGAGGGTGCGCGCATCCTGGAAGAGCGGCTGGACGGCAAGGCGGATGTCGACACCGATACGGCGCGGCGGCTTTTCACGCTGATCTGCGTCCTGCATTTCGGGGGCTGAGAGAGCATGGCCGAAGAGCTTCCACAATCGGTGCTCTTTTGCTGCGATCACAATGCCGTTCGGTCTCCGATGGCCGAGGGCATCATGAAAAAGTTCTATGGGTCAGATACTTACGTCCAGTCCGCGGGCGTCAAGGGCGATATGGAGATCGACGGCTTCTCGATCGCGGTCTGCCAGGAAATCGGGGTCGAGCTGGCCCGGCACCGCACCCGCAGTTTCGACGAGATGGAACAATGGGGCGATGACCTGTCGTCCTTCGACCTGATCGTCGCCCTGAGCCCGGCCAGCCAGCGCCGGGCGCTGGAGCTGACGCGGGTGTTTCATCTGGACGTGCTCTATTGGCCGATCATGGACCCGACCGGGCTTGGCGAGACGCGCGAGGCCAAGATGGACGCCTATCGGCAGACCCGCGACCAGATCATTTCCCACCTCAAGGACCGGTGGGGCGAACCGAGGGAAATCGAATGAATTCAACAGTCAAAGCCTATTTCGAAGCCTTCGGACGCGGCGATGTCGCGGGGATGCTGGCCTGTCTGGATGACGACGTGGCCCACCATGTCAACGAAGGGCAGGTGCGGCGCGGCAAGGCGGCGTTCGAGGCGTTTTGCGACCATATGAACCGCTGCTACCGCGAGGAGCTGACAGACATGGTCGTTTTCGAGGCCGAAGGCGGCACGCGCGCGGCGGCGGAGTTCATCGTCAACGGCACCTATCTGCAGACCGACGAGGGGCTGCCCGAGGCCAGCGGGCAGACCTACCGTCTGCCGGCGGGATCGTTTTTTTCGTTGGAAAACGGCAAGATAACCCGCGTCGTGACCTACTATAACCTGGCGGACTGGATCCGGCAGGTGGGGGGCTGAGGTGATCCGCGTCGCGCGGCTGACCGGGGAGGATCTGGCGCGGGCGCTGGAGGATGTGGCGCGGCTGAGGATCGAGGTGTTCCGGGCCTGGCCCTATCTCTATGACGGCGACCTGGCCTATGAGGCGCGGTATCTGCAGACCTACAGGGACAGCGAGGCCGCGATCCTGGTGGGGGCGTTCGACGGGGAGCGGCTGGTGGGGGCGTCCACGGGGACGCCGATGGAGGATCACTCGCAGGATTTCGCGGTGGCCTTTGAGGGGCAAGGTATTGATCTTGAAGAGGTTCTCTATTGCGCGGAAAGTGTCTTGCTGCCGCAGTACCGGGGCCGGGGGCTGGGACACGCGTTTTTCGATGCACGCGAGGAACATGCGCGGGCCATGGGGCGGCGGTATTCGGTCTTCTGTGGTGTTGTCCGGCCGGCAGACCATCCGCTGAAACCCGAGGATTATCAACCGCTTGACCCGTTCTGGCGCAAGCGGGGCTATGCGCCCTTGGAGGGCGCGGTGGCAAGGTTTCGCTGGAAGGATACCGACCAGCCGGAGGAAACCGAGCATGCGCTGCAATTCTGGTGCCGCGCGCTGTGACAGGCGACTCACCCTTAATGCATTGATCATGGGCAAAAATCGCCGTTCGGCATCGCGTCGGTATCACGTCGGTATCGCGTCGGTGCGGGATCGGTGCATCGGCCCGGGTTAACAGGGCGTACGCCCCGACGCCCGCTCAGCCTGCGGCAGAATCGCCACAACCGTCCCGTGACCTGCGAAAGCCTATCCTCGGGCCGGTGATTCCCTGCTACATATGAAGGCGCCGGGGGGCGACAGGTAAAGGATACTCGGGATGCGCCCCCTTCGTGCTTTTCAAGCGTTCGTGACGTTGCAGGCTGTCGTGACACTGTGCCTGCTTGGCGGGGCCATGCTGGTGCCCGGTGAGGCCGCTGCCAACAACTATGACCGTCTGGGCCATGGCCGGCTGTTGACCAACGACCTGTTGGGCGATGGCCATGACCGTTGGCGCACCGGGTCGGCGGCGGCGAGCTTTGTCTGGAGCCGGGAGTGGCAGGGCCGGGCGCCGGATCGCCCCGGGCAGCTTCTGGAGTTGCGGCTGAACGCCGAGATCATCGCGCCCGAAAACCTGCGCAGGCCCGTGCCGGGGGATCGCCCGCTGGCCAATGCGCTGTCGCTGGGCCTGCATACCCATTTCAACATCGAGGCAACCGAGATCGCGCTGGGCGGCGACCTTGTGGCGACAGGGTCGCAGACCGCGCTGACGGATGTGCAGCGGACCATTCACAACGTGGTCGATGGCACCGATCCGTCCTTGCAGGTGCGCCGCGCCCAGATCGGCGATGATCTTTTCCCGACCGCCGTGGCCGAGGCCGGGCAGGAGTATCGGCTGGGCGGTCCGGTCCGCCTGAGGCCCTTCGTGGAGGGGCGCTTTGGCGCTGAGACCCTGCTGCGGCTGGGCGCGGACATGGTGATCGGGTCGCTGGGCGAGGGGGGCCTGATGGTGCGCGACCCTGTGACCGGTCAGCGCTATCGCACGATCGCAGGCGACGGGCGCGGCCTGTCCTTTGTGCTGGGCGCCGATATCGCCCATGTGGAAGACAGCGAGTTCCTGCCGAAAAGCCGGGGCTATCGGTTGACCGATGCCCGCACGAGGGTCAGGGCGGGGGCGCATTGGCAGGCTGATGGCGGCACCGAGCTGTTCTATGGGCTGACTTGGCTGGACAAGGAATTCAAGGCGCAGCGGGAGGGCCAGTTCGTGGGTTCCGTGCGACTGGGAATAAAATTCTGATCCCTGAGGGGTTTACAGGGTTTTCAGGATGATTCGGTTCTGTTAATCTTTCGATAATAAAAAAACTAAAGGCAGGTTATACAGGCAATGAAAACGGGCTTTCGTGGCGCGTTTGTCATCTCCTGGTCGCAGACGGAAGTGGACGGTTTGGAAGCCGCCCCCTTGCACGCACTCAATGTCGGGGCCGCCTGGTCCTGGCGCGGGGATGTCGTGCGGGTGGATGGCCCGAGCGAAGTGTTGCGGCTTGACAGGGCAAACGATGAAATTGACTGCCGCAGGCGTGCGGCACGTCTGGTGCGGCGACTGGTGGGCGCGGTCAAGACCAACACCGGCAATCTGAACGAGGTGGATATCAGCGACCCGTTGATCGACAGCGGGTTCGTGGTGAGCGATGGCGCGCAAAGCTACACGATCACGATGATCGAGGTGGGGGGCGGCGCGCCGCCCTTGCTGATGTTCGTGGATCGCATCCCGCCCGCGCATACCGAGATGTGGGTCGTTCACCACACGATGGAGGGCCTTGATCACCCGTCCGGCACAGGGCCGGAGACAGGCGGCGTGATCTGTTTCACGCCGGGCACACGGATCGAGACGCCGGAAGGCCCGAAGCTGGTCGAGCACTTGCGCGAAGGCGACATGGTGCAGACCAAGGATGATGGCGCCCAGCCGATCGAATGGATCGGCAGCCGCAGGATGAGCGGTGCGCGCCTGTTCGCGATGCCGCATCTGCGGCCGATCCGGATCAGCCCCGGTGCGCTGGGGATCGAGCGGCCGGATGCAGAGTTGCTGGTGTCGCCGGGGCACCGGATGCTGGTCAAGGGCCGGGTGGCGCAGGCGCTGTTCAACACGCCCGAGGTGCTGGTCACGGCCCGCGACCTGATCAACAACCGGACCGTGTCGGTGGACCTGATGGCGCGCGAGGTGACCTATATCCACCTGCTGTTGCCACGGCATCAGATCCTGTGGGCCAATGGTGTGGAAACGGAAAGCTTCCATCCTGCCAGCACGGCGCTGTCGACGCTGGGCGAGGCGGACCGCAAGCGCCTGCTGGAGCGGGAGCCCGAGCTGGAATACCGGCCCGAACGCTATGGCCGCTTCGCGCGCCGCAGCCTGAGCGCGTCCGAGGCGGCAATCCTGCAGCACGAGGCCGCCTGAGCCACGCCTGAGCCATGCCTGCCGTGGCCTGCCCGTGATTGGCGGGAATGGCGGGTTGACTCCGGGTGGGACGCGCGTATAAGCGCGGCTTCATTGGTGTTGGTGGCCCCCGCAAGGGGATGCCTGTCGGCCGAACGGACCTGATCCGGAACGCAGAGGACAACGCCCTTCTGAACCACAAGGAAGGAGATCAGCCGTGACCAAACGCACGTCTGCCAAGTACAAGATCGACCGCCGCATGGGCGAAAACATCTGGGGCCGCCCCAAATCGCCCGTCAACCGCCGCGAATACGGCCCCGGCCAGCACGGCCAGCGCCGCAAGGGCAAGATTTCGGATTTCGGCCTGCAGCTGCGCGCCAAGCAGAAACTCAAGGGCTATTACGGCGACCTGACCGAAAAGCAGTTCCGCCGCATCTTCCGCGACGCCGAGCGTCAGCGCGGGGATACCGGTGAGCTTCTGGTCGGTCTGCTGGAGCGTCGCCTGGACGCCGTGGTCTATCGCGCCAAGTTCGTGCCGACCATGTTCGCCGCCCGCCAGTTCGTGAACCACGGCCATGTCAAGGTGAATGGCCGCAAGGTCAACATCCCGTCCTACCGTGTGCAGGAAGGCGACGTGATCGAGGTTCGTGACCGCTCCAAGCAGATGGCCACGCTTCTGGAAGCGGTGCAGCTGCCCGAGCGCGATGTGCCCGATTACATCGAGGCCGACCACTCGAAGATGGTCGCGACATTCGTCCGCACCCCCGGTCTTGCCGATGTGCCTTACCCGGTGATCATGGAACCGAACCTCGTCATCGAATTCTACGCGCAGAACTAAAGCGCCTGACAGGATTTGCGAAAGGCCGCGACGGGGAACCGCCGCGGCCTTTCTGTTTGTCGTCGGGGCGGTTTTTCCTGCTGGTCAAGGCGCGGGGGCGAAGCTAGAACACCGGGGGCAAGGAGAACCGATCATGACGAAGATCATGCCGCAGCCGGGCATCATGGATATCGAGCTCTACCAGGGCGGGGCAAGCCATGTCGAAGGGCTTTCCAACGTGGTGAAGCTGAGTTCGAACGAAAATCCGTTCGGCCCCAGCGAGGCCGCCAAGGAGGCGTTTCGCAAGGCGGCGTTCGATCTGCACCGCTACCCGTCCACCGATCACGCCTCGCTGCGCGAGGCGATCGGCCAGGTGCACGGGCTGGACCCGGCGCGGGTGGTCTGTGGCGTCGGCAGTGACGAGATCATCGCCTTTCTGTGCCAGGCCTATGCCGGGCCGGGCGACGAGGTGATCCATACCGAGCATGGCTTTGCGCTCTACAAGATCGGGGCGATGGCCAATGGCGCCACCCCCGTCGAGGTGCCAGAGCGCGAGCGCGTGACCGATGTGGATGCGATCCTGGCCGCCTGCACCGAGCGCACGAAGCTTGTGTTCATCGCCAATCCCAACAATCCCACCGGCACGATGATCGGCGAGGGAGAGTTGACGCGGCTTGCCGACGGGCTGCCGCCGCAGGCGCTGTTGGTGATCGACGGCGCCTATGCCGAATATGTCGAAGGCTATGACGGGGGCGCCGGTCTGGTGGAGCGGCGCGAGAATGTCGTGATGACGCGCACCTTTTCCAAGCTCTATGGCCTGGGCGGTCTGCGGGTCGGCTGGGGCTATGGGCCGGGGCATGTGATCGACGTGCTGAACCGGATCCGGGGGCCGTTCAACCTGAGCCAGGCGGCGCTGGTCACCGCCGAGGCGGCGGTGCGCGACATCGCCTGGGCCGAGAAATGCCGCAACGACAACACCCGCCTGCGCGCCTTGCTGGCCGAGGCGCTGGCCGGGCATGGCGTGCCGTCTGACACCTCGATGGCCAATTTCATCCTGGCGCGCTTTCCGACCCGCGCCGCGGCCGAGGCCTGTGACGATTACCTCAAGTCCGAAGGGCTGATCGTGCGGCGGGTGGCGGGCTACAAGCTGCCGAACTGCCTGCGCATCACCGTGGGCGACGAGCCGAGCTGCCGCCGGGTGGCGCATGCCGTGGGGCAGTTCATGGGGGATGAGTGATGGCCCCGGTCTATGACAGGGTCGCACTGATTGGACTTGGGCTGATCGCCTCGTCGATGTTCTGGGCGATGAAACGCGGCGGGCTTGCCGGCGAGGTGACGGGCTATGCCCGCTCGTCCGAGACCCGCGCCACCGCCCGCGAGATCGGCCTGTGCGACCGGGTCTGCGACACCGCGTCCGAGGCCGTGGAGGGCGCCGACCTGGTGGTGCTCTGCGTGCCGGTGGGCGCCATGGGCGCCGTCGCCGCCGAGATCGCCCCGGCGCTTGCGCCCGGCGCCACGGTGAGCGATGTCGGCTCGGTCAAGAAGGCGGTGATCGACGCGGTGGCGCCGCACCTGCCGCAAGGCGTGCATTTCGTTCCCGCCCATCCGCTGGCCGGGACCGAACATTCCGGCCCGCGCTCGGGCTTTGCCGAATTGTTCGACAACCGCTGGTGCCTGATCGTGCCCGAAACGGGCAGCGACCCGGACGCGGTGGCGCGCGTCGCGCGCCTGTGGCAGGGGATGGGTGCCCAGACCGACGAGATGGATGCCGAGCATCACGACCTGGTGCTGGCCGTCACCAGCCATGCACCGCACCTGATCGCCTATACGATGGTCGGCGTGGCCGATGACCTGCGCCGCGTCACCGACAGCGAGGTCATCAAGTATTCCGCCGCCGGGTTCCGCGATTTCACGAGGATCGCGGCCAGCGATCCCACGATGTGGCGTGATGTCTTCCTGAACAACAAGGAGGCGACGCTGGAAATCCTCGGGCGGTTCACCGAAGAGCTGTTTGCGCTGCAACGCGCGATCCGCACCGGTGACGGCGATCACCTGTTCGAGTATTTTACCCGCACCCGGGCCATCCGGCGCGGCATCATCGAGGCCGGTCAGGACACGGACGCGCCGGATTTTGGACGAGTGAAAAAAGGGTAAACCCATGCGTAAAGCCTTGTTTTTTCCGCTCATTCTGATGGGCTGTTCGCTGCTGCCCGGCGGTGGCGGGAATGAGCCGGTGACCTCGACACGCGGATCGGTCTGCGGCAATCCCGCGATCAAGGGCGAGGTCGTGGGCAGCTATCCCGATGCGATGCAGGTCAGTTCGGGCGGCTGTGGCGTCGCAAGTGCGGTGCGCGTGCGCGAGGTCGGCGGGATCACGCTCAGCCAAGGGGCGATCATGAATTGCCAGACGGCGCGCACCCTCAATGACTGGGTCAAGCGCGACATGCGGCCCACGGTGGGCAATATGGGCGGCGGGGTCACGGGCATAAAGGTCGCGGCACATTATGCCTGCCGGACGCGCAACCACCAGCCCGGCGCGCGCCTGTCGGAACATGCCAAGGGGCGCGCCATCGACATCGCCGCGATCCAGCTGGCCGATGGCTCGGAAATCTCGGTGCTGGAGGATTGGGACAAGGGCCGCAAGGGGCGCGTGCTGCGCAAATTGCACCGCTCGGCCTGTGGCCCCTTCGGCACGGTGCTTGGCCCGGAATCGGATCGCCACCACCGCGATCATTTCCATTTCGACACGGCAGATCACGGGTATGGGCCCTATTGTCGCTGACCGTGCATGGGGCATCCGGCGGGATTCGGATATTTATGGCCAGAAGAAGCGCAGGTTCGGTCCCGGGCCTGCACCGGCGGGGGCTTTTTCCGACGTCAGATATCCCCGGGGGCCTGGCCCCGGCCTTTGGGCGCGCGGCTTAGCGCAGGCGCACCACCGGGGCGGGGCCGATCGGTACGGGGCCCAGCATCACGCGGCCATTGCGAAAGCCCAGCGGGATATCCAGCGTGTTGGGATTGCCCGACAGTTGCGACAGGAGCGACAGCCCGTCCTCGAGCGCGCCGGCCAGGCCCGGTGACAGAGCGCCCGCCGCGACCGACACCTGAAGGATCTCGCGCCAGTTGCGGGCCTTGATGGTGATCTCGCCGGTGGGCATCCCGGCGGCATCCACACTGAGCGCGCCTGCGGCCTGAAGCTCGAGCCGGCCCCAGCGGGCCTCGGCCAGTTTCAGGGTGATCTGGCGCGGTTGCGGGCGGGCATCCTCGATCGCGCCGCGATCCCATGGCTTGTCGAACTCGACCGTCATGTCGGCGCGGAACGCATCGAAGGTCTCGGGCAGCGAGCCGTCGGGATCGACCGTTTCGCGCCATGGAAGGGACGGGGCCAGCCCATCGGCGGCAAGGCCAAGGCGGTAGGTGGCGGCGTTCTGCATCGGGACGTGTTCGGCCGCCAGGCGCAGCGCCTGCAAGACCGTCTGGCCATCGCCCTCGACGGGGCGGATCACCAGCGTCTGCGCGGTGAGCGCGGCGCGGTCGATCTGCAGCCGGGCATCGGGGGCAAGCACCAGGCTGGCGCGCATGTCGGCGCTGTCGATGTCGAATTTCGCAAGCGGGGTGGCGAGGCGCTGCGTGGCGGGCCAGACGGCGATCACGTGATTGGGCCGGTAGCTGAGCGCGTTGATCTGGAAGCGCGGCGCGCGCCAGGCGAGCCCGGTGTCGGGATCGGCGAGATCGAGATCGTCGATCACCGTGTCGATCCGGTTGGGAAAGCCCTGCACGCCGAGCGCGCCGTAATCGGCCACCCAGCCTTCGGCGCGGCGCGCGTCGAACCATTCCTCGAAGCCCTGTTGCAGGCTGGAGGACACGATGAACCAATAGCCCGACCACGCCAGTGCCGCGACCATCATCAGACCGATAAGACCTCTGAGCATTCCCGCCTCTTTCATGCTGTTCGCGCATGGTGTTTAAAGCGTTGAAAGACAGAGGAACAGCAAAATGCAGATGTGGGTATTCGGTTACGGATCGCTGGTATGGAACCCGGGCTTCGAGGTGGAGGACCGGGTGATCGCGACGCTGCCGGGGTATCAACGCAGTTTCTGCATGCGCTCGATCCATCATCGCGGCACGCCGGAAGAGCCGGGGCTGGTGCTGGCGCTGGATGCGCAGGCCGAGGCGCAGTGCCACGGTGTTGCGCTGTCGGTGCCTGAGCATCAGGCCGACGAGGTGCTGGCCTATCTGCGCGAGCGAGAGCTGGTGTCGTCGGCCTACCTGGAGAAGATGCTGGAGATCGACCTGGCGGATGGCCGCAAGGTCGAGGCGGTGACCTATGTGATCGACCCCGATCACGTGCAGTATTGCGGCGGACTGGACCTTGAGGAACAGGCCCGGATCATCGCAAGGGCGGTCGGCGGGCGGGGGCCGAACACCGAATATCTTTTCAACACCGCCACACACTTGGGCGCGTTGGGCATCATCGATGCCGAGTTGGACTGGCTGGCGCGCAGAGTGCGGGCCTTGAGCGCATAAATCCTTGGCTTGTCCGGCCCGTGCGCGTAGGGTTGGCGCAACGAAAGCCAGAGCCGGGAGCCGTCCAGATGGACCAGCCGGACCGTGAGGTCGAGCCGCAATTTTCACGTCCCGTCCGCCAGATCGTGCTGATGCTGGTGGTGCTGGCCCTGACGGGGGCCGGTGTGTTTGTCGCGGCGCCGAGGGTGATGCCCGTCTTTGCGGCGAACCCGTGGCTGAACGGGTTTATCCTGTTCGTGTTTGCGATCGGGGTTCTGACCTGTTTCTGGCAGGTGGTCCAGCTGATCGGATCGGTGCGCTGGATCGAGGGGTTTGCAGCGCAGCATCCCGGCCACGAGATGGTCATGGCGCCGCAATTGCTGGCGCCGCTGGCCACCTTGTTGCGCCAGAGGCGGCAGCGGATGCAGATCGCCTCGGGGTCGGCGCGGTCGATCCTCGATTCGGTCGCGCAGCGCATCGACGAAGAGCGGGAGATCACCCGCTATATCGTCAACATGCTGATTTTCCTGGGCCTTCTGGGGACGTTCTATGGTCTTGCGACCACCGTGCCGGCCGTGGTGGACACCATTCGCAGCCTGGCCCCGCAGGAGGGCGAGGGTGGTGTGGATGTGTTCAACCGGCTGATGACCGGGCTTGAGGCGCAGTTGGGGGGCATGGGCGTGGCTTTTGCCTCGTCGCTGCTGGGGTTGGCGGGATCGCTGGTGGTGGGCCTGCTGGAGTTGCTGGCGAGCCACGGGCAGAACCGCTTTTACCGCGAGCTGGAGGAGTGGATGTCGACCATCACGCGGGTGGGCTTTTCCAGCGGCGATGGCGATCAGGGGTCCGAAGGGGCGATGATGGCCCCGGTGCTGGACCAGATGGCCGAGCAGATGGAAAGCCTGCAGATGATGCTGACCCAGTCGGATGTCAGCCGCGCGATGGTGGATGAAAAGCTGGGCGTGCTGGCGGATTCGATCGAGCGGCTGACCCATCGGATGGGCGACACCAACCCGGTCACGGCGGCGCTGGCGCGTGTGGCCGAGGGCCAGGAGCGGCTGATCGAGATCATGCATGAGCGCCAGGCCCAGGGCGGCGAGGGTCTGGATGCCGAAAGCCGGATGCGCCTGCGCTCGATCGATGTGCAGATGTTGCGCATCCTCGAGGAAATCAGCGCGGGCCGGCAGGAGACGATGACCGAGCTGCGCACCGATCTTGCGGCGTTGACGCGGGTGTTCAACCAGATGCGCAGCCCATCCCCGGGGTCGGGCGACAGGCAGGAGAGCTAGGCGATGGCGCTTTCGAGGCGCACAGGGGCACGGTTCCAGGCCTCGATCTGGCCGGGGTTCGTGGATGCGATGACCGGGCTTTTGCTGGTGCTGATGTTCGTGCTGACGATCTTCATGGTGGTGCAGTTCGTGCTGCGCGAAACGATCAGCGGGCAGGCCAGCGAATTGGACGAGCTGTCAGCCGAAGTGGCCGCGCTGGCCGAGGCGCTGGGGCTGGAGCAGGACCGCAACGCCACGCTGACCGAACGGGTCGGGGAGTTGAGCAGCACATTGAGCGATGCGCGCGAGCGCCAGGAGGCGCAGGCGGCGCTGATCGCCTCGCAGGAGCTGGCGCTGGATGAGGCCCGCACCCGCCTGGCCAGTTTCGAGGAGCAGGTGGCGGGATTGTTGGCCGAGCGCGACCGCGCGCTGGGGCAAGTGGCCGATCTGGAAGGGGAGCGCGCCGAGCTTTTGTCCGAGCAGGAGGCGTTGCAACTGGCGCTGGCGGATCTGCGCGGCGAGGTGGATGCCCAGGCCGAGGCCGCGCGCCTTGCCGCTGCGCGCCGCGAGGCGTTGGAGGCGCTGATCGCGGACCTGCGCAGCGAGGCAGAGCAGAGCGACGCGGCGCGCGCCGCGCTGAGCGCGCAGGTGGCCGATCTGGAAACGGAGTTGAGCCAAGAGGAACAGGCGCGCCTGGCCGAGGCCGCCGCCGCCGAGGCGCTGCGCGCAAGATTGCAGGACGCCGACACGGAACTGACCGCCATGACCCTTGCGCTGGAGGAACAGCGCCGCCGCGCCGAGGAAACGCTGACCCTTCTGGCAGCCGCCGAGGACGCGCAAGAGGATCTGGACGCGAGGCTGGCCGCGGCGCTGGCCGCGCGCGAGACCGCCGACGAGACGCTGGCAGCCAAGGACATGCGGATCGCCGAGCTGGAGGCGCGCCTGTCCGAGTTCGAGGCCGACCTGCAGGCCGAGGCCCTTGCGGCCGAAGAGGTGCGCGCCCGTCTGGCGGCGGCGTTGGCGGCAAAGCTGGCCGCCGAAGAGCAGACCGACACCGCCCTGACCGAGGCCGAGCAGCGCGCGGCGCTTCTGGCGCAGGCCCGCGAGCGGCTGGCCGAACAGCAGCAGCTGGCCAGCGAAGCGCAGAAGCAACAGGCGCTTTTGAACCGGCAGGTGGCGGCGCTGCGCGACCAGCTGGGCCAGCTTCAGGCGCTTCTGGATGATGCCGAGGCGCGCGAGGCGGCACAGGATGTGCAGCTGCAGTCGCTGGGCAACGAGTTGAACACGGCGCTGGCGCGGGTCGCCGCCGAAGAACGCCGCCGCCGCGAGGCCGAAGAGGCGCGCGCGCGCTTGCTGGAGGAACAGAACGCGGATCTTCAACGCTACCGTTCGGAGTTCTTTGGCCGGCTGCGGGACGTTCTGGGCGCGCAGGAGGGCATCCGCATCGAAGGCGACCGGTTTGTGTTCTCGTCCGAGGTGCTGTTCGCCCCCGGCGAGGCGGATCTGTCGGACGCCGGTCAGCAGGAGGTGGCCAAGGTCGCCGAGATTTTCCGCAGCGTGACGGATGAGATCCCCGAGGGGATCGACTGGGTGTTGCAGGTGGACGGGCATACCGACAACGTGCCGGTGCGCGCCCGTGCGGCCTTTGAGGACAATTGGGAATTGAGCATGGCGCGCGCCCTGTCGGTGGTGCGCTACATGATCGACACGCTGGGCCTGCCGCCCGAGCGGCTGTCGGCCAACGGGTTCGGGCAATACCAGCCGGTCAATCCCGCCGACACGCCCGAGGCCCGCGCGCAGAACCGCCGCATCGAGTTGAAATTCACCGGTAAGTGACCCGCTGGCAGGGAAGCGGCGCGATCAGTTCGGGCTGATGGTGATATCGGCGTGGCGCACGGCGATCACGCGACCGTCACGCGTCAGCCGGACATAGCCGCGATAGGCGCCCGGCTGCCAGCCTGCCTGCGGCGCACGGCGCCCATAGGCGCGAAAAAGCTGCGCTTGCGGATCGTTCAGCGTGATCTCTTGGGCGAACACCGTGCCCTCGGGGCCGGTGGCGCTGAGGCTCAGGACATCGCCGGGCTTGGCATAGAAGGCATGACCATAGAGCACCAGCGGCGTATCGGGCGGCGCATCGCGCAGGCGGGCGGCCCCGGATTTCACATCCTCGAACGTGGGAACCCCGCCCGAGAACCCGGCGGTGAACAGCCCGGCGCGGTCATATTCGGGCGCGTCCTGCCACAGCCCGTCGCCCGCGTTCACGCCACATGTCTCGCGGTTTTCGGGGTTGAACGGGTCCACGATGACGCCATCCTTGAGCACGCCCAGATGCACATGCGGCACATTGGTCAGCCCGCTGAGGCCGACGCGCCCCAGCACATCGCCCGTGGCGACCTGCTGGCCGCTCTGCACGGCGATACTGCCGCGCGCCATGTGGCAATAGAGTGTCTGCCAGCCATCGCCATGGTCGATGCGCACGGCATTGCCGCATTCGCGCCCTTCGATCGTGGCGCGGGTGTCATCGGTGACGGCGATATCCTCCATCCCGTCGCGGGTCGCGGCGACGGTGCCTGGGGCGGCGGCCAGCACATCGACGCCCGCCTCCATATCCTCGAAGGACAAAAGGACGATATCCGTGCCGCGATGATCGTCCCGGCTTTTGAGGCCGCAGGTATAATCCCGCTGGCCTGGGCCGGGATCGGCATCGACGTAATCTTCGAGATAGCAGGTCTGGCCAAGCACGCAGTCGATCGGCAAGGCCAGCAAAGGCGGTTCGGCCGCCGCAGGGGCGGCGGCCGATATTGCCGTGATCGCAAGGGCCAGAGGGGCCCGGTGCCGCGCCCGCATCAATCCGCGGTCAGCAGGGGCGGCTTCTTGCCCGACAGGCGCGGCCTGTCCGGCCCGTCGATGCGCAGGTCGATCTTGCCGTCCTTGACGCCGACCTGAACGACGCCTCCCTTGGCCAGCTTGCCGAACAGAAGTTCCTCGGCCAGCGGCTTCTTGATGTGCTCCTGGATGACGCGGGCCAGCGGGCGGGCGCCCATCTTGTCGTCATAGCCCTTGTCGGCCAGCCATTCGGCGGCGGGCTGCGTCAGTTCGATGGTCACGTTGCGATCCATCAACTGCGCCTCGAGCTGCAGCACGAACTTTTCGACCACCTGGAGGATCACCTCTTTGGGGAGCGGACCGAAGGAAATCACCGCATCCAGACGGTTGCGGAATTCCGGCGTGAAGGTCCGTTCGATCGCGGCTGTATCCTCGCCCTCGCGGCGGTCGCGGCCAAAGCCGATCGCGGCTTTCGCCTGTTCGGCGGCGCCGGCGTTCGACGTCATGATGAGCACGACATTGCGGAAATCCACCGAGCGGCCGTTGTGATCGGTCAGGGTGCCGTGATCCATCACCTGCAACAGGATGTTGAACACGTCGGGATGCGCCTTTTCGATCTCGTCCAGCAGCAGCACGCAATGCGGGTGCTGATCGACGCCGTCGGTCAGAAGACCGCCCTGGTCGAAGCCGACATAGCCCGGAGGCGCACCGATCAGGCGCGAGACCGCGTGTTTTTCCATGTATTCGGACATGTCGAACCGCAGCAGTTCCACACCCAGCGTGTCGGCCAGTTGCTTGGCCACCTCGGTCTTGCCGACGCCGGTGGGCCCGGCAAAGAGATAGTTGCCGATCGGCTTGTCGGGTTCGCGCAGCCCGGCACGCGCCAGCTTGATCGAGCTGGCCAGCGCCTCGATCGCGGTGTCTTGGCCGAACACGACGCGCTTGAGGGTCTTTTCGAGATCCTTGAGCACTTCGGCATCGTCCTTGGACACGCTTTTCGGCGGGATGCGCGCGATCTTGGCGACGACGGCCTCGATCTCCTTGGCGCCGATGGATTTGCGACGCTTGGAGGCGGCGACCAGATGCTGCGCGGCCCCGGCCTCGTCGATGACATCGATCGCCTTGTCGGGCAGCTTGCGGTCGGTGATGTAGCGCGCCGACAGGTCCACGGCGGATTTGATCGCCTCGTTGGTGTACTTGACGCTATGATGCTCTTCGAAATAGGGCTTGAGACCCTTGAGGATCTTGATCGCGTCATCGGTCGTGGGTTCCACCACGTCGATCTTCTGGAAACGGCGCGACAGCGCGCGGTCCTTTTCGAAATGCTGGCGGAATTCCTTGAACGTGGTCGACCCCATGCAGCGCAGCTTGCCGCCCTGCAGCGCGGGTTTGAGCAGGTTCGAGGCATCCATCGCGCCGCCCGATGTGGCGCCGGCGCCGATCACGGTGTGAATCTCGTCGATGAAAAGAACCGCGTCGGGGTGATCCTCGAGCTCGTTCACGACGGCCTTGAGCCGCTCTTCGAAGTCGCCGCGATAGCGGGTGCCCGCCAGCAGCGCGCCCATGTCGAGCGAGAAGATCGTCGTGTTGGCCAGCACTTCGGGGGTCTGGCCGCGCACGATCTTGAGCGCCAGGCCTTCGGCGATGGCGGTCTTGCCGACGCCGGGATCGCCCACCAGAAGCGGGTTGTTCTTGCGCCGGCGGCACAGGACCTGGATGCAGCGCTCGACCTCGGAGTCGCGCCCGATCAGCGGGTCGATATCGCCGCGCCGGGATTTTTCGTTCAGATCGACGCAGTATTTCGCCAGCGCCGATTCCCCGGCTTCGACGGCTTCGGGTTCCTGTTCGCGGCGGGTGCTTTCGTTTTCGGCGTCGGTGGCGCCGGTGATGCGCCGGGATTCGCCATAGGCCGGGTCCTTGGCCACGCCATGGGCGATGAAATTCACCGCGTCATAGCGGGTCATGTCCTGTTCCTGCAGGAAGTAGGCCGCGTTCGATTCGCGTTCGGCGAAAATCGCGACCAGCACGTTGGCGCCGGTCACTTCCGTCCTGCCGGAGGATTGCACATGGATCGCGGCGCGCTGGATCACGCGCTGGAACGCGGCGGTGGGGACCGCTTCGGATCCTTCGATATCGGTGACGAGGTTGGACAGGTCGTCATCGATGAATTCCACGAGCGTGCCGCGGAGATCTTCGGTATCGACGCTGCACGCCTTGAGAACGCGCGCGGCGTCAGGCTCGTCGATCAGCGCGAGCAGCAGATGCTCGAGCGTCGCGAACTCATGCTGCCGGGCATTGGCCAGGGCCAAAGCCGCGTGAATTGCCTGTTCCAGCGTGTTCGAAAATGAAGGCACATCGTGCTCCTTCTGATCTGGGCCGGGGCGTGATGCCACCGACCTTGGCCTCATAGTATTAAAGTTTGGTCGATATGGGCGACTCTTCAAGTTTTTTCTGGCGCGGCCCGGTCACTTTTGCCGGCGCAAGACTGCTTTTGCGGCATCTGGTTCGTCAGAACCGATCCTTGCGCCCCCGGATTTCGGCGAAAACCTCGGACGGGTCGGCGCCGGTCATGCCGAGATGGGCCTGGATGTCGGGATCGGACGCCCGCAGGAACGGATTTGTGGCCAGCTCCTCGGACAGTTTCGAGGGCACGGTGGGATGGCCTTTTTCGCGCGCCGCATCGACCGCGGCTGCACGAGATGTAAGCGCTGCATTGGCGGGATCAATGGTCAGCGCGAATTTGGCATTGGCCTGCGTGTATTCATGACCGGAATAGACCGTCGTGTCGGCGGGCAGGGCCGCGAGGCGCGACAGGCTGTCGTACATCTGCTGCATCGTGCCTTCGAACACCCGCCCGCAGCCAAGCGCCATCAGGCTGTCCGCACTGAAAAGCGCTGCACTTTCGGGGAAGTAGAAGGCGATATGGCCCACGGTGTGTCCCGGCACCTCGATCACCTCGGCGGTCAGGTTGCCGATGATGATGCTGTCGCCATCCTCGACCGTGATATCCAGCGGCGGCAGGCGGTGCGCATCGGCGGCGGCCCCCACGACCTTGGCGGGCGCCGCGTCGAGCAGCGCCTCGAGCCCCTGGACATGGTCGGCGTGATGATGCGTCAGCAGCACATGGGACAGCGTCCAGTCGTTATCCTCGAGCATGGCCAGGATCGGCGCGGCGTCGGGCACGTCGATCGCAGCGGTCTGCCCGGTATCGGGGTCATGCGCGAGATAAGCGTAATTGTCGGACAGGCAGGGAATGGTTTCGATCTGCAAGGCCATGGTGTTTTCCCCTTTGCCGGTTAATGTTAGCCTCAAGAGTGACCGATCATGGGCCCGTCTGCAATGCATCTCGACGTGCAGGACCTTCGCAACTTCTATTATCGCAGCCAGTTGGGGCGTGCGGCCCAGACGGCTGTGCGCCAGGAGGTGCTGTCGTTCTGGCCCGAGGCGCAGGGCCAGACGGTCGCGGGGTTCGGTTTTGCGGTGCCGTTCCTGCGCCCCTACCTGGAAGATGCCCGCCGGGTGATCGGGCTGATGCCCGGCCCGCAGGGGGTGATCGCCTGGCCGCAGGGCCTGCCCAACGTCTCGGTGCTGTGCGAGGAAACCATGTGGCCGCTGGAAACCGGGCATGTCGACAAGCTTCTGGTGGTGCACGGGCTGGAGACCAGCGAGAATCCCGGCGCGCTGCTGGAGGAATGCTGGCGCGTGCTGGGGCCGGGGGGATCGGCGCTGTTCATCGTGCCGAACAGGGCGGGCCTGTGGTCGCGTTCGGACCGGACGCCGTTCGGCTATGGCCGGCCCTACAGCCAGTCGCAGCTGGAAAGCCAGTTGAAGCTGCACAGCTTCCTGCCGCTGCGCCATGCCACGACACTGTATCAGCCCCCCTCCGAGCGGCGCATCTGGCGCAAGACCTCGAGGTTCTGGGAGACGATGGGCATGCGCATGTCGATGGTCCTGTCGGGCGGCGTGCTGCTGGTCGAGGCGACCAAGCGGGTTCAGGCCCCATCGGGGCCGGGGCTGCGCGAAACCGTGCGCAAGCCGCTCGAGGTGCTCAAGCCCAAACCCAAGCCCGAGGCCGAGCCGATCTGAGCGCCACGGCCCTTGCGTCGCGATCAGCCGGAGCGGCCAAGCCGCGCACGGATCAGGCCGGGCATGATCCCTGCTGCAATGCCGACCGCATCCGCCAGAAGATCCCCCCATTCGGCGCTGCGCCCGACAAGCGGCTGCAGGATCTCGATCGCTGCGCCATAGGTCAGGGCAGCGGGCGCCAGCCAGATGATCGTGCCCGGCCGCATGAACGACCCGGGCAGCACCAGCACGAAGAAGGCCAGCGCATGGATCTGCTTGTCGGTCAGGGGCAGGGGCAGACCGTCGCCCCCCGGCGGGCGGAGCGTGCCCCAGGCAATGCCAAGCGCGATCGCGATGGTCAGGAATATGGCGGCGCGTCGCATGAACTTGGGCCTTTCCGGCGGGTTGTCTTTCGGCTCCGGCAGGGGGCGTCCCCGACCGTGCCGGCCCCCCGCCCCATATATGGGCCGTCGCCGGGACAAAAGCCGGGGTTCAGGTGATAGCGTTAACGTGTACGGGGCGACTTTGCACAGGGCTTGGGCACAGGAATCGCGAAATATGAGGAATTTCACGACATTTTTTGTGGGTAAAATATGTGCAAACCGTCGCACTACGGTTAAGTATTTGTTAACAATAGTAAATCTGGTTCGTATAACCCGACTCGTGCAGCTTGCTAGGTGCGCAAGGCTCTGCTACACCCACGCCGAATTCCGGTGTTTTGAAAACTTGAACGCCTGTCAACTCCCCCGGGACGGCGCGATCCGTCGTACTGAAATCGGGGCCAGAAAATCGGAAGGGTGGACGTGTCCGAACCAGCTTCGATCTCCTCCGGCATCGCCGAGCGCTATGCCACCGCCATTTTCGAGATTGCGAAAGAGAGCAAGTCTCTGCCCAAGCTTGAATCCAACATTGACGATCTGCGGGCCGCTTTGGCCGACAGCGCAGAATTGCGTGACGTGATCTCGTCGCCGGTTCTGGCGCGGGCCGACCAGGCCAAGGTCATGGATGCGATCGCCAAGAAGATGAAACTCGAGACGGTCATGGCCAACGGCCTGGCCGTCATGGCCGGCAAGCGGCGTCTGTTCGTGCTGCCGCAGCTTCTGCAGCAGCTCAGCGCGATGATCGCCGACGACAAGGGTGAAATGACCGCCGATGTGACCAGCGCCAAGGCGCTGACCAAGGCGCAGTCCGACAAGCTGGCGAAGACGCTGAAGGCGCGCGTCGGCAAGGACGTCAAGATCAATGCGACCGTCGATGAAAGCCTCATCGGCGGTCTCGTCGTAAAGGTGGGCTCGAAAATGATCGACACCTCGATCCGCTCGCGCCTGAATTCCCTACAGAATGCAATGAAAGAGGTCGGATAAATGGGTATCCAAGCTGCAGAGATTTCTGCGATCCTGAAGGACCAGATCAAGAATTTCGGCCAGGAGGCCGAAGTTGCTGAGGTTGGACGGGTTCTGTCGGTGGGAGATGGCATCGCGCGCGTGCACGGGCTGGACAATGTCCAGGCCGGCGAGCTGGTCGAATTCCCCGGTGGTGTCATGGGCATGGCCCTGAACCTGGAGACGGACAATGTCGGCGTGGTGATCTTCGGATCCGACCGTGAGATCGGCGAGGGCGACACGGTGAAGCGCACCAAGTCGATCGTGGACGTTCCGATCGGTGACGAGCTGCTGGGTCGCGTCGTGGACGGCCTGGGCAACCCGCTGGACGGCAAGGGCCCGATCAAGACCAAGACCCGCGGCATCGCCGACAGCAAGGCGCCGGGCATCATCCCGCGTAAATCGGTGCACGAGCCGATGGCGACCGGCCTGAAATCGGTCGACGCCATGATCCCGATCGGCCGTGGCCAGCGCGAGCTGATCATTGGTGACCGCCAGACCGGCAAGACCGCCGTGGCCCTGGACACGATCCTGAACCAGAAATCCTACAACGACGCCGCTGGCGACGACGAGGGCAAGAAGCTCTACTGCGTCTACGTGGCCGTCGGCCAGAAGCGCTCGACCGTGGCGCAGCTGGTGAAGAAACTCGAGGAATCGGGCGCGATCGAGTATTCGATCGTTGTTGCCGCAACCGCGTCGGACCCGGCGCCGATGCAGTTCCTTGCCCCCTATGCCGCCACCGCGATGGCCGAGCATTTCCGCGACAATGGCCGTCATGCGCTGATCGTTTATGATGACCTGTCCAAGCAGGCCGTGGCCTACCGTCAGATGTCGCTGCTTCTGCGTCGTCCGCCGGGCCGTGAAGCCTATCCGGGTGACGTGTTCTATCTCCATTCCCGCCTGCTCGAGCGGTCTGCCAAGCTGAACGAAGACAACGGCTCGGGATCGCTGACGGCTCTGCCGATCATCGAAACCCAGGGCGGTGACGTGTCGGCCTTCATTCCGACCAACGTGATCTCGATCACCGACGGTCAGATCTTCCTCGAAACCGAGCTGTTCTACCAGGGTATCCGTCCCGCCGTGAACACCGGTCTGTCGGTGAGCCGCGTGGGTTCGTCGGCACAGACCAACGCGATGAAGTCGGTCGCGGGCCCGGTGAAACTGGAGCTGGCGCAGTATCGCGAGATGGCCGCCTTCGCCCAGTTCGGTTCGGACCTCGACGCCGCCACCCAGCAGTTGCTGAACCGCGGTGCGCGCCTGACCGAGCTGATGAAGCAGCCGCAGTACTCGCCCCTGACCAACGCCGAAATCGTCTGCGTCATCTATGCCGGTACCAAGGGGTACCTGGACAAGATCGCCGTCGATCAGGTGGGCCGCTTCGAGCAGGGTCTTCTGAACCACCTGCGCAGCAAGCATCAGGATCTGCTGGATCACATCACGACGCAGGACCCCAAGATCAAGGGTGAAGCCGAGGACAAGATCAAGGCAGCGCTGGACGAATTCGCCGCCGACTTCGCATAAGGGGGAGATAAGGCAATGCCGAATCTCAAGGACCTGAAAAACCGGATCGCGTCGGTCAAATCGACCCGCAAGATCACCAAGGCCATGCAGATGGTGGCCGCGGCGAAATTGCGTCGGGCGCAGGACGCGGCAGAAATGTCGCGTCCCTACACCGAGCGTTTCAACGCGGTGATGGGCAAGCTGGCCGCCTCTGTGGGCGACAGCGACAGCGCACCGCGCCTGTTGCGCGGCACCGGGTCGGATGACGTTCACCTGCTGGTGGTCATGACCGCCGAGCGTGGCCTGTGCGGTGGCTTCAACTCGAACATCGCCAAGAAGGCGCGTGTCGAGGCCGAGCGCCTGCTGGCTGCGGGCAAGACCGTCAAGATCATCACGGTGGGCAAGAAGGGCCGCGACGCGCTCAAGCGTGATCTGAGCAAGCACTTCATCCATCATGTCGATCTGAGCGACGTCAAGAACATCGGATATGCGGACGCCCAGGCGATCGCGGCCGAGGTTCTCAATCGCTTCGACGCGGGTGATTTCGATGTGGCCAAGATCTTCTACTCGAAGTTCGAGAACGTGGTCAGCCAGATCCCGACGATACAACAGGTGATCCCGTTCCAAGTGGACCAGGCCGCCGCCGATGATGCCCCGGAAGCGGGCGTCGTCTACGACTATGAGCCCGACGAAGAGGCGATCCTTGCCGATCTTCTGCCGCGCGGTGTGGCCACGGCGATCTTCAGCGCCCTGCTGGAGAACGGGGCCTCGGAACAGGGTGCCCGGATGTCCGCCATGGACAACGCCACCCGCAACGCCGGCGAGATGATCGACAAGCTGACAATCGAGTATAACCGCTCGCGTCAGGCCGTCATCACGAACGAGCTTATTGAAATCATTTCGGGCGCCGAGGCGCTCTGACGAAACCGGAGAGACGAGATATGGCAAACGCAAAAGGCACAATCACCCAGGTGATCGGCGCCGTGGTGGACGTTCAGTTCGAAGATCACCTGCCCGAAATCCTCAACGCGCTGGAAGCCGACAACAACGGCAAGCGCCTTGTTCTGGAAGTGGCCCAGCACCTTGGTGAAAACACCGTCCGCACCATCGCGATGGACGCCACCGAAGGTCTGGTGCGCGGTCAGGACGTGACCGATACCGGCGGCCCGATCACCATCCCCGTGGGCGACGTGACCCTCGGCCGGATCCTCAACGTCGTGGGCGAGCCCGTCGACGAAGGCGCGCCGATCGTCGCCAAGGAAACCCGTTCGATCCACCAGCCCGCCCCGGAATTCAGCGAACAGTCGACTGAATCCGAAGTCCTGGTGACCGGCATCAAGGTGATCGACCTGCTGGCCCCCTACGCCAAGGGCGGCAAGATCGGCCTGTTCGGCGGCGCCGGCGTGGGCAAGACGGTTCTCATCATGGAACTGATCAACAACATCGCCAAGGTGCACTCGGGCTACTCGGTGTTCGCCGGTGTGGGTGAACGGACCCGTGAAGGCAACGACCTCTATCACGAGATGATCGAATCCAACGTGATCAAGCCCGACAACCTGTCCGAAAGCCAGGTGGCCCTGGTCTACGGCCAGATGAACGAGCCGCCGGGTGCGCGTGCCCGTGTCGCCCTGACCGGCCTGACCCTGGCCGAGCAGTTCCGCGACCAGTCCGGGACAGACGTTCTGTTCTTCGTCGACAACATCTTCCGCTTCACGCAGGCGGGTTCCGAGGTGTCGGCGCTTCTGGGCCGTATTCCTTCCGCTGTGGGCTATCAGCCGACGCTGGCCACCGACATGGGCGCCATGCAGGAGCGTATCACCTCGACCAAGGCGGGATCGATCACCTCGATCCAGGCCGTCTACGTTCCCGCGGACGACCTTACCGACCCGGCCCCGGCCACGACCTTCGCCCACCTCGACGCCACGACCGTTCTGTCGCGTGCGATTTCGGAACTGGGCATCTACCCGGCCGTGGACCCGCTGGACAGCACCTCGCGCCTGATGGACCCCTCCATCGTGGGCGAAGAGCATTACAAGGTGGCCCGCGACGTTCAGGGTATCCTTCAGCGCTACAAGTCGCTGCAGGACATCATCGCCATTCTCGGCATGGATGAACTGAGCGAAGAGGACAAGCTGACCGTGGCCCGTGCCCGCAAGATCCAGCGCTTCCTGTCGCAGCCCTTCGACGTGGCCAAGGTGTTCACCGGCTCCGACGGCGTTCAGGTGCCGCTGGAAGAAACCATCTCGTCCTTCAAGGCCGTGGTTGCCGGCGAATATGACCACCTGCCCGAAGGTGCGTTCTACATGGTCGGTGGCATCGACGAAGTGAAGGCGAAAGCCGAAAAGATGGCCGCTGACGCAGCCTGATGACTGCCGCCCTCGTGCGCCCGGGATCGACCCGATGCGCGCGGGGGCTTCACAAGGAGGCCCTTGAATGGCTGAAACAGTGCAATTCGATCTGGTGTCGCCCGAGCGGCGTCTGGTGTCGGTGGACGCGACCGAAGTTCGCATTCCCGGCGCGGAAGGCGACCTGACGGCCATGGCCCATCACAGCCCGCTGATCACCACCCTGCGCCCCGGCATCGTCACCGTGACAGGGCCGGATGGCAGCTCGGACTATGTGGTGACCGGCGGTTTCGCCGAAATCGGCGGCGACAGCGTGTCGGTCCTGGCCGAGCGCGCCATCCCGCGCGACGAGATCACCCCGGAGCAGTACAAGGCCCTGGTGGCCGAGGCCACCGACAAGCTGGCCAAGGCACAGGAAACCTTTGTCAACGAACCCGGCCCCGTGGATGATGCAGCCAAGCTGCTCTCGGACATGGTGGCCATGGGGGATCATATCGGCCTGTCGCCGAACTGATCGCCGGATCAATCGATACCGAAAAGGGCTCCATCGTGAGCCCTTTTCCTTTTTCTGTTCCAAATTTTTCCTTAAAGTTGTAGTACTCCGGCTCGGTCACGGGTTGAGTTCATGAAGCATCTTGCAAGCCATAAAATCGGGGTCGATCAGGGCGAAGACATCCTGTTCTCGGATTACGAGGATGGCGGCGTCATGTGGACCGGCGAGGGACCGCGCGCGCGCCGCAAGAGCCTTGTGTTCTCCGAGCCGTTCAAGACGCCGCCGGCGGTGCATGTCTCGTTGTCGATGTGGGACATGGACAGTGCCACCAATGCGCGGGCCGATGTGGCGGCCGAAAAGATCACCGAAACGGGGTTCGATATCGTGTTCCGGACCTGGGGCGATACCCGCGTCGCCCGATCGCGCATCCGCTGGATGGCGATCGGCGAGGTTGAACACGAGGATGACTGGACGCTCTACTGACGCGCCGCTGCGCAAGGGCGCATGTTTGCCGGCCCTGACGCGGGCCGGCGCACGGAATGTCCGTCAGCCGCCGAACTGGCCTTCGTAGATCGGCTCCAGCGTATCGGTTTCAAAGAGCGACGACACCGACGTGCCGTTCCAGATATTCAGGATCGCCTGTGCGAAGATCGGCGCGGTGGGGATGATCCGGATATTCGGCGCCCCCTTGACCGCTTCGGTCGGTTGGATCGTGTCGGTGATCACCAGGGATTTCATGACCGACTTGGTGATCCGCTCGACGGCGGGCCCGGACAGCACCCCATGGGTGATATAGGCATGCACCTCCGAGGCGCCGTTATCCATCAGCACCTGCGCCGCCTTGCACAGCGTGCCGGCGGTGTCGCAGATATCGTCCACGATGATGCATTTCTTGTCCGTCACATCGCCGATGATGGTCATCTCTGCGACTTCCCCGGCTTTTTCCCGGCGCTTGTCCACGATCGACAGCGGCGCCTCGATCCGCTTGGCCAACTCGCGCGCGCGCGATACGCCGCCCACATCGGGCGACACCACCATCACGTCATCCATGGAGTTGCTGAACTGCTGCTTGATATCCAGCGCAAAGACCGGCGCCGCATAGAGGTTGTCGACCGGAATGTCGAAAAACCCCTGGATCTGCGTGGCGTGCAGGTCCATCGTCAGCACCCGTTCGATGCCCGACCCGACCAGCATGTTCGCCACCAGCTTGGCGGAAATCGGCGTCCGCGCCTTCGAGCGTCGATCCTGCCTTGCATAGCCGAAATAGGGGATCACGGCGGTGATCCGCTTGGCCGAGGATCGGCGCAGCGCATCCGACATGATCAGAAGCTCCATCAGGTTGTCATTGGCCGGGTTCGACGTGGACTGCACGATGAACATGTCCTCGCCACGGACATTCTCGTAGACTTCGACGAAGATCTCCTGATCGTTGAACCGTTCGACGCGGGCGTCGACCAGTCCGACATTCACCCCCCGGTGCATCGACATGCGGCGGGCGATCGCCATGGACAGAGGTTTGTTGGCGTTGCCGGTGATGAGTTTCGGCTCGGGCGTTGTCGGCATGAAGGGTGTCCCCGGAGTGGCTGCAGATGACAGATTCGTGACGTTGAACTCCGCTTAGCATGGGCGTAGCGTCTGGCAAAGGAGTGCCAACCGGGGAGCGCGCAAAAATGGCCCATATCGATTACTATTTCACGACATTGTCGCCCTATGCCTACCTGGCGGGGGAGCGGCTGGAAGAGATCGCGGCCCGCCACGGTGCCACCATCACCTATCGCCCGCTGGATATCATGCAGCTTTTCCCGCGCACCGGTGGCCAGGCCCCCAAGGATCGGCACCCGTCGCGCCGCGCCTACCGCGATCAGGAATTGCCGCGACAGGCCCGCAAGCTGGGGATGGCGCTGACCCTGCAGCCCGCCCATTGGCCGACCAACGCCGCGCCCTCGTCCTATGCGATCATCGCGGCACAGGATGCGGGGGGCGGCGACATGGGCAAGCTGGTGCACAGCATCCTGCGCGCCTGCTGGGTCGAAGAGCGCGACATCGCCGAGGACGCGGTGATCCGCGACTGCCTGCAGGCGGCGGGCTTTGATCCGGCGCTGGCCGATAGCGGCCTTCTGAGCGGGGCGGAAACCTATGCCGCCAACCTCGAGCGCGCGGTCGCGACCAATGTGTTCGGGGCGCCCTTCTACGTGGTCGATACCGGCCAGAGCTTCTGGGGGCAGGACAGGCTCGAGGATCTGGACCTGCATCTGGCAGGCAAACTCTGAGCCATGCCGCGCGATCTGCGGGCCGGGGTCGAGACCCATTGGACAAGCTTCGGGCACGGCCCGCGCCGGGCGCTGGCGATCCATTGCTCGCTGGCGCATGGCAAAAGCTGGGCCGGGCTTGGCACGCAGCTGGCCGACAGCATGACGCTTGTCGCCTTCGACCTGCCGGGGCATGGGCAGTCCGCGCCCTGGCGGCCCGATATGGGCGAGGTGCAGGGCCTCAGCACCGCTGTCGCGCTGGATTTCGCCACCGATCTTGCGGCGCATGACAGGGCGGATGCCCCGGGAGGGGTGGATCTGCTGGGCCATTCCTTCGGCGCGACGGTCGCCTTGCGGCTGGCGGTCGAGCACCCCGAGCTGGTACGCTCGCTGGTCCTGATCGAGCCGGTGCTGTTCGCCGTGGCCTTCGCCGGCGATCCCGCCGCCCGGGACGCATATGAGGCGCTGATGTCGGACTACGCCCGTGCGGTGGGCGCGGGCGACCCGGAGGCAGCCGCGCGGGCCTTCACCGCAATCTGGGGCGATGGGCGCGACTGGGACAGCCTGCCCGCCGCCGCCCGTGCCGCCCTGGCCCGCGACATTCCGATGATCGACGCGGCCGCCCCCGCCCTGATGGAGGATGTGGCCGGCGTGCTGGCGCCCGGCGGGCTGGAACGGGTGGCCTGCCCGGTCCTCTTGCTGGGCGGCAGCACCTCGCCCGGGATCACCGAGGCGATCGCCGAGGGGCTGGCGACCCGCCTGCCGCGCGCCGAACGCGCGATGATCGTCGGGGCGGGCCATATGGCCCCGATCACCCATCCCCGCCAGGTGGCCTCGGAACTGCAGCGGTTTTTCGACGCCGTCTGAGCGGGCGTGTGGGGGCCAGCCCCCGCCGTTGAAATCCTTGGGATTTCAACGACTCCCCCGGGATACTTCCGGCCAGAAGAAGCCCCGGACCCGCCAGATCAGCGGCGGGCGGCGTCCAGGAAGCTGTCGATCGCCGCCTCGCTGACCGACCAGTCGCAGACCAGCCGCATCGGCAGCGGCTCGGCGGGATCGTCCCCGTCCAGAAGGCCCGCGCGCAGACCGTAAGGCGCGCCCGCCGCATGCAGCCGCTGATGGGTGGCGCGGGGCAGGGTGGCGAAGATCATGTTGGCCTCAGGCTCGGCCAGGAAGGCGCAATCCGGCAGGCCGCGCAGCCCCTCGGCCAGGCGCGCGGCGCGTGCATTGGCCGTGCGCGCCATGTCGCGCCACAGGTCATCGGCGAGATAGGCCAGCATCTGCGCCGACAGGAACCTGTGCTTTGAGAACAGATGCCCCGCGCGCTTGCGGCGCAGCTCGAATTCCCAGGCGTGGGCCGGGTCGAAGATGATCACCGCCTCGACGCCGAGGCAGCCGTTCTTGGTGCCGCCGAAGCTGACCGCGTCGATCCCGGCCTTCCAGGTCATCTCGGCGGGGCTGCAGCCAAGCGCCTCGAGCGCATTGGCAAAACGCGCACCATCGAGATGCACCGGCAGGCCATGCGCCGCCGCCACGCTGGTCAGGGCCGCCAATTCGTCCAGCGTGTAAAGCCGGCCCATTTCCGTCACCTGCGTGAGCGAGACCGGGCCGGGCTGCGCGACATGCACATTGCCGTGACCCGCCTCGGCGATGGCAGCGCCGAGCGCGTCCGGGGTCATCTTGTCGGCCTCGCCCACCAGCGACAGCTTGCAGCCGCCGGTATAGAATTCCGGGGCCTGGCATTCGTCGCAGTTGATATGCGCCAGCGGCGTGCAATAGATCGTCTGCCAGGGCTGGGCCAGGGTCGCCAGCGCCAGCGCATTGGCGGCGGTGCCGGTGGCCACCAGGTGCACCATCGCCTCGGGGGCCTCGAAGATCTCGCGCAGGCGGGCGCGGGCCTGCGCCATCAGCTCATCCGCGCCGTAAGAGGCGGCGTAGCCGTCATTGGCGCGCGCCAGGGCCTCGATGATGCGCGGATGCGCCGGGCCGCAATTGTCGGAGGCGAATGTCATGTGCCTGGCTCCTCGATCAGGTGGTCCTCCCAATCGTCCTCATCGACCTCGAACTCGGGGATGGTCGCGTTCTGCACCGACACGCCGGCGCGGTGCACGCTGCGCGGATCGCCCGAGATCAGCGGGTGCCAGTCGTAAAGCGGCTGGCCCTGGTACAGAAGCTTGTAGGCGCAGGTCTCGGGCATCCAGTAGAGATGCCCCTCGAGGTTTCGCGCATCCAGCGTGATGCATTCCGGCACGAACTGGTGGCGGATGTCATATTGCGCGCAGCGGCAGGTGCTGTCGTCGAACAGGCGGCAGGCCACGCGGGTCAGCGCCACCTCGCCGGTCTCGTCATCCTCGAGCTTGTTGAGGCAGCATTTGCCGCAGCCGTCGCACAGCGCCTCCCATTCGTGCCGGGTCATGCGCGACAGCGGCTTGGTTTCCCAAAAGCGCGGCGCCAGGCCGGTGCGGTCGATCGGATCGTCGCTCATGACGCGCTCAGGATGTCGCGGGCGCGGGCGCAATCGGCATCCATCTGCGCTATGAACGCCTCGAGACTGTCAAAGGTGGCTTCGGGGCGCAGGTACTCGACCAGCGCCACCGACAGCTCGGCGCCGTAAAGATCGCCGGAGAAATCGAAGATGAAGGTCTCCAGGTTGGGCACCGCGCCGTTGAACATCGGCCGCACGCCCAGCGAGGCCGCGCCGTGATACTGCCCGGCATGGGGGCCGTCGCGCACCTCGACCAACACCGCGTAGACGCCGAAGCGTGGCGGGTGCAGACCTTCGATCGACATGTTCGCGGTGGGATAGCCCAATTCGCGGCCCCGCTGTTCGCCGCCCACCACCGGGCCGTCGATCCGGTGCCAGTGGCCCAGCATGGCCGCCGCGTCGCGCGGGCGGCCTTCGGACAGGGCCGCACGGATCGCCGTGGACGAGACCTGCCCGGTCCGCCCCTCGAGCAGCTGGGCGATGGTCACGCCGAACCCCATCTCCTGGCCGAATCGTTCCAGGTCGCGCGCATCGCCCGCGCGCCCCTTGCCGAAACAGAAATCCGCGCCCACCACCACATGGCGCAACCCAAGCCCGCGCGCGATCACGTTGTGCGCGAATTCATCGGGTGTCAGCGCGGCCATGGCGGCGTTGAAATTCAGCTCATAAAGCTTTTCGATCCCCAGTTTCTGCAAACGATGCGCCCGCGCCTCGCGGCTCATCAGCCGGAAGGGCGGCGCGTCGGGGGCGAAATATTCCCTTGGATGCGGCTCGAAGGTCAGCACGCCCAGCGGCGCGCCCAAGGCTGCGGCCTGCGTGCGGGCGATGTCGATCACCGACTGGTGGCCCAGGTGCACGCCGTCGAAATTGCCGATGGCGACGGATGCGCCCCGGTCGGCCTGATCCACATAGTCATAGTCGCGGACAATCTGCATGACGCAGGCGTAGCCCCATGTCCGCGCAGGTGCAAGCGCGATACGCGCGCCTGTCGCAAGGGCCGTGCGATCAGCTTTGGCGCGGGCCGCGCATCTCGGCGATGGCAAGGCGGATGCGCTTCCAGTTCTCGGCTTCCCGCTGCTGGCCGGCCTCGTCCGATTCGCGCATCCGGCGCGCGGCGATCACCGGCGCGTGCGCCCCGTAGGACGCCAGAAGCGCGCGGGCATATTCCGTTGTCTTGGCGGTCTGCATGATGTCTCCTCCTTGTGTCCGGGGCGCTGCGATACAGGCGCCTGGCTGGAGGGGAAGTGTACCATGAAGGGCGCCCGCCCGATCAAGGGGCGGGCCGATCAGGGGCGTTTTGCGGCGGGATGGCGCGCAGGATCAGTCGAACTTGCCCGAAGGCGCCAGCACCGTGGCCTCGCCGATCAGCACCTTCTTGCCATTCACAAGACAGCGGCAATCCAGTTGCACGCGGCGCTTGGCATGGTCGATGCCGATCACCTCGACTTCGGCCAGCACCATGTCGCCGGGCCGCACCGGCGCCAGGAACTTGAGTGTCTGGCCCATATAGACCGTCCCATGACCCGGAAGCTGCTCACCGATCACCGCCGAGATCAGGCCGGCGGTCAGCATCCCATGCGCGATCCGGCCCTCGAAAATGGTGTCCTGCGCATAGGCATCGTCCAGATGCACCGGGTTCCGGTCGGTCGAGACCTGCGCGAACATCTCGATATCCTCGTCGGTGACGACTTTGCGCAGGCTGCGGGTCATGCCCATCTCGATCTGCTCGATGGTGATGGTTCCGCGTGGCATGTTGTCCAACATTCGACCCTCCTGACCGGCTGGTAAGCAATAATCGCGACGCTAGGCCGCCCAAAGTTGGAACTTTATTACTTTGCACTTGCAGAAAAGCAAGCCTTTTCTGCCTGGGGCATCTCAGCGCAGGAAGCCGATCGCATAGGTCGGGTGCATTTCTTCGGCCTCCAGATAGGCCTCGAGCGCGCTTTCATCGGGCTGGCGGTTGGTTTTGGTCTCTTTCGCGGCCAGCCCGCCGGTGATGAACAGCGAATCGATATCCTCGCCCACGGCACCTGCGATATCGGTCTGGATGCCGTCACCGATCGCCAGGATCGCGGCGCTCTCGGCGTCGCGCCCCATCGCCGCCAGGCGGCGGCGGGCCAGGTCGTAGATCGGCGGGTGCGGCTTGCCGAAATAGAGGCTCTCGCCCCCCATCTCGGTATAAAGCCGCGCCAGCGCGCCGGCGCACCATTCGCGCCGCTCGCCGCGATCCACCACGATATCGGGATTGGCACAGAGCAGCTTCATGCCCTTGGTCTTGGCATAAAGGAAATCGGCGCGATACTCGGACGGATCGGCCGTCGGGTCGAACGGTCCGGTGCAGACGATGCCTTCGGCCTCCTGCAGCGGGACGGTCTCGATCTCGACGGGGTTTTCGATCACCTCCAGCGGCTCGAAGAACTTCATGTCACGCGCCTCGCCGATGAAATAAACCTTTCGGCCCACCACGCCGCGGAACATCGCCGCGCGGGCGCTGTCGCCCGATGTGGTGATCACATCCCAGCAATCTTCGGGCACGTTGAAGCTGACCAGCTGCTTTTCCACGCCGGCGCGCGGGCGCGGCGAATTGGTCACCAGCACCACCGTGCCGCCGCCCTCGCGATAGCTGCGCAGCGCCGCGACCGCGTCGGGAAAGGCGGTCACGCCATTGTGCAGGCAGCCCCACAGATCCACGAACAGCGCGTCGTAACGGGCGGAAATCTCGGACAGCGACTGGATGATCTGGGTCATGGGACGGGCCTGTGCAGCTTGGGATCGGAGGACGTGCCAGCTATGGCAGGCCCGCGCCGCAATGGCCACCTTGAAAATCCCGGCCCTCGGGGGGTGGCCCGGGCGCGCCCTCGATATTTCCCCAAGAAAGATTTGGGCATCGGCGGCAAACTCTCTATCTGTTGCACAGAGTGTTGCACATGGCACGTCCGCCCGCTCTGGGACATGCCCGGCCGTGCCGCAGAAATCAGGAGAAGATGAACCGAATGACACCGCCAGAACTCGAAACCGGGGTGCAGGCATGACCGCCGCGCGGGATGCTTTCGTCGCTGCCATGCGGCAGGTGGCCTCGACGGTGACGGTGGTCACCACCGATGGGCCGGGCGGGCTGATGGGGGCCACCGTCAGCGCCTTCACCTCGCTGTCCGCCGATCCCCCGGCGGTGCTTGTGTGCCTCAAGGCCGACAGCCGGATCGCGCTTGCGGTGGCCGATAACGGGACCTTCACCGTCAATGTCCTGCCCGAGGATGCGGTGGATGTGGCGCAGCGTTTTGCCGGGGCGTTCGATCATGAAAACCCCGACCGCTTTCATGGCGTCATCGCCACGCCCAATGAATTCGGGCCGATCCTGCCGCGTGCCACGGCCTTTACCTGCACGCTGCAGAAAACCTATCGCCATGCCACGCACCAGATCTGCATCGGGGCGGTGTCGGGGATTTCCAACGCCGGCGAAAGGCCGCTCACCTACATGCATGGCGCCTTCCACGTGGTGCGCCCCAAACAGGCGCTCTGATCCGCCCATGAAAAAGGGGCGCCCCGCCGGGACGCCCCCCAAACCATAACCCGGCCTTGCTCAGAGAGCGAGGTTCGGGATGATCTGCTTCTTGCGGCTCATCACGCCCGGCAGCACCACGTGGTCACCATCGACGCTTGCGCCAAAGCTCTTTTCCGCCAGCGTCTTGACCAGATCGTTGGGCACCAGCAGCGTGGCCTCCTCGTTCAGGATGTCCACCACGAACAGCAGCACCTGGTCCACGCCATCCTCGGCGGCGACGTCCTGCATGCTCTGCATCAGGCTGTCCTTGCGATCCAGCACCGTGGCCGGCGCCGTCGTCTCCAGCACCGAGACCCGGAACTTCGTGCCCGCGACCTCGTATTCCTTGCTGTCCATGCGCAGCAGCTCGGCATCCGAAAACGCCGACACGTCGGATTTCGCGGCGAACATCTCGGCGGCATAGCCGGCGATATCGACACCCAGCTCGGCGGCCAGGCGCTCGGCCACGGCGCGGTCATGCGCGGTGGTGGTGGGGCTGCGGAACTCCAGCGTGTCCGACAGGATGCAGGTCAGCGCCGCACCCTTCATGGCGTCGGGCATTTTGGCGGCATCCTCGCCCATCAGGTCGACCATGATCGTCGCGGTGCAGGCCAGCGGGCGCACGGTGATGTCGATCGGGCCCTTGGTTTCCAGCCCGCCCACCAGCTTGTGATGGTCGATGATGCCCTGGATATCGGCCTCGTTGATCGCCCCCGGCAGCTCGGCGGGGTTGTTGGTGTCCACGATCACACAAGGCTGACCGGCCTCGACATCGGCGATGATGCGCGGCTTGGGCAGCGACCAGCGCTCCAGCATGAAGGCCGCTTCGGTGTTGGGCTCGCCCAGCAGAACCGGCTCGGCATCGGTGCCTTTGACCTCGTTCAGGTACCAGGCCCACAGGATCGGCGATCCGGTGGAATCGGTGTCGGGGGATTTGTGGCCGAAAACAAGCGTCGTCATTGTCACTGTCCTTAGGGGTTTGGATCGGATTTGCGCGCCTTATATGGGGGCAGGGCGGGCTTGTCACCCATGCGCGTTGCGGCCATTTTGCGCGCATGAGCAAACCCGCCGAAACCGCGCTGTATCCCCCCGTCAAGACATGGCTTGAAAGCCTTGGCTATACCGTCAAGGCCGAGGTGGGCGCGGCCGACGTGCTGGCCATCCGCGACGGCGCCGAGCCTTTGGTGGTCGAGTTGAAGACCGGCTTCTCGCTGACGCTCCTGCAACAGGCGGTGGCCCGTCAGGCGATCACCGATTGCGTCTATGTCGCGGTGCCGCGCTGGCGGGGGCGGGCGGGCTGGCGGGCGTTCAAGGGCAACCTGGGCCTGTGCCGCCGTCTCGGGCTGGGAGTGCTCAGCGTGCGCCTTGCGGACGGCTTCGTGCAGCTGCATTGCGATCCCGCGCCCTTCGTGCCGCGCCGGTCGGCGCGCCGCCGCGATGCCCTCCTGGGCGAGTTCGCGGCGCGCGCGGGCGATCCCAATGCCGGCGGCACGCGGGGGCAGGTGATGACCGCCTACCGGCAGGACGCGCTGCGCTGTGCGGCGCATCTTGCGGCGCATGGCCCCTTGCAGGGCGCTGTCGTCGCCCGCGCGACCGGCGTATCCCGGGCCACCCGCATCATGGCCGACAATCACCACGGCTGGTTCGCGCGTGTGGCGCGCGGCGTCTATGCGCTCAGCGATGCAGGCCGGGCCGAGATCACGGATCGAACGGCAGACGCTCGATCGTGAACCCCTCGTTTTCCAGCAGGCGCAAAACGCCTGTCTCGCCCGGCAGATGCGCCGCGCCCGCCGCCACGAACAGCTTTTCTTCAGGTGCCGCGCGCAGCACCTCGATCCAGTCGGTGTTGCGCTGTGTCAGAAGCATCTCTTCGAACTGCTCGAAATCCTGTGCGGCGCCGTCCACCCCGAAGTCAAGCGACACCCGCTTCGAAAAGGCCCAGATCAGCGCGACCTGCTCGCTCAGATACCTCTGGCGCAGCGTATAGGCCATGTCGTCGGGGCTGCCCGTCCAGGCAAAGAACAGCCGGATCATGTCAAGCTGCTGGTCCATCTCGAACGTATCCAGCAGGCCCATCAGCGTCCGGAAATCCTCGAGCGACCGTGACGGATTGCCCAATTCCGCCGTGTATTCCCCGATCAGGTGGTCGATCCCGTCGCCATCCATCGCCCCGTTGCGCGCCTCGCAAGGGCCGATCCCCAGCATCATCGCCGCCCAGACCGGCTTGAAGCGCGCGGCAAAGAACGGCGGGATCGCACGGGCGCGCATCTCGTCTGCAAAAAGCGCCCAATCCTCGTCGCCCAGCAGGTCGGGCAGGGTGTCGCCTTCGGTGATGAACATCAGCGACGGGTCCTCCGACAGCGCCTCCTGCATCGCGTCCTGATCGGCGTTCGAGATTTCCAGATAGACCGCCTCGGCCTCGGCGATCATCGGGCGCAGCGCCTCCAGATGCGCCTGCGTTTGCTCATGCGGGAAATGGTAGGTGCCGAACAGCGTGATCTCGGTGTCGCCCCGTGTCGCGCGCCACAGCAACCCGTCCGGATAGGGCATCGCCTCCGCCTCGGCGCGCAGATCGTCCTGCGCCTCTTGGGGCAGGGCGGCGATCAGGTCGGTGCCGTCGCACTGCGCCGCCTCGGCCACGGCGCCAAGGGGCGCAAGAAACACAAGCAGGGCAAACAGGATACGGGACACGCGGGCAGCCTCCGGCAAGGGGTTTGCCAAAAGCTAGTGGCGCCCGGTCCGGGTGGCAATCTTGCGGCGTGCAAAAAAATCCCGATGGGGGCGTTGACAGCCTCTGGGCAACTCCTTACCTATCCGCCGTTAGCACTCGAACAGGGTGAGTGCTAACGACCCAATCAGGGTCCATCAGGTAATAACTTTGAGCCAAGGAGCCAAAGACATGGCATTCAAACCGCTGCACGATCGCGTGCTCGTCCGCCGCGTTGAAAGCGAAGAGAAAACCGCAGGCGGGCTTATCATCCCCGAAAGCGCGAAAGAAAAGCCCCAGGAGGGTGAAGTTGTCGCCATTGGCGAAGGCGCCCGCAAGGACAGTGGCGAACTGATCGAAATGGCCGTCAAGGCCGGCGACAAGGTTCTGTTCGGCAAGTGGTCGGGCACCGAAATCACCCTCGACGGTGAAGAACTGCTGATCATGAAAGAAAGCGACATCCTGGGCGTCATCGCCTGATCCGCTTTTCCCGAAACATACTGAACTGATAGTCAGGAGAGACCGACATGTCTGCAAAAGACGTCAAATTCAACACCGATGCCCGCAACAAGATGCTGCGCGGCGTCAACATCCTGGCCGACGCGGTCAAGGTGACGCTCGGCCCCAAGGGCCGCAACGTGGTTCTCGACAAGTCCTTCGGCGCACCGCGCATCACCAAGGACGGTGTCTCTGTCGCCAAGGAAATCGAACTGGAAGACAAGTTCGAGAACATGGGCGCGCAGATGGTCAAGGAAGTCGCGTCGCGCACCAACGATGAAGCCGGCGACGGCACCACCACCGCCACCGTTCTGGCCCAGGCCATCGTCCGCGAAGGCATGAAGGCGGTTGCCGCCGGGATGAACCCGATGGACCTCAAGCGTGGCATCGATCTGGCAACCTCCAAGGTCGTCACCGCCATCAAGGACGCGGCACGCCCGGTCGAAAACTCCGACGAAGTCGCCCAGGTCGGCACCATCTCGGCCAACGGCGAAGCCGAAATCGGCCGCCAGATCGCCGACGCGATGCAGAAAGTCGGCAATGACGGCGTGATCACCGTCGAAGAGAACAAGGGCCTCGAGACCGAAACCGACGTCGTCGAAGGCATGCAGTTCGACCGCGGCTACCTCAGCCCCTACTTCGTCACCAACTCCGACAAGATGATCGCCGAGCTGGAAGACTGCCTCATCCTGCTGCACGAGAAGAAGCTCAGCTCGCTGCAGCCGATGGTTCCCCTGCTCGAGCAGGTGATCCAGTCGCAGAAACCCCTGCTGATCATCGCCGAAGACGTCGAAGGCGAAGCGCTGGCGACCCTCGTGGTCAACAAGCTGCGCGGCGGCCTCAAGATCGCGGCTGTCAAGGCACCCGGCTTCGGCGATCGCCGCAAGGCGATGCTGCAGGACATCGCGATCCTGACCGGCGGTCAGGTCATCAGCGAAGACCTCGGCATGAAGCTCGAGTCGGTCACCATGGACATGCTGGGTTCGGCCAAGAAAGTGTCGATCACCAAGGACGAGACCACCATCGTCGACGGTGCCGGCAACAAAGCCGAGATCGAAGCCCGCGTCGGCCAGATCCGCACCCAGATCGAAGAAACCACCAGCGACTACGACCGCGAAAAGCTGCAGGAACGCGTGGCCAAACTGGCCGGCGGTGTTGCCGTGATCCGCGTCGGTGGCATGACCGAAGTCGAAGTGAAAGAGCGTAAGGACCGCGTCGATGACGCCCTGAACGCGACACGCGCGGCTGTTCAGGAAGGCATCGTCGTCGGTGGCGGCGTGGCCCTGATCCAGGGTGCCAAGGCCCTCGACGGCATGTCCGGTGCGAATGCCGACCAGATGCGTGGCATCGAAATCGTGCGCCTCGCGCTCGAAGCCCCGCTGCGTCAGATCGCCGAAAACGCCGGCGTCGACGGCTCGGTCGTGGCTGGCAAGATCCGCGAAAGCGACGATCTGAAGTTCGGCTACAACGCCCAGACCGAAGAATTCGGCGACATGTTCAAGTTCGGCGTGATCGACCCGGCCAAGGTCGTGCGCACCGCGCTCGAGGATGCGGCCTCGGTCGCAGGCCTGCTGATCACCACCGAAGCGATGGTCGCGGACAAGCCCCAGAAAGAAGGCGCTGGCGCCGCTGGCGGCATGCCCGACATGGGCGGCATGGGCGGCATGATGTAATCAGCCGCGCATCGCGCAACATGATCGGGGCCGTCCTTCGGGGCGGCCCCTTTTTGCTGTGCCGCACCCGCCCCGATCTGCGTTTGGGGCTGTTGTCCCGGGGCGAATGCCCCTATCTGGGACCCCATGAAACCCATGCGCTCCGCCCTTGCCGCAGCCCTGGCCGCGGTCCTCGCCGTGACCGTCCCGGCGCCGCTGGCCGCCCAGCAGGCCCCAACCGCCGATCGGCCCGGCCCCGGCGCCACCGATTGCGTGGTGATGCTGCACGGGCTGGCGCGCACCGATGCATCCTTCCTGGTGATGGACGAGGCGCTCCAGGTGGCGGGCTATGCCACGTTCCGCACCGATTACCCCTCCACCAAGCTCGATATCGCGACCCTGGCCGAGGAAACCCTGCCCTATGCCGTGCGGGTCTGCGGCGCGGCCCGGGTGCATTTCGTCACCCATTCGATGGGCGGCATCCTGTTGCGCTATTGGCTGCGCGACAACCGGCCCGCGCGGATGGGCCGGGTGGTGATGCTCGCCCCGCCCAATCACGGCTCCGAGCTGGTGGACGAACTGGGCGGGCTCGATCTTTTCGCCTGGCTCAACGGGCCTGCGGGCCAGCAGCTCGAAACCGGCGCGGACGGCCTTCCCGAAACCCTGCCGCCGGTGGATTTCCCGCTTGGCGTGATCGCCGGCACCCGTTCGCTCAACCCCTATTTCTCAAGCCTGATCGACGGGCCGGACGATGGCAAGGTCTCGGTCGCCTCCACCCGGGTTGCGGGCATGGAGGATCATATCGCGCTGCCGGTGACCCATACCTTCATGATGAACAACCCCCTCGTGATCGCGCAAGTGCTGGAATTCCTGCGCCTCGGCCGCTTCGATCACGATCTGACCCTCGGGGACCTGATCTGGGGGACCGGCGAATGATCCTGCCCGACCTTCGGCTGGAGGGGGCGCAGGTCCTCGGCCCCGACGGACTGTGCGACGCGTCCCTGTCGCTGTCGGCGGGGCGGATCGTGCCCGAGGCCGACGCGCGGCCGGTGGATCTGTCGGGCTACATGGTGCTGCCGGGGATCGTCGATATCCACGGCGATGCGTTCGAGAAACACCTCGCCCCCCGGCGCGGCGCGATGAAGGACCTCGACCAGGGGCTGGTCGCAGCCGAGGCCGAACTGGCCGCCAACGGCATCACCACGGCGGTCCTTGCGCAATTCTACAGCTGGGAAGGCGGGATGCGTGGCCCCGATTTCGCCCGCCGCGTGCTGGCCGCCCTCGATCAGGTGCGCCCGCGCCTGGTGACCGACCTGCTGGCCCAGCTGCGCTTCGAGACCCCCATGCTCGAGGATTACCCCGCGATGCAGGCGCTGGTGGCGGCCCATGCCATTCCCTACGTGGTGTTCAACGACCATCTCCCGCACGAGGCGCTGGCGAAAGGCAAACGCCCGCCGCGCCTGACGGGCCAGGCGCTCCGGATCGGCCGCAATCCGGAAAAGCATCTCGAATACATGCAGGCCCTGCATGCCCGGATGCCGCAGTTGCCGCCGGCGCTCGATGCGCTCTGCGCCGATCTGGCGGCGGCGGGCGTGATCATGGGCAGCCATGACGACCGCACCCCCGAAACCCGCGCCGAATGGCGCGCCCGTGGCGTGCGCATCTCGGAATTCCCCGAAACCCTCGACGCCGCCGAAGCGGCCCATGCCTCGGGCGATGCGGTGATCCTCGGGGCGCCCAACGTGGTGCGCGGCGGCTCGCATAACGGCAATGTCAGCGCCACCGATCTCATTGCCATGGGCCTGTGCACGGCGCTGGCCTCGGACTATCACTACCCCTCGCTGCGCCGCGCGGCCTTCCTCGTCTCCGACGCCGGCCTCCTCCCCCTCGCCGAGGCCTGGCGGCTCGTCTCGGCAGGCCCGGCCACGGTGCTCGGCCTGCAGGATCGCGGGCAGCTGACACCGGGGCAGCGGGCGGACCTGATCGTTCTCGATGCCCGGACGCGGGCGGTCTGCGCGGTTCTGTCCGGGGGGCGGATCAGTTACATGTCGGGCGCGGCGGCGGCACGGTTCATCGGATGACCTTTGGCCACCGCCCGGTGGCGGGTGCCGGATGCCTCCGGCGGGAGTATTTGGGGAACGATGAAAGACGGCCCGCGCTTCTTCTGGCCGGAAATATCCCGGGGGAGTCGTTGAAATCCCTCAAGGATTTCAATGGCGGGGGCTGGCCCCCATCCGCGCGCGGCACCGCGCGCAAGACCTGTCGCGCCAAGGGCGCGGCAATTTCCTTCTAGGGGATCAGCCCTTGGTGAGTCGGTTCACATGGCCCATCTTGCGGCCCGGTTTGACGTCGGATTTGCCGTAAAGATGGATCGAGGCGGCAGGCTCGGCGGCGATCTGCTCAAGGCGGTCCATGTCATCGCCGATCAGGTTTTCCATGGTCACGTCAGCATAGCGGCTGCCATCGCCCAGCGGCCAGCCCGCCACCGCGCGGATATGCTGTTCGAACTGGTCGATCGTGCAGCCCTGCTGGGTCCAATGGCCCGAATTATGCACGCGCGGCGCGATCTCGTTGACGATCAGCCCCGCGCCCGTGACGAAAAGCTCCACCCCCATGACGCCGACGTAATTCAGCTTGTTGAGGATGCGCCCGGTCAGCAGCACCGCATCGGTGCGCTGTGCGGCGCTCAGCCGCGCGGGGACGGTGGTGGTCCGCAGGATCCCGCCCTCATGCACGTTCTCGCCCGGATCGAAACAGGCCACGTCACCGGCCGCATTGCGCGCGCCGATCACCGAGACTTCGTGGCTGAACGTCACGAAACCTTCCAGGATCGCCGGCTGCCCGCCCATATCGGCCAGCGCCTGATCGGCATCCTCGGGCGTCATGATCCGCGCCTGCCCCTTGCCGTCATAGCCGAATCGCCGCGTCTTGAGGATCGCGGGCAGGCCGATCTCGGCGATCGCCTCGGCCAGGTCGATCTCGTCATCCACCGCCGCGAAGGGCGCCGTTGCAAGGCCCAGCTCCGACAGGAAGGCCTTTTCGGTCAGCCGGTCCTGGCTGATCCGCAGCGCGTTGCGCCCGGGCCGCACGGGTTTGCCGAACCGGTCCAGCACATCCAGCGCCGAGGTCGGGATGTTCTCGAACTCGTAGGTCACCACATCGACCGCTTCGGCAAAGCGGCGCAGCGCCTCCTCGTCCTCGTAATCGGCCTGGAAATGGTAGTTCGCCACATGGCTGGCCGGGCAATCGCCGCCCGGCTCGAACACGCAGGTCTTGAAGCCGAGGCGCGCGGCGGCCACCGACAGCATGCGGCCCAGCTGTCCGCCGCCAAGGATACCGATGGTGGCGCCGGTCGTCAGGGGATCAGTCATCTTGGGGCTCGTCCGGAATGGAGGCGGAAAGGGCGGTGCGCCACGCATCGAGGCGTTGCGCCAGCGACGGATCGCCATTGGCCAGGATCGCCGCCGCCATCAGCCCGGCATTGGCCGCACCCGCCGCACCGATCGCCATCGTGGCCACCGGAAAGCCGCGCGGCATCTGCACGATGGAATAAAGGCTGTCGACGCCCGACAGGGCCCTGGTCTGCACCGGCACGCCGATCACCGGCACGCGGGTCTTGGAGGCCATCATCCCCGGCAGATGCGCGGCGCCGCCGGCGCCCGCGACAATCACCTCGAGCCCCCGGTCCGCAGCCGTGCGGCCATACTCCCACAGCCGGTCCGGGGTGCGATGCGCCGAGACGATCTTCGCCTCGTACGGCACCTCGAGCTCGTCCAGAATCTCCGCGGCGGCGCGCATGGTCGGCCAGTCCGACTGGCTGCCCATGATGATGCCCACTTTGACCTTGCCCATGTCGCTGGCCTCCTGCCCTTGGAGCGCGCACTATACCGATCGCGCGGGCAGGCGCAATCAGGCTGACGCGGCCCCTGGTCCGGGCCCGCCAAGGGGCAGGCCGGGGCGCATGGGCCGCACGGGGCCGCCCTTAGGCGATGATGTCGGGATACAGCCGGTCCTCGATATAGGCGATCCGGTCCTTGAGCTGCAATTTCTGCTTTTTCAGGCGTTTGACGGTCAGCGGATCGCCCGAACCCATGGTCTGCAGCGCGCCGATCGCTTCATCCAGGTCGCGGTGCTGGCGGCGGAATTCCTCCAGCTCGACGCGCAGCACCTCGTCCGACTTCATGGACAGATCGCTGAAGGCGTTCATCTGCGTGATTCCTTTCACATCGCGGGCTTTCGAAGATACCTCTTTTATGCCCGCAGGCAAAGCCCTTGCACCCGTCCCGCGCCGTGCCCATATTCACCCTGTCGGGTCGCCGGAACGGGGCCGGGCAGGGACTGTCGCTTTGATGAAGGACGTGTCGATGACGAAACTGACGCTGGGGTCGCACCCTTACATGCTCGGCTTCGAGCAGCTCGAGCGCATGTTGGAACGCAGCGCGAAATCCGGCAACGAAGGCTATCCTCCGTTCAATATCGAACAGACGTCGCAGACGTCCTATCGCATCACGCTTGCCGTGGCCGGGTTCTCGGATGAGGACCTGTCGATCACGGTCGAGGATCGCCAACTGGTGATCCGGGGCCGGCAGGGCGATGATGCCGACGCGCGAATCTATCTCCATCGCGGGATCGCGGCGCGCCAGTTCCAGCGCTCCTTCGTTCTGGCCGACGGGGTCGAGGTGGGCGAGGCGATCATGGAAAACGGCCTGCTGCATGTCGACCTGACCCGCGCCGAGCCGGAACCGGTCGTTCAGAGAATCAGGATAAACAAGGGGTAACAGATCATGCAGACACGATATGATTTCGGCGCCGATCAGGGCCATCCCATCGTCTATGTCCGGCCCGTCAGCGTGGCCGACCTGCCCGAGGACATGCGCGAGCAGGCCATGGGCAGCACGACGCTCTATGCGCTCCATTCCGCCGAGGGCGAGCGTCTGGCGCTGGTGCGCGACCGCCGCCTTGCCTTCGTGCTGGCGCGTCAGAACAACATGACCCCGGTCGCCGTCCACTGACGCGCCCGTGCCGCTGGCACGGCGCCACCCCCGAATGCCAAAGGGCCGCCCCGATCCGGGCGGCCCTTCGCGTTTCGTCCCTTGCCGATCCGGCCCGGTGCCGCGCTGGCCTCAGCCCGCGATCAGCCCCATCTGTTCCAGCTTCAAAAGCACCTGGTGCGCGCAGTTGTCCACCTCGACATTCTCGGTCTCGACCCGCAATTCGGGATCTTCCGGCACGTCATAGGGATCCGAAATCCCGGTGAATTCCTTGATTTTGCCCTCGCGCGCCAACCGGTAGAGCCCCTTGCGGTCGCGGCGCTCGCATTCCTCCAGGCTGGTGGCGACATGCACCTCGACAAAGGCGCCATATTGCTCGATCTCCTCGCGCACGGCGCGGCGCGTCGTGGCATAGGGGGCAATGGGCGCACAGATGGCGATGCCGCCATTCTTGGTGATCTCCGAGGCGACATAGCCGATGCGCCGGATGTTCAGGTCGCGGTGCTCCTTGGAAAAGCCCAGCTCCGAGGACAGGTTCTTGCGCACGATATCGCCATCCAGAAGCGTCACGGGACGCCCGCCCATCTCCATCAGCTTGACCATCAGCGCGTTGGCGATGGTCGATTTTCCCGATCCGGAAAAGCCGGTGAAGAACACGGTAAAGCCCTGCTGGCTGCGCGGCGGACGGGTGCGGCGCAGCTCGGCCACCACCTCGGGAAACGAGAACCAGTCCGGGATCTCCAGCCCCTCCTGCAGGCGACGGCGCAGCTCGGTGCCGGAAATGTTCAGGATGGTGACCGCATCGCGATCCTCGATCTCGTCGATCGCCTCGTATTGGGCGCGCTCCTGCACATAGACCATATGCTTGAAATCGACCATTTCGATGCCGATCTCCGCCTCGTGCTCGCGGAACAGGTCCTGCGCGTCATAGGGGCCGTAGAAATCCTCGCCGGCGCTGTTCTTGCCGGGGCCGGCATGGTCGCGCCCGACGATGAAATGCGTGCAGCCGTGGTTGCGCCGGATCAGCCCGTGCCACACCGCCTCCCGGGGGCCGGCCATGCGCATCGCCAGGTTCAGCAGGCTCATCGTGGTGGTGGCGTTGGGATATTTGTCCAGCACCGCCTCATAGCAGCGCACCCGGGTGAAATGATCCACATCGCCCGGCTTGGTCATGCCCACGACCGGATGGATCAGCAGGTTGGCCTGCGCTTCGCGGGCCGCGCGAAATGTCAGCTCCTGGTGCGCGCGGTGCAGCGGGTTGCGGGTCTGGAAGGCCACGACCTTGCGCCAGCCCAGCTTGCGAAACAGCGCGCGCAGCTCGTTGGGCGTGTCGCGGCGGCCCCGGAAATCGTAATGCACCGGTTGCTGGATGCCGGTGACCGGCCCGCCCAGGTAGACCTTGCCGGCGGTGTTGTGCAGGTAGTTCACCGCCGGATGCGCCACATCGTCCGCGCCGAAGACCTTCTCGGCCTCGCGGGCCTTGTCGGGCGTCCAGCGGTCGGTGACCGTCATCGTGCCCAGGATCACGCCCTCCTGGTCGCGCAGCGCGATATCCTGGCCCAGCTCCAGCGTCTCGGCAAAGCTCTCCGAGACATCCAGCGTGATCGGCATCGGCCAGAGCGTGCCATCGGCCAGCCGCATGGTCTCGACGACGCTGACGTAATCGGCCTCGCTCAGGAAACCCTTCAGCGGATTGAACCCGCCATTCATCAGAAGTTCCAGGTCGCAGATCTGGCGCGGGGTCAGATCCCAGCTCGTCAGGTCGCCTGCCTCGATCTTCAGCTTCTGGGCGGACTCGTAAGACACGTACAATTCGGGGATGGGGGCCAGATTCTGCTGATACATCGGAACTCTCGAATGGCTGTTGCATGAATGCGCGGCGCCCTTGCCGGACACCGCCTGTCTGAGATGCGGCTTAGCCCCGCATTGTGGCCGGATTCAAGGAGGAGTTGGACCTTTTCGTGAAACGAGGCAGCAATGCCACCATCCGGGCGCAAGCCGGAAGGATGTTTTGTCGCAGGCCCGCGCGGCGAAACGCGGCGCGTGTCTGATCTGGATCAAACCGGCGCTCACATGCTCGAATTAGAATAGGTCTAAACGCGCGACCGATATCAACTGCATGGAGACCTCAATGTCATCGCACCGCCCCCTCACGCTGGGAACCGTGTCCATCCTCGCCATCGTGGCCGCAAGCGCCGCCCAGTCCTCCGAGCTGCGCGATCGCGCGCTCGACATGTTCGCGGCGCTGCCCTCGACCGTCCCGGCGCTCAAAGACAACATCATCACCGAGGAAAAGGTCGATCTCGGCAAGGCGCTGTTCTTCGATCCCCGGATGTCGGCCTCGGGGGTGTTTTCGTGCAATTCCTGCCACAACCTGGCGACCGGCGGCGATGACAACATGCCCACCTCGATCGGCCATGGCTGGCAGCAGGGGCCGCGCAACTCGCCCACGGTGCTCAATGCGGTGTTCAACGAGGCCCAGTTCTGGGATGGCCGCGCCGCCGATCTGGCCGAACAGGCCAAGGGCCCGGTGCAGGCGGGCGTCGAGATGGCCAACACCCCCGACAACGTGCTCGCCACGCTGAACTCGATGCCGCAATACCAGGACTGGTTCCGCGCCTCCTTCCCCGATGAGGCCGATCCCGTGACCTTCGACAATTTCGCCAAGGCGATCGAGGCGTTCGAGGCCACGCTGATCACGCCCGCGCCCTTCGATGCCTTCCTCAACGGCGATGACAACGCGCTCACCGATCAGCAGAAGGCCGGGCTCGATCTCTTCATGGAAAAAGGCTGCTCGGCCTGCCATAACGGCGTCAACCTGGGCGGCACGGGGTATTTCCCCTTCGGCCTGATCGAAAAGCCCGGCGCCGACGTGCTGCCGCCCGATGACAGGGGCCGCTTCGAGGTGACCAAGACGGCGGATGATTCCTACGTGTTCCGCGCCTCGCCCCTGCGCAATATCGACCAGACCGCGCCCTATTTCCATTCCGGCAAGGTCTGGGACCTGCGCGTCGCCGTGGCGATCATGGGCACCTCGCAACTGGGCGCCGAACTGTCCGAGACCGAGGTCGATGATATCGTCGCCTTCCTCGGCGCGCTCACCGGCAAGATGCCCGAGGTGACATACCCGATCCTGCCCGCCGAAACGGCGGCGACCCCCCACCCGACGGGCGAGGTGATCCCCAACTGATCGCCCGCCCTCACGCATCAGGAACCGGCGCAGGCCCGCCCGCGCCGGTTCTCCGCATCTCCCCGGCTCAGCGCCCGGGCCAGGCCGCGGATGCCTCCGGCGGGAGTATTTGGGGAACGATGAAAGAGGGCCCGCGCGCGCTTCTTCTGGCCGGAAATATCCCGGGGGGCCGTTGAAATCCCCTATCCGGATTTCAACGGCGGGGGCTGGCCCCCGGCTTGCGCGGCCTCAGCCCTCGAGTTCGGCGATGAATTTCTCGGCATCGAGTGCCGCCATGCAGCCCATGCCCGCGCTGGTGACCGCCTGGCGGTACACGTGATCGGTCAGGTCGCCGGCGGCGAAGATCCCGGGGATCGAGGTGCGGGTGCTGCCGGGCTCCACCTTGACGTAATCGCCGTGATGCATGTCCAGCTTGCCCTTGACCAATTCATTGGCCGGCGCGTGGCCGATGGCGATGAACACGCCCTTGCAGGGGATCTCGCTGGTCTCGCCGGTCTGGGTGTTCTTCACCCGCACGCCGGTCACGCCCTTGGGCATGTCCTCGCCCAGCACCTCCTCCAGCTCGTGGAACCAGAGCGTCTCGATCTTGGGATGCTTGAACAGGCGGTTCTGCAGGATCTGTTCGGCGCGCAGCGTGTCGCGGCGGTGGATCAGCGTCACCTTCGAGGCGAAATTGGTCAGGAACAGCGCCTCTTCCACGGCCGTGTTGCCGCCGCCGACCACCACGATCTCCGCGCCGCGATAGAAGAACCCGTCGCAGGTCGCACAGGCCGAGACGCCGAACCCCTTGTAGGCCTCTTCCGATGGGAGGCCCAGCCACTTGGCCCGCGCGCCCGTCGCCAGGATCACCGCATCCGCCGTATAGGTCGCGCCGCTGTCGCCTTTCGCCACGAAGGGCCGCGCCTCGACATCGAGCTCGGTGATGATGTCGCCGATGATCTCGCAGCCCATCGCCTTTGCATGGTCCTGCATCCGCACCATCAGGTCGGGGCCCTGTACCTCGGTATCGCCGGGCCAGTTCTCGACCTCGGTGGTGGTGGTCAGCTGCCCGCCCGGCTCGATTCCCTGCACAAGGATCGGCTCCAGCATGGCGCGGCTGGCATAGACGCCCGCCGTGTAGCCGGCGGGGCCGGACCCTATGATGAGGCATTTGGTGTGGCGCGTCTCGGACATGCTTGGCTCTCCGTATGGTCGGGTCAGGCGGCATATAGCCTTGCCCGCGCCCGGGGGAAACCCCATCCGAGAGGAAAGAAGGGCCCGCGCGACGATGCGGCGGGCCCTCGGGTTGTCTGCAGGTGGTGTGGCGCCCTCAGGCCGCCCGGCGCTTGCGGCGCAGCGCCGCCAGCCCGCCGAGGCCAGTCAGCAACAGCCAGCCCCCCGCCGGCAGCGGGATCTGGCCCGAAGGCGGCTGGGTGGTGATTTCCTGCACCTTGATGCTCAGGAACGATTGTGTGAACGACTCGGCAATCGATCCGCCGGAACGCAATTGATTGAGGTCCCAAGCAGCCCCGCCCGTGGCAAGCGCGAGGTCCACATAATCCGCCACTGTCGTGCCGAATCCACCGGTTGCGACGGCGCCCGTGCTGGTGGTGAACCCTCCTGAACCGTCGGCAAGATATGCATCTCCGCCATCGTCAATGCCCAGAGCCGTGGCGCCGAGCCCGTCTTCGAAAGACGCATTCAGGATGGCATTCAGCAAGATGTTGCGGTTGGTCAGCGATGACAGGATCGACGAATAGGTATCGGTTGACGTGTCGTCGCGGTCTTCATCAGTCACCAGAATGAAGTTCACAGCAGCCCCTGCATCGAAGTTGAAGGCCGACAAGGCCGCTGCGATCGCCTCGTATCCATCCTCAGTGCCTCCTGAAGTGATGAGACTTGCAAGGTTGGTCGCCGTTTCGACGGCATTCTGCAGGACAGGCGCAGTGCCAAAGGTGCGCGGATTGCCTGAATTGGGCCCGCCGAATCCCAGTACACCATAAGAACGATCTGTCACCCCGGCGGCCATGAGAGCACTATCAAGGTCCGTGACCACCGACTGAAGAAACGTTTGCTCGCCGCCCATCGATCCCGATTCATCGACGAGAAAGACGACATTCGATGTCGTATTGACCGTCGGCGTCGTCACAGCCCTTGCCTCCGGCGCAAACATCAACGTGCCTGCGGCGACAAGTCCTGCCCCTATGAAATGTTTCAACATGAATTCCCCCTTTCAAATATCTTCAGGGCCGCAACGGCCCGAAATTGACCGCGTCACAGGCAGCAAGGGCCGACATCACGGAGAACAGGACAAGGGGCACTGGGAAACAGGATCGGGACGACGGCACTCGTTACGCAAAACACGGCGTTGCCATCTATCGAACCGCTCCAGACTACCACTTTTCGGCCATTCAGTGAACACATTCTTGCCTTTATTGTCCTTTTGCCGGGGCCAATGACCCTCAAAACCGGCCATTTTGTCCTGCTTGGATCGTCCCGAGCTGCGCTTCGCCTAACAAAGTTGCGAGTCATTGAAATAATATTGCGCGCGCCTGTGGTCTCGCTATAACTTTCCCCAATTCAAACCTTTGGAGCGAATCATGCCCGCAACGCGTCTGGACGAGATCGATCGCAAGATTCTGTCCGAACTTCAGGCAGATGGACGGATGACCAACGTGGAACTGGCCCGCCGGGTCGGAATATCGGCGCCGCCCTGCCTGCGCCGGGTCCGCACGCTCGAGGAACAGGGCTATATCCGGGGCTATCATGCCGATGTCGACCCGCGCGAGCTGGGCTTCGAGGTGCAGGTCTTCGCCATGGTCGGTCTGCAAAGCCAGGCCGAGGCCGATCTCAGCGCCTTCGAATCCCGCTGCCGCAACTGGCCCTTGGTGCGCGAGTGTCACATGCTCAATGGCGAGGTGGATTTCATCCTCAAATGCGTCGCCCCCGATCTCAGCACGTTCCAGCGTTTCCTGACCGAGGAACTGACCGCCGCCGACAACGTGGCCAGCGTCAAGACATCGCTGGTGATCCGGGGTGCCAAGGATGAACCGGGCGTGCCCTTCGATATCCTCGAAGAGCGTCTCAACCAGACCGCCTGACACCTGCCAGCCTGACACCTGCCAGCCGCCGCGCGTCGCCTCAGGCGGCGTCGATCCGGCCTCCGGTCATCAAGGGCAGCCGGTCATGGGCCAGCACCCCGAACTCTTCGGGCGCGCGCACATGCGGGAACAGCGACAGGTACAGCTCCAGCATCCTCGGGCCCATCTGCCGCTCGAAGCCGATCCCGGGATGGAAAGTCTCGAAGGCCAGCCCCCCGGCGGTGATCGTGGCGTGCTGGCGCAGGCACAGATGATAGACCGTGATCGGGCTGGGCGGCGTGATCTCGACCACGTTGACCCCATCCGCCAGATCGCGCACCGGGCAGAGCACCTGCTCGGCGCCGCAGCCGTATCCCAGGGCGGCAGGGCGCGACAGCAGCCGTGCGCCGGGACCGGCCATCAGGTTGGTCATCGGGCGTTCCATGCCGAAGGCGTCCGGCATGATCCGCGTCACCCGGCAGTCGCGCTCCGCGCGGTGGCTGATCTTCGGAACAAGCGTCATCGAGCCGATCCACAGCAGTGGCTGAAGCCCGTGCTCGGCGGTCCAGATATCGCAGCCCGGCACCAGGTCCTCGACCGCGGCAGGGCCGTGGCGCGTCCGGATCAAGGTTCCGCGCGCAAAGGCCGAAAAGGCCGTCTCGAACAGCAGGGAGGCCGGGCCGATCGCCTCGCTGTCCTGGATCGACCCGTCATCGCGCAGCGCCATGATCCGATACTTGCGCAAGGGTCTGGATTTGCGCGCCTTGCCCGTATCCGTGCCTGAACCCGTGGCCGCGCTGGGCGCGGCCTCCGACCCGTCCGGTTGCGGCTGGGCAGGATCGTCCTGATGTCGGAGCGCCCCGATCTTGGCGGGCGAATAGGAAACTGTCATACTGTGTCACCTTCAGGCTTGTCGCAACCGCGTCGGCCCCACCGAAAACGGCAGAAGGACTGCAAGTATTATTCTCTCAAATGACAGGCGGGCCTAAAATTCGGTCCGCCCGTTAGGTGTCAAATCAGGCCATTCCGGCCATCGGGCCTGCCATGTCCGGCGGCCCCTCGGGGGTGCTGCGCCGTGCGGTCCGCGCGACGCGTCAGCCGCCTTGTCAGGCCGCGCGCGCTTTGATGACGCGCCGCGCCTTGCGCGCAAAGGGCAGGGCCGGCATCGGCTGGTTGCTGGTTGCGATCACCGATGTCATCCAACGCTTTTTCATCTGCTTGTCCTCGTACTCTTTATGGTTGCTCGGCGGTTCACCCGCACTGCAGATGACTATGCGTGGCCTTTGCGGCGGTGTTTTGACCGCTGCACGCCGTCTTGCAATTTTTTTGCCGCTCCGACGCGGCAATTGTGAAACCGCCCGTCTGGCGCAAAAAATGTAGTTTTATCAGGTGTTTGATCGGAATTTCGGCCTGCGGCCCGTGCCGCATCCCGTGCGAATTCTGGCAATCCTGTGATCGCGGCTGCCCCGGATCGGCCTCAATCTCAGAGTCGAATGACCGAGATCAGCCGCCCGTAATCGGCCTCGCCGGCATGTGTGGCGCGGCGATAGGAAAAGAACCGCTCGGGGTCCGAATAGGTGCAATGCCGGGTCCATTCGCACTGTCCCACCCCGGCCTGCCTCAGCCTGTGCAGGCCGAATCCCGGCAGGTCGAACATGTAGCGGTCGCCCTCTCCATTGGCGAAGAACCGGGCATTGCCCGCGTCATCGGCGATGAAATCCTCCAGCAGCTCGGGGCCCACCTCGTAGGCGCGCTGGCTGATCGACGGGCCGATCACGGCCCGGATCGCGCCGCGCTTGGCGCCCAGGGCCTCCATCGCATCCACCGTGGCCTCCAGCACCCCGTCCAGCGCGCCGCGCCAGCCCGCATGGGCGGCCCCCACCACCCCGGCCTCGGGGTCGGCGAACAGCACCGGCTGGCAATCGGCGGTCAGCACCGCCAGCGCCACGCCCGGCGTCGCACTCACCAGCGCGTCGGCGCGCGGGCGGTCGGCCAGGGGGCCGCTCACCGGGATCACATCCGCCGAATGCACCTGGTGCAGCGTCACAAGGTGATCGGGCGCCACCTGCATCGCGCTGGCCACCCTGGCGCGGTTGATGCTCACGATTTCCGACTGGTCCGACGATCCCGGCCCACAATTCAGCCCCCGGAACACCCCCGATGACGCACCCCCGCGCCGGGTGAAGAACCCGTGACGGCAGGGTGACAGGCTGTCGGCGGTGATGATGTCCAGCGTCATGTCTCAAGTCCGGGCGGCGGCGCCGCTGTTTCGGGGAATAGCCCAAGCACTTTGAAGACCGTCCCCATTTCCGCCGGATGGGTCAAGCGCCGATGTGCCGCGACATGCGCCTCCAGCGCCGCGCCCTCCAATCGCTGCGCCAGCGCCTGTGCCCTGGCGGTGATCCCCAACCGCTCCAGGACCACGCCCTGCGGCGTCAGCCGGCTATGCGCCGCAGGCCCGGCGGCCCGCGCCAGCGCCTCGAAATCCACATGCGCCGTCAGGTCCGCACCGCCCGGATCGGCCAGCGGATCGGCGGGTTCATGGCCCGCCACCGCCTGGAACGTATCGCCCAGCGACCGCCAGTCGCCATAATCCACGATCAGCGCCGCGCCGCCATGCCGGGCGATTCGCGCCCCGATCGCCCCCGCCATGGCCTGCGCGCCTGTGCAAAGCTCGACGATATCGCCGTCGCGCGTATCCTCCAGCCTGTGCTCCAGCGCCGCCACCGGCTTGGGCGCGCTCAGCCCAAGCGCCAGCGCATCCCCCTGCACCCCGACACAGCGTTCGCGCCACATTGCGCCCTCGCGCTGCAGCTGCCGGATCGGCAGCGCATCGAAGAACTCGTTCGCCAGCAGGAAAAGCGGCGCATCGGGCAGGGCGTCCACATGATCGTGCCAGGTGATATCCTCGCGCCCCAACCTGTCCCGCTGCACCGCCCGCAGCGCGGGCGATGCCTCGACCAGGTGCAGCCGCAGCGCCGCGTGAAACCCCGGCACCGCGCGTGTGGCGCGCAGCGCATCGGCCATCAGCGTCCCGCGCCCCGGCCCGCATTCGGCCAGGGTGAACGCCTCTGGCGCGCCCTGGTCCATCCAGGCCTGCGCCAGCGACAGGCCCAGAAGCTCTCCGAACATCTGGCTGATTTCCGGCGCCGTGGTGAAATCGCCCGCCGCCCCCAGCGGATCGCGGGTGGCGTAATAGCCATGCTCGGGATGCATCAGGCACTCGGCCATATACTCGGCCAGCGTCATCGGCCCATCGGCCCGAATGCGTGCGATCAGGATATCGCGCAGCCCGCTCATGCGCCCGCGCGGCGCGCCCGCAGGATCAGTGCAAGACCCAGCACCACCATCGGCAGCGACAGGATCTGCCCCATGCTCAGCCCCAGCTGCCCCGCCTGCAAGGCATAGCCCATCGGATTGTCCGGCGTGATGAACTGCGCATCCGCCTGCCGCACGAACTCCACCGCAAAGCGCGACAGCCCGTAGCCGGCAAAGAACACGCCCGCCACCAGCCCCGGCAGTTTCAGCGCGCCGCGCGCCCAGACCATCCACAACAGGATCGCGCCCAGCAGCAACCCTTCCAGCCCCGCCTCATAGAGTTGCGACGGATGCCGCGCGCAGGGCCCCACGATGCCGGGGCAATCCTGTGCACTCGCCGTGGGAAAGACCACGCCCCAGGGCAGGTCCGTGGGCCGCCCCCACAGCTCGGCATTGATGAAATTGGCGATCCGCCCCAGCAACAGCCCCGCCGGCGTCGCCAGGCACAGCGCATCCGCCACCGACAGCACCGGGATGCCGCGCTTGCGCGCGAACAGGACGCACACCACGACAACCCCCAGAAGACCGCCGTGAAACGCCATGCCGCCGCGCCAGACCTGCACGATCTCCAGCGGATTGGCCAGGTAATATCCCGGCTGGTAGAACAGCACGAATCCCAGCCGCCCGCCGATGATCACGCCCAGGATCACCCAGGTCAGCAGGTCCTCGACCGCGCGCGCATCCATCGGCGCCTGCCCGCCGGGCCACAGCTGCGGCCGGTTGACCGCCGCCACCACCAGCCGCCAGCCGATCACGATGCCGACGATATAGGCCAGCGCGTACCAGCGCAGCGAAAATTCCATCCCGAACAGGGCGATGGTGAAAATCTCGGGCGAGATATCCGGAAAGGGGATCATGGCTTTCATGGGCGTCTGTGTGCCTGTGCTTGTCAGAAGAAGTCAATCCTTGTCCCGGCCGGGCGCAGGCTCCATATAGGGGGAAATTGTAACGCCGGAGAAACCCATGCAAACCCGCAACAAGGTTCTGGACGATATCTCGCAACTCATGACCAACGCCATGGGCGTGGCTCAGGGCGCCCGCGAAGAGGCCGAGACCGCGATGAAATCCATGATCGACCGCTGGCTGGCGGATCGCGATTTCGTCACCCGCGAAGAATTCGACGCCGTGCGCGCGATGGCCCAGAAGGCCCGCGAAGAAAACGAGGCGCTCAAATCCCGCCTCGACGCTCTCGAAGCCGCCTCTCGCGGCTGATCCTCAGGCCGGGGGCGGCGCGCTCATGTCCGCGCCGCGCCACACCATCGGGCCAAGCAGCCTCAGACGGTCCAGCGCCGCACCCCTGATGACATCCGGTGGCCGCGCGCGATCCAGACCCGACAGCACCAGCAATCCCGGCTCGGGCTGCGACACGAAGCTCAGGCCAAGCGCGCCATCATGCAGATAGGCCCAGATCGCATGGCCGGTGACAAGCCGCGTGCCGCCATCGATCAGGCAGAGCGCCCCCTTCGCGACGACCGGCGACAGCCGGTCATCCGGCGCCACCACGAAACTCAGCCCGTCCGGCGCCAGTGATCGCGCCTCCAGCCAGGCGCGCGACAGCGCCACCGGCGCGGTCTGTCCGTAAAGCTGCGCGCTGGGATGAAACGGAATCGGCAGAAATCCCGATTGCAATGCGTTGTGATCGCGTCCCGGCTCGGCAAAGCCGGGGCCGGTATCCTCGGGGGTGGTCTGGGGATCCCGCAAGGTCAGGTTCAGCCCCATCGCCTGCACCACCTCGATCAGTTTCGATGTCTGGATGTCGCGCCCGTCGCGGATGCTGCGCAGCATGTTCAGGTCGATACCCAGCTTGCGGGCATAGCCGCGCAGACCGTGCCGGGCGATCCCTTCGATGATGCTATCCCTAAGCGTATCTAACTCGAACTGTCCCACGGGCGCGAGTTTGCATGAAACCCGCTGGTTGACTAGGAGGTTAATAAGTCACACGATGTGTGAATAGTCACGCAGTTACGGTGGTTTGCGCGGTATGGCCGAGTTCGGAATATCCCCTGTCTCTCATGGTTGTGTTTTGGGCCTCTGGGCCTCTGCCGGGCGGCCCCGATGACGGCCTCCGATCCCGCCGCCGACCTGCTCCGCGCCCTCGAGGAGTCTCTGGCCCGTGCCCGCCGCCTGCGCCATGACATCGCCGCGCAACCCGATCCCGCCCTGCGTGCCCCGCTCGAGGCCGAGTTGCGCGCCACCCTCTCGCAGCTCTCGACCCTCCTGTCCGAAATCGACGCGATGGGGGGGATGGATTTCCTCTTCGCCTCGCCGATGGGCCGGGCCTGAAGGCGGCGCCCTGCGGGGCTTGAAACCCGCACTCGGCGCCCGCGTGTTTCGGCGTGATCTGGGGCTCTTCGGGGGCACTTGTGTACGGAATGGACACAAATAGCGCTGCGGCGTCCTGAAATCGTCCCAAACCCGCGTAGGTTTCGTACGAACCGTACACCTTTTCCGCTCTTGTGCTCAAAGCGTCATGGGCCTGTCATTGGCGCGTCACATCGCTCTGATCGCGCCTGCCGCATCTTGAGGCGATTGCGAAGTCATCCACAAGTTATTGCGGTTATCCTCAACAAATAGCTTTACAGGGTATGCCAAACCACGCACCATATCTTGTAGGTCGGGTGGAATTCTCCCCCTTCCTTAGAGCAGGCACCTAGCGCTTGGGGCGCTGCAAAGCCCCGGCGCTACAGCAAAATGAGGTGGCGCCATGGCACTGTCCGAGCAGTTCTTGCAGGAAGATCTCCATCCGATTGATATCGTTGAACATCTTGCCGAACATCACGATTGGGAATTCGATCGTATCGGGGATGATCAGATCGCAATGGCCGTCGAAGGCCAGTGGCGCACCTACTCGATCACCCTTGCCTGGTCCGCCTATGATGAGACCCTCCGCATGGTCTGCACCTTCGAAATGGAGCCCCCGGAAGACAAGATTCCCGCGCTATATCATATACTTAACGATGTGAACGATCAGTGCTGGGCCGGGGCTTTCACCTATTGGGACGAACAGAAACTGATGGTTTACCGCTACGGTCTGGTGATGACCGGCGCCCAGGCCGTCAGCCCCGATCAGGTGAACACGCTGATCCATGCCGCCGTCACCAATGCCGAGCGTTTTTACCCGGCTTTTCAATTGGTTGTCTGGGGCGACCAGACCCCGGAACAGGCCATCCAGGTCGCCATCGCCGAAGCATTCGGCCGCGCCTGACCGCCGAAAACCCTCTCCGCGGCGCCATTGCACACCCCCGGCGCCGCGCGTATCCCTAACCTGACCGAAAACCGAAAAGGGATGGGGAATCGCATCATGACAATGGACGAATTGGCGCGCAAAGGCCTTGTTTTATTGGGCTGCGGCAAGATGGGCTCGGCCATGCTGCAGGGTTGGCTGTCGGGCGGATTGCCCGCCAAATCCGTCTGGGTGATCGATCCGAACCCCTCGGAATGGCTCCAATCCACCGGCGTGAACATCAACACCGATCTGCCTACCGCTCCGGCCATTGTCCTGATTGCCGTCAAACCCCAGATGATGGGGGATGCCCTTCCCGCCATCGCCGCGATGGGCAATGCCGAAACGCTGTTTGTCTCGGTCGCCGCCGGAACGCCGATTTCCGCTTTTGAACAAGCACTTGGCGCTCAAAGCCCGATCATTCGCGCGATGCCCAACACCCCCGCTGCCGTGGCGCGGGGCATCACCGCGATCATCGGAAACGCCCATGCGCACCCACAACATCTTGATCTGGCCGAAACGCTTCTTTCCGCCGTGGGGCAGGTGGTCCGCCTCGAAAATGAAGACCAGATGGACGCTGTAACCGGCGTCTCCGGCTCGGGCCCCGCCTATGTCTTCCACATGATCGAATGCATGGCCCGCGCCGGCGAAGCCCAGGGCCTGTCCCCCGAACTCGCGATGCAACTCGCCCAGGCCACAGTCGCCGGCGCCGGCGCCCTGGCCGAAGCCGCCGACGAGACGCCGGCGCAGCTCAGGGTCAATGTCACAAGCCCCAACGGCACCACGCAGGCCGGTCTCGAGGTGCTGATGGACGAGGCCAAGGGCTTGCCTTCATTGATGAAAAAGACTGTCGCCGCTGCCGCCGACCGCTCGCGGGAGCTGCGCAATGACTGACCTCATTTCGATCGACGATTTCCTCAAGGTCGATATCCGCGCGGGCACCGTGACCCGCGCCGAGCCCTTCCCCGAGGCCCGCAAACCCGCGATCAAGCTGTGGATCGACTTCGGACCCGAGCTGGGCGAGAAGAAGACTAGCGCCCAGATCACCGCGCATTATACCCCCGACGACCTGCCCGGGCGTCAGGTTATCGCCGTCACCAACTTTCCGGCCCGCCAGATCGGCCCCTTCATGTCCGAAGTACTGGTGCTTGGCCTGTCCGATGAACAGGGCCAGATCGTCCTGCTGGCCCCCGACAAACCTGTACCCAACGGGGAGAAGATGCATTGAGCCGCGTATACCTGACCCGCCCGCTGCCTGACCGCGTCCTTGCGCGTGCCCGCGAGCTCTTTGACGAGGTTGAAGTGCGCGAAGAGACCGTACCCCTCAAGATAGGGCAGATGCGTGCGGCGCTGGCACTATATGATGGGGTGTTGCCGACGCTTGGCGACATGTTCTCGGCCGAGGTGTTTCTGGATACCGAGAACCCGCGCTGCAAGGTGCTGGCCAATTTCGGGGTCGGTTACAACCATATCGACGTGACCGCCGCCCGCGCCGCGGGCGTCATGGTCACCAACACCCCCGGCGCCGTCACCGATGCCACCGCCGATATCGCCATGACCCTGATACTGATGAGCGCGCGCCGCGCAGGCGAGGGCGAGCGCCTTGTGCGCGCCGGCAAATGGGAAGGCTGGCACCCCACGCAAATGCTGGGTCTGCATGTCTCGGGCAAGACCGTGGGGATCATCGGCATGGGCCGGATCGGGCAGGCGATCGCGAAACGCTGTCACGCGGGCTTCGGGATGAACGTGGTCTATTACAACCGCTCGGAAAAGGACCTGACCTTTCCCGCCACCCGCGCCGATAGCCTGCAATCACTGGGCGAACAGGCCGATATCGTGGTTGTCGCCGTTCCGGGAGGCGCCGAGACGCACCATATGATCGGTGCCGATCTCTTTGCGGCGATGAAGCCCACCGGGCATTTCATCAACATCGCCCGTGGCGACGTGGTCAACGAAGCGGAGCTGATCGCCGCGCTGCAGGCTGGCGACATCGCCGGTGCAGGCCTCGATGTGTACGAGCATGAACCCCAGGTGCCTGACGCCCTGCGCGCGATGGAGAACGTGACCCTGTTGCCGCATCTTGGCACGGCCGCGCTTGAGGTCCGTGAAGCGATGGGGATGATGGCGGTTGAAAACCTTCATGCCGCCTTGCAAGGGGAAACGCCGCCAAACCTCGTGAATTAAGGCGTTTCGCGAAAAACCCGACACACGGATTTTCGCGAAATGCGGTACTTTGTTCAGTCGTTGGACGCGTTCCGCCTGTCGCTGAAGCCTCAGGTCAAAGGCGGAGCGCTTCAGGCGCATCACCGCGCGGCTGCCGCGCCGTCATGCTTGACCTTGCGGCAGCCATCGGATGATCTTGTCGCGTCATCAGGAGGAGGGGCCCGATGCACAGACCCGCCATCACAGGCAGCGGCGTATTCACACCAGAGCAGGTCATCACCAATGATGAGCTGGTCGCCGCCTTCAACGCCTATGCCGAAAGGTTCAACGCCGAAAACGCGGACGCCATCGCCTCGGGTGATATCGCCGCCAAGGCGCCGTCGTCGTCCGAGTTCATCTTCAGTGCCTCGGGGATCGAGCAACGTCATGTCATGGACAAGGCGGGCGTGCTGGACCCTGCGGTGATGCATCCACAGTTTCGCCAGCGCAGCGATGACGAGCCGTCGATCATGGCCGAGATGGCTCTGGATGCCGGGCACAAGGCGCTGGAACAGGCCGGGCGTCGCGCCGATGAGGTCGATCTGGTGATTTGTGCAGCGTCGAACCACGAGCGCCCCTATCCCGCCATTGCCATTGAGATTCAACAGCTTCTGGGCGCTGGCGGCTTTGCCTTCGATATGAATGTCGCCTGTTCTTCGGCGACGTTCGGTATTCAGGCCGCCGCCGACATGATCCGCTCGGGGTCGGTGCGCTGTGCGCTGGTGGTCAGCCCCGAGATCTGCTCGGGCCATCTGGAATGGCGCGACCGGGATTGTCATTTCATCTTCGGGGATGTCTGCACCGCGCTTGTGCTGGAACGCGCCGAAGACGCCAGGGGCGCGCATTTCATCGTGCGCTCGACCCGCTGCGCCACGCAGTTTTCCAACAATATCCGCAATAACAACGGATTTTTGCGCCGCACGCGGCCAGATGGCCTGACCGATCGGCGCGACATGCAGTTCATGCAGGAAGGCCGCAAGGTCTTCAAGGAAGTGCTGCCGATGGTCTCGGCGCATATCGCGGCGCACCTCGCCGATGAGGGGGTGGCGGCAGAGCGGCTCAGCCGTCTGTGGCTGCATCAGGCCAACAAGGCGATGAATGATTTCATCGGCAAGAAGGTGATGGGCCGCGCGCCGACGCCCGAGGAACAGCCCAATATCCTGCAGGATTACGCCAATACCTCGTCCGCGGGCTCGATCATCGCGTTCTCAAGGTATTCCGACGATCTCATGCCCGGGGCTGCCGGTCTGATCTGCTCTTTCGGCGCGGGGTATTCCGTGGGTTCGGTTCTGGTTGAACGGGCCTGACCACCCAAGCCCATCCTGGCGACGATTGAATTGACCGGACCGTAACACGGTCAGCGGCACGTTGGTCGTGCCATGAGATCAGAAGAATTTCGCCCCACTCACGTCACCTTTGGCACGGAAGTTGAAGCATCGCCATGCCGAATTCCGGTGCTGTCGACCATTTGTCGAGATAACGCGTTTCGCCTTCAACTGATCCCTCAGGTTAACGGCGGAACGCTGTAGTGAGGAGACTTTCAAGATGAACATTCTTCCCAAATTCTCTTTTTCCGGGGCGTCGCGGCCCCTTGTGCTTGGGGCTTTGGGTCTTTTGATGTCCGCAGCCACAGCGACCGCAAGCAGCAACTTCCTGCTTGCAAGCATTGAAATGCCACCACCGAACGGGGCGCAGAATATCTGTGCGAAATACAGCTGGGCCTGTTCCGGCAAGGCGGCGCCCTCCATATCCGCAAGCGCCGAGATGGCCCTGGTCAAAAGCGTCAATGCGATGGTGAATGCCTCGGTCAAGCCGGCTGCCGACCGGCGACAATACAACAAGGGCGATTACTGGTCTTTGCCGACCGCGTCCGGCGGCGACTGCGAGGACTTTGCCTTGTTGAAAAAACGCGAACTGGTCCGCCTCGGGATTGATCATCGCAAGTTGCTGCTGGCGACTGTCCTGGATCGCAGGCGGGTGCCGCATGCCGTTCTGGTGTACCGATCCGAAAGAGGCGATCTGCTGCTGGACAATCTGACCGATGACATCCGCAACTGGAGGCAATCACGGTATATTTTCTTGCGGATGCAAAACCCCGAGAATCAGTGGAGCTGGGTTGGCGGTTTCAAGCAGAGCTGATTGACACCTTCACGTCATACAGGCATCCGATGGTCTCGCGCCCCGCTGTATCGTGGGGCGCGTTGTGTTTCCATTGTTTCGCATTTTGGGACTTTTGGTCCGAGATACAGTGATTGGATCCGCCTCTGAGCGGCAATTTCTGCATTCAGGTCGCCATTTCAGAAGAAAATGTCAGTCTGGCACAAGCGATTTTATCAACATATGGTAGTTTTCGGAATTTAAGATCAGCATGCTGTGTTTTTCTGGATGCTGATCCTTGACGAGCTCATGAAATGTGTCGAAATATTGACCGCAATGCGGTAAGAATCGTGACAGTTATTTTATGAAGTATTTTTTGTTCGCTGTGGGGGCGTAACAGATAGACTTTGGGAGAAGTATTTTGAAACGCAAACTCGTGGCTTTGGCCACCTTCGGGGCATGTTTCGCTCTGGGATCTTTTGCAACCCCAGCAATCGCAGACACAAGATGTACGGCATGGACAGCGATGACCTCGCAATCCGTCAAGGATCTATGCGAATGTGATCGGGTGACGCGAGGGTTCATTGCCCAGCTTCAGCGAAGCCCCCGCTTTGGGGCCATCCTTTCCGAAACCCAGCAATTGTGCCCTGCGCTCACCGTCGTTTTGACCGAGGTCGAGACATTTTCGACAGCGGAAGGCCCGGATCCAGGCGGGCCGGAAGGGGGTACGGATGCCCCGGGCACAGGTGCTGGCGGTGCAGGTGTCGGCGGCGGCGTCGGTGGTGGCGCTGGCGGCGGTGCCGGTGGCGCTGGCGGCGGAGCTGGTGGTGGCGCTGGTGGTACCGGTGGAGCTGGCGGCGGCGCTGGTGGTGCTGGCGGAGCTGGCGGCGGAGCTGGTGGTGGCGGAGCTGGCGGCGGAGCTGGTGGTGCCGGTGGCGGCGCTGGTGGTGCTGGTGGTGCCGGTGGCGGAGCTGGTGGTGGCGGCGGTGCTGGTGGTGGCGGAGCCGGTGGTGGCGGTGCTGGTGGTGGCGGAGCCGGTGGTGGCGGTGCTGGCGGCGGCGGTGGAGCCGGTGGTGGCGGTGCTGGCGGTGGCCCTCCGGGCGGCGTTACGAACTGAACTGGCGCCAGACTAAAATCAAGCCGGCACCCTTGCAGGTGCCGGTTGGAGGGACGCATTGGCGCAAATGGCCGACCATCCCCAAGCGATTACTGAAAGGGATTTTGTTATGAAGTTTATTTGTCTTTCCACTGCAGTGCTGTTCTCCCTGGCGGGAGCAGCCCATGCTGTCAGTCTTGCGGGCTCTGCGACCGGGGCTTGGGGGCCGATCGATGCAACCAAGGGATTTTCCGTCTCCAACAATGACGTGGGCGGCACAGCTGATGTCACCTGGGGTGTCGAATGGCAGAACACCCACCACGCCACCGATGCGGACTGGGTCAAGGACTATGTCCGAGATACGCTTTCGACATCTGGTCCCGACAGCAGCTACTGGCGGTTCAACGGCGCCGGATCGGACGGTGCGCCGGGTTGGGATGTGCCACCGGGCGATGCGTTCTCGATCGGCACGTTTACCTATCGCAACGGGACGAGTTACACGATCAGCCATGATTTCAAAGGTGCGGCCCTTGGGATCGAAGTCTTCATGGGATCGTCCGTGCTGGATTTCGAATATCAATTCGAAGTCACCACGACCACCAATGACGGGCTGTCTGCGCCGGCGGATGCCGATATCACCGCAGTCGCCTCGCCCCCGGTCGCGCGGTTCTTCGAAATGGGGGGGCAACGCTATCGCTTTGACCTTCTCGGCCTGAAGAAGGCGGACTCGGATACCTATGTCAACGAGTTGACGGTGTTCGAATCCTGGACCGGGGCACAGCCGGTGTCGGCCGATATATACGCACGCATCACGACGGCACCTATCCCGCTGCCTGCGACCCTGCCGCTATTGCTTGGAGCCATTGGCGGCATGGTGGCCTTCGGACGCCGGAAGGCCCGCGCGGCCTGATCGCGGCAGTTCGCCCGGGGCCGGGGTAGGGGGCTTGCCCCGGCCCATCATCGATAGGTGCGGTCCTCCATGGGCGTCGCTTCGATCCTCGCGCACAGCCGGTCCAGAAAAGACTGCTCGGCGCGATTGAGGCTGGCGCTCGGGTTCCAGACCACATGAACATCTATCGCTGGCGGTGTGTCATAGGGCGGCAACTGCCACATCACACCGTCCTGCACATCGCGCTTGGCGACATGAACGGGCAGGGGGCCGATCCCCAATCCTGCGATGATCATGCGCCGCACCTCTTCGAGGTGACTGGACGTGCCGACAATCAGGTCTTCCATCTCTGCTTCGGCCCGCATCAGGGTGACCGGTTTGAGCGCGTCCTGCAGGCGGTCCGTATCGAAGCTTACAGCGGAATGCCCGGCCAGATCCCTCCGCGTCAGGTTCTTGCGCCCGAACAGGGGATGCGGCGGGCCACAGAACAGGCCGAAGAATTCGCGGTAAATGCGCAAATATTCGAGTTTCGGATTGCGCCGGTGCACAAGACAAACCGCGAAGGATGAAAACCTGCCCGAGACGCTGTCGACCGCATCCGAGGATGACAGAACCTCGATCGACAGGGTGGCCTTCGGATTCTCGGCGTGAAAGCTGGACAGGACATCGTCGAAAAGCGGACAGATCACATGGCTGGCCAGTGCGATGCGCACATGGCCCGTCACCTCGTCGGTCATTTCCCGGAGTTGCGTCGACAGCTGCAGGATCGAGCCCTGAATGTCCACCGCCTCGCGGTAGAGCACCTGACCCGCCAGCGTCAGTTCGAAATGCCCCGGTTTGCGGTCGATCAAGCGCCGGCCGACGCGATCCTCCAGCCGCTTGAGCGCGGTCGAGACCGACGGTTGCGTCAGCCGAAGCTTGTGCGCGGCTTCCGTGATCGAACGCGATTGCCCCAGCACAACGAACGTTCGCAACAGGTTCCAGTCCAGTTCGCGCATCAGGCGGTCGGCGCCATCGGGTGTATCCATAGTTTCCATCAATAGTCAAAATTCCAATTATTTATTTGATTGATGCATGCCCTCTTTGCATCGTTGACGCAAGCCCGGTGACAACGGGCAAGGGAACCTGAAGGGAGTGTCATGTCCGTCGAAGCCCGCGAGGCGCGACAGCCTTGGATCTTGCTGTCCCCGGCGCTTACAGCGGTGGCGTTGCTGCTGTTCGTGCCCTTGCTGTTCATTGTCGTCTATTCCTTCTGGCTGCGCACGGCGACGGGCGCCGACCAGGTGGGCTTTTTCCTGGACAACTGGCAAGAGGCGCTGACGGATGCGTTCTACCGCGACATCCTGCTCAACACGCTGAAGATCGCCGCGATCACGACGTTCGTCTGCGCGGTCATGGGCTATCCCGCAGCCTATTTCATCGCCCGGTCCAAGGGGAACAAGGCGATCCTGCTGCTCTTGTTGATGCTGCCCTTCTGGATCAGCTACATCATCCGCACCATGAGCTGGATCAACATCCTTGGCGTATCGGGGGCCTTCAACAGCGCGCTTCTGGCGCTTGGCATCATCAACGAGCCGATCCAGATGCTCTATAACGAAACGACGGTGATCCTGGGCCTCGTGCATTTCCTGCTGCCGTTCATGGTGTTGAACGTGTTCGTGAGCCTCGACGGGATCGACACCAATCTCGAAGATGCCGCAAATTCGCTTGGTGCGACGCGCTGGCAGGCGTTCCTGCAGGTGACACTGCCGCTGTCGCTGCCGGGGCTCGCGGCGGGGGGGCTGCTGTGTTTCGTGCTGGGGGCCGGCACCTATATCACGCCGCTGGTTCTGGGTGGGCCGACCGACGCGATGTTCGCCAACCTGGTGTTCGAGGCGATCATCACGCAGCTGAACTGGCCGCTTGGGTCCGCCCTGAGCCTGATGCTGCTGGCCGTGCTGGGGGTTCTGGTGCTGATCTACAACCGTTACCTGGGTATGGCGCAGCTGATGAAGGGGCTGGGCTGATGCGCGGGTCGGGATCACTGGGCTGGTCGCTTGTTCGGGCATGGACCGTGCTGGTCTACATGTTCATGTTCCTGCCGGTGGCGGTGGTCGTTCTTTTGTCGTTCAACGCCAGCCAGTTCGGAAGCTTTCCGATGACCGGCTTTTCCTTCCGCTGGTTCGTGGAACTGGCGCAGAACGATGCGATCCTGCGGGCGTTTCGCACCTCGATCGTCCTGGGGCTGCTGACGGCGGCGATATCGACCACCCTGGGCGTTCTGGCCAGCCTTGCGCTGGTGCGCTACCGGGTGCCGGGGTCGAACCTGATTTCCACGCTGCTGATCGCGCCGATCCTCGTGCCCGAGGTGGTGTTGGCGGTGGCGCTTTTGCTGTTCCTGAACTTCCTGCAGATCAACAAAAGCTTCACCCTGCTCTTGCTGGGCCATGTGATCTTTACCCTGCCCTTCGTCATTCTTGTGGTGCAGGCGCGTCTGGTCAGCATAAAGCGCGATGTCGAAGAGGCCGCGATGAGCCTTGGCGCCAGCCCGCGCCAGACCTTCTTCCAGATCACGCTGCCGCTCATGTTGCCGGCTGTTCTGGCCGGCGCGCTTTTCGCCTTCACCATCAGTTTCGACGACATCACCGGCACATTGTTCTGGAAGCCAGGCGGCGTGGAAACCGTGCCGACCCAGATTTTCGCCATGCTGCGCAACTCGATCAGTCCCGAAATCAACGCGCTTGGCACGGTTATGATCCTGATGACGGTCGGCCTGCCCCTGTTGGGGCTGGCGATTGCCCGCAAACTTTCAACCAAAAGCGGCACCTGAGAACCGCTGACCCAACTCGGAACACCATCAACAAGGAGTGAGACATGACCAGAAAAATGGACAACACGACCCGCTACGAGCGCCTGCGCGAGCGCTACATGAATGGCGATATTGACAGGCGCGGATTCCTGGGACTGATCGGCGCTGCGGGGCTGGCCTACGGTGTGCAGACGCCCTTTGCCAAATACGCCAATGCGCAGACCGTGAGCCAGGTTCGCTTTGACGGCTGGGGCGGCGTGGTCTCCGAGGCGTTCCGCGAACATGCCTTCGACCCCTATACCGCCAAGACCGGTATCGAGGTTGTCGACGGCACATTCGGCGGCGGGGACGAATATCTCAGCCGCGTAAAGGCCAGCCAGGAAGGCGAGTACAACATCGCGCATCTGTCGGGCGTGTTCGACTATGCCCGCTACCATAATCTTGGCCTCAGCACCGTGCTGAACGAGGACAACATCCCCAACCTGCAATACGTCATTCCCAAGCTGGTCGACGTGTTCCGCAACGTGTCGGACGGCAAGCTGTCTTGCGTGCCCTACGACTATGGCACCACGGGCCTTGCCTATAACCGCAAGCATATCTCGGACGAAGAGGCCAGGGAAAAGGGTGCAGGCCTGCTGATCGATGCCGCCTACAAGGGCAAGATCGCCGGCTGGAGTGATTGGCGCACGCGCATCTGGTACGCCGCGCTGCAAACCGGCCAGAACCCGAATGCGATCGAGGATATGGACGCCGTCTGGGATGCCGTGCGCCAGCACCGCGACCTGAGCCTGAAATACTGGGGGTCCGGCGCCGAACTGATGAGCCTTCTGGCCGAAGAGGAAGTCTACGTCACCGAAGGCTGGTCCGGCCGTATCTACGCCCTGCAGGAGCAGGGCCACGACATCGGCTATATCGACCCGCCCAACGGCATGGGCTGGCAGGAATGCCTGTTCGTCATCAAGGGAAGCCCGATGGAGGCCTGCGAAGAGCTGCTGAACTTCATGCTCGCGCCCGAGACCTCGATCGCGGTGGCCGAAGGGCAGAACTATCCGCCGGCACTCGATCCGCAAAAGGTGGACCTTGGCGCCAAGATCCCGACCCTGCCCGCCTTCGACCCGACAGGGACGCTTTCGGGCCTGACCTTTGCCGATCCGGCCTATTGGAACGGCAATGAACAGGAATGGTCCAAGACCTTCGGCCGCGTGCAGAAGGGCTATTGAGCCACTCGATCAAGACCGGTCCCGCCGCCTTGTGCGCCGGGGCCGGTCGCCCCCGATTTTCCGCCACCGGAGACCATGGATGAGCTCGGTCACTCTGAACAACATCGTCAAGCGTTTCGGCACGTTCACTGCCGTGCATCGCTCGTCGCTTGAAATCCCCGAGGGGGCGTTCGTCACGCTTCTGGGGCCGTCGGGCTGCGGCAAGACGACCAACCTGCGCATGATCGCGGGCCTGCTGGACCCGACCGAGGGCGAGATCCTGATCGGTGGCAAGCGTGTCAACGACGTGCCCATTCACAAGCGCAATCTCGGCCTCGTGTTCCAGAACTATGCGCTTTTCCCGCACAAGACCGTGGCGGAAAACGTGGCATTCGGATTGAAATACCGCAACGTGCCGTCGTCGGACATTCCGCGCCGCGTGCAGGAGGCGCTGGATCTCGTGCAGCTTCCGAATGTCGGGGATCGCTATCCCAAGGCGCTTTCGGGCGGGCAGCAACAGCGCATCGCGCTGGCCCGCGCGATCGTCATCGAACCGGATGTGCTGCTTCTGGATGAACCGCTGTCGGCGCTGGATGCCAATCTGCGCGAGGACATGCGCGTTGAGCTGAAGCGCATTCAGGAACGGATCGGCGTGACCACCGTCTTTGTCACACATGACCAGTCCGAGGCACTGGCGATGTCAGATCAGATCGTCGTGATGTCCGAAGGCCGGGTCGAACAGGTGGGCGCCCCCGAAGAGGTCTATAACACGCCCGCAAGCGAATTCGTGGCGCAGTTCCTTGGGGCCTCCAACATCCTCGAGGCGCGCGGCGCAGTGTCGGGCGGGGCCGTGACCTTGCACGAAAAGACCTTCGGCACCGTGCCGATCCCGGCGGCCAAAGCCCCGAGGATCACCACCGAAGGCCCGGCAAAACTGGTCGTGCGCGCCGAAAAGCTGGTGCTGTCCACATCGCCTGCGCCCGAGGGCGTGATTTCGGTTCCCGCCACCGTTCAGACCGTGGACTATCAGGGCCAGTCGGTCCGCTATTTCGTGCAGGCCGGCGACACGCAGCTGCAAGCCATCAACATGATCGATGGGCACCCCTTCGCGGTGGGCACCAAGGTCAATCTTCATCTGCGGCCGCAGGATTGCGCCGCCTTGCCCGGATAACGCCATGACACAAAGACCCAGCCATCTGTTCTACCAGGGCCGCCAGCGCCGTCCGGTCCTGGATCAGGCGCGCGGCGTCTACATGTGGGACGTGGACGGCAAGCGCTATCTCGACGGATCCTCCGGCGCGATGGTCTGCAATATCGGACACTCCAACGAAAACGTGCTCGAGGCGATGCGCAGCCAGATGGAGAAATCCACCTTCGGCTACAGGCTGCATTTCGAAACCGAGGCCTCCGAGAAACTGGCCGCCAAGACAGCCGCACTTTGCCCGGAAGGTCTGAACCGGATCTTTTTTGTCTCGGGCGGCTCGGAAGCCGTGGAAAGTGCGATGAAACTGGCGCGGCAATACGCGCTGGCCACCGGCGAGGGCAGCCGCTGGAAGATCATCACCCGCGCGCCCAGCTATCATGGCTGCACGCTTGGGGCATTGGCGATCACCGGCTACGATCCGCTGACGGAACCCTTCGCGCCGATGATGCAGGCGATGCCCAAGATCCCCGCGCCCACAGCCTATCTTGACGGGCTCGACCCCGATGACGAGGCGACGGGTCATCACTATGCCGACATGCTCGAGGCGAAGATCCTCGAGGAAGGCCCCGACAGCGTGCTGGCCTTCATGGTCGAGCCGGTGGGTGGTGCCTCGACCGGGGCGCTGCCGCCGCCGCGCGGCTACATGGAGCGCGTGCAGCAGATCTGTCGCAAATACGGCGTGTTGTTCATTCTCGACGAGGTCATGACCGGCGCGGGCCGCACCGGCGCATTCCTGGCCGCCGAGCATTGGAACCTGACCCCCGATATCATCGTGATGTCCAAGGGCTTTGCCGCAGGCTATGTGCCGCTTGGTGCGATGGCGGCCCATGAACGCCTGGTCGAGGCGGTTCTGGACGATGGCGGGTTCCTGCATGGCTATACCTATGCCGGCAATCCCCTGGCCTGTGCGGCGGGCGTCGCCGTGATCGACGAAATCGAACGCAATGATCTCACCCGGAATTCCGCCGTGATGGGCGCGCGCCTGATCGAGCGTCTGAACGGTCTGATGCAACGCTATCCAATCATCGGCGATGTGCGCGGAATGGGCCTTCTGACTGCGTTCGAATTCATGTCGGACCGTCGCACCAAGGCGCCTTTGCCCAAGCATCTCAAGGCCTTCGACCGCTTCGTCAACATCGCCTATGACAACGGGCTGATCGTCTATTCGCGGCGCACCCGCATGGGGCTGGAGGGGGACCATATCATCGTTGCGCCGCCGATGATCGTGACCGAAACGCATCTCGACGAGATCACCGAGATGCTCGACCTGTCGCTGGCTCAATTCACAGACGAGATCCGCCCCGACCTGGATCGCATCGCATAAGACAAGGCCCCGCATGTCCGACATCATCATCACCTGTGCCGTCACGGGCTCGATCCATACGCCGTCCATGTCGCCCCATCTGCCGGTCACGGCCGACCAGATCGCGGACCAGGCGATTGGTGCAGCCGAGGCCGGCGCCGCGATCCTGCATCTGCATGCGCGCGATCCCGAAACCGGCCGGCCCTCGGCGTCGGTGGATCATTTCATGGCCTTTCTGCCGCGCATTCACCAGGGATGCGACGCCGTCTTGAACCTGTCCACGGGCGGCAGTGCCCTGATGAGCCTCGATGAACGCCTCGCCGCGCCGCGCCTTGCCGCCCCCGAAATGGCCTCGCTCAACATGGGGTCGATGAATTTCGCGCTCTATCCCATGGCCGAGCGGTTCACCGAATGGCAGCATGACTGGGAAAAGCCGTTTCTCGAAGGCACGGATGATCTGGTTTTCAAGAACACCCCGCGCGATATCGCTCGGATCCTGACGGAACTCGGCACCGAGCGTGGGGCGCGGTTCGAGTTCGAATGCTATGATCTGTCGCATCTCTACATGCTGCGCCATTTCGCGGATCGCGGCATGATCCAGCCACCGTTTTTCATCCAGTTCGTGTTCGGCGTGTTGGGAGGGGTCGGGCCGGACCCCGAAAACCTGACCCATATGGTCCGCATCGCCGACAAGCTCTTCGGCTCGGAGTACATGTTCTCGGTGCTTGCGGCGGGGCGCCATCAAATGCCGATGATCACCATGGCAGCCGCCATGGGGGGGCATGTGCGTGTCGGCCTCGAGGACAGTTTGACCATCTCCCGCGGCACGCTGGCCACCAGCAACGCCGCGCAGGTCGCCAAGATCCGCCGCATCGTCGAGGACCTGGGGCGAACGGTTGCAAGCCCGGACCGTGCGCGTGATATGCTCGGGCTGAAAGGCGCGGACCGGACCGGGATCTGATATCATGCGCAAGATCACCTTTCATCCCGTCAGGACCGAACAGGAGGTGACCCTTCTGGATCGCGCCTTGCGCGCGCTCAGCGCCGATCTGGGCGATACCCACAAGGCCAGCCGCGATTGTCTCGCATCGGCGCTTCTGTCGGAGGCCGCCCCGGCGCATGGTCTGCTTGCGATGCAGGATGACGCACTCTGCGGGGCGGCCTTGTTCAGCCCCCTCTATTCGACGGCGCGGGGGGCTGCAGGGGTCTATGTATCGGACCTTTGGGTCGATGAAACGCTGCGTGGCGCCGGCCTTGGCCGCAAGCTGCTCGCCGAGGTCATGCGCCGCGCCACGCAGACTTGGCAGGCCCAGTGGTTGACGCTGGCGGTGTATGATCATTCGGTCGCCTCGCGTGCCTTCTATGACCGGTTGGGTCTGGTCCCGCGTAGCGGTGCAACCGTGATGACCCTGGATCGCGAAGGGTGCCTCGAGATGATGAAGGACACAGGATGAAAGCGATTTTCGACGACCGTCAATGGCGGCACAACCCACGGCATTTCATGGCCAACGGCAAGGTTCTGCCAAGCCCCGAACAACCCGACCGTATCAAAAGGCTGATCGAGGGCGCGCGCGCCGCAGGGTGCAGCATGCAGGCCCCCGAAGATGCCGGGATGGGCCCGATCGCCGCCCTGCATTCTCCGGAATACCTGACCTTCCTCCAAACGATCTACACCCGCTGGCAGCGCATCGATGGTGCAGGCGACGAGGTGATCCCCAACATTCACCCCGCCAACCGCACCGACAGCTACCCGCGCTCGGCGGTGGGGCAGGCAGGTTATCATCAGGCCGACACCGCCTGTCCGATCGGTGAAGGCACCTGGGAGGCGGCCTATTGGTCCGCACAGGCTGCGATCACCGGCGCCGATCTTCTGGTGTCCGGCACTCCCGCCGCCTATGCCTTGTCGCGCCCGCCCGGGCATCACGCCTTCGGCGACCTGGCGGGGGGCTTCTGCTTCCTGAACAATTCCGGCATTGCCGCCGAACGGCTGCGCGCCCGGGGCCTGTCGCCGGCGATCCTCGATGTGGATGTGCATCATGGCAACGGCACGCAAGGCATCTTCTATGATCGCGACGACGTGCTGACCGTCTCGCTGCATGCCGATCCGGCCCGCTTCTATCCGTTCTTCTGGGGTCATGCCGCAGAACGCGGTACCGGTCGGGGCCTTGGCTACAACCTCAACCTGCCCTTGCCGCGCGGCACCGAAGACGAGGGCTTTTTGCGGGCCCTCGATACGGCGCTCGCGCGCATATCCGCCTTCGGCGCGGATGTGGTTGTGGTGGCCCTCGGTCTTGACGCCTACGAGGGCGATCCCTTCAAGGGCTTCGCGGTCACGACGCCCGGATTCTCCCGCATCGGCGCGGCCATCGCAGGGCTGGGACTGCCCACGCTCTTCGTGCAGGAAGGCGGCTATCTGTGCGACGCGCTCGGTGACAACCTGACCGCCGTTCTGACCGGCTTCGAGGCGGCATGACACAGCCCGACATCATCGTGATCGGCGGGGGGATCGCCGGGATCAGCGCGGCCGCTGAACTGGCCGCCCATGCCCGGGTCACCGTGATCGAGGCCGAGGCACAGCTCGGCTATCATGCGACCGGGCGCTCGGCCGCGATCTTCATCCGCAATTACGGCAACGCCACCCTGCGGGCGCTCAATGCCGCCGCCGCCCCTGTTTTCGCCGCGCCCGAGGGCATCAGCGACCGCTCGCTCCTGTCTCCGCGCGGCGAATTGCTGTTGGCGCGCGAGGACGAGCTTGCGGCCTTCGACGCCTATTGCGATGGCGCGACAGGGATCGATCTGCTGGACGGCGCCGAGGCTGCCGACCTCGTGCCGATCCTGCGCCCCGAGCGTATCGCCCGTGCCGCGCTTGAACGCGATGCGCAGGATATCGACGTTGATCGCATGCTTCAGGGATACGCCAGGATGCTGCGCGCGCGCGGCGGACAGATCATCAGCGGCGCCCCCGTCAGTGACATTGAACATGCCCATGCCGCATGGCGGATCACGGCAGGCGGCACGACCCTCACCGCACCCCTACTGGTGAACGCAGCCGGAGCCTGGGCCGATACCGTGGCCAGGCTGGCAGGCGTGGCGCCGATGGCAATCACGCCGATGCGCCGGTCCGCGGCGCTTCTGCCCGCACCCACAGGGCATGACATCACAGGTTGGCCGCTCTTCGGTTCGATCTGTGAAACCTGGTATGCCAAGCCCGATGCAGGCAAGCTGATGGTCTCACCCGCTGACGAGGATCCGGTCGAACCGCATGATGCCTGGCCCGATGACATGGTCCTGGCCGAAGGCCTGGACCGGTATCAGCAGGCCGTGACACTGCCTGTAACCCGCGTCGAACACAGCTGGGCCGGGCTGCGCAGCTTTGCGCCCGACCGCACCCCTGTCGTCGGCGCAGCGCCCGACGCCGACGGGTTTTTCTGGCTTGCGGGACAGGGCGGCTATGGCGTCCAGACGGCCCCCGCCCTCGCGCGGCTCACGGCGGCGCTTGTCACCGGGGGCGAACCCGGTCTATCGGATGCCACGGTCGTGGCGCTTGCGCCCGCCCGGTTCCACAGCTCCTGAAAGGACACCCCATGAGCGACATCACCCGCCACCATACCGGCCCGCGCATGAGCCAGATGGTCATCCATAACGGCATCGCCTATCTCGCCGGTCAGGTCGGCGCCCCCGGCGAAAGCGTCACGGCACAGACCCAAAGCTGCATCGAAAAGGTCGAGGCCCTTCTGGCCGAGGCCGGCACCGACGCAACCCGCATGCTCAGCTGCACGATCTGGCTGGCCGACATGGCCGATTTCGCCGAGATGAACGCCGTCTGGGACGCCTGGGTTCCCCAGGGCCACGCCCCGACACGCGCCTGTGGCGAAGCGAAACTGGCCACGCCCGACTACAAGGTCGAACTGATCATCACCGCTGCGCTGCCTTGAGTCCATGCCGGGCCGTCCGGGATCCGTGCGGCCCGCCTTTCATCGTTCCCAAAATACTCCCGCCGGAGGCATCCGGCCTCTGGACCCGTGGCAACGCAACGGCAATGGACGCGGCCAGATGCTTGCGCTATCAGGCGGGCGATCCATTGACGAAAGGCACGCCCATGTCCGGCCACGGCGCCCCCATTCCCATGACCTCGCACCGCTCGACCGGTCTTGTCGGCACCGCAGATGTGCCCGGCGACAAGTCGATCTCGCATCGTTCGCTGATCCTCGGCGCATTGTCGGTCGGCGAAACCGTGGTGACCGGCCTGCTTGAAGGCCAGGATGTGCTGGACACCGCCCGCGCGATGCAGGCCTTCGGCGCCGAGGTCAGCCGCGATGCGCAAGGCACCTGGCACATTCATGGCGTCGGTGTCGGCGGCTTCGCCGAGCCCGACCACGTGATAGATTGCGGAAATTCCGGAACCGGTGTGCGCTTGATCATGGGGGCGATGGCGACCTCCGCAGTCACCGCCACATTCACCGGTGACGCCAGCCTGAACAAGCGCCCGATGGCGCGGGTGACGGATCCGCTTGCCCTGTTCGGTGCGCAAGCGGTCGGACGCTCCGGCGGGCGGCTGCCGATGACCATCGTCGGGGCGCGCGACCCGCAGCCCGTCACCTATACCGTGCCTGTCCCGTCGGCGCAGGTGAAGTCGGCCGTGCTGCTGGCCGGGTTGAATGCGCCCGGTCAGACCGTGGTGATCGAGCACGAGGCGACCCGCGATCACACGGAACGGATGCTTGCGGGCTTCGGCGCGCAGATCAGCACCGAAGAGACCGATGAGGGCCGGGTCATCACCCTTGAGGGGCAGCCCGAGCTGTCGCCGCAGACCATCGTCGTGCCGCGTGATCCGAGTTCGGCGGCCTTTCCGGTCTGCGCCGCGCTGATCACCGAAGGCTCGGATGTGCTTGTGCCCAATATCGGCCTGAACCCGACCCGCGCAGGGCTGTTCACCACGCTGCGCGAGATGGGCGCGGACCTGTGTTATGAAAACCTGCGCGAGGAAGGCGGCGAACCTGTGGCCGATCTGCGCGCCCGTTTTTCGCCGGACCTTCGCGGCATCGAGGTGCCGGTCGAACGCGCCGCCTCGATGATCGACGAATATCCCGTGTTGTCGGTGGTCGCGGCCTTTGCCCAAGGCCCCACGGTCATGCGCGGCGTCAAGGAATTGCGCGTCAAGGAATCCGACCGCATCGAGGCCATGGCAACCGGCCTGCGCGCCAATGGAATCGAGGTCGAAGACGGTCCCGACTGGTGGATCGTGCACGGGCGCGGCCATGGCGATGTGCCGGGCGGGGCAACCTGTGCCAGCCATCTCGATCACCGGATCGCGATGTCATTCCTTGTCATGGGGCTGGCCACGCAACAGCCGGTCAGCGTAGATGATGGGGGCCCGATCGCGACCTCTTTCCCGATCTTCGAGCCGCTCATGGCCTCGCTCGGCGCCGATATCCGTCGCGAGAGTTGACCGCCCGGTCCCGTCTCGGGGCGCTCATGATCTGATCGAGAGACACGGTGGTCCCGGCCTCGTGTGCCGCCGCGCCCTTGGGCGGGGGGACGCGCGGGGCGTCAGCGTGCCCATACCGTCGCTTGCACATTCCCATCGTCACCGGCGCGAACCCGGTTTGATCCGTGTCAGTGTGTTGTCGCACCGATGCTCTAGGACTGGGGCCGAACGCCTCCCGCGCAAGCCGCGCCATCCCAGCAGGAGACCCGCATGACGGCCCCTCTCGACACGATCACCGTTCTCGACATGACGCATGTCCTCGCCGGACCCTTTGCCGCAATGACGATGGCCGATCTCGGCGCGCATGTCATCAAGGTCGAACGCCCCGGCAGCGGGGACGACACACGCGCTTTCCCGCCCTTCAAGGGGGAAAAGAGCGCGTATTTCGCCACGCTCAACCATGGCAAGCGCTCCATCGCGCTGGATCTGAAGGTCGAAGCCGACCGTGTGGTTTTCGAACGGCTTCTTGCGCGGGCGGATGTCATTCTCGAAAACTTCCGTCCCGGAACCATGGAAAAGCTGGGCTACGGCTGGGAGGCCCTGCATGCGCGCTATCCGCGTCTGATCTACGGTGCGGTCAGCGGCTTTGGCCATACCGGTCCGGATGCGTTGCGCCCGGCCTATGACATGGTCGTGCAGGCGCGTGGGGGCGTGATGTCGATCACGGGCGAGAAGGACCGCGAGCCGGTCCGCGTCGGCGCCAGCATCGGCGATATCGTCGCCGGAATGTTCATGCTGCAGGGCGTGCTGGCCGCGCTTTATGACCGGGAAAAGACCGGCCTGGGGCGCAAGGTCGATGTGGCCATGCTGGATGGCCAGCTGGCCATCCTCGAACATGCCGTCGCCATCACCTCCGTCACAGGCACTCCGCCGGGGCCGACGGGGGCGCGGCACCCCTCGATCACCCCGTTCGAGACATTTCACGCCTCGGACGGGCTATTCGTGATCGCTGCGGGCAATGACGCTCTGTTCGGGCGGCTTTGCGATGTGCTCGGCCTGCCGCTGGCCGACGATCCACGCTTTGCCACCAATCCGGCCCGGTGCGAGAATGCGCGCCTGCTCAAGCGCCTGATCGAGGCGGTGACCCTGGATCAGCCCAAGGACCACTGGATCGACCGTCTGGAAGACGCGGGCGTGCCGACCGGTCCAATCCAGAACGTGGCCGACGCGATGCGCGATTCACAGATTCTTGCCCGCAACATGGTGGTCGACGTGCTTGACGCGGATGGCAAACCCGCCTTCAAAGCTGCTGGAAATCCCATCAAGATCAGTGGGATGGAAGACCTTGGCACGCGTGGCCCGGCCCCTGATCTGGATGGTGACCGGGCGGCGATCCTGGACTGGCTGGACCGTGCTGCGCCATGACGCTCTCGCAAGGCCGCGCCGGGATGCGGGTCTTGATGCCGCGCCTGTGACATTTTCTGACGGTTGCAGGCTGTAACCCGGCGGGCATTGCCTTATGTTCCGCCAAGCACGTAACACGTCACGGATAAGGACACCCTCGATGTCGCAGGATCCCCTCGTTGTCTTCACCCCTTCAGGCAAGCGCGGCCGGTTCCCCAAGGGAACGCCGGTGCTGACTGCAGCGCGGCAATTGGGGGTTGATCTCGATTCGGTCTGCGGTGGCCGCGGCATTTGTTCGAAATGCCAGATCACACCGTCCTATGGCGAGTTTTCCAAGCATGGCGTCACGGTGCATGATGACGCGCTGTCCGAATGGAACTCGGTCGAGGAACGCTATGACCAGAAACGCGGCCTCAAACCCGGGCGCCGTCTGGGCTGCCAGGCGCAGGTCATGCGCGATGTGGTGATCGACGTGCCCCCCGAAAGCCAGGTGCACCGGCAAGTCGTGCGCAAGGCCGCATCGGCCCGGGTGATCGAGATGGATCCGGCCACGCGCCTCTATTTCGTCGAGGTGGACGAGCCCGACATGCACGAACCCACGGGCGATCTGGAACGGCTGGAACGGGCCCTGACGCGCGAATGGGACATTCCCGCGATCCGGGCCGATCAATCGTTGCTGTCCAAGCTGCAGCCGGTGTTGCGCAAGGGCAAGTTCCAGGTCACCGTCGCGCTGCACAAATCCCATACCGATGATGTGGCCCGCGTGATCGAGATCTGGCCGGGCCTGCACGAAGACGGGCTCTATGGCCTGGCCATCGATCTTGGCTCCACCACCATCGCGGCGCATCTGACCGATCTCGACACCGGTGAGGTCAAGGCGTCCTCGGGCATCATGAATCCCCAGATCCGCTTCGGCGAAGACCTGATGAGCCGTGTCAGCTATTCGATGATGAACCCGGGCGGCGACCGCGAAATGACCATAGCCGTGCGCGAGGCGATCGACACTCTGGCCAGTGAGATCGCGACGGAGGCGGGGATCGATCCCCACCTGATCGTGGAAACGGTGTTTGTCTGCAACCCGGTCATGCACCACCTGCTTCTGGGCATCGATCCTGTCGAACTGGGGCAGGCGCCCTTCGCGCTTGCGACATCCGACTCGATCTCGATGCCCGCGCGTGAGCTGGACCTCACGGCGATCAACCCTCGGGCGCGCACCTATATCCTGCCTTGCATCGCGGGCCATGTGGGGGCCGACGCCGCCGCCGTGGCCCTGTCGGAAGAGCCGGGCAAATCCGAAGACCTCGTGCTGATCGTCGATGTCGGCACCAATGCTGAAATCCTGCTGGGCGACCGTGCGCGTGTGCTGGCCTGCTCCTCGCCCACCGGCCCGGCATTCGAAGGCGCGCAGATTTCCAGCGGTCAGCGCGCGGCCCCCGGCGCGATCGAGGCGATCCGCATCGACCCCGTGACCAAAGAGCCGCGCTTTCGCGTGATCGGCTGTGACAAGTGGTCGGACGAAGACGGCTTCGACGAAGAGACGGCCGCCTCCGGAATCACCGGCATCTGCGGCTCGGGTATCATCGAGGCCGTGGCCGAAATGCGCATCGCCGGCCTGCTGGACGACAGCGGCCTGATCGGATCGGCCGAGGCCACGGGCACGCCGCGCTCGGTGCCCGAAGGGCGCACGCATGCCTATCTCATCCATGATGCCACCGCCGAGGGCGGGCCACGCATCACCGTCACCCAGGGCGACATCCGCGCCATCCAGCTGGCCAAATCGGCGCTGTATGCCGGCGCGCGCCTGTTGATGGATGAACGCGGTGTCGACAAGGTGGATCGCGTGGTTCTCGCCGGGGCGTTCGGGGCGCATATCAGCCCGCTTCATGCCATGGTCCTGGGGATGATCCCGGACGTGCCGCTGGACAAGGTGACAAGCGCGGGCAACGCGGCGGGCACCGGGGCGCGCATCGCGCTGTGCAATGTGGCCGCCCGCACCGAGATCGAACGCGTCGTCGGACAGATTTCCAAGGTCGAGACCGCCATCGAACCCAAGTTCCAGGAACATTTCGTCGCCGCCAATGCGATCCCGCACAAAACCGATCCCTTCCCCGAATTGGGCCGGATCGTGGCCTTGCCGCATGTCAGTTTCAACACCGGCGCCGGGGGCGATGGAGACGGCGAGGACGGTGGCCGTCGCCGCCGGCGCCGGCGCGCCTGAAAGCTTGCCGCGTGATGCCTTTCCGCTTGACCGGCTGATTGGGATTTCATACCAAGTCTTTCGCCCGGGCGGGTATGGTGAAAAGGTATCACGCGAGCTTCCCAAGCTTAAGTTACGGGTTCGATTCCCGTTACCCGCTCCAGATCAACGCCAGCCGACGATCTTTTCGCCACGCCTGTGTCCAGCTCGGTCAGCTGGTGGTGCCGCGACAGGTGTTTTCATCCCGGCGCTTCAGAAAAGCCCCGCATGAAGCGGCAGCGCGATCGCGATCAGCAGGATTGCGACCACAAGGATCACCAGCTCGAGCCCCGGCAGCGACGTCCGGGATCGCGGACCGCGCAAGCGGGTGCGGCAAGGTTTGTCGGGACAATCCCGAGACGCGCTGATCGCCTTGCGATGTGGGTGGACCAGACTGGTCTGATATGCGGTGCGGTCGCGTCTCGGGCCCGCCTGTGACTGTTTGGTCGATACTCGGTCCTCGTGACGACCCATGCCCTCGATTTCGGCCATGAAAACATCCTATTGATTGAACGAAAACGTCTTTTGTCTAATGTGCGAGCGATACGGATAATGCTGCGATGCTACCCGATCACGGGACCGCTTGGCAGATGGACTTCTGTAAACAGACTGTTGATTGTGACGCGGTCACACCTGACCCGACAATGGGCGCGAAGCGATGTGATGGGCCGTGGGGCTTGAGCGTCCGGCGCGCATGACATACCCATGACCTCCGACAGCAAGGGATGAGATCATGGCGTTCACCATCGCGATCGATGGCCCGGCAGCCGCCGGCAAGGGCACGGTATCGCGCGCCGTCGCGGCCCATTTCGGCTTCGCGCATCTGGATACCGGGTTGCTCTATCGGGCAACCGGGCGCCGCACATTGGACGGCACCGATCCGGTCGAGGCCGCGCACGCCCTGCAGCCTGCCGATCTCGAGGCCGACGATCTGCGCACATCGGAAATAGCGCAGGCCGCCAGCCGCGTGGCCACCAACCCGGATGTGCGCAAGGCCCTGCTGGATTTTCAGCGTGCCTTTGCCCGCAGGGCAGGGGGGGCCGTGCTGGACGGGCGCGACATCGGCACCGTCATCTGTCCCGAGGCCGAGGTGAAACTCTTCGTGACCGCCAGCGATGAGATCCGCGCCAGGCGCCGTTGGAACGAGCTGCGCGAAAAAGGCCATGACGACAGCCTCGAGGATGTCCTGTCCGAGCTTCGCCAACGCGACGAGCGTGACAGCGCGCGTGCGGATGCCCCCCTCAGGCCCGCCGATGACGCGGTGCTGCTGGATACGTCACGGATGTCCATCGACGAAGCCATCGCCGCGGCGATTTCCGTGATCGAGGATCGGATGAAGGCCTGACCGGCCCTGACCCCCAAACCTTCCGGCGACAAGATCCTTGGACAGGACACTGCATGCCCTGAAAATCCGCGGGTCAGGGGCTGCGCGGCAGGCTCCCGGCACGAGGGACTTGCAATACTTGGCGCAAGCGGATAATAGCGCCCGTGTCGATAAGGCGGTAAAAGCCATATAACAAAGAGATCGAGCAGGGTCGGTTCACCGGCCCTCTTTGCTTTGTGGTCCGCCTGACCAACGAAACCCCAAGACCGGCGGAGACAACCGCGCGGCCGGAAAAATGCACTTGCAAAGGAAAAACACGCCACATGGCTCATAACGCATCCATGGAGGAATTCGAGAGCCTCCTGAACGAAAGTCTCGAAATGGACACGCCCGATGAGGGGTCTGTCGTCAAGGGCAAGGTTATCGCGATCGAAGCGGGCCAGGCCATCATCGATGTCGGTTACAAGATGGAAGGCCGCGTCGATCTCAAAGAATTCGCAAATCCCGGTGAAGCGCCTGAAATCGCCGTTGGCGATGAAGTCGAGGTTTTCCTCCGCGCCGCCGAGAATTCCCGTGGTGAAGCCGTCATCAGCCGTGAGATGGCCCGCCGCGAAGAAGCATGGGACCGTCTGGAAAAGGCCTATGCCGACGATGCGCGCGTCGAAGGCGCGATCTTCGGTCGGGTCAAGGGTGGCTTCACCGTCGATCTCGGCGGTGCCGTCGCGTTCCTGCCCGGCAGCCAGGTCGATGTGCGCCCCGTGCGCGATGCCGGCCCTCTGATGGGCCTCAAGCAGCCGTTCCAGATCCTCAAGATGGATCGCCGTCGTGGCAACATCGTCGTGTCGCGCCGCGCCATCCTCGAAGAAAGCCGCGCCGAACAGCGCGCCGAGGTGATCTCGCAGCTGACCGAAGGCGACACCGTGGATGGTGTGGTCAAGAACATCACCGAATACGGCGCCTTCGTCGATCTGGGCGGTGTTGACGGCCTTCTGCACGTCACCGACATGGCATGGCGCCGCGTCAACCACCCCTCCGAGATCCTGTCGATCGGCGAGACCGTCAAGGTCCAGGTCATCAAGATCAACAAGGAAACCCACCGTATCAGCCTCGGCATGAAGCAGCTGCAGGAAGATCCCTGGGATCTGGTGGCCGCCAAGTATCCGCTGGCCTCGGTCCATACCGGCCGCGTCACCAACATCACCGATTACGGCGCTTTCGTCGAGCTGGAGCCCGGTGTCGAAGGTCTGGTGCACGTCTCGGAAATGTCCTGGACCAAGAAGAACGTGCATCCCGGCAAGATCGTGTCGACCTCGCAGGAAGTCGAAGTCATGGTGCTGGAAATCGACCAGGCCAAGCGCCGCGTGTCTCTTGGTCTCAAGCAGACGCAGCGCAACCCCTGGGAAGTCTTCGCAGAAACCCATCCCGTCGGCACCGAAGTCGAAGGCGAAGTCAAGAACATCACCGAATTCGGTCTATTCATCGGCCTGCCCGGCGATATCGACGGCATGGTTCACCTCTCGGACCTCAGCTGGGACGAGCGTGGCGAAGAGGCCATCCAGAACTACAAGAAGGGCGATATCGTCAAGGCGGTCGTCTCGGAAGTCGACGTCGAGAAGGAACGTATCTCGCTGTCGATCAAGGCGCTGGACGGCGATCCCTTCGCGGATGCGGTCGGCGGCGTGAAGCGCGGCTCGATCATCACGGTCGAAGTGACCTCGATCGAGGATGGCGGGATCGAAGTGCAGTATGACGGGCTCAAGTCCTTCATCCGCCGCTCCGACCTCAGCCGTGACCGCTCCGAGCAGCGCCCCGAGCGTTTCACCGTCGGCGACAAGATCGACGTGCGTGTGACCAATGTCGACTCCAAGACCCGCCGTCTTGGCCTGTCGATCAAGGCCCGCGAAATCGCCGAGGAAAAAGAAGCCGTGCAGCAGTATGGCAGCTCGGACTCGGGTGCATCGCTGGGTGACATTCTCGGCGCGGCCCTCAAGGGCGACGACGACAAGGGCTAAGCCCCGCGCGTCGGACATCCCAAGACACTCCAGAACGGCCCCGCCTCGGCGGGGCCGTTTTCGTATGTCCAGCCGCGCTTTCGCCCGTCGCCAGGCCCCCATCTCTCCCCCGGCTTTCCCGTTGCGAATCAACGACTTTGCTGCAGATGCAAAAAGCCCCGGTGCGGTGCCGCATGCGGCTTTGGTCCTTGGCAATGCGATTAAAATGCTCGTTTCACGCTAGAAATCTTGCGATTTCCCGCTCAGCCCCCGTGTGTTTCTGTTTCGATTTCCGATGTTTGTATCTATAGTCCCCAAGACTGCCTTCTGCGCCAAAAACCAAGAAACCCGGGGGAGAACCAATGATCCGGTCGGAGTTGATTCAAAAAATTGCCGAAGAAAATCCACATCTTTACCAGCGCGATGTCGAGCGTATCGTAAATACCATTTTCAACGAAATCACCAACGCCATGGCCGAAGGAAACCGGGTCGAGCTGCGTGGCTTCGGCGCCTTCTCGGTCAAGCGCCGTGATGCGCGCACAGGTCGCAATCCCCGCACCGGCGAGGCGGTCTATGTTGACGAAAAGCATGTACCGTTCTTCAAGACGGGCAAGCTGCTGCGTGACCGACTGAACGGAAAATCCTGATGCGTTATATCCGCTATGCGTCCATTGCCATCTTCGCGGTGGCCCTCGTACTTGTCGCCCTGGCCAACCGCGCCATGGTCGAGGTGCGGCTGGTACCGGACGAATTGGCGGGTCTTGCCGCTCTCAATCCCAGCCATGAGGTCCCTCTCTTCGTGGTGATCTTCGCCGGTGTTGCCGCCGGGCTCGTGGTCGGGTTCATCTGGGAATGGATCCGTGAATATGGCGAGCGCGCCGCGGCAGCCCGCCAGATGCGCGAGTTGCAGGCCCTTCGGGCCGAGGTCAAACGCCTCAAGGGCGAAAAGCACGAGGGCAAGGACGAGGTCCTGGCCCTCCTGGACGAGGCCAGCTGAGCGCGCCATGTCTGACGTCAAGGTCAAGATTTGCGGGTTGACCGATCCCGCTGACGTGCCTGCCGCCATCCTGGCCGGCGCATCCTATATCGGCTTCGTGTTCTTTCCCAAATCCCCGCGCCATCTCGATCTCGAGGCCGCAGCGTTCATGGCCGCCGCCGTTCCCGAAGGGATCACCCGTGTGGCGCTCACCGTCGATCCCGACGATGCGCTGCTCGATGCGCTGACCGCTCATGTGCCGATCGACATGATCCAGCTGCACGGGCACGAAACCCCGGCTCGGGTCACGCAGGTCAGACAGCGCACCGGCCTTCCGGTGATGAAGGCCGTGGGCGTGGCGGATGAAACGGACCTGACCCAGATCGACTTCTACGAAAAAGTGGCCGATCAGATCCTTGTCGATGCCAAGCCGCCCGCAGGCGCCGACCGCCCCGGTGGCAACGCGATGGCCTTCGACTGGACCCTCCTCGCGGGGCGTCGCTGGTCGAAACCCTGGATGCTGGCCGGTGGCCTGACCCCGGACAACGTGGCCGAGGCGATCCGCCAGACCGGTGCGCGCCAGCTCGATGTGTCGTCGGGCGTCGAACGCGCCCCCGGCGAAAAGGACCCCGAGCGTATGCGCGCCTTCATTGACAGCGCCCGCGCCGCCGCCGAAGGTTGACCCCATCCAACAGGTGACCGGGCGGAGGGGCGATGACCGGGCAGAAAACAGAAGACCTTGCAGATGTCTACGGCGCCAGGACACCCGAGGCCGCGCGCAAGCTCTATGACGACTGGTCGCAAAGCTATGATGCGGACAACCTGCGCAAGGGGTTCCGGTTGCCCTCGCTGGCCGCCGGGATGCTTGCGCGGCACCTCGGGTCAGCCGCGGCGGCGCCGATCCTGGATGCCTGCTGCGGCACCGGGCTGGTGGGCGAGACACTGGCGATCCTCGGCTACGGCCCGATCACCGGATGCGATCTCTCGCCCGAGATGATCGCGGCGGCGCGGCGCACCGGCGCCTATGCCGATTTCGCGGTGGCCGATATGTCCAAGCGCCTGCCGTTCGAGGATGACAGTTTCGCGGCCTTCACCTGCATCGGGTCTTTCGGCCCCGGACATGCCCCGCCTGAAAGCCTTCGGGAACTGGCGCGCGTGACCCGGCCCGGCGGGATCGGCGTGTTCAACCTGCTGACCGCAACCTGGGAAAGTCAGGGCTTTCCGCCGGTGATCGAGGGCCTCAAGGCCGCCGGTCACTGGGAAGAGATCGAGATCAGCGCGCCGTTCCGCCCCTATCTTCTGGCCGAACCCGAGCTTTGGTCGCGCATGCACGTGATGCGGATGGCGTGATCCGGCGTTAACCGCGTCTTAACTTCGGTTGGGGCAGTTTGGCGGGATGAGCCGTTTGCCCGATCACCTGACGCCCGAACGCTGGATCACCCAGGTGTTCACCTCGACCGAAGCGATGCGCGGGGGCGTTGTCAAACGCCAGATCCGCGATGTGGAACGGCTCGCCGGTCGTCAGGCATTTCTGGCCGAGGTGGAACGCCGCGGGTTCCAGGCCGTCGAGAATGGCCGCCACTTCGTGATATTCTGCAACGCCCTGCCGATCCGCCGCGCGCGACGCTGATCCCGGGCCAAGGGCTTTCGAAAGCCCTTGGCCACGCCGCGCCGGCGCGGCGTCCCACGCGGTTTCGAAACCGCGCAAAAAAGGCGTTTCGAAACGCCTTGCCCACCCCCGGTCCGTCGGTTTTCGCTGGAAAATCATCTGTGCGTCCCATATTGAACGCAAGGATAAAGGCCCAGACGGGAAGGCACGCAGCGATGAACGATCTTTTCAATTCCTTCATGACAGGACCCGACGAAAAGGGCCGCTTCGGCGAATTCGGCGGTCGCTTCGTATCCGAAACGCTGATGCCGCTCATCCTTGAACTCGAAGAGCAGTATGAGCACGCCAAGACCGATCAGTCCTTCTGGGACGAAATGCATGACCTGTGGACCCATTATGTCGGACGTCCCAGCCCGCTCTATTATGCCGATCGGCTGACCAAGCATCTGGGCGGCGCCAAGATCTACCTCAAGCGCGACGAGCTCAACCACACCGGCGCACACAAGATCAACAACGTGCTGGGCCAGATCATCCTCGCCCGCCGCATGGGCAAGACCCGGATCATCGCCGAAACCGGGGCGGGCCAGCACGGCGTCGCCACCGCCACGGTCTGCGCCAAGTTCGGCCTGAAATGCGTGGTCTACATGGGCGCGCATGACGTCGAGCGTCAGAAGCCCAACGTCTTCCGCATGCGCCTTCTGGGCGCCGAGGTGATCCCCGTCACCTCGGGCCGCGGCACGCTCAAGGACGCGATGAACGATGCGCTGCGCGACTGGGTCACCAATGTGCGCGACACGTTCTATTGCATCGGCACCGTCGCCGGCCCGCACCCCTATCCGGCCATGGTGCGTGATTTCCAGTCGATCATCGGCAAGGAAGCCAAGGAACAGATGCAGGCCGCCGAAGGCCGTCTGCCCGACACCATCATCGCCGCGATCGGCGGCGGCTCGAACGCCATGGGCCTGTTCTACCCGTTCCTCGACGACAAGGACGTGAGCATCATCGGGGTCGAGGCCGGCGGCCGCGGCGTCGACGAAAAGATGGAGCATTGCGCCTCTCTCACCGGTGGTCGCCCCGGTGTCCTGCATGGCAACCGCACCTATCTTCTGCAGGACGAAGACGGCCAGATCCTCGAAGGCTACTCGATCTCGGCTGGTCTCGATTATCCCGGCATCGGCCCCGAGCATAGCTGGCTGCACGATATCGGCCGCGCGCAATACGTCTCGATCACCGACCGCGAGGCGCTCGAGGCGTTCCAGCTGTGCTGCGAGCTTGAAGGGATCATCCCCGCGCTCGAGCCCAGCCACGCGCTGGCCCATGTCATGAAGATCGCCCCGGATCTGCCGGCCGATCACCTGCTGGTCATGAACATGTGCGGCCGGGGGGACAAGGACATCTTCACCGTCGCCCGCCATCTCGGCTTCGATATGGCGGATGCCGACTGATCGTCGCGCCCGGCGCCTCCAAAGCCCCCAAAGCGGTCCGCTGTTGACCTGAGGCACCAGCCACAGCCGGACCGCGTGAAACGATCGTCCCGGGCATCGCATGTCGCGAAAGCCCGGGCGTCAGGTTGTCGCGCAACGCTTCAACGATAGGCGGCGGCGGTTATGAACTCGCCGAACGCCTCGCACCACACCAGAACCGTGGTGTAGGCGTCCAAATCGATGCCGTCGGGCAGGGCGATCAGGAAGCCGTCGAAACTCTTGATCTGGCCGATCTCCACGGCATCGGCCTTGATCGCCTCGAACTGGGCCTCGGTTTCCACGAAGTCCGGCACCAGGTACAGCCTGTAATCCGGCCCCGGGGCCAGCCGCCCCTGGTGGACGATCTCGGTCGGTGACAGGCTGACGGTGCCTTCTCCCCAATGCAGGAAATCACTGCCCTCCAGATCGCGTGTGAACTCGGCGGAATATCGCGCCGATTGCGCCTTTTGCTGCAGCATGGCAGCCTCGGGGGCGGGCGGAGCGGTCAGGATCGGCAGCAGGTAGACCCCCAGCCCGAAGCCCACGCCAAGCATTGCAAGATGGCTGACCAGCAGAACAAGTTTACGCATCACCGGTGTCCTGACACACATGATCCGGCCCGCCAACCGGCCCGGGCCCCCTCAGTATGGCGTGAAACGGGCGTTTTGCAACGCCGTTCAGGCGCTTCGAAGCGCCTGGCCATGCGCCTTCGAAGGCGCATGGCGTCCGCGCCTCAGGTCTCGGATGCGTGCTCCTGCAGCACATGCAGCGGCACGATATCGAGGGCCCGCATATGCGTGGCGCTCAGCCGCACCTTCGGCGCGCAGCCCTCGTCATGCGCCTGCAGGAACCGCGCCGCGCACAGGCACCACTGATCGCCCGGCTTCAATCCGGCAAAGCCGAATTCGGGGCGTGGCGTGCTCAGGTCGTTGCCCACATATTTCGAATAGGCCAGAAACTCCGCCGTCATCAGCGCACAGACCGTATGGCTGCCCCGATCCTCGGTGCATGTATTGCAATGCCCGTCCCGGAAAAAGCCGGTCACCGGGTCTTGCGAGCACAGTTCCAGATCTCCGCCCAGCACGTTGACCGGCTCGTCTTTTGACATCATCCCAAGTGCTCCTCTTGCATCGGCGGTGGGCCGAGGCGTGCCTTGCCGCTCACGCCTCGTGCAACACCGTCTCGTATCCCTCGAAGACAGGCGCCCCCATCAGCGCATCGCGCGTCTGCGACTGGCCCGCCCCCTTGTGCGCATCGCGGAACTGCTGCGATTTCGTCCAGGCCTCGAACGCCTGGTAACTGTCCCAGGTCGCATGGCTGATATACTGCCGGAACCCGTCCCCATCCGGCCCCTTCAAAAGGCGGAACTCGCGAAACCCGTCCATCTCCTTCAACCGGCTTTCCCGCTCGGCCCACATGGTCTCGAAGCTCTCCTCGAAGCCGTGGCGCACCTGAAACCTGTTCATGGCGATGTAACTCATGCCCTTGCATCCTTGTCTGCTGATCCGTGGCCGTCTGCACAGTAAATAGCGCCCCTGCGGTCTCTTCAACCCGTCACAGCGCGTCGGCGATCCGTCACAGCGCCTCGGCGATACGGCGCATCATCTCGACATTGGCCTCGTGCACGCCCTCGTCGCGAAAACCCCGGTCCGCGGCGGTCACCACGATCACCGCATCCCGGGCCTGGTCGATATAGATATACTGCCCGTAGATGCCGCGCGCCATGAACACCCCGTCCGGCGCGCCCACCGGGATCCACCACTGGTAGCCATAGCCGATCTTGCCGGGCAGGGTGGGGGCGCTGGCGCGGGTCGACTGGCGCACCCATTCGGCCGGCACCACCTGCTGGCCGTCATGGACGCCCATCTGCTCGTACATCAATCCGAACCGCGCATAATCCCGCGTGCGCATGTTCAGACCGCCCAGGACAAAGGCCACGCCCTCGCCGTCGCTCAGGTAATAGGGCGCCTCCTCAAGGCCAAGGGGCGCGATGACCTTCTCGGTCAGCAGCTCGGGGATGCTGCGGCCCGTCGCGCCGCGCACCACCATGCCAAGCACATGCGTGTCGATCGAGACATAATCCCATTGCGCTCCGGGCTGCGCCGCCCGTGCCGTCAGCCCCGCCGCAAACCCGTCCATCGTGCCGCCAAGCGCCAGCACCCGGCCCATGCGGTTGATATCCGAATGATACTCCAGGTAATCCTCGTCGAAGGCGATACCGCTCGTCATCTGCAAGACCTGCCGGATCGTCACCCCGTCATAGGCCCCGCCTGCAAGCTGTGGCGCGAACGTCGTGACCGGGGCGTCCAGCGACGGGATCCTGCCCTCTTCGACCAGGATGCCGAACAGGGCCGACAGGTAGCTTTTCGCAAGCGACCAGCTGATCCGCCGGTCCTGCGGCCCGGTGCCCAGGTGATAGCTCTCATGCACCACCCGGCCCTCATGCAACACCATCAGCGACGTGACGGCGCGCGCCTCGATCCAGGTATCCGTGCCCTGTGGCAGCTCCAGCGGCGGCCCCTCGGGCAGGTCCGAGACCGGACCCGCCCCGCGCCCCACCGGCACGGTCAGGAACGCCCGGTCCATATGCGAGAAATTCTCGACGATCCGGCCCTCGTCGAACAGCGTGTTGACGGCCCACAGGCGCAGGATCTGCTCGCGCTTCCACAGCCCGATCGCAAGCGCGGCCAACAGCGCCATCAGCGCCACCCGTCCCGCCCATCTCAGGATCCCGCTCATCCGGTCGCTCTCCTCTGGTCCAGGCGGCTCAGCGGAACTTGTCGACAAGGCGCTGCAGCGGGCTGCGGGCATCCGCGGCCGGCTCATCCGGCTTGTCCGCCGGCCGCGCCCTGGCGGTGTCTCCCGCGCTGCCGGGCTTCGGCGCCGGCGCCTGCGACTGCGCCGCCCCGGCCGGGGCCATGCGCTGCGCGACGGCGTTGAGGAACCTGTCCTTGCGGCCCCCCGCCAGCTCTGCGGCACCATCCGAAATGCCGCGCATCAGATCGTCCAGCCAATCGGCATCCGCCTTGGCGAAATCCTGCAGCACATACTGCGCCACCAGCTCCTTGCGTCCGGGATGCCCGATGCCAAGCCGCACGCGCTGATAGGCCTCGCCGATATGCTGGTGGATCGACCTCAACCCGTTATGACCGGCATGCCCGCCCCCCGTCTTGACCCGGACCTTGCCCGGCGCCAGGTCCAGCTCGTCATGGAATACGGTCACATCGCCCGGCTCCAGCTTGTAAAAGCGCATCGCCTCGCCCACCGACTGCCCGCTGAGATTCATGAAGGTGCCGGGCTTGAGCAGCATCACCTTCTGCCCTCCCAGCTGGCCCTCGGCGATGTCTCCCTGGAACTTGCCCTTCCACGGCCCGAACCCATGGTCCTGCGCGATCCGGTCCATCGCCATGAACCCGATATTGTGCCGGTTGCCGGCATATTTCGCACCGGGATTTCCCAGCCCTACGAATAGCAGCATTGCCGCGGCTCCCATCTTTGGTGATGCTGGTCTACGCGGCATGGACGATGGAATCAACGATCAGGGGCGGGGTATGGCCGAGTATGAGGTGAACGGGGTACATCTGGCACTGCCCGACGCCATGATGACGGACCGGATCAAGGCGAAACTCGCCTCGGGCGGCTACGAGGCGCACGAGGCCCGCGCGGCCCTGATGCGCCTGCGCGCCGGTCAGCGGGTGCTGGAACTGGGCGCGGGGCTCGGCTATATCGCGACGCTCTGTGCCGGGATCACCGGCGCCGAAAACGTCGTCACGGTCGAGGCCAACCCAGACATGCTGCCGGTCATCCGCGCCAACCTCGCGCGCAACGGCGCGGCGGGGGTGACCCTGCTGCACGGCGCTGTGACCGGCCAGGCCGCCGACAGCGCCCACGGGTCGGTCGGCTTCCAGACCGGCTCGGCCTTCTGGGGCGCCCATATCGCCACCGCCGACACCCGTCCCGATGCGGTGGTCGATGTGCCCCGGCTGGCGCTCGATGATCTGCTGGCGCGCTACCGTCCGCATGTAGTGATCATGGATATCGAAGGCGCCGAGGAACATCTGTTCGCGGCGCCCTGGCCCGGTCACGTGCGCTCGGTGATGATGGAACTGCACCCGGCGCGCTATCCCGATACGGTGATCCAGCGCATTGTCGATTGCCTCTCCACCTCGGGCATGACCTATGATCCCGGTCCCTCCCGGGGGCGGATCCTGTGCATGCGGCGCCTGCGCGGCACATGAAAAAACGCGGGACGGCGCTGCCATCCCGCGTTTCATGTCTTGTCAACGCTGCAGTCCGAAGACCGCGACGGTCTCAGTCCTCGGCGTCGTCGCCGACGGTCGGAACCTCGGCCGCGTCGGCCTCGTCCTCGTCGTCATCCGCCGATCTCAGCGCCGACGGGGCCGAGATGTTGCAGATCACGAAATCGCGGTCGATAGTGGGCTTGGCGCCGGCCGGCAGCGTCACCTGGCTGATCGTCAGCGTGTCGCCGATATTCATGTCCGACAGATCGACGGTGATCTCCTCGGGAATATCTCCCGCGGTCACGACCAGCTCGATCTCGTTGCGCACCACGGTCAGAACGCCGCCCTTCTTGAGGCCGGGCGCCACGTCCTCGCCGGTGAAGGTCACCGGGATGAACAGGTTGATCTTCGTGGTGCGGCGCAGGCGCATCAGGTCCAGATGGGTCGGCAGGTCCTTGACCACATCGCGCTGCACGTCGCGGCAGATCACCCGCACATCGTCATGCCCTTCGACCTTGAGGTTGAACAGGGTCGATTTGAACCGGCCCTCTTTCAGCTTCTTGATCAGCACGTTGTAGGGGATCTGGATCGGAAGCGGATCGACGTCGCCGCCAAAAACGATACCCGGAACCATATGCGCGCGGCGCGCGGCACGAGCGGCGCCCTTGCCTGTCCCCGTGCGTTCCTGGGCGTGAAGATCAGGAATTTCTCCAGCCATGTTGTTCTCCATAGGTTAGGGCGGGGTTCCTCCAAGGCTGTAACCCCGCGTGAAGCCGCGCGTATAGACCGGATCGCCCCCGTTGAAAAGGCCCAATCCGCAGGGTCGGGCCGGGCAGGGGGCCAGCCCCCGCCATTGAAATCCGGATAGGGGATTTCAACGGCCCCCCGGGATATTTCCCGCCAGAAGAAGCCGGGCCCCGTCGCGCGCTTCTTCTGGCCTCAAATATCCCCGCCGGAGGCGAAACTCTCTTTTGGTGGCGCGGCCGGCCGTGCAAGCGACGGCAGGCAGACCCGGCGCCCCGAACCGGTCGTCTCGACCGAAACCGGAATCCCGTAGACCTCGCTCAGCACGGCGTCGGTCAGCACATCGCGTGCCGGGCCATCGGCGCGCATCCGGCCATCATGCATCAGCAGGGCGCGGGCGTTCAGGGCGAAGGCCTGATCGGGGTCATGGGTCGACAGGATCACGCCGCGCCCCTCGGCGCTGGCGCTGCGCGCAAGCGCATCGATCTGCGCAAGGACATGCGCCTGGTTGCCGAAATCGAGGCTCGCCGTCGGTTCGTCCATCACGATCAGCGGGGTCTCCTGTGCCAGCGCCCGGGCGATCAGCACCAGCTGGCGTTGCCCCCCCGACAGGCGCGAGTAGTCACGATGCGCCAGATCGCCGATGCCAAGCCGCTCCATCGCCTCACGCGCCGCCGCGCGGTCCGCAGTGCCGGGTTGCGCGAAAGCGCCAAGCCGGGCGGTGCGCCCCATCAGCACGATGTCCAGCGCCTCGAAGGGAAAGGGCGGCGCATGCGCTTGCGGCACATAGGCGATGCGGCGCGCGATCTCGGTCCGGCTCTGGCGGCTCATCGGCTTGCCGCCCAGCAGGATGTGGCCCGACAGCGCCGGAAGCAGCCCCAGGAGCGTGCGGAACAGCGTGGTCTTGCCGCAGCCGTTCGGTCCCAGCAGGCACAGGATGTCCCCCGGCCCGACGCTCAGCCCCAGGCCCGTCCCGATCGCCTGGCGGCCATAGCCGATGGCAAGCTCGCGCGCCTCCAGCATCACGACCAGCCCTGCCGGCCGCGCGCCAGCAGCCAGACGAAGAACGGCGCACCGATCACAGCGGTCAGGATGCCCAAGGGCACTTCGGCCTGGGCGATCGTCCGCGCCAGCGTGTCCACGATCAACAGGTAGCCCGCGCCGATCAGCACCGAGGTGGGCAGCAACCGCCCGAAGCCCGGCCCCACCAGCATCCGCGCGATATGCGGGATGACCAGCCCGACCCAGCCCACCACGCCGGCCAGCGCGGTGACGCTGGCGGTGATCAGCGTGGCCGCCACGATCACCAGAAGCCGCGTGCGCCCGGCCTCGACCCCAAGCGCGCGCGCCTCTTCGTCGCCAAGGCTCAGGACATTGATCCGCCAGCGCAAGAGGGCCAGCGGCACAAGGCCCGCCAGCACCATCGGCAGCGCGGGCAGGATATCCTCGGCGGTGATCGCCGCAAGCGATCCCAGCAGCCAGAAGGTGATCGCCGGCAATTGGTCATAGGGATCGGCCATCACCTTGAGCAGCGATGTCGCGGCCCCCGCAAGCGCCCCGATCACCACGCCGATCAGCACCAGCGTCAGGGTCCGGTCGGTGTTGCGCACCATCGACGCCACCAGCGTGACCACCCCCACCGCCGCCATGCCGCCCACGAAGGCCGAGGCCTGGATCGCCGCCACCGGCAGCGACAGGAAGATCCCCGCCACCGCCCCGAGGCCCGCGCCCGCCGACACGCCCAGGATATCCGGCGACACCAGCGGGTTGCGAAACAGCGCCTGGTAGCTGGCGCCGGCCGCGGTCAGCGCGGCGCCGACCACCAGGGCGGCCACCACACGCGGCAGGCGGATGTTCCAGACCACGATCTGCGCCTGTGCGTCGCCCGCGCCAAGCAGCGCCGCCAGTGTCTGGCCGGGGGTCAGCCCGTAAGGGCCGATCATCACGGCGCCGAAGGCCAGCATCGCCAGCCCCAGCACCAGGCCACCCGTCAGGGTCAGGGCCGGCCTGCGCAGGCCTATCTTGGCGGTCGTCCCTCGGCCCATTCCAATACCCTCTCGAGGTCTTCGTCACTCAGGTCCACGTGATAGTACAGCGCATAGAAGGCGCGTGTCTCCGCGCGCAGATCGCCCTCCCACCGGTCGGGATAGAGCAAGCCCGCCATCCAGCGCAGCCCCATCATCCGGTTGAGTGACGGGGGCCGGTCGATCCAGCCGAAGGGGGCCGTGGGCGACAGGTGGACGCGCCCCTCGCGCACCGCCTCGATCCCCTGCCACAGCGGGTTGTCGGCCACATCGGCAAAGAAATTGCGATCCCATGTCACGATGATCTCGGGATTGGCCACGATCACCTGTTCCATCGATGCCTGCACCAGGCCCCGCGTCGCGCCGCCGTCATCGGCCACGTTGCGCCCGCCCGCGCGCTCGATGATCTCGGTGTTGATCGAGCCTTTCATCCCCGTCTCCAGCCCTTCGGGACCACGGGCCAGGTAGACGCGCGGCCGCGCGTCGGGCGGCACATCCGCAAGGATCGCGTCGATCCGGGCGAAGGTCGCCTCGACATCCCTGGCCAGCGCCTCGCCGCGCTCCGGCACGCCAAGCACCTCCCCCAGAAGCCGCAGCGCCTGCGGGGTGTTCTCGAAGCGGCCATCGATCAGGATATAGGGAATGCCGGTCTGCGCCTGCACGCGGTCGGCCAGATCCACATAGGTGTCGCGGACCGACCCGAAATCGACGATCAGGTCGGGGCCGATCTGCAGCACCCGTTCCAGGTTGGCCTCTCCGCCGCGCCCGGTGATGCGCCCGGTCTCGGGCAGGTCTCGGAAGGGCTCGGCGATATAGGGCCGCTCTTCGGGGCGCAGGGCGCGCGGCCAGCCGGTCAGCGCCTCGGGCTTCAGGATATAGACCAGGATCGAGGCGGGGGGACCGGCGGCAAAGACGGTGCCGATCTCGTCGGGGATCTCGACAACCCGCCCGGCACTGTCGGTGACGCTGCGGGCCTGCGCCGGAAGGGCAGACAGCGCCAGAAGCCCCAACAACGCCAGCACCCATTGCAGAGGCGCCGCGCCGCCCGCCAAGGCCCCGACGCATCCCGTCTGCCGTCCCTTGCGCATCCTGTCCCCCCGATGATCATGACCCTTCCCGGCAAAGTTTTAGGAAACTTCGCCGCAAAAGCCAGCCTGATCTGTGTCGCGCCCTGCATGGCTCAGGGCATTCCCGCGCCGCGAATGACGGCGCCTCAGGCCTGCCAGCGGCCCTCGAACCCCTCGGGGATCATCAGGATGTCGCGGTCCAGCGTTTTCACGTCCCGCCGTCCGCACAGCGCCATCGACACGTCCAGCTCCTTGTGGATCACCTCCAGCGCGCGGGTCACGCCGGCCTCTCCCATGGCTCCCAGCCCATAGACATAGGCCCGCCCGATATAGGTGCCCTTGGCCCCCATCGCCAACGCCTTGAGCACGTCCTGCCCGGTGCGGATGCCGCTGTCGATATGCACCTCGATCTTGTCGCCCACCGCATCCAGGATCGCCGGCAGGGCGCGGATCGCGCTCAGCGCGCCATCCAGCTGCCGCCCCCCGTGGTTCGACACGATGATCGCATCCGCCCCGACATTCAGCGCCTCGCGCGCATCGCGTGGATCCATGATGCCCTTGATGATCAGCGGGCCGTCCCACATCTTGCGGAACTCCCGGATCCGATCCCAGTTGAGCGAGGGGTCGAACGCCTCGGAGGTCCATGTGCTCAGCGACGAGGGGTCCGTCACGCCCTTGGCATGGCCCACGATATTGCCGAAGAACCGCCGCTTGGTCCCCAGCATCCCCAGCCCCCAATGCACCTTGGTCATCATGTTGGCCACCGAGGCAGGCGTCAGCTTGGGTGGCGCGCTCAGCCCGTTCTTGAGGTCCTTGTGCCGCTGGCCCAGCACCTGCAGATCCACCGTGATCATCGCCGCCGAGCAGTTGGCCGCCTTCGCCCGGTCGAACAGGCGCTGCATGAAATCGTCGTCCTTCAGCGTGTAGACCTGCATCCAGAACGGCTTGTCGGTGTTCTCGGCCACATCCTCGATCGAACAGATCGACATGGTGGACAGCGTATAGGGCACCCCGAACTTGCCCGCCGCGCGCGCCGCCTTGATCTCGCCATCGGCATGCTGCATGCCGGTCAGCCCCACCGGCGCAAGACCCACCGGCATGGTGACATCCTGCCCGATCATCCGGCTGGCGGTGCTGCGCCCGTCCATGTCCACGGCCACCCTTTGCCGCAGGTAGATCTCCGAGAAGTCGGTGGTGTTCTCGCGAAAGGTCTGTTCGGTCCAACTGCCCGATTCCGCGTAATCGTAGAACATCTTCGGGACGCGGCGGTGATAGATGCGCTTGAGATCGGCAATCGATGTGATGACGGGCATGGCAGGGGCTCTCCGGGCAAACTGGTCAGGTTTGATTACCAGTCACTTTGCCCGCGCGCAATGTGCCCCGCCACGCCAAAAGCCCCGCCACGCCAAAAGCCCCGTCAGGCCAAAAGCCCCGTCAGGCCGAATGCGCCCCATCCGCCAGCCCCTTGACGAAGTCCAGCACTTCCGGAACCGGCACGCCCTGGGCCAGCTTGGCCACGATGGCCGATCCCACGACCGCGCCATCGGCCACGCCCGCGATCTCACGGCTGGTCTCGGGGCTGCGGATGCCGAAGCCCACGATCACCGGCAGATCGGTCTTGGCCTTGATCCGTGCCACTTCGGGGGCCACGTCCGCCGCCTGTGCCGCCGCCGCGCCGGTGATCCCGGTGATCGACACGTAATAGACGAAACCGCTGGTGTTCTGCAGCACCTTGGGCAGGCGCTTGTCATCGGTGGTGGGGGTGGCCAGCCGGATGAAGTTCAACCCGGCCTTCTGCGCAGGGATGCACAGCTCGTCATCCTCTTCGGGCGGCAGGTCCACCACGATCAGCCCGTCGATCCCCGCCGCCTTGGCATCGGCCAGGAACTTGTCCACACCGCGATTGTAGATCGGGTTGTAATAGCCCATCATCACGATCGGCGTGGTGTCGTCCTCCTTGCGGAACGCCGTCGCCATGGCCAGCGTCTTCTCCAGGGTCTGACCCCCGGCAAGCGCGCGCTGCCCGGCCAGCTGGATCGTCTCGCCATCGGCCATCGGATCGGTAAAGGGCATGCCCATCTCGATGATGTCCACACCCGCCCCCGGCAATCCCTTGATCAGCTCGAGCGAGGTGTCGTAATCCGGATCGCCCGCCATCACATAGGCCACGAAGGCTTTCTTTCCTGCGGCCTGAAGCTCGGCGAATTTGGCGTCGATGCGGGTCATTGCTCTATCCTGAATTTGGGTCGGACCGGGTTTGACCGAAAGCCGGGGCAAAATCAATGCCCAGCTTGACCTCGACCCGTCCCGCGCCCTACATGCGCGCAACTCGCAATCAGGAGGGGCCGGGCATGGGCTTCAAGATGGGGATCGTCGGACTGCCGAATGTGGGCAAGTCCACGCTGTTCAACGCGCTGACCAAGACGGCCGCGGCACAGGCCGCGAATTTCCCGTTCTGCACCATCGAACCCAATGTGGGCGAGGTGAACGTGCCGGACGCGCGCCTTGATACGCTGGCCCGGATCGGTGGCTCGGCCACGATCATTCCCACCCGGATGACCTTTGTGGATATCGCCGGTCTGGTGAAAGGCGCCTCCAAGGGCGAAGGCCTGGGCAACCAGTTCCTCGCCAATATCCGCGAGGTCGATGCCATCGCCCATGTGCTGCGCTGCTTCGAGGACGGGGATGTCACCCATGTCGAAGGCCGTGTCGATCCCGTCGCCGACGCCGAGGTGATCGAGACCGAATTGATGCTGGCCGATCTCGAATCGATCGAAAAGCGCCGTGCCGGTCTCGTGCGCAAGCTCAAGGGCGGCGACAAGGAGGCCGTCCTCCAAGAGCGTCTGCTCGCCGCCGCCCAGGCCGCCCTTGAAAACGGCCAGCCCGCCCGCACGGTCGAGGTCTCCGCCGAAGACGCCAAGGCCTGGAAAGGTCTCCAGCTTCTGACCACCAAGCCGATCCTCTATGTCTGCAATGTCGATGAGGGCAGCGCCGCCACCGGCAACGCTTTCTCGGCAGCGGTCGAAAAGATGGCCGCCGACCAGGGCGCGGCCTGCGTCGTGATCTCGGCCCGCATCGAGGAAGAGATCAGCCAGCTCGACACCGAAGAAGCCGAGATGTTCCTCGACGAGATGGGCCTGGCCGAAGCCGGCCTCGACCGGCTCATTCGCGCGGGCTACGATCTTCTGCATCTCGAAACCTATTTCACCGTCGGCCCGAAAGAGGCCCGCGCCTGGACCATTCCCGCAGGCACCTCCGCGCCCAAGGCCGCAGGCGTCATCCATGGTGATTTCGAAAAGGGGTTCATCCGCGCCGAAACCATCGCCTATGACGATTTCGTCGCCTGCAACGGCGAACAGGGCGCCAAGGAAGCCGGCAAGATGCGCGCCGAAGGCAAGGCCTATGTCGTCAAGGATGGCGACGTGCTGCACTTCCTGTTCAACAAGTGATCCGGCGTTTCGTACGGCGTTTCGGGCAGACCTTGCGAACGCCCTGTTAACCATGCCCCCGTCGGTCCCCGATACCGACGCGATACCGACGTGATACCGACGCGATGCCGAACGGTGTTTTTCGCCGTTAATCAACGGCTTGGCGGTGATTCGCCGCTCACCTCGCCAGCGCGTCGATCACCCCCCTGTCAGGAAAGCATGTCGGGCTGCGTCCGGTGGCCTCCTGCCAGCGCCCGATGGACCGCCGCGTCTTGAATCCCGGCAGCCCGTCCACGCCCCCCACATCATGCCCCAGCCCCTCCAGGGCCTGCTGCATCCTCGCGATATCCGACCGCATCAGCCGCCCCGGATCGCGCCAGCGCCCCTCGAAATCGCCCATGCCATAGGCGATCCGGTCGCCCACGTGACCCACGTAAAGCGCATAGAGATCGCTCATGTTGTAGTCCTTCAGCACGTAGAAATTGGGCGTGACGACAAAGGCCGGCCCGTGCCGCCCGGCCGGCATCATCAAAAAGCCTGTCTTGTTTTTTTCGTTTTCAGGGAAGGGTTTACCAGATACCCGCCGGATGCCCGCAGCGGCCCAATCGGCGATCCGTCGCCCCTGGTCCGGCCCCTCCAGCGCACATGAGACCCGGTCGGGGACCACCACCTCGAACCCCCAGTCTCGCCCCGCCTGCCAGCCATGCCGCGCCAGGTAAGTGGCGATCGACGCGATCGTGTCGGCCTCCGATGTCCAGATATCCGCGCGCCGGTCGCCATCTCCGTCCGTGGCATGCTCCAGGACGTTCGAGGGCATGAATTGCGGCTGCCCAAGCGCCCCGGCCCAACTGCTTTTCAGCGTCCCGGCAGGCGCGTAGCCGCGCTCCAGGATCTGCAGCGCCGCCACCAGCTCATCGGTGAAATAGGCCGCTCTTGTGCTCATAAATCCTTTCGTTGCAAGGACTTGAATGGCGTTGTGGGGGATCTTCGCCCGCCCGTATGCGCTTTCCCGGCCCCAGATCCCCAGCACGATCCGCCCCGGCACACCGGTCTTGCGCTCCGCCTCGGCCAGCGCCTTCGCGTGCCGCTGCGCCATCTGCCGCCCCACCGCCGTATCGCCGGCCAACCCTTTGAAATACCGTCCCGGCGCCCCGAACTCCGCCTGTCTCTGCGCTGTCGGAACCTGCGCCTTTTGCCCCGGCACAACCAGGTCCGGCAGCTCCCAATTCAGCCGCAGATCCTTGATCGCGCCATCGAAGGTGCGCCTCGAAACGCCTGTTCTTTGCGCCTCTGGCCAGATCGTCCTTTCCAGCCAGTTCTGGAACTGGCGCTCGATGTCCTGACGGTCCTGCGCCCCCGCCGGAAGCGCGAGGGCGATGGCCAGAACAAGGGAAAACATGTACCGTATCAATGCGTTGGCCTTTCATCGCCCAAGGTCTTCACACACTATGTTACGCCAGACCCCCTCTGTCTGGCCACACCCCTATCGGCCCGGCAGGCCCCTTGCTCCGGCGCTCCGGGCAGGTGCGTGCCTGCCTCGGGTGACGGTGTTTGCCCAAGACGGTTCACCAGCGCCGCACCAATCTCCACCATATGTCGGTTTCCTGAAATTTCGCCTTGTAAACAGTGTCACCGCCCGGCTATACGCGTCGGCGGAGACGTGGCCGAGTGGTCGAAGGCGCTCCCCTGCTAAGGGAGTAGGCGGGAAACCGTCTCGAGGGTTCGAATCCCTTCGTCTCCGCCATTTACCCGAGTGCTGAAAGCGCAAGGGCGTCACTACCCTGCACCGCATCCACCTGCATAGGAATCCAGCGCCTTATTCGCCTGATTTCAGGGGCTTAGCGTCCCGAGACGGGTGCCCGTCTTTGCTCAGTCATCCACGTAAATTACGCGGTTTGTCGGGCCTAGCCGCGGGTGAAATAGTCCAGCGACCGCCGCAGATCATCGCCTTTGTATCCCCGGCCTATGAACACAATCTGATTTTGACGTTGAGCCGCCTCGGGCGGCAGCAATTCAGGCGGCTGCACGGACTTTCGCACCGCTTGCAACAGCAATGGACCGGCGGGCGTGTCGAAGACACCCTTGACGCGGACCAGGTCATCGCCGCGCGCGTATATAAGTGCTGACAGCCAAATGGAAAATGTGGCCCAGTCCACATCGTCCGGGATGTCGATTTTCGTGGGTTGGATCGGCTCTCCACCATCCGAGATCCGGGGCAGATCATAAGGTGGTACCGCCGGCAAGTCTGGCAAGGCGAAAGGCTCGCCCTTCACGGCAGCCTCGATCCTGGCCGCGGGATTGAGATGGCGGACGGTTGCCACGACAGTGGCCAGCCCGGCATCGGGAACAGTGTCCACCTTGGTCAAGATAATGCGGTCGGCCGCTTCGATCTGCGCGCGTCCCAAATGCTCGGTGCGCAATTGTTCTTCTGCATTCATGGCGTCCACCAGTACGATGATCTCGGCCACGCGGATATGATGCACAAGCACGCTGTCTTGCTGGATGGCATCCAGGATCGCGGCAGGATCGGCTAGACCGCTCGTTTCGAGGACAATCTGGGCAGTCTGCCGGTCTTCGGACTTGTGTCGGCTATGGGCATCGCAAAGCGCTTGAAGAGCGATGACAAGATCATCCTTGCCAGTGCAGCAGGCACATCCGCCTGACAACATCGTCACGCCTGCGGATTGTGATGCCAGCAAAGTGTCATCGACCGGAGTTTCGGCAGCTTCATTAATGAGAATATGGGCCTTGCCGAAGGCACCTTCGTAAAGCTGATGGCGCAGCCAGGTTGTCTTGCCGGAGCCAAGGTAACCACCAAGAATGGTCAGCCGAAGACGGCCATCTTCGGGCGGCGCGATCATGAGTTGGGTTCGGCCGCGGTGGTGAACCGGGGATCAAGCGGATCGATGGGGTGGCCCAATTGCTGTGCGGCGTCCTGCCATACGGCTTCAAGATCAGGCAGCAATGTCGTGCGACCTGAAAAGGAAGACAGCGCAAAGCCCGGCCCATGCCCGGGGGGGCGCGCCTTGAAGCCATAGCCATTCAGCAATCTGTTCAGGATCTGGGCACGGCGTATTTGCAGCCTTAACCTTTCGCCGGCGTTGTCCACACCTGCGTCGGTCCAGTGGCCAGGGCGTGTCGGGAAACCGCATGCATTGCACATCTGAACACCTCATCGAATTGCTGACGGGGCAGCGCGCGTGGCGCTGCCCCTTTGCCATTTCATATCACTTCAGGACGCTTGTCGCTGTCGAACGGGAAGCGCTGGCGGAAGTCGTCTGCAATGGTGTTGAAATCCACCCATTCGACGCCGGAATGCGTGTTGATATACTCGATCAGACGCTCGAGCATCAGCAGAACCTGTGGACGGCCTGCAACGTCCGGGTGAATGGTGATCGGGAAAACGCCGTAGTCCATTTCACGATAGACCCAGTCGAACTGATCCTTCCACATCTGCTCGATATCACGTGGGCTGACAAAGCCGTGGCTGTTGGGCGCGTTCTTGATGAACATCATGGGCGGAAGATCGTCCACATACCAGTTTGCGCCGATGTCCACGAGGTCGATCTCCTTGCCGTGCTTGAGCGGGTGCATCCACTCACCGGCGGTTTTGGAATAATCGATCACATTCCATTCATCGCCGACACGGGCATAGAATGGCTGGAAATCACGGTAGCTTTGGCTGTGATCGTAGGAAAATCCGTACTTGCCCAACAGTGATGCGGTCACGTTGGACATTTCCCACCACGGTGCGACATAGCCCTTCGGGGCTTCGCCGGTGAGCTTCTTGATCAGTTCGATGGACTTGACCAGAACTTCCTCTTCCTGGGCAGGGGTCATCGCAACAGGATTTTCATGCAGATAGCCATGTGCGCCAATCTCGTGTCCCGCTTCGACGATCATGTCCATCTCTTTCGGAAATGTCTCAATCGAATGGCCCGGGATGAAGAACGACGTCCGCATCTCGTATTTCTTGAACAGGCGCAGCAGGCGCGGCACGCCGACTTCGGTCGCGAAGATGCCGCGCTGGATGTCGTTGGGTGAATCCCCCCCGCCATAAGAGCCGATCTGGCCCGCGACAGAGTCGATATCCGTGCCGAAGGCACAGTAGATTTTCTTGGTCATTTTGGGTCTCCTCTTCTTTGTTTCAGTCGATGTCAGCGCGGCACTAGCCGCGGATGATCTCTTCGTATCTCAGAGCGGTGGCCAGCAGGTCTGTGTCTTGACCGGTCGGGGCTGACAGCAGGAAGCCCGTCGGCATGCCATCGGCATCGGTGCCGTTGGGAATCGACACACCACACCAATCAAGGAAATTGCCCAGAGAGGTGTTGCGCAGCGTCAGGCCGTTGTGGCGAAAGAAAACCTCCTGATCCGCTTCGAGCGGCCCGATCTCCATGGCGGTGGTGGCAGTGGTCGGGCACAGCACGATTGACCGGCCTATTCTGGCCGCTGTCGAAGCCATCATGCGGGTCCGGGCCTGTTGCAGTATCAGAACGTCAACCGCGCTCATACTCTCGGCCAGCCTGATGCGGCGCACGACGCGGGCATCCATTTGCGCGGCTGCAGGGCCGCGCACCCGTTCGCGATGCAGTGCAAGCGCTTCCGCACCAGCCAGAAAACCGTGCTCGGCGATCAGGTCGGTCAGTTCCGATAGCTCGGGAAGCGAGATGCGCTTGATCCTTGCGCCTTCAGTCTCCAGCCTGTCCACGGTGGCGTTGAAATTGGCCGCGACCGTTGGCGCAAGCCCGTCCAGCAAGATTTCGTCCGGAATGACGAAGGACAATCCATCGACATCCACGGACTGTGCCTCGGGGGTGTCTTTGCCGCGCAGGACCGCATCGAACAAGGCGCAATCGGCAACTGTGTGTGCCAGTGGCCCGATCGTATCGAGGGACTTGGCCAGTGGATAGACCCCGTCCATGGGATAGCGGCCCGAAGATGTCTTGTAGCCCACCACGCCGTTGAAAGAGGCTGGGATACGGACCGAGCCGCCCGTATCCGTACCTATCGAGATAGGGACGATCCCGGCCGAAACGACCACGCCGGAGCCCGAGGATGACCCGCCCGGGCTGCGTCTTTGACCGGTGGGGGCATGCACATTGCAGGGCGTGCCGTAATGTGGGTTGAGACCGATACCCGAAAAGGCGAATTCCGTCATGTTGACGGTACCGGTGGTGATCATCCCGGCCCTGTGGGCTGTGGCGATAACCGGAGCGTCGGCCTCAGCGGGCGCATCTGTTCTGGTGACAACTGCTCCTGCGGTGGTCACGCGGCCTTTCAGGTCAAAAAGATCCTTCCACGCCACAGGCACACCATCCAATGGTCCTGCCGGCAAGCCCGACTGGAAACGCAAGCGCGACGCCTCGGCCTCGGCCATCGCGCGATCGCGGGTCGTTTCTATATAGATTGCGGTGTCGCCGTGCTGTTCCAGACGGTCATAGACCTCTTCGGTCAGCGTCACGGGGTCAAGTGCCCCCGAGCGCAGCCCATCTGACATCTGCTGTGCGGTTCTGTAGGCCATCGAAATTGCCTTGCCCCTAGTTGTCGATCACGGTGGCATTGGAAGGATCCCACGCGACAAAGGCGTTAGACCCGGCCTTGAGGCGGTCGCGGTACTTGTCCACATGCCCTTCGACATTGATCTGATTGCCATCCGCGAAGCGCACGATCATATGCATGATATGGCCGACGATTTGCAGCTTCTCGATGGTGCAGCTGATGGCGTTCGAGCCAAATTGCGCGCGCATTTCGTCTTCCGGCACGTCGGCGGGCACAAGATCCACGGCCTCGGCGGGCAGGATGATGCTCATATCGCGGCCTTCCTGGACATCGACGCCCGCGCGGTTCGCACCGGTCAGATGGCCAAAGGCTGTTTGCAGGATCACATTTCCATCTTCCTGGCCCACGACGGTTCCCGGCAATATTGTGTTCGAGCCAATGAAGCGGGCGACGAACTGGCTGCAGGGGCGTGTGTAGAGCTCGCGTGGGGGGCTGATCTGTTCGATGCGGCCCGCGTTCATCACGACAATCCGGTCGGACAGTGCCAGGGCCTCGGATTGCGCATGTGTCACGAAGACAAAGGTGATCCCGAGGTCGCGTTGCAGCAGTTTCAATTCGTTCTGGATGCTCTTGCGCAGGTTCGCATCTAGCGCGCCAAGGGGTTCATCCAGCAGAAGGATGTCCGGTTCGACAACCAATGAGCGCGCAAGGGCGATCCGCTGACGCTGGCCACCCGACAGCCGCGCCGTCGGCATGTCCGCAATCGCACTCAGGCCCAGCTTTTCGAGGATCTCATCAACCTTGCGATTGGCTTGCTCGCGCGGCATGTTCTTGACCTCGAGGCCGAACATCACATTCTGGCGCACGTTCATGTGCGGGAAAAGCGCATAGTTCTGAAAGATCATCGAGGTGGGACGCTTCTCGGGAAGCTGGTCATTGACCCGCTTGCCGCGGATCATCAGATCGCCTGACGTGATCGTTTCAAACCCGGAAATCATCCGAAGGGTCGTGGATTTACCACAGCCGGAAGGGCCCAGGAATGCTATGAATTCCCCTTTCTCGACATCCAGATTGAAGTCGATGACGGCCGGCGTTCCATTGTCATAGGTCTTGTAGACATTTGTGAGCTGAAGATCATAGGCCAAGGGAAATGCGTCCTGTTCCTGGGAAAAGGGAAGGGGGGTTCAGCCGGCGGACCGGCTGAACCAGTGTCGATTTATGCAGAGAGGAATTCGTCCCACTTCTGGATAAGCAGGTCGTACTCATCGGGCCACTGGTGCCAGTAGGCCACGTTGGCGGCGCGCTCTTCGAGGGATCCGCCATCGCGCAGATCGCCTTCCTTGATGCCACGCTCGGTTGCACCAACCCATGGCTTGCCTTCATACCAGAAGGCATATTTGTCAGGATCCATGACGTTTTTGACGTTCGTCGTGGGCGAATAGTAGCCCTGCTCGGACACGGCGATCGCAGGCGGGCCGGACAGCCAGTAGTCGGCATAGGCTGCAACGGCCTCGAGGTTCGGCGACGTCTTGAGCGGGGCGACACCGATCGACCAGCCGCGATAACCGCTTTTCATGGTCGCATAGGAACACTCGACGCCTTGTGCCTTCACGGCCATCACTGCGGGCTGCCATGCGTCTGCAATGACCATCTCGCCGGATGCCAGCAGGTTCACCAGTTCGCCGAAGTCGCCCCAAAGTGCGCGGAACTGTCCTTCTTTCTTCTTGGAGATCAGGAACTTGGCAGCTTCCTCGATGGCAGCGGCATCCGGGTTTCCGGGGTTTGACACCTCGAGCAGGTTCAGTTCGTTCATCGCCAGGACGGCTTGACCGAAGGCGATCAGCGGGTCCACGTTCAGGCCGGTCTTGCCCTTGAATTTCGGATCGAAGAGCGATGACCAGTTGGAGGCTTCTTCCGCATCCACCAGATCGGGACGATAGCCGATGGAGTCATAGTTGTAGACCGTCGGCACCATGTTCAGCCGCGTCTGGCTTTCATCCTCCCAAATCTGGCCGACAATCTGCTGATTGAGCGCCCAACGGTCGGACGGTGTGGTGAAGGTTTCGCGAATACCCGCCCAGTTCGTCAGGTCCGAAGCTGCAACAGGCGCAAGCTTGTCCGTGGCCACCATCGCCGCAAGGCGCTCGCCGATGATTTCCCAGCAGTCATACGCATCCGAGCCGGAAAGGATTTCGGTTTGGGTGTTGGGGAAGATATCCGCCTTGCCGCTCACCGAGCCGACGCCGGATTTTTCCTTGAAGTCGTTCAGGATGCGTTCCTGGACGGTCACCGAAAGACCAACGGTCCGTAACTCCTGGCTGGCCAGGTTCGCCGCGAATGCCTGCTGTGCGCCCAGGAAGGGCATTCCGCCCGCCGCGAGCGCTGCAGAGCCTGCCGTGGCTTTCAGAAAGTTCCGTCTTGAGAAATTTGAGTGTGTCACTTTTCTTCTCCATGTTGAGGTCGTTTCGTCTTTGGAAATTGGGAAGTCTTCCTTCCCTTCCGTGTTCAGTAGCGCCCGACCATAAGCCCACCATCCACGGTAATAACCTGACCTGTCAGATATCTCGCGGCATCGGACGCGAGGAACGTCACGACATCCGCAATGTCATCCGGCAGGCCAATGCGACCAAGCGGAACGATATCGCCCACTGTTTTGGCTCCCTCGGGTCCAAGGGAGTGTTTCTCTGACAAAAGCTGAGCCGTTCGGATATATCCCGGCGCGACACCATTCACCCGAACGCCGTTCCGGCCCAGTTCAACCGCGAGGCCGCGGACCAGACCGACCACCCCGGCCTTGGCGGCCGAGTAATGCACATGCTCATCCCAGCCATAGGCGACGCCCATGATCGACGAAAGGCAGACGACCGAACCCTTGCCGCGTGCTTTCATGCCTGGCACGGCAGGCCGGATAACGCGAAGCATCCCTTTGAGGTCGATATCAAAGGTGTGATCCCATTTCTCGTCCGTCAGTTGTTCCAGTGGAACTCGGTGCGCGATGCCGGCATTGGCCACGATCGTGTCTATCCGGCCAAAGCGGGTTTCGATGTCCTTTACCACCGCATTGGCACGATCGGTGTCGCGCACATCGAGATGCTGGAACTCCGCCTCGCCTCCGGCTTTGCGGATCTCCTGCACGACGCTGCGGCCTTCGTCCTCGAGAATGTCGGTGGCGATCACATGATCACCGCGCGCGGCAAGAGCCTTGGCAGTGGCACGCCCTATGCCGATACCGGCGCCCGTGATCAGAGCAACTGATTTCATAGCATTACGTCTCCCGAATTTGGTGAAAGCGTCTGGCCGACATAGATGCGCGCCGCGTCGGAACACAGAAATGCAACCGTTTCTGCGACATCTTCGGGTTCCCCAAAGTGGCCCAAGGGGAGTTCGGCGGCTTTTGCTGCACGCCATTCTTCGGAAAGTGCGCGCACCAAAGGTGTATTGATCGGACCGGGAGCGACAGCGTTGACGCGCACCCCTTGGGTTGACACCTCGCGGGCCAGCGCCTTGGTCATCCCGATTATCCCGGCCTTCGCTGCGGAATAATGAACCAACTCGATCCCGCCGATCTGGCCAAGTTGCGAGGCCATGTTGACCACGCATCCAGATTTCCGGGCCAGCATGTGGGGCAGGACCGCGCGGGTGCACAGGAACGTGCCGCGCAGATGGACGGAAATCATGCGATCGAAATCCGCAGGCTCCAGATCGACGAAGCGCGATTGGTGCACATGGCCTGCGTTGTTGACGAGGTGGGTCGGCGCACCGAATTCGGCAACACATGTCTCGAGCATGCGGGTAACGTCCTGCTCGTTCGAGACATCGCCTTGCACCGCAAGCCCACCGATCTTTGCGGCGGCCTCGTTCGCGGCGTCGGCATTGTAGTCATTGACGACGACATTGTAGCCCAGCCCAGCAAGCTTTGTGGCAACCGCAAGGCCGATCCCTGATCCTGCGCCAGTGACGATGACCGTATTCATGCGATATCTTCCTGCATGGCCATCTTCTTCGCGCGCCGGACGCTCAGGCCCATCAAGATGCCGTAGACCGCCAGAAGCGCGAATGAAAACAGTGTTGTCATCACCCCGAAGGCAAAGATGTTCGGGTGGATCTCGACCGAGAAGGTGCCGTAAATCGCAAGCGGCAACGTCTGGTCGCGCCCCGAAGCGAACAGCGTGCGCGGGAATTCATCAAAGCTGAGCGTGAAGGCGAAAAGCATGGCCGACAGAACGCCCGGAAAGATCAACGGAAACGTCACCTTGCGGAACGTCGTGATGGGCGAAACGCCAAGCGACCAGGACGCCTCCTCGACGGAGCCATCGAAGCGGTTGAGGATCGCCAGCATCACAAGAAAGGCGAATGGGAACGTATAGACCACATGCGCCAGGAAAGCCGTGCTCCACCAGTGGCGCTCGATACCGACCACGTTATTGGCCAGCAGCGATGTGCCAAGGCCGGTGAGAACACCCGGAACCATCATCCCGAGAACAATCAGGTAGAAGACCACGCCAGCGCCCCGGAACCGTTTGCGGAAGGCCTGCGCGGCCATAACGCCAAGAACAGTCGCCGTGACCATCGTCATGAAGGCCAGTGTAAGCGAGCGAACAAGAGCTTCACCAACCGGCAACGGGGCAATGCGTGACGGCGGTGTCAGCCCGAAAAGATGCTGGTACCAGTAAGTCGACCATTCGATGATGGGAAACTGTGGTCCCCCTTCGGGTCCCTGCTGAAAGGACAGTATGCTCAGCACGATGAACGGACCGTAGAGAAACAGGATGAACAGACCGACATAGACGGCGAGGATCGGTTTGAGGATCTTGGATTCCATCGCTTAAATCTCCCGCTTCAGATCGACGATGCGCAGAAATCCTGCCACCACGATGCCCAGCAGGATTGTCAGGATCACCCCGACAACCGATGCCATGGCCCATTTCAGCGATCCCACCTGGGTCACGATGATATTGCCCAGAAGGTTCACCTTTCTTCCGGACAGGGCGCCCGATGTTGCGAATTCGCCCAGGACCATCACGCTGACGAAGATGGCGCCGACCACGACACCGGGCAGGCTGAGTGGAAAGATGATCTTCCAGAAGATCCGTCCGAAACCTGCACCCAGGTCGCGGGCAGCTTCGATGATGTTGCGATCGATCCGGCCCAGCATGAAGGCGATGGGCCCCACCATGAAGACGACATAGATTTGTGTCATCCCGATGATGACCGAAAGTTCGGAAAACAGAAGAACCTCGATCGGCGTGTCTATAAGACCAACTTTCTGCAGGATGATGTTTATCGCACCTTCCTTGCCCAACATGGGGCGCCAGGCCAGTACCCGGATCAGGAACGAGGTCCAGAAGGGGATCACGCACAGCACCAGCAAGACAGTTGCAACCGTCTTGCTCTTGACCATCAAGCCCACGTAGAGCGCAGCGGGATATCCTATGATGAAGGTCAGGGTAAGAACGATCAGCCACAGCCGGATCGTGGTCCAGAGTGCGCCGACATAGGCCTCCGAGGCGAAGAAGTTCCGCCAACTGTCCAGCGTGAGTGTCGAATTTATCGCGAAGGTCGTCTGCGTCCAGAACGAGACGTAAACGATCATCATGATCGGTGCGACCAGGAACAGGATCATCCAAACGACGCCGGGAGCAAGCAGTTGGAACGTTGTTGCCTTCTGCCGTTTGCCAATTGCCGCACTCATTGTGCTGCCTCCTTGCCAAATACGATCGCCTGCGCGGGATCCCATGAAAGAATGTAATTCTGCCCTACGCTCAGATTGCGTGGCTCGCCCAGGCTGAGGTGATGATCGACCTCGACTGTCTTGTGGTCTGCGGTTTCAAACAGAAATATGATCGAGGATCCGAGATATTCGCTCGCGAGGTAACGGACAGGCAGCGCTGGCCCGGGCAGTTCCGATGAATCCGCGTCGAATATCCGTGTCCGGTCGTACCGGATCGCATAGACATCGGTGTCGTTTGCACGAACAGAAGACACGGGTGCTGCTCCGAAGGGGCCATGGAAGCGGCCATCTTTCAGAGTTCCCTCGAAAAGATTGAATCGATTCAGAAACAGCGCGACATCCGAAATGATCGGACGGTCATAAATCGCATCCGGCGTGTCGTATTGCACGATCCGGCCGGCATCCAGAACCGCCACCCGGTCGCCCATCGCCAGAGCTTCGGTTTCGCTTCCCGTTACGTGAAGGAAGGTCACATCGAGCCTTTCGCGAATGGTCCGCAGTTCCGTCTGCATTCTTTCGCGCAAGTTGGCGTCCAGTGCGCCAAGCGGCTCGTCCAGCAGCACCAGTTTCGGCTGCATCACGAGTGAGCGCGCCAGTGCAACACGCTGCTTCTGCCCGCCAGATATCTGATCCGGGTTCCTGTCTTCCAGACCAGCAAGACCGACCATGTCGATTGAAGCCCTGACGCGATCGATGATCTCTGCGTCCGGGACTTTGATCGCGCCATTCCGCAAGCCGAAGGCGACGTTCTCGAAAATGGTCAAGTGTGGGAAAAGTGCGAAATTCTGAAAGACAAAGCCTATACCGCGCTCATGAGCGGGCAGATCGGTGATGTCACGACCCTGAAACCAGATACGGCCCGTATCCGGAGCTTCAAATCCGGCGATCACGCGCAGGAGTGAGGTCTTGCCCGACCCCGATGGCCCCAGCAGCGCGATGTAGCTGTTGTCCTCAGCTACGAAATCTATGCCGTTGAGCGCGGTCAGATTGCCATATCTGCGCGTCACTCCCTCCAGCCGGAAAATGGGGTCGCTTTGCGTCATAAAGCCCTCTTTCGGTTGTGAACCCAAGCAACTCAGCCGCCGCACGGCCTGTTTCCAGAGTGCTGCGACATGGCCTGAACACAAAATGTATATCGTATGAAATGACTAATTGGGGCTTGTGGCAAGAGCCATCTTTTCCCGAATAGTTTGCGAATATCGCGGAGTATTCCTAAAATATTTAGAAAACTCGTGCGTTTCACAGAAAAAATAAACGGATATCGCGTTCTAAATCCATTTTTAAACTCGGTTCAGGTATTTGGGGATCGATTCGCTTTCGGGTATCAGCGCCACGATCTTGAGCCTTGCCAAACTCTTGTACGACAATATGCGCAAATGTTCTTTCAAATATTCAGTCGAGGCGCTTGTCTGTCGTGATCCGATCAGATGAAAAAGGGCGCCGTACTGATCGAGGGCGACCGTATCTACCGGCAAACCCAGGTCGCTGAGCGCCTTGTCCATTGCAGACAACAGCAAGCGATTGTTGTCGATGATTTCCACCAGAGTACTGTTGGGGGCCTTGCGAAGACAGTATCGCATCAGCGCATCCTCCAGTTCGGCCGCGTCCTTTGCTTTGCCGCTCTCGATCTGCTGGCAGATCCGGTTGATCTGGGAATAGTCGATGAAATCGGTTGCCATCCGCAGGGCTTCCGGTTCCATGAAGCCGCGAAGCTCGAATTTCTCTCGCAGGGTCCGGGCGGTCAGTGGCCCGGCAAGCCAATGAGAGGTTGCCCCCTTTCGGATCAACCCCCGTTCATTCAGGCGGCTCAGGACATCTCGGGCGACGGTTCGGCTGACCCCGAGATGGTTTGCCAGTTCGGTTTCGACCACCCGGAATTCACCGAATATCTGGCAGGCCGCAATTTCCGCTTCGACCTTGTCATAGACCCGGAGCCATGTCCCCCGCACTGCCAGGGCCGAGCGCGACGCAGGGGGGATGTCGAAATCGAAATCCTCCAGGGGCTTCCGGATCGGTTTCAGGTTGGCCGAAGGTTGTCCGACCAGATAGCCGCGTCCCCGGAACCGGTGTATCAACCCCTCGGCGTTCAGCATTCGCAGTGACGCCTGCACCGGAGCGCGGCTGGTTTGCATCAGCTTTGCGATCGGGCCTTCGATCAGAACAAACCCATCGGGCAGGCGTCCCGACACGATGTTGTATCGCAAGACCCGGCTGATGGTTTCGTAAAGAGGCTCCTGTTCAAGGCTTTTGGGTTTTGCGGTCATTGCCCGGATGCTCCGAGGCTTGTTATGAACCGGTTCCAGGCGCGCGCCGCATAATTGTATTCGTCCATCACCGTATTCCACAACGCGATCCGACTGACACGTTCGCGGTAGGCTCCGCCTGCGCGGCGTCGACCCGCTCGAACAACGATCCTGCCATCAGGCCCTTTCAGGTCGCAGCGTGCGATCTCTCCTTCATACCAATAGCCCCATTCCTCAGGGCTCAGGTATTCGCGAACGCCATCGGCATTCGTCATGTAATGCCCCTGACGCGCCATAACCGCCCCCGCCGGACCAGACAGCCACCAGTTCAGATACTCATAGGCGATATCCAGCTGGCTACCCGAAAGGTGTCGCGCGAGTGAGGCGCCACCGTGCCAGGCGCGATACCCTTCGCGTGGCACGCTTTCGCAGAAGACGCCCTGCATATGACCAAGATTGCCGTAAGAGGGGGACCACATGCTTTGCACCGATACCCGGTCCGCACGCACCAACGCTTCGGCCTGGTCGGGAGACACCCAACTGCCCACAAAGAACCCTTGTTGACGCAGTGTTTCCAGCAGGGCCATAAGGCTGTCGATCTCGTCAACGGTCATGTTGCCGATATCCTCGAACGTCAGGTCTCCGTTCGACTCGGCGGCCAGAGCCACGTCATAGATTCCGATCGCGGGTTCATCCACCAGGGCGATCCGCCCGCGCGCACGGCGGTCCAGCAACCATGCCCAACTCGAGCCCTCGGGTCCCTCATCCCCGAAAAGGCGGCGGTCGAAACCGAAACTGTCGACGTTATGGGCTGTTGGCAACATGCTGATCAGCGGCATGGGTTGCTGGCCCAATGTACCATCCGGCTGAACATAGAGCTTCCGCACCGGGGCGTCTCCATGGCCCTGCCAGGTATATTTGCTGATGCCACCCGTCTTGGCGAGGTCGCCGATTTTATCCCATTGGAGAATGCGCCGCGTGTCGATCGGCTGCAGCGCGCCCCAATACCAGACGATATCCAGATTATGAAAGCATTGCTCATAGATGTCGTAGTTCGAGGGATCCATGGCCGCCCGGTGCTGGCAGGTCAGGAAGTCAAGGGATTCATGCTGGATTTCGAAGCCAAGGTCCGCCTCGGCCATCTGGCGCACTTGCTCCAGCAAAGTGACATCGGTACCGCGTATGCGCAGGACCCGCCGTTTCACCTGGGCAGGTGCCGCTGGTTTTTGCGAATGACGCAGGTCGGCATGCATCGGCGCGGTTTTCCCAATTCAAACGTACCGGACATCGGCACAAGACGTGCAACATGAGGCCCCAAAGGCGCCCGCTGTGCAAGTCCGCATCGCGCCCTTCGGAGTGCCAGCTTGGGGCATCCTTCGGCGTTCCTGGCGCATGGGCCAGGTGAATTGCAAGTCGCTGCACTCCGGATCCCCAGAGATGAGGACACCAAACTTTTGTGCGCAAATCACCTATTTTGCCTTGTGGCTTGGGGTAAGCTTTATCCTAAGATGACAAGGCCGGTATTTGCGATAAGCCGTCCGACAGGAGGAAAGGATGTTTTTTTCTACCGACCACGGAAGTGCCATCGACAAGAACAAGGTCTGGTCGCGTACGATCTCGGAAACCTATTTCCCGCTCTCGGTTGAATGCCGGGACGCCGCGCGTTTCAGGGGCTCTTTGAAGTCGTGGGGGCTTGGTGTGATGGGCCTCTCCGAGATGGAATGCGACGGCGTCATGTACCGCCGCAACAAGAGCCATTTCCAGGAGGAAAAGGACAACAGTCTGCTGATCACGATCCCTCATGTATCCGAGGTGCGTTTCCATCAGGCGTCACGCCATACGCGCTGTGCGCCAGGTGGTTTTCTGGTCGAACAGGGCGACATGCCATATGAATTCTCTCATAGCCAGCGCAACAAACTTTGGGTGCTGAAGGTGCCCACTGCCAGTGTGCAGTCGCGCGTCGGGCCGACGGAACGACTGTGCGCCCTTACATTTGATGCGCGCTCCGGGATCGGATCCTATTTCGTCGGCGCCGTGCGTAACACGATCGAAAGCATTGAAGTCATCAATGACGCGGCACGTGAAATGGCCGGACAACATCTGCTCGATCTTCTGTGCCTTTCCATGCGCAGCGATGATCGCATTCTCGACAGTTCCGTGTCGACGATCCGTGCCGCCCATCTCCAGCGGGCCGAGCAGTTCATTCGTGACAACCTGTCCAACCCCAATCTGGGGCCGCAAATGGTGGCCGAGTCCTGCGGCATATCTCTGCGGTATCTGCAGGGGTTGTTTGCCGAAAACGAGTGTTCTGTTGCGGGCTATATCCGTGACAGGCGGCTGACCCGCTGTCACGAGACGCTGGAGATGGTGCACGACACCTCCACCATGGCCCAGATTGCGCAGAAATGGGGATTTTACGATCAGGCCCAGTTCTGCAAGCACTACCGCGCCAAGTTCGGTTGCACGCCCACGGAGACACGCAAGCACAGGCGTTCGGCGGCATGCGTCCAACCCGTCGTGTGACCCAAGTTTCCATGAACGTCCTGCACGCTTTGTTTTGCAGGCGAAAGGTTTCGCCTGTCGCGCGTTCAGCAGGTGTGAAAAAGGATAGGAAAAACTGATGACAAAAACGAGAGTTGCAGTAGATGTCGGGGGGACGTTCACCGACGTTTGTATCATGGACGAAGAGACCGGGCAGATCCGGATCGAAAAGACGCCGTCCACCCCCGATGATCCCATGCGTGCCATCCTGACTGGCGTGTCGGATGCCAAGGTAAGCCTCTCCGACGTCACCATGTTTTCACACGGGACCACGGTGGCCACGAATGCGCTGATCACACGTAAGTTGCCGCGCGCGGCCATGGTCTGTACCGAAGGGTTCCGCGATGTCGTCGAGATCCGCCGCTCGAACAAGGAAGACCTGTGGGACACCTACAAGGACGTCGCCAAACCCTACATTCCGCGAAGGGACCGTCTGACCGTCAAGGAACGCGTGGATGCTGCTGGAAAGATCATCCAGGAGCTTGATGAGGATGAGGCGCGTCGCGTCGCCGAGATCCTGAAAAAGCGTAACGTAAAGGCGGTCGCCGTCTGCTTTATCAACTCGTATGTCAACAGCACGAACGAAGTGCGCATGCGGGCGATCCTGCGCGAGGTGATGCCGGATGTGCACATCTCGATATCGTCAGACATCATGCCCGAAATATTCGAGCACGAGCGCTTCTCCACAACGATGGTCAATGCCGTCGTGTCGCCCGTGGTGGTCGATTATGTTTCCCGCCTCAGCGACAAGCTGACGGATGGTGGATACAATCGGGATCTTCTTTTGCTGCACTCGGGCGGCGGGGTTATGACACCTGCCAGCGTCAAGGATTTCGCGGCGCGTCTTGCCGGGTCCGGCATCGCGGCGGGTGCCATTGCCAGCCGTTTCATCGGCAATCTTTGCGGCTATGAGAACTCGATCGGCTTCGACATGGGCGGGACCAGCACCGACGTGTCGCTGACCTATCGCGGCGAATCCACGGTGACCAAGGACTGGTATATCGAATATGGCTACCCGATCCGGTTTCCCAGCATCGAGGTTCTGACAATCGGGGCCGGTGGGGGATCTCTGGCCTGGAAGGACGAGGGGGGATCTCTGCGCAACGGGCCGCAATCCGCCGGAGCCTATCCGGGGCCTGCCTGCTATTCCAACGGCAACGAGGTGGCGACCAACAGCGATGCCAATGTTGTCTTGGGTCGACTAGGGCATAGTCTTGCTGGCGGTGACATCACTCTTGATCCCGCATTGGCCGAAAAGGCTGTGCGCGAGACCGTCGCAGAACCTTTCGGCATGGAACTTCACGAGGCGGCCGAGGCGATCATCGACGTGGCCAATGCCAATATGGCCAACGCTGTGCGCCTCCTTTCGATCAGCCGCGGACATGACCCGCGGGATTTCGCGCTGATCGCCTTTGGCGGTGCGGGTGCCCTGCACGGTGCTGCGGTGGCAAAAGAGCTGTCCATTCCGGTCGTGATCGTGCCGCCCAACCCGGGCGTCACCTCGGCAATGGGATGCCTGCTGGTCGATATCCAGCACGACTTTTCCGACAGTTTCATGGCGGATGCAGCGACCACGACACCGGAAGACCTGGAAGCTGCCTTTTCAAGGATCGAGAAAGAGGCAGTGGCACGGTTGCGCCACGAAGGTGTCGCGCCCGAAGACACCGTCCTGCAACGCTCGATCGAGATGATGTATCAAGGACAGTGGCGGTCGCTTTCCGTATCGGCTCCGTCCCCGATCACAAGCACGAAGGACCTCGTGCAGGGCTTTCACAACGAGCATGAGCGCGAATACAATTTCCGCCGTGAGGACGCACCCGTCAGTATCTTCCGTGTTGGCGTCAAGGCGACCGGCGTCGTGCAGAAGGCCAAGCTTCCGTCCTTCGAGGTCGTCAAGCACGCACCCGAACCATCAGGCACCCGCGCGGTTTGGTTCAAGGGCGAAAAATGTGAGGCCGCGATCTATGACCGCGCCAAGATGAAGGCGGGTGCTGAATTTACCGGGCCCGCGATTGTCGAGCAGATCGACTCGACAGTTGTCGTGCCGCCCAAGGCCATGGCCAAGGTCGACCAATACATGAACATTCTTATTCGCGTGAAGGACTGAGGTATGAACAGCACAACCAATCAGGAACTGGACCCGGTCACATTCGAGGTTCTCAAGAACTCTTTCATTACCTCGGTCGACCAGATGGCCGAGCAGATGCTGCGGACTTGCTATTCCTTCGTGATCTACAATCGTGATTTCTCGAACGGTCTGCATGACGCCGAAGGCAACTGCGTTGCGCAGGGCAATTCGGACATCGCGGTGCATGTCGGAACCTTGCACTATACCTGCAAGGACGTGATCCGCGTTTTCGAAGGCGACATGTATCCCGGCGATGTCTATGCGATCAACGATCCATATGCAGGCGGTACCCACTTCAGCGACGTGCGCCTGATCCGCCCGATCTTCGACGAAGAACAGCTGATCGGCTTCTCGCAGTCCAACGGGCATTGGTCCGATCTGGATGGCTCTGTTCCGGGGTCGTTCAACGTCGCGGCGCACGAGATGTTCGGCGAAGCGGTGCGGATCACACCTGTTCGGCTGTTTCACAAGGGCAGGTTCTGTTCCGATGTGGCGAATATGATCGCCGCCAATACGCGCGATCCCGCATCGATCATCGGGGACATCCATTCACAGGCCCAGGCGACACAGGTGGCCGAACGCGAGCTTCAGCGACTGGTGGCCAAATATGGACGCGATCAAGTCACCCAAGGCATGGGCGCAGTGCAGGACTATGTCGAACGCGCGGTGCGTCAGCGCATATCGGATTTGCCCGACGGCACCTGGGAGGCGGTGGATTATATCGACCGTGATCCGGGTGCTGGCGAGGGGATGATCCCGATCCACATCAAGATGACAATCAAGGGCGACCGGATCGTTTATGATTTCGAGGGCAGCCACCCGACCATCTCGTCGATCTACAATTCTGCGCATGGCGCGACGTTTTCTGCCGTGGTCGCCGGGATGAAGACATTTTTCCCGGACTTGCCGCTCAACAGCGGGTTTTACCGCATGGTCGAGGTCAAGGCACCCAAGAACAGCGTCGTAAGCGCGGAATGGCCCGTTGCCGTGACAGGCTTCCTGATGCCGTTCGAAAAGATCATGAACGCGATTTTCGAAATGTGGTCACAGATCATGCCGGAGCGCGCCATCGCCTGTGCTTTCAACCTCGAATACTTGCTCGCTGGCGGGAATGATCTGCGCAAGCCCGACAAACCCATCTACATGTTTTACGAGTGGTTGCCCGGTGGCTGGGGTGGGCGCAACGGCAAGGATGGTAGCGACGTGACAACCGCCTGTTTCGGTACCGGCTTGATGTCTCAGCCCTCGGAAGGCAACGAACGCGTGAACCCGACGCGCGCCGATGAATTCCAGATCAAGCAGGACAGTCCTGGCCCGGGCAAATGGCGTGGTGGCGCTGGTGTGATAAAGGCGTCGACATTGCTCGAAGCCGAAAACACGGTCATTTCCTATATTTGCGACCGGGAGCGCGCCGTTGTCTGGGGCGTCGAAGGTGGCTTGCCGTCGATGCCGCACGGTCTGATGATCGAGCACGCCGACACTGGCGAGGAAAAGTGGCTGGGTTCCGTGTTCTCGAATTACAAGATCAAGAGTGGCGACAGGTTCACGCGGCCCACCGCAGGGGGCGGTGGCTATGGCGACCCACTGGAACGCGATCCGGAACGTGTCCGTCAGGATGTGATTGACGAATATGTTTCGGTCAAGCGGGCGGAACTCGACTATGGCGTGGTGATCAAGGTGATTGACGCCGATATGCTGGACTACGAGATCGACGAGGCCGCGACCGAAAAGGCTCGCGCGCATATCCGCCAAAACCGCGTGGGCTGGGCTCGGATGGACCCCGAGATCGTGTCTCGGATGTATCAGAACGGCGAAATCGACGAGTTGGACGCGGTTCGCAGATATGCGGTCATCCTGGACTGGGGGACAGGCGAGATCATGGAGAACTCGACGCGGCAGTTCCGGGAGAGCTTTGAGAAACGTTCAGTCGCATGTTGGAGCTGACATTGTCATGGCCCGGCATGTCCTGCCGGGCCATGTGCTTCGGAAACGGCTTTCCAAGAAGCCTCGTCCGTGATGTGCCCCTGGGGACCAAAAGCGTTTCAATCGTTGCTCGCGTTCCGCCTGCCGCTGATGCCTCAGGTTAAAGGCGGAACGCTTTAGACACCTGCTTTGGTCAGTTTGTGCCGTCTTCCTTCGTCGTAAATGGCCGACAGCAGCCCGCTATCCACCAGCCCTTGCAGAAGCCTGTGCGCTATCGCGGTCAAGCAGGTCGGCCTTGCATGCCACCGCCGAAAGCGTGACTCCCGTGGCATTTCTCTCGGAACATGTCACTTTCCTTCGGCGCGGCCTGTGCTCCAGCCGGTCATGCAGATCATCATGAAATCTTGTCGGAACGGTACGGCGCGGGCCGGTTCGGCCCATGCCGGATCAGCTGCGATCCTCGAGGATCATGTCGCTGGCCTTCTCTCCGATCATGATCGCCGGCGCATTTGTATTGCCCGACACGATCCGCGGCATGATCGAACAATCCGCCACCCGCAGCCCATCGATGCCGCGCACACGTAGCCGTGGATCGACGACCGCCGCGTCATCCACCCCCATCCGACAGGTGCCGGTCGGATGATAGATCGTGGTCGAGTTGCGCCTGATCCAGTCGAGCGCGCCCGCATCATCCTCGGCGCTGCCGGGGGCCGGGCTATGGCTGGTGGCAATCTTTTCGGCAAGCGGGCTGTGGCTGGCGATGCTTCGCGCGATATTGACCCCGTCGATCATCGTGCGCCTGTCGGTTTCCGTCGCCAGATAATTCGGGCGTATCGCCGGATGGGCCGTCGGGTCGCTGCTGCGCAGGCGGATTTCACCAGTACTTTCAGGCCGAAGCTGGCACACCGACATCGTGAAGGCCGAGAACGGGTGCACCCCCTCGCCGGGGCTATCGGCCGACCATGGCTGGATATGGAACTGGATGTCGGGCGTGTCCAGTTCGGGCCGTGTGCGCAGGAAGCCAAAGGCCAGGCTCGCGGCCATCGCCATCGGCCCGGTGCGCCGCGTGGCATATTCCAGCGCGATCAGCCCCTTGCGCAGGATCGAGCGCACCTCGTCATTCAGGGTCGGTTCATTGCAGCGATAGACCAGCCGCGCCTGCAGGTGATCCTGCAGGTTGCGGCCCACCTGGTTGCGCTCCAGATGCACCCTGATCCCAAGCTCCTCCAGGTGCGCGCCCTCTCCGATCCCCGACAACATCAGGATCTGGGGCGAGCCGATCGCCCCGGCTGACAGGATGATCTCGCGCCTTGCGCGCACCTGCCGGCGCGTGCCGCGCGCGTCCCGCAGCTGCACGCCATGGGCATGGCTCCCTTCGATCAGCACGGCCTCGGTCAAGGTGCGGGTCCGGATGGTCAGGTTCGGACGGGCCTTCACCTCTCGGGTCAGGAAAGCCGCCGCCGCCGAACAGCGCCGGCCGTTCCTTGCGGTCAACTGGAAATACCCGACCCCCTCCTGATCGCCATCGTTGCAGTCGGGGTTGAACGGATAGCCCGCCGCTTGCGCAGCCGCGATCCAGGCATCGCAGATCGGGCGTGACAGCCGCATGTCGCTGACCGACAAGGGCCCGCCCGCCCCATGGGCAGGGCTGGCGCCGCGCGCCTGATCCTGCGACCGTTTGAACAGCGGCAGCACATCATCCCAACCCCAGCCGGTATTGCCGGCCTGTGCCCAGCCGTCATAATCCTGCGGCTGCCCCCGCACATAGAGCAGCCCGTTGAGCGAGGACGATCCGCCCAGCACCTTGCCACGCGGCCAGGCCAGGGACCGCCCCGCCAGCCCGTCTTCCTCATCCGTGCGATAACACCAGTCCACCGCCGGATCATGCATGGTCTTGAAATAGCCGACGGGGATGTGAATCCACGGGTTCCTGTCCGCGCCTCCGGCTTCGACCAGCAGCACGCGGTTGCCGGGATCGGCACTCAGTCGGTTGGCCAGCACGCAGCCCGCCGAACCGGCGCCGATCACGATGTAATCATACTCCTCCGCGGTGCCCGTCATCCTGCGGTGGCCCCGCGAGTGACCTCAGGCAGCGGCCGCCTGCAACCAGCGGCCGCACCTGTCATGATGGTGATCATGCCGCCGCCTCTGGCGCCTTTTTATGGCGCGTGACGAAGGCAAAGGCACATATCGGCAGGAACAGGGCGGCTTGCGCCACGAAGAAGATATTTCCCTGATCCGTCATCCCGAGGAAGCCGCAGAAGGCCGCAAGCCCCACCGTCCAGCGCTCCCATGCCCTCAGGGTTCTGAAGACATAGCCGTAACAGGCGATGGACACCGAGGTCTGGATGATCAGCACCTCCAGCAAGGGCGGAACCACGGCCCATGTCATGTTGGGGAAGGTCATCAACTCGGGCGAGAACACGAAGGCGAAGGGGATGATGAACGTCGTCATCGCGATCTTCATCGACTCCCCGGCTGTTTTCAGGAATGCGGCATCCGCCAATTTCGCCGCCGCCAGCACACTGACGGCGATCGGTGGCGTCAGGGTCGAGAACACCGCGAAGTAGAAGACGAAGAAATGCGCCTGCAGAGGTGGCACACCAATCTGTTGCATGAACGGCACCAGCGCCAATGCCACGATCAGATAGGCCACCGGGGTCGGCAGGCCCATACCCAGCACCAGTGACACGCACATCGCGCCCAACAACAAGAGCAGCTGGCTGTCCGGCAGATACTGCACCAGCACCGCACCCAAACGGCCCGACAGGTTCGTCGTCAGCATCACCTGTCCCAAGGGCCCGACCGCAATCAACAGCAGCGACAGGATGGCGACGAGGTAGAAGCCTTCTTCAAGCGCACTGTAAAGCCGGGGCCATTTCGGACGATACTTGCCCTGCAGCATCGCAAGGCCAAGTGCGATGATGATCCCCCACAGCCCCGCGATCGCGGGCGAGCGATAGCCAAGCAGCAGCCACAGGACGACGCCGAACGATATGACGAAGGTCGGCAGCAGCCGGACGATCATCTCGCGGTCGACCTTTTCGGTCAGTTTGGGAAGCTCGTGGCGGCGCGCATAGACGACGATCGCGATCCCCACGCCGACCAGGTAGAGCAGCCCCGGGATCATCGCCGACAGGGCGACATCGATATAGGGCAGGTTCAGGAAACTGGCGATGATGAAGGCCGCCAGCCCCAGGATCGGCGGCATGATCTGCCCCGCTGTTGACGCCGTCGCCTCAATGGCGCCCGCCATTGGCCCGCTATAGCCGTAACGCTTCATCATCGGGATGGTCAGGCGCCCGGTCAGCACCACGTTGGACACAGCCTGCCCCATGATCGAGCTGACGATGCCCGACCCGATCAACGCGGGGCCGGCGGCCCCACCGGGCAGCTTGCGGCCCGTCGATTTGCCGACCTCCAGAACCATGTCCAGCATGCCGACACCCAGAAGGATCGCGGCATAGATGATCAGGAAATAGATCGCGTCGGCGGCCACCTGCGCCAGGTAGTAGAACCCCTGGTTCGTTCCCAGGCCGATATAGTTCATGACGAATTCCGGCGAATATTGCGGGGTCATGAACAGGGGGTTCTCGATCTTGTGCCCAAGGAAGAAATACGCGATCGCGACCGCCACGACCGATGTCAGCAACCAGCCCCAATGTATGAAGGTCAGCATCAGGATCGAGATGGTCATCATCCAGCCGAAAATCATGTCGGTCTCGTTGAAGAACGGCTGTGACACCTCGAGCTGTTGGGCATTCAGCCGCACATACCCCATCGCGACCGTGGCCATCACCAGCGCCACGACCGCGAACACCATGCGCGGCCAGAAGAAGGGGCGGATGGGCCGGATCATGTCGGTTTCCGGGTCCGCTATACCCAGCTTTTCATCACACAGGTTACGTACCGCCAAAAGGCCGGTCATCATCACGATACCAAGAATGAAATTCGAGTAATGTTCTGAAGAGTTGCTCGTGAATCCGAATGCGGCGAAGCCGATATAGATGGTCATTGACACGCCGATCAGCAAAAACGGTATGTCTGTCGCTTTACGCAGAGTCTTCCAGGCCATGGAACGTATCCCAGTCGGTTTGCTTGAATGTGAAGCTGAAAAGCCAGGTGCCGCGATGCGCGAGACTGCGGGTCGGCCTGCCTTGCTCGGGACGGGCCGGCCGGTCCCGCAGGATCGGCCGGCCATGCCAGTTTGACGTATCGCCTAGAGGTCGACGATCAGTTGACTTCCGGATAGGTCATTGGCTCGCATTTCTTGGTCAGGTCCCACCAGCCAAGCTCTTTGTAGGCGCGGATTGCACCGGGATGGGTGTTCTCCTCGGACAGACCACAGGTCATCAGCTCGGGGTTCCAGATGTTCCAGAGCGCGTGCAGCTCTTTCATCTTGGGTCCGATCTCGGCCACGGCCTTGACCAGCTTGTAGGCGGTCTCTTCGCTGAAATCCGCGTGCGCGGCCTTGTAGGCGCGGTTGAACCCGACACCCAGGGGCTCGTCCTGATGCGGCAGCGTGTTGGGCGGCAGTGTCACGTGAATCCAGGTGGCGTCGAATTTTTCGTTGAGTTTGTCGACGATTTCCTTGGTCACGCCCAGGTAGCAGATCTTCTTGCCTGTCGCTTCAAGCTGGCGCACCGGGCCGGGGATGAGGAAGTTGGTCAGCGTCGGCTCGGCGCCGATCGGTGTCACTGCGGCATCCGTCGCACCGTCGATCAGCTGCTGTGTCAACTGGCCGGGTGTCATGTGGCGAATATCGGCATTGTCGGGGGTGATCCCGTAGCCATGTTCCAGGAACAGCCGGCTGAACACGCCCCAGTCCGACTGACCGCGCAGGCCAAGCGAGATCCGCTTGCCTTTCAGGTCCGCCATCGTCTTGAGCGAGCAGTCGAAGGTCGCCAGGAACTTGCCCTGACCCCACCATGCCTCACCGTAAAGCAGTTTCCACGGAACCTGCACCGGCTCGGGCAGGAATTCCGCCATCGATCCCTGACCACCCTGGTACGCGACCTGGATCAGGGTGTCCTCCGTCGCAAATACCGAGGTTTTCTGTTTCGATTCGTTCAGCGCCATTTCCCGGATGTTGTAATTGTAGCCCGGTGTCTCCTGCGGCAGGATCATGACCTCGGACTGCGCCTGAATCAGCTGGTTCATCAGGATCGTGTCACCGGCCATGGGGCCGCAGCCAAACGGGCAAAGCAGAACGGGCACGGCCTCTACCGCATGCGCGGCACGGTCGCCGCCGACCATGGCAGTCAGGCTTGTTACGGCGGCAAGCGCCAGGGTCTTCATCTTGAATCGTTGCATATGTTCCTCCCATAGGACTGTGCAATGTGGCGCCTTGTGCCGTCTGGCAATTGACGCATTCTCATTATGCAAGACAATAGATATCACTTGCTGGACGAATTGTCATCAGCGCGATAGGCTCGGGTCAAGAATTTTACCTACCGGAGGGGGGCATGGCGGGACCGCAGGACAATCCGATCGAGGTTGCGGGGCGCTGCTATCTTGTCGCCGGTGCTGCCGGCGGCTTGGCAAGACCCCTGGTCGCGGCGCTTCTGGGGCGTGGCGCACGCCTGATCCTCATGGACACGGATGTTGCCGGCCTTGATGGCATGATCTTGGGCCACGGCACTGAGAACGCCGTGTCCTTCGTCGGGGACATCACCGACCAAGCCGCGCTCCAGGCTGCCGTGCAACTGGGGCAGACCCGTTTCGGGCGTCTCGATGGCGGGCTCAACGCGGCCGGGCTGCTGCCGATCGCGGCCTCTGACAGCATGGAGGCCGACCTGTTCCGCCGCTGCATAGACGTGAACCTGACCGGTGCCTTTCTGTTCAGCCAGGCGCTTGCACCGGCATTGCGCGCCGTCGGAGGTGGGCGAATCGTGCATATCGCCTCCGTCTCCAGCATGGTCTCCAACCCCGCATACGCGGCCTATGCGGGCTCAAAGGGCGGGCTGGCCCAGGTGGTGCGGGTTCTGGGTCGCGAATGGGCGCCCGATGGGATCACGGTCAATGCCATCGGACCGGCCCTGACCGAAACCACCCTGACCCGCGACTACCTGTCGAACGACGCGTTCCGCGCCAAGGCGATCAGCGACATACCCATGGGGCGGCTCGGGCTGGCCGAGGATCTTGTCGGGCTGATGTTGCTGTTGTTCGGGCCGGGTGGCGGGTTCATGACCGGACAGACGATCTATGTGGATGGAGGGCGTACCCTTGTCTGAGACCCCGGCACGACATGGCCTGTCCGCCCTTCGGCAGGCGGCGATCCACGCCACACACCCCGAGGCGCTGGCCGATCTCATCCATATCGCCGCCGCGCAGGGCGAAGACCGGATCGCGGCCTGGGAGGTGCTGGACCACACCGCGATCATCGACCAGGCCTACCGCCTGATGGCGCGCCCCGACTGGCAGGATCTGCCGCTGGCGGGGGTCGCCGTCGGGGTGAAGGATATTTTCGACACCGCCGATTTCGTGACGGCCTACGGCTCGCCCATTTATGCAGGCAACCGCCCGGCGCAGGATGCTGCGGCCGTCGCCGCCCTTCGCGCGGCAGGCGCCATCCTGCCCGGCAAGACGGTGACCACGGAATTCGCCTATTGGAAGGCCGGCAAGACGCGCAATCCCCATGATCCGGATCGCAGCCCCGGTGGCTCTTCTGCGGGGTCCGCCGCCGCCGTCAGCGCGGGCATGGTGCCATTGGCCATCGGCTCGCAAACCGCCGCCTCCACGATCCGGCCCGCCGCCTATTGCGGGATCGTCGGCTTCAAGCCCAGCCTCCACCGCATCAGCCTTGCCGGCGTCAAGGGATTGGCCGGCTCGATGGATACGGCCGGGTGTTTCGCCCGGACCGTTGAGGATGTCGCGCTTCTGGCCAGCGTGCTGGCCGGGCGTCCCGATTGGCGTGATCCTGCCGCATCCGGGGCGCCCCCGCCACGCTTGCACCTTGCCATCGCGCCCGAGTGGGACCAGGCCGCGCCCTGGATGCGCGCCGCCATCGACGGGATCGCCGATGCCTTGGCCGGGGCGGGGGCCATGGTGACAAGGGCCGCCGCCCCGGCGGCCTTTGCCCCCCTCGCGCAGGTTCAGGCCCGTCTGATGGCCGCCGAAGCCGCCCGCGATCTTGCGCCCGAGGCATATGCGCATCACGACAGCCTCAGCGAACCCCTGCGGGCGCTCATCGCGGCCGGGCAACAGATGTCCCCCGAACAGCAGGAGGCCGATTACGTCGCCAGGGACGCGGCCCTGGCGCAGTTGGATGCGCTGTTCGCGGGCGCTGATATCCTCGTCGCACCCAGTGCGCTCGATGAAGCGCCGCGCTTTGACGACGGCACCGGCAGCCCCGATCTCTGCCGTGCCTGGACCTTGCTGGGACTGCCCTCGATCACCCTGCCAGCCGGGCTTGGCCCATCCGGTCTGCCCATGGGGCTTCAGCTTGCGGGTTTGCCGGGCCGGGATCGCGCGCTTTTGCAGGCTGCCAGTTGGGTCGCCCCGCAGCTGGCACCGGACCGGCGCCATGCAGCCGCTTGACCACCTCATCCAATGGCTGCAGCCGTTGCCCCCGCCGGTGTCGCTGCTGGTGATCGTTCTTGTCACCATCGTCGGCGGCGTGATGCGGGGCTTTACCGGCTTTGGCGCGGCGATGGTCATCATTCCCGTCGTCGCCCTGGTGACCTTGCCGCGTGATGCGGTGGTCTACCATGCCCTGATCGAGATCCCGACCGCCTTGCAGCTTTTGCCCGACGGGCTGCGTCACGCCCGGCGCTCGACGGTCCTGCCGATGATGCTGGGCCTGGTTCTCGCCGTCCCGGTCGGCATGCTGATGCTGGTCTCGCTGCCGCCCGATCCGATGCGCGTGGCGATGTCCGTCGCGGTGCTGGGCCTTGTCGTGTTCATGTGGGCGGGCGTGCGCCTGCCGCCCCCTCGGGGCAACTGGGCGGGCATATTGGGCGGCACGGCAGGTGGCATTCTGCAAGGCAGCGCCGGCGTCGGTGGTCCGCCCATCGCCGCCGCCCTGATGGCCCGGCGCGATCCCGCAGGCGAGACCCGTGGCAACGTGCTGGTCATGATGGCGCTGATCATTCTGGTGTCGATCCCCGCGCAATACGCCTATGATCTCTTCACCCGCGAGGTTCTGATCCTCGGCGTGATCATGGCGCCGGCCTATGTGGTCTCCACGATCCTCGGTACCTGGCTCTTTCGCCGGACCGGCGGGCGCAATTACTGTGCGATAGCCCTCGGGATCCTTGCCATGACCGCGATCGGAACGCTTGTCGCGTCGGTGCTGTGACCGGCGGCCGCTCAGTCGATCACGAACAAGGGCTGGCCATACTCGACCATCTCGCCATCGCTCGCCAGGATCGCCCGGACCGTTCCGGCGCGCGTCGACTCGATCGTCGTGAACAGCTTCATGACCTCGATGATGCACAGCGGGGTGCCGATCTCGACATCTGCGCCCACGCTGACGAATTCGGCCTCGTCCGGCGAGGGGCGGCTGTAGAAGGTGCCCACCATCGGGGCCACGACCTGGTTGCCGCTCGCCGGTGCCGTTGACGCCGCTGCTGATGGGTGCGCCGGCGCCTCAGGCGCAGGGGCAGGGGCAGGTGCCGGGGCAGGGGCCGCCGCGACCTGGGCCTGGGCCGGTTCCGACGCGCCCTTGCGGCGGATCAGGATCTTCGCGCCCTCCAGCTCAAGCGAAACTTCGTCGCAATTGCTGCTGTCCACGATTTTCACGATTTCGGCAACGTCGCTGTAGCTGAGCGTCATGGGATCCTCATTCTTCCTTTGAAGGGGTGTCTTGCGCGGTGTGGAACGTCTTGGCAAAGCTGTGCGCCGCTTCTTTCATGCGCGGCACGAAGCCCAGCATCTGGTTCAGCGTCATGCGCGCTTCGGGGGCGGACACGGCGATACAGCCAAGACAGTTGCCGGCTGCGTCCACAACCGGTACGGCCACGCAGACAACGCCATGCATGAACTCCTGGTTGTCGGTTCCGATCCCGTCGATGCGCACCTGCCGAATGGCGTCGATCAGCTTGTCGGGCGTCGTGATCGTGGAGTCCGTGTAAGCGGTCAGGGGGCGCGCTTCGACGATGGCGCGCAGATCGCGGTCGGACTGGAAGCTCAGCATCAGCTTGCCGATGGCCGTACAATGCGAGGGCACCCGGCTTCCGGCGGCAAATCGCAAGCCAAGCGGCCACTTGGATTCGACCCGGTCCAGATAGATCACTTCCGATCCCGACAGGATGCCGTAGTTGCAGGTCTCTCCGGTTTCGGCGACGATTTCCTGCAAGATCGAGTGCCGCAGGGATCTGGGGGCCGATGTCACCAGCGCCCGTTGCGACAGGATGATCAGGCGCGGACCCTCGATGAACCCGTTATCGGCGGCGTCGCGTTCAAGGAACTCCATTTCCACCAGCATGTTCACCACGCGGTGCGTCGTCGGCTTGGTCAGTCCGGTGATACGGATCATTTCGGAAATTGAAATCGGCCTCGAGCTGCGGGCGATCAACTCCAGGATCATGAACGCCTTGCCGGTCACGCCCAGCTCGGCCAGCTGGTCCCGCCGGTTCGCCTCGATCCCGTCCTCGATCAGCGGATCATCCGGATCTTCATTGGTAAAAAGGTTAACAACTGGCGCCCGCTTCGACTCGTTCTTCATTCTCCAATCCTCTGCTGTGCAATGAGGCCGCCGCCCGGCTCTGTCCACCGTAGGGTACTATGGCCTCTTGCAGAACGGAAATCAATCATCCTATACTTATTTCGAAACGATATGTACTTTATTACGAGACGCGGGCCAAGCGAGACCCGGCAGCCGGTGGGACAGGATCGCCATGAACCAGAGGTCGAATATCGGTTCCCAAATCGAAACCCGGCATGGCGCGGGCCTGTCGCGCGTGCTGATCGCCAATCGCGGTGAAATCGCCCTGCGGGCGGTTCGCGTCTGCCGCGCGAAGGGGCTGTCTTCCGTGGCGGTCTATTCCGAGGCCGATTCGGACGCGCCGCATGTCTGGGCGGCCGATCACAGCGTGTGCATAGGGCCGGCGGCCGCCACCAAAAGCTACCTGTCGCCCGCAGCGCTGGTGCATGTCGCCAGGATGACGGGATGCGATGCGGTCTATCCCGGATACGGGTTCCTGTCGGAAAACGCGGAATTCGCCGAATTATGCGCGCAGAACGGCCTCAAGTTCATCGGCCCTTCGGCGGATGCCATCCGCACCATGGGCGACAAGTCCCGCGCCCGCGAGGTGGCCTCCGGGCTCGGCGTGCCTGTGGTGCCCGGCTCTGACGGGGCCTTCACCGACCCCGCGGCTGCCGAAGCCGTGGCCGCCGATGTGGGCTTTCCGATGCTGCTCAAGGCGAAATCCGGTGGCGGTGGCCGGGGCATGCGGATCGTCCGCGAGCCCGAGACATTTCGCGCGCAGTTCCTTCAGGCCAGCCGCGAGGCCGAGGCCGCGTTCGGCGATGGCGGCGTCTATATCGAACGGTTCTTCGACGCGGTGCGCCACATCGAAATCCAGGTTATGGGCGATGGGCGCGGCGGTGCCGTGGCCTTTGACGAGCGTGATTGCAGCGTGCAGCGCCGCCACCAGAAACTGATCGAGGAATCGCCGTCCCCCGCCGTTGGTCCCGATCTGCGCGCCCGCCTGAAAGAGGCGGCGCTGAAACTGACCCAAGGGATCGCCTACGAAGGCGCCGGCACGATCGAATTCATCCTCGATGTCGCGTCGGGCGCATTCTTCTTCATCGAGATGAACACCCGCATCCAGGTGGAACACACCGTCACCGAAATGCGCATCGGCCATGACCTCATCGCGATGCAACTTGATATCGCGGGCGGTGCGCCGCTCGATCCGGCGCTGGCCGATCATGTGGGCCGCGGCCATGCGATCGAATTTCGCATCAATGCCGAAGATTGGAAAAACGGCTTCATGCCGTCGCCGGGCCGGCTGGACGAATGGCTGGTTCCGCAGGGCGAGGGCATCCGCCTTGATACCGCCGTCTATCGCGGCCAGCGGATTTCGCCGTTCTACGATTCGATGATCGCCAAGCTGATCGTCTGGGGTGACACCCGCGACACCGCCCTGGCCCGCGCCCGCGACGTGCTGGATGGTTGCCGGGTCAAGGGCGTCGAGACCACGATCGGGTTCCACAGGCAGCTGATCGACCACGAGGATTTTCTGCAAGACCGTGTGCATACAAGGTGGATCGAGAACGACATGTCTCTCGAGTCTCTGGGAGGAGCGTGATGAGTCGCGATATCAAATTCATCGACGTCACCTTGCGTGACGCGCATCAATGCCTGTGGGCCACCCGCATGACCACCGGCATGATGAAGGACATCGCGCCGTTTCTGGATCGTGCCGGGTTCGAGGCGATCGATCTGGTCGGCGGCGCCGTCTTCGATGTCTGCGTCCGCTTCCTGCGCGAGGACCCGTGGGAACGCATGCGCATCCTAAACACCTGGATCACCGAAACACCGCTCATCATCCATACGCGCGGCCAGAGCCTCTTTACCTTCGAATTCTTCGCCGACGACATCGTCGAACTGGCCGCCGAACGCTTTGCCGCCAACGGGATGCGCTATCACACGCCCTATGATCCCCTGAACGACATCCGCAACTTGCGGATTCCCGTGCAGGCCGCGCGCAATCTGGGCATCCATACGGTGCCGGGTCTGGTCTATACCTACAGCCCCGTTCACACGGATGAATATTACCGCAAGAAGGCCCTCGAGCTGGTCGAGATCGGCGTGGACGGTATCTTCATCAAGGATCCAAGCGGGCTTCTGACGCCCGAACGCGTCGCCACCCTCGTGCCCGCGATCAAATCCGCCATCGGCGATCTGCCGTTGCAACTGCATTCGCACTGCCTGTCGGGCCTGTCGCCCTATGTGGCCTTGCAGGCGGTCGAACATGGCATCGACGTGCTGCACACCGCCACCTCCACGCTGGCGCATGGCGCCTCGCACCCGCCCACCGAACGGGTGGTGGAAAACCTGCGCCGCCGCGGCCATTCGGCTGCGCTCGATCTCGATGCGATCCGCGAAGTGGCCGAGCGTCTGGACTACATCGCCAAGGTCGAAGGCAAGCCCACGGGCCAACCGCTCGAGTATGACGAGTTCCATTTTCACCATCAGGTCGCAGGCGGCATGATCTCGAACCTGCGGGTGCAGCTTGAAACCGTGGGCCTTGCCGACCGGATCACCGAAATCCTCGAAGAGGCAGGCCGCGTGCGCGCCGATCTGGGCTATCCCATCGTGGTCAGCCCCTTCGCGCAATATATCGTGACCCAGGCTGTCCTGAACGTCACCGCGATGGACAAGGGCGGTCAGCGATACGACAGCGTGCCCGACGAAATCCGCCTCTACGCGCGCGGCGGCTATGGCGAGATCGCGGGCAAGATCGATCCCAACCTCTATGACAAGCTGACCGGCGGCAAGCCGATCATCACCGAACGCGCCGGCGCCCTGATCGAACCGGCCATCGCGCGGCTGCGCAAGTCGCGCGGCCCCTTCGCCTCGGATGACGACCTGCTGCTCGCGGCCTTCTACGACGACACCCAGTACAGCGCGTTGAAACAGGCCGGCCCGATCGACACCGACTATCGGCTGGCCGGCACCCCGCTTTTGACGCTGCTCAAGGAAGTCGCCAAGCGCGACGACATCAAGACCTTCCATCTCAGTGTCAAACCGTGATCCCCGAGACCGGGGCAAGGACGACAGGACAGATCATGACCACACCCTGCATCATCACCACCGCGATCACCGGTGCCATCCCGCGCACCTCCGACTGTCCCGGCCTGCCGGTCGAACCGAACCGGCAGATCGAATCCACCCACGAGGCCTACGAGGCCGGATCGGCGCTCGTGCATATCCATGTACGCAACGATGACGAAAGCCCCAGCTCGGACCCCGACAAGTTCGCCCGCGTACAAGAAGGCGTGCTCAAGCACTGCCCCGGCATGATCATCCAGTTTTCCACCGGCGGGCGCGGGCGGGATCAGAACGCGCGTGGCGCGGCCCTCGAACATCGCCCCGACATGGCATCGCTCACCACCGGCTCGGTCAACTTTCCCAGGCAGATCTACGAAAACCCGCCCGAGTTCATCGACGGTCTCGCGCGCCGGATGCAAACCTATGACGTGAAGCCCGAGATCGAGGTGTTCGATGCGGCCATGCTCTACAACACCGCCGCGCTCATCAAGCGCGGGTTGATCGACGCTCCGGCCCATGTGCAATTCGTCATGGGCATTCCCAACGCCATGCCCGCACGCCGCCCGCTGCTCGAATTCCTGATTTCCGAGTTGCACGCGGTCCTGCCCGGCGCCACATGGGGCGCGGCAGGGATCGGCCGTCACCAGTTCGAGGTCAACAAATGGTGCCTTGAATTGGGCGGGCATTGCCGCACCGGGCTCGAGGACAACATCAAGTACGACCGGACCCGCGTCGCCACCAGCAACGCCGAGCTTGTCCAGAAGATCGTCGATATCGCGGGCGAGTATGATCGCCGCCCCGCCACCCCGTCCGAGGCCCGCCAGATCCTGAGCCTGCGTCCCGCCTGAGGCGCACCCGGCTTGGGCAATGCGCCCCGCCTGCGATGAGGCGGGGCGTTTTCTTGTCACGCCGGCGCGAACATCGCCTTGAAATCCTCGCGCAGCACGTTCTTTTGCACCTTGCCCATCGTGTTGCGGGGCAGGGCGTCCATCACCACCAGCTTGCGGGGATGCTTGAACCGCGCCAGCGATTGCTTGGCCGCTTCCATGATCGCGTCCAGATCGGGCTGCTCGTTCTTTTCGGGCACGATCACCCCCAGCACGGTTTCCCCGAAATCGGGATGCGGCACACCCACCACGGCGCTTTCCAGAACGCCGGGCTGCTCGTCCAGCAGCAACTCGATTTCCTTGGGATAGATGTTGTAACCGCCCGAGATGATCAGGTCCTTGTTGCGCCCGACGATATGGATATAGCCATCCTCGTCGATCTTCCCCAGGTCGCCGGTGATGAAGAACCCGTCTTCGCGCAGTTCGGCTGCGGTCTTCTCCGGCATCTGCCAATAGCCCTTGAACACGTTCGGCCCGCGCACCTCGATCTGGCCGATCTCGCCATCGGGCAGCGTTTTGCCGGTCTCGGGATCGGTGATCTTCAACTCCACCCCGGGCAGGGCAAATCCCACCGTGCCCGCGCGCCGTTCTCCGTCATAGGGGTTCGAGGTGTTCATGTTGGTTTCCGTCATCCCGTAGCGTTCAAGGATGCGGTGGCCGGTGCGCTCTTCGAACTGCACATGGGTTTCCGCCAGCAACGGCGCCGATCCCGAGATGAACAGACGCATGTGCTTGACCAGATCGCCGGTGAAGCGCGCATCATCCAGCAGCCGGGTATAGAAGGTCGGAACCCCCATCATCGACGTGGCTTTCGGCAGCCATGCGATCACCTCCTCGGCGTCGAATTTCGGCAGGAAGATCATCGCGCCCCCCACCGCAAGGATGATGTTGGTGGCCACGAATAGGCCGTGGGTGTGGAAGATCGGCAGCGCGTGCAGCAACACGTCCTCGCCGGTAAAGCGCCAGTGATCCACCAGCACCTCGGTGTTGGACAACAGGTTCTCATGGGTCAGCATCGCGCCCTTCGAACGCCCGGTCGTGCCTGACGTATAGAGAAACGCCGCTAGGTCATCCTTGCCGCGCGCCACCGTGTCGAACGTCTCGGGCTGGTCCGCGGCCTGCGCCATCAGGCTGCCGCTGCCATCTGCGTTCAGCGTCGCCACCTGCGCCGACAGCCCTTCGGCCATGGGTGCGATCGTGTCCGTCTTGGCCCCGTCGCACACGATCAACCGGGCGCCGCTATTCTCGATGAAATACGACAGCTCATCCACGGTATAGGCCGTGTTGAGCGGCAGGAAGATCAGCCCGGCCTGCACGCAAGCGGCATAAAGCGCCAGGGCCTGCGGGGACTTGGCCACCTGTGCCGCGACCCTGTCACCGGGCTTCAGCCCCATCGCCGTGATCGCGTTGGCGATCCGTGCGGCGGTGCCGAGGAACTCGGCATAGCTGATCGTGCCGCCATCGGGCAGATGCAGGAAGGGGGCGGTATTGCCGGCGTGTTTTCCGAACAGGTTGTCATAAAGCGTGTTTGCCATGGCTCACTTTTCCTTGGCTGGAAGCAGAGTTGCTGAATTGGCCAGCGATTTGACCTCGGATGTGGCGGCCACGCTGTTGGTGGCCGCGAATTGCTCGTGGTTCTGGGCGACCTTGGCCAGATCGTAAAGATAATTGACCATCGTGCCGCCCGATTTCGCCCGCCCATTGGCCGAGGTATCGGCATCCGCATGCACCGCATGCACGATCGCCCCGTTGCCCAAGTGGAACCGCGCGACGGGATCGACGGGCGCGCCGTTTTCGCGCTTGGCATGCAACAGGTAATGCGCCGCCAGCGCGCGCATCTGGTCGGGCGCGGCATCGCTCCAGGGCACGCCTTGCGCGTCCAGCCAGGCGCACAGCCCCGGGATCGGCGACAAGGTGACAAAGGTCTTCAGCCCGGGAAGTTCCGTCGCCAGGTCCGCGGCCACCTGCTTGATCAGCGAATTGCCGAACGAGATGCTGGCAAGCCCCGCCTGGCAATTCGAGATCGAGTAGAACACCGCCGTGTCGGCCTCTTCCTCGGGCAGCGTGTCGCGCGCCGGTGCCAGCAGCGCCTGCACCGATCCCGGAATACCCCGGGTCAGCGCCACCTCGACGAAAATCAGCGGCTCGTCCGGCATCGCGGGGTGGAAAAAGGCGAAACAGCGCCGGTCCTCCGGCTCCAGCCTGCGGCGCAGATCGTCCCAGCTGTCGATCGCGTGCACCGCCTCGTACTGGATGATCTTCTCCAGGATATGCGCCGGACTTTCCCAGTTAATCGGGCGCAACACCAGGAAGCCGCGATTGAACCAGGACGCGAACAGGTGCCGGAAATCCAGGTCCAGCGCTTCCATCTCGGGCGCCCCGCGCCCGAGCCGCAACAGGTCGGCGCGCATCTCCACCAGCGCACGCGTCGCACCCGGCACGCTGTTCAGCCTGCGGATCAACTCCTGCCGGCGCGGCTCGGCGGCGGCCATGTAGCTGCGATAGCTGGCCTTCGACGGCTCGGCCTCATAGGCATCCAGCGCGTTTCGCACCGCCTCGGGATCGATATTCATCGCCCCCGCCAGATGCTCGAAAAAGCCCAGCTTGTCGTCATCCTCCATCTCGGCGAAGCCCGACAGGATCTCGGTCGCCATGCTGGCCCCCGACACCTCGCCGGTGCTGCCGACCAGCTCATCCGCCAATTCGGTGATCGGCCGGGTGCCCCGGCGGCGCTGCGCGAAAGGGCGATAGCGCCGCTCGAAGACGGTGGACAGAAGATCGGCCAGCAGGGTCATTGTCCCGGACCCATGACTGCATCCGGCAGCCAGGTCGCCAGCCCCGGAAAGACGCACAGCAGGACGATCGCGATCACCATGCAGGCCACGTAGGGCAGGGACCCCTTGAGGATCGTCTTGAGCGAGATATCCGGCGCAATCCCGTTGATCACATAGAGGTTCAGGCCCACCGGCGGCGAAATCAGGCCGATCTCCATGTTGATCGTCAGGATCACCGCGAACCAGATCGGATCGAACCCCGCCGTGGTGATGATCGGCAGCAGGATCGGCGCCGCCATCAGGATCACCGCGACCGGCGGCAGGAAGAAGCCCGCAATCAGCAGGAAGACGTTGATCGCTCCCATCAGCACCCACCGGTTCACGTCAAGCGTGCCGATCCATTCGGCGATCGACTGGGTGATGAACAGCGACGACAGCATGTAGCTGAACACCCCTGCGGCGGCGATGATGAACAGGATCATCACCGATTCCTTGGTGCTGTCGCGCAGCACCACCCACAATTGGCGCGGGTCCCACAGCTTGTAGATGATCATCGCGATCAGCAGGCACATCAGCGCGCCCACGGCGGCGGTCTCGGACGGGGTCGCGATCCCGCCATACATGGCGTAAAGAACGCCGATGATGATCGCCACGAAGGGCAGCACGCGCGGCAGGATCTCGAATTTCTGTTTCCAGCTGTAGTTGCCCGCGGTCAGCACCTGGGCCGAGCCCGACTTCCACGTCGAATAGAGCGACCACGCCATGAACAGGCCCACCAGCAGCAGCCCCGGGATCACACCGGCCAGGAACAGCCGCCCGATCGAGGTTTCGGTCGCGATGCCGTAGACGATCATGGTGACCGATGGCGGGATCAGGATACCAAGCGTGCCGCCCGCCGCGATCGAGCCCGCCGCCACCGCGTCGGGATAGCCGCGCTTGCGCATCTCGGGGATGCCCATCTTGCCGATGGCGGCACAGGTCGCCGGGCTTGATCCCGACATCGCCGAGAACAGCGCGCAAGCGCCGAGGTTCGACACCACAAGTCCGCCCGGCACGCGCGTCAGCCAGCGCTCGAGCGCCTCGTAAAGATCTGCCCCCGCCCGGGTCGAGGCGATGGACGCCCCCATTATGATGAACATCGGGATCGACAGCAGCGCGAAATTGTTCAGCTTCCCGAACAGGATTTCCGGCATCAACTCCAACGACCGCAGCCCGTCGAAGGCAATCAGGAAACCCGCCGACACGATCAGCAGCCCGATGGCCACCGATACGCCGGAAAACAGCACGAAGATGGTGATGATGGCGACAAGCGCCCCAAGCAGAAGAGGATCCATCAGACGTTCTCCAGTCCAAAGGGTTTGTCGACCTTGATGATGACCGCCACCAGGTCGGCCACCAGCTGCAGCATCAGCAGCGCGAAACCGACGGGAATGGCAAGATAGGGTATCCACAGCCGCACACCCCAGACAGTGTCCGAGCGCCAGCCGCGATCCCAGGCGAAGTGCCAGTATTCAAAGCCGTAGAACAGCATCACACCCACGATCAGGATCGAGACGGACAGCGTGATGATGCATAGCACGTATCGGGCGCGCTGCGGCAGCGCGAGCGGGAAGAGATCGACATTCACATGGCCGCGCAACCGCTGCACATAGGGCAGGCCGATCAACGTGGCCGCCACCATCAGGTAGATCACGGCCTCGGTCTGCCACACGGTCGAGCCATTCAGAACGAAGCGGATGAAGATCATCTGGCAGGTGATCGCCACCGCCGCCACGATCATCCCGGCGGAACACCAGCCCGCCAGCGTGGAAATTCCGGCGACGATGCGCAGAAAAGGATTGTTCCCGGTCTGCGCTGCGGCAGCCGAACTTTGACCGGCCATGAAAGCCTCCCTTGAAACTCGGTGTGGTGTGTCTGTGAGCTGTCGTCTCAACGGCGCAGGCCATGCCGACCATGCCGTTGCCGTGGAAAAAGTATCCGGGGGCAACCCGTCGGGCCGCCCCCTTTGTCAGGTCATTCGACAGCCAGCGCCATGTCCAGCAGCGCCTGCCCGTCCGGCACTTCCTCGACAAACGCCTTGTAGGACGTTTCCTTGGCAAGCGCGCGCCAGGCTTCGAAGTCCTCCGGCGACATGGTCGCGATCTCGACGCCGGCGTTCTTGAACACCTCGACCGAGGCCGCATCCTGCTTCTTGGCCTCTTCCAGATAGAAGGCCTCCGCCTTTTCCGCAGCCGCCAGAAGCGCGTTCTGCTGCGCTTCGGTCAGGCCCTCGAAAGTGCTCTTGTTCATCAGAAGCGGCTGGTACATGAACCATAGCGCCACGTCGCCCGCAGGCGTATAGCAGGCGGCCTGCTCGTAGATGCGATAGGACACGAAGGACGACGACGAGGTGTTCGCGGCATCCAGAACGCCGGTCTGCATGGCGTTGTAGATTTCCGACGACGCCATCGACGCGATCGACGCACCGGCACCGGCCAGCATCTGTTCGAACGCCTTGCCGGCGGCGCGCATCTGCATGCCTTCGACATCGGCGGGCGAGGTGATGCACTTCTCCTTGCCGACGAAGCCGCCCGCAAGATAGCCATGGACCAGCACCATCACGTCATCTTCCGCCATCTTGGCTTCCAGCGCTTCCATGAAGGGGCTGTTGGACAGGCGCGCGGCGTGATCGTGGTTCTTCACCATGCCGGGCATCAGGGTCAGGTTGAACGCCGGCTGTTGTCCGCCAGCATAGCTCAGCGGCAGAACCGTCATGTCCAGCTGGCCACGGCTCAGCGGCTGGTACTGTTCGCGCGGCTTGAACAGCGATTTCGACCCGAAGATCTTGATGTCCAGGTCCACATTCGCGGCGGCCACTTCATCGGCCACGATCTGCGCGACCTGGTGGCGGACGTCCTTGTTGGACCACTGGTGGGACAGGCGCAGCTCGGTCGCATGGGCCAGCGCGGCCGTCGACACGAGTGCAGCTGCCGCCACGGCGGTTTTAAGCATTCTCTTCATGGTTCTCCTCCCAATGCATTGCCCCGGCAGGGCCGGGGATGTCGGTGCAGGTTACGTGCGGTGTGTTTTTCAAGTCAACCATTTTGTATACAAGACCGTTCATGTTGCATCTTGAAGGCAAGCTGATACACTCTCGTCCCATGGAGATGCGCCGCGCCGACCAGATCGCAGTCCAGCTCGAAGAGCTGATATTCGACGGGACATTCGTCGATGGCCAGCGCCTTGACGAGGTGCGCCTCGCCGAGCAGTTCGGCGTCTCCCGCACCCCACTTCGCGAAGCTCTTCAACGGCTTGCACTGTCGGGCATGGTCGAGATGATTCCCCGTCGCGGCGCCTTCGTCCAACAGCCCGGACCGGTCGAACTCATGGAAATGTTCGAAGTCATGGCCGAGCTCGAGGCCGCCTGCGGCCGCCTTGCCGCCATGCGCATCACCGACGGTGCCCTCAAGGATCTGCGCGCCGCCAACGCCAAATGCCTGGCGGCGGTCGAAGCCCGCGATGCCGACAGCTACTACACCGAAAACGAGCGTTTCCACCGAATCATCTACCGGCAATCCGGCAACGGGTTCCTCGAACAGGAAACCTCCAAGCTGCACAAACGCCTCAAACCGTTCCGGCGCAAGCAGCTCCGCTTTCGCGGGCGCATGGCGCAATCCATGGCCGAGCACGAGGCGATCGTCGCCGCCCTCGAAGAGGGCGACGCCGCGCGCGCCGAAGATACCCTGCGCAAGCATGTCGCCGTCCAGGGCGAGAAGTTCCACACCCTCATGGCCAGCCTCAAGCGCGCCGCCGAATAGGGCAGGGGTCTCCGCCCGCGCCCCCGCCTCAATGCGGCGTGGGAAACAGCGGCTCGCGCACGAACCGCTCGGGGTCAAGCGCGAAATCGTACATCTTCAGCCCGTCCCATTGCGGCTTGTAATGCTTGAACAGGCGCTTCTTGCGGCGTGTGTCATAGGTCACGGTCAACCCGCCCCGATGCTCCTGTCCGGCGCCAAAGGTCATCAGCGCGGTGATCTTCACCCGGCGCGCGGCCTCCATCATCACCTGGTGCAGGAAAATATGCTCCAGGTGGCCGTATTCGCCCACCGGGTTATGGGTGATGACGATATCCGGCTCGTAAAGCCGCAAGGTCGACACCGCCGTCTCAAGCAGCGCCGGATAAAGCCCATGGCTCTCCATCGGGCGCAGCAGCGACACGGGCGCCGCACCATCCTCGTTCCCTTGTGCGATGTACCGCCTCAGCCGCCGATAGGGCGCCTCCACCGCAAAGGGGTACTGGCTGCACGACACGCCCAGCTCGGCGCACAGGCTCTGCATGGCCCGCACGCGCGTCTGGCTGTCCTTGCGCCCCTTCATGGGCCGGAAGAAACAGACGACATTCACCTCCGCCAGCCCCGCGATCCGGCTCAGCAGCCCGCCCGCGAACAGCAATTCGTCATCCTGATGCGCCGTGCAAACCAGCACCCGCTTGCCCCTGAAATCCTTCAACCGCAGGCTCTGGCCCAATATGCCCGGCCCGATCTCGACCACCCGGAACGTCCGGTTCTGCATCGGCGGCACGTCATCGCCGCGCAGCTCCCGGGCCAGGCCGCTGTCGATCATCTGCCGGGTCGAGGCCCGCACATTGCCATTCCGGTAATCGCCCTGCATCAGGTAGCCCTGCTCGGCCAGGGCGGGCCAGATCGCCGCCAGCTCTTCCATCCGGTGCAGCTTGCCGCCATCCAGGTGCACCATGTCCACCGGCCCGAACGGCGCGGTCTCGGCCACCATCCGCAACCCCTCGATCGCCTCGCGCCTCAGAAACCTGAACCGATCCGGAAACCGCCGCTCCAGCCACGCGGTGGCCGCCGGCACGAAAATGTCCACACGCGGCCATGACGGCTTGGCATGCTCGGCCAGATCGATCCCGATCACTTTCAGATCCGGGTTGGCGTGCAACGCCAGCAAGACGGCATGCCCGCCCGCGATGCCCACCTCCACGAAACAGCGCGCGCGCTGCGCGATCGCCACCAGGGCGCGGCGCTTCGGCTCCATCACGCGCGACAAGGTGCCCCTGTCGAAATCCTCGTCCTTGTCCGAATAGCATACGTTGCCGTTCATGATGACGGGCAGGCCCGCATCCGTCAGCGACTGCGCGATGACCGAATTGAGCGACGCCAGATCGCTCAGGAACCCCTTCGACGTGATCACGTCATCGTAACTGTGCACTGCCCACTACTCCCGACAGGCCATCCTCATCAACACCGCAGATCGGATCACGCCACCGCTCGGCTGACACTCTGCCGAATCACAGAATCACATCGCGGCACCCCCGCCAAGACCAAGCCGTCGCGCCCGCAGATTTTTTCCGCCCGATGTCTTGGGGCCGCCATGCCCGGATGCCTTGCCGCGCAGGCGCGCATACGAAAAACCCCGCGCCGGTGTGGCGCGGGGCAGGGCTGCGGTCAGGGGTCGTGTCGCAGCTGTGGTCGGATCAGTTCCAGCCGATCTCGTTGAAGATGGCCTGTGCCTTGCCGGCATTGTCACCATAGACCGCCGTGCTGGTCTGGGTGTCGGGGATGAAGATCCCCATGCGGGCCGTATCCTCGTCCAGCGGCACGCCGCTCACGGCCGGATACTCGTTGTTCTGCCCGGCGAAATGCGCCTGTGCGAAATCGCTGGTGAAGAACTCCAGAAGCTTGTCGGCCTCCTCCGAGTTCGGCGCATGTGCGGCCTTGGCGGCGGTCGACAGGTTCACATGCGCGCCCCGGTCGCCCTGGTTCGGCCAGACGAAGCCCAGGTTGTCCAGACCCGATGTCAGGCCCTCGACCTCACCCTCGAAGCCGCGCAGATAGTAATACTGGTTCGACACCGCGATATCGCATTCGCCCGACACAACGCCGCGCAGCTGGTCTGTATCGCCACCCTGCGGCGGACGCGCCATGTTCGCCAGGACACCTTTCGCCCATTCGCGGGCCGCCTCTTCGCCATGCACCTCGATCAACCCGGCCAGCAGCGACAGGTTGTAGATGTTCGAGCCCGAGCGGATGCAGATCGTGTCACGCCACTTGGGGTCGGCCAGCTCTTCATAGGTGCGCGGCGGGGTCTCCACGCGGTCCTTGGCGTAGAAGATGATGCGCGCGCGCTGCGACACGCCGAACCACATGTCGTCCGGGTCGCGCAGATGCGGCGGGATGCGCTCGTCGATCACGTCCGAGCTGAACGCCTGCAGCACGCCCGCGTCTTCGGCGCGGCTGGCGCGGCCGACATCCACGGTCAGCAACACGTCGGCGGGGCTGTTGTCGCCCTCGGCCTGCATCCGGGCGATCAGCTCGTCGGCCTTGGCTTCGATGCGGTTGACCTTGATGCCGGTGCGGTCGGTGAATTCCTGGTACAGCACATCGTCGGTGTCATAATGACGGCTGGAATACACGTTGACCTCTTGCGCCAGCGCCGGAAGCGCGGTGGCCGACAGCGCAATCGCTGCGATCAGGCTGCGGGAGGTTGATTGTGTCATGAGTCTCTGCCCTTTGGATAACTGAGTGAATTTGTAAGACATTCCTATCTATTTCCGACAAAAACAGTCAATAGAAAATCCGCCCCCGGAAAAAACTTTTCCGAGGGCTTTTATTTGTTCAATGAAATCAGGATTTTGCGCTTAGCCGTCCAAGGGCCGTGGCCCCCGCCGTCAGGGCGAAGATCACCGCAGCCACGCAGACAATCGTTGGCCCGGTGGGGGTATCCAGCACGAAAGAGCCTTGCACGCCGCCCAGTGCCGCCAGCGCCGCCAGCCCCACCGCGATCAGCGCCATCCGCTCGGGCGTGGCCGATAGTGGCCGCGCGGCGGCGGCCGGTACGATCAGCATCGCCGCGATCAGCAGCACGCCCACCACCTTGATCGCCACCGCCACCACCACCGCCAGCGCCAGGGTCAGCCCCAATTGCTCGCGGCGCGGATCGATCCCGCTGGCCTGTGCCAGGTCGGGGCTCAGCGTCGCGGTCAACAGGGCCTGCCAACGCCATGCCAACAGTGCCACCACCGCCACGGCCCCGCCCCAGATCACCGCCAGGTCGGTTTTGCTGACGGCCAGGATATCCCCGAACAGGTACCCCATCAGGTCGATCCGCACCCCTTGCAGGAACGACACCGCCACCAGCCCGAAGGCCAGCGCCGAATGCGCCATCACCCCCAGCAGGGTGTCCATCGCCATGCCGCGCCCCGACAGGCTCGAGACCGCCGCCGCCATGATCAGCGCCACCACCAGCGCGCCGGTGAACACCGATATGCCAAACGCCAGCGCCAGCGCCACGCCCAGGATCGAGGCATGCGCGGTGGCGTCGCCGAAATAGGCCATCCGCCGCCAAACGACGAAACACCCAAGCGGCGCCGCCGCCAGCGCCACGCCCAACCCCGCCAGCACCGCCCTGATCAGGAAATCATCCAGCATCATCGCGCGGCCTCGTGTTCGTGCTCATGGGCATGTTCATGCGTATGGCCATGGCCATGGTCATGGTCGTGCCCGTCCCTATGCCCGTCCCCATGCGTGCAGCCGTGATCGTGGTCATGATCGTGGTCGTGCCGATACAGCGCCAGCGCCCCCCGCGTACCACTGCCGAACAGCGCCCGGTATTCCTCGGCCTGCGCCACCATCTCGGGCTTGCCCTCGCAGCAGACATGGCCATTCAGACAGATCACCCGGTCGCTGGCACTCATCACCACGTGCAATTCATGGCTGACCATCAGCACCGCGCAGCCCATCTCCTGCCGCACCGCCTCGATCCGGCGATAGAACGCCGCCGATCCCGGCTGGTCCAGCCCCTGTGTCGCCTCGTCCAGCAACAACAGGTCGGGCACTTCCATCAAGGCCCGTGCCAGCAACACCCGTTGGAACTGGCCGCCCGACAGGTCACTCATCTGCCGCTCTGCCAGATCGGGCAATCCCGCTTGCTCCAGCGCCTTGCGCAGCGCGGCTTTCGAATGGCGGCGCGGCAGGTTCAGGAACCGCCCCACCGTCATCGGCAGCGTCGGATCGATATGCAGCTTCTGCGGCACATAGCCGATCCTCAGCCCCGTCTTGCGCGTGACCTTGCCCGCGCTTGGCGCCACCGCCCCGATCAGGGCGCGCAACAGCGTGGACTTGCCCGATCCGTTGGGCCCGACGATGGTGACGATCTCGCCCCTCTCGATGGCGAAATCCACATGGCTCAGGATCTGCGTGCGCCCCATCCGAACGCTCAGACCCTCGGTCCGGATCAGGCTCATGCCGCGTTCGCCTCCGTGCAGGCCGGGCACAGGCCCACGGCCTCGATCACCGCCTGTTCGATCCGGAACCCCGTCTCCTGCAGCGCGCGCCCCAACAGGCCGCCAGCCGGATCGGCATGGGTTTCGGCCACCGCATCGCAACTGCGGCAGATCAGGAAAGCCGGGGTATGGGCCTCATTGGGATGCGTGCAGGCGATAAAGGCGTTCAGCCGTTCGATCTTGTGGGCAAACCCGTGGCTCACCAGGAAATCCAGCGCGCGATAGGCCACGGGCGGTTGCGATCCGATGCCTTCTTCGCGCAGCACGTCGAGGATTTCATAGGCGCCCATCGCCCGATGCCCCTCGAGCAGCAGCTCCAGCACCCGCCGCCGGACCGGCGTGAATTGCAGGCCCCGTTCGGCACAGGCGCTTTCCACAGTGGCCAGACCATCGCGGATGCATCCCTTGTGGTCATGGGTTTCGAATCCTATCGCGTCCATTCGGGCCTCCTGCGTGTCAGGGCTTGATATGTTATAAAATTACCATTATCAAGCCGCCAGCCTGTTATATTATCACATGGAGAGCCTCATGCGTCTTGCGTCCCCCGTTCTTGCCGCCTTGTGTCTTGCGATCACCGGGGCGGCCCATGCCGATGCGCCTCGGGTGGTAGCCGATATCGCCCCGGTCCAGTCGCTTGTCGCCCGCGTGATGGAGGGGGTAGGAGAGCCCGATCTGCTGATCCGCCCCGACGCCTCGCCGCATGGCTATGCGATGCGCCCCTCCGAGGCGCGCGCGCTCGAACAGGCCGAGCTTGTGGTCTGGATGGGTCCGGGTCTGACGCCCTGGATGACCGACGCGATCCAGACGCTGGCCGGGGATGCGGCCCACCTGACATTGCTCACTTCGCCCGAAACCCTTGTCTTGCCCGGCCGCATCGACCCTCGCTTCGCGTCCCATGGCCACGACCATGGCCACGATCACGGCGGCCACGACGACCACAAGCATGACGATCACGCAGGCCACGATCACGGCGACCACAAGCACGACGATCACGCGGACCACGACCACGACGACCACAAGCACGACGATCACGCAGGTCACGACCACGACGACCACAAGCACGATGATCACGCAGGCCACGACCACGACGACCACAAGCACGATGACCACAAGCACGATGATCACGCAGGCCACAAGCATGACGATCACGCGGGCCACGGCCACGACGACCACAAGCACGATGACCACGCGGGCCACGACACCCACGATCACGCCCATGCCGGCCCCGATTCGCATGCCTGGCTCGATCCGGCCAACGCGGTCGCCTGGCTGGGCCTCATCGCGCGCGACCTGTCGGCCCTCGATCCGGACAACGCCGATCTCTATGCCGCCAACGCCCAGGCCGCCCAGGCCGAGCTGACAGCCCTCTCCGACAAGATCGCCGCTGACCTCGCGCCCCTGGCCGATCGCCCCTTTCTGGTGTTTCACGACGCCTACCAGTATTTCGAAACCCGCTTCGGCGTGACCGCCGCAGGCGCCGTGTCGCTCAGCGACGCGTCCGAGCCGGGCCCCGCCCGGCTGGCCGATCTGCGCGCGCTCGTCTCGGAACAGGACATCGTCTGCATCTTCGCCGAACCGCAATTCAACACCGCCATCCTGCCATCGGTGTTCGGCGACACGCTGCGCATCGGCCAGCTTGACCCGCTTGGTGTCGAATACACACCCGGTCCCGGTCTCTACCCGGCCATCCTGCGCGGCATGGCCGACGCCATGACCGAGTGCCTCTCGCCGCAAGGCTGACGCGGCCCGCCCGTGGGCGGCCCCTTCGCCGCCCCGGGCGCTCAAAACGCAGCGTCAATCTTGCGCTGCAGCGCAAAGCCCACCATCTTCCCTGCGAGGAGACACCAAGGCCCGTCAGAGGCCCGGCGTAATGGGGAGGACTGCAAATGACTTTTGCCTCACGGCAGGATGCGCTCGACATCCAGAATGAAATGCCATGGACCGATCGGGATCGCCCCGGCTCGCTCTATCAGATGCTGCGCACGACGGTGGATGCATTCCCCGACAGGCCCGCGATCAGCTATCAGCTCATGTCCGGCGCCACCGATCCGGCCCAGACGATGACCTGGCAGCAATTCCATGAACAGGTCTGCCGCGCCGCCAACCTCTTTCGCAGTCTCAAGATCAACGAAGGCGATGTCGTCGCCCTCATCATGCCCAACACGCTGGAAACGGCGGTCGCCACCATCGGTGCGGCCATCGCGGGCATCGTCAACCCGATCAACCCGCTGCTCGAACCCGAACAGATCGCCGCCATTCTGCGCGAAACCGACGCCCGTGTCGTCGTCACCCTGCGCGCCTTCCCCAAGACCGACATCGCCCAGAAAACAGCCGAGGCCGTGCGCCACGCGCCGCGCGTCCATACCGTGCTCGAGGTCGATCTCAACCGCTACCTCACCCCGCCCAAAAGCTGGATCGTCCCGCTGATCCGGCCCAAGAATCCCGGCAACCACCATGCCGACGTGAAATGCTTCAGCCGTGAACTGGCGGGCCAGCCCATCACCCTGAAATTCGACGATCCCGGCACCGACCGCGTCGCCGCCTATTTCCACACCGGCGGCACCACCGGCATGCCCAAGGTCGCGCAGCACCGCTATGCGGGCATGGTCTATAACGGCTGGCTGGGGCATCGGCTCTTGTTCACCGAACAGGACAGCGTGATGTGCCCGCTGCCGCTGTTTCATGTCTTTGCCTGCCACGTGATCCTCATGGCGATGATCAAATCCGGCGCGCATGTGGTCTTCCCGACACCTGCGGGCTATCGCGGCGAAGGGGTGTTCGACAATTTCTGGAAACTCTGCGAACGCTGGAAAACCACCTTCGTCATCACCGTGCCCACCGCCGTCTCGGCGCTGATGCAGCGCAAGGTCGATGCCGATGTCTCCTCGGTCAAGAACGCGTTTTCCGGCTCGGCCCCGATGCCGCTCGAACTCTTCAAGCGCTTCGAATCCGCCACCGGCATGACCGTGATCGAAGGCTACGGCCTGACCGAAGCCACCTGCCTCGTGTCGTGCAACCCGCCCGAAGGCGCCAAGAAGGTGGGCTCGGTCGGCGTGCCGTTCCCCTATACGGATGTGCGCATCTACAAGACCGACGCCTCGGGCGCGCCCGTGGAATGCGCCACCGACGAAGTGGGCGAGATCTGCATCTCCAATCCGGGCGTCTATGCCGGCAACACCTATACCGAAGCCGCCAAGAACGCCGATCTCTACCACCATGACACCTATCTGCGCACCGGCGATCTGGGCCGCATCGATGCCGATGGGTACCTGTGGATCACCGGACGCGCCAAGGATCTCATCATTCGCGGCGGCCACAATATCGACCCCGCCGATATCGAAGAGGCGCTGATGGCCCATCACGATGTCGCCATGGCCGGCGCCATCGGCCAGCCAGACGCCCATTCCGGCGAAATCCCTTGCGCCTATGTCGAACTGGTCGACGGCGCGACCGTCACCCCAGAAGAGCTGCTGGAACATTGCAAGGTCCATGTCCATGAACGCGCCGCCGTGCCGCGCCATGTCGAGGTGCTCTCCGAACTGCCCAAGACGGCCGTGGGCAAGGTGTTCAAGCCCGATCTGCGCAAGCGCGCCATCACCCGCATCTATGACGCCGCGCTGGCCGAGGCGGGCCTTGCCGCCCGCGTGTCCGAGGTGATCGATTCCAAGAAACGCGGCCTTGTCGCGCGGCTCGAACGCTCGGGCGATGTCGACGAGGCGCAGGTGGGCCATGTGCTGGGTCAGTTCACCCGCCCTTGGGAATGGGCCGACGCCGCCCAGGACGAGGCCGCCTGATACCGGCCTGTGACACGGGCTTTTGATCCCGCCGCCGCGCCTCGCATGGGCACGGCGGCGGTTTCATTTTTGGCTCAGCCTACGTCTTTGTAGTTGATTTCCTTGCGGTTTTCGCCAACGCGCCCGCGCCGCACCAAAAGCCGGTTCAGCGCGTTCACATAGGCTTTGGCACTGGCCACCACCGTATCGGTATCCGCCGACTGGCCGGTGGCGATATTGCCCTCTTCCTCCAGCCTGACCGAAACCGTCGCCTGCGCGTCCGTGCCCTCGGTCACCGCATGCACCTGATAAAGCGACAGATGCGCTTCGTTCGGGTGCAGGTCGCGCACCGCCTTGAACGTGGCATCCACCGGGCCGTCGCCGGTCTGGCGGGTGCTTTTCTCCGCGCCGTCGATGGTCATGACCAGCTCCGCCTCCGCAGGCCCTCCGGTGCCGCAGACAACGCGCAGCGACTTGATGACCAGCCGGTCGGTCGCCTCGTCCTCGCCCGCGCGCATCAGCGCGATCAGGTCTTCCTCATAGACCTCCTTCTTGCGATCTGCCAGGTCCTTGAACCGCACGAACATGTCGTTGAGCTGGTTCTCGGCCAGCTCATAACCCAGGTCCTTCAGCTTGGCGCGCAGGGCGGCGCGCCCCGAATGCTTGCCAAGGACGATATTGGTCTCCGACAGGCCCACATCCTCGGGGCGCATGATCTCGAAGGTCTCGGCGTTCTTCAGCATCCCGTCCTGATGGATGCCCGACTCGTGGGCAAAGGCGTTCTTGCCGACGATCGCCTTGTTGTACTGCACCGGGAACCCGCTGACCGTGGCGACCCGGCGCGAGATGTTCATGATCTTGCGGCTGTCGACCCCGGTGACATAGGGCATGATGTCCCCGCGCACCTTCAGTGCCATCACCACCTCTTCGAGGGCGGTGTTGCCCGCGCGCTCCCCAAGGCCGTTGATCGTGCATTCGATCTGCCGTGCCCCGCCCGCGACCGCGGCCAGCGCGTTGGCCGTTGCCAGTCCCAGGTCGTTGTGGCAATGGGTGGCGAAGATCACCTCGTCGGCGCCCGGCACCTCTTCGATCAGGCGCCGGATCAGATCGGCGCTTTCCACCGGGGCGGTATAGCCCACCGTATCGGGAATGTTGATCGTGCTGGCGCCGGCCTTGATCGCGATCTCCACGACCCGGCGCAGGTAATCCCACTCGGTCCGGGTGGCATCCATCGGCGACCATTGCACGTTGTCGCACAGGTTGCGCGCATGGGTCACCGTCTCGTGGATGCGGTCGGCCATCTCGTCCTGGGTCAGGTTCGGGATCGCGCGATGCAGAGGCGAGGTGCCGATGAACGTGTGGATGCGCGGCGAATTGGCGTGTTTCACCGCCTCCCAGCACCGGTCGATATCCTTCAGATTGGCGCGCGCCAGCCCGCAGATCGTGGCGTCCTTCGACAGCCTGGCGATCTCGCTCACCGCCCGGAAATCCCCCTCCGAGGCGATCGGGAAACCGGCCTCGATGATATCGACGCCCATCTCGTCCAGCAGCCCCGCGATCTCCAGCTTTTCCTCGTGGGTCATGGTCGCGCCGGGGCTTTGCTCGCCATCTCGCAACGTGGTGTCGAAAATCAGCACACGGTCCTTGTCGGACGCCTGCGATGCGCGCTCTGTCATGTTGTCAGTCATGTCGGGTCTCGTTTGTTGTCCTAAGCCTCTTGGCGCGAAACGGCACAGCCTCTGAGCGGTCGCGCCGGGAGGGCACGCTCAGAGGCGGCTTAGGATTAGCAGGGCGCAAACGCAACCCGCAGCGCGCGGCAAGGCCCCGGGCGTGCTGGCAAAGGCGATATGATCCTGCGGTTTCATGGGACAAAGTATAGGCGTCGCCTGCCGCGATGAAAACCCCCGATTATACCCCGGGTCCAAGGCTTGATCCGCGCCCCCGCCACCCTAGCTGCACCTCGCATGGACACAGCACTCATCATCGGCGCGTCGGGCGGCATCGGCCAGGCGCTATCGGCGGCGCTCGCGGCGCGGGGCACGGCCGTCACCGGCCTGTCGCGCCGTGATCATGGCTTGGATATCACCGACCCGGCCTCGGTGGATGCGGCCCTCGCGCCGCTCTCCGGTCCGTTCGACCTGATCTTCGTGGCCACCGGCGGCCTTGAAATCAACGGCCAGCGCCCGGAAAAATCCCTCAAGGAAGTGACCGCCAAATCCCTTCAGGACCAATTCGCGCTCAATTGCATCGGACCCTCGCTGGTGCTCAAACACGCGCCCCGGCTTCTGCCGCGTGACAGGCGTGCGGTCTTCGCGGCACTCTCGGCGCGGGTGGGCTCGATCGGCGACAATGGCTATGGCGGCTGGTATGGCTACCGCACCGCCAAGGCGGCGCTCAACCAGATGGTCCATACCGGCGCCATCGAACTGGCCCGCTCGCATCGCGCCGCGATCTGCGTGACGCTGCATCCCGGCACCGTGGACACGGCCCTGACCGCCAGGTACGCTCGGGGCCATCCCACCGTGACGCCCGACACCGCCGCCGCCAACCTGCTGTCGGTGCTGGACGGGCTGACCCCGGACGACACCGGGCGCTTTTTCGACTGGGCCGGGACGCCCGTGCCATGGTGAACCGTCTTGTCCTGGTGCTGGGCGATCAGCTGAGCCATGCCCTCTCGGCGCTGCGCGACGCCGACAAGGCCCATGACCTGATCGTCATGGCCGAGGTCGGGGACGAGGCGGGCTATGTCCCCCACCATCCGCAGAAAATCGCTTTGGTCTTTTCCGCCATGCGCCATTTCGCCGATGAGCTTGCCGCCGATGGCTGGCAGGTGGCCTACACGCGGCTCGATGACGCCGAGGCCACCCGCTCGATCGTGGGCGAGCTGATGCGCCGCGGCCAGGACCACGGCACAAGCCAGGTGATCGCCACCCAGCCTGGGGAATGGCGGCTGATCTCGGCGCTGGAGGATGCGCCCCTGTCGGTGACCCTGCTGCCCGATGACCGCTTCATCTGTGCGCTGGACGAATTCGATGCCTGGGCCGAAGGGCGCAAGGAATTGCGCATGGAATGGTTCTACCGCGAGATGCGCCGCAAGACCGGCCTGATGATGGAGGGCGACAAGCCCGCCGGCGGCAAATGGAATTACGACCACGACAACCGCAAACCCGCCTCGGGCGATCTTCTGCGGGCCAAACCCCTGCGGTTTGAACCCGATGCGATCACCGACGCGGTGCTCGACCTGGTCGAGACGCGCTTTGGCGACAATTTCGGCGCGCTGCGCCCGTTCTCCTATGCGGTGACCCGCGCCGACGCGCTGCGGGTGCTGGATCATTTCGCCAGGCATCTTCTGGCGGGCTTCGGGGATTACCAGGACGCGATGCTGATGGAGGATCCGTTTCTGCATCATTCGATCCTGTCGCCCTATCTCAACCTCGGCCTGCTCGGCCCGCTCGAGATCTGCCAGCGGATCGAGACCGAATGGCAGGCGGGCCGCGTGCCGATCAATGCCGCCGAAGGCTATATCCGGCAGGTGATCGGCTGGCGCGAATACATGCGCGGCATCTATTTCCGCGAAGGGCCGGACTATACCGCGCGCAACGCGCTGGGCCATGACCGGGCGCTGCCCGCGCTCTATTGGGGCGCCGAGACGCGGATGAACTGCCTGTCGCATGCCGTGGCCCAGACCCGGGACGCGGCCTATGCCCACCATATCCAGCGCCTGATGGTCACCGGCAATTTCGCCCTCCTGGCCGGGATCGATCCGCACCAGGTGCATGAATGGTATCTCGCCGTCTATATCGACGCCTATGAATGGGTCGAGGCGCCCAACACCATCGGCATGAGCCAATTCGCCGATGGCGGGATCGTCGGCTCGAAACCCTATGTGTCCTCGGGCAATTACATCGCCAAGATGTCCGATTACTGCTCGGGCTGTGCCTATGCGGTCAAGGACAAGACCGGTCCGCGGGCCTGCCCGTTCAACCTTTTGTATTGGGATTTCCTGATCCGCCACCGCGAGCGTTTCGCGCGCAATCCGCGCATGGCGCAGATGTATCGCACATGGGACAGGATGGACGCCTCGCGCCGCGACACGGTGCTGTCCGAGGCCGCTGCGTTCTTGGCACGGCTCGACGCGGGCGAGGTGGTCTGACGGTTCGCTGCCTGTCGGCCGGGCAGGGGGCCAGCCCCCGCCGTTGAAATCCTTGTGGGATTTCAACGACTCCCCCGGGATACTTTTGGCCAGAAGAAGCGCCGGGCGATACCAAGGGTCAAGCCTGATCCCAGGAAGGGCCGGCCAAGCGCCTTTGGCCCGGAGCCTCCGTCACGGGCGGCAGGCCCGAGGCGCAGGCGCGCTATTCGGCGGGCGGGGCCTCTTCGGTGGTGGCTGCGGCCGGCGCGGCCTCGGACGGCTCGGGCGTGTCGGCGGGCGCGTCTTCCGCTGTGTCAGCGGGCGTCTCCGCGTTGCGCGTCTGCGAGGTCAGCGCGCCATTCTCCCATGTGCCGCTATCCTCTTCGCCCGAGGCATAGCGCATCGTGCCGCTGCCCTGCCGCTTGCCGTTCAGGAACGTGCCCTCGTAGATGTCGCCATTGGTATAGGTGGCCACCCCCTGGCCCGAGATTTCGCCCCCCTGCCATTCGCCGTCATAGGTGAAGCCGTCGGGCATGGTGATCTTGCCCTGGCCATGGCGCTGCCCGTCGCGGAACGTGCCTTCATAGACGGTGCCGTCCGGGTAGGTGGCGATGCCCTGCCCGTGGCGCTGGCCGTTTTCCCACTGGCCCTCGTAGCGGTAGCCATCGGCATAGGTCATCACCCCGAAGCCGTGGTTGCGGGCGTTTTCGAAGGCGCCTTCATAGACCACGCCATTGGGATAGGTGGCGCGCCCTTGCCCGTCGATCACGCCGCCGCGCCACTCGCCCTCGTAGGTGGAGCCGTCGGGATAGGTGATCCGCCCCGTGCCATTGGCCAGGTCGTCGCGAAACTCGCCGATATAGATCGAGCCGTCGGGATAGGTGACCTGCCCCTCGCCCGAGATGTTGCCCGCAACCCAGGAGCCTTCGTAGCGATAACCGTCGGTACCGGTGAACACGCCCTGGCCATGGCGGCGGTCGTCCTGAAAGCTGCCCTCGTAGGTGTCGCCATTGGCATAGGTGACCTTGCCCTGGCCTTCGCGCCGGCCCGCGACCAGCGTGCCTTCGTAGACATCGCCATTGGGCTGGGTCAGGCGGCCCTCGCCATCGATCTGGCCTGCCTTCCACAGGCCCTCGTAGATCAGCCCGTCAGGCATGGTCAGCTTGCCCTGGCCCTCGCGCGCGCCGCGGCTGACCTCGCCGTCATAGACGGCGCCGTCGGGATAGGTGATCGTGGCGCGCCCGTCCTTGACGCCGTTGACCCAATCGCCCTCGTAGACATAGCCGCCGGGGCTTTCCATCCGGCCCTTGCCGTGGTGCATCGCGTTGCGGAACCCGCCTTCGTAGCGCACGCCATTGGCATAGACCGCCACGCCCTGCCCGGTGATCTTGCCATCCAGCCAGGCGCCCTCATAGGTGCCGCCATCGGCGAACACGATCCGGCCCACCCCTTCGGGCTTGCCCTTGGCGAATTCGCCCTCGTAGACCGAGCCGTTGGGAAAGCGCGCCACGCCCTTGCCGCGAATCTCGCCATCCACCCATTCGCCCGAATATTCGTAGCCGTTGGGCAGCGTGTAGGTCCCGGTGCCGTGCTGCAACCCGTTGAGGAACGTCCCCTCGTAGATGCCGCCATCGTCATATTGCTTGGTGCGCACCTCGCCGTCCTGCGCTGCCGCCGCCGCGGCGGCGGTGATGGCGCCTGCGCTGACGATGCTCTTGAGTGTAAAGCCCATGTCGGTTCCCGGAATCCAGTGCCCGCTCTGCGCGCGGTCGCGGAAAACCTAGTGGAGCGCCGCAGGGCTGACAACGGGTTTTGCCCAAATCGGCTTTCCCTCGCGCACCGATCTGCTACATCAAGCCGCGAATGCAAGCACGAGGCACCCGCATGGCCGACAGCTTTCGCCTGACGCTGGCGCAATGGAACCCGACGATGGGGGATCTGGACGGCAATGCCGATCTGGCGCGCCGCGCATGGCAGGCGGGCCGCGCGGCCGGCGCCAACCTGGTGGCCCTGCCCGAGATGTTCATCACCGGCTACAACACCCAGGACCTGGTGATGAAGCCCGCCTTCCATACCGCCGCCATCGCCGCGATCGAGACCCTTGCACGCGACTGCGCCGATGGGCCGGCGCTGGCCATCGGTGGCCCGGCCCTGCAGGACGGGGCGCTCTACAATGCCTATTACATCCTGCAGGAGGGGCGCATCGCCGCGCGCGTCTTCAAGCATCACCTGCCCAACGAGACGGTGTTCGACGAAAAGCGGATCTATGCCTCGGGGCCGGTGACCGGCCCCTATGTGGTGGACGGCATGCGGATCGGCAGCCCGATCTGCGAGGACAGCTGGTTCGAGGATGTCGCCGAAACCCTGGCCGAAACCGGCGCCGAGATCCTGCTGGTGCCCAACGGGTCGCCCTATTACCGTCAGAAGGTGTCCCACCGCCATCAGCTCATGGTGGCGCGGGTGATCGAGACGGGGCTGCCGCTGATCTATCTCAACCTCGTTGGGGGGCAGGACGACCAGGTGTTCGACGGGGGCAGCTTCGCGCTCAATCCCGGGGGGGCGCTGGCGCTTCAGATGCCGCTGATGCAGGAGGCGATGACCCATCTCGACCTGGCGCGCACCGATGATGGCTGGCGGATCGTGCCCGCAGAGCTTGCGCCGGTGCCCTGCGCGATGGAGCAGGATTACCATGCCATGGTGCTCGGGCTGCGCGATTACCTGCGCAAGACCGGTTTCGGCAAGGTACTCCTGGGCCTGTCGGGGGGGATCGACAGCGCCCTTGTGGCCTGCGTTGCCGTCGATGCGCTGGGGGCCGAGAATGTCCGCTGCGTCATGCTGCCTTCGGACTATACCTCGCAGGCGTCGCTCGAGGATGCCGCGACATTGGCGCAGGCGCTGGGCTGCCGCTATGACACGGTCCCGATCGGTGAGGGCCAGCAGGCCATCACCCGCACGCTTGCACCGCTCTTCGAAGGCACCGCGCCGGATATCACCGAGGAAAACATCCAGTCCCGCCTGCGCGGCCTGCTTCTCATGGCGCTGTCCAACAAGTTCGGCGAGATGCTTTTGACCACCGGCAACAAATCCGAGGTGGCGGTGGGCTATGCCACGATCTACGGCGACATGGCGGGGGGGTACAATCCGCTCAAGGACATGTACAAGACCCGCGTGTTCGACATGTGCCGCTGGCGCAACGGCGCGCATCGCGACTGGATGACGGGGCCCTCGGGTGTGGTCATCCCGCAGCGCATCATCGACCGTCCGCCAAGCGCCGAACTGGCCCCCGATCAGCGTGACGAAGACAGCTTGCCCGCCTATCCGGTGCTGGATGGCATCCTGGAGATTCTCGTCGATCAGGACGGCTCGATCGCCGATTGCGTGGCGGCGGGGTTCGATCGCGCCGATGCTGCCCGGGTGGAACATCTGCTGTACATTTCGGAATACAAGCGCTTTCAATCCGCGCCCGGCACCCGGCTCAGCAAGCGGGCCTTCTGGCTGGACCGCCGCTATCCGATCGCCAACCGCTGGCGCGACAAGGCTTGACAGCCTGCGACAAATCGCCCTGTATGATATTGAATTAAATAGTGTTTTAAGTGCGTTTCCTTCGTGTTGTCGTAACCAGTCCTGCGCGTGTCGCAGCAAGATCCCCTTTCTTCTGGCTGGTGGCGGAAATTTTCCATGTCCAATCTTGGCACTTCGATGGTTGCAGCCATTGCTGTTGCAGGGCAGATGTCCTTGCCGGTGTCCGATCGCCAAAGCGCCTTCTCGGACCGCTACGAAGAGATGGGCACCATCCAGGCGCGTGTGGGCGAGGCGACCTATCGCCTGATCGTGCCCTATGACATCGTTCACAACCGGCCCCATGCCGAACAGCGCATGATCTTCGGCTCGGTTCTCACGATCAGTGTCCTGGCCCATATGTACGGCACGGACGCCACGCCGGAACGGCCCATGCTTCAGATCACCTTGCAGCAACGTGGCGACACGATGGAGCTGGTCTCGGCCGAGCTGCTTGACGGCAAAGGCTATGCTGCGCCTCTGGTCATGGGGGGAGATGGCGGGCAGGGTGATGTCGTGTCCTTCTCTCTTGACGGAAACATGATGACTGGCAGGATCGAAGGCGATTTCCTGCGCCTCGAAGGGCACTTGCCTGACAGGTCCGTGGCCGATGGTGCCGCTCCCCTGCCGTCACGCCTCGACTTGAAGGTCGCCTTGCCACCGCTGGATTGAAGCGGTCCGCAAGCAAACCAGCCGCAGATTTTTGCGAAACGCGGCGCCCGGTTCCATCATTGCTCACCGTTTCGCCTGTCCCGGCAGCCCTGGGGCAACGCGCATCGCTTTCTTTGGGGCGGGCCATCCCGTGCCTTGTCTTGTCGCATGCATCTCTCCGATCATGGTGCCGCGCCGCGGGCCTGTTGCGGCATGGGCCTGTGCTGTGACGGGCAGTAAAGCGCAGAGGTGTTAAGATTCGGTTGATCGCAGCGGGCGGCGTGGGTCGCTGCCGTCATTTGCGTAGGGAAGGGACACATTTGCGTACGGAAGGGACACAAATCCCGGATCGTGGCCAAAGTTTCGTCCTGAATGCGTGTCGGTTTCGTACGAAACCTACACAATCGCGCGGCTCACTCCCACCAGCGGTCGATCGTGGCGATGTCGTCATCCGACCAGCCGAAATGATGCGCGAATTCATGGATCGTGACATGGGCGATCAGGCGCGCCAGATCCACATCCTCGCGGTCGCGCCATTCGGCCAGGATCGGCTCCCGGAAAAGCCACACGGTATCGGGCGCAAGGGGCTGATCCATATATGATTTTTCGGTAACCGGGATGCCTTCGTACAGCCCGGTCAGCTCCAGCGGATCGCCGATATCGAGATCGCGCAGCATGTCCGGCGACGGCCAGTCGACCACCTGCAGCGCCACCGCTTGCGCAAGCCCTGCGAAGGGCGGCGGCAGGGCCGCCACGGTGTCGCGGGCAATGGTTTCCATCTCATTGATATCCATGGTCTTTCCGTTATGCCACGTGGGGCGGAACGTGCAATATCCCATTCCGGGCACCGTGAAAAAACGACGCTGAGCGCGTCGGAGACCGGCGCGCATCTGCACGGCGTCGGGGCTATGGTGACGTGACACAACATGTAGGTTTTTTCGTCATGATCGCCGTGCACACCGATCCGATCGCGTTCAGCGCGACGGAATGCATTGAAATACTTGGGCTTGTTGCCGAAATGCCGGTGCAGGATGCGGGCCTGGTGCGTCAGCAGCGGGATCACAATCTGCGCCGGGCCGATCTGGTCTGGCTGGATGACGTGCCGGGCGCAGATTGGGTGATGGGCCGTATAATCGAGGTGGTCCGCCGTGCGAATTCGGACGTTTTCCTGTTCGATATCAACGCGTTCGAGGAAAGCCCACAGGTGGCTTGCTACTCGGCCGCGCGCGAAGGGCATTTTGACTGGCATAGCGATATCGGCACCGGCCAGCTTGCCGCGCGGCGCAAGTTGACGATGGTCGTGCAACTGTCGGACCCATCAACATATAGTGGTGGAGAGTTGCAGCTCATGCCGGGCGCCGGGATCATATCGGCCCCTCTTGCCCAGGGGACCGCGACGGTGTTTCCCGGTTTCGTCCTGCACCGCGTCACCCCGGTGACCACCGGGGCGCGCTATTCCCTGACCGTGTGGGCGCATGGGCCCGCCTTTCGCTAAGCCCATGCTTTTGCTTGGTTATTGGGCCTGCAGCATAAGCTGATAGCTGGTCGCCTCATAGCGGAACCCGTCGCCCGCCGCCTCGACATAACCCATTCCGGGCCACGGCATGTGATACCCGATGAACGGAATCCCGTCCGCCGCCAGCATGCCCAGGATCCGGCGCCTCGTTTGCGCTGCGGCGGCTTTGTCCATGTCGAACTTCACTTCCCAGTCGGGATAGCCGAGAGACCACACATAGTGGTTTGCAAAGTCCGCGGCCACTACAAGTTGTTGTCCTTCGCTTTCCAGCATGTAGGTCATGTGCCCCGGCGTGTGCCCGAAGGCCGCCATCCCGGTCACCCCCGAGGCGACACTGTCGCCGTCGCCGATCATCGTCATCTGCTCTGCCAGTGGCCGGACGTTGGTTTCGAAATTCTCGTTCTCCATCTTGGCCCAGGCATCGAACTCGGCGGCGCCGGTCACGTAGCGGGCGTTCGGATAGGTCGGCGCATCGCCATTCATCAACCCGCCGATATGGTCGCCATGCATATGGGTGATCACCACGATATCGACCTGGTCTGGCGTGTACCCGGCTTCGGCCAGAGCTGCGGTCGTGCCCTCGGCATTCAAGCCAGTGTCGAACAAAATCAATTCGTTACCGGTGTTCACGACCGTCGGTGTGAAGAAGAACTGAGCGACATCCGTCGGCAGGCGGGCCGCCTTCGAGGCGCTCTCGAACGTCTCGGCATCGACATTCAACCCGAAGATCGAATGCGGGTCGGGGCGGGGCATCGTGCCGGCGAGGATCGTGGTCACCTCGAAGCCGCCAAGGCCGACGCGGTTGAACTTTGACATCCCCGCGCCCATCATCGGCGCCGCCGCCCGCGCAGCACCCACTGTTGCGACCGAGAAGGGCAGGGCCGCCGCCCCTGCAATCAGTGTACGGCGGGAAAATTGCGTGGCTGACATGGCGTCTCTCCTGTTGCTATAGCTGGCAAGATAGTGTGCAGATCGCAAAGCGGGGCGCAATTCACGGCAGTGTGATAAGCCGCCCGGGCTTGAGGCTCCGCTTGGCACAAGGGTCTGGTTTTCCATGATTTCCATACTTCGCAAACCCACATATGCCGCGCTTTTTTCCGCGCAGGTGATCGCGTTGATCGGCACCGGTCTCTTGACGGTCGCGCTTGGCCTGCTGGCATATGACCTGGCCGGGGACCGGGCCGGTGCGGTGTTGGGGCTGGCCTATACGATCAAGATGGTGGCCTATGTGGGGCTGTCGCCCGTCGCACAGGCCCTGGCGCATCGCCTGCCGCGCAAGGCGGTCCTGATCGGTGCGGATCTGGTGCGTGCGGCGGTTGCGCTTTGCCTGCCCTTCGTCACCGAGGTATGGCATGTCTATGTTCTTGTTTTCGCGCTGCAATCCGCGTCTGCCACCTTTACCCCCGCGTTTCAGGCCACGATCCCGGATATCCTGCCCGAAGAAGAGGATTACACCCGCGCCCTGTCGCTGTCGCGGCTGGCCTATGATCTTGAAAACCTGATAAGCCCGGCTGTTGCCGCGCTGTTGCTCTTGGCTGTCGGCTATCACTGGCTTTTTGTGGGAACGTTTCTGGGCTTTGCCGTGTCCGCAGCGCTGGTTGGCGCCGCCGATGTCCCGCCCGCCCGGGGGCAAACGATCAGCCGCCCCTTTCGAGAAAGGCTGGTCCGTGGCGCACGCATCTACCTTGCGACGCCGCGTTTGCGCGGCCTTCTGGCGCTCAACCTTGCCGCCGCTTCGGTCGGGGCGTTCGTGCTGGTCAACACGGTCGTTGTGGTGCGCGCGGGAAATGGCGGCAGCGAAACGGATCTGGCTGTTGCGATGGCCTGTTTCGGGGCCGGGTCGATGGGAGCCGCGCTTTTGTTGCCGAGAGTGCTGGACAGCGTGCCGGACAGGCCCGTGATGATGTTGGGGGCGGCTTCGCTTGGGGCGCTGTCCCTTATCGGCACGGTGATGCTGATGGGGTTCGGGTTGCCATCATGGCTGATTTTCCTTTGTCTTTGGGCTGTTATCGGCTTCTTTTACGCCTGCGTCCTGACGCCGTCAGGGCGTCTGCTGCGCCGCTCCGCCCATGCCGAGGATCGCCCGGCGGTGTTCGCCGCGCAATTCGCGCTCAGCCATGCGTGCTGGCTTTTGACCTATCCACTGGCCGGTTGGGTGGGGCAGGCCTTCGGTCTGGCTGCGGCGCTTGGCGTGCTGGGGCTGCTTGCGCTGACGGGCCTTTTGCTGGCCCGTCTGATGTGGCCCGCCGAAGCGGAGCGCGAGATCGAACACGAGCACCCAGACCTGCCGCAGGATCACCCGCATCTGCGCGCCCATCACGGGCAGAGACGGCATGCCCATGTTTTCGTCATAGATGACGAGCATCGCGTCTGGCCCACCCAGGGCTGACGACGGTGAAATCTGGACAATCGGTCGTGGCTGTGACATGGCCCACGCCAATCAGGAGAGACCCATGACAACCACTCGCTTCGCCCCGTCCCCCACCGGTTACATCCATGTGGGCAATCTGCGCACCGCGCTGATGAACTTTCTTATCGCGCGCAAGGCGGGGGGCACGTTCATCCTGCGGATCGATGACACCGATCCCGAACGCTCCAAGCAGGCTTATGTCGACGCGATCAAGGAAGATCTGGAATGGCTGGGCCTGCATTGGGACCGGGTGGAACGGCAGTCGGAGCGGCTGGACCGCTATGCCGAGGCCGCCGACAAGCTGCGCGAGATGGGGCGCTTCTACGAGGCGTTCGAGACCCCGACCGAGCTTGACCTGAAGCGCAAGAAACAGCTCAACATGGGGAAGCCGCCGGTCTACGACCGCGCCGCGCTGAGCCTGTCGGAGGATGAAAAGGACAAGCTGCGCGCCGAGCGTGGGAACGGCGTGTGGCGCTTCAAGCTGGATCAGGAGCGGATCGAGTGGACCGATGGCATCCTCGGGGATATCTCGATCGATGCGGCCAGCGTCAGCGATCCCGTGCTGATCCGGGGGGATGGGCAGTTTCTCTATACGCTGGCGTCGGTTGTGGATGACACCGAAATGGGCGTGACCCATGTGGTGCGCGGCAGCGATCACGTCACCAACACCGCCACCCAGATCCAGATCATCGAGGCGCTTGGCGGAACGGTTCCCGAGTTTGCGCATCACTCGCTTCTGACCGGGCCGCAGGGTGAGTCGCTGTCCAAACGTCTTGGCACCCTGTCGCTGCGCGATCTGCGCGCCCAAGGTGTGGAGCCTATGGCGCTTCTGAGCCTGATGGCACGCCTTGGGTCCGCCGACCCGGTCGAGCTGCGCACCAGCGTGGATGAGCTGATCGAGGGCTTCGACATCTCGCGGTTCGGGGCTGCGCCGACCAAGTTCGACGTGCAGGACCTGTTTCCGTTGACGGCACGCCTGCTGCATGACCGCGCCTATGACGAGGTGCGCAACGAGATCGCGGCGATCGGTGTGCCCGATGACTTGGCCGAACGGTTCTGGACGGTGACGCGCGACAATATCACCACGCTGCAGGACCTGCCGGCATGGTGGGCGATGTTCCGCGACGGGGCCGAGCCGGTGATCGACGACGAGGACCGTGATTTCGTGGCGCAGGCGATGACGCTGTTGCCCGAGGGACCGTATGATGACGGCACCTGGGGCGACTGGACGGCGCGCGTCAAAGACGCCACGGGCCGCAAGGGCAAGGGGTTGTTCATGCCTTTGCGCAAGGCGCTTACCGGTCAGGCGCATGGCCCTGACATGAGCCAGGTGTTGCCGCTGTTGCAGACCATCAAGGCGCGCAACGATTGAACAAGACACGGCGTTTCGCGAAAATCTGTGGGGCAGGTTTCCGCGAAACGCTCTAGGGATTGACGCCGCCCGCGCTTTGCTTGGCGCGCACTTTTATCTTGTCATCCTCCAGCACCAAGGCGCGCTCGGCGTAAGCCCGTGCACGTTCGGCCATGTCTTGGGCGGCGCTGGCAAGACGCGGGTCCGGCCCCTGGCTCAGCGAGTCGAGCGCCTGTTGCAGGCGGGTGGCCACCTCGACCTGTCCGGCGCCGTCTCGGGCGGTACTGGCGAAAGCCCCTTCGATCAGCTGCGCAGGCGACGTGTCGGGCACGAAGATGCGTGGAAACATCGGCTCCTGAGGGGACGCTGGCATCCTGGCCCAGTCCCATAACAGCCGTTCCTGCCGCCCGATCACGTCGATCGCGGTACCCGGATCATTGACGCCGGGCGACAGCGCACGGGAGGCGATCTCGGACAGCACCAGCAGCCCATAGGCCGCGTCCTGTTCGAAGGTGCGGTAGTCGCCGATTGTCAGGCACGCGCGGACCCGGTCTTGGGCCTCGGTGGACAGGCCGCTTGCATAGGCCACTGGCGTGCCTTCCAGAACGAACCGGCCGGGCGCTGCGTGGATATAGATCAGGGCGTCGGTGTCTTTCAGGATCGCACTCATGCGGCGCAGATCGATGAACTGCAGATAGCCCGAGGCCGGCGCCGGCACCGGGGCCACATCGTCCGGCATCACGGTATCGGGCGTCATTGGCCTTGCGCAGAGTGCCGGGGTGCGTCGGGCCAACATGAGGCTTGTCCGTGCCTCGTGTTCGGTGTCGCGCAGGGTCTTGTCCATGCTCCCCAGGTCGCTGAGATGGTCGATCCAGCGCAGCATCGCCAGAATGACCAGGACGACCACGATCACCGTGACGGCCAGAACGGTGACCGAGGCACCGGGCGCATGCAATTTCGCCTTGAACAGGATGATCGAACTGAGGGCGTAGACGAAGGCGCCGATGAACGTGGCCAGGACGGTTTGTGTCGTCGTGTCGGCCAGAAGGATGCGATGTGCACGCGGGGTGGCCTGCGCCGCAGCGGCATTGTGTGCGGTGACCATCACGTTCAGCGAAAAGGTGCTGACGGCCAGCATGCCAGAGGCAAGAATGGTCAGGATGGGCATCACCGCCGCCGGGGTGAAACGCTCGCGCAGGATGTCCGGGATAAGGCTGTCCAGCAGCACCGCCGCGATCGAGGCCACAACGGCGAGGCAGGCCATCAGCGCCACCCGCACCCACAGAAGCCGGCTGACCCTGAGGATGACCAGCACGCTTTTCGAGATTGTCTTGGTGTTCGCCATCTTGCCCCCTACGGCTGCAAGCATGCGACATGCCGGTGGGACAGTCCACCGTCCGAAAATGGTCAGCGTGTCAGAATGCGGATCCCCCTGTCGCGCAGTTGCGTGTCGACAAAGTCATGTTCGTCACCGCTCAGACGGCGGTGACGCGGATAGACCGGATCGGCGCGATCGTTCAGGACGGGGGTTTCATCCCAGCCATCGGTGGTGTCGAAAAAGCGCCGCGCGCCGTCCTCGCCGAATTCGCGCAGATAGCCCTGGATCACCACGTCGACATAGCTGAGCAGGGCAGGATGGGTTTCGGTCGGCTTGGTGTGGTAGCCATCGGGAATCGCGTAAACGGCGATGTCCGGCTGGTGCGCCAGGCTGTGGGTGACCTGGTGGGCCGCCGCGATCCTGTCGTAGGCGCGTTCGCGCGCGTCGAGTGCGGCCCAGTCCTGCCCGGGCACCGACGCGATCAGCCCGTCGATGCAGGATGTGTCGTCGCGAATGACCGTGAGATAGGCCACCTGTCGAAGCGACGTGTGCCGCCAGACGCGCCGCCATCCCCTGAGTTGGGCGATATGCGCATCCCCGTAGTCATGCGTGTCACGGTTCACCAGGCTGCCATATCCGAAGAAATATGCATGTCCCATATATGTTATCCCGTACCGCTTGATCTGCATCATGTCCCGCGGTGGAATTTGACCGCAGGATGGGCCAAGTTCAAGCAGAGGGTTCACACGGAATGCGCATCACGAAACGCACCAATATCGCTGTTCGCGTTCTCATGTTCTGTGGGGCCAATATCGGCAGGCTGGTGACCAAGTCCGAGATTGCAGCGCGCTGCAACACGTCCGAAAGCCACTTGGCACAAGTGATCAACCGCCTCGCGCAGCTGCAATTTCTGCACACGCAACGTGGTCGCAGCGGGGGCATCGCCTTGGCCCGTCCGATGCATGAGATCGTGATCGGCGATGTGTTCCGGCAGCTTGAGTCGAATGTGCCGATCGCCGAGTGCTTTGCCGATGTGGACAATACCTGCCCGCTTGTTGCAGCTTGCCGGTTGCGCCTTGCCATCGCCGACGCGGCCGAAGCGTTTTATGCTCATCTCGATGATATAACGCTGGATGCGCTGGTCTGTGGCAACACGGCGCTGCTGGATATTTTCATCCCCGAGCGTTGTGCAAATCAGGCTTGAAGTCCCAAAGGGTGTATACTAGCCTTCGGGCAAATCAGATCGGGAGAACCGGCCAGTCCGGTGCCGAAGGAGCAACCGCCCCGGAAACTCTCAGGCCAAAGGGACCGATTTGATTTCAAAACTCTGGAGAGTGGTGCCGTCATGGTGCCCGCCGAAGGGATAGCGATCTCAGGCCAAAGGACAGAGGGGGCATCAAGGCGCGACGATAGATGTCGTGCGTAGATGCCGAATTGATTCACGAGAACTCAATCGGCGCCAGTTTGGATGAGGCCCGATGAGCGACACGCTTCGCAAGACCCCGTTATATGACCTGCATGTCGAACTTGGCGCCAAGATGGTGCCATTCGCAGGATACGAGATGCCGGTTCAATTTCCGCTCGGTGTCATGAAAGAGCATCTTCACACGCGCGCAGCGGCGGGATTGTTTGACGTAAGCCACATGGGACAGGTCATCGTACGGGCCGATGACGGCTATGACGCTGCGGCTCTTGCCTTGGAGGCGCTTGTGCCTGTTGACCTGGCAGGGCTGCCACAGGGGCGCCAGCGTTACGGGTTTTTCACCAACGAGGCGGGGGGCATCCTTGACGACCTGATGCTCGCCAATCGGGGTGACCACCTGTTCATCGTGGTGAACGCCGCCTGCAAGCAAGCCGATTTCGCGCATATGCAACAAGGGCTTGCCAACTGCGACGTGCGGATGGTTGACGATCGCGCGCTGCTGGCCCTGCAGGGGCCGCAGGCGGAAAACGTGCTGGTCGGTATGGTGCCGGATGTGCGCGATATGCGCTTCATGGATGTCGGGGTCTTCGATAGCCCGTATGGAGAGCTTTGGGTGTCGCGCTCGGGCTATACCGGAGAGGACGGGTTCGAGATTTCGGTCGAGGCCGATCAGTCCGAGGCCTTGGCGCGCGCGCTTCTGGCGCATGATGCCGTGGAGCCGATCGGCCTGGGGGCGCGTGACAGCCTGCGGCTCGAAGCCGGGCTTTGTCTTTACGGTCACGATATCGACGAGACGACCACGCCTGTCGAAGCCGCCTTTACATGGGCCATTCAAAAGGTGCGCCGTCGGGGCGGAGCGCGGGAAGGCGGGTTTCCCGGCGCGGCTGTCATCCTCGATCAATTGGACCATGGGGCCGCTCGCAAGCGGGTCGGCCTGCGCCCCGACGGTCGCGCGCCCATGCGCGAAGGCACGGAGCTTTTCGAAACGGAGGCCACGGGCGCGCCTGTCGGCCGCGTCACGTCCGGTGCGTTCGGCCCGACAATCGGCGCCCCGATGTCCATGGGATATGTGCCCACCGCCAAGGCTGGCGCCGGCACGGGCCTGTATGGCGATGTCCGCGGCAAACGCATGCCCGTGACGGTCGCGGACCTGCCCTTTACCCCCGCCAATTTCAAACGCTGAAACCCAGGGAGAGCGAGAAATGAAATTCACCGAAGAACACGAATGGTTGCGCGGCGACGAGGATGACGTGATCGTCGTCGGCATCACCGAACATGCCAGCGAGCAGTTGGGAGATGTCGTCTTCGTGGAACTGCCCGAGATCGGCACGCAAGTGTCCAAGGGCGACGAGATCGTCGTGATCGAAAGCGTCAAGGCGGCCAGCGATATCCTGGCTCCGATCGACGGCGAGATCGTCGCGGTCAACGAGGCGCTGATCGACGATCCGGCCAAGGTGAACTCCGATCCCCTGGGCGATGCCTGGTTCTTCAAGATCAAGGCCGCCGATCCATCGCAGATGGACGACTACATGGATGAGGACGCGTATCAGGCGTTCATCGGCTGATCATCGCCGCCTGTGGCGGCACCATTTCGCAAAGGGTGAGGCGCGGGCCATGTGCCGGCCTCCACCCGTGACACCACGAGGGACATGATGCCTTTCGAACCCACCGATTATCTGCCCTATGACTTCGCCAACCGCCGCCACATCGGACCATCCCCGCAGGAAATGGCCGATATGCTTGGGGTTCTGGGCGTGGACAGCCTTGATGCGCTGATTGACCAGACGATCCCCAAAGCGATCCGGCAGGACAAGCCTCTGGATTTCGGCAAGCCCTTGTCCGAAAGCGAGCTGCTGCATCACATGCGCGAGGTTGCAGGGCGCAACAAGGTGCTGACCTCATTGATCGGCCAAGGCTATCACGGCACGGTCACGCCCCCGGCCATCCAACGCAACATCCTTGAAAACCCGGCCTGGTACACGGCCTATACCCCCTATCAGCCCGAGATCAGCCAGGGGCGTCTGGAGGCATTGCTGAACTTCCAGACCATGGTCAGTGATCTGACCGGGCTGGAGATCGCCAATGCCTCGTTGCTGGACGAGGCGACCGCCGCGGCAGAGGCAATGACCATGGCGCAGCGCGTGGCCAAATCCAAGGCGCGCGCGTTCTTCGTGGACGAAAACTGCCATCCGCAGAACATCGCCGTGATGCGGACGCGGGCGGAGCCCCTCGATATCGAGCTGGTGATCGGGGCGCCCGAGGATTTGGACCCCGACAAGGTCTTCGGCGCGATTTTCCAGTATCCGGGCACCTATGGGCATCTGCGTGATTTCACCGATGAAATGGCGGCCCTGCACGGGGCCGGGGCGATCGGCATCGTGATCGCGGACCCGATGGCCCTGACCCTGCTGAAAGAGCCGGGCGCCATGGGGGCGGATATCGCCGTCGGCTCAACCCAGAGGTTCGGGGTGCCGATGGGATTTGGCGGGCCGCACGCGGCCTATATTGCGACCAAGGAAAGCTACAAGCGCGCGCTTCCCGGCCGTCTTGTCGGCGTGTCGGTGGATAGCCACGGAAACCGTGCGTATCGTCTGGCGCTTCAGACCCGTGAACAGCATATCCGCCGCGAAAAGGCGACATCGAATGTTTGCACGGCGCAGGCGCTGCTGGCGGTCATGGCGTCGATGTATGCGGTGTTCCACGGGCCGCAGGGGCTCAAGGCGATTGCGCAGCGTATCCACCGCAAGACGGTGCGTCTTGCCAAGGGGCTGGAAGCGGCGGGCTTCAAGGTCCAGCCGGATCAGTTCTTCGACACGATCACGGTGGATGTGGGGCTGTTGCAGCGGGGCGTGCTTCAGGCCGCGGTCCGTGAAGGGGTCAACCTGCGCCGGGTGGGCGACACCAGGATCGGCATCACGCTGGACGAGCGGACGCGCCCTGCCACGATCGAGGCGGTCTGGCGTGCCTTCGGAATCATCATGCGGGATGAGGAATTCAAGCCGGACTATCGCATGCCGGATGGCCTTTTGCGTCAGTCCGAATACCTGACCCATCCGATCTTTCACATGAACCGCGCCGAAACCGAGATGATGCGCTACATGCGCCGTCTGGCGGACCGCGATCTGGCGCTTGATCGCGCGATGATCCCGCTTGGCTCGTGCACCATGAAACTCAATTCGGCGGCCGAGATGATGCCGGTCAGCTGGAATGAATTCTCGTTGCTGCATCCCTTTGTGCCTGCGGATCAGGCGAAGGGGTATCATGACCTGATCGAGGACCTGAACGCCAAGCTGTGCGAGATTACCGGCTATGCCGCCATCTCGATGCAGCCCAATTCGGGTGCGCAGGGCGAATATGCCGGGCTTTTGACCATTGCCGCCTATCACCGCGCCAACGGCCAGGGCCATCGCAAGGTCTGCCTTATCCCGATGAGCGCGCACGGCACGAACCCGGCCAGCGCCCAGATGGTCGGCTGGGATGTGGTGGTCATCAAGTCCGATGAGAATGGCGATATCGACCTGGCCGATTTCCGCGCCAAGGCCGAGGCGCATTCGGATAACCTGGCGGGCTGCATGATCACCTACCCCTCGACTCATGGTGTGTTCGAGGAAACGGTCAAGGAGGTCTGCGAGATCACCCATCAGCATGGCGGCCAGGTCTATATCGACGGAGCCAACATGAATGCCATGGTGGGGCTCAGCCGTCCGGGCGATCTGGGTGGGGATGTCAGCCATCTCAACCTGCACAAGACCTTCTGCATCCCGCATGGCGGGGGTGGTCCCGGCATGGGTCCGATCGGTGTGAAAGAGCATCTCGCGCCGTTCCTGCCGGGGCATCCTGTCACCGGCGGTGCGCAGGGTCCGGTGTCGGCGGCGCCTTTCGGGTCTCCGTCGCTTCTGCCGATCAGCTGGGCCTATTGCCTGATGATGGGCGGTGAGGGTCTGACACAGGCGACGCGGGTGGCCATCCTGAACGCCAATTACATCGCCAAGCGGCTCGAAGGCGCCTACGAGGTGCTCTACAAGGGCCGCAGCGGGCGTGTGGCGCATGAATGCATCATCGACACCCGCCCCTTCGCCGACAGCGCCGGTGTCACGGTGGACGATATCGCCAAGCGCCTTGTCGATTGTGGTTTTCACGCCCCGACAATGAGCTGGCCTGTGGCGGGAACCTTGATGGTCGAACCGACGGAATCCGAAACCAAGGCCGAACTGGACCGGTTCTGCGACGCCATGCTGGCCATCCGGCAGGAAATCCGCGACATCGAGGAAGGCCGCATCGACCGCGCCAACAACCCGCTCAAGAACGCGCCGCACACGGTCGAGGATCTGGTGGGGGATTGGGACCGGCCCTATGGCCGCGAACAAGGGTGTTTCCCGCCGGGTGCCTTCCGCGTGGACAAATACTGGCCACCGGTCAATCGCGTGGACAATGTCTATGGTGACCGGCACCTCGTGTGCACCTGCCCGCCGGTGGAAAGCTACGCCGAAGCCGCTGAATAAGCGGCGCCTGATCGCGTCGGTGGCCCTTTGGGGCCGCCGACTGCCCGGGGAGCAAAGCGGGCAGTATCCCGCGATTGCACCGCAGCGGATCGCGATCCGCCCCTGTCCGATGGTTCAGACGTTATTCCCGTGACCGCAGGATGCGCGCCGGACGCGCCTGCATGGGCGCCCACGCAAAGCCCAGGCCAGCAAGAAGGCTGACCATCGCGCCTCCGGTGACGATCAGCAGGGCCGAGGGCCAGGCGATCTCGAAATCCGTGTCCATGATGAAATGGCTCACGGCCCATCCGCCCGAAATTCCCGCCGCAAGTGCAACGATCCCCGCCGCTGCGCCCAACAGGGCCGCTCGCAGCGCCAGACTGCCCAGGATCTGCGCGCGGGTCGCACCTATCGTCTTGAGGATCGCGGCCTCGCGCGAGCGGGCAGCCTGGTCGGCGGCCGCCGCACCGATCAGCACCAGGAACCCCGTCAGCAATGTGGCCGCCGCCCCCCATGCCGTGGCCGAAGCCAGCCCCGCCAGAAGGTCCGAGACCTGGCTGATCGCATCGCGCACCTTGATGGCCGTGATGTTGGGAAACCGTCCGGAAAGATCCTCGAGGATTGCGGCCTCGGCCGAGGGCTCTGCGTAAACCGTCGAGATGAATGTGTGCGGCGCGCCCTCGATCGCGGCGGGGTTCAAGAGCATCACGAAACCCATTCCAGCCGTCGAAAAATCCACATCGCGCAAGGACGTGATCGTTGCGTCAATGTCGCGCCCCAGAATGTTGAGGGTCAGCACATCGCCGATCACCAGTCCGATTTCCTCGGCTTCTTCTGCGGCAAAGCTGATCTGCGCGGGCCCGTCATAGTCCGGGCTCCACCATGTGCCATCGGTAATGGTCGTGCGGTCCGGCACGTTCGCGGCATAGCTGATGCCCCTGTCCCCTTGCACGACCCAATGATCGCCCGCCACCTCTTCGGCGGGCCGGCCGTTGATCCGGGTAAGGATCCCGCGCAACATCGGGGCCGAGTCGATCCTGCTGACCTCCGGATCATTTTCCAGCCGCTCCATGAAGCCGGGCATCTGGTCTTTCTGAATGTCGACGAAGAAATACGAGGGGGCTCTTTCCGGCAGGTCCCTTGAAATCGCGCTGCGCAGGTTCTGGTCGATCTGTCCGACCGCCGCCAGAACCGACAGGCCAAGGCCCAATGACAGGACAACCGGTCCGGCTGTCGTGCCCGGCCCGCCGATCGCCGCAAGCGCCCAGCCAAAGGCCGGCCGCCCGCGCACTGCCGGTTTCATCAGGCGTGCAAGCGTCTTGATCCCGATCGCGGCGATGGCCAGCAACCCCAAGGATCCCAGGATGCCGCCTGCCGTCCATAGTGACAGCCGTGCATCCCCCGAGAACAGGATCGCCGCAGCAAGCAGGGCGGCGACAAGCGCCAGGATCATCACCAGGTAGGGCCACCTTGGCAGCACCCGCCCTGTTTCCAACGCATCCCGAAACAGCGTTGCCGCCCGGATGTCCTGCGCGCGCGCCAGGGGCCAAAGCGTGAAAATCAGCACCGTCAAGACACTGTAGAGAACCGCCTCGGCAATGGGTCGGGGGTAGGCTGCGAAGACGGCAGGCACCGGCAGGCGCGCTTCCAGCAGCGGCGCCAACATGACGGGGATGCCGATCCCGAGTGCAAGGCCAAGCGCAAGCCCGAGGCAGGCCAGGACACTGACCTGCAGGAAATAGGTCAGGAAGATCGTTTGCCTGTCCGCACCAAGTGTGCGCAGCGTCGCGATGGTTTCGGTTTTCGTGGCCAGATACGCCCTGAGTGCTGCGGATATCCCGACTCCGCCGACCGCAAGGCCCGACAGGCCAACGAGGATCAGGAAGGCGCCTAGCCGGTTGACGAACTCTTCCACCTGAGGGGCCCCATTGCGCGCATCGCGCCAACGCAGGCCGCTATCGGGAAAGGCCGCTTCCGCCTCTGCACTTAGCGCATCCAGATCGGCGCCGGGCGGCAGGTCCAGGCGATATTCGGTCGAAAAAAGACTTCCCGGCGCCAGAAGCCCGGACGCGCCAAGCGCATCCGTGCGCACAATGGTGCGCGGTCCGAGGGTGAAGCCTCCGGCAGCGTTGTCGGGTTCTCGCACGATTTCGGCGCTCAGGACGAAATCCTGTGTGCCCAGCTTGAAGACATCCCCCGGTTCAAGCCCCAACTGGTTGGTCAGCACGGGATGCATGACCGCGCCGCGCAACCCGTCGCGCCCGTCCAGGGCTTGGGGCAGGGGCATGTCAGGCGATAAGTCAACGCGCCCGAGCAGCGGGTAAGCCGTATCGACGGATTTGATCTGGGTAAGACCTCGTTCGCCGTCCGGGGTGACGGCCATCGACCGAAAGTCGGCGATTTCCGAAACGGCATCCGCCGCCTGCTCCATCCATGCGCGCTCGGCCTCGGTGGCGAACCGATATGTCAATTCGATGGATGCGTCACCACCCAGAAGCGTGGCACCTTCCCGGCTGAGCCCTGTCGTAATGCTTTCGCGGACCGTACCAACCGCTGCAATCGCTGCCACGCCAAGGATCACGCAGCCGAGGAAGATGCGGAAACCGCGCAAACCGCCGCGCAGCTCGCGCCGCGCAAATCGCGCCGCAGTGGCAAGGCTCATGCGGGAACCCCGGTAGTTTCCGAAAGCCGACCATCCACCAGCTCCACGACGCGGTCGCAGCGCGCGGCAAGGTCGGGGGCATGGGTGACCAGGACGAGTGTGGCCCCATGCCGCCTGCTCAGATCGAACAGCAGCTCGATGATCGACGCGCCGGTGGTCCCGTCCAGATTTCCCGTCGGCTCGTCGGCCAGGACGATATCCGGCCTTGGCGTTGCGGCGCGGGCAAGCGCCACGCGCTGCTGTTCCCCGCCGGACAATTGCGCGGGGAAGTGTTGCGCCCGTCCTGCCAGTCCGACAGCGGCCAGTTCCTCGGCGGCGCGCTCATAGGCATCCGATCGGCCCGCCAACTCCAGTGGTGCTGCCACATTTTCGAGCGCGGTCATGGTGGGGATCAGGTGAAAGGATTGAAACACGACCCCGAAATGATCGCGTCTGAGGCGGGCAAGCTGATCTTCGTTCATGGACGAAAGATCATGTCCCAATGCGGTGATCTGCCCCGAACTTGCCCGTTCAAGCCCGCCCATCAACATCAACAGCGAAGACTTGCCGCTTCCGGACGGGCCGACCAGCCCAAGGGTCTGGCCCTTATGGACATCCAGGGTGATCCCGTGGAGTATCTGGACAAGCCCCGCGTTGCCTTGCAGCGACAGCGTGGCATCCTTGAGGGAAATAACTGGGGTGGTCATGGGTTTCAGCCTGATTGCAAAGGACTTTTTTGAATATGGGGTAGGGGCGTTACGCGACAAGGTTGTGGCGGTGTTTCTTTTGGCCGCAACGCCGCTCCATGCTCAGGATGTCACCGTTTTGGCTTTTGGGGATAGCCTGACGCAGGGGTACGGCCTGCCGGAAGCGCAGGGCCTTGTGCCGCAGCTTGAGGGCTGGTTGACGGCAAATGGGGTCGAGGTCGAGCTGATCAACGGGGGCGTCTCGGGGGACACAACCGCCGGAGGGGCTGCGCGGGCGGCCTGGAGCCTGACACCGGATGTGGATGCCATGATCGTTACGCTCGGCGGGAACGACCTGTTGCGCGGCATTGATCCGTCCGTCGCGCGAAGTAATCTGCGCCAGATACTCGAAACCGCGCAGTCCCGTGATGTCGAGGTGCTCTTGGTGGGGATGAGGGCGCCCGGAAACTACGGCGCGGATTACAAACGCGCCTTCGACAGCATCTATCCCGATCTGGCTCAGGACTTCGACACGCTCTATTTCGAGAACTTCTTTGCAGGGCTTGGGCAGGAGGATCCGGCGCAGGTGCGTCGGTATTTCCAGCCGGACGGGATCCACCCCAATGCAGAAGGTGTCACTCGGATCGTCGAGGCGCTCGGGCCGTCCGTTGCAGAGCTGATCGCGCGGGCGCAGTGATCAAATCCATGTAAAAAACGGGCCCTGTCCGGGGCCCGTTTCGAGACTTCGATCGCCTATGGGCTCAGGCCAGGGCGATATTGGCAGCGGACTCGCGGCCGTCGCGACCCGCTTCGATGTCGAAGGTCACTTTCTGGTTGTCTGCCAGGCCGGTCAGACCGGCGCGCTCGACAGCCGAGATGTGAACGAATACGTCCTTGCCACCACCTTCAGGGGCGATGAAGCCGTAGCCTTTCGTGGTGTTGAACCATTTGACGGTGCCATTGGCCATCCGTTTTCTCCTTATGATCATACTGCCCGCTTCAGTGCGGCAGCCCGGCGCAGTCAGAGCAAGATCGAGTGACAGCGCCGTGGTCGGAGCAGATGGTCGATAGAGGTAACGTCGCGGTGGATAATATGGAAGCGGCCCCAATCCTCTTCAAGAGAAAACAAGTCAAATTTTTTGAACCGGTTTTTCCTTGTCTGACACGCTCAGAGAACGGTCACGACTGTTCCGATCGGCACCCGTTCGTAGAGATCCTGCACATGTTCATTCAGCATCCGAATGCAGCCGTTCGAGACCGACCGCCCGATCGAACGCGGCGCGTTCGTTCCATGAATTCGGAAATACGTGTCACGTCCGTTCTGGAACAGGTAGAGCGCCCGTGCCCCAAGCGGATTGTCCGGCCCGCCCGGCTGCACGTAATCGTTGCCTTTGAAGCGTCCGTAGGCGTTTGGATCACGCTCGATCATCTCGTTGGTGGGGCGCCAGGTGGGCCATTTTTTCTTGACGTCTATGGTGGCGGTGCCGGTGAACTGGAGGCCGGCTTTGCCGACGCCGACGCCGTAGCGCATCGCCTCGTTGGGGGCGGTGACGAAGTAGAGGAAATGCGCGCGCGGCAGGACGAGCAGTTGGCCGGGGGCGTAATTATCCGAGATGCGGACCTTGGTGGGCTGAAATTTATATTCGAGTTCAAAGGCTTGGGCGACGGACGGCAGCGCTGTGGCGGCAAGGCCGGTCGCGATGAAATGACGACGGTTGAGCATATGGTTCCCCTTCGCAATGCGGGCCAATCTATAGAATGCCACCCTGCGCCAAAAAAATCAAAACCGGGTGAACGGGGCAAAAATCGGCGTCGGTATGGCATCGGTATCACGTCGGTATCGCGGCGGTGCAGCGTACGGTGCGAAAAGCTGGCGTTAACCTTTTGCAAACCATGCTGGACGCACCGCAATCCACGAGGACAGACCGCATGGCCCGGATGACCAAGACCGAACGCATCGCCCGTGAAGGGCTGATGAGGAACCTGATCCATCTCAATCGCGACGGCTGGATCTCGTCGATGATCGAGGATGAAATCCCCGACGCCTGGCACACGCTGGAGGCGGATCTGGATGTCGCGGAGAAAAAGGAGAAGGTGACACTGTACCTGGATCGCTCGGTTGCGCGGGCCTTTCGCGCGATGGGCACGGGCTATCAGGCGCGGATCAACCGGCTGCTGGCCACATGGGTGCAGATGAAGATCGCCAACGAGATCAAGCTGGATGACATGCTGCAAAAGCGACTGACGGCGCCCGCCGCCGCGACGAGCAATGCCGAGACAGCGGCCGACGAGACACCCGACGCCGAGGCGCGCACTGCCGAGGCCGTGGCCGAGATCGGGGCCATACCGGTGCAGGACAGTGCCCCGGAGCCAGACGACGAGACTGCCGATGAAGACACGCGGCGCCGCGCGCGGCTGGCTGCGGTGATGAAGGAAATCCGCGAGGAGCGGCTGGCCGAGGAAGCGCGCGCCGCCGAGGAGCGGGCGAGGACCAGCATCAGTGTCGCAGAGCGCGTGAGGCTGGAGGACGAGCGCAGGCGCAAGGCCGAAGAGGACGCGCTTGAGGAGGGATATCGCCGCCGCGCCCTCGAGCGCGAAGCACAGGACCAGGCGCGCGAAGCACAGGACCAGGCGCGCGACGCGCAGGACCGGGCGCGCGACGCGGCACGGGACAGGCGGCGGTGACGGGGCGCAAAATGCAACGGGGCGAGCCAATGGCCCGCCCCGCAAAATCCCGAATGCCGGTCAGAGACGACCGGCGCAGTCGCCTCAGGCGAGCTGCAGGTTGGTCGCGCTTTCGCGGCCGTCACGGCCGGCTTCGACGTCGAACGTCACTTTCTGGTCGTCGGCCAGGCCGGTGAGGCCGGAACGCTCGACGGCGCTGATGTGAACGAAAACGTCCTTGCCACCTGTGTCAGGTGCGATGAAGCCGAAGCCTTTGGTGGTGTTGAACCATTTCACGGTGCCTGTGGCCATCCGTAGTCTCCTAGATATGTGCTGCCCGCGGAACTGCGGCAACCCGGCGTCGTCGTCTGGATCGATTGACTGAGCGCCGTTTGAAGGGAGACAGTGGGTCGAAAAAGAATAACTTAGCAGGGGCGCGTATGACAGGTGAGGCCGCGCTTGGCAAGGAAAATCGCGGAAATCGCCCGGTAACCGGTTCTTAGGGACTCTGTGGTTGACTGCCTGCATGTCGAGTCGTCTTCCATCCCTGTCCCTCGGGGCTGTCCCTTTGATCGTGTCATGTCTGGCGGCGTGGGCCGCCATGCGGCTGGCCCTGTCGACACAGGCGTCGCAGACGCTGCGTCTGGCCGGGCGCGTGGCATGCGGCGACGGGCCGGGTACCGCGCTAGACTGGCCTGCGATCCGGGCGCGGATCATGCGGCGATTGCGCAAAGGGCGGCCCTTCGTGCCGGACGAACAAGGGGCCGGGGTGTCGGGCCGATCCGGCGCGAGGATGGCCTTGGCCTTGGCGGTCGGGGCTGCTGTGCCAGCCTTGCGTCATGCGCGGTGGCCCGGAGCGATCTGTGCCCCGGACGATATGGACTCATCCCGGGCAAGGATCGGGCTTGCGCAGGGCCCAGGCCCGTACAATGGGCGGGCCTGCGCAAAGACCTGCGCAAAGATCGGGCCTGCGGAAAATCCGGTGTCCCGTCGCGGGCAGGCGCAAGCGACAGGCCGCCCAAAGCCTGCCCACAGGCCGCCCCCCGATGCCGGGGACGTGCCGAAAACGCGGGATATGCCGGCGATCTGCCGGAGGTGCTGGTCAGCGCATGAATTTCTTGTGCTTGATCCGCTTGGGTTCCAGCGCGTCGGGGCCGAGGCGGCGTTTCTTGTCCTCCTCGTAATCCTCGAAATTGCCCTCGAACCATTCGACATGCGCCTCGCCTTCGAAGGCGAGGATATGGGTGCAGATCCGGTCAAGGAAGAACCGGTCGTGGCTGATGACCACGGCGCAGCCCGCGAAATCCACCAGCGCGTCTTCGAGCGCGCGCAGGGTTTCCACATCGAGATCGTTGGTCGGTTCGTCGAGCAGAAGGACATTGCCGCCGGATTTCAGCAGGCGGGCCATGTGCACGCGGTTGCGTTCACCGCCCGACAGCAGCGACACCTTCTTTTGCTGGTCGCCGCCCTTGAAGTTGAAGGCCGAGCAATAGGCGCGGGAGTTCATCTGCGCATCGCCCAGCTGGATGATCTCGGCGCCGCCGGTGATCGCCTCCCAGACGGTGTCGCCATCCTTCAGGTCGTCGCGCGACTGGTCCACATAGCTGAGCGAGACCGTGTCGCCGTATTCGACGCTGCCCTCGTCCGGCGCCTCTTGTCCGGTGAGCACCTTGAACAGCGTGGATTTGCCCGCGCCGTTCGGGCCGATCACCCCGACGATGCCGCCGGGCGGCAGCGAAAAGCTGAGATCCTCGATCAGGAGCTTGTCGCCCATGTGCTTTTTCAGGCCGGTCACCTCGATCACCTTCTGGCCGAGGCGCGGACCGTTGGGAATGATGATCTGCGCGCGGCCCAGTTTTTCACGCTCGGACTGGTTGGCCAGGTCGTTATAGGCGTTGATGCGGGCCTTTGACTTGGCCTGCCGGGCCTTCTGCCCCTGGCGCATCCATTCGAGTTCGCGTTCCAGGGTCTTCTGGCGGGACTTGTCCTCGCGGGATTCCTGTTCGAGGCGCTTGGCCTTCTGTTCCAGCCAGCTGGAGTAATTGCCCTCGTAGGGGATGCCGCGGCCACGGTCCAGTTCGAGGATCCAGCCGGTGATGTCATCGAGGAAATAGCGGTCATGGGTGACGATCAGGATCGTGCCCTTGTAGTCGATGAGATGCTGTTGCAGCCAGGCGATGGTTTCGGCGTCCAGGTGGTTGGTCGGTTCGTCCAGGAGCAGCATGTCGGGCGCTTCGAGCAGCAGCTTGCACAGCGCGACGCGGCGTTTTTCACCGCCCGACAGCGTGGTCACGTCGGCGTCATCGGGCGGGCAGCGCAGCGCCTCCATCGAGACGTCGATCTGGGCGTCGAGATCCCACAGGTTCTGGCTGTCGATTTCGTCCTGAAGGGCGGCCATCTCGTCGGCGGTCTCGTCCGAGTAGTTCATCGCCAGTTCGTTGAACCGGTCCATCTTGGCCTTCTTTTCGGCCACGCCCAGCATCACGTTCTCGCGGACGGTCAGCGCGGGATCAAGCTCGGGTTCCTGGGGCAGGTAGCCCACCTTGGCGCCTTCGGCGGACCAGGCCTCGCCGGAAAAGTCGGTGTCGATGCCGGCCATGATCCGCATCAGGGTGGACTTGCCGGCGCCGTTCGTGCCGACGACGCCGATCTTGACGCCGGGCAGGAAGCTGAGATGGATGTTCTCGAAGCATTTCTTGCCGCCGGGGTAGGTCTTGGAGACGCCCTGCATGTGATAGACGTATTGATAGGCTGCCATGATTGCTGCTCCGGGATGGGGTGTGGGTTGTGTTGGGCTCGTATCTAGTCAATCCGGGCGCCCGCCGCAATCGTCTGTGCGCGGGGGCGGTGCCGGCTTTTGTGCTGGACATGGCAGGCGGGGCTGGCAAAAGGGAGCGCATGACAATTGATGTGCCGATGACGCGTCCGGGGCAGGTGATCGGGCTGTTGGGCGGGTCGTTCGATCCGCCGCATGCCGGACATGTGCATATCAGCCGCGAGGCGCTCAAGCGGTTCGGGCTGGACCGGGTGTGGTGGGTGGTCAGCCCGGGCAATCCGCTCAAGCTGCATGGGCCGGCGCCGCTGGCGCAGCGGATGGCAGCGTGCCGGGCGATGCTGGATCATCCGCGCATCGCGGTGACCGATGTCGAGGCGCAGCTGGACACGCGCCATACCGCGCAGACGCTGCGGCGGTTGCAGGCGCTGCGGCCGGGGGTGCGGTTCGTGTGGCTGATGGGGGCGGACAACCTGGCGCAGCTGGACAAGTGGCAGGACTGGCACGAGATCGTGGGCCGGGTGCCGCTGGGGGTGCTGGCGCGGCCCGGGCAGCGGATCTCGGCGCGTTTGTCCAAGGCGGCGCGCATTTATGATGTGGCGCGGGTGCCGGGGCGGGCGAGCCGGTGCCTAGGGCGACGCGAGGCGCCGGCCTGGTGTTTCGTGAACGTGCCGATGATGGCGCTGTCGTCGACGCGGCTGCGCAGCGGGGGCGCATGGCCACGCGGTGACTGAAATTTGATCCGGCAGCGCAGAAATCCGATTGTCCGAAACCGCGGCGGCGCTTAGTCTGCGGGCATGACAGGGCAGGGGGTTTCGCGTCGATTTTTCATCGGGGCCGCGTTGAGCGGTCTGGGGGCGGCTGCCTGCGCGCAGGCGCCCGCGACATCGCTGCGGCCCGTGCTGCGGCCGACCGGGACGGCACAGAGGGTGGCGACGGGCGCCGAGGCGCTGATCGGCGAGGCCAACCTGGGCGGGCGCGTCACCTTCAGCGTGATGGATGTGAAAAGCGGGCTGATCCTGGAGGGGCGGGGCGCCCATGAGGGGCAGCCACCGGCCAGCGTCACGAAGGCGGTCACGGCGATCTATGCGCTGCAGACCCTGGGCGGCGGGTTCCGGTTCCGCACGAGGCTTCTGGCGACGGGGCCGATCGAGAACGGCATTCTGAAGGGCGATCTGATCCTGGCGGGCGGCGGCGATCCGACGCTGGACACGGATGCCCTGGCGGCGATGGCGGCGGAGTTGAAGCGCAAGGGTGTGCGCGAGGTCCGGGGCGCGTTCCGGGTGTGGGGCGGCGCGTTGCCCTTCGAGCGGGTGATCGACCCGACCCAGCCCGAGCATGTGGGCTACAACCCGTCGGTGTCGGGGCTGAGCCTGAATTTCAACCGCGTGCATTTCGAATGGAAACGCGCCAGCAATGGCTACAGCGTCACGATGGACGCACGCTCTACCGCGCATCGCCCGGCGGTGACGATCGCCCGCATGGCGATCGCCCGGCGCGAGGTGCCGGTCTATACCTATAGTGACGGCGGCGATCATGATGCCTGGACCGTGGCGAGCGGGGCGCTTGGCAATGGCGGTGCGCGCTGGCTGCCGGTGCGCAAGCCCGAAGCCTATGCCGGCGAGGTCTTTGCCAGCTTCGCACGCTCGCACGGGATCGTGCTGAAGCCGGGGGGCGCCGTGACACGGGCGCCGCAAGGCGAGGCGCTGGTGGTGCATCGCAGCGCGGCGCTGACCGAGGTGCTGCGCGACATGCTGAAATATTCCAACAACCTGACCGCCGAGCTGGTCGGAATGTCCGCAACGGCCAAGCGCACGGGCAGCGCACTATCGCTGTCGGCCTCGGCGCGGGAAATGAGCCGGTGGGCGCGCCGCGATCTGGGCATGGAGGGCGCGTCGCTGGTGGATCATTCCGGCCTGGGAGAAAAATCCCGCTTGTCGGCGGATGCCATGGTGCGCGCCCTGGTGCGGGTCAGGGGCGATGGCGCGCTGCACGCGATCCTGAAGGAGTTTCCGTTGCGCGACAGCAACGGGCGGGTGGATCGCGGGCATCCCGTCAAGGTGGCGGCCAAGACGGGGACGCTGTATTTCGTGAGCACATTGGCGGGCTATGTCACCGCGCCGGACGGCACCGAGATGGCGTTCGCGATCTTTTCCGCCGACACGGCACGTCGCGGCCGGATCGACCGGAGCGCGGATGGGCGCCCGCCGGGATCGGCAGGCTGGAATGCGAGGTCCAAGGCCCTGCAGCAAGACCTGATCGAACGCTGGTCAAAGCTGTATGGTAGCTGACGCGTTTCGCTAAAAAACCGGACCATGCATTTTCGCGGACCGTTCTGACGCAAGAGCGCCGTGGGTTGTCAGGCCGCGACGGTGATGGCGGTGCCCCAGGCGGCACAGTTTTCGGTCAGGCGGGCGGACAGGGGGCGATCGGTAAACACGTGGTCGATGTCGCGCAGCGATCCGATCCGAACCGGCGCGCTGCGTTTGAATTTCGAGTGATCGGCCACCAGAAACACCTCGCGGGAGCGTTTCAGCAGGGTTTGCCCGACCACGACTTCCTGAATGTCGAAATCCAGAAGGTCGCCGTCTTCGTCGAGCGCGGAACATCCCAGGATCGCGTGATCGAATTTGAAGTTCTCGATGGTGCGGGCGGTCAGGTTGCCGACCAGCCCGTTATCGGCGCGGCGCAGCGTGCCGCCCGCAACCACGATTTCGCAGCTCTTGTTCGAGAGCAGGGTGTTGGCCACGTTCATGTTGTTGGTGACCACCATGAGGTTTTCGTGGCCCAGCAACTCGCGGGCGACCGCCTCGGTCGTGGTGCCGATATCCAGAAAGACGGATGCGTTGTCGGGGATCGCGGCGGCACAGGCGCGGCCGATCGCCTGCTTGGCGTCCTCGTTCAGGCGGCGGCGTTCCTCGTAGATGATGTTGGTGACGCCCGAGGGCAGGATCGCGCCGCCATGCACACGCTCGAGCTTGCCGGCATTGGCCAGCTCGGTCAGGTCGCGGCGGATGGTCTGGACGGTGACGTCGAAGCGTTCGGCCAGGTCTTCGACCGTGACCTTGCCCTCGATCCGGGCGATTTCGAGAATGTCGGGTTGGCGAAAGGATTGTGACACGTCGGCGCGGCCTGCGATTGGCGTGGATCGGTTGATTTCGATTATGTTCGTTTCGGGGTGCAGTTCAAGCATTCTGTTCGATTCGGTTCGGAATGCGGTGTTTTCCTTGGTTTCCTGGCTTTCTGCAGGTGCGAAAAGGGCAATAAAGTTAAATGAAAACAACGAGAGGCGGGCAAACGAAAGCAAACGAACATTCGTGATTGACTTGATCGGGGCATCTGTGGTTCGTTTGCGCTCATATCTGGCGACGAGGGGGAGGCTCAGGTGCCATCAGGCCAACGCGACAAGACGGTCGATCTGTTCGTGATCGGCGGCGGCATCAACGGCTGCGGGATCGCGCGCGATGCGGCTGGCCGTGGACTGAGTGTCGAGCTTGCCGAAATGAACGACCTTGCGTCGGCCACCTCGTCGGCGTCCACCAAGCTGTTTCACGGCGGGTTGCGCTATCTTGAATATTTCGAGATCCGGCTGGTCCGGGAAGCGCTGATCGAGCGCGAAACCCTGCTGAGGGCCATGCCGCATATCAGCTGGCCCATGCGCTTCGTGCTGCCCTATCACCGCGACATGCGCTTCGAGGGTGAGACGCCGACATCACGGCTGTTGAACGTGGTCATGCCCTGGATGAAGGGGCGGCGGCCCGCCTGGCTGATCCGGCTGGGTCTGTTTCTCTATGATTATCTTGGCGGGCGCGAGATCCTGCCGGGCACGCGGACCGTCGATCTGACGACCGATCCGGCGGGCGGGCCCCTGAAGGACAAGTTCACCCGCGCCTTCGAATATTCGGATTGCTGGATCGAGGACAGCCGGCTGGTGATCCTGAACGCGCGGGACGCGCAGGCGCGCGGTGCCACGATCCGCACCCGGACGCGGGTTGTCTCGGCCGAGCGGCACGAGGATGGGCTTTGGCTGATCCGGACCGAGGACAGGACGACCGGCGAGATGCACGAGACGCGGGCGCGCGCGCTGGTCAATGCGGGCGGGCCATGGGTCAAGGACGTGATCCAGAACACCTTGCGGCAGAACTCGAGCGAAGGGGTGCGGCTGGTGCGCGGCAGCCATATCGTGACCCGCAAGCTTTATGATCACGACAAGTGCTATTTCTTCCAGGGGCAGGATGGGCGGATCATCTTCGCGATCCCCTACGAGACGGATTTCACCCTGATCGGGACGACGGATGCCGAGCATTCGGATGTGTCGGCGGCGCCGGAATGCACGCCCGAGGAGGCGGAGTATCTGTGCCGCTTCGCGTCGGACTATTTCAAGACGCCGGTGACGCGGGACGACATCGTCTGGAGTTATTCCGGGGTCAGGCCGCTTTATGATGACGGGGCCAAATCGGCGACAGCGGCGACGCGGGATTACGTGCTGACGCTGGATGACAAGGGCGGTGCGCCGCTGTTGAACGTGTTCGGCGGCAAGATCACCACCTATCGCAAGCTGGCCGAGGCGGCGATGGCCAGGATCGCGCCGTTCTTCCAGGGTGCGGACCGGGAATGGACGGCGGGCGTGGCGCTTCCGGGCGGAGATTTCGCCGTTGACGGGGCGGAGCAGTTGACCGCCGATCTGCGTCGGGCGTATCCGTTTCTTGACGCCTACTGGGCGGGTCGGCTGATCCGGGCCTATGGCACCGAGGCGGCGGTGATGCTGGGCGATGCGCAGGCGGCGGAAGACCTGGGGCCGGATTTCGGGGCGACGCTGACGGGGCGGGAAGTGCGCTGGATGATGCAGCACGAATATGCCCGCAGCGCCGAGGACGTGGTCTGGCGGCGGACGCGGCTTGGATTGAGACTGAGTGCCGAGCAGATCGCCGCGCTGGATGCGTGGATGGACTTGGCGGCGAGAGATGACAGTGCCACGACACCGGCCCGCGATTCGGCGGCGTTGAGGGCATGAGGGAGGATCGACGCGGATGACGCTGAAACTGGATGGTGTGTCGAAGGTGGTGAACGGGCAGGTGCATATCCACCCCACCGACCTGACCCTCGAGAAGGGCACGATGAACGTGCTCTTGGGGCCGACGCTGTCGGGCAAGACATCGCTGATGCGCCTGATGGCGGGGCTGGATGTGCCGCAGGCGGGGCGCATCGAGTGGAACGGCGCCGACGTGACGGGCGTGCGCGTGCAGGACCGCAATGTCGCGATGGTCTATCAGCAATTCATCAACTACCCGTCGATGAGCGTTTATGACAACATCGCCTCGCCCTTGCGGCTGTTGGGCAAGGCCAGGGCCGAGATCGACGCGGCGGTCCACAAGACCGCCGAGCTGATGAAGCTGACGCCGATGCTGGACCGCAAGCCGCTGGAGCTTTCGGGCGGTCAGCAGCAGCGCTGCGCGCTGGCGCGCGCGCTGGTCAAGGGGGCGGGGCTGGTGCTTCTGGACGAGCCGCTGGCCAACCTGGATTACAAGCTGCGCGAGGAATTGCGCGTGGAAATCCCCAAGATCTTCGAGGAATCCGGCGCGATCTTCGTCTATGCGACGACCGAGCCGGAGGAGGCGCTTTTGCTGGGGGGCAATACGGCGACGCTGTGGGAAGGCCGCGTCACGCAGTTCGGCCCGACGCCGGATGTCTATCGCCGTCCGGTGGACGCGATCACCGCACGGGTGTTCAGCGATCCGCCGATGAATTTCCTGCAGGTCAGCAAGACCGGCAACAAGCTGCTGTTCGGCGATGGCCAGAGCGCGCCTGCCGTGGGCAAGCTGGCCGAGATCCCCGATGGGCGCTACACCGCCGGGTTCCGTCCGAACCACCTGGAGATCGGCAAGCATACCGCCGATGCCATGAAATTCGTCACCCGCCTGACGGTGACCGAATTGACCGGCTCGGAAACCTTCGTGCATCTGGATCATCACGGTGAGCGTTGGGTCGGGCTGATCCACGGGGTCCACGATCTGCCGCTCGGGGCCGATCTGGATGTCTTCCTGGACCCGCGGCATGTCTATGTTTTCGACGAGGGCGGCGCGCTGGTGGCGCCTGCGGCCTACGCGCTGGCGGCCTGAGGAGGGGCGGAAGAATGGCAAAGATCACGCTGGACAACCTTGCGCATTCCTACCTGCCCAACCCGAAGGGCGAGGCGGATTACGCGCTCAAGGAATTGAACCACGATTGGGAAGATGGCGCGGCCTATGCCCTGCTGGGGTCGTCGGGCTGCGGGAAATCCACGCTGCTCAACATCATCTCGGGGCTGCTGCACCCCAGCCAGGGTCGGGTTCTGTTCGATGGGCGCGATGTGACGCGCGCGCCCACCGCCGAGCGCAATATCGCGCAGGTGTTCCAGTTTCCGGTCGTCTACGACACGATGACCGTGCATGACAATCTGGCCTTTCCGCTGCGCAACCGGGGCCGCGACGAAGCCTATGTGGCCGAGCGTGTCCAGGAGGTCGCGCGGATGATCGGCATGGAGGCCGACCTGCATCGCAAGGCGCGCGGCCTGACGGCGGATGCCAAGCAGAAGATCAGCCTTGGCCGGGGCATGGTGCGCAAGGATGTGAATGCGCTGCTTTTCGACGAGCCGCTGACGGTGATCGACCCGCATATGAAGTGGGAGTTGCGCACGCAGCTCAAGTCGCTGCATCACGAGTTCGGGCATACGATGATCTACGTGACCCACGACCAGACCGAGGCGCTGACCTTCGCCGACAAGGTGGTGGTCATGTATGACGGAAGGGTGGTCCAGATCGGCACGCCCGAAGAGCTGTTCGAGCGTCCCGAACATACATTCGTTGGGTATTTCATCGGCTCGCCGGGCATGAATGTCATTCCCGCCAAGGTCGAGGGGCAGCACGCCTATATCAACGGATCCTCGGTGGCACTGGGCGGCGGCTATGGCGCGCTGGATGGCAAGGTGGAAATAGGCGTGCGACCGGAATTCGCACGGCTGTCCGACAGCGAGGGTCTGCCCGTCAAGGTGCGCCGCGTCGAGGATGTGGGCCGCCACAAGATCGTCCGGGCCGAATGTTTCGGCAATGACATCAACATCATCGCCGGCGAGGGTGACCGGATCGGCGCGGACATGACGCGGGTGGTCTTCGATCCCGCGCATGTGAATGTCTACGCCAATGACTGGCGCGTGGCGCCGGATGGCGCAGGAAACGGATCTGCCGGGGAGGCCGCGTGATGCAGGAAAAAACGGTCAATCAAAAGGCATGGTTCCTTGTGCTGCCGGTTCTGGTGCTGGTGGCGTTCTCGGCGGTCATCCCGCTTATGACGGTGGTCAACTACTCGGTGCAGGACACGTTCGGGGGCAACCAGTTCTTCTGGGCCGGCCTGGAATGGTTCGACGAGCTGCTGCATTCGGAACGGATGTGGGACGCGCTTGGCCGTCAGCTGGCGTTTTCGGCGATCATCCTGGCGATCGAGGTGCCGCTTGGCATCCTGGTGGCGCTGAGCATGCCCAAAAGCGGGTTCTGGGCCAGCTTTTGCCTGGTGGTGATGTCGCTGCCGCTGTTGATCCCATGGAACGTGGTCGGCACGATCTGGCAGATCTTCGGCCGGGTCGATATCGGCTTGCTGGGCTATACGCTGGACAAGCTGGGCATCCCTTACAACTACACGCAGGATTTCATCTCGGCCTGGGCCACGGTGATCGTGATGGACGTGTGGCACTGGACGTCGCTGGTGGCGCTGCTGGCCTATGCCGGGCTGCAATCCATCCCCGACGCCTATTACCAGGCGGCCAAGATCGACCAGGCGAGCCGCTGGAAAGTGTTCCGCTATATCGAGCTGCCGAAGATGGCGGGCGTTCTGATGATCGCGATCCTGCTGCGCTTCATGGACAGCTTCATGATCTATACCGAGCCGTTCGTCGTCACGGGGGGCGGACCGGGCAATGCCACCACCTTCCTGTCGATCGACCTTGTGAAGATGGCGCTTGGGCAGTTCGACCTGGGACCGGCGGCGGCGTTCTCGATCATGTATTTCCTCGTGATCCTGCTGATCTCGTGGGTGTTCTACACGGTGATGACCAATCTTGACCGGCGGGAGGGCAAGTAAATGGCCGATCTGAGCACACAAGCCCCCGCACGCGGTCTGAGCCTGCCGAAGGTCAACAGCCGGGTCGTGGTGATGACGCTTTACCTGGTGTTCCTGATGCTGCCGATCTACTGGCTGCTGAACATGAGCCTGAAGACCAATGCCGAGATCCTTGGCGAATTCTCGCTCTGGCCCCGGGATCTGACGTTGCAGAACTACGTGACGATCCTGACCGATGCCAGCTGGTACATGGGCTATGTCAATTCGCTGATCTACGTGGTGATGAACACGGTGATTTCAGTCGCGGTGGCGCTGCCGGCGGCCTATGCGTTCAGCCGGTACAGCTTCATGGGCGACAAGCACCTGTTCTTCTGGCTGCTGACCAACCGGATGGCGCCGCCTGCGGTGTT
>Ga0189287_100026_pt1 | contig 265215 bp, 250 predicted proteins | sample UW86minimetaG_FD_130319 | JGI IMG/M metagenome (GOLD analysis project Ga0189287, IMG submission 130319) | Marine microbial communities from the Costa Rica Dome - UW86 mini metaG | ecosystem: Environmental > Aquatic > Marine > Oceanic > Photic zone | place: Costa Rica: the Eastern Pacific... | reverse complement strand
GGAAGTCGTCGCCGACACCGCCCGACAGGAAGTCATCGCCATCCTCGCCGCGCAGGTCATCGTTGCCCACATCGCCAAAGAGCACGTCATTGTCGAAGCCACCGGCCAGCAGGTCGGCGCCGTCGCCGCCGAACAGGGTGTCGATACCGGCCCCGCCAAAGATCTGGTCGTCGCCCGCATCGCCGCGCAGGTCGTCATTGCCATCGTCGCCGTTGACATTGTCGTTGCCCGTGCCGCCTTCGAGGAAGTCGTTGCCGATACCGCCCGACAGGAAGTCGTCGCCGCCCTCGCCGCGCAGGTCATCGTTGCCCGCATCACCAAAGAGCGTGTCATTGTCCAGGCCACCGGCCAGCAGGTCGTTTCCGTCCCCGCCGCTCAGCGCATCGGTGCCGCTGCCGCCGAAGAGCTGGTCGTCGCCCCCATTGCCGCTCAGGCTGTCATTGCCGTCATCGCCATTGAGGTTGTCGCTGCCAAGACCGCCATCGACCACGTCATTCCCGGTGCCGCCCGCGACGAAATCGTCGCCGCCACCGGCATCGATGGTGTCGTCGCCGCCATTGCCGAAGATCGTGTCCGCGTTGTCGGTGATCAGATCGCCCTGGGCATCCGCGTAGCCGAGGGGCATAGATTCGCCCGTTTCGGCGCCGTCCACGATGTAATTGCCGTAAACCGCGTCGATTTCGAACAGGTCCTGGGTGTCCGTCAGGGTCAGCACCGGGGTGGTCCCGGTGGTTGGATCGGGATCGCTGTCGGCGGCGGCATCCCCGACATTTGCGGTCGCAAGACGCGTGCTGTTTGCGGTGGTGGGGAAGACGACACGGTAGTCGCCGGCGGCAAGGCCCGTGAAGCTGTAGTTGCCGTTGGCATCGGTCGTGGTTGTCGCGATGACGGTCCCGCCGGAATCCAGAAGCTGGATGGTCTGACCGGCGATGCCGAGGTCGAAGCCACCGCTGCCGTCATTTTCGGTACTGTCGAGGTTGCTGTCCGAGACGATGCGGCCGTTGATCGATGCCATGTCAGATCCCCCGACGCAGTGCGGGGACGATCGCCGCCGTCAGCACGTCAAGGGCGTGGGCCCGAGGCAGCCTGTGCGGGGTCGACATCCTTGCGGTTGATCCGGGCCAGGATGGCTTGGGGGTATTGCCCGTGCCGGGCGCGCAGCTGTAGCGGCGCCAATGGTACCGGGGCTGGTCCCGATAGATCACTTCCATATCGCACGTCACGAACGCCATACCATTCCTCCGAAGGCGCCGGACAGCCCTTCAGGGGGCTGCAACGGTCGCCTGAACACAACATTTAGCGTTTGCATCAGGGTGGGCGGACGGGCCGCAACCTGATGACACAAGCCCCTACAGCGATGCGTCCAAGCGGCTTGATTGTCTATTCAAGCGGTTTCGATTTTCTGAAAACCTGGGCGTGTAGGGCGAAATTTGCGGACAGATTCTAAGGCGAACAAGGGCCTATCCTAAAGATGTAAATCAGATGTAAGTAATTGTTTTTAAATATTTTAATGGAGGGGGTGCGAGGGCCTGCGAGGCGCATTCCATTCGCTGAAAAAGCGCTTAAAATTTGCGGTGTTACGCGAAGGACACGGCCGTTCAGGGCGCCGAAAAACGGCCATCACAGTGTTGCCGCAGTCCTGACATTTGGCTGATTTCATGGCGGCGCAATTGCCCGGCCCGCAACAACATGTTGACACAATGCTGACACCAAGCGAATCACCTGTTCAGTGACCTGGCCCGAGCGATGAGGTGTGACGATGTGCGCAGCGCCGGTTCGCATGGTTGCAAACGCCTGATGGACCGATGCTGAGGTGCCCACTGTGGTCATGTGACCGGTGGGTGGAACGAAGGCAAGTTGATGTCGTCCAAACCACTAATATCGCGCGATTTGTCCAACGCCGGCCGCGCCACTCACTTGCGACCACCTTTTAAAATGCCCTGCTATTGAAATGTTAGTCCCCGCCTTCGTTCCGGATTAACCTTACCCAAGTGATTCCATCGCCGGAATGTGTGGATTCACACATGTGAAGATGACGCCCGTTTTTTCTAATGTGCTGTGTGTAACGATGTGCAAGGGGTGCCCGTGACCGATCATTCCGTTCTGATCATCGAGGATCGGGCCGACATCGTGGCGCGGCTGAGCGATGCGATCACCGTGACGCGCGGGCTGTCCCTTGTCGGCTGTGCCACGACGCTGGATCAGGGGCTGAACCTGCTGTTCGACCTCAAGCCGCGTATCCTGCTGGTGGATATCGGGTTGCCCGACGGGTCCGGGATCGAAGCCGTGCGCGCCTGCGCCGAGGCCGACTGGCGGGTCGATGCGCTGGTCGTGTCGATCTTCGGTGACGAGGCCCGCGTTCTGGACGCGATCCAGGCCGGGGCCAAGGGCTATGTGCTGAAGGGCGGGGACCTGGGCCAGATCGGGACCGATATCCAGACCGTCCTCGAGGGGGGCAGCCCGATCAGCCCCGGGATCGCCCGGCACCTCCTGGCCGTGGTCAAGGACGGGACCACGGGCGGTACGCAACCCGGCCTGTCCCCCCTGACCGAGCGCGAGGCCGAGATTTTGCAAGCGGTGGCAAGAGGATACAAGCGCCACGAGATCGCGAAGCAATTGGGCATCAGCGCCGGGACGGTGGGCAATCACATCACGTCGATCTACCGCAAGCTGGAGGTGAGCACCAATATGGAAGCCGTGGCGCGGGCGTCGAAGAAGGGCTTCCTGTGATCCGCTGGAGCGTCAGCGTGCTTGTCGGCATGGCGCTTTGGGTTGCCGTGTTGCTGGCCATCCTGTTCGCGCTGAACATCGGCCAGATCCGCGATATTCCGGGCGCTGTGATGGTGCAGCGGGTGATGCTGTGCGACGGGCCGGCCTGCACCGGCGGCGAGATGGTGGAGCTGCCGTTTTCCTCGCCCATTCGCTTCGATCCCGAGCCTGCGACCCTGCACATGCGCGCCACGCTTGAGCGGGTGACGGCGTCGGAAGGTTTGAACGCGGTGTATTTTCCGAAGCTGGCCGATAATGTCGATGTGCATGTCAATGGACGGCTTCTGCATCAGAACACCCTGCCGCTCCGGCTGTGGAACACGCCCCTGCTGGTGCCGGTGCCTTCGGTGGCGGGGCAGGAGGTGCAGATCCAGCTTGCCCTGCATGGCATGCCGTCCGAGGGTCTGGATCTTCATCCGTTCTTCTTTGGGCCAATCGACATCCTGCAACCATACCAGGCGGTGCGGTCCTTCTTCAGCCAGGGCCTGGCGCGGTTTGCCCTGGGATTGATGTGTATCCTCGCGGTGGCCTTGCTGGTGGTGTGGATGTTCCGGCGCAAGGATCATGAATACCTGTGGCTGGGGCTGTCCTGTGCCACGGCGATGATCACGCTTGTGCATTTCGGCTATGGGGTGGCGTCGGTCGAATACCGGATCTGGACCGTTGCCTGGATCCTGTCACCGGCGCTTTATACGCTTTTGTTGTTGAAATTCCTGTTCCGCTTTCTGGGCTTCACATCGCTCTGGCCCGAGCGGATACATGCCGTTGCGTTGGCTCTCTATGTCAGTCTGGTCCTGGTGCTGCCACTGGAATACACGTTTGCGGTTTCGATGTGGGGGAATGTTCTGATCACCGTGCCTGCGGCGTATTTCGGTCTGTTGGTGATCTGGAGCAACCGGCGCCTGATGACCCGGCTGGATTTCGGAGTTTTCTTTCCCTGCCTGAATATTGCAACGGTCATGGGGGCTTACGAGCTTTACATGATGTTGAACGAGGCCCCGGCGCGAACCATGCACCTGTTTCACTTCATGCCGCTGGTGATGTCGCTTGCGGGCATCTGGCTGATCCTGTCGCGACTGATCCAGTCCTTGCGGGATTACGAGGATCTGACGGTGTCGCTCAACAATCGCATCATCAAGAAATCCGCCGAACTGGAGGCCAGTTTCGCCGAGTTGGCGGAAGTCCGGCAGCGCGAGGCGATTGCCGCCGAACGCGACCGTATCATGCTGGATCTGCATGACGGGATCGGTGGGCAGCTGGTCAGCACCTTGTCCTACATGCGCCGCAACGACGTGGGCGATGACAAGTGCCGGCTGGCGCTGGAGGATGCCTTGCGGGACCTGGCCATGATGCTGGACAGCATGGAGAACCACGACAGCCTGGTGACCCTGCTGGGGATGCTGCGCACAAGGCTGGAAGGGCTGTTGAGCGAAAACGGCATCGAGTTCGACTGGCAGGTCCAGGGGGAGCCGAAGCCGCGGAAAACGGGGCCGTCGCAGGCTTTGAACCTGTCGCGGATCGTGCAGGAGGCCATAACCAACGTCATCAAGCACGCGAAGGCGGACACGATCACGGTTTACGTGGATGAAGGCCGGATCCGGATTTCCGACAATGGCGTCGGGTTCGTGGCGGATGATCCGGCGCTGATCGAGAACCCGTCGCACGGATTGGCGAACATGAAGCGCCGCAGCGAATTGCTGGGGGCGCGGTTCTCGATTGCAAGCTCGCCCAAGGGGACGGATGTCAATCTGAGTTTCGAGTGAGCGCAAATGCGCCATGGCCGATGCGCCACAAGTCTCTGAAAACACGCATGTTTCAGAAAAGTGTCGCATGGCGCGGATATAGTCGAGGCAGGCAGGCACGTTCGGGTTGCATTCGGACGCGCGGGGCGTGATATCCCGACCATCACCTTGAAAGGGAAGACATGCAGCGCGAGGACCACAGACGACGCAGGCCTTCGCTGTCGTTGCCGATCCTGCGGACATCGCGCGATCAGCATCTGGCGGGGACCTTGATGCTTGGGAATCTGCTGTCGGCGTTGGGGGAGGCGTCGTTCGGGTGGGCGATCGTGGTGTTTTCGTTGGTGACGTTGTTGCCGCTTCCGCCGGGGGCGACGCTGATCACCGCGGTGCCGCTGCTGGTTACAACGGCCCAAATGATGTTGGGATATCAGTATGTTAGGCTGCCAGGGCGGTTGGCGAGGGTGCCTATCGAGCAAGCCAAGCTGCGGCGCACGGTGTTGCGGATGAGACCGGTGACACGGCGCCTGGAACGGATGCTGACACCGCGCTATTCGGTTGTTTTCGCACGGCGTCATGAGCGGCCGATGGGGCTTTTGCTGTTCGTGGTGGCCTTTGCCCTGTTCCTTCCGGTGCCGCTAAGTGGTTGGTTTCCCGCGATTTCCTTGTTCGCTGTGGGCGTCGGCCTGGTCGAGCGGGATGGGCTGGTCTGTCTTTTGGGGCTGGCGTTGGGGGCGGCGTCGGTGGTGCTGACGGCGGTGATCCTGATCTCGGTCGCCATCGGAGCGGATGCGATGATCCATTGAGCGACCAGGCGCGGGGTGCCCGCGCCATTTGTGTAGGGTTCGTACGAAACCGACGCGGGTTTGGTACGGTTTCAAGAACCATTGCGCGAATTTGTGTCCCTTCCGTACACAAGCGGCGGTCAGGCGGCCTGCGAGGGTGCCCCGCGTCTCAGCCCAGGGCGCCGAAATCCGGCAGGCCGCATCCGGCCTCTGCGAGGGTCTGATCGCTCCAGCAGACCTGATCGGCCGCGACACGCTGTCGTGCGATCCGCGTCTTGAGGATCGGGCGGGCCAGCAGGTAGGTTTCCATCGCGCCGCCGGTCGCCTTGAGCAGACAGCGCCGCAGGACGCGCCGGTTTTCGGGCGACAGGGTGCGCAGCGCCATGCGTCCCGGAAAGAAACTTTCGCAGGGCAGGCCATTGGCGAACACCACCTCGTGCGAGGCGCACATGATGTGGTGATAGGTCACCGAGCGGCAGCGCTGCATCTGACGCACACCGGGCAGGTCCAGCAGGCTGAGGGCAGGGGCGAACACGCCATTGGGCCGGGCCGGGTGCGGCAACAGGATGCGATGCTGGGGCGAGACCTTGAGGTCGGTCCGGGGCAGGCCCTGGCCCAGGGCGCCCGCCTTGATGAGGATCGGCTTGTCCGAATGGGACGCGATATCCCAGGACATCGCGGTATGCGCGGCCCAGATCAGGGGTTGGAAGCCACGATCGACAGTGCGCACCAGGTCGCCCGCCGACAATTTTTCGACCGGGACGAGGCCGCGCGGCGTTTCGATCCGGGTGCCGGCGGCAAAGCAGATCACCCCGGTATTGTCGACATTGAAAAACGTGGGCGAGCCCGAGGCGCCGGTAAAGACGATGCCTTCGTTGTTCGGGATGCCATCGGTATCGAATTGGGTGTTGTCCGAGTAATCGACCGCGTTCCCTTGCGTGTCTTCGGTGTTGGACTGGTTCAGGATGCCATCATCGTCCTGGTCGGCCCAGAGTTCGAATATGTGGTCATAAAAGCCCGACAGGTCGATGAAATCGTTGTTGGTGGGGTCGTTATCGGTCAGCGGGCCGGTATTGCCCGCGTTGAAATCCGAAATCGTATCGAGCCCGTCACCCGGGGTATAGGTAAAGACGTCGTCGCCCGCCCCGCCGGTGAGAAGGTCATTGCCGGTGCCGCCACTGATCGTGTCGGTGCCCTGGCCGCCGGTGATGGTGTCGTCGCCCCCACGCCCCGAGAGCTCTACCCCGACCAGATCGCCGGAGGCGTCGATCGTATCGGCCCCCGAAGAGCCTTCGATGGCTTCGATGCTGGAAAAGATGCCCTGATCGGGGTCGGCGTCGAGATCGGTATGGGTGCCGGTGCCGGTGCCGGTGAAGAGCACGTTCAACGGGTCATCGGCGCTGGCGGCGGAAAGGGTGTCGGTGCCGCTGCCGCCGTCGATGGTGCTGTCCCCGAAGCCGACGAAGAACAGGTCGTTGCCCGCGCCGCCCGACAGCGTGGTGTTGCCGTTGCCTTCGGTCAGGGTGTCATCGCCATCGCCGGTGTCGATGATGATGTCGTCGGTGATGAAATTGCCGTCGAAGATATCGGCCTGATCGGTGAAGACGATCTCTTCTATTTCGCTGAAGCTGGCGGAATTCGCCCCGAGGGTGGCTGTGCCGCTTTCGCCGCTTGTCAGGGTGACGGTGATGCCGCTGCCGGTGATCCCGGAGGCATCGAGCACGTCCACATCCAGGCCGTCGGTATCCTCGCCGCCGAAAATGACATCGGTGCCGAAATCATTGGACAGCTGGATGCGGTCGCTGCCGCCTGCGGCGAGGATCTGGTCGTCGCCGGTGCCGCCATCGATCGTGTCGTTGCCATCGCCCGTCGTGTCGGGAGGGGAGAGCACCGAGACGGCGATATTGTCGATCACCAGGTCGGTGTTCACGGTGCCGCTGGATGTGGGGTTCGAGAAGCGCAGTGTCGTGGCGGTGCCGGTCGCGGTGAAATCGACGGTGACCGTCTGGCTGCTGCCATCCGCGGCAACGACGGTCTGGGTGGCCAGCACCAGCCCGTTGGCATCGAGGATATCGATCACCAGGGTGTGAGAGGCGACCGCGCTGCCGTTTTCGGCCACGTCGACCGAGAGCTGATAGTCGACGCCGGTCTGGGTGGTGACGGTCTGTTGCGCCACGCCGCCGACGCCGCTGTCGGATGCGTTGAAGCCCAGGAAACCGTCATAGGCAAAGGTGCTGCCACCGCCGCTGATCGTCCAGCCGGTGGTGGTGTTGCTGGCGAAATCGCCGTTGACCACCTCGACCTCGGCAAAGGGGGCCGTGTCGCCGAGGATGGTGTCGTTGCCGGCGCCGCCAAGAAGGGAATCGTTGCCGCCCCCGCCGAAGAGCACGTCATTGCCTGCGCCGCCATCGAGCGTGTCGTCGCCGCCGATCTCGTCGCCGGGCAGGGTCGTGACGGCGATGTTGTCGAGCACGAGGTCGGTGGCGTTGGTGCCGGTGGATGTCGGGTTGGTGAAGCGCAGGGTGGTGGTGTCGGTGGCGGCGGTGAAATCGACGGTGACGCTCTGGCTGGTGGCGTCGTTCACGAGGACGGTCTGGGTGGCGATCACCTGGCCGGTGCTGTCGAGGATGTCCACCACCAGCGTGTGGTTGGCGGCGCCGCCGCCGAATTCGGCCGCATCGAGCGACAGCTGGAAGCGCGCGCCGGGCTGGGTGGAGACGGTCTGTTCGGCCACGCCGCCAAAGCCGCTGTCACTGGCATTGAACGCCAGGATCTCGTTATAGGAGAAGGTCGCGCCGCCGCCGCTGATCGTCCAGCCGGTGGTACCGTTGGTGAAATCGCCGTTGGTCACCGCAACGGTGGCGGGGCCGGCATTGTCGCCGTAAAGCGTATCGTCGCCATCGGCACCCGACAGCATGTCATTGCCGATATTGCCGGCGATCAGGTCATTGTCGGCGCCGCCATCGACGACATCGTTGCCTGCGGCGGCAAAGATCGTGTCGGCGCCGGCATTGCCGAAGATCACGTCATTGCCGTCGCCGATGCTGTCGCCATCGGTGTCGGTATAGCCGGGCGCCATCTGTTCGGCGGTTGCCGCGCCGTCGACGGGGGTGGAGAAATCGGTGGCGAGCCTGTCGGTTGCCGGCTCGACCGTGTTGGAGACCAGGCTGTCGAGGGTCAGGGACTGGATCGGGCCCGCCTGGAGGATGGCTTGCTGGCCGGTGGCGCCGGTGTCGGGGGGGAACAGGAACAGATCGCCGGTGGTGGCCTGTACCAGGGTCACCTCGAGCGTGTCGGTGCTGCCGTCGGCATAGGTGAGGGTGGCCAGGTAGGTGGCGGCCCCGTCGATCGTGAAGGTGGTGCCGTTGACCGAGAACTGATCGTTGGTGGTATTGTTGTCGGTGTCGTATTGCGTCGCGCCCAAAACGAGCGCGAGGTTGCCGACCGCGTTGAAGAGCGGTGATCCGGCGCTGCCATAGGTCGTGCCGACCAGGGCGGCGGCCGCGTCCGAGATGTTGTCGGATTCCGTTGTGTCGATCTCGGTCGGACTGATCCCGAGAGAGATCACTTCAAAACTCGTCGCCATTGCCTACTGCTCACTCATACGCGATGCCGGAGGGGCAAGCGATCTTTGGCGCCGCTCTTTCTTGTCGCTGCGGGTGGTGCCGGGTGTGGCATCCGCCGCGTCAAGACCCCGATTTCCGGATAGTCATGCCTTTTTATACGGTTTTTCTTCGAATTGAAAACAATCTGGCAGAGAAATGTGGTGAGATTGTGGCTGTATAGGAAAAAAGGAAAGTCGATGAGCGGCGAGGCAACCTGGGCGTGTGGGGTCTTGGATGCTTGGTTTGGCGCCGGGACTGGCGTATCCTGAGGGTATGGGTCAGGTTACGTCGCTTTTTGCTCGGAAGGTTGTCGGTGTTGCAGGGGATGCCATGGACAAGGCCGCCGTGCTGGCATCGGTCGGGCTGGATGCGGAGGGGCCGTGGGACCCGAAGCACATGCTGGAGGAGGACGACTTCTACGGCATGATCGAGCTGATGGGCGAGCGGATGGAGCTGACGCGCCTGCCGCTGATCGTGGGCGAGGCGATGCGCCCGGATGAATACGGCGCGCTGGGCCTGGCGTGGAAGGCGGCGCCCGATCTGCAGGGGTCGTTCGCGCGGGTCGCGAGATATTGGCGGCTGTGGACCAGCTTTACCCGGTACGAGCTGCGGCAGACCGATCGGGGGGTGCTGTTCATCGAGCACCGGGACGGGCCGAGGCGGCTGGGGATGCGCATCTCGATCGAGGCGGACCTGGCCAGTGGCGTGTCGCTGGCCCGGCAGGTGTCGCCACGGCCCTTTGCGCCGCTCGAGGTGTATTTCCGGCATGCGGCGCCGGGGACGGTGGCGCATCACGAGGCCTATTTCGGGTGTCCGGTGCATTTCGGGGCGGATATGGACGCGATGCTGTTGTCGCCTGATGCGCTGGCGGCGCCCAATGTGCTGGGCGATGAGGGGATCACGCGGTTCCTGGTCTCGCATCTGGACGAGGAACTGGCGCGGATCGAGGATACCCCCGCCTTGCAGGCGCAGACCAAGGGCGAAATCGCCCGCGCCCTGAGCGAGGGGCTGCCCAAGATGGCGGACATAGCGCGGCGCATGGGGCTGAGCGCCCGGTCGTTTCATCGGCGCCTGGCCGAGCAGGGGCTGAGTTTCCAGACGCTGACCGAAGAGACGCGCCGCGAGATCGCGACGGCCATGTTGCAGGACGAACGCTATGCGCTGTCCGAAATCGCCTTCCTGACCGGCTATTCCGAGCAGAGCGCCTTCAATCGCGCCTTCAAGAGGTGGATGGGCGTGACCCCGGCGGCCTATCGCAAATCCCGGGCCTGACGCGCTTTGCGAACAACCTGACACACCGGATTTTCGCGGAATGCTTTAGCCGCCGCGCGACGACGCGGATTGGCAGCGGATGTCAAAACCGTGGCAGGCGCGGTCAATACCGGCCGTCTTGATCTGTCTAAACCGTGGTCATCAACCTGAGCCAAGGAGCATGACCATGACAAAGACCATGACCAAGACGGATCACCCCATCCTCGTTATCGGCGCCACGGGCAAGACCGGCGCGCGGGTCGTTGCCAGGCTGGAGGCCAAAGGCGTCGCCGTGCGGCGCGGTGCGCGCCGGTCCGACACGCCCTTCGACTGGGAGGACCCGGCCACCTGGGGGCCGGTACTGACCGGGGTCCGCAAAGCCTATGTCACCTATTTCCCCGACCTGGCCTTTCCCGGTGCGGTGGAGAAGCTGGAGGCCTTCACGAGGCTGGCCCGCGACAGCGGGCTGGAGCAGATCGTCCTTCTGTCGGGGCGCGGCGAGCATTTCGCCAGCATGGGCGAGGAGATCGTCCGCAACTCGGGCGTGCCGTTCACCATCGTGCGGGCGGCGTGGTTCGCGCAGAATTTCAGCGAGGGCTATCTGCGCGATCCGATCCTGGGCGGCGTGCTGCCGATGCCGGGCGGGGACATGCCCGAGCCGATCATCGATATCGATGATATCGCGGATGTGGTGGTCGCGGCGCTGACCGAGGAGGGGCATCTGGGCGCGCGGTACGAGGTGACCGGCCCGCGCCTGATGACATTCGCCGAAATGGCCGAGGTGCTGTCGGACACGCTGGGCCGCGAGATCCGGCATGTGCCGATCACCTTCGAGGCGTTCCACGCCAATGTCGCGGCGGCGGGCGGTGACTTCGTGGCCGATGTCTTTACCGCGATCGCGCGCGAAACGCTGGACGGGCGCAACGCGCATACGGCGGACGGGGTGGAGCGGGCCCTGGGCCGCAAGCCCCGCGACTTCGCCGAGTTCGCCCGTGCCGCCATGGCCGAGGGCGCCTGGACCGCCGCGGCCTGATCCCGACATCCCGGGCAGGGGGCGCCTGTCCCCTGCCGCGTTTCAAAAGGAGGTTCGACCATGTCGACCGGTTTCTTCTTTCTGTTGCAATTCGCCATCCTTGCCTATGCCGTCGTGGGCGGCGTGTTCCTGGCGTTTTCCGATTTCATCATGCGGTCGCTGGCGCTGACGAGCGGCCATGGTGGCGTCGAGGCCATGCAGGTCATCAATCGCGAGGTGTTTCGCTGGGTGTTCATGACGCTGTTCCTGGGAATGGCCGTGGTGTCGCTGATCGTGGCGGGCTATGGGGCCTTTGGCCTGTCGGGGCCGGCGGGATCGCTGATCATGATGGCGGGGCTGGTGTACCTGATCGGCTGTTTCGGGGTCACGGTGTTCGCCAATGTGCCGATGAACGAGGCGCTGGCGGGTATGGAGCTGTCTTCGGAGCAGACGCGGGACTATTGGCTGCGCAGCTATTTGCCGCGCTGGAGCTTCTGGAATTCGGTCCGCACGGTCGCTTGCGCCCTGTCGGCCGCGCTGCTGTTGTTCGGGTTGCTGTGGATCGTCCAGATGCAGGCCGAGCAGGCTTGACGCGGCCCGAGGGCCGCTGCCGGGGTGGCTGGACGGGCAGGTTGAGACGGGCAGGTTGAGACGGGGCGCGGTTACGCCTCGTCCAGCACCTTGCGGGCCACGCGGAAACATTCGAGCGCCTGCGGCACGCCGCAATAGATCCCGATCACATGGATGATGGCGCGGATTTCCTCGCGGGTGACGCCATTGTTGATCGCACCCCGGCAATGGATCTCCCATTCATGCATCTTGCCAAGGGCGCCGATCATCGAAAGGTTCATCATCGAGCGTGTCTTGGCGTCGATCACGTCATCGCCCCAGCCGAAGCCCCAGCACCAGGCGGTCATTGCCTCCTGGAAGGGGCGGGTGAAGTCATCGGCGGCGGCGAGGTTCTTTTCTACATACTCGGCCCCAAGCGTCGCCTTGCGCTGCTCGAGTCCTTTCAGAAACAGGTCTTCGTCGAATGTGCTCATGGGGTCATCCTTTCAGGCGGATCGCGATATTCTTGGTCTGGACATAGTTCCAAAGCGCCTCGCGGCCCTTTTCGCGGCCATAGCCGGATTTGCCAACCCCGCCGAAGGGGGTTTCGACGCCGCCGGCATACCATTCGTTGACGAAAACCTGCCCGGCGCGCAAGTGGCGCGCGGCGTGGGTCGCGCGGCCCAGATCCGAGGTGAAGACACCCGCGACGAGGCCGTAATCGGTGCCGTTGGCGATCTCGATGGCCTCGGCTTCGGTGCGGAAGGAAAGGACCGACAGGACCGGGCCGAAGACCTCGTGTTGGGCGATCTCCATGTCGGGGGTCACGCCCGAGAGCACGGTGGGTTCGAGAAACGCGCCCGCGCGGTTGAGCTTGCGCCCGCCGGTGGCGACGCGCGCGCCCTGGCCTTCGGCGCGGGTGACCATGCCTGTGGCACGGTCGCGCTGTGCGTCGCTGACCATGGCGCCCATGGTGGCGCCGGCCTCGGGGCGGTCGATGCCGGGGCCGACCGACAGGGAGCGGGCGACGGAGACGGCGCGATCGATCAGCTCGTCATGGCGGCTTTCATGCACGATGATGCGGGACATGGCCGAGCAGACCTGCCCGGCGTTGAAATAGATGCCCCAGCGGATATCGTTTTCGAAGGCGTCGAGATCGGCATCCTGGTGCACGATGGCGGCGGATTTGCCGCCGAGTTCCAGCACGCAGGGCACCACGTTCCGGGCCGCTGCCGTGGCGATGGCGATGCCGGTGGGCACCGAGCCGGTGAACACGATCTGGTTGACGTCCCGGTGCCCGGCCAGGGCCGCGCCGGCCTCGTGGCCCAGCCCGCACAGCACGTTCACGGCCCCCGGCGGAAAGCCCGCCGCGAGGGCGGCCCGGGCGAACCAGGCATTGGTCAGGGGGGTCAGTTCGGGGGATTTGATCACGCAGGCATTGCCGGTGGCCAGCGCCGCCGAGAGCGAGCGGGCGGTCATCTCGACGGGGTAGTTCCAGGGGATGATCTGGGCGGAGACGCCGAAGGGGGCGTATTCGGTCCAGTCCATGTAGTCCGCGCCGAGCGGGATGGAGCGGCCTTCGACGGTGCTGGCCTGGTTGCCGTAATATTCGAAATAGAGCGCGGCGCCGTCGATCTCGATCTGGCTTTCCCAGAGGGGTTTGCCCTGTTCGAGGGTCAGGGTGCGGGCGATCTCGTGCTTGTGGTCGAGCAGGTAGCGGCCCATGGCCTGCACCATGCGGCCGCGTTCGATGGGGCGCATGGCGGTCAGCGCGCCCGACAGGTGGACGCGGCGCGCGGCCTGCACGGCGCGGTCCACATCGGCGGCATCGGCCAGCGCGTGCCGGGCGATGGTGTCGCCCGTGGCCGGGTCGGTCACGTCGATCCGGCCCGCGCCGCCATCGACCCAGGCGCCGTCGATATGGTTTTGCCAATAGGGGGTGTGTTCAGTCATCGATTGCCTCGCGCATCCAGCGTTGAAGATGCATGACCGAGTGTTCCGAATTCACGCCGCATCGCGGATCCACCACCAGCGGACCCGGGACATAGCCGCGTGATTTCAGACCGCGTTGCACGCTTTCGACGAGGTGGATATCCTCTTCGACGGTGGTGGCGCGGTCCTGTTGGGCCATGCGTCTGACGGTTTCATTGTCATAGCCGCCGACCGAATACCAGCCGCGCCAGACCACCACGCGATCGGCATCCACCGCGCGCCAGTGATAGGTGTTCAACAGGTTGCCGGGATAGACCTGGAAGCTGAACATCGGCCAGAGGAACCATGACGAGTAGCGGTCGTTATTGGCAAAGCCGCTGTCGATGTCATAGGTCATCTGGCTGAGGTCATTGCATTCGGTCGTGTGGCGCAGGCAGTAGCCCTGCGGCTGGATGTCATAGGTTTCGGGGCGGATCACGCCGGTCGAGAAGGTCGGGTGGTTGAGGCTGCAATGGTAGCATTCGGAGTAGTTTTCGACCGAGACCTTCCAGTTGCAGTTTTCCGGGATCTCGACCCATTCCAGCGGCTTGAGATCGGCCCAGTTGGGCACGAATTCCTCGAGTTCGGCGCGGGCTGCGGGAAACCAGTCATCCATCGGCCGCGCGTCGGGATCGAGGTTGACGAAGACGAAGCCGAGGAACACCTCGGTGCGGATTTCGGTCAGGCAGATCTTCGAGGCGTCGAAGCCGGGCACGGATTTCGCGTTGGGCGCGGCACGCAGCGCGCCGGTCAGTTCATAGGTCCAGGCGTGGTAGGGGCAGACCACCACGCGGGTCGAGCCCGCGCCGCTGACCAGCTGGTGCGCCCGGTGCTGGCAGACGTTGTAGAAGGTGCGGATGACGTCATCGCGCCCCCTGATGCAGAACAGGCTTTCGTCGGCCAGGTCGAAGGCCACGTAATCGCCGGGGTTTTCCAGCTGGCTTGCGTGGCAGGCGAATTGCCATGTCCGCGCCAGCAGACCGGCCTTTTCGGCGGCGAAAACCTGCGGGTCGGTGTAGTACCTGGCGTCCAGGGACCGGACCGGGGCGGTGTCGTCTTTCATTCAGGCTCTCCCTCATAGATGCCCAATTGGTGGCGGCGGCGATGGAATGTCTCGACCCGGGTCACGACTTCTTCGCTGGCGACGGCGATCACGAAGCTGAGCAGGGTTTCCAGCAGGGCGATCATCGCCACCGAGGACGGAAAGAACTGCGGCGTGTCGGCGGCCACCACAAAGCCGTGCCCGGCGCCACGGATGATCGGGCTGGCGGGACTGTCGGAGATGCCGATGATCGTCAGCCCCTGTTCGCGGGCGATGCGCACGGCCTCGATCACCTCGGAGCGGTAGGGGCGGCAGGTCATCGCAATGAGGACATCGCGGCTGTCGGCCCAGGCCAGGTCGTCCACGGCGGTGGAGCCCGGCCCCGGGATGGCGTGAAAATCGGTCATGCCGGTGGAGGCGAGATAGGTGAAGTTGCGCGCGTTGGCGTTCATCACGCCGACGCCCAGGGTGAATACCTGGCGCGAGGTCCAGATCGCTTCGGCGGCGCGCTTGAGGCTGTCGGCGTCGATGCCGGCGAACGTGTCTTCGAGGTTGCGGATCGCGCCTTCGACCATGTCGGCGTAAAGCCCGCCGAGGTCGTCGGATTTGCGAATGTCCTGCAGCCAGCGCGCGCGGTCGGGGAAGCTGACGGCGCCCTTGCGGATGGCATCGCGGAAGGGCGCGCGGAAATCCTCGTAGCCGTCGAAGCCCACTTGCCGGGCCATGCGCACGAAGGTGTTCGGCTTCACATTCGCGGCCTCGGCGATTTCGCGCACGGTGGAGACCCCGACATCGGCGGGATTTTCCAGGACATAGCGGGCCGCCTTCTGCGCCTCGGGGGTGAGGGCATCCCATTCTTCGGTCAGGCGGTCCAGGACGGTGTTTGATACATTTGTGTCATTCATGATTGACATTGGTACACATGTACAATCATGCTGTCGAGCAGTTTTGCGACTCGTTTGAAGGATCAGCGACATGTCGGATTTTCCAACCCACGCCCGCGTGGTGATTGTCGGCGGCGGTGTCATGGGGGTGGGTCTTGCCTACCACCTGGGCCATGAAGGGTGGGGGGCGGATACGGTCCTTCTGGAAAAGGCCGAGCTGACCAGCGGCAGCACATGGCATGCCGCCGGGCAGATCACCCATTCCACCAGCAGTTTCAGCCTTGGCAAATGCGTGGATTACAACATCGGTCTCTATTCCGGAGGGTTGGAGGCCGAGACCGGGCAGGCGGTGACCTGGCATGGCTGCGGGTCGTTCCGGCTGGCCTATACGCAAGACGAGATGGACTGGCTGCGCCACACGCTGTCGGTGGGCCGGTCGCTGGGGTTCAATATCGAGCTGGTCGGCCCGGACCGCGTGGCCGCGTTGCACCCGTTCTACAATCTGGAGGGCGTGCTGGGGGCGTTGCATACGCCCGATGACGGCCATGTCGATCCCACGAACGTGACCATGGCCATGGCCGCCGGCGCACGGGCCAAGGGCGTGCGGATCATCCGCCGCTGCCGGGCCACCAACATCACGCAGCAGCCTTCTGGGGAGTGGCTGGTGGAGACCGAACAGGGACCCATCCTGTGCGAGCATGTGGTCAACGCGGGCGGCACCTATGCGCGCCAGATGGGCGAGTGGTCGGGGTTGCAGCTGCCGATGACCTCGATGACGCATCATTATTTCGTCACCGAAGAGGTGCCCGAGTTCCGCGACCTGGAGCGCGAGCTGCCGGTGATCCGCGATGACCGGAAGGTTTCGGGCTATATCCGGATGGAGCAGAAGAAGGGCCTGATCGGCATCTACGAGAAAGCCAATCCCAACACCGTCTGGGAGGATCATTGCCCCTGGGAGGCCGAGAACGAGCTGTTCGACGCCGATTACGACCGGGTCATGCCGTGGCTGGAGGAAAGCCTGAACCGGATGCCGGTCTTCGCCGACCTGGGCATCACCCGCGATGTGCATGGCGCGATCAGCCATCCGCCGGACGGCAACCCGCTGATCGGCCCTGCGCCGGGGGTGCAGAACTACTGGTGCTGTTGCGGAACCCAGATCGGGATCGGCTGGGGGCCGGGGCTGACCCGCGAACTGGCGCGCTGGATGGTGCATGGGGCGGCCGATATCTCGATGCGGGACTATGATCCGCGCCGGTTCGGCAGCTATGCCACCAAGGATTGGCAGGTGATCAAGGCCAAGGAGGATTACTGCCTGCGCCACGAGATCCCGTTTCCGCATTTCAACCGGCTTGCGGGGCGGCCGATCAAGCCGTCGCCGCTTTACCAGGTGCTGAAGGACAAGGGCGCGGTGTTCGAGGAAGTGTACGGCTTCGAGCGGCCGAGGTTCTTTGCAAGGGGGATCGAGCAGCGCGATCACTACGGGTTCCGGCGCACGCCGGTTGACGACATGGTTGCCGCCGAGGTGAGGGCGGTCCGCGAGGCGGTTGGCCTGATGGATGTGACGGCCTTTACCAAGGTGCTGGTCGAGGGGCCGGGCGCTTATGCGCTGCTGGATCGTCTGACCGCCAACAGGATGCCGCAGAAGGTCGGGGCGATCACGCTGACCCATATGCTGAACAAGCGGGGCCGGATCGAGCTGGAGACCACCATCGTGCGGATGGGGGAGGACCGGTTCTACCTTGTTTGTGCTGCGTTTTTCGAACAGCGCCTGCTGGATCACCTGGCCAGGCATCGCGGTGCCGAAGACGTGGTGATCACCGCCCTGTCGGGCAGTTGGGGGGCGCTGAGCCTGAATGGCCCGCGCGCCCGCGATGTGCTGGGCGCCTGCACCGATGCGCGGCTGGACAATGCCGCCTTCCGCTGGCTGTCGGCGCAGGAAATCGGTGTCGCGGGGCACAAGGTCTGGGCCTTGCGCATGTCCTATGCCGGGGAGCTGGGCTGGGAGCTGCATATGCCCTTTGCGGCCATGCAGGATGTCTACCGGGCCTTGTGGCAGGCGGGCGAGGCGCATGGGATCGCCGATTACGGCAGTTTCGCCATGAACGTCATGCGCATGGAAAAGGCGTTCAAGGGGGCGGGCGAGCTGACCAACGAGGTCACCCTGGCCGAGGCGGATGTGTTGCGCTTTGCGAGAACGGACAAGGCGTATCTGGGCCGCGACGAGACGATGAACACCGATCTGCCCTGGGTCTGCGCCTATCTCGAGATCGAGCCGGATGGCGTGCGCGACGGGCATGGCGGCGAGGCGGTGATGCGCGACGGTGTGGTTGTCGGCGCGACCGCGTCGGTGGTCTACGGGCATACGGTGGGCAAGATCCTGGCCTTTGCCTATCTCAAGCCATCGGCGGCGGTGGCGGGCACGCCGCTTGAAGTGGTGATCCACGGCACGCCGCGCGCCGCGCGGGTTCTGGCGGAGCCGGCCTATGACCCGCAGAGCCTTGCGCCGCGCACGGATGCGGTGACGGAGGCTGCGGAATGACCGTGCTGGCCGCTCCGGTGGCGGTTGCGGGACATGCGGATCTGCGTATCGTCCGGGTGGCGCTGTGGCATGTGCCGCTGACCAGTCACACCGCCTATTACATGGCCGATGGCAAGACCTGCGACACGGTCGAGAGCGTGGTGATCGCCGTCGAGACCAATGCGGGCCTGACCGGGTGGGGCGAGGTCTGCCCGATCCCGCATTACCTGCCGGCCTATGCGCGGGGCGTGGCGCCTGCCTTGCAGGCGCTGGCCGAGGTGGTGCTGGGGGCCGATCCGGTGGGTGCCGAGGCGGTGATGGCCCGGGCGGATGCCTTTTTGCCGGGGCATGTCTATGCCAAGTCGGCGCTCGATATCGCGCTGTGGGACATCACCGGGCAGGTGGCCGGATTGCCGCTGCATGCGCTTCTGGGGGGCAGGCGGCAGGCGGATCTGCCGCTCTATCATTCGATCACCTGCGTCGAGCCGGACGAGATGGCGCGCATCGCCCGAGAGGCGCAGGCGCAGGGCATCACGCAATTCCAGGCCAAGCTGGGCGCGTCGGGCGACTGGCAGACGGATGTCGAGCGGCTGGTGAAGGTGCGCGAGGCGGTGGGGCCGGGGCCGTTGGTCTATGGCGACTGGAATTGCGGTGCGACCTCGCTCGAGGCCACGCGGGTGGGGCGCGCGGTGGCGCATCTGGACGTGATGCTGGAACAGCCCTGCGCCACGCTGGAGGATTGCGCCCGCGTGCGGTCGGCGACGGGGCTTGCGATGAAGCTGGACGAGCTGGCCCATGACACGGAGTCGCTGCTGGCGGCGCACCGGCTGGGCATCATGGATGCGGTGGCGCTGAAGCTGTCGAAGTTCGGCGGGATCTCGGCCACGCGCCGCGCCCGAGACCTGTGCCTGCACCTGGGCGCAAGGATGTGCATCGAGTGCACCTGGGGCAGCGATATCGTGACGGCGGCGGCGCTGCACCTGGGGGCTGCGACGCGGGCGGACCGGGTTCTGAATGTCTGCGATCTGTCGGGATATGTCGGCCCGAGGCTGGCCCCCGATGCCCCGACCCGCAGCCAGGGCCGCATCGCGCCGCCTGACGCACCGGGCCTTGGCATCGAGATCGACCGCGAGAGCCTTGGCGCCCCCGACCTGATACTGGAGTGACAGCATGACCCGCATTTCCACCCAAGCCGACTGGATCGCGCGCGCGAGAGAGGTGCTTCCGGCTGCCGGTTTCGGCAATTTCGACGCCTCGATCGTGATTTCACACGGGCAGGGCAGCCGCGTCCGGGACGAGGATGGCCGCGACTACGTGGATTACCTGATCGGCTCGGGGCCGATGCTGTTGGGCCACGGGCACCCGGAAGTCATGGAGGCGGTGCTGGAGCAGCTGCCCCGTGGCATGACCTTCTTTGCCAATAACGCCAAGGGGATCGAACTGGCCGAGGCCATTGTCGAGGCCGTGCCCTGTTGCGCGCAGGTCCGGTTCGTCACATCGGGGGGGGAGGCGGACATGTATGCCATTCGGCTGGCGCGGGCCTATACCGGCAAGCCGAAGATCCTGAAATTCGAGGGCGGGTATCACGGCATGTCGGCGGAGGCCCAGATGAGCCTTGCGCCGACCCGCGAGGTCAATTTCCCGACGCCGGTCCCCGATAGCGCGGGTATCCCGGCAGGCGTGGCCGACGAGATGCTGATCGCGCCGTTCAACGATCTTGAGGCGGTGGCGTCGCTTCTGGCCGAGCATGATGATGTTGCCGCGATCATCGTGGAGCCGCTGCAACGGATCGTGCCGGCGCGGCCCGGTTTCCTGCAGGGCTTGCGCGAGCTGTGCGACAGGCATGGCGTGCTGCTGATTTTCGACGAGATCGTCACCGGGTTCCGGCTGGCCTATGGCGGGGCGCAGGAGCGTTATGGCGTCACGCCCGATATCTGCACCTTGGGCAAGATCATCGGCGGTGGCTTTCCGCTGGCGGCGCTTGGGGCCAGCGCCGAGATCATGGCGCATTTCGACAAGGCCGCCGTGGGCGCCGAGAAATGGCTGATGCAGCTTGGCACGCTGTCGGGCAATCCGGTGGCGGCGGCGGCGGGGCTGAAGACGATGGAAATCCTGCGCCGTCCCGGGCAATACGAGCGGTTGCGCGCGCTTGGGCAGGGCTTGATGGACATGCAGTCGGCGGCCTTGTCGGAGCACGGTATCGCCCACCGCCTATGTGGGGACCCGACGCTGTTCGACATCTATTTCACCGACGCGGAGCCGGTCGATTACCGCAGCGCCAGGCATCGTGATCCGGCGATGAACGAGAGCTGGAACGCGGTCTTGCGCGCCAACGGCGTCTTCAAGTCACCCGGCAAGCTTTATCCTTCGCTGGCCTTGCAGCCGGAGGATCTGGACGTGACCCGGTCTGCGATCCGCCTGGCGGCGCAGGAGCTGGCGCAGAGGTTCGGGCCGTCATCCTGACGCGCTGCGCGCACGAGCTTTATTGCGGATCATACACGGGCAGGGTGCCGTCCAGTTCGTCCTCGATATGGGCGGCGATGATCTGGTCGAAGCTTGTCTCGGCGGTGAAGCCCATCGACAGGGCGCGTTCGGGCGCGAAAGCGCGCGGCCAGGCCGAGACGATCTGGTGCACCAGCGGATCGGGCTGGGGCCGGATCAGCGCCACGGCACGGGGGCCTGCCACGCGTTCGAGGGCGGCGATCTGATCGGCGACAGTGGCCGAGATCCCCGGCAGGTTCAGCGCGCGCCGATGCCCGAGGGGGGCGGTGTCCACGGCGGCGGCGTGCAGCAGGAGGCCCACGGCCCCGCGCGGGCCGGCGAACCAGTGGCGGGTTTCGGGATCGACGGGCAGGGCGGCGGGCAGCCCCGAGAGCGGCTCGCGCAGGATGCCCGAGAAGAAGCCCGAGGCGGCGGCATTGGGCGCGCCGGGCCGGATGCAGATCGTGGGCAGCCGCAGCGATATCCCGTCCAGCAGCCCCCGGCGGGACAGGTCCGAGACGAGGATCTCGCCGATGAGTTTCTGCGCGCCATAGCTGGTGCGCGGGTTGGGCGCGAAATCGTCGGGGATCACATCGGGCAGGGGCGTGCCGAACACCGCCAGCGATGAGGTGAAGACGAAGCGCGGGCAATAGCCCGCACCCGACTGGCAAATGGCGTCCAGTATGTTGCGCGTGCCGTCCAGGTTGACGGCGAGACCCAGATCGAGATCGGTTTCGGCCTGTCCCGAGACCACGGCGGCGAGGTGAAAGATGACGTCGGGGCGAGGGGCGATCAGGGGGCGCGCCGCAGCGGGATCGGTCAGATCGGTCGTGCTGGTGGTGATCCTGACGCTGTCGGACAAGGGCGGCACGGGGGCGATCACATCGGCCAGGTGCAGCGCATCGACGGGGCGATCGCCGATGACCGGATCGCGCAGGATCGCATCCGTCAGTTTACGCCCGATCATGCCTGCCGCGCCGATGATCAACACCTTCATTTGTGGTCTCTCCGTTCTGTGATCCTTGGGATCAGCGTAATGTGTCCAGCCAGCCCAGACTGTCGTCGGTGGCGGCAAGCGGGCGGTATTCGGCCCCCAGGGGGGCGGTCCAGCCAAGACGCGCGATCTGCGCGAAGACATGCGCATAATTCACCTCGCCCGCGTCGGGGGGGCCGCGATCGGGGACCGAGGCGAACTGGATATGGCCGATCATGGGCCGCATCCGTTCAAGCCGGCGGGTCAGGTCGCCTTCCATGATCTGGACATGGTAGCAGTCGAACATCAGCTTGAGGTTCGCAGCGCCAAGCGTGTCGATCAGCTGCGCGGCCTGTGTGGTGGTGGTCAGGAAATAGCCCGGCGCGTCATGGTGGTTCAGCGGCTCGATCAGGATCGTGATGCCGTGCGGGGCTGCCGCTTCGGTGGCGTAGCGCAGATTGGCGAGAAAGGTCGCCTCGGCCTCGGGTCCGGTGGCGAAACCGGCCATGACATGCACGCAGGCGGCCCCGATTTGCGTGGCATAGGCCAGCGCCTCGTCGATGGCGGCGCGGGCCTCTTGTTCGCGGCCCGCAAGGGCAGAGAGCCCGTTTTCACCGGGCGCGCCCCGCCTTGTGTTCAGGCCCAGCATCGGCAGGCCGGTTTCGGCCAGAGCGGCGGCCACGTCGGGGGCGGGCGTGTCATAGGGCCAGTGGCATTCGACCGCGTCGAAGCCTGCGGCGGCGGCGGCGCGGATCGCATCGGGCAGGGGGCGGTCTGTCCAGAGAAACCCCAGATTGGCGGAAAAGCGCATCAGTCCCAATCCACGTTGAAGCGGGTGACCACGGTGCGCACCTGCTCGGGCGTCAACATGCGCGGGTTGCAGCCGCGCAGCAGCATGGCGAGGCGCGCGGTGTCCTCGAGTTCCTCGATCGCGTTGCAGGCGGCCTCGACATCCTTGCCGGCCACGACGGGGCCGTGATTGGCCAGCATCACCGCAGAGCGCCTGCCGGCCAGCCCGCGCACCGCGTCGCCCATGGCTGGATCGCCCGGCAGGAAGAACGGCAGCAGCTTGACCCGGCCCAGCTTCATGATGGCGTAAGGCGTGAGGGGCGGCAGGAAATCATCCTCGTTCGCGTCGGGCATCATCGACAGGGCGACGGAATGGCAGCTGTGCAGGTGAACCACGGCGCCGGTCCCCGAACGGGTGTCGTAAAACGCGCTGTGAAGGGGCATTTCCTTGGTGGGCCGGTCGCCGCCGATCAGCTGCCCCGCCGCGTCGAAGCGCGACAGGCGTTCGGGATCGAGCCGCCCGAAACAGGTGCCTGTCGGCGAGACCAGCAGGCCGCCATCCTCGGTCCGGGCCGAGATATTGCCGGTGGAGCCGCCTGTCAGGCCACGGTCGAAGAGGGACTTGGCCAGCAGGCAGATCTGATCGCGCAGCTGCGTTTCGGTGGTCATGTCCGCTCCAGTAGATCGAGGGCGTCGAGAAAGAAGCTCTCGGTGCCGAAATTGCCCGATTTCAGGGTCAGGGCGGCAGGATCCTTGCCGATGTCGCAATAGCACCAGGGCACGCCGGGTGCGATTTCGGGGCCGATATCCAGCCGAGTGACCCCAAGCGCCTGGGTCACGGCGCCGGAGGTTTCGCCGCCCGCCACGACGAAGCGGCGCGCGCCCATCTCGAACGCCGCCTGCGCGCAGGTGGCGAGGGTCTGCTCGACGATCTCGCCGGCCTGGGCGGCGCCGAGGGCCGCTTGCGCGGCGCGCACGGCCTCGGGCTGGCTGGTGGCGTAGATCAGGGGGGCCTTCGCAAGATCCTGGGCCCGGAGCCAGTCCAGTGCCGATTGCGCGCCGTCCCGCGCGAGGCTAAGCGGATCGAGGCGCAGGCCGGGGCGGCCTTGGGCGAGGTAGGCGGCGACCTGCCGGTTGCTCATTTCCGAACAACTGCCCGACAGAACGATGCTGCCGGGGCCGAGGTCGGGGGCGGGCAGGGCAAGGGCCGTGTCGTCGAGCATCCCGTCCTTGCGCAGGAGCGCGGGCAGCGGCATGGCCAGCGCCGAGCCACCGGTCATCAGCGCATGGTCACGACAGGCCGAGGCGATGGTGGTCAGATCGGCGTCGGCCACGGCATCGACGATCACATGCGCGACGCCGTCCCGGGCGAGGGTTTGTAGCTCGGTGCGGACGGCCTCGGGGCCTTGGGCGACGCAGAGGCGGTCGATCAGGCCGACAGTGCCGGTCACCTGCGGCGCCAGCAGCCGCACGAGGTTGCTGTCGCGCATCGGGGTCAGGGGATGGTCGCGCATCGGGCTTTCGGCCAGCGGGGTCCGGCCGACGAACAGCTGCCCCATGTAGACGCTGCGCCCGTTTTCGGGGAAGGCCGGGCAATACACGGTCTGCGTGGCGCCGAGCGCCTGCATCAGGGTTTCGGCCACCGGGCCGATATTGCCTTGCGGGGTGGAATCGAAGGTCGAGCAGTATTTCCAGAAGAACCGCGCCGCGCCTGCGGCTTTCAGCCAATCGAGGGCGGCAAGCGCCTGGGTCTTGGCGGTGGCGGTGGGGGCGGTGCGTATTTTCAGGGCGATGACTTCGAACGGGGCGGGATCCGCAGGCGGGTCCTGCGGCACCCCGATGCGCAACGAGACCCGTGCGCCCGAGCGGGCCAGCAATCCGGCAAGGTCGGTGGCGCCGGTGAAGTCATCGGCGATGGCCCCGAGCAGGCAGGTCATGGCGTGTCCTTGCCCGGCAGGGTCAGGCCGGCGTTGCGGGCATAGACCTTGGCCACGGCCGCGTCGTCTTCGGCGCCATGGCCCATGCCCGAGGCTGCGAGGAATTGCTGCAATGCGGCTGCGGTCAACGGGGCCGAGAACCGGGCGTCGCGCGCGATATCGAGGGCGATCCCGAGGTCCTTGGGCCAGATTTCCACCGAGCTGCGGGCCTCGTAATCGCCTGCGACCACGCGGGGCGCGCGGCTTTCGAGCATCCAGCTGGTGCCGGCGCTGCGAGAGATCACCTCGAGAAACGTGTCGGGGGAGATCCCTTGGGTCATCCCGAAGGTCAGCGCCTCGCCCATGGCGGCGATATGGATGCCGGCGAGCATCTGGTTGACGGATTTCATGGCCGAGCCGGGGCCGGCATGATCGCCAAGGGTGAAGACCTGTCCCGCCATGGCATCGAGCGCGGGGCGCGCGGCGTCGAAGGCCGCGGGGCGCCCGGAGGCCATGATCGTCAATTGGCCGTCCGCCGCTTTCACGGTGCCGCCCGAGATCGGCGCGTCGAGATAGAGCAGGTCCTGCTGTTCGGCCTCGGCCTCGATCTCGCGGGCGAAGGCGGGCGAGACGGTCGCACAGGATATGATGACCGTGCCGGGGCGCATCCGCGCCATGAGCCCGTCGGGGCCGCAAAGCACCGACTGTGTTTGGGCGGCGTTCAGCACCACGACAACGAGAATGTCCAGCGACGGCAGCGCATCATGCAACGTCCCGGGCTGGCCGCCTTGCGCGCGAAACGCCGTGACCGCATCGGGATTGACGTCATGGCCCCAGGTATCAAGCCCGGCCCGCACCAGCGACGAGGCCATTCCGAACCCCATCGACCCCAAGCCCACAATGCCGATTTTCGTCACGCCGTGTCCTCCTGCGAAAATGCCATCTGAAGTGATGGTTCTGTCATGAGGTCAAATAAGCCAGAACCGGCGCGCTTTCCAGCAGGATCAGGCGTGCCTGATCCCGGAGGGGCGTTTCATCCGCCGGAGCGCCGATCCATGACCGGGGCGCGCGCGGCAGGTGTCAGCAAATGCGCGGCAGCTGCTCTCCGACGAGGGTGTCGACCAGGCGTTGGCCACCGAACAGGGTGGTCATGGTCACGCGCCCGGCGTGCCCGGTGCGCGCCTGTCCGATGATCGTCGCGCCGCGCCCGGCCTCGTGGGCCTGCATCGCGGCGCGTGCGGCGTCGGCTTCGTCCGGGGGGACGAAGATCACCAGAGTGCCCTCATTGGCAAGATAAAGCGGGTCGAGGCCCAGAACTTCGCACATGCCCCTGACCTCGGCGCGGATGGGCAGGGCCGTCTCGTCGATGTCGATCTGAACGCCTGCGGCTTCGGCCATTTCGTTGAGCGCCGAGGCCACCCCGCCGCGCGTCGCATCGCGGGCCGCGCGGGTGTTGGGGGCGGCCTGGAGCACGGCGTCGATCAGGGTGTTCAGGCTTTGGCAGTCGGAGGCGATGTCGGTCGACAGCGCCATGTCGCCGCGCGCGGCGAGGATCGTGGCGCCGTGATCGCCCAGAACGCCATTGACCAAAGCCACATCGCCGGGCTGGATACGGGCTGCTTGCATGTCGCGTCCGGGGGGGATGACACCGATGCCCGATGTCGTGACAAAGACCTTGTCCGCGGCGCCGCGCTCGACCACCTTGGTGTCGCCGGTGACGATCCGGACGCCGGCCTTTTCGGCTTCGGCCTGCATCGAGGCGACGATCCGGCGCAAGAGGTCGAACTCGCAGCCTTCCTCGATGATGAAGGCCGCCGAGAGCCAGAGCGGCGTGGCGCCGCCGACAGCGAGGTCATTGACCGTGCCGCAGACCGCGATCTTGCCGATATCGCCGCCGGGAAATTCTGGCGGGGACACCACGAAACTGTCGGTGGTGAAGGCCAGTTGCGCCCCCGGTGTGCCGAGCGCCTGCGCGGTGAGCCGGGCCTGATCCTCGGATCCGGGGGGCTGGAAGACAGCGGTGAAGATCTCGTCTATGAGGTCGCGCATGGCCTTGCCGCCGCCGCCATGGGCCATGGTCACACGGTCGCCCCTGAGGCGCGCGGGTTTGAGCGGGGGGATCATGTTCATTCCGCCGCCTCCAGGTGGTCATCGGTCGCGCCGTATTGGAAATAGGCGGCGCAGGCCCCTTCCGAGCTGACCATCAGCGCGCCAAGCGGCATTTCGGGCGTGCAGCCGGTGCCGTATTGCGGGCAGCCCGTGGGCTTGATCCGGCCGGTCATCACCTGGCCACAGGCACAGCCTTCGGGTTCGGCCACGCTGCGGGGGCCGGCGCCGTAGCCAACGCCGAATTTTTCTTCCGCATCGAAGGCGGCGTATTTGGCGCGAATGCGCAGGCCGCTGGCGTCGATCTCGCCCAGGCCGCGCCACTCGAAGCTGGGGCGCGGCTCGTAGACATCGGCGATGGCCGCAAGCGAGACCGGGTTGCCATGCTCGGGCACCACGCGGGCATACTGGTTTTCGACCTCGGCGCGCCCGTCGCGGATCTGGCGCAGCACCATGAGCACCGATTGCAACAGATCGAGCGGTTCGAAGCCGGCCACGACGATGGGCTTGCCATAGGTTTCGGCAATGAAATCATAGGGGTGGGTGCCGATCACCATCGACACATGGCCGGGGCCGACAAAGCCGTCCAGTATCATGTGCGGATCGTCGAGCAGCGCCTTGATGGGGGGCGGCACGGTGATGTGGTTGCAGAACACGGTGAAATTGCCCAGAGCCTCGCGGGCGGCCTGCTGGATCGACAGCGCGGTGGACGGTGTCGTGGTCTCGAACCCGAGGCCGAAGAACACCACCTCGCGGTCGGGATTGCGGCGCGCGATTTCCAGCGCGTCGAGCGGCGAATAGACCATGCGGATATCCGCGCCATCGGCCTTGGCCTGCATCAGCGATTTGGCGGAGCCGGGCACGCGCATCGCATCGCCGAAGGTGCAGAAGATCACCTCGGGCCGCTCGGCGATCTCGACGCATTCGTCGATCCGACTCATAGGCAGGACGCAGACCGGGCAGCCGGGGCCGTGGATGAACTCGATCCCTTTGGGGGTCAGCCGATCCAGGCCATAGCGGAAAATCGCATGGGTGTGCCCGCCGCAGATTTCCATGATATGCACGGGATTCCGGGCAGTTGCGCCAATCTCTTCAACCACGGCGGCGATGGCTGACAGGACGGCTTTCGCGGCCACCGGATCGCGGAATTCCTCGACATATCTCATTGTGTGCCCTCCAATGCTGCGGCGCCGTCGGCCATGGCCTCGAGCGTTTCCTGCGCCTCACCCAGGCCCCGCAGCGCCTCGAGCGTCTTTTCCGCCTCGTCGGCGTCGATCAGGCTCATGGCAAAGCCCACATGGATGAGGGCCCATTCGCCCAGCAGATCGGTCAGGTCGGGTGTGGCCACGCAGGCGATGGACACTTCGCGGCGCACGCCGGAAATGTCGGCCATCGCCATGAGGCGGGTGGCGTCGGTGATTTCGACGATCTGGCCCGGTATTCCCAGACACATGGCTCAGTCCTCCTCGTCATCGGGGGTGGTGGTCTTGACCGGTTGATGCACGCCGTAGCGGTCGAGCTTGGAGCGCAGGCCGACGCGGCTGAGACCCAGTTCGTCGGCGGCGCGGCTCTTGTTCCATTTCAACCGGGTCAGGGTTTCGCGCAGGATGCGGGCCTCGATGGCTTCGATCCGGTCTTTCAGGGTGCCTTCGGAGACCAGCAGATCGGATTGGCGCGGGTCGGGGCGGGCCGAGACCGAAGGATCGGCTTGCAGGATATGGCGCGAGATCAGCTCGGGGCCGAGGCGGGGGTCCTGGCTCAGGATCAGCATCCGGGTGAGTTCGTTGGTCAGCTCGGGCAGGTTGCCGGGCCAGTCGTAATTGCCCAGGAACTCCAGCGCGAGTTTCGACACGCCCTCGACCGGTTTCGAATGTTCGCTTGCCAGGTCGCCGAGGATGTGGCGCGACAGGATGTCGAGATCCTCCATCCGCGCCCGCAAGGGGGGCAGCGAGAGTTCGGTGGTCGCCAGCGCGTAGTACAGGTCCGACCGGAAGTCGCCTTCGGCCACGGCGATCGACAGGTCACTGTGGCTGCCGGTGATCAGCCGCGTGTTCGTGGTCAGGGTTTCCATCGCGCCGATCGGTTCGAAACTGCCTTCGGTCGCCACGCGGAGCAGCACGAGCTGCATCTGCGGGCTGAGCGTATCGACCCCGTTCAGGAACAGCGTTCCGCGCGTTGCCTTTTGCAAGAGCCCGATCCTGGTGTTGGGCTGACCGGGCAGCGCACCTTTCCTGGCCCCGAGCAGTTCCAGTTTCAGCACCTCGTCGGGCAGGCCGGCGCAGTTGAGTTCATAGAATGACTGGTCCGAGCGCAACGAGGCATAATGCATGGCGCGCGCCATGATATCCTTGCCGGTGCCCGCCTCGCCGGTGATCAGCACGGGGACGTCGAAGCTTGCGACCTGCCGGGCCAATTCCACCATCGCGTTCATCGGCGAGTTGGGCGCGCGCAGGATGCGTTCGAAACCGAAGCCTTCGCGCAGGGTCCGGCGCCGGGCCTCGACCTTGCTTTCCGCCGTCTTGCCCATGAAGCGCATCTCGAGCGACATGCGGTCGTGGTCGCGGGCCAGCTGGAAGAGCTGCGCGGCGTTCTTGGCCGCCATCAAGAGCTGGTCGGGGTGCCAGGGCTTGGTCAGGAACTGATAGATCCCGGCCTCGTTGATCGCCGCGATCATGTCGTTGGTTTCGGTGTAGCCGGTGATGATGATGCGCACCGTGTCCGGCCAGCGTTCGCGCATGTCGGCGAGGAATTCGACACCGGTCTTGCCGGGCATGCGCTGGTCGCAGAAGATCGCCTGAACGAAGTGTTCCTCCATCAGGCGCAAGGCGTCTGCGGCATTGGTGGCGGTCAGGCAGTCGAAATCATCCTCGAGCGCCATGCGCATGGCGGCGAGGGAGTGTTCCTCGTCATCCACGAGAAGCAGGGTCGGCATGCCGGTCATTGTGCGGACTGTAGGTTGGATTTCGCGGCCAGATGCGTGGTCAGCCAGGCCAGCCAATCCGCCATGCCTTCGCCGGTGCGCGCCGAGACGCGCAGGATTTCGATCCCCGGATTGACCCGGCGCAGATTGGATTCGTAGAGATCCAGATCGACATCGCAATGCGGCGCGAGATCGATCTTGTTCAGGATCGCAAGGCGCGCCGCGGTGAACATGTCGGGGTATTTCAACGGCTTGTCTTCGCCTTCGGTGACGGACAGGATGGCGACCTTGGCATCTTCCCCGAGGTCGAAGGCGGCGGGACAGACGAGGTTGCCGACGTTTTCGATAAAGAGGATCGAGCCGGTGGCGAGGTTCAGATGCTCCATCGCGTGGCCCACCATATGCCCATCGAGATGGCAGCCCTTGCCGGTGTTCACCTGCACGGCGCGTGCGCCGGTGGCGCGGATGCGGTCGGCGTCGTTCTGGGTCTGCTGGTCGCCTTCGATCACCGCCAAGGGCTGATTGCCCAGCATCTCGATGGTCTTGCAAAGAAGCGTCGTCTTGCCCGAGCCGGGCGACGAGACCAGGTTCAGCGCCAGAACGCCAGCCTGTGCCAGGACGGCCCGGTTGGCCTGTGCATAGCGGTCATTCTTCGACAGGATATCGGTTTCGATCTCGATCAGGCGTTCCTGCGACATGCCGGGGACTTCGGTGCCGGCGGGGCCGTGGCCGTAATGATGATGATCGTGGTGGTGATGGTCATGGCTGTGACCGTGGGTGTGGCTATGACCGTGGTTTTGGTCGTGGTTGTGGTTGTGACCGTGGTTGTGGTTGTGGCCGTCAACCTTGGTTTCGCCGTCGGCGCATCCGCAAACTGTACACATCACGCTACCTCCAAATCCTTGATCCGCATATCGTCGCCGCCTTGCGGCATCAGTTTTCCCCCGCCGCAGAGGGGGCAAGGGTCGAGGCGGGCGTCGATCTCGACCTCGGTCATGCAATCATAGCACAGAGCCCGGCCTGGCAGTTCGAGCGTGACCAGTTCCGCACCTTCGGCCACCGACCCGCGCATCACGACATCGAAGGCAAAGTGCAGGGCTTTCGTTTCGACCCCGGCGAAGCGTCCGATTTCGACCCGGACGCGGGTGATCCGGGCGACATTGTGCTGCCGGGCCTGATCTTCGATCACGCTGCGCATGCCTTCGCAAAGCGACATCTCATGCATGGATCTGCTCCGTTTGCAGGACAGGTTTCAGGGAAACTGGATAACACGGATCGAGAATTGACAAGAGCAATGGCGCCAGTGCCTGCGCCCGCGATGGGGGCAGGCTGGCCAGCGACTGGTCCAGTGCGCCACCCCTTGCGGTGAGGTGATCGGTCGGGGTGATGCGGTCAAAGGCGGTGACACGCCCGCCCTCGATCGTTGCGGTGATGCCGTAGAGCCCGCGTGCCGCCTCGATCACCGCGCCGTCGGGCCGCTGCCAGAGGCGGGGCCGCGCACCGGCGAGCAACGCGTCCAGCTCGTAGGCGATGGCCAGCGCGGACCAGAGCGGCCCGCGCCCGTGGGTGGTGGCGACATGGCGCAGAATCGGATGATTCGCCCGGCGGGTGCCGACCGAGTTTTCCTGCGCATGTGCCAGGAAAACCGTTTCGGGTGCGGCATGTGGCAGGGCCGCCCGGCAGGCTTCGCCGGGGTGGAAAAGCTGGGACACCGCACGCAGGGTCGGTGCGATCCCGGTCGCTTGGGCAAGGAAGTCCGGAAGGTCCCCGGCCTGTTGCGGCATGCCGGCAGCGGGGCCGAAAAGCGCCTGGCGCGCTTCGGCGGATCCGGACATCCAGTCGCGCGGCAAGGGCAGTGCGGGGCGCGACATCAGGGCAGGCCATTTCAGGCAGATCTTGGCCATGTGTTCGCGCAGGATTTCGCGATGCAGGGCCTCTTGCCAGCCGGTGTCGAGCGCAAGGCCCAAGGCTGCCCGGGCTGCGGCCCCCTGGGCCACGCGGCACAGGTTGAACAGCCGTGGCAGCAGGTCGGCGACCACGTCCACCGGCTTGCCCAGCACCATCCGCGCCACGGGGAGGGCGGTTTGGGGCTGCGCGCGCAGGGGATATGCCAGCGGCTGGTTCATGGGCTAGCGCGGGTCCGCCAGGCCGCCCGAGATCACGGCGCGGCGCGTTGGCTGATCGGTCAGGATCGGCGGCTCTGGTTCGGGTGGTGCGAGCGCGGCCTCGCGGTCGGCGCGGATGTCGGCGGCGCGGTCCGTCTCGGCGCGGTTGGCTTCGTCGAAGAGCGCCACCATGACGGCACGCGCGACCTCTTGCGCTTGCATCTGGGTCGAGAAATCGCCCATCGGCGAGAACAGGGAACAGGCCTTGTAGCCCCCGATCATGTCGCGGGTGTTGTGGATGAACTCGTAGTCACCTGATGGAAAGGCGATCAACTCTTTCGCGCCCGGTGTCAGACCCGACCAATCCTCGCCGTCCCGAGGAAGCTGGATCAGGTTCATGAACCACGGCGAGATCAGCACCCCGAGGGGCCGTCCATCGACCATCCGAAAGCCGACGGCCTCGACCGACAAAAGTTTGTTAACCATGGGAACATCGCGCATCTTGGCGTGCCAGATCTCGCGGAATTCGGCCACCAGATTGGCGGTCAACGCATCGAGACGGGTGGTTTCCGCCTTCTGTTCGGAGCCGGGATCCTCGAGGACCATGAACTGCTCCTTGGGCGCGCCGCAATTGGGGCAGGACCAGTCCTCGGGCAGGTCGAGGAAGGGTGTTCCCGCCTCGACCTGGCGGTAATCGTCGCCGTCGGCCGGGTCGTAGGGCGACCAGCAGATCTTGCACTCCATGATGGCTTGCGGGCTGATCTTGTCCTCGGCGCCGAGGAAACTGCCTTCGAAGCGGCTCATCTGATGGCCTCCAGCACATTTTGCAGGCGGGTCGCGCTATCGCCGAGGTCTTCGGGGGCGGCGCAGGCCACCTCGGGGACGGTGGTCACTTCGAACGTGTCGAGGATCAGCGTGTCCTGCGAATTGAAGAACTGCACCCGCCAGACATTCGGCATGGCTGTCGCGGTCACGCGGCAATTGCCATAGCCGCGCGACAGGATGGTGACCGCCCCTTCGCCGACGGCCTGGTCGAGCCAGACGAGATCTTCCTCGGTATGGGGCAGCAGGGAGAGGTTGATCACATGCAACTCGGCCTGCGGTGAGAAGGCGGCGGATTTGTCGGCCAGCTCGATCTGCAGCGGCGGGGCGTTGACCACGCCATCGGCAAGGGGCGTGTCCTTGCCAAGGGCCTTGCGCACGGGCGCGAAAGGCGCGTCGGTGATGCAGGCGGGAATGGCCGCGACTTCGATGACGTCCGAGGTGGCGGATTTCAGTGTCCAGATCCCGGCGAAGACGCTTTCCTGGACGGCGATGGCCGGGATGGCGCGCACCTTGGCCGAGACTTCGCCGCTGCCGAGCGTTTCGGCGATCAGCGCGCGGTTCGGGGTATCGAGGCCCGCCAGATCGAAGCGGCGCGTGCCGCCCTGGGTGCTTGTGTCCCGCGCGGCAAGGGCCACCTCTTCCAGGAGTGCCAGTGCCGCCGACAGGTCCGCATCGCCCAGGGTTTCGATTTCGGGAATGCGCGGGGCATAGGTTCGCATGTCCTGCGGGAGCGGCATGTATTCCAGCGCATCGTCCTGTTGATCGAGCGGCTGAGAGCCCGGGCCAAATCCCGTGGGGGGCATCATGAAGGGGTTTGTCATGGTCTCGTCCTCTTATTCGGCTGCAACGGGAAGGGAGAGGAAATGCGTGATCCGCTCCACATATTCGGACCAGTCACGCACCTTGGGAATGCCGCCGATGCAGGCACCATCGCGAAAGAAGATCAGGCTGGGTGTCTTGAGGACCCCGGTGGTTTCGCGCAGCTCTGCCTCGATCGTATCGGTGGCCACGGCACAGTCGAACCGGCCTTGAAACGCCTGACGCAGCTCGGGGAGGATGACTGCCACGTCAGGCGTTTCAAGATTGCGCCGAGCGTCGCCCGGCACGAAGATCACATGGGTACCGGGGGCTTCGGTGAAGGTGGCGAGATCGGCCATGCTCGCCAATGCGGGATATCCGAAATCGGTGGTCAGTCGGGTGACAAGAGGGTGGGTCATATCCGGTCCTTTTCGATCAGCCGATATCGTTGCCCGCGTCGAGCGCGGCCTGCAGATGCGGCGGTAATTGCGGGGGGCGGGCATCGAGATCGGCAAAGGCATCGCCCGGGCCATCGCCCATCATCACGGCGCGCAGCCCGTCCAGCGCGGCCAGGATTTTCAGCGCCTCGTCCTCGCAGATGACGTCGCGGGCCGCGCCGAGAAAGGTCAGAACCCAATCCCCGACCCGCGCGTCGGGTGTCAGCGACAGGTCCACCGGTTCGGTGCTGTCCGCGACCTGCGCGGCGATGCCGGTGATGGAGGTGATCCGACAGGGCAGGCCAACACACATCGTTTATTCCGCCGCCGGGAAGAAGCGGGCATCGCCGATGCGGCAGGCGTCGTCCTCGGAGGGGCGGCCCTGCTCGTAGGCGCTGTGCATGATCGACGGATCGGCCAGCAGGTCGCTTTGGGTGCGGCCCGGCCTGGCAACATGGCCCATCTGCGCAAGATGCGTGAGGGCCACATGGACCGCCGGTTCGATCCGTGCGGCCACAACGTCACGCAGGCCGCCGCCGTAATCCTCCAGCTCTTCGGGCTGGCACCCGATCAGCAGCAGGCGCGCGGGGCAGTAGCCCATCAGCTGCGCGGTGGCGATCACGTCCTGGAAACCTGTCTGGTGCAGGGACATCTTCTTGGCGCCCATGAAGCGGGGAACCTCGTCATCCTCGACGATCTTGAGCGTGCCGGGGGCGAGCCCGTAATCGACCGCGTCGAAGACGATCAGCGTGTCGGCATCTTCGAGGAAAGGCAGAAGGTACAGCCCTTGCGTGCCGCCATCCAGAAGCGTGACGCCTTCCGGCAGCTCCCAATGTGCGGCGAGATGTTCGATGCAGCGTACGCCGAAGCCTTCATCGGCCCAAAGCACGTTGCCAATGCCCATGATCAGAACCTTGTCCGTCATGCCTTCCTCCCTTGTTCGGACAGGAAAGTGTCTTTCCATCCGTCTCCGGAAACGAGGTTAGCTTTCCGATGCTGCAGGCGGATCAAAAAAAGATGGATCTGGTTTGATTTTTTTAACCAGTTGTTTTTGAATTGTATTCTTTTGTATGCCGGAATTTTGGGAGATATGGTCTGGAAAGTTAGTGGTCATTTTATTGGCTGAGTGAAAGTTATTTATCCAATGAAAAAGCGGGCGACTCGCGCCCGCTTTTCGGTCTTGCCTGGTGTTGCCGCTCAGTTCGGGTCGTCGTCCTTGAAGGTCCGTGTGCCCGAGATCATCGTCGACACCATCGATTGGCGGGACATGATGTCTTCGCGGATGGCCGCGTAGATATGGATCATAACGAAGATGACGATGGCCCACATGCCCAGGTGGTGAATCTGGTGCATCATGTGCGAGCCGCCCACGAGATCGAGCAGGGGCCCGAACAGGGTATCGAGGAGACCGTCGCGTCCAACGCCTTCGGAATAGAGCGCAAAACCCGTGAGGATCATGAAGCTCATGCCGACGGTCATGAAAAAGAACATCGCGATCTGTGCCAGCGGGTTATGGCCGACATATTTGCGCGGTTTCTTCTTGAGGAAGGCGTACCACTTGACCTCATCCACCACTTCGGACCACCAGTTGCGGCTCCATACAGGCAGCTTGAACATCTGCTTGGCGTGGTGGTTGCCCACGAACGCCCAGTAGATGCGCCCGAAGAAGCCGACCGTCATGATCATCGCCGCAGCAAAATGGGCAAAGCGGATATAGCCGAACAGGAACTGGTGCGTTGCCTCCGCCATCTCGATCGAGGGCGGGGGCGAGGCGATGAAATAGCCCGTGACGCATAGCACGAGTATCGCTGCCGCGTTGATCCAGTGCCAGAGGCGCACCGGGGCTTCGTAGACATAGACCGAGGTGTTGCGCGTGATCGTCGCCCTGTCGGCATCGGTGGCATCGCCGGTCAGGGGCTTGACCGAGTAGAAATCGAGCTCCTTGGTCATCTCGACAGTGGTTTCCGTCACATCGACTTTCATGGGAGCCACCGGCTCCGCAGGGCAAGGACGGCGCCCACCGCGATCACCGCGACCACCAGGAGCGGGGCGGCATGGGCGAGGCCGTGGGCGGCTTCGGGCACGGGCGGATGCGCCCCATGCGCAAGGGCCGCGCCCGGCAGAAGGATGGCGGGGATGAATAGTGTCTTCATTGGTCGGTCCTCCCTTAACGGACTTTGACAGTGGTGAGTTCGTCCCCATCCGGCGACATGACGTGGGTCGAACAGGCGAGGCAGGGATCGAAGCTGTGCAGGGTGCGCAGGATTTCGACCGGTTCTTCCGGGCGCTCCATCTTGGTGTTCATGAGGCTGGCCTCGAACGCGCCGATATTGCCCTGGCTGTCGCGTGGGGACCCGTTCCAGGTGGTCGGCACGACGCATTGATAGTTTTCGATGCGCCCGTCCTTGATCCTGACCCAATGGCCCAAGGCGCCGCGAGGGGCTTCTGTCATGCCGACGCCCTTGGCCTCTTTCGGCCAGGTGCTGGGATCCCATTTCGCAACGTTTGCAGTGCTTTCGTCGCCGTTCTTGATGTTGGTCACCAGCTTGTCGAAGAAGTATTTCTGCAGGCGGCCGCAATATTCGCTTTCAAGGGCGCGCGCCGCCGTGCGACCCAGGGTCGAGAACAGCGCCTCGGTCGGCAAGTCCATGGTCCGCAGCAAGCCGTTGACCTGTTCGGTGATGTCCTCGTGCCCCTGGGCGTAGCCGACGATGTAGCGGGCAAGCGGGCCGACCTCCATCGCGTGACCGCGCCAGCGGGGCGCCTTGATCCAGGAATATTTCGCGCCTTCGTCGATCTGCTTGATGTTGGTCCGTGTGCCCTTGAGGTTCGGGCCAAGCTCGAACTTGGCTTCGGTCACGCCGTCCCAAGGGTGCAGGCCCTTGCCCGGTTCGCCGTATTCGTACCAGGAATGGTCGACGAATTCCTGAACCTGCTCGGGGTCGCGCACATCGACATCATGGACCGTGGTCATGTCGCCATTGATGATCGCGCCGCGCGGCAGGTGGAGCTGTTCGGGCGAGAAATCATTGGGATGTTCGGGGATATCGCCATAAGCGAGGCAAGCCTGCGACGACAGCCCGCCGCCATAAAGCCAGTTCTTGTAGAACCCGCCAATGGCGATGACGTCCGGCAGATAGACGTTCTTGTTGAACTCGATGCATTTCTCGATGATGGAGCTGACCAAGTTCAGCCGCTCCATGTTGATCGCGCCGACGGCGCCCGTGGAGTGGACGTTGATCGGGCAGGGCACACCGCCCACAAGCCAGTTCGGATGCGGGTTCTTGCCGCCGAAAATGGTGTGGACCTTCACGATCTCTTTCTGCAGATCGAGGGCTTCGAGATAATGCGTCGTCGCCATCAGATCTGCTTCGGGCGGCAGTTTGTAGGCAGGATTGTCCCAATAGCCGTTCTTGAACAGGCCAAGCTGGCCGCTTTCCACGAATTGCTTGAGCCGGTTCTGCACGTCCCGGAAATAGCCGGGAGAGGACATCGGATGGCTTGGGCTGACCATCTGCTGCAACTCGCTTGTCGCTTTAGGATCGGCGCGCAAGGCATTGACCGGATTGACCCAATCCAATGCGTGCAGGTGGTAGAAGTGCACCACGTGATCATGGATCTGCAGGTTGAGCTGCATGATGTTGCGGATCGAGTTGGCGTTGTCGGGAATATCGATGCCCAACGCATCCTCGACCGCGCGCACCGATGTCAGCGCGTGCGTTCCGGTGCAGACGCCGCAGATCCGTTCGGTGAAGGCCCAGGCGTCACGGGGGTCACGGCCCTTGAGGATCACCTCGAGCCCGCGCCACATGGTGCCCGTCGATACCGCGTTGCGGATATAGCCTTCGTCATCGACGTTCACTTCGCAGCGCATGTGGCCTTCGATCCGGGTGACCGGGTCCACCACGATGCGCTGACCGCTGTCGTCAAGATTGAAGCCGTTTGGCGTTTGAACAGCCATGCTCAGGCCTCCTCATTTTTCGGGGTTGGGGTTTTCTGCGCTTTGGATTGCGCGGATTTCAGCGCCGATACCGCCGCATGCAGGGCTACGCCGCCGCCGACGACACCTGCCGCGGCGAGGCCGATCTGATCGGCGTTCTTTTCCACGCCGAACTGCGTGAGGTCGGTGACGCGATCATAGAAGGTGCCCTGATCCCAGAACCCGTCTTCGGAACAGCCGATACATCCATGCCCGGACTGGATCGGAAAGCTGACGCCCTCGTTCCAGCGTACGGTCGAGCAGGCATTGTAGGTGGTCGGGCCCTTGCACCCCATCTTGTAGAGGCAATAGCCCTTGCGCGCGCCGTCATCGTCCCAGGCTTCGACGAATTGCCCGGCATCGAAATGTGGCCGGCGATAGCACTTGTCATGGATACGTTGACCGTAAAACATCGCCGGCCGGCCCTGCCGGTCGAGTTCCGGCAGGCGGTCGAATGTAAGCATGTAGGTGATCACACCGGTCATCACCTCGGCGATGGGCGGGCAACCCGGCACCTTGATGATCGGCTTGTCGGTGATCACCTTGTGCACCGGAGTGGCCTGTGTCGGGTTGGGCTTGGCCGCCTGGACGCAGCCGTAAGACGCGCAGGCGCCCCAGCTGATGACCGCCTTGGCATCCTTGGCCGCCATCTTCAGCTTTTCGACAAAGGGTTTGCCGCCCGAAATGCAGAACATGCCGTCTTCGTTGAGGGGCGGATTGCCTTCGACAGCAAGGATGTACTGCCCCTTGTATTTCTCGATGGTGTCCATCATCGCGGCTTCCGCCGCGTGACCGGCGGCCGCCATCAACGTGTCGTCGTAATCGAGGCTGATCATCGACAGCACCACGTCCTTGGCCAGCGGGTGGGCCGAGCGGATGAAGCTTTCCGAACAGCAGGTGCATTCGAGGCCATGCACCCAGATCACCGGCGTACGGGGCTTGGTCTCCATCGCGTGGGCGATCTTGGGAACGAAGGCCGGTCCCAGGCCAAGCGCACTTGCCGTGAGCGAACAGTATTTCATGAAGCTGCGGCGGGTGATCCCCTGCCTGCGCATCACGTCATAGAAGGTTTCGATATCGGGCAAACTGGTCTCCTCCGCAGTTTGTCGGGCGGCGCATGCCGCGCGTGAAATGTCTCCATCTTGTTGATCGCGCGGGGCGGAGGCGAAAGGTTCAGAAAAGTGAGGGCGGCGCGGATATTTTTGAAGTTGTTATATATCAACGGTTTGCCGTTATTTGTTGATGTTGCGCCAGGTGCGGCCACGGTTGACTGATAACCGTTTGGCCAAAGGTCTGGTCGCGCGCTTACCGGTTGTCGTGATGCCGCGCTGCCGCGATCAGCGCCTGTCCCAGGGCAAGCCCGCCATCGTTTGCCGGCACCTTCGTGTGCACCAGGACAGGGACATCGCCCAAGGCGCCACATGTCAGATCGAGCAGCAGCGCATTCTGAAAGCAGCCGCCCGACAGGGCCACGGCGCGCGCCTGACCCGAGTGCACCAGCCGCAGGGCAGCATCTGCGACCGTCTGCGCCAGTCCCTTGTGAAACCGCAAGGCCATGCGCCCATGGTCCAGACCGTTGCGCAGATCCTTCAAGGCAGCCTGCCACATCGGGGCGGGGTCGATCAGGTCGCCGCTATCGTCGAAGGGATAGGGCGGGTCATCCGCCGCCTGCGCGCGCAGGGCCATCGCCTCGATCTGCATGGCCGCTTCGCCTTCGAAACTCTGTGTGCCGGCAAACCCCAGCAGTGCCGCAAACGCATCGAACAGACGACCGGCCGAAGACGAGAGGGGCGCATTCACGCCCCTGGTCATCGCCTGGCGCAGCATCTCACGCGGTGCGTCCGGCAACAGGCGGTCGGCCACGTCCCCTAGCCCGGCCTGATCGAGCTGCGCCAGGAGGTTGCGCCACGGGGCCCGGCTGGCAGCGTCGCCGCCGGGCAACGGCGTGGGTGTCAAATGGGCAGCGCGGTGATATCCGCAGTAATCGCCCAGCAGGACCTCACCGCCCCAGATGGTGCCGTCCGCGCCGAGCCCAAGCCCGTCGAGGATGATCCCGGCCACGGCGCCGCCCTCGAGCGGCCAGCCGTTTTCGGCCAGACAGGCGGCCAGATGGGCGTGGTGGTGCTGGACTTCGACGAGGGCATCGCCAGCCCGGGCAGCGGCATGTTGCGAAGAGCGGTAGCCGGGGTGCAGATCGCAGGCGAAGACCTGCGGGGCATGATCGAAGAGGGCGGCATAGTCGGTATCCGCCTTCACGAATTCGTCCCAGGTCAGGGGGTCGTCCAGATCGCCCAGGTGATGCGACAAGAGTGCCTGGCCGTTCTTCAAGAGGCAGATCGCGGATTTCAGATGCGCGCCGAAGGCCGCGACTTGCGGGCTGTCCTCGAACCCTGCGGGAAGGGGCAGCGTGTCGGGCACGAGGCCGCGCGCGCGGCGCAGGATCATCGGACCATGTGCTGTGACCCGCAGGACGCTGTCATCCAGCCGCCGCGCGATATCGCGCGTGTGGGACAGGATGCCATCGGCGATTCCGCCAAGCTTTTCCGCCGCTTCGTCATTTCCGATCACCTGGGGTTCGCCCGACAGGTTGCCCGAGGTCATGACCAGCGGGCGCCGTACGATGTCCAGGAGCAGGTGATGCAAGGGTGTGTAGGGCAGCATCCAGCCCAGCCGGTCCTGGCCCGGCGCAATGCTTTCGGGCAGGGTGCCGCGATGCGCCAGCAGGACGATGGGCGCGGCGCTGGAGGCAAGCGCGTTGCGCTCTGCCTCGGTGGGGGTGGCATGGACGCTGAGATCATCCCAATGCGCCATGAGCGCCAAGGGCTTGGTGGGGCGGTTCTTGCGGTGCCGCAAGGTGTCGATCGCGGCGGGATTGGTCGCGTCGCAGCACAAGTGAAAGCCTCCGAGCCCCTTGATGGCAAGGATCTCACCGGCAAGCAGCCGCGCGGCTGCGCGGGCGATGACGTCAGCGTCATGATCGAGCCAGAGCTGAGGGCCGCAGGCGGCGCAGGCCACGGGTTGGGCGTGAAATCGGCGGTCGGCGGGGTCGCGGTATTCGGCGGCGCAATCGGGGCACATCTCGAAGGCAGCCATGGTTGTGCGGGCGCGGTCATAAGGCAGGCCATTCAGGATCGTGAAGCGTGGCCCGCAATGGGTGCAGTTGGTGAACGCATAGCCCTGCCGGCGCGGGTCGCTGCCACGGATATCCGAAAGACAGGCGGGGCAGGTGGCGGCATCCGGGGTCACGCGTGTGTCTGCCCCGCTTCCCCGGCTGGCGGCGATCTCGAAACCGGCGGGCACGGTGTCAAAGACATGCGCGGCGGTCTCGACCGAGTCCACGCGTGCGAGGGGAGGGGCGTCCGCGCGGATCGCGGCGACGAAGCGGTCGATCTCGGGCCCGCATGCGTGGATCAGAACGCCTTCAGGGTCGTTCAGCACATCGCCCGTCACCCCGTAGCGGCGTGCCAGTTGCCAGATGAAGGGGCGAAAGCCCACACCCTGGACCTGGCCGCGCACGCGGATGCGCAGACCTTTGGTCAATGGACTGTACAGACCATGCAGGGATCGAAGCTGCGCACGATATGTTGCACGCTGAGCGGCGTCTCCTCGGTTGTGCCGACCTCGGCGCCGACAAGGGCGGCCTCGACCGGGCCGGGCTGTCCTTGCGCGTCGCGCGGGCTGAAGTTCCACGTGGTGGGGGCGATGATCTGGTAGCTGCTGATCCGCCCGCCCGTGACGCTGATCCAGTGCCCCAACGCGCCGCGTGCCGCCTCGACCAGACCTTCGCCGACGCCCGAGGCGGGCAAGGGCACGGGATCGATGAACCGCGCGTCGGGGTCGAGTGCGGCAACCCAACGTTCGAGCAGGATCTGCGTACGAGCGATTTCCAGCAGTCGGCCTGCGACGCGGGCGCGCACATTCGATCCCTGCCGCGCCAGTGCCACTGCGGCCGGATGCCCGTCGACCACTTGCCGTGCCAGTGCGCCTGTTTCCATGGTCTGCCCCGCGAGCCGGGGGGCCTTGCACCAGCTATAGGCGGGGGATTGCATGTCTTCGTCGGGATGGGTGTCGCCCTGAGACGGGTGCGCCGTTTCTCCATGCATCCAGGCATGGCTCAGATCTTCGCGGATCGAGCGGGTCTCCAAGGCGACCGGCGCCCCGTTTTGCCAGACACCTTGCGCAAAGGCGCGGCCCTCGGGCAGGGGATAGGCGCCGAAGGACAGATAGCGCCCGGGTCCCACACCCATGTCGCCCAGCCCCAAATCGGCGGCGATCTCCATGAACAATCCTGCATCGCCCCTGTCCCAGCCGCAGAGTGCTTCGGCGGTCTGCAGCTCGGCGAAGGCCTCGACCGGGGCGCCGAAGAGTGTGGTCTCGAGATAACGGCGGAAGGATGCAAGCGTGCTGCCCATGCGGATCCGGTCGCGCAGGGTGGGGGCGCGTGTCACGCCGCCGGGCTGGATCGCCAGGGTGTGGGGCCATTTGCCCCCCAAGAGGCCGACGATGTGCAAGAGGTCGGCCCGCGCTGCGACGCAGGCGCGTACGGCGGAACCCTCCATCGCGGTGAACCGGACGAGAGCCCGGTCATGCCAGGGGCGGCCGGCATAGGCGGGGCGGGCGAAATCGGCACAGAAGAACAGGTTGAAATGGGTCAGGTGATCGCAAAGGTTCTCGATCCCGTGCATGATCGCAGTGGCCAAGGCACCTTGCGTAAGCTGTGCCCGGCCCGCCAGATCGCCCAGTGCCGCCGCAGCGGCTGCCGACTGGCTGATCGAACAGATGCCACAGATGCGCGGTGTGATGGTCAGCGCGTCCATCGGGTCTTTGCCCAGCATCATCACCTCGAAGCCCCGGAACATCGGGGAATTGGCATAGGCTGCCGACACCTGACCGTCCTCAACCTCCAGCCGGATTTCGAGATCGCCCTCAACACGGTTGAACGGGCCGACAAGCAGGGATCGCGTGGTCATTTCTGTTTGGCCCTGAGTGTCGGCGTCACCCTGATCCGATCCGCCACGGCGTTGTCCGAAAGCCGCTTGGGCGTCGCGGCCTTCGACAGCGAGGCCAGTGCCATGAACCAGGCCTTCGGCATGTCTGATGGCAAGCCTACCGGGATGCCCGCGAATTTCGGTGTCTCGCTGAACGGGTGGCTTGGTTCTTCGAACTCGGGTGCGGTGCAGTTGATGCAGGCATAGCCCGCGCGCGTGCAGGAACTGCCGCCGTTCCAGCCGCGAATGTTGCAATCGCCCACGGCTTGCGTTCCCACGCAGCCCAGATGCTCCATCATGCAGCCGATCTGGCCCGGCTGTTCGGCGCTGGCCTTGAATTCGTAGAATTCGTTTTTCGGGCAGGCATGATGGACGAGGTTTTCGGCATAGAACAAGGGCCGCTGAAGCGCATCGAGCGCGTCCGCCCGCATGTCTCCGGCCGCGATCAGCATCAGGGTTTCCGTCACCCAGTCGGGATGCGTCGGGCAGCCTGCAACGTTGATCACCGGCAAGCCCGATCCGCTGCGAAAGCTTTCGGGCAGGGCGCCGCCGGGGTTGCGGCCGTCATACTGCATGCCAATGGCGCCCGCCGGATTGCCGCCAGCCGAGGTCACACCGCCATAGGTCGCGCAGGTGCCCACGGCCACCACATGCGCTGCGCGCGGGGCAAGACTTTGCACCCAGTCCAGCATGGATCGCCCCGTCCCCGACAACATCTGGAACCGTCCCGTGCCCTTGGGACCGGTCAGGATCGAGCCTTCGACACAGAGGATGTCCAGCGGGATCCGGCCGGTTTCGACATCGTCGAGGATGCGTCGGACCTCGGCGCCGGTTTCCTGCGACAGGGCCGGGTGCCAGAGGAACCGCAGCCCGGCATTGTCGAGAAGATCGAAAACCCCCGGAGATTCCGCGTTCAACAGGGACATCGTGCAGCCACCGCAGCCCGCCGATTGCAGCCATAGAATGTTCATTCGGGGTCTCCTGCTGGCAGGCACAGTTCGAAACAGCTGCCATCCGGTCCGGTGCGGACGAGGGTCAGCGTGCCACCGTTTTCCTGGGCGATCTTCTGCGAGATGGACAGGCCCAGCCCGGTGCCCTTGCCGACGGGTTTGGTTGTGAAGAAAGGATCGAAAATGGCAGTGGCATCGGCATCGGAAATGCCCGGACCGTTATCCGAAACGTGAAGTACGGTTTTGCCGCCGTGGTCCTGCGCGCTGAGCGTGACCAGGGGATCGGCCGTGTCGGCCAGCGCGTCGATGGCGTTCTGGACGAGGTTCATGACGATCTGCTGTACATGGCCGGGATTGCCGGTGGCAAAGGCCTGCTCTTCGCCGTGCATGGCGATCTGGACCGGGGTCTTGGTACCGCGCACGACCCAGTCGGCGGCGGTGCGGGCCGTCTGGACCATGTCGAAGCGCACCCTTTCGCCCGAACCGTCCGCACTCAGCCGGCGCAGGTCCTCGACGATGTCGCGCACCCGTTCGGCCCCGTCCTTGGCGCCATCGATCGCGCCGCGCAGGTTCTTGACGGTACGGTCCAGTTTCAAGTCGTCGCGCAGCGCCACCAGTTCGGGGCGGCTTTTGCCGGCCTGAACCGCGTCGAAATAGGTTTCGAACCGGCGCGTGTATTTCTCGAGCGCATGGGTGTTGGCATAGACAAAGCTGATCGGGTTGTTCAGTTCATGCGCAACCCCAGCCACCAGCCGACCCAAAGAGGCCAGCTTTTCGTGCTGCACAAGTTGAGCCTGGGCGTTCTGGAGCGCGGTGTGGCTTGCCTCCAACTCGAGATAGGCGCTGCGCAATTCGCCCAATGGACGGCCCACCAGCACGACGCCCTGGCTGCGCCCGCGCTGGTCCAGCCGGGGGCTGACGCTGACATCCAGCGGCGTCGGGCCGTTTTGCGTCAGAAAGCCCACCTCGACCACGCGAGGACTGCGATCCCGCATGACTTCGGCAATCGTGTCGGTCAGACCCTGACCTGCATCAGGATCAACGAGATCGGCAAGCGGAGTGCCGGGAATGGGGGCAGTGTCATACCCGAGGATCGCACCGAATGCGCCGCCGGTGCGTTCGATGCAGATCGACCTGTCCACGACAATCAGCATGTCCGAAATCGACGACAGAACCGAGGCCATGAATTGCCTCATATCGTCGAGCTCGCGGTTCTGCGCCTCGAGCCGTTCCTGATAGTCCACCAGTTCGGAATAGGTCCGGTCCATGGCGGCAACCACGTCGCGCCATGTCTGATCGTCCAGCGCGTGCAAGGGCTCGTCGGGTGTCAGCGCTGCCATGTATCCTCCATGACCGTACAGTAATCCCATGTCTTGTGCTCCTGCAACAGTTGTGCATGGCGCGCCGGTGTCCGGGAACGGGGGGGGGCATGTTGCCGAAAGGGCTGCGGTGGGGCGGTTCTGCCCGGAACGGCGCAGCCCCGCGTTTTTGCCTTTGGTGATCAAGTCACCGTCGGTCCGACGGCCTTCATGGCATGATGCTTGCGAATTACCGGAGTATTGCCATGAACGTCTCTTGCCAACGACCTGCCGACAGCTGGTCGCCGCTCTACTTCCTCGCGTCGCTCGGGGCAGGGGGGCTTGCCGTTACCTTCTTCATGTTTCTGATGTTCTGGGTTCCGCATCCGGGACAGCCGGTGCCGGTCTTCGAGGACATCCTTGCCGCCTTTTCAAAGGGAAGCATGGCGCTGCAGGCTGCAATCATCGTGGCGGTGACGGGGATCGCCGGATTTGCCTACCTCAACTTGAAGCTGCTGATCTGGAACCTTGCGCGGCTGGCCCAATTCAAGAAGACCGACGCCTATGCCGACCTGATGCGGTCCAACGGCGAGACACAGTTCCTGGCCATGCCATTGGCCCTTGCGATGACCGTCAATGCCGGCTTCATTCTGGGTCTTGTTTTCGTTCCGGGCCTTTGGGCCGTGGTCGAATACCTGTTCCCGGTGGCGATGGTCGCCTTTGGACTGATCGCCTATCTTGCGTTCCATCGCATCGGCGCTTTCCTGGGGCGTGTTCTGAGTGACGGCGGGGTGTTCGACGTCACCGCGAACAACTCTTTCGCGCAGCTCCTGCCGGCCTTCGCACTGTCGATGACCGCTGTCGGCATGTCCGCGCCCGCGGCCCTGAGCACGGTACCGGCGACGGTTGGCATCGCGCTTGTCCTGTCGATCGTGCTTGGCACCATCGCCGGGGTCTATGCGCTGGTTGCCGCGATTGTCGCATTCAACTCGATGCTGCACCATGGCACCGCAAGGGAAAGCGCGCCCACGTTGATGGTTGTCGTGCCGATCCTGACGATCCTCGGGATCATGACCATGCGGCAGGAGCATGGCCTGCACACCACGTTCGACGCCCATGGCGGCATGGCGGACACCCTGCTTCTGACAACGACGATCCTGGCCATTCAGGGCGTGTTCCTTGCGCTTGGGCTGTTGGTTCTCAAGCGTCAGAAATACGCCGATGCCTATTTGCGCGGGACCGGCAACTCGGCGGGGTCCTACGCGCTTGTTTGCCCCGGCGTCGCGTTGAGCGTGATGCTGCATTTCTGGATCAACAAGGGCCTTGTCGGCGCAGGTCTGATCGCCAAGTTCGGTATCGCGTACTGGTCGCTGACCTCCTTGGCGATCGCCGCGCAGGTTTCGATGATCGTGCTTGTTCTCGTGCTGAACAAGCGGCATTTCGGACGCCCGGCCGATGGCCATGCCGTCGCGGCGGAATGAACGCGCCCGTGTCAGACGCCCGGCGCATCAGCCGGGCGATGGAGGCCTAGATGACCATCCACTCCAACCCGGCGAGTGAGGTATCCCTCGTACGCGCCTTGCTCGATGCGGGCGGTGTGGCCAAGACGGCCGATGAGGGTCAGACGGCGTTTCGCTGGCAGGGCCATCCCCGCGCCTTCGTGCTGATCACGCGCGGCACGCTCATCGTGCATTTCCGAACCAAGGATCGGCAGGTGCCGTGGGCAGAGTGCCGGGCATCAGCGGGGCAGGATTGCATGCCGGTCACTGCGGCCATCCTGTCGGAGCGGGAAATCACGGTTCGCGCCAGATGCTCGGACCTCACGACCTGGATCGAGCTGTCGCCGAACCGCCTGGTGTTGCTCGTTCATGGTGACATGGACTTCAGACGTGCCTTGTTTGCAACGCACGCGAGGCGCTTGCCAACTTTCTTCGCCAAGATATCCACGAAGAATGGCCTGAGCCTCGACAACCGGCTTGCCGATTGGCTGTTGTGCCACGCGACAGGCCGCGAGGTCATCGCCACGCATGGCGACATAGCCAGGGATCTGCTGACGGCACGGGAAGTGGTTTCGCGCAGGTTGCGTGACTTCGCCTCGAAAGGCTGGATCGTTCAGCAACGTGGCCGGATACACATCGATGCACCAGCCGCTCTGGCACGGGTGTCCAGGGGCTGTTTTTCGTTGGTCGGGTGACGCATGGACAGCTCGAAACATGCCCTGTTCGGGCCGCATCGACGCCGGACGTCCTGGCCATGACACGTCAGAGCCCCGGTCCGGCCCGCAGTGACAGCCGGCGCGCGGATCGCCGCATCATCGCGCCCGTCGCGCGGGATCTGGCCATCGCAGGCTGGCTTTCGGTGGCGGCCAGTGCGCTGTGGCCCGTTCAAGCGGCAGCCATCGCCTGGGCCGTGTCACGTTGGGCATCTGGAGAGCCGACCCTTGCCCCGGCGGTCATGGCCGCCGTGATTTTCATGGCGTGCGCGAGTGTTCGGGCGGCATTGGAGCACTGGTCAGGCGGCCTCTTGTTCGATGCGGCGGACAAGACGATTGCGCGCGAACGCGAGATCCTCATCTCGCGGGAGGCCCGTGCGCGAACAGGGGCAGGATCGGCCCGGATTGCCGCCCTTGTGGTGCAGAAGCTGCCGCTCCTGCAGCCCTGGATCACGCGCTATCACGTTGCCATGTTGCGGGCGCGGGTGCTGCCGATCCTGCTTCTGGCCCTGGCGTTCTCCCAATCCTGGGTCGTGGGCCTGACGCTGCTTGTGGCAGGGCCGCTCATCCCGCTGTTCATGGCCCTGGTCGGTATGGCCGCCGAGCAAGCATCCAAGCGTCAGATGAACGAGATCGCGACGATGAATGATATGGTCATGGACCGGCTTTCGGCGATGCTTGATATTCGCCTGCTTGGTGCCGTCGATCGGTCTGCCGCTGATTTCGAAAAGCGGGCGAACAGCTTGCGCGAACGGACCATGGCCGTTCTGCGGGTGGCCTTCCTGTCGTCGACGGTGCTTGAATTGTTTTCAGCGCTTGGCGTCGCGATGGTGGCCGTTTTCGTGGGGTTCACGCTGCTTGGGGAAATCGGCTTCGGCTCCTGGGGCGGTGGGCTGAGCCTGGGGCAGGGAGTGTTCCTGCTTTTGATCGCACCGGACTATTTCCAGCCGCTCCGGGATCTTGCGGCGGCGTGGCATGATCGGGCCGCCGGTTTTGCGGTGGTGGCAGAGCTTGATGAGTTGGACGCGGCCGAGCGGATTGGGTTTGTAGGAGAGGCCGAGCCCTGCGTACCTTTGGCCGGGCCAATAAGCGTCAGGTGCAAGGCGGCGGTCGCACGGGTTGCGAACAGCGAAGTCGTGGTGCCGGACCTGTCGATTTGCGAAGGCCGGAGCGTCGCGCTTGTCGGACCAAGTGGTGCGGGAAAGACAACGACTCTGGCCGCGATTGCCGGTCTGGTGCCGCTGGCATCGGGGGCCATCGAGGTGAATGGCCACACTCTGGACGGACGGAACGCCGATGCCTGGCGCGCGCGCCTGGCCCTCGTTCCCCAGAGACCGCATTTTCCCGACGAGTCATTGCAGGACTGGCTGGACCCGAGGGGGACAGGTGCCGATCCGACATCCGCCCTCGAGCGTGCGGCGGCCTTGGACATCGTTGAGCACTTGCCGGATGGATTGCAGACCCGCCTTGGCGAAAACGGGGGCGGGGTTTCTGGTGGACAGGCGCGGCGACTGCTTTTGGCGCGCGCCATCATGAGCGGTGCCAGCCTTCTTCTTGCCGATGAGCCGACCGCTGATCTGGATGCCGAGACGGCGGATATCATCATCAGGTCGCTGCGCAGTTTCCAGGATGCCGGGGGGACGGTGATTGTGGCGACACATGATCCCAGGTTGGCGGCGGTCATGGATGACCGGATCGAGGTGACCGGATGAGACACCTGTTGCGCATCGCCTTCCTTCTGGTGAATGCCGACCGATGGGCCATGGCGCGGGGTGCTTTTCTGGCGATCATTGTCCTGGTCATGGGGGCTGCGCTGTTGGGCCTGTCGGGCTGGTTCATTACCGCGACGGGATTGGCCGGGCTTGCGGGTGTCGGTATCGCGTTCGACGTCTTTCGGCCCTCTGCCGGCGTGAGATTTCTGGCGTTGGGCCGGGCGGCGGCCCGGTATGGCGAACGATTGCTGACCCATGATGCGACCCTTCGGGCGCTCGCCGCGCTGCGCGTGGTGCTTCTGCGGGGGGTTGCCCGCAGCGATGCCAGAGAGCTTGCCAAGCTGCGTGGAGAAGGCGCATTGACGCGAATTGTCTCGGATGTGGATGCGCTTGATGGTGTTGTGTTGAGGCTCATCCTGCCACTTGGCGCAGCGATCCTGACCCATGTACTTGTTTTCGCGGCACTTGGCCTGATCGTCGGCTGGTCGGTGTCCCTGGTTGTCGGAGGCCTCTACCTGTTTTTCGGGTCGGTCATCCTTCTGCGCCTCGGGCGCGGAACCGTGGTGCCGGCCGGTGACGGCGAAACACAAGGCCAGCACTTGCGCCGCGGCGTGATCGACATGATCAGGGACCGAGAGGCCTTGATCGTCGCCGGTGTCCTGACGCGCAAGGAAGACCGTCTGCGCCAGATGGACACGATGGCGCGGGAGGCGGCCAGACAGCTCGATCGTGCAGAACGCATGTCGGGGTTCTGGATGTCGATCCTTGTGGCGGGCATTGCCATGGGTGCGTTTCTGATGGGGGCCGTTCTGCTTGACGCGGGATCCGTCGGGCCAGCCAAGGCCGTGATCGGGCTGTTCGTTGCGCTGGCGCTTGCAGAAGCCCTGGTGTCGCTCAGGCGCGGTGTCGTGGACCTTGGACGCATGTCCGGGGCGGCCGAGCGCATCTGCAAATTGCTTCCCGCAAAAGAGCATCCGGTCGACGGGCCAGGCCCGTCCGATGCCCCGCTGCTGTCGCTTCGGTTGCCGGGGGGCGCGCAGGATTTCCATGCAGGGGAGACCGTGGCCCTGACCGGCCCATCCGGCGTGGGCAAGTCCATGCTTCTTTTGCAGATCGCCGGGCTGTCGCCCGAATCCGGGGTTTTGGTGAAGGGCCAGCCGCCCGATGCCTATGGCGATGACATGTTGCGCAGGGTCGTGTCCATGCTGCCGCAGCGCAGCTCGCTGATTGCCGGAACGGTTCGTGACAACCTGGCGCTTGGTGGCGATGTCACGGATGCCGAGATGTGGACGGCGCTCCGGACGGTCGTCCTTGCGGATACGCTTGGCGCGCGCGACGGTCTTGATACGACCCTCGGGGAAGGCGGAGCTGGACTGTCCGGTGGCCAGTCGAGGCGCCTGGCGCTTGCCCGTACCATCCTGAAAAGAAGCGATATACTTCTTCTCGATGAGCCGACCGAGGGCCTGGATGCGGACACGGCGGATGCCGTTCTGCGAGGTATTCGCGCCGCCCTGCCGGATGTGCTTGTCATCGCGGCCATGCATGCCGGGGCCGATCACCCGCTGTTCACCAGGAAGATCCGGATTTCTTGCTGACATGGTGATCTTGTCACCAAGGTTTTCCGGTGTGCTGACGTACACCGCCTCCAGAAGACACGGGGAGCCCGGGCAGGCCGTTGTCGACCAGGCCGGACCCCGCATGCAGCTCAGGAGGACTTTAAATGGAGCTAGACGTTGTCGAGCTGTCGCGCCTGCAATTCGCGATGACAGCCATGTATCACTTCCTCTTCGTGCCGCTGACGCTTGGACTTTCGATCATCGTCGCGATCATGGAAACCGTCTATGTCATGACGGGCCGCCCGATCTGGCGGCAGATGACGAAATTCTGGGGCACGCTTTTCGGCATCAATTTCGTCCTCGGCGTCGCCACCGGGATCACCATGGAGTTCCAGTTCGGCATGAACTGGAGCTATTACAGCCATTACGTCGGCGACATTTTCGGCGCGCCTCTTGCGATTGAAGGGCTGATGGCCTTCTTCCTCGAGGCGACATTCGTCGGGCTGTTCTTTTTTGGATGGGACAAGCTGAGCAAGGTCCAGCACCTTGTTGTCGCGTGGCTTGTGGCACTCGGGTCCAACTTCTCGGCACTTTGGATCCTGATCGCCAATGGCTGGATGCAGAACCCGGTCGGCGCGGAATTCAACCCTGACACGATGCGCATGGAGATGACGTCTTTCTTCGATGTGCTTTTCAATGACGTCGCGCAAGCGAAGTTCGTGCATACGGTTTCGGCCGGCTACGTGACGGCGGCGGTCTTCGTGCTGGGTGTCTCAGCCTGGTATCTGCTGCAGAGCCGCCATGTCGAACTGGCCAGGCGTTCGATCACGGTTGCGGCGTCCTTTGGTCTGGCAGCGGCGCTGTCTGTGGTGGTTCTGGGCGACGAGTCCGGCTATTCCGCCAGCCATACGCAGCGCATGAAGCTCGCCGCGATCGAGGCGATGTGGGAAACGGAACCCGCACCTGCCTCGTTCACGGCCATCGGCTTTCCCGATCAGGACGCCCGGGAAACGCATTACGCCGTGCACATTCCATGGGCCATGGGGATTATCGGAACGCGCTCACTGACGCAGGAAATCCCGGGCATCGAAGAGCTTGTGGAGGAAGCCCATGGGCGGGTGGAGCGCGGCATCATCGCATATGACGCGCTGCAAACCATTCGAGACCAGCGTGAGGCCACCCCGGCGGCCGTGCGCGCGACCTTTGAAGACCATTCCGGCGACCTTGGGTTCGCCTACTTGCTGTTGCGCTACGTGGAGGATCCGCGCGAAGCGACACCTGAGCAGATAGCACTTGCGGCGCAAGATACTGTCCCCACCGTTTGGCCACTGTTCTGGGCGTTCCGGATCATGGTTGGGCTGGGCTTCGCGTTTATCGGCGTGATGGCCTATTTCTTCTACCGGTCGTCTTTCAAAGGGCAGACCTATCCCCGGTGGGCGCTTTGGGCGGCTGTGGCCGCGATCCCGACGCCCTGGATCGCTGCGGAAATGGGCTGGTTTGTGGCCGAGTTCGGTCGCCAGCCCTGGACGGTGGATGGTGTTCTGCCAACCGCGCTGTCGGCAAGCCACCTGAGCGTCGCCGATCTGCTGATCACGCTTGCGGGCTTCATGCTTTTCTATTCGGTCCTCTTCGTCGTCGAGATCGGCCTGATGCTGAAATACATCCGCAAGGGCCCATTCCAGGATGTGTCCGAGACCGAAGCCTGGGACGCTCGTCACGAACATCGCCTGCGGACCCATGACGGCAAAGGGCCTTTTGCCCCGGCTGGTGCACGTGCTGCGTCTGCAGTCGATCCAAGCGCAACCCCCGCGGAGTAAGACACATGATCCTTTATGAACTCATCGACTATGCAACCTTGCGGGTGATCTGGTGGGCGCTTCTGGGCGTGCTTCTGATCGGCTTCGCACTCACCGACGGCTTCGACATGGGGGTGGGTGCGCTGCTGCCCTTCGTCGCCAAGACGGACGTGGAGCGCCGCGTTGTCATCAACACGGTCGGACCGGTCTGGGAAGGCAACCAGGTCTGGTTCATCCTCGGCGGTGGCGCGATCTTCGCGGCCTGGCCTCCGCTTTACGCGGTCAGCTTCTCGGGTTTCTACCTTGCGATGTTTGTCATTCTTGCGGCCTTCATCGTGCGCCCCGTGGCGTTCAAGTATCGCTCCAAGCGGGACAGTGCGACATGGCGAAATAGCTGGGATTGGGCACTTTTCGCAGGCGGCGCCGTTCCCGCGCTGCTGTTCGGGGTCGCCGTTGGCAACGTGCTGCTTGGTGTGCCGTTCCACCTGAATGACATGCTGATGCCGCGCTATGACGGCACCTTCGCGATCAAGTTCCTTGGCCTTCTGCGTCCCTTCGCATTGCTGGCCGGTGTCGTGTCCTGCGCGATGCTGCTCATGCATGGGGCGGCCTGGCTGAGCCTCAAATCCGAAGGTCTGGTTGCCAATCGCGCCCGCCGGATCGGGACCTATGCCGGAATTGTGGCCATCGCGGGATATGCGCTTGCCGGGCTCTGGTTGGCTGTCGGGATCGACGGATTTGCCTTTGTCGGCGAGGTGATCACCGATGGGCCGTCCAATCCGCTCTATACCGACGTGGCGCCGGGTGGGTCGTGGCTGTCCGCCTATGCCGCGCGCCCGTGGATCATTGCGGCACCCATCATGGGGTTTGCAGGTATGGCACTGGCGCTGCGTGGCTTGATCGCCGGCCATGAGGTCTCGACGCTTTTGTGGTCGAAGCTGGGGATCACCGGCGTGATCTCGTCGGTGGGGCTTACGATGTTTCCGTTCATCCTGCCGTCGACCGTTGATCCGAACAGCTCTCTGACGGTGTGGGACAGTTCATCCTCGCATCAGACGCTGTTCATCATGCTGGTCTGCACCGTGATCTTCATGCCCTTGATCCTGATGTACACGGCATGGGTCTACAAGGTGCTCTGGGGCAAGGTCACCGAGGCCGATGTCACCGGCAATTCCGACACCGTCTACTGAGAAAGGACATGATCCGATGTCCTGTCACTTTGCTAATTGAGGACTGAATATGTGGTATTTCGCTTGGCTGCTCGGCCTTCCGCTCGCTGCGATCTTCGCCGTCATGAACGCCATGTGGCTGGAGCTGCAGCGCGACCGGAAGCTTGCCGAGGAAGACGACGAGCCGTCACCGGTTGTCGTTGGAGAATAAGGGGTTACGGGCGCTGCGCGCTTGCGCCACGCCCCGAGGAGGAACCATGGATAGAAGAACATTTCTTGCCACAGCCCTTGCCGGCGGTGCCGCGGCAGGCGTGGTCACGTCGGGCGAGCCGGCCTCGGCTCGGGTGGTCGGGACGTCTGCCAGGATCGTCATCATCGGTGCGGGCGCTGCGGGCATGGCGCTGGCGAACAGATTGGTGCGGCGCCTCGAAGGGGCGCGGATCACGGTGATCGAGCCACGCCGCACGCATCTCTATCAGCCGGGTCTGAGCCTTGTCGCGGCGGGGCTGAAGCCAACCAGCTACGTGGTTTCCAGTATTGAGGACTGGTTGCCGAAAGGTGTTTCGGTTGTGGCTGAGGCGGTGTCGGCCGTTGATGCGATCAGCAAGGTGGTTTCAACCGAAGGGGGGCAGGAGATTGCGTACGATTGGTTGGTTTTGTCCCCCGGTTTGGTACTGAATCACGACGCCATCGAGGGTTTCAGCCTCGATATGGTCGGTGAGAACGGGATCGGCGCGCTCTATGCCGGACCGGACCACGCGGCCAGGACATGGGCTGCGGCCAGCCGCTTTGCCGAAGAGGGCGGCACGGGGATCTTCACCCGGCCCGAAACGGAAATCAAATGTGCCGGCGCACCGCTGAAGCACACGTTCCTGATCGATGACATAGCGCGTCGCGCGGGGAATGCGGGCAAGGTCAACATGGTCTATGCCGCGCCGCAAGACACGCTATTCGGTGTGCCGATCGTGGCCGAGAAGGTCCGCATGCTTTTCGAGGATCGCGGTGTCGAGGCGATGTTGAACCGCACTCTGACGGCGATCGACGTCGGCGCGAAGCGCGCGATGTTCACAAGCGAGACCGGCACCGAAGAGATCGACTATGATTACATCCATATCGTTCCGCCCCAACGGGCGCCCGAGTTCGTCGTGCAGTCCGGTCTGTCCTGGGCCGATCGCTGGACCGATCAGGGCTGGGTGGCGTGCGATATGCAGACCCTGCGGCATCTCCGCTATCCGGAGATCTTCGCCCTCGGCGACGTGGCGGGAGTTCCGAAGGGCAAGACCGCGGCTTCGGTCAAATGGCAGGTTCCGGTGGTGGAGGATCACCTGGTCGCGGCCATCGAGGGCCGTGAGGGAACAGCACGCTATGACGGGTACACGTCCTGTCCGCTGATCACCCGTATCGGTCGCGCGATGCTGGTGGAGTTCGACTATCACGACAATCTTGTCCCGTCTTTCCCCGGGATGATCGCGCCGTTGGAAGAACTCTGGATCAGCTGGCTGATGAAGGAGGTGGCCCTCAAGGCCACCTATAACGCGATGCTGCGGGGGCGGGCCTGATGGATGCGCATGTCCGAGACACCGACAGCGCGCGCCCCCTTTCCTGCGAGATGCCTTGAGGAGGAAGAGACATGAAAGACCTGACAGTCGGAACCCTTGTTGCCGTCTTCGAAGAGATCTTCGGGCGCGGCCTGTTCTGGACGATGGTGAGCGCCGCGGTCCTTGTCACCCTGGCCTATCTTTTCGTGCTTGTTCGCGACCGGTCCGTCAGCTGGAAAAAGTTCCTGTTCGCCCAAGTGTCGATGCCTGTCGGGGCGATCCTGGCGGTCTGGTTCGTGATGGTGGTGACGAAGTCGAGGCCGTCGGACCTGGGTGGGCCGATCGACCTTATCGTGTTTCTGGGCATTGCCGGGGCAGGGGCGGTCGGCATGGCGATCCTCGTCTACACGCTCGAGGCGCTTTTGGGCACCAGGCGGACCAAGGGAGAGCCTGACCGTTGATCCCCCGGACGCGGTCGGTGCGCCACCGTGCATGTGCCCGCCACCCTGTTCAGGGTCGCCATGGCGATGCCGCGATCACGAGCGGGGCCGATGTCGCGTTCATCAGGTGGCAAGCTGCTGTCGCGCCGTTTTCAGGCAGGTGCCGACAGCGCGATAGGTCTCGACGTTGGGAGAGCTTTTGCGCCACGCAAGGGCCACGTCGCGCGGTATCGCGCCTTCGACATCTCCGAGGTGCAGGTGATGGTTGTTCGAGATCCCGGCATCGACGGCAAGCTTCGGCAGCAGCGTGATCCCGAGATCTTCTTCGACCATCGCGACCAGGGTCGAGAGGCTTGTGGCCGAAAAGCTTTCATCCTCGTCGAGCTTGATGGCGGAGAAGCTGGACAAGGCGTGTTGTTGCAGGCAATGCCCCCTTTCCAGCAAGAGAAGCTTGCGCCCCTTGAGATCATCGCCGCTGACCTTGTCCTGGTTTCCCAGAGGGTGATCCGCCGGCGTTGCAAGGAAATACCCGTCCGAGAACAGGGTTTCCGTTTCGATCTGTGGCGGAAGCGGATGCGGGAGGGCGAGCAACAACAACTCCAGGCGACCAGTCATCAACCCGTCCACCAACTGATCGGTGAGTTCTTCGCGGATGTAGAATTTCGTGTCGGGCAGGCCCTGGCGCAGAAGCGGCATGGCCTTGGGCATGAGGTAGGGGCCCACCGTTGGGATCGTTCCCAGCCGAATACTCGAGGTTCCGACGGCGTTTTCGCGCTGAGCGCGGGATTCGAAATCCTGGACCGCGGACAGGATATCCCGGGCGCGCGCCGCCAACTCCTTGCCTATGGGGGTGATCATAACGCTTTGCTTCGTACGTTCGGCGAGTTGAACGCCAAGGCGGTCTTCGAGGTCCTTCAGACCTGTCGACAGGGTCGATTGCGTGACGTTGCAAAGGCCTGCTGCGCGCGAGAAATTCTGCGCGTTGTCCAGGGCGACGAGAAATCGGAGTTGGCGAAGGGTGGTCATTTGTGATCGATTTACTGAATAATGAATTGCTATACAATCAATTTCACAAATTACGAGGGCAGGCCTAAACCTGAGTCAGGGAATCATGAAAGGACCTTGACCATGACCGCACATATGCCGGTTTCGACCAATGCGCCGGCGGGCTTGCCCCGGCTCAACGAGCCTGCGCCCGCCTTCGACGCGCTGACGACGGATGGCCGCAAGACGAATGCAGATTACAAGGGCAAATGGCTGATCCTGTTTTCGCACCCGGCGGATTTCACGCCGGTCTGCACAACCGAATTCATGGCCTTCGCCAATCGTGCCGATGAGTTCGCGGCGTTGGGTGCCGAGCTTCTGGGGCTGTCGATCGACAGCCATTATGCGCATATCGCGTGGATGCGCTCGATCAAGGAGACGTTCGGCGTGGAGATCCCCTTTCCGATCATTGCCGATCTGGACATGAAGGTGGCGCAAGCCTTCGGCATGATCCAGCCCGGAGCCTCGGACACGCAGGCGGTGCGCGCGACATTCATCATCGACCCTGACGGCATCTTGCGGGCGATGGTGTATTATCCGATGACCAACGGCCGGTCGGTCGATGAATTCGTTCGCCTGGTGAAGGCCTTGCAGACATCGGATGAACACAAGGTGGCAACGCCCGAGAATTGGCACCCGGGCGAGGATGTTATAGTCCCGACACCGCAGACAGCGGCGGCTGCAGAGGCGCGCATGTCAGAAGGGCTTATGACCAGGGACTGGTACTTTTCGACCAGGTCCCTGTGACTTTCATGGGCAGAGTGCGGCATGGTCGGAGGCGGCCATGCCGGGCCCGAGGCGGAGCGATTGGATTGGACACCCGGATGGACGATACATGGATCGATAAATTCAAGGGCCTCGGCCGCCTTCCGGCGGAGATAAAGGCCGAGCTTGTCGAGGGCAGCGAGATCGTGAAGGTCCCTGCGGGGACGCAGATCTTTGCGCCCGGACAGACGGCGGATAACCTGTGGCTGCTGCTGGATGGCACGGTCAAGGTGCAGCAAAAATCGGAAACGGGCCGGGAAGTGTTTCTGTACCGTGTGCATGCGGGGGAAAGCTGTGTGTTGACCACGGCCTGCATGCTGGCCTTCGAGGATTATGCGGCGGAGGGGACCGCCGAGACCGAGGTCGAGGCCGTTGCAATTCCGCGCAAGACATTCGACGACCTCGTGGCGAGGTCGCCGGTGTTTCGCGAGTTTGTCTTTACCGCCTATTCCCGCCGCATCACGGACCTCTTCACGCTGATCGACGACATTGTTTTCCAGCGCATGGACGTGCGCCTGGCGTCGCGATTGCTGGAATTGGCGGACGGGCAGGGCGTGGTGCACGCCACGCATGCGGTTCTTGGAACGGAACTGGGGACCGCCCGGGAGGTGATCTCGCGCACGCTGTCGGAGTTTCAGCGCCGGGGCTGGGTCGAGCAATCACGGGGCGAGGTCCGGCTGATCGAAACGGATGGCCTGGAGCACCTGGTCAAGACATCCGGCAGCCATCATTGATGGAAGGCGCCCCGGACATGCCCCCGAGCAAGGCAAGCGCGGATTTCTGGGACCGGGTGGCCGAGCGCTATGCGGCGATGGCGATCCGCAACCCGGAGGTCTATCGGCAGACGCTGGCGCGGATCGAGGCGCATCTCACGCGGGATGATTGCGTGCTCGAGGTGGGGTGCGGCACCGGGACGACGGCGATTCATCTGGCACCGAAGGTGGCCGGGTACACGGCCACGGATACATCCCGAGAGATGATCGCCATTGCCGCCGCCAAGGTGGCAGGCGCAGGGCTGGTGCATGTGGACACGCATGTGGCGGACCCGTCCGAGGCGTCGCTGCCGCGCGGGGCGTTCGATGCTGTCATCGCCCTGAACGTGGTGCATCTGTTTCCTGACCGACGGGCGGCCCTGGAGGGGATCGCGGACCGGCTGCGGGAGGGTGGTCTTTTCATCTCGAAGACACCTTGCCTGTCCGGGGGGTGGTATGTGCTGGCGCCGCTTCTGTGGGTTTTGCGCCGCGCGGGAAAAGCGCCGGATGTGCACTTCCTGTCGCGGCGGAGGCTGGAGCAGGAGATATGCAAGGCGGGGTTCGATATCGTGGAACGCATCGACGACCCGACGCGATTTCCACGGCGTTTCCTGGTCGCCCGCAAAAAATAGCCCGTGCAAACAGGGCGCTGCGGAGTTTGGTGACCAAGTCACCAAAGCCACGCGCCGTTTCATGCGATTGTCGATCCGCAACGATTCGCATGGGAGAAACGACATGATGAAAAACATGGGGACTATCGACCGGACCGGTCGGCTGATCATTTCGGCTGTGCTGGCCTATCTGGCAATCGGCACGGGTGTGCTGACGGGTGTGCTGTTCTGGGTGGCGCTGGCCGTCGCGGCGGTGTTCACGCTGACTGCCGCCGTGGGCAATTGTCCGCTCTATGGCATCATCGGCCTCAAGACCTGTCGCGACTGCTGATGATCGAAACTGCTTTCACACCGATGGCCTCGCTTGCGGGGGGCGTTCTGATCGGCGTTGCCTCGACGCTTCTGATGCTGACACTCGGCCGCGTGTTGGGCGCAACCGGCGTTCTGGCCGGGTTGTTTCAACCGGCCTCTTCGCAGGATTTCGCGTGGCGCGCGGCATTGCTTGCGGGCATGATGAGCGGCCCTGCGCTTGTGTGGCTGGTGTCGGGCGAGATGCCTGCGATCGAGGTGCCGATCTCGACCGGTGCGCTGATCGTCGGAGGCGTGATCGTCGGGATCGGCGTGACCTATGGCTCGGGCTGCACGTCGGGTCATGGCGTTTGCGGCATGGCGCGGCTGTCGCCACGATCCATTGCGGCCACGGTGACGTTCATGATCTTCACGGGGATCACCGTTTACCTTGTCCGTCACGTGTTCGGAGGGTAGGGCATGCGACTTTTCACAACATACCTGATCGGGCTGATCTTCGGTGTCGGGATTTCGATCTCGGGGATGGCGAACCCTGCCAAGGTTCTCAACTTCTTCGACATCGCGGGCACCTGGGATCCTTCCCTGATCTTCGTCATGGGTGGCGCGCTGGTGACCACCTTTATCGGCTACAGGCTTGTTTTCGGGCGGTCCGCGCCCGTGTTCACCGGCGGATTCAGCGTGCCATCCAGCCGCGTGATCGATGCCCGTCTGCTGGGAGGATCGGCGATTTTCGGCATCGGCTGGGGGATCGCGGGCTTCTGTCCCGGCGGGGCGCTGCCCGCGCTTGGCACCGGACGGTGGGAGGTGGTCGCGTTCACGGCGGCCCTGATCGCGGGGATCTTCCTGGCCAAGTTCGTTCAATCCATCAGAGCACCAAAGGCGCAGACTGCGTCTTGAGGAGGAAAGAAATGACCGACTATCCTGTCAACATCACCGTCAAACCCGACGTGCAGGCCTTTTTCGACGAAGCGACCAACACGATCAGCTATATCGTGAAGGACCCCGCATCGAACAGCTGCGCGATCATCGATAGCGTGATGGATATCGACTATGCCGCCGGGCGCATCACCTTCGATCACGCCGATGAGTTGATCCGTCAGATCGAAACGCAGGGCTTGAAGCTGGAGTGGATCATCGAAACCCATGTCCATGCCGACCATCTGAGCGCGGCCCCTTACATACAGGAAAAACTGGGCGGCAAGATCGGTGTCGGTTCGAAGATCACGATCGTCCAGGAGGTGTTCGGCAAGATCTTCAACGAGGGCACGGAATTCCAGCGTGACGGGTCGCAATTCGATGCGCTGTTCGAGGATGGCGATACCTACATGGTCGGCCAGATGGAGTGCTTTGCCATGTACACGCCCGGTCATACCCCGGCCTGCATGGTCCACGTGATGGGCGATGCCGCTTTCGTCGGAGACACGCTGTTCATGCCCGATGGCGGATCCGCGCGCTGCGACTTTCCGGGGGGCTCGGCGGAAGAGCTGTATGACAGCATCCAGAAAGTGCTGGCCCTGCCCGATGAGACACGGCTTTTCATGTGCCACGATTACGGCCCCGGTGGCCGGGCGATTGCCTGGGAAACGACCGTGGGTGGGCAGAAAGAGGCCAACATCCATGTCGGCCAGGGCAAGACGCGTGAGGAATTCGTCAAGTTCCGTACGGAGCGAGATGCGCAGCTGTCCATGCCCAAGCTGATCATTCCGTCGCTGCAGGTGAACATGCGCGCGGGCGAGGTGCCGACCGACAAGGATGGCAAACCGATGCTCAAAGTCCCCGTAAACGGCCTGTAGGGACAGCGAAAATGAGATCGCTCATGCTGGCCACCATCGTTGCCGTCTCGGCGACGGTGGTGTGCGCCGACGGCCAGACACCCGGCGCATTCTTCATCGAGACCTGGGATCTGGACGGTGACGGGGCTGTGAGCCTTGCAGAGATCACCACGCGGCGCGGCGACGTGTTCATGGCCTTCGATGCGGATGAAAACGGGCGGCTGGATGCGCAGGAGTATGTGTATTTCGACGAGGCCCGCGCCAACGACATGCAACGCAGTGGCGAGCACGGCCCGCAAAATGCGATGCGCCATGCCTCGGAGGGGATGACGCGCGCCTTCAACGATACGGATGGCGACGGAGAGGTGTCGCGCGAGGAGTTCCTTGCGCATGGACCGGACTGGTTCGCCATTCTGGATCGTAACGGTGACGGCGGCGTCACGTCCGCCGACTTCGGTCGGCAATAGGGAGCAAGCCCATGGAATTGAAGCGCATAACCGACAAGGTCTCGGTCAGCCCACAGATCACCCCGGATGATGTAAAGGAGGTGGCAGCCCAGGGCTTTCGTGCCATCATCTGCAACCGGCCGGACGGAGAAGGGGCAGACCAGCCTTCGTTCGAGGAAGTGGAGGCGGCCGCCAAGGCTGCGGGCCTCGAGATCCGCTATGTCCCGGTGCAATCGGGCATGGTGCGCGATGAAGACGTCGCGGCTTTCGGCCAGGCCCTGAAGGACATCCAGCGTCCTGTCCTGGCCTATTGCCGGACGGGAACGCGTTCGGCGACGCTGTGGTCCTTCCACGAGTCTAAGAAACGCCCAATGGCTGAAATCCTGGCTGCGACCAAGGCTGCCGGCTATGACATGAACGGTGTCGCGCGGCGCATCGCCAATGGCGGCAAGACGCCAACCGACACGGGCGACGCGCATTTCGAAGTGGTGATCGTCGGCGCGGGTGCAGGGGGCATCTCGGTTGCGGCCAGTCTGAAGGCCCGCAAACCGGGGCTTGAAATCGCCGTGATCGATCCGGCGGATATCCATTATTATCAGCCCGGCTGGACCATGGTCGGTGGTGGTGTGTTCGATCCGCAAACGACCGCCAAGACAATGGGCTCTCTCATTCCGCAGGGCGTCACCTGGATCAAGTCGGCGGTGGCTGCATTCGAGCCGCAGAACAATGCGGTGATCCTGGATGGGTGCCGCGTCGTCAAATACGACCGATTGGTCGTCTGCCCGGGGCTCAAACTGGATTGGGACGCGGTTGAAGGCCTGGACGAGACCCTGGGCCGTAATGGGGTGACGTCGAATTACCGGTATGATCTGGCCCCCTATACATGGCGCCTTGTGCAGGAGCTGAAGGAAGGCCGTGCGCTGTTCACCCAACCGCCGATGCCGATCAAGTGCGCGGGTGCGCCGCAAAAGGCCATGTACCTGTCAGGCGATGCCTGGCACCGCAAGGGATGCCTGAAGGATATCGACATTCAGTTCATGAATGCGGGTGGCGTCCTGTTTGGCGTGAAGGACTATGTTCCGGCGCTCGAGCGCTATGTCGAGAAGTATGACGTGACGCTGAATTTCTTTCACAACCTGACCTCGGTTGACGGGGCGGCCAAAAAGGCGACCTTCAAGGTCGCCCGGCCCGACACCGATCCGACCGAAGTGACGGTCGAGTTCGACATGATGCATGTGTGTCCGCCGCAGGTGGCCCCGGACTTCATTCGCGTCTCGCCTCTGGCGGATGCGGCGGGCTGGGTCGACGTGGATCAATCGACGCTCCGCCACAAGACCTTCGACAACATCTGGTCGCTTGGTGATGTCATGAACGCGCCGAACGCCAAGACGGCTGCCGCCGCGCGCAAACAGGCGCCGACCCTGGCGGACAACATCGTGGCCGATATCGCGGGTCGCTCGCCCGTATCCGCCTATGACGGCTATGGCTCGTGCCCGCTGACGGTGGAGCGCGGCAAGATCGTCCTGGCCGAGTTCGGCTATGGGGGTGTCCTCAAGCCCAGCTTCCCCGCGTTCCTGCTGGATGGCACCAAACCCAGTCGTGCGGCGTGGTTCCTCAAGGAGACCATGCTGCCGCCGATCTACTGGAAGGCCATGCTGAAGGGCAAGGAGTGGATGGCCAAGCCCGAAAAGATCAAGGTCGCAGCCGAATGAGGCTGGACCCTGATGTCGCGCAACCCTCCCTTCATGCGCGATGACTGGAGGACGGGCCTTTGCTTGATCGCAAGGGTTCGTCCGCTCTAATTTGACGGAAAACCTCATGTCCCATTCCCTGCGCCGGTTCGTTCCAATCCTTGACTGGGGGCGGCAGTATGACCGCAAGGCCCTGTCGAATGACATGATCGCGGCGGTCATCGTCACGATCATGCTGATCCCGCAATCGCTGGCCTATGCCCTGCTGGCCGGTTTGCCGCCCGAGGCGGGGATCTATGCGTCTATCGCGCCGATCATTCTTTATGCCGTCTTCGGGACCAGCCGGGCCCTGGCCGTCGGGCCGGTGGCCGTCGTCTCGTTGCTGACCGCCTCCGCGATTGGACAAGTGGCCGAGCAGGGAACAGCCGGATATGCGGTTGCGGCCCTGACGCTGGCCTTTCTGTCAGGCGGGTTCCTGGTGCTTCTGGGCGTGCTGCGCCTTGGGTTCCTGGCCAATTTCCTGAGCCACCCCGTGATTGCCGGATTCATCACCGCCTCGGGCATCCTGATCGCCACGAGCCAGTTGAAACATATCCTCGGCGTCAGCGCCCATGGGCACACATTGCCCGAGATGCTGGCATCGATCTTTGCCCATCTGGATGCGGTCAATTGGATCACGGTGGCCATTGGCGTCAGTGCGGCGGCCTTCCTGTTTTGGGTTCGGGGCAATCTCAAACCGCTGTTGAAGCGGCTTGGCACGGGGCCGGTGCTGACCGATCTCCTGGCCAAGGGCGGCCCGGTCTTCGCGGTCGTGGGAACGACCCTGGCCGTATGGGGGTTCGGACTGGCGGAACAGGGTGTGAAGATCGTCGGCGATGTGCCCCAGAGCCTTCCGCCGCTGACCCTGCCGGGCCTGTCGAGCGACCTGGTCGGCGCGCTGTTCGTCCCGGCCATCCTGATTTCGATCATCGGGTTCGTGGAAAGCGTGTCGGTGGCCCAGACCCTGGCCGCCAAAAAGCGCCAGCGCATCGACCCCGACCAGGAGTTGATCGGATTGGGGGCGGCGAATTTGGGCGCTGCCTTCACGGGCGGCTTCCCGGTCACGGGTGGGTTCTCGAGGTCTGTGGTGAACTTCGATGCCGGCGCCGAGACCCCTGCGGCGGGCATATACACGGCCATCGGCCTGGCCGTCGCGGCCGTGGCGTTGACACCCTTGGTCTACTTCCTGCCGAACGCGACGCTGGCGGCAACGATCATTGTCGCCGTGCTGTCGTTGATCGACTTTTCCATTCTGAAAAAGACATGGGCCTATTCGCGACGTGATTTCGCGGCGGTGGCGGTCACGATCCTGCTGACCCTGGGGTTGGGGGTCGAGGTCGGGGTGGCGGCCGGGGTGGCGATCTCGGTGCTGCTCCATCTTTACAAGACATCACGTCCGCATGTCGCCGAGGTCGGGCTTGTTCCCGAGACCCAGCATTTCCGCAATATTCAGCGGCACGAGGTCGAAACCGATGCATCGCTCGTGACGCTTCGGGTGGATGAAAGCCTGTACTTCGCCAATGCGCGTTACCTGGAAGACCTGATCCAGAGGCGGGTCACGACCGGGTGCGCGGTGAAGAATGTCGTGTTGATGTTCTCTGCGGTGAACGAGGTTGATTACTCCGCTCTCGAGAGTCTGGAGGCGATCAATCATCGTCTCGAGGATATGGGGGTGGGATTGCATCTGTCCGAGGTAAAAGGCCCCGTCATGGACCGTCTGAAACGATCCCTGCTGATAGACGAGCTGAACGGGAAGGTCTTTCTGTCACAATATGACGCGTGGCAGGACCTGGCCGCAGGCCGGGTGCCGCAGGCCGCCGAGTGAGTGCGCCACATTTCACACGCCATGCTACCTGGCACACGGATCGCAACACATCCCGGGCTGGCGCGGATCACGGCGGCGCGGTGTCAAGAAAGACAGCGTTGGCTGTCTGCTGGGGGCGATGATAGGGGGACGACGCGGATGGCATGCGAACGGTCCGGTCGTCGTCCTGGATGCCGGGGGGATGCCGTGTCGTCCGTAGGATATCGGGCCTAAGCCATGTCCGGTACTGTTCCGGCCTCCGAGACCGACGGATCATGAAAAAGGCCCGCCACCCGGGGGCGGCAGGCCAATCGCATCAGGCGTGATCCGGATGAGACCTAGAAAAAGCCCAGCTTGTTGGGGTTGTAGCTCATCAGGATGTTCTTGGTCTGCTGGTAGTGGTCCAGCATCATCTTGTGGGTTTCGCGCCCGATCCCGGATTGCTTGTAGCCACCAAAGGCCGCGTGGGCCGGGTATGCATGGTAGTTGTTCACCCAGACGCGGCCCGCTTCGATGTTGCGGCCGAAGCGGTAGCAGCGGTTCGCATCGCGCGACCAGACGCCGGCACCGAGGCCATACATGGTGTCATTGGCGATCTGCAGGGCTTCTTCCTCGTCCTTGAAGGTCGTCACGGATACGACGGGGCCGAAGATCTCTTCCTGGAAGACACGCATCTTGTTGTGACCCTTGAGGATGGTGGGCTTGATGTAGAACCCGTTTTCCAGACCCTCGATGGTCTCGGCGGAGCCGCCGGTGAGCACCTCTGCGCCCTCTTCGACACCGATGGTGAGGTAGGACAGGATCTTTTCCTGCTGTTCGGCGCTGGCCTGCGCCCCCACCATGGTGGCCATATCGCGCGGGTCGCCGCGAACGATGGCTTCGACGCGGGCGATGGCACGCTTGATGAACTCTTCGTAGATGTCTTCCTGGATCAGGGCGCGGGACGGGCAGGTGCATACCTCGCCCTGATTGAAGGCGAACAGAACGAAGCCCTCGACCGCCTTGTCGAGAAAGGCGTCATCCTCGGCCATCACATCAGAGAAGAAGATGTTGGGGGACTTTCCACCCAGTTCCAGCGTCACGGGGATCAGGTTCTCGGTTGCAGCCTGCATGATCTTGCGGCCTGTCTCGGTGGAGCCGGTGAAAGCGATCTTGGCGATGCGCGGACTGGAGGCCAGTGGCGCGCCGACCTCGGCGCCATAGCCGTTGACGACATTGAGAACACCTGCTGGCAGCAGGTCTGCGATGGTTTCGACCAGCACCATGATGGCGGCGGGGGTCTGCTCGGCTGGCTTGAGCACGATGCAGTTGCCCGCGGCCAGGGCAGGGGCCAGTTTCCAAGCGGCCATCAGGACCGAGAAGTTCCACGGGATGATCTGGCCGACCACGCCAAGCGGCTCGTGAAAGTGATAGGCGACCGTGTCGTGGTCGATCTCGGACATGTTTCCTTCCTGCGCACGCAGGACACCGGCAAAATAGCGGAAGTGATCAACGCTCAGTGGAATGTCGGCTGCGGTCGTCTCGCGGATCGGCTTGCCATTGTCCCATGTTTCGGCGGTGGCGATCAGCTCGAGGTTTTCCTCGATCCGGTCGGCGATCTTGAGCAGGATATTCGAGCGCTCGGCGGCCGAGGTCTTGCCCCAGGCGTCCTTGGCGGCGTGGGCTGCGTCAAGGGCCAGCTCGATATCGGCAGCATCCGAGCGGGCGACATCGCAGACCTTCTCGCCGCTGATCGGGGTGATGTTGTCGAAGTAGCGGCCATTCACGGGGGGCACGGACCGGCCACCGATGAAATTGTCATAGCGCAGTTTGAAAGGCGACGTGTATTCCGTCGCGATCTGGGTCATCTCGTTCATGTGATTCCTCCTCCTGAATCTCTGGCTTGCCGCGGCCTTGGGGGCTGCGACGAAGACAGGGATGACAAGGGGGCAGGGATCTGTCAGCGGGCTGAAACCCACCAGGCCGCGCATATGTCTCAGGATTGAGACAGGTCCGCCGATCTTTCGCTGATCCCGAGCCGCTTCAAGCGGCGGTAGAGCGTGGCGCGACCGATCCCCAATTCGCGCGCGGCTTCGGACATGTTGCCGCCGGCCCGGGTGATGGCGCGCAAGACCGCACTGCGTTCGGCGCCTTCCAGCCCGGCTGCGGCTTCGCCGGTCAGGTCGCGCAGCGGCACCTTTTCGAAATGTCCTTCCTTCTCCATCTGGAAGGCGCGTCGCGCGGCCCGGCTGGCGCCGATGACGATGTCATCGCGATCGACCGCCAGAAGGTGCGCGCCCGTGGTCTCTTCGCCGGTTATCAGGATGCGGTGGGCGTTGAACCGTTCGCGGAACAGGTCCGTTTCGATCTGGATCGACAGGCGCGTCACCATCGCTGCGATCAACTGGTTGAGGCTTTCGGTCTGGTCGGCCCGCGCCGAGGAGACATCAAGCGCGGCTACCATGGCACCATCGGGGCCGAATATCGGGGCGTCGATGCAACTCATGCCGATGTTATGCGCCATGTAATGGTCGTCCCGGTGAATGATCAGCGCGCGTTGCTCGGCAAGGCAGGTGCCGATGCCGTTGGTGCCCTGCGCGGCCTCGCTCCAGTCGCGACCGGGTTCAAGACCCCACTCGCGGAAGGCGGTCTGATCGCCCGATCGCACACGCCCCGAAAGGACGACGCCATCCCGATCCGTCAGAAACACGGCTGCGCCGCAATGGGCGATCATGCCGTAAAGCTCGTCCAGGCGGGGCTCTGCCAGATGCAAGAGGCGGCCAGCGGCCTCTTTTTGCTGAACAAGCGTGCCGTGATCGACGCCCTGCGGAGCAGCGTGTTGCGACGGGTCGAGGCCGTAGCGATCGAAACTGCGCCGCCAGGAGGCCGCCACGGCAGATCGCGCGGCGGCCGTCGAGCTGCGCACGCTATCGAACACACGATCTGCATGGTTCTTGATCACGTCTGTCCTCCCTTAAACCGGAATACCGGGTATGCCGATGCCCGAACTTGATCCAAATCAATCGATATGACCATGCCTGCCAAGGATGTCTGCCATGGATGGTGGCGATCTGGGCTTTGTTTCCGTCGGGTGAGCTCAGAAACTCAGCGGCGCGTTTTCCTTGATTTCCTCGAGGACGAAGAACGTCCTGATCCGGCGGATTGCGGGTAGGGCGATCAGCATTTTTGAATGCATCTCGTTGAAGCCCTTCGTTTCCTTAACCCGGGCCATGATGACCCGGCGCATGGGGGGCGGCAGCCGCCTGGTGGATGGTGGTTTCGACATCGGCATCCGCAAAAGCTGGGAAGATGCGATCCGCCTTGCGGCGAGAACCGAAGCGATGATGACGGACCCCGTGTATGAGGGCAAATCCATGCAGGGCATGATTGACCTTGCCAGGAAAGGGTTCTTCCCGAAAGGCTCGAAGGTTCTTTACGCCCAACTTGGCGGTGCACCTGCGCTGAATGGCTACATCTACTATTACAAGGACGGCTGATCCCCTAGACTCCGGCAAGATCGCAACCAGGTCCAGAGGGAGGACGCAGTTTGTCGAACGCGCATCTGAAGACCATCGAGCAGCGGCTGCTGTGGCTCTCCCACTGGATGATCCACAATGCCAATCACATTCGCCCCAAGGCGGATGGGATCAAGGTTGGCGGGCATCAGGCATCGTCTGCGTCGATGGTTTCAATCATGACGGCTCTGTATTTCTCGGCTCTTCGGCCGGAGGATCGGGTTGCCGTCAAGCCTCATGCGTCGCCAGTCTTCCATGCGATGCAGTATCTGATGGGCAATCAGACGCGGGACAGGATGGAGACCTTCCGGGCCTTTGGCGGCGTGCAAAGCTATCCCAGCCGGACCAAGGATACCGATGACGTGGATTTCTCAACCGGCTCGATAGGCGATTTGGCGCGGCACTTCCGGATCGACCGCCATGCGATTGCCAGCTCGGTGAGTGAACTGACCGTTGGGGATTGATCACCGGGGGCTACGCTCAACTCTTCATGGACCGGACCATAGCCGTCCTTGCCCGTATGGGGGTTGTCCGCAAACCGCCCGGCGGCGATGCGAGGGCAATGGCGATAGACGAGCCGGGCCGAAGATCCGTTTCGCGTAGAAGATCGTAATCCCGGGGTGCGCCCGCGACAGGCGCGGACGCACCAAGCCCGCTTCAGGACAGGTGATGCACCTGCTGCAACCCGTAGACCGGTGTGTCGATGCCATGCATCCGCGCGGCGATCTGCAGGCTCAGGAACTGCGAGTAATGGCGTGACTGGTGCAGGTTGCCGCCATGCATCCACAGGTTCGGCACCTGCGTGGGCTTCCACATGTTACGCTGTTCGCCCTCCCACGGGCCGGGGTCCTTGGTGGTGTCCGAGCCAAGACCCCAGCACTTGCCAAGCTGGTCTGCCTTGTCCTGTCCCATCAGGTCCGCGACCCAACCGTTCATCGAGTTATATCCCGTGGCATAGACGATCACGTCCGCATCCAGATGCTTGCCATTGTCGAGGATCACGCCGCTTTCATCGACCTCGACCACCTGTCCGCGTTCCAGTTTGATCTCACCGTCGATGATGAGCTGGCTTGCCCCGATGTCGATATAATAGCCCGATCCCCGGCGCAGGTATTTCATGAACAGCCCGGACTCGTCATCCCCCCAGTCGAGCCAGAACCCGGCCTTTTCCAGCCCCTCGTAGAAGTCCTTGTCGCGTTCCTTCATCTCGGCATAGGCCGGGATCTGGAATTCGTGCAGGATCGCATAGGGCAGGGAGGCAAAGATCAGGTCGGCCTTTTCGGTGGTGACCCCTGCGGCGACGGCCTCTTCTGAATAAAGCGCGCCAAGTCCCACCTCCATCAGCGTGTCCGAGCGCACGATATGCGTCGAGGAGCGCTGCACCATGGTCACGTCCACGTCGTTTTCCCAAAGCGCGGCGCAGATGTCGTGGGCCGAGTTGTTGGAGCCGATCACCACAGCCTTCTTGCCGCGATAGGCATCGGGGCCGGGGTGCTGCGAGGAATGGTGCTGATCGCCCTTGAATGTCTCCATGCCGGGGAAATCGGGCATCCGTCGCTTGCCGGACATGCCGGTGGCCATGACCAGGTGCTTGGGGCGCAGAACCACCTCCTCGCCGTCGCGATCCACAACCACGGTCCATTCGCCCGTCGTCTCGTCGAAGCTGGCGGATTTGGCCTCGGTTCGGGTCCAGTAATTCAACTCCATCACCTTGGTATACATCTCAAGCCAGTCGCCGATCTTGTCCTTGGGGCTGAAAATCGGCCAGTTTTCCGGAAACTTGATGTAAGGCAGATGATCGTACCAGACCGGGTCATGCAGGCAGAGCGACTTGTAACGCTTGCGCCAGCTGTCGCCGGGGCGGTCGTTTTTCTCGACGATGATCGTCGGCACGCCCAGTTGGCGCATCCGCGCGCCTAGCGCGATGCCGCCCTGTCCGCCGCCGATGATCAGGCAATAGGGCTGAGTGCTGTAGCCAAGCTCGGCCTCTTCTTTCGCACGCTCTTCGGCCCAGGTGCTGCGGTTCCTGCCTGCGCCATGTTTGGCGCCAAGCGGGCGGTTGAAGCCCTTGGGCTCTTCATGGCCCTTGAGTTCGACCATGGTGGTCAGCAAGGTCCAGATCTTGCCCTCCTTCAGGCGGATCAGCCCATAGCCCCGCGCCACTTCGGTTTCAAAGCTGATCCACGCGGTGGTTACCCCGCCGTCTTCGGTGGGCAGTTCGCCCTCTGCCAGTGTCCAACCGGACGGCCTGATGGTCGCCAGCTGATGTTTGAGCATGTCTGCGATCTGGCTTTTGCCCTCTACCGTCTTGATATTCCATGTGAAGGTCACGAGATCGCGCCAATAGCAATCGTCCAGAAACATCTCGGTGGCGGCGTCGATATCTCCGCGCTCCAACGCGGCACCGAACGTATCCAGAAACGCCTGGGTCTGGTCTGTCAAACTTGTGTCGAGCATTTGGTCCTCCCTTTGATCATTCTGCGGATCACCTGAGAAACATGCGGGGCCAGTGTCCGTGCGCCTACAGGAAATCGGCCGGTCTGCGCAAAGGCAGGCAGATTCCACCCGCACTTGTTGCGCGCGCAACAAGGCGCAACGCGCGGGCTTGCATGACGGGGTCAAGTTTGTGGGAGGTGCGGAACGTCGGCCACTATCCACAAAAGCCCCGGGCGGCGTTCATGACGCGCGGGTACAGGGCCGAATGCCGCCCGCATGGAGCAAGACCCCTGGAAACAGGCGTCAGCTCGGCGGGGTCAACCCGGCTTTGCGCACCCGTCGCAGCACGGTCGAACGATTGACCCCAAGCCGCCGGGCCACCTGCGACATGTTCCACCGACAGGCCAGCAGCAGAGATTCCAGGTCATGCTCGGGCGTGGCGTCACCCGGGGGAAAGGTGCTGCGCGGTGTCAGATCGGGCAGGTCGATGACCGGACCATCCGCCATCGCGATCGCAGCATCGAGCGCATGGGCCAGCTCGCGGATATTGCCGGGCCAGTCCCGCCCGGCCAGTTCGATCCGGGCGGCCGGCGTCAGGCGCATGCCCTCGGGTGCGCGCCGCCGGAACAGCCGCTCCAGCAACCAGTCGAAATCACGGCGCATGCGCAGGGCGGGGGCCGTCAGAACCGCCCCGGACAATCGAAAGAACAGGTCGTTGCGGAGCGGACCGCTTGCGGCATCAAATCGCGGGCCGGCCGTGGCGATGATCCGCAGATCGTCCCGCGCGTCCAGCAGCCAGAGCAAGGCGCCCTGTGCCTCGGCGCTCAGATCTTCGACCCCGCGTAAAAAAAGCGTTCCGGGCGGTGCTTGGGCAAGCGATCGGACCGCATCGGCTGTGATGCCGGCACAGCGCAGGGTATGAAAGCTGCGCCCTGACGCACCCGATACGTGGATGGCCCGCGCCAGGTATTCCTTGCCGGTTCCGGTTTCGCCGAGGATCGTGACGGGCACCGCTGTCCGCGCCAGCCGACAGGCGCGCTGCGCCAGTTGCGCCATATCCGGATCGGGCCCCGCAATACCGGACAGCGCCCCCAGCCGCGCCCCGGCGCGATCGCGCGAGGGCATGGGGCGGATTGCGGCGCAATCGCGTGCCCGAACAGGGCGCGCCCGTCCTGAAGCCGCAGGACGCGCTCTTCCGTGGGCCTGCCGCGCATCAGGTCTGGCAGATCATCCACGGACACTTCGATCAGGTCCTCGATATGCCGACCGATCAGGCTGCCGGAGCCATCGGGGGCAAGACGCTCGGCGCCCTTCGTCATGCCGATGATCCGCCCCGATCCATCCAGTGCCACGGCCGCCTCGGGATCGACATCGAGAAATTCCGGCGAGGTCGAGAAGCGCAGCACCCAGTCGCGGCGGCTGGATGCCATGAGATTTGCCATTTCGACCCGGCGCGCCGAGGCGGTGACCAGCGAGAGCGCAAGGTTCTGGCTGGATTTCGGACTGGGCGAACGCAGCAAGGAGATGTCGAGCACCGCTGTCAGCTGCCCGCTGGTGTCATAGATCGGCGCCGCGGTGCAAGACAGCGGTGTATGGGCAAGCCCGAAATGATCGCCCTGGTGGATGGTGATCGCCTCGCCGGTCACAAGACAGGAGCCCACCCCGCATGTGCCCGCAAGGTCTTCGGACCAGTCCGAGCCAAGATAAAGCCCCGCCTGTCGCAACTCGTCTTCGAACCGGGGGTCGCCGAAAAAGTCAACGCAGACCCCTTCGGCATCGGCGAGCAGCAGCACATAGTTTTGCCCCGCCACCTGCCGGAACAGGGTCTGAAGCCCGGATCGCGCAATCGCGATCAGTCGCTCGGATTGCTCGCGGTGCTCCCGCAACCGGGTCTCGGAGACGATATAGGCCGGGTCAGGCCGGGTCGGGTCCATGCCGTAGTGCTCGACGCAACGACGCCAGCTGTCGCTGACAAGCCGGTCCCTCCCGGTCTCCTCCCCGTTCAGGACGCGGTCGATCTCGCTGATGTGTTCCCTGTCGAACATGCGGCCTCCCCTCCGTGCGAAAGGCTACACCAGGTCCGCTGGATCACCAAATCGTTCATGCCGATAGACGCCAAGCAGCATCATGCCCGGCCACGGCGGAGGGATTTCGCGGGTTTTTGTGTCAATGCTACGCAAGATCTGGCTGTTCGATCATATGTCGACAGGGTGCATGGTTTGGCCCCGTAGCCTTGATCCCGCGCCGGAGCTTTGCGAATGAATGTCCAGCATGGGGTCGGCCGGGCTATTCGCCGCACGAAGCATCAATGTCCGCTCTCCGAACCTCTTCGCGCGGGTTGGGGTGGCAGGACAGATGCAGTGTGCGTATGGTGTTCGCTGTGGGTCCGTTCCGAATGCTGGCGGACCCGAGGAGATCGCTGAATGCCTTTGAACGCAGCCACCGCGGCGGCGCGCCTATCCGTAGCCCCCATGATGGATGGTGAAGATTTAAGAGATATTTCAAGGGGTTGAGTGAGGGCGCGTGCAAAGTATGTTCGTGTTTCGATCGCGCAATGTGGTGCGATGTCGTGTTCTCTTCGGTTCGTCATGTTCGAAACGGCGAAATTCAATTCTCGAATTTCATCTGCCGAAACGTCAGCGAAATGCGCCGCGTTCGTTGGGACTTTCGGCCCTCGACAAGATCTGTCTTTCTGGCTGGTATCGAATGGGTCCACTCATGGCGGGCCTCACCTGCCATGACCAAAAGACTGTCGGGTCGCAGTCGAAGATCCATATGCCGGGAGGACTGCTGTAAGGCAAACCGCATCACACATGCCGAGAGCAGGCTCAGGGATGCTATCGTGTCTCCAAAGCAGGGTTGGCAGTCGATATGGGCAGAGATGCCTTGTCCCGGCTGATATTCGTTGACGATGACCTGATCCGGCACGGCTTGAAAATGTCCTTCAGAGGTCAACCGTTCCGCCAGGTGCTGGAACAGCTTAGGTAGCGGTCCAAGGTGATCTTCCTGCCGCACCTGCCGTGCCTTGTAGTCGTAGCGATAACCGTAATGCTGGACGCGCCGCTTCAGATCGGTGCGCCAGGGCGCCGCGTCGATCTCACGGACGAGCCTATCGGCTTCAACTTCTGAGATATAGTTTTCCAGATAGGTTAGCCCGTCTGGCCACTCATCTGGAAAAAACGAAAGTTGCGAAGGTGGTGTGGCCATCGGCGGCGGACTCCTCGTCGGCCGTGTTCTGGTGGGTATATCCTGGGTCGTCTTTGGGGTCGAGAGTGTAGATCGTCGGAGCCGCAAAGCCTGCCTTTCGCGCCGCCTCTTTCATTTTGAACGTACCCTCATAGAACGGGCTGTCCACGGTTGAGATGACAACCAGGCCGCCCGATTTCAGGTGGTTTTGAGCGTTCTTGAGGAACCGTGTCACCAGGACATGATTTGGATTTTGTCCGTAGCGTGGATCGCGGGAGGCCACGTTTGGAAACTGGAAGATGATCGTGCGGAATTGGCGTTTCCCGATGGTGTCGGAGAGCCGTGTGGCATCCACGCCCGTTTTGGCACTGCATCCGAGTTTCAGAAGCTTGCGGGCATTTTCGTAGGCGATGTCCGTCAGGTCTTCCTCTGCGTCGTACACTGTCGCCAGGATCGATGAGGTTGGAACGCGCGGCTTGCGCGACATCGTCAGGGCAAAGCTCAGATTGCCCTCACCGACGAACAGAACGTTTCCCATCCGTAGGCGGGCAGTGAAGTCGAATTTCGCCGCCAACTTGGCCAGCTTCTTTGTCGACAACGCCGGATATCGGAGCGCCTGTTGAACGGCCTCCTGAAGCGTTGCGCCGCGCAATTCGTACATCGTGATCCCTAGAACGGTTCAGCAAGGCCCCCGCAGACTGCCGCGTCGCGGTTAATCCATGGTTAATCATGCGTTCTCTCGTGGCATTCTAGGGCCTGTGGACAATCAAGATTTCCATCGGGTCTGATTTCTGATTCAAGCTTCCCCAATGGAGGTTTGAATGAATAAGCAGCGCTTTGTGGTGACCGATCATGTAGGGCAAAGGCTTGAGCCGCATTTGCGGGGAAAGGCCAGCGACGCGCGGGCCACGGCAAAGGATAATCGTCTGTTTCTGGGAGCAGATTTCTGGCGGGTTCGGACCGGCTCACCACGGCGCAATTTGCCGCCTGGTTGCGGCATCTGGAACAGCCAGTTTCGACGTTTCCGTCGCTAGACCAAGGCAGGCGTATTCGAGAATCTTCTCAACTCAATTAGTGGTGACCCCGACCTCAATACACGCTTATCGATGGCACCATCGTTCAGGTTCACCATAAGGCAACCGGCGCAAAAGGGGGGCTCAGGCTCAGGCCATCAGGTGCTCGCGCGGCGGCCTGACAACCAAAATCTCAGACTTGGTCGCTGCGCTTAGCAACTTGGTCGGCTTTCTGCTGTTACCCGGTGAGTCGCATGACATGAAAGGCGCCGCGCCGCTGATCCGGGATGTCTATTTTGGCACGCTAATGGCGGATAAAGCGTTCGATGCGAATTGGCTTCTGGAAGAACTGGACGCACGTGGCGCAACCGCTGTGATACCGCCGACAACGAACCGCAAGCAACAACGAGACTATGACGCAGAAGCTTATAAGTGACGAAATCTTGTCGAGAACTACTGCGCGAAGATCAAGGAATTCAGGGAGATAGCGACACGCTACGACAAAACCGATTGTAGCTACACAGCCAGTTGGAACCTTGCCGCCGCCTTGATTGCATCAAGATGAATGTCCACAGGCGCTAGGGGCACCTCAGATGTTCAATGCCCTTGAAGGCCTCCACAGAGGTGGTGAGTAGCCTCACGGTGGTGAGAAACACCTTCTCGTCACTCTTCGCAGCTGCTGCAAGGTAAACGGCCGTGTGACGCTGAAGTTCAAGAATGCCTGAAATCTAGACATAACGCGTAAGGTCACGCCATTTCTGACGCTTGGCGCGTTTGTCAGACCACTATTTTGCGCGTTTAAAGTTCTTACCCTTCAACTTTCTTGGCAACGCAAAAATGTCAGATTAAGGATAAGGGGTGACCGATATCCCGAGTGCCGGACGGTTTTTTGGCACTGTTGCATAGATGGATGTCCCGATGACTTCTCATGGAGTGCCGGTCACAATCGGCATGTTGTTCTCGCAAACTGGTGTCACGGCGGTGCTCGAACGATCGCAGCGTCAGGCCGCGATGCTGGCGGTCTCTCAGATAAATGCACAGGGCGGCCTGTTGGATAGCGATGTTGTGTTGCTAGACTCTGATCCGGCCTCTAATCCCGGCCGGTTCAGGACAGAAGCCAAACGGCTCTTGGATGCCGGGGCAGAAACGTTGTTCGGTTGCTATATGCCGTCAACGCGAAAGGCTGTACTGCCCGTCGTTGAATCGCGAAACTCGCTGCTATTTTATCCAACGCTTTATGAAGGTTTCGAATACACGCCATTTTGCATCTACTCAGGTGCTGCACCCAATCAAAATGCGGGTATGTTGGCGGATTATCTGACTGAAACCCATGGGCAAAGCTATTATTTCGTCGGATCAAATTATGTTTATCCCTATGAATGCAACCGCATCATGCGCGACCTGCTGTCGAACCGCGGGGCAACGGTCGTGGATGAAGTTTATATTTCTCTGGATCCAAGCGATGAAGAAATCGCGCGTGTCATCGCGATGCTGAAGGATGCTGGCCCGGTGGTGGTGTTTTCTACCCTGGTTGGCGACGGGGCTGTGCGGTTCTACAAGGCTTACGACAAGGCGGGGTTCGACCGGACCGCGCAGCCGATCGCGTCCTTGACCTTTGGAGAGCCAGAAATACAAGCGCTTGGAAGCGAGGCGGCGACGGGGCATATTAAAGCAGCGCCCTATTTCAGTGTGTTGGACACTCCCGCAAATCGGGAATTCGTCAAGTCCTACCGAGAGATTTTTGGGCCGGATGCACCCATCTCGGCAGAGGCTGAAGCGGCATATTTCCAGGTGAAACTCTTTGCAGAGGCGGTGCGCCGTGCGGGCAAGTCGGATCGAAACTCGGTCATCCGAACCTTGCCCACGTTCAGCTTCGAGGCCCCGCAAGGCACGGTGCGCGTGGATAGCGTCACACATCATACTCATCTCTGGCCCCGCGTAGCTGTCGTCGGAGAGGATGGAGAGTTTGAGATTGTGCGCGAAGCCACGGAACCGGTGGCACCTGATCCTTATCTTGTAGAGCTGGAAAACAGCTCCTCGATGCTTCCTTCAGATCTGGCTCACGGGAGTTCCTGATGCCCCGTTTCCGTCTGAGGGATTTGCGTGACCTATTCGTCGTGATCGTGCACCCGTCCGACAGCGACGGTCGGGCGATGCTTGAACAGATGGAGCGGATCGGTTGCAGGACCGAGCTGATCTGGCCTCCGAAGCGCCGTCTCCCACCCAATGCGGATGTCGTCTTTCTTGGGCTTTTCTTCGATAGTCGGAAAGACATTACCAACATGATCCGCCGATCTGAAAAGCCCGGGCCGGCAATCATAGGTGTGGTCGATTACGAGAACCCTGCGATGCTTGAATTTGTGCTTGAGGTCGGGGCAATCGCCGTCACATCCAAGCCCGTGCGCAGCTTCGGCATATTGACCAACCTCGTGGTCGGATATTCCAGCATGATGCGCCAATTCGAGGCACAGGAACGAATCACGCGGCTGGAAAAGAAGCTTCTGGGCAAGAAAGTAATCGCCAAGGCAAAGGCCATTCTGATCAATATGCACGGTTTCAGTGAAGAAGATGCCTATAAATTAATCAGAGAGCAGGCAATGTATAAGCGGACGACGATAGAAGACATGGCACAGGCAATAATCAACGCAAATGAGCTTTTGTCCGGGCCCAGCCTGTCGTAACATACATTTAGGACGTGGCCAAAGATGCCCACGCACTGACCAATCCACGCTGTCGCCGAACCATGTTGTTTAGGTGAATGCGTAGGCAGGATGGCGCAACGCTGCCCCTGACTGCAGGCCGTTAAACACCGGCCACACTTTGCAAAAACAAACAGGAACACTGCACGCCGGCATGCCTTGCGCGCGTTCCTTTGAACAATGCCGTCATTCCTGCACTGCATGCGTCTGCGCACGCCACTCTTCAACTTCGGTCACACACCTTCTTGGCGTGCCGCCCGTTTGCATGCGCCCATCCCAACACACTTCTTGATGGAGACGAAGATAATGTCGAACAATCGCCGGAATTTTCTAAAACAGACAGCTGCTTACGGTGCGACAGCTGCGCTTGGACCAGGTCTTTGGGCCTCCGCGGCAAGAGCGGAATCGGAAATTGACGTTGGTGTGCTCTTTTCGCTCACTGGCGGATTGTCGATCGTCGAGCAATCGCTTGCAGATGCGACGCTCATGGCCATCGACGAAATCAACGCCGCAGGTGGCGTGATGGGCAAGAAACTCAATCCGATCGTTGAAGATGGTGCCTCAGACGCCCGGACATTCAACGAGCGGGCCTCGAAACTCGTTCTTCGCGATCGGGTTCCCACTGTGTTTGGTTGCTACACGTCGGCGTCGCGCAAGGCGGTGTTGCCGATTTTCGAGCGTCGCAACAACATGCTGTTCTACCCGACCTATTACGAAGGCTTCGAGTGCTCGAAGAACGTGGTTTACACTGGCGCCGTTCCGAACCAGCAGCTGTCGAACTATATCCCTTGGATCATCAACACCTTGGGAAAAAAGAAATTCTTCATCGTCGGGTCGAACTACATCTACCCGCGTGAGATGGCCAAAGTCTCCAAGATCCTGATCGAGCAGAATGGTGGGGAATGGGTTGCCGACGAGTACCTGGAGCTGGGGCACTCTGAATGGGGGGCGATGGTGTCCCGGATCAAGTCGTCGGGCTGCGATGTCGTGCTGTCCAACGTGGTCGGGGATTCCGTCATCGCCTTCTATCGTGAGTTCCGCAATCAGGGTCTGACCCATGACCAGTTGCCGATCTGTGCGACCGTGACCTCGGAAATCGAAATTGCGGCGATGGGCGCGGAAGTTGCCGCGGGCTCGTTTACGTCTTTCCCCTATTTCCAGGCCATCGATACTACGGCAAACAACGATTTCGTGGAGCGCTACCGGCGGTTCGTGGATGATTCCTCTGCGGTGACCCAGCACGCGCTCGAATGTTCCTATTTCCAGGTCTACCTCTGGAAACAGGCCGTCGAGAAAGCAGGCGAGGTTACGCCGGATGCAATCAGGGAAGGCATCAAGGGACAGACCTTCGATGCGCCGAACGGCAAGGTCACTGTTGATGGTGAGAACCTGCACACATTCCTGACGCCTCGCATCGCCCAATGGGGCGGGAATGGCCAAGGCGAGATCATCGACGAATACCCCGAACCGATCAAGCCGCTGCCCTATGTCGCCTATGGCGAAACGGATGGTGACCTCTTCTGCTCCGCTGCCGGGCTCGATTCGTCACGGCTGTAAGGCCAAAAGGGCGGGCATCGACGCGGTGCCCGCCACTCTCAAAGTCTTTCGGAGGGCGCCATGTTTGAAGTCCTGTTCATCGGTCTGTCGCTGACATCTGTCCTGCTGCTTATCGCGTTGGGATTGTCCATAACCTACGGCGCCATGGGCGTCATCAACATGGCGCATGGTGAGCTGGTTATGATCGGCGCCTACACCGCAGTGTTGGCCGGTATCCATCTTGGCTTCAATATCTTCCTGTCATTGCCCTTGGCTTTTGTGATCGCCGCACTTGTTGGCTTGCTGATCGAGCGGGTTGTCATTCGCAGGCTGTATGGACGGATCATCGATACGCTGCTTGCCACCTGGGGCGTGGCGATCATCCTGCAGCAGCTTATCAGGCTGGAATTCGGGCTGACATTTTTCGGCATCAGCATCGAAGGGCTTGGCCCGGGTCTTCAGAACATGCGCGTGCCGACCTTCATGATGGAACCCTTCGATCTGATGGGTCTCTCCATCCAACCCTATCGGACCTTTATCCTGTGCGTCACGATCCTGCTGACGGCGCTGACATGGTACCTTGTATATCGCACGGCCATCGGGGTGCAGGTGCGGGCGATCATGCGCAACCCTCAGATGGCCGCGGCCTGTGGCATCGACGTGCGCCGCGTATCGGCCCTGACCTTTGCTTATGGATCAGGCCTTGCTGGCGTGGCCGGCGTTCTGCTGGCCGGGTTCCGAACGGTGATGCCCGACATGGGGGCCACCGTTGTGGTTGACGGGTTCCTCGTCGTGGTGGTTGGCGGTGTAGGCAGCCTGTTGGGCACAATCCTGTCCTCTGCGCTTCTGGGGCAGATCAACGGGATCGTGTCGGTGTTTTCCAACGATATCATTGCGCGGGCCGTCGTGTTCGGCGTGGTCATTGCCATCATCCTATGGCGGCCGCGTGGTCTTTTCTCCTTCAAATCGAGGTAAGCCATCATGTCCAACAGGATCTTCATCCTGGGTGATAGGGCTGTGTATGCTGCCTTCATCATCATCGTCCTTGCGCTGCCGCTTCTGGTGGACGACGTGTTCTGGCTGAACCGGATCGCCAAATACCTAGTGTTCGGTATGCTCGGTCTCGCGATCGCGCTGTCCTGGGGCTACGCGGGCATTCTCAATCTCGGGCAGGGGCTGTTCTTTGGTCTTGGGGCCTACATGATCGCGATGTCGCTTAAGCTGCAAAGCTACACATCGCTGCAACAGGGTTCTGACAAGCCGATCCCCGATTTCATGTTGTGGAATGCAGAACCAGGCGCGCCGACCGATCTGTGCTGCATCACGCCAGGGTCGTGGTTGTGGATACCCTTCCAGGCGCAATGGTTCGGGATGGCCATGGCGGTTGTTGTCCCTGTTGTGTTTGCGTTGATTATCGGTTCCACCATCTTCCGGTTGCGGGTGTCTGGCGTCTATGTGGCGATCATCACGCTGGCGCTGGTGCTGCTGGCACGGCTTTTGTTCATCGATCTACAGCCGGTCACAAACGGGTTCAATGGCCTGACAGATCTTGGGTGGCTCACGATCGCGGGAATCGAATTCGATCCGTTCATGGTCGCGACGTATTATATCATCGCGGTTTCCGTCTGCGTGGTGCTGCTATTGTCACGCTGGTTGATCTCGACCCGCGCGGGGCTGATCCTGCAGTCGACGCGGGATGACCCCAATCGTTCCCGTTACCTCGGCTATGACGTGGCGTCTTACCAGGTCTTTTTCTTCACCGTCTCGGCTGGGATCGCAGGGTTTGCGGGGATGCTCTTCGTCATCGTATCGGAATTCGCGACCCCCACCTATTTCGACATCGCTTTCTCGATCTCGATGGTGGTCTGGGCGGCGGTCGGCGGTCGCTCGTCGCTGATCGGCGCTGCCTTGGGGGCCATCCTGATCAATACGATCGAGGCCTCGGTGTCCGAAAGCGAGATGTTCCAGCAAGCCTGGCGACTGATCATCGGCATCGTGTTTGTCCTGGTGGTCCTATACATGCCGCGCGGCCTTGCCGGCTTGGCCCGCGACGTACTGGCCCGCGTGGTCGCGCTGTCGCAGCGCACAGGCGGCAAGGACAGCCAATCTTCCCACACCGCAGCCGAATAAGGGGGACACCACATGAAAGCTGCATTGACGATCGAGGGGCTGGAGGTTGATTTCGGCGGCTTCAAGGCTGTGGATTCCATGACTACGGTCATAGATGACGGTGAATTGCGCGTCATCCTGGGCCCGAACGGCGCTGGCAAGACCACGCTGATGGACCTCATCAGTGGTAAGACCGCGGCGACGGGCGGGAAGGTCCACCTTTTTGGTCGTGACATCACCAATCGTCCTGAGCACGAGATCGCTCGGGCCGGTGTGGGGCGCAAGTTCCAGATCCCGTCGGTTTTCCGCGACCTGTCCGTTTTGCAAAACCTTGAAGTGGCGGTCAGCCATGAGCCGCGTGTGTTTCGGAACCTGCGGCTTGGCATGAGCCAGGCCGACCGCAAGCGCATCGACGAGGTCATCGATCTGACCGGGCTGGGAGTGGTACTCGACACCTTGGCAGGGGATCTCAGCCACGGCCAGATGCAATGGCTGGAACTTGGAATGCTCATCACGCAGCAATCAAAGGTCATCTTGCTGGACGAGCCGACGGCAGGCATGACGCAGGGCGAAACCTCGAAAACCGCCGATATCATCATGCGCTTGAAGGGCACGCACACAATTCTCGTGGTCGAGCATGACATGGCTTTCGTGCGCAAGATTGCCGAGAAAGTGACAGTCATGCATCTGGGCAAGCTGCTTGCCGAAGGGCCGATGCAGACGATCGAGGCAGACCCTGCCGTACGCGACGCCTATCTTGGATCGGGAGGGTTGCATTGATGCTGGTTCTTCGCAACGTCAACAGCTTCTATGGCCGCAGTCAGGCATTGCATGATTTGAACTTCGAGGCCCCAGAGGGGCAGATCGTGGCGATCCTCGGGCGTAACGGGGTGGGCAAAACAACGCTTTTGCGCACTATCATCGGGCTGACAGACCGTACCGAGGGGCGGATCGACCTGTCCGGGGTCGAGATCGGGTCCATGCCTACCTTCGCCAGGGCACGTGCGGGTATTGCCTATGTGCCGCAGGGCCGCATGATCATCCCAGATTTCAGCATTCGCGAGAATATCCTGATGGGTGGGTTCGCCGCCTCCGGTCAGCGCCGCATTCCGGAGATCGTCGCGGAGCTGTTTCCCTACCTAATGGAAAATCTTGAACGCCACGGCGGTGTGCTGTCCGGCGGCCAGCAACAGCAACTGGCCATTGCGCGCGCCTTGGCGTGCGATCCGAAGATCTTGCTCATGGATGAGCCGACGGAGGGTATCCAGCCAAATATCGTGCACCAGATCGAGGATTGCATCATTCGACTGAACACGGAGCTTGGGCTGACAATCCTTCTGGTGGAGCAGAATGTCGATTTTGCAAAACGTGCGGCAAGCACGTTCGCCATGATCGAGAACGGAACCACGGTCTCTGCAGGAGAAATCGAAGACCTGACCGACGAGATCGTTTCGCGGCACATGGCGATCTGATGGAAATCTACACTTCCATACTCGGAACCGCAGACGCGCCGGAGCATCACGATGTGCTGCACCATCTTGCGCATAAACACGCTGTGGATGTCGTGCGGCTGTCTCGCGCCGACCTTGCACGCCGTCGACTCCGGATTCGAACGGACGCAGGTCGCGAGGTCGCGATTGCCTTGCCCCGTGACCAGAAGCTGTTCGAGGGTGCTTTGCTGGCGCTGAAAGAGGACAGCGCGCTGGTTGTGCGCGTCGAGACGGAGCGCTGGATCCGACTGGCGCCGCGCGATGCGGCTGCGGCGCTCAGGCTCGGGTATTTTTGTGGTAACCTACACTGGCGTGTTCGCTTCGAAGAAAAAGACCTCTGCGTTGCAGTGGAAACCGAAGAGCGCGTCTATCTGGAGCGTCTGGAGGGCCTTCTGGAAGAGGGTGCCGTTGCTCTTGTGTCAGATAACGGAGAGGCGGGATGACGTCGAATACTGGCACCGTCATTCGGCTGTTGCAGGTTTCGGATTCGGCCTTTCCCTCTGGTGCGTTCGCGTTTTCGTCCGGTTTGGAAACCCTAGTGAACGAGGGACGCATACACGATGCCACGGATATCCGTGCTGTTCTGACGGGTCAGGTCCTGCCCCGTTGGGCAAGTTTCGACCGCCCATTCCTGCACGCGGCCTATGCCGCCGAGGCGGACATCGCGCGATTGGCCGAGATCGACGAGCGCTGTCATGCTCAAAACAGTGCAGACCGTTTGGCCGAGGCGGCACGGCGTATCGGCAGGTCGCTTCTTTCGGTGCACGCCCGGATCGGGACACGGGGCACGGCAGAATATCGCGCGGCGACAAGTGGGCCGGATTTGCGGGATAGGAGCGGGTATGAACCCGTGGTGCAGGGGCTGATCGGGTTCGGACTTGGTTTGAGTGCCGCTCAGACCGAAATGAGCGCGCTGCACACTGTCACAATGGGGTTTGTTTCGGCGGCCATACGTTTGGGGCGGCTTGGCGCAATAGAGGCTCAAGCCGTTCTGGCCGCCGCCGCGCCACAGATGGCTGACATCCTTGATAGCCCGGTTCCGGCGCGTCCCGGAGCGTTTTCACCCTTCGCAGAGATCGCGGCCCTTCGCCGAAGCACCGGTAATGCCAACCTGTTCGCCACATGATGAAAGTTTGATCCATGCTGCTGACACCGACCGAACTTGAGCGATTGACGATCTTCACTGCAGCGGAACTTGCCCGCAAGCGACGTGCGCGTGGCCTTAGGCTGAATACACCAGAGGCGGTTGCGCTGATCGCAGATGAAATCCTGGAAGGCGCGCGCGACGGCTCGTCGGTCGCGGCAATGATCAGCTTCGGCTCGACCTTGCTGAGCACCGATGATGTGATGCCAGGTGTCGCGGATCTGTTGCCGATAATCCAGGTGGAGGCGGTCTTTCCCGACGGCACAAAGCTGGTCACGGTGCATGATCCGATCCGCCCCGGTGAATTGCCGATTGAAGATACGGTGGGCCGTCCGGGAGAAATTCGCGCGGGCGAGGGCGAGATCGAACTCAATGCGGGCCGTGAAAAGGCAACCTTGACGGTGAAGAACACCGGCGATCGTCCGGTTCAGGTTGGCAGCCACTATCACTTCTTCGAGACGAACAAGGCGCTCCATTTCGACCGTGCGGCGGCTTTTGGCTTCCGGCTCGATATTCCCGCGGGCACGGCGGTTCGTTTCGAGCCGGGGCAGGAAAAGGAAGTCACGCTGTGCAGTTTTGGGGGCAACAAGCACCTGACGGGACTGAACAACCTGACGCGAGGTGAAGGCAAAGAGGCGGCTTTGGAGCGTGCGCGCGCCGCAGGATTCAAGGGAGCCTGACCATGGTATCGATGACCCGAGCAGACTATGCCGCGATGTTTGGCCCGACCAAGGGCGACATGATCCGGCTTGCCGATACGGAACTATGGGCTGAGATCGAGCACGACTACACATCCTACGGCGATGAATGCCTGCATGGTGGAGGCAAGACCCTGCGAGATGGTCTGGGTATGGCCGTTGGCGTGACAAGTGCTCAGGGCGCCTTGGATATGCTGATCTGCAACGTGGTGGTGATCGATGCAGTGGCCGGTATCGTGAAAGGCGATATCGGCATCAAGGATGGTCGGATCGTGGGCATCGGCAAGGCCGGCAATCCCGACGTGATGGACGGTGTCGACCCGCGCCTTATTGTGGGGGCGAGCACCACGGTGCGTGATGCTGAGGGTCTGATCGCGACAGCTGGCGCGATTGATGTGCATGTGCATTTCGATAGCGCACAGCTTGTGGAACACGCGATGTCTTCAGGCATCACGACCATGCTGGGCGGATCGCTTGGCCCGATCACGGTCGGGATCGATTGCGGCGGTGTCTTCAATGTCGGCAAGATGATTCAGGCGTCGCAGGAATGGCCGATGAATTTCGGGTTTCTGGGACGCGGCAATGCGCATCGTCCCGAAGCGATGCATGAACAAATCCGAAAGGGTGCGCTTGGGCTGAAGATCCATGAGGATTGGGGTGCGATGCCTGCCGCCATCGATACTTGCCTCAGTGTTGCCGACGAGTTGGATTTTCAGGTTCAGATCCATACCGACACGCTCAATGAAAGCGGGTTTCTGGAGAATACGCTTGCGGCGATCGGCGACCGCGTCATCCACATGTACCACACCGAAGGGGCCGGGGGCGGGCATGCGCCGGACATAATCCGCGTCGCGGGCATCGCGAATTGCCTTCCGTCTTCTACCAATCCGACCAATCCCTTTACCGTCAACACGTTCGACGAACATCTCGACATGACGATGGTATGCCACCATCTGAACCCGTCGATCCCCGAGGACGTGGCTTTCGCCGAAAGCCGGATCCGTGCGCAGACCATCGCCGCCGAGGACATTTTGCATGATATGGGTGCGATCTCGATGCTCGGGTCCGACAGCCAGGGCATGGGGCGCATTCATGAGGTGATCTGCCGGACATGGCAGCTTGCATCCAAGATGCGGGTACAACGGGGAAGATTGCCCGAGGAAACTTCCGGGAAGGGAGATAACCTCAGGATCAAGCGCTACATTGCCAAATACACGATCAATGCCGCGAGATGCTTCGGGATAGAGGCACATGTCGGCTCGATAGAGTCCGGAAAGATGGCTGATATCGTCCTGTGGCGTCCCGGCTATTTCGGCATAAAGCCCGAACTTGTGGTCAAGGGAGGCTTCATTGCATGGGGTGCGATGGGCGACAGCGCTGCATCGCTGATGACCTGCGAGCCACTTGTCATGCGACCGCAATGGGGCGCTTTTGGTCGTGCAGCCCAGACGCTTGGTGCCTGCTTCGTGAACCCGCGTGCCATCGAGGGCGGACTGCAAGAGGAACTTGATATCTACAAGCCGTTGTTGCCGGCAGTCGGCTGCCGTGGCTTGAGCAAGCGGGACATGCTGCTGAACGACGCGCTTCCGGATATCCGCGTTGATCCGGCGACATTTGATGTCTTCGTTGATGGCGTTCTGGCGACCTGTGAACCCGCGACGGAGCTTCCCCTGACGCAAAGGTACATGCTCCGATGACCGATAGCGCAACTATTCCCGAACGCCTTGCCACAGGACCCGCGCGCGTGGGTATCGGAGGACCGGTCGGTTCGGGCAAGACGGCCCTGATCGAGGCACTGATCCCGATTTTCCATGAGCGTGGGATCGAGGTGGCGGTCGTGACGAATGATCTGGTCACCAAAGAAGATGCCCGTCGCTTGCAAGCGGGTGGGCTGATCGACCCGCTGCGCGTTGTGGCCGTTGAGGCGGGGGCCTGTCCGCATACCGTCATCCGGGAGGATCCGACGCTGAACATCGCCGCAGCCGACGATCTGGAGGCACGGTTTCCTGATCTGGATCTGATCCTGATCGAAAGCGGCGGGGACAATCTTGCGTCGACCTTTTCGCTCGATCTGGTGGACTGGTGGATGTTCGTCATCGATGTGGGGCAGGGGGATGACATCCCGCGCAAGCGCGGGCCGGGGATCATGTTGTGCGATCTGCTGGTCATCAACAAGCTGGACATCGCGCCGCATGTTTTCGTCGATGCCGCGTCGATCCTGTCGGAAGCGCGCGACGTGCGTGCGGGAAAACCTGTCATCGGCTGTCGTTGCAAAGGCGCGCAGACAGAGGGCTTGACCGATATCGCCGATGCGATCGTGCGGGAGCTTTTGTTTCGGCAGGTCGTGGCATGAACGTGGCATACGCCCCGTCCCGGGCACGCAGCGTGCACGGCGAGTTGACCTTTGACTGCGTCTCGGGGCGAACGCATCTGATGCGCCAGCACACGCCGCATCCGTTTCACATCACGCGCCCGTTTCGTCATCCCTGCGACCCTCAAGGCATGGTCACGCTCTACCTGCAAAGCTCTTCCGGGGGGATATATGGCGACGATGATCTGGCGTTGTCTGTTGGTCTGAAGCCCGGCTCAGCGGTTCACCTGACCACGCAGGCATCAACCGTTGTGCATGATGCGCGGGGGCGCGACGGGGCCTGCCAGACCATATCATTGGACGTGGGCGCGGGCGCTCTGTTGGAATACTTGCCGGATCCAGCGATCATGATGGCTGGATCAAGGCTCAAGACCCGTATCCATGCAAATCTGGCCGGTGGAGCGAAAGTCCTTTTGGCTGACGCGCAGCTTTGTCATGACCCCGAGGAAAATGGCCGATCTTTCAATATGTTGGAGTGCGAGGTTGCCATTACGGCTGCGGGTAAATTGCTTTTGCTGGACCGGTTCGAATTACAGGGTGCCGACTGGCTGACGCGCACCGGGGGCTATCGCTGTGCCGGGATGATGCTTGTCGCTGGCGATACGCGGCCCGGCGCCGCGATGCTCGATGCAGCTGCCAGCGTTCCGGGCGTCTATGCGGGTCTGTCAAACCTCGCAGATCGCGAGGTGACCATATTGCGCTTTCTTGCAGAGGACGGTGTCGCTCTCAGTCGTGCGCTCAAGGCCATTTGGATGGCCGCGCGCCAGGCAATGACCGGAGACATTCCTGTGGCACGCCGCAAATAGCGGTGGTCGGCTTTTATCGCTGCGGGAAATGGTCCCGTGGTTAAACCAGTGCTGGCTTTGTTTTTGCGCTTCGCTGGCACGCATGTGACGAAAGAGGAGAGACGAGATGTATCATGGTGATATCGGAAGCAGCAATGACACGGTCGGCGTCGCCGTCGTCAACTACAAAATGCCTCGAATGCATACCAAAGCAGAAGTGATCGAAAACTGCCACAAGATCGCTGACATGCTTAAGGGGATGAAAAAGGGATTGCCTGGTATGGATCTGGCGATTTTCCCTGAATATTCGACCCAAGGGATCATGTACGATGAAACCGAAATGTACGAGACGGCTGCGGCCATCCCTGGGGAAGAGACCGAAATATTCGCGGCCGCCTGTCGCGAGGCGAATGTCTGGGCTGTGTTCTCGCTCACCGGGGAACGCCACGAGGAGCATCCCAAAAAGGCGCCGTACAATACGCTTATCCTGATGAACAACAAAGGCGAGATCGTACAGAAATACCGCAAGATCATGCCTTGGGTTCCGATAGAGGGCTGGTATCCGGGCAACTGCACCTATGTCAGTGAAGGCCCCAAGGGCATGAAGATAAGCCTGATTATCTGCGATGATGGCAACTACCCAGAGATCTGGCGGGATTGCGCCATGAAGGGTGCGGAACTTATCATTCGTTGTCAGGGCTACATGTATCCGGCGAAGGATCAGCAGATTGTCATGGCCAAGGCCATGGCTTGGGCCAACAACAGCTATGTGGCTGTCGCCAATGCCACGGGCTTTGACGGGGTCTACAGCTATTTCGGTCATTCCAGCATCATCGGCTTTGACGGGCGCACGCTCGGTGAGTGCGGCACAGAGGAAATGGGCATCCAGTTCGCTCAGCTCTCTGTGTCCATGATCCGCGACGCGCGCCGCACGATGCAATCCAACAACCATTTGTTCAAGCTGGTTCACCGTGGCTACACCGGCATGATCAACTCGGGTGATGGGGATAAGGGCGCGGCAGAACTGCCCTATGATTTCTACCGCAAATGGGTCGAAGATCCCGATGGTACACGTGAAATGGTCGAGGCGATGACCCGCCCCACGGTGGGGACATCTGAATCGCCCATCGAAGGCCTGCCAAACGAGAGCACGGACAAAGCGCACCGCTGACCTTCGTTCCCAGATCCGGGTGTTTAGCCCGGGATGCGCTGGCGGCCCGTTGCCGCCAGCGACTTCACCGATGGAGAGATCATGACAACAAGTCCTCTGCTTGATGCCTATCGTTTGACGGAAAAACCCAAATGGTACCCGACAGGAGAAGAGGTTGCGCAATTTACTGTGGCTTATTCTGTGCGGCTACCTGTGATGCTGAAAGGGCCGACAGGCTGTGGGAAGACGCGGTTTGTCGAACACATGGCGTCGCGCCTTGATCGACCGCTCGTCACCGTGTCTTGCCATGAGGACATGACAGCTTCCGATCTTGTCGGACGTTATCTGCTGGGACCTGATGGCACGATTTGGCAAGATGGCCCTTTGACGCTTGCCGTACGTCATGGCGGGATCTGTTATCTCGACGAGATTGTGGAAGCCCGGCAGGATACGACGGTGATCATTCACGCGCTGACGGATGACAGACGCATTCTGCCACTTGAAAAGAAGGGTGAGTTGGTACGGGCGCATCCTGATTTTCAACTCGTGATTTCATATAACCCTGGCTATCAATCTGTGCTCAAGGATCTCAAGGAATCCACCAAGCAGCGGTTCTGTGCCCTGGATTTTGACTACCCTGCCGCCGAGATCGAGACCTCGATCGTCGCCGCAGAAGCAGGTATCCCTAGTTCGACCGCTGCGGTGCTGGTCAAGATTGGCGAGAAAAGCCGCAATCTGCGTGGGCAGGGCCTGAGCGAGGGGGCCTCTACGCGGATGCTGATCCATACTGGGCGGTTGATGCAGCAGGGCCTGACACTGCCTGAGGCATGTCGCTTGGCCATGATAACCCCTATAACCGACGACCCAGACATGCGCGCCGCACTCGAGGCTGCGGTCGATGCCTGTAGCTGACATGGCGGCCGCGGCGTCCAATACCCTGGTTCAGGCGGCAACGCGATCCGCGTTTCCCGGTCATACGCTGACGGAGTTCCTGGCGGCACATGATCGTCTGACCAAGGCGGGATATGGGGTTGCAGTGCCACGCAGCTTTATGCAGGCGGCGCCAGATGTCTCGAGGCTAGTCGGCACGGATGAGGCGCTGGCCCTTGCTCCGGCGGCATCGCGCATCGCGATACGGAGCAGTCCCCGGACGGCGGCAGTCTTCCTTGACCTTGCGGTTCCGATGTCTCGCAGGCTTGGGACGCCGCAGGCGTTTTCCAGTTGGGTCCAGCTTGTCATTTCGCTTGTGAACGCCGCGCCGGAGTCAGTGGAGCCTCTGCTTGCAAGAGCCGAGATGCTGGATGAGCGTCTTGGACTGGACGGCTTGAAGGCTTGGGTGCAATCGGGTTTGCGGCTGGGTGGAGGCGACGAACGCAAGCGACAGCAATACTTTTCGCTGGAAATGGTCGAAGCGCAAAGACTTCTGGAACGCTATGCCGGCGAAGAGACATTCCAGAGCCTCGAGAGCGAATTGCGCGCAGGTCACAGGGCGCTTTGGGGGCGCATGCCTCCGCTTCGTGAAGCGCTTCCGTTGGGCAAGGGACATGCCGAATTGCGTGCAAGCTTCGGTGGCGGCGTCGTGCAGCTTCCAGCCGGCTTTAGTGGATACCGCAGGCGAGAAAGATCGGTCTACAAGGCCGCTCTTGCCCATATCGGCGCACATATGGCCTATGGCGGTTCAAGCTTTCAAGTTGGGCAACTCAAGCCTTTGCAGATCGCCGTCGTATCCCTGATCGAAGATGCCCGGGTCGAATATCTGGCCATGCGTGAAATGCCGGGGCTTTCCCGGCTCTGGCTGCCTTTTCATGATGTTTCGCCCGACGGGATGGCGACGGCACCATCGCTTTTTGCGCGACTTGCTCGCGCTTTGCTCGATCCGGACTTCCCGATCCGCCATGGCTGGGTGCAAAAGGGCGTGACCATGTTTGCCGAGGGCATTGAGCAGATCGGCAACCCCGCCTTGTCGCGCCATATCGGAAATATCCTTGGAAATGATCTTGGTCAGACACGGGTTCAGTTCAATGCCCGTAACTATGTCGTGCAGCCTGCCTACCGCGATGACAATCTTGGTCTTTGGGATTTGCCGCCGGAACCGAACGCGCCCCCGCAGCAACACCAGTTCGAGATAAATACCTTCGACCGGCGTGAAACCGAGACGCAGGACAGCCCGCAAAAGCGCAAACAGGGCCAGCCAGATCAAGCGCATGATAGCGGTATCGAGGCAGTCACATCGGCCCGGGTGGAGCCCAGTACCGGCCGTGTCGTGGCACACTTGCCGGAATATGACTTCACGGCAGGTATCGAACGCCCCGATTGGGTAACGGTGAAGGAATACGAGCCCGGCCCCGGCGATCCGCTATTCTGGCACAAGCTGAAGGAGCGTCAGGCCGTTTTGCTCGCGCGGATCGGTGAGATGGTTCGTGCTGCGTCTCTTGGACGCGCGCGTCGGCTCAAGCGGCAAGCCGAAGGCGGGGCGCTGGATCTTGATGCCACGATTGAGGCCGCCATCAACCTGAGATCCGGAAAGATGCCGGATCTGAACGTCTATGAGGGTGTGTCACGGCCCGAAAGGTCCATCGCGGTCCACTTGCTGCTCGACACATCCCAGTCGACCGAGAACCCTGTTGAAGCAGCCGGGGCGAGTGTGATCAGCCTCTTGCTTGAGGCGTCGGCGGTGCTTGCCCATGCTATGGACAGGTTGGGCGATCCGCTTGCGATCACGGCCTTCTCATCAGACGGACGCGATGACCTTCGCGTGGTCCACGTCAAGCGGTTCGAGGACGAGTTGACCCCGCTCACGGGCATGGCGCTTTCGGGACTGCGCGCCGGATACTCGACACGGATCGGCTCAGCCATTCGCTATGCGGGCGCGAAACTTGCCAAGATTCCGTGCCATCGGCGACTGGTTCTTGTCGTCACGGATGGAGAGCCGTCTGACGTGGATGTGTCCGACCCTGACTATCTCGCGATGGATGCCAAACGCGCGGTGCAGTCGCTCAACGCGTCCGGGATCGATGTCTTCTGCATAGCTTTGGGACACGCAGCCGGTCAACGGCATGGCGAAATCTTCTCGCGACGTGGGTTCCTTCAGCTGGACCGATTGGACGCGCTGCCCGCGAAACTTCCTGCACTTTATCTGAGGATGGCCAGATAAGCGCATCTGGCAATTGAAAACCAACCCTGGCTGCATCTGGGCCGACAATGGTAAAGGAGACACTTCATGAACTGGCTGGAACATTCCGTCATGGCCCGAAAAGGCGTGGCCAAGGGAAAGGCGTGTGAGCATCACGAGATAAGTATTGCCGACCAAGGTGCGTTTCACTATGTCTATGGCCCTTTCGTCGAACCTGTCCTGAAAGTGTCGCCGGGGGCAGTGATTTCGGTAGAGACCCATGACGCTTTCGAGGGCAAGATCACCAGTGAAAGCGACACGCCTTCCGAACGTTTGAATTTTCCGTATCTCAATCCGCAGACAGGTCCGATCCATGTGGAAGGCGCGGAGAAGGGGGATGCTCTTGCTGTGCGGATCATATCCATCAAACCGCGTGGTCCGCAGCCAGTCGGTACAACCTGTCTCATTCCGGAATTCGGGGGTCTGGTGGGAACCGGAAACACCGCGATGTTGAATGCGCCGCTGGATGAAGTGGTCAGAAAGATCCGCGTCGACGAAACCGGCATTCACTGGTCTGACAGCTTGGTGTTGCCCTATGAGCCGTTTATCGGAACCATTGGCACCTCGCCCGAAATAGAGGCGATTTCCTCGCTTCAGCCGGACTATTACGGCGGCAACATGGATATGCCGGATGTTGCACCGGGTTCGATCATCTATTTGCCGGTCAATCGCGAGGGTGGATATCTTTACCTTGGCGATTGCCATGCAATTCAAGGGGATGGGGAGCTTTGCGGTGTCGCGCTCGAAATTCCTGCGACGGTGGAATTGCAGATCGACCTGATAAAGGGGCATGGCAACAGCTGGCCGCAGCTGGAAACCGAGGACATGATGATGTTCATCGGCTCAGCCCGTCCTTTGGAAGATGCCACACGCATTGCTTATCGTGAGCTCGTTCGTTGGTTGGCGCTGGAAACCGATCAGAGCGAAGTCGACGCCTATATGCTTCTGACAATGTGCGGGAAGGTTCGTCTGGGGAACATGGTAGACCCGAAATATAGCGTCGGGGCGTCAATCGCGAAGCGCTATCTGAAATAGCATTCTCAATCAGGGTTTCGGACCGTTGATCTTGGAATGAAGAACCGGTCGCCGTCCGGACGTATCAGAGCCAGCATCTCAAGAGCCCAGCCTCACAGCTTCCTGAAATTCCTAACATGAAAGGACATAACATGACCGACGACACAACAGTTCCAGCAGGCGCCGCATTCATCGAGGTCGCAAACCTCACAGTCAAAGGAATTCAAGAGGGTCTTCGCAGCGGTGCATTCACCGCCGAGGAGCTTACTCTTGCATCACTTGCGCAAGTCGAGGCAATGAACCCAAAATGCAACGCGATCATTTTTCATAACAACGACGCTGCGTTGGAAACCGCACGTGATCTGGATCGTCGTATCGCGGCGGGCGAGGATCTTGGACCGCTGGCAGGGGTACCTGTCGTGGTGAAAGATCCCATGGATATGGTCGGCTTCCCGACGACGGCGGGATGGCGACTGTTGTATTCGGGAACCGGCGGGGTGGATCTCATGCCCGCAACTGACAGTCCCGTTGTTGCAAGACTGCGCGCAGCTGATGCGGTCATCATAGGCAAGACGAATGTCCCGGTACTCAGCCACACGGGGAGCCATGCAAATGACAGTTGGGCCGGTCCGACTCTGAATGTTGCCATCGAAGACCGCGTTCCCGGCGGCTCCAGTGCAGGAACAGCCGCAGCGGTGGCGGCAAAGATGTGTGTGCTCGGTCTGGCCGAGGAAACAGGCGGGTCTATTCAGAACCCGGCCTCGGCGCAAGGTTTAGTGGGAATCAAGCCGACAATTGGTCTGGTGCCGAATGCCGGTGTCGTGCCCTTGTCCGCAAATCGTGACGTGGTCGGTCCGATTGCGCGCACAGTCACCGATGCGGCCATATGCCTTGATATTCTCGCAGGCTACAGCAGCGAAGATCCCAAAACACTGGCGAGCGTGGGGAAAATTCCTGCCAAAGGCTATACTGCAGCGCTTTCTAAAGACGCGCTGAAGGGCAAGCGGGTCGGGTTGTACGGCTCTGGTTGGCGCAATCAGCCGCTTTGCCCTGAAACAACGGCACTCTATGAACGAGCCCAAAAAGAGCTGACCGCCGCCGGCGCCATTCTGGTCGAAGATCCGTTTGCCGGGAGCGGCTTTGCGGATTTGCGTCAGCCCACACCGCCCACACCGAATTTCGACGGACGGGGACTGGAGTCGATCGCGTACGATCTTCAGTGTTATCTGAAGCGCCTCGGTCCTGATGCCGCGATCAAGACTTTTGCTGAATTTGCCAAGGCGACATCCGAAGAGAATCCCTTTGGACCCGGGGGCGTGTTGTATTTCCTGAATTCACTTCCGGATTTCCAAGCGGCTATGCTGAATCCGACCGCGCCGCCGGCAATGCCGGAGTTCATAGCCCTGAAGGCGGCTTATCTGGATATCCTCGAGACTGTCTTCCGCGAGCATAGCCTGGACTCCCTCGTCTTTCCGCAAATGCGTCAAGAATTGCCGGGCCTACATTCCGGCGAAACGATCCAGGAAACGACTGTCGGAGAACTTAATATTGCGGGGCTTCCAGGGGTGACAGTGCCTGCCGGTTTCTATGCATCCACCGCACCTTTTGAACTGATCTTCCTCGGTCGGCTGTGGGATGAGGCGGACTTGCTTGCTCAGGCGTTTGCGTATGAACAGGCTACAGGGGAGGGCTGGTCGATGAAATAGTCTCGGAGGCGCAACGCTTTTCGTATCTGAGGCTGCTGAGCGACGAAAGAACGTCTCGGGCGCGAAGCAGCCTTTTCGTCTGATCAGCACCTGATATGCACCGGAGCGTAGCTTAACAATGGAGGCCATTTTCTTGCGCGGTTCATCTGTGCAATTAGTCGTAGAGAGGCATTTTAGGGCGTATTCCAGCTTGGCAGAAACCGCCCCCAACGGTTTGAACGTGCCAATAAAATCTATAAAACACAATAAGTTATCATGAGTCCGATTGACGAATGGAGCCAAACTGATTTGGCAGCAATCAGCAAGGCGGTGGTGTGCACGTGAAAAGTGCTGGGGATCGCGCAACTTCGCAAACGTTTCTTGACGGTCGCTTCCTGCGTGGATCGTGCGATGGAGAAGGGGGGAGGTTCACAAACCTACGAAATCACCGCCGTTTGCCTGTCTTCATCCTCGGTGGGATAGACTGCCCCAATTCGTATGCAGTATGTGTGCAAAATGGCCTCGAAAACAGGATCGCGGACCATAGGAGGATTAGGAATGTCCCACAACGTAGCCACCAAGGCCGCGCGCCTTTCTTGTGCCCCTATGATGGATTGGACCGACAGACATTGCCGGTATTTTCACCGTTTGTTGTCGCGCCGGACCTTGCTTTACACCGAAATGGTCACCGCGCCGGCATTGGTGAGGGGGGGTGCTTTGCATCTGCTGGATTACTCGCCGCAAGAGCATCCCGTCGCCTTGCAGCTTGGCGGATCGGACCCTGCAGAGCTGGCGCAGGCCGCAAGGATGGGGGCCGGGGCGGGTTATGATGAGATAAACCTCAACGTCGGCTGCCCCAGCGACCGGGTGCAGTCGGGAACATTCGGTGCGGTGCTGATGAAGGATCCGGGCCTCGTGGCTGAATGTTGCCACGCGATGCGCGAGGCAAGCCCCGTCGAGGTGACGGTCAAGTGCCGGATCGGCGTTGACGATCAGGATCCGGAAGAGGTGCTGCCCGAATTTCTGGCCCGCGTCGGTGCCGCTGGCGTTCAGCGTTTTGTGATCCATGCGCGCAAGGCGTGGCTGCAGGGGCTTTCGCCCAAGCAGAACCGGGATGTCCCCCCGCTGGATTACGACCTGGTTCTGAGGATGAAGGCGCTTTTTCCCGGTCTCCACCTGTCGGTCAATGGCGGTATCGAGACGCTTGACCAGGCGCGCGGATTTCTGGAAGCCGGGCTGGATGGCGTGATGGTGGGGCGTGCCGCCTATCACCGACCGGCCGATATCCTGTGCGCCGCGGATCGTCTGGTCTTTGGCGAGCCGGGGCAGGACACCACGCCGGAGGACGCCGTGATCGCGATGCTGCCCTATATCGAGGCCCATCTGGCCGATGGCGGGCGCTTGCATCAGATCACACGTCACATGCTTGGGCTTTTTGCAGGGCGGCCGGGTGCTCGGGCCTGGCGACGGCTTCTGTCCGAGGGGGCAACGCGACCGGATGCCGGCCCTGATCTGGTGCGCGATGCGCTGGCCCAGGTGGCGCACTCGTCGCTAGCCGATGCTGACGGGTGAGATCGAAACTGGATCTGCGGGCGACACGGCCCGCTAACCTGCTTTCCCTGCGCCTTGGCGCGGTGTAAGCGTTGGGCAAAGTCCCCAAACAAGGTCCCCCGTCATGCCGGATACGATGCTGCTTCTTCAGATGCTGGTCATGCTGCTCGTCATCGGAGGGTTCGCAGGCGTTCTGGCCGGTCTTCTGGGGGTGGGGGGCGGTATTGTCCTGGTCCCATCGTTTTTCTATGCGTTTCAGACGCTTGGTTATGATGGCCCGCAGCTTATGCAGGTCTGCCTTGCCACGTCCCTGGCCACGATCATCGTGACCTCGCTGCGTTCGGTGTCCGGCCATCACAAGAAAGGCGCAGTGGATTGGGGCATCCTGCGGACATGGGCGCCGGGCATCGCCTTGGGGGCCGTGATCGGGGTTTTCGTGGCGGCCAGTTTGAAATCGAACACGCTGCAAGGGATTTTCGGCATTCTCGGGGTCACTGTCGGGCTCTACATGGGGTTTGGGCGTGCGCATTGGCGGCTCGGGCCGCAGATGCCGGTCGGTGTGACGCGGGCGTTGATGTCACCGGGTCTGGGGTTCCTGTCGGTGCTGATGGGCATCGGCGGGGGCAGTTTCGGGGTGCCGGTCATGAGCCTTTACGGCATGCCGATCCACCGTGCCGTCGCCACGGCTGCGGGCTTTGGCCTGGCCATCGCAGCCCCCTCGGTCGCGGGCTTCCTGTTCCTGGAAATCGCCCCCGAGAACCGTCCCCCGTTGACCTTCGGCGCGGTCAACCTGGTGGCGTTCGGAACCGTGATCGCAATGACGCTCGTCACGACACCTTTGGGCGTGCGGCTGGCGCATTCCATGGATGCAAAGCCTCTCAAACGCATATTCGCGGTTTTCCTCACAATCGTTGCGCTCAACATGCTGCGCAAGTCCCTCGGATGGTAAAGGCGCTGCTCGAGAAGGGCTGGGTGCATTTCGCGGCCGAGCCTGAAGTCGCCCGGTGGGCCAGTGCGGCCTGTGCCGTCGCCGAAGCCAGGGTAGGGGATCCGGCAGAACGCGAGCGCTGGTTGCGCTGCGGGGGGACATGGTTTGTCGGTGTCGATACATTGCCGAACGATGCGGATGGCGGTGTGGCCGATAGTGGGCCTCTGGTCGGGCATGCGTTCGAGGCCGCGCGCGCGCTCTATGGGGATCTGCCGCTGCACAAGGGGCAGGTGTCCGTCACCTATCCCGGCTATCCGCGCAGGTCAGATGGCGAAAGCGATGCCGCGTTCCGCTACCGGGTGAACCGCGATGCGGGGCATGTGGATGGGCTTCTGGCCGTCGGTGAAGATCGTCGCCGGATGCTCAAGGAACGTCACGCCTATATCCTGGGCCTGCCACTGTCCGATACCGGCCCCGGCGCAAGCCCGATGGTCGTGTGGGAGGGCAGCCATCACGTGATGCGCGACATGTTTGCCGACAGTCTGGGCCCGCACCCCGAGGCGACCTGGGCCGAGATCGACCTGACCGATCGCTATCAGGCAGCCCGCCGCAGGGTGTTCGAAACCTGCAAGCGTGTGGAGATCACCGCCATGCCGGGCGAGGCGTATCTTGTGCATCGCTTTGCCCTGCATGGTGTGGCGCCTTGGGCCGAGGGGGCGACCGCGTCTCCAAAGGGTCGGATGATCGCATATTTCCGGCCCGAACTCGCCTCCGGTTATCGCGACTGGCTCGATCTTCCCTGAGGCGTTCCGCTTTCGACCCCGAGGCATCCGCGACAGGTGGAACGCCTGCAACGAGTGAACCGGGCGCCGCATGTCGCGAAACGTTCCGGGCGCACTGCCGCATGGCGCGGCTGCGGTCACGTCGGTGAGCGTTTTATCCTTGCGGCTCGGCCGCCACGGCGTTTGGCAAGGCTTGGTGCGCGGGCGGGCAGGGCGGCCATGATCTCGCGCCGTTCTTCGCTCTCCATGCGGGACCAGCGGGCGATCTCGTCCATGGTGCGATAGCAGCCGGTGCATATCCGCTCCTCGGGATGCACCACGCAGATGCGGACGCAAGGGCTTTCGATCTCGTTCCGGGTCCAGATCTTGTCGTCTTTCACTGCGCGGCCCTCATATGCGTCATCCGATCCAACACGCCTTGCAGGATATAGGACGCGGCGACATTGTCGATAACCTCGGCGCGACGCTTTCGTGTCGCATCCGCCTCCAGAAGGGCACGTTCAGCGGCCACGGTGGACAATCGCTCGTCCCAGAAGGTGATCGGCAGGTCCGTCAGAGCTTCGAGGTTCCGGGCAAAGGCACGTGTCGATTGACAGCGTGGTCCTTCCGATCCGTCCATGTTGCGCGGCAGGCCCAGCACCAGCCCTGCCACCTCTCGCTGTGCCGCTATCTCCAACAGGCGGGCCGCATCCGACGAGAACTTCTTGCGCTTGATCGTCTCGGTCGGCGTGGCCACCGACAAGAGCCTGTCGGATATCGCCACGCCTATCGTCTTCGTCCCCAGATCCAGCCCCATGACAGGGCGTCCTTGTGGCAAGGTCAGGGCAAAGGCTTCGATCGTGTCGCAGATCATTGCGCGACACCGGCAGCCTGCGCCGCTTGTTGCACGATCGCCATATCGTCCGGGGTTGCGGCGAAGATCGTCTGTGCCTCGGACCATATCGCCTGCGCCTGATCCGTCTCGCCCAGAACCCCGAGTGCGCGGATAAGCCTTGCCCATTCATCCGCTGTCCCCCCTTCGGTGGCCAACCTCTCGGAAAGACCATCGACCATGCCACGGATCATTTGCTGACGCTCCTCGGGGGTCATGTCTTCTGCGGCGGCCATGTCCTCGGTGGTCGGGCCGGGGGCCGCGCCGTCCAGTGGTGGCAAGGTATAGTCGGTTTCGCCTGCGCGCCACGCCACTTCCTCGATGCGGTCCCGGATCGGGGCCACCCATGGTGCGTCCGCGGAACTTTCACGCAGCAACGCGTCCCATGTGCGGAAGGCGGCATCGGGCCGGTCGACCTGCATCAGGTAGAGACCCAGATAGTAGCGCGCCGGTGGGTTGCGCGGATCAAGCTCCAGCGCGGCGCGCAGCGCCGTCTCGGCGTCGCTCGAGACATAGCCGCCTGCAGCTGAAATCATGAGCTCGGCCAGATAGGCGTAATCCGCCGGGCCGGCGTCGTCGCCCTTGACCTCGATGATGCGGTTCTGGGCCTTGTAGGCTGCGATATAGTCGCCAAGACCGGCCTCGTTCCGTGCAAGAAGTGTCAGGCCGCGCAGGTCGTCGGGCCGGTTTTTCACGGTCTCGCGCAATTGCGCCATCAAGGTCAGGAATTCTTCCGTGGCGTTGGGATTCATGGGGGCAGGGGGCACCCGGCTTTCGGCTTCGGATTGTGCAAGCCTGTTGGCACGTGCGGCGTCGGATTCGGCAATGCGCGTCTGTAGCGGCAGATCGCGATATCCCGGGGCGCCGACCTGCGTGTACATCCAAACCGATCCGGCGGCCAGCACCGCGCCCAGGGCCACCGCCACGACAAGGCCGCCGCGGCCCGGTTGCCCGCCCGTGTCGCCGCCCAGCTGCAATTGCGCATCCGCCGCCAGCACCCGCCGCGAGATTTCCGCGCGCATCCGCTCGGCATCCTCGTCGCCGATCACGCCGCGCGCCAGATCGCGATCCACTTCCTTGAGTTGATCGCGATACACCTGCAGGTCATAGGCGGCCGGAGGTTTGTCGCCCACGCGTCCGCGCATCAGGGTCAGGCCGATGATGACACTGACCACAAGTGCAAGCGCGCCGCTGACGATCCAGAAAACCATGCGTTCTCTCCGATAAATTCCCGCCCTAGTTAACGACGCGGGCGCGGGGAAAAAAGGGGCAAAGAAGCGCAGGGGGATCGTCGTCATTGGCGATGATGTCGCAATGTCGCTATTTGGGCGTTTTATGCCGCGAGGAGTATCCTTCTGAAGCGGCAGGTGACGCATTAACCTGACAGAGCAGCCCGCCTGCGATTCCAACCTTGTTCAGAGAGCGCGCATGAAACGTTATTCCGCCTTTGCCGTCGCCCGCGAAGCCCTGCGCTACCATATGGGCTGGGACCGGGCCTGGGCCTCGCCAGAGCCGAAGAAGAAATACGATGTCATCATCGTGGGCGCGGGGGGGCACGGGCTGGCCACGGCGTATTACCTCGGCCGGAATTTCGGAATCACCAATGTGGCGGTCCTGGAAAAAGGCTGGCTGGGTGGCGGCAACACGGGCCGCAACACCACGATCATCCGCTCGAACTATCTGCAGGATCCTTCGGCCGCGATCTATGAAAAGTCTCGCAGCCTCTATGAGACGCTCAGCCAGGATCTCAATTACAACATCATGTACAGCCCCCGTGGGGTGATGATGCTGGCCCAGACCCAGCACGAGATCCGTGGCTACGAGCGCACCGCCCATGCCAATGCGCTGCAGGGTGTCTCGACCGAGTTCATCTCGCCTTCGCGGGTCAAGGAACTGGTGCCGATCATCAATATCGACGGGCCGCGCTATCCTGTTCTCGGAGCGCTCTGGCAGCCGCGTGCCGGCACGGCACGGCATGACGCGGTGGCCTGGGGCTATGCGCGGGCCTGCAGCGCCATGGGGATGGATATCATCCAGAAATGCGAAGTGACCGGGATCAGCCGCGAAGGTGGCAAGGTGACCGGCGTGACCACGAACCGTGGCGATATCGCCTGTGACAAGCTGGGCATCGTGGTGGCGGGGCATTCGGGGCATCTGGCCGATATGGCAGGCTTCCGTCTGCCGGTTGAATCGGTGGCCCTCCAGGCCCTGGTCAGCGAGCCGATCAAGCCTTGCATGGACGTGGTCGTGATGGCCAACACCGTGCACGGCTACATGAGCCAGTCCGACAAGGGCGAGATGGTCATCGGCGGTGGCGCGGATGGCTACAACAACTTCACGCAGCGCGGCAGCTTCCATCACATCGAGGAAACCGTGCGCGCCCTGGTCGAGACGTTCCCGATGATCTCCCGCCTGAAGATGCTGCGCCAATGGGGCGGGATCGTCGACATGACCGGCGATCGATCGCCGATCCTGTCGCGCACCCCGGTCGAGGGCGTGTTCATCAATTGTGGCTGGGGCACCGGCGGCTTCAAGGCCATTCCCGGTTCGGGCTGGGGCTTTGCCGAGTTGATGGCCAAGGGCCACGCACCGCTTTGCGACGAATTCAGCCTGAACCGGTTCCGTGAAGGCCGCTTCATCGACGAAAGCGTGGCCGCGGGGGTGGCACACTGATGACGGCCCCACGCGCAAAATTCTTCGAAGAATTTTGCCAAGGCTTTTCGAAAAGCCTTGGCACCCAGATCACCGGAGGCACGACATGCTGATCCTGACCTGCCCCTGCTGCGGCGTGACCGCCGAGGAAACCGAGTTCCACCCCGGCGGCGAGGCGCATGCCAAGCGTTTCGGTCCAGGATCGAGCGATGACGCTTTTCACAGCTACCTGTTCGAAAAGGTGAACCCCAAGGGCGTTCACTTCGAGCGCTGGCGCCATGCCAATGGCTGCGGCAAGTGGTTTCACGCAGCGCGCTGCACCGTGACGCTCGAGGTGTTCGGGACATATCCCGCGCAGACCACCGAGCCACCGCAAGACATCAAGGACAAGATCTCGGCCAAGCGGCCGGGCTGGAGCTGGAGAGAGTTCGCATGAGCACACGTCTGGCCAATGGCGGCCGCCTGCTGAACAGGGGCAAGCCGCTCGATTTCACGTTCAACGGCAAGCACCTGCGGGGTGTCGAAGGGGATACGCTCGCCTCGGCGCTGCTGGCCAATGACCAGATGCTGGTGGGCCGCTCCTTCAAGTACCATCGCCCCCGCGGCATCGTCGCCTCGGGCGGGGAAGAGCCGAACGCCCTGGTCGGCCTCGGCGAAAACGGCCGGTTCGAGCCGAACCAGCGGGTCACCACGACCGAGCTGTTCGATGGCCTGACCTGTGCCAGCCAGAACCACTGGCCCAGCCTTGAATTCGATGTGGGTGCGGTCAACGCCAAGCTGTCGCGCTTCCTGCCGGCGGGCTTCTACTACAAGATGTTCATCCATCCGCGCCCGTTCTGGAAACATGTCTACGAGCCGATCATTCGCCAGTCCGCTGGCCTCGGCAAGGCGCCGCGCGACCGCGATCGGGACAGCTACGAGCATTTCTACGCCTTCTTTGACGTGGTCGTGATCGGCGGCGGCGTGGCGGGGCTTCAGGCCGCCCGCGCGGCAGGGGCCGCTGGCGCCAAGGTGCTCTTGATGGAGCAGACGCCGCATTGGGGCGGCCGCGCCCCTGTCGATGGCGGCACGGTCGATGGTCTGCCTGTGGACAAGTTCGTGGAGGAAATTGTTTCCGAACTTGAGACAATGGACAACGTCACGCTGCGCACCCGGATGATGGGCGCGGGCGTCTACGATCATGGCTACATGCTGGGCTACGAGCGTGTGAACGACCATCGTCCCGATGCCGACGGTCCGCGTCATCGCCTGTGGCGCATCCGTGCGGCCCAGATCGTGACTGCCACCGGCGCGATCGAACGCCCGCTCAGCTTTGCCGGAAACGACATTCCCGGCGTCATGCTGGCCTCGGCGGTGCGCGATTACGTGGTGAATTACGGTATCTCCGTCGGCGACCGCACCGTTGTCGTGACGAATAACGACGATGCCTACAGAACCGCGATCACCCTGAAAAAGCAGGGTCTCGAGGTTCCGGTGATCCTTGACGCCCGTGCAACGGGCGGCGGGGCGCTGGCCGATGAGGCGCGCGCCTTGGGCATTCGCATCGAAAACGGCAAGGCCATTGCCAAGGTCAAGGGCGGCAAGCGCGTCGAAGGCGTCGCGATCTGCCTGCAGGCCGGCGAAGGCGCCGTGCTGGAAGAGATCAAATGCGACGCGGTCGCCATGTCGGGCGGCTGGTCTCCGGTGGTTCACCTGTGGTCGCATTGCGGCGGCAAGCTGTTGTGGGACGACGAAAAAGCGATGTTCCGCCCGGATGTGGACAACCCGCCCACCGGTGCCGACGGCGCGCGTTTCGTGCTGCCGGCGGGGGCCGCCGATGGCGAGATGCATCTGGCCGCCGCCCTGGGGAATGCCGATGCCGCTGGACGTGCGGCAGCACAGGCTGCGGGCCATGCATCCAAACCCGGCACGGTGCCCGCTGGCGAGGCACAGGACGAGGCGCCGATCGCACCGGTCTGGATGATGCCGCAGGGTGCGGGCATTAAGCTGCGCATGAAGGCGTGGCTGGATTACCAGAACGACGTCAAGGTCAGCGACGTGCAGCTTGCCGCGCGTGAAGGCTTCGAATCGGTCGAGCACGCCAAGCGCTACACCACGCTTGGCATGGCCACCGATCAGGGCAAGCTGAGCAACATCAACGGTCTTGCGATCCTCTCGGACGCGCTTGGCCAGGCAATCCCGCAGACCGGCACCACCACCTTCCGCCCGCCCTATACGCCGATCTCGCTTGCGTCGATCGCGGGGCCTGCGCGGGATGCGACGTTCCAGCCCCTGCGCCGGACGCCGATGCATGCCTGGCACGAGGCCAATGGCGCCTATTTCGAGCCGGTGGGCGCATGGCGCCGCCCCTATTGTTTCCAAAAACAGGGTGAATCCATCGCCGATGCCGTCCAGCGCGAAGTGAAGGCCACCCGCGACAGCCTCGGGCTGCTGGATGCCTCGACCCTCGGCAAGATCATCGTCAAGGGGCCGGATGCCGGGCGCTTCCTGGACATGCTCTACACGAACATGATGTCCACCCTGAAGCCGGGCCGCTGCCGCTATGGCCTGATGTGCAACGAAAACGGCTTCCTGATGGATGACGGGGTCGTCGCGCGTCTGGATGACGAGACCTTCCTGTGCCACACCACCACCGGCGGCGCGGATTCGATCCATGCCCATATGGAAGAGTGGCTGCAGACCGAATGGTGGGACTGGAAAGTCTACACCGCCAACGTGACCGAGCAATACGCCCAGATCGCCGTGGTTGGTCCCAAGGCGCGCAAGGTTCTCGAAAAGCTGACCGATGACGACATCAGCGCAGAGGCACTGAGTTTCATGGGCTGGAAGGACATCACGCTGGCCGGCATCAACGCGCGGGCCTACCGCATTTCGTTCTCGGGTGAGCTGAGCTATGAAATCGCGGTGCCCGCCAGCCAGGGCCGCGCCCTGTGGGATGCGTTGCTGGCCGAAGGCAAGGAATACGGCGCAACCCCCTATGGAACCGAGGCTCTACACATCATGCGCGCCGAAAAGGGTTTCATCATGATCGGGGACGAAACCGACGGGACGGTGATTCCGCAGGACCTCGGCCTCGACTGGGCGATCTCGAAAAAGAAAGAGGATTACCTGGGCAAGCGCGCGCAGGAACGCAGCCACATGACCGACCCCACCCGCTGGAAACTGGTCGGCTTGCAGACGCTGGATGGCAGCACGCTGCCGGATGGCGCTTATGCCACGGCCGCCGGCACCAATGCCAATGGCCAGCGCAATGTGCAGGGCCGCGTCACCTCGAGCTATCATTCGCCGACGCTTGGCCGGGGCATCGCCATGGGGTTGGTCCTGAACGGTCCGGATCGCATGGGCGACGTGTTGGACTTTCCCAAGGTGGACGGCACCGTGATCAAGGCGAAGATCGTCGATCCCATCTTCTACGACAAGGACGGGGAGAAACAGAATGTCTGAGGCAGTCAGCGCGCTGAAAGGCGCAATCAGTGAAGGCTTCGTGCGCGTCGAGGAATGTGGCCTCGTGGGCATGATCACGCTGCGCGGCGATCTTGGTTCGGCCAAGCTGAAAAAGGCGGTCGCGTCCGTGGCAGGGGTGGATCTTCCGTCCCGGGGGCATGTCGCGCGGGCGGATGACATGGCGGTGGCCTGGATGTCGCCGGACGAACTGTTGCTGATGGTGCCCTATGCGCAGGCCGATGACCTGTGCGACAAGCTGGATGCGGCCCTGGCGGGCGATCACGCGCTTGCGGTCAACGTGTCTGATGCGCGGGCGGTGTTTCGTGTCTCGGGTGGCGCGGGCGTGCGCGAGGTGATCGCCAAGCTGTGCCCGGTGGACATGGCGCCCGGCGCCTTCGGCCCGGATCAGTTCCGCCGGACCCGCCTTGCGCAGATTCCGGCAGCCATCTGGATGCAGGACGAGGGTGTGGTGCAGATCGTCTGTTTCCGCTCGGTGGCGCAATACGCGTTCGATCTGCTCAGGAACGCCGCCACGCCGGGCAGTGAGGTCGGGCTCTTTTCCTGAGCGTTTTGCCGGGAAAAAGCCGGTCGGCCCCTTGACCTTGCGGCGCAGAGGTTACCATGTAGGACCGTATGACTTCTGATAACGAACAGGGGGCCCGAAATGGCTTTTGAACTTCCCGATCTTCCCTATTCGCATGACGCGTTGGCCGATCACGGCATGTCGCGCGAAACGCTCGAATACCACCACGACATCCACCACAAGGCCTATGTCGACAATGGCAACAAGGCTGTTGCGGGCACCGAGTGGGAAGGAAAATCCGTCGAAGAGATCATCAAGGGCACGTATGATCCCAAGGCCGTGGCGCAGAACGGCATCTTCAACAATGCATCGCAATTCTGGAACCACAACCAGTTCTGGGAAATGATGGCGCCGGGCGGCACCGGCATGCCGGGCGAGCTGGAAAAGGCCCTGGTCGAAAGCTTCGGCTCGGTCGACAAGTTCAAGGAAGATTTCGCCGCTGCGGGTGCGGGCCAGTTCGGCTCGGGCTGGGCCTGGCTGGTCAAGGATACCGATGGCGGTCTCAAGATCACCAAGACCGAGAACGGCGTGAACCCGCTGTGCTTCGGGCAGACCGCCTTGCTGGGCTGCGACGTGTGGGAGCATTCCTACTACATCGATTTCCGCAACAAGCGTCCGGCCTATCTGCAGAACTTCCTCGACAACCTGGTGAACTGGGAAAACGTCGCGTCGCGCATGTAAGCGCCCGTGATCTCCTGCAGGCTTCAGCCCCGCGTCGGTTTCCGGCGCGGGGTTTTGCTTTTTGGCGATTGATACCGGTCATCGCCTTTTCCATGGCGCAGGTCATGCTTACGTCCTGTGTAGAGCCCTGGAAAAGGAGGACAGGAATGACTGAACTGGCACATGCCGCATGGGTCCTCGTCGCCGATGGCGAGAAAGCCCTGTTTCTGGAAAACGTGACCGATGGGCAGGATCCCTATCTCAAGGTTGTCCGTATCGAAAGCCAGGACAACCCGCCCCATGGCCAGCAGGTCAGCGACCGGCCCGGACGGATGCCGGATGGTGGCGCGGGGCAACGCTCGGCGATGGAAGATGCCGATTGGCACCTGATCGCCAAGGACCAGTTCGCCTCTGCCATATCGGACATTCTCTATCGCCTGGCACATCGCAACGCCTTTGACGCGCTGGTTCTCGTGGCGCCGCCGCGCACGCTCGGGACATTGCGCGACAGCCTGCACAAGGAGGTCGCCGCGCGCGTCGTGGCGGAAGTGCCCAAGGATATGACGAACCATCCCGTCGACCGGATCGAAACCCTGCTCAAGGCCGAGCTGGCCAGGTCCTGACATCCGGCCCCTGAAGCCAACGGGATTTCCCGCTTGCGTTCCGGGGCCTGCTGCGCCAGCACTGGGGCAAAAGCAGCTGAACGGGACAGACATGAGCGAGGCACTCAAGGGCGTGGCGGCAATGGTGGTCGTCTGTACCGTCTGGGGGCTGTCGGGGATCTACTACAAGCTCTTGTCGCATATCCCGCCCATCGAGATCCTGGCCCATCGCACGCTTTGGTCGCTGATCTTCTTCGCGGCCGTGCTGCTGGTCCAGGGACGCATCGGGCTGGTCGGCCAAGCCTTGGGCAATCGCCGCTCTGCCGCCATCATCATCTTTGCCGCGTTTATGATATCGCTCAACTGGTTCGTTTTCATCACCTCGATCCAGATCGAAAAGGCGATGGAGGCGTCGCTTGGCTATTACACCTTTCCGCTGGTCGCGGTCCTTCTGGGGGCCATCGCGTTTCGCGAACGTCTCGCGCGGACACAGCAGGTTGCGGTCGCGCTGGCGGCGGCGGCGGTGATCACCCTGACGGTCGGGCTTGGCGTGGCGCCCTGGATCGCGCTGATCCTTGCCAGCTCGTTCGGTCTTTACGGGCTGGCCAAGAAAGGGCTCAGCGTCGGGCCCGTGGTCTCGGTCACGACCGAGGTTCTGATCCTGTCGCCGATCGCTCTGGTTGTGCTCTGGATCGTGCATTCGGGCGGGCAGGGGGCCTTCGGCATGACATGGCGCGACAGTGCGCTGCTGGCCTTTTCAGGCCCGCTCACGGCGACGCCGCTGATCCTGTTCAGCTACGCCACGCGCCGCATCACCTATGCCACGGTCGGACTGGTCCAATACCTCAACCCGACGCTGCAATTCCTTGTGGCCACGTTTGTCTTTCGCGAGGCGTTCAGCCTCTGGCACGCCGTCGCCTTCGCAATGATCTGGACGGCGCTGGCCCTCTACACCACCGCCGCCTGGCGTCAGGACAGGGCCGCGCGCAGGGCGCTCGAAAGCTCCTGAACATCGGCCACGACCTCGATGAAGCCGCGCAGGCTGGCATCGGCGAAGCCTTCTTCGATCACATGATCGATCAACCCGGTCAACGGATCCCAGTACCCATCTGTATTCAATAGATAAATCGGCTTTCCATGCAGGCCCAGCTGACGCCATGTCAGCACCTCGAAAAACTCGTCCAGCGAACCCGCACCCCCCGGCAACACGACGATCGCATCGCAATTCATGAACATCACCTTCTTGCGCTCATGCATCGTCTCGGTCACCACGAAACGCGTCAGATCGGTCTTGCCGACCTCCATTTGCATCAGATGGACGGGGATCACGCCGAAGGTCTCGCCACCCGCAGCCTGCGCCGCGCGCGCCGTCGCGCCCATCAACCCCACATCGCCCGCGCCATAGACCAGGCGCCAGCCACCTTCGGCCAGGGTCTGGCCCAATTCCGTTGCGGCCGCCTCATAGGATGGGCGCGCGCCCTTGCGTGAGCCGCAAAAGACACACACGGATCCTGCCGACATTGGTTTCTCCCCGCTGATCAAAGGGTTGCTTTGACCAGTGATAACGGTGTTGCTATGGTCCCACAACCGCCTCGGAAGGGTGGTCTGTCCAAAGGAGATGGCATGCGCAGTACACTCGGGGGAACGCAGATTTCCTTTATCGCCGGCGCGGTCGTGGCTGCGGTGATTGCCGGTGTCGCGCTCTATGTGTCGGGCACCGACAATCCCGAGGATCCGGCCCAGCCCGTTCCCGTTTCGGTCGAGGCAGCCGACCCGTTGTCCGAGGTCCCCGCGACGCCCTCCGAAGATCCCGCGCCCCAGGCGGACGCCGCGCAGGACCCGGCACAAACAGAAGAGCCGGATGAAAAAACCGTCGTGGCCGAAGAAGATGTCCCACCTGCGGATACCGTTCAGCCCGATCCGCCGCGCATCAGTACCTTCCGGCTCGAAGCCGATGGGACGATGTTGGTTGCCGGTCGTTCGCAGCCGGGCTGGGAGACGTCGATCTTGCTGGATGGTGAAGCGCTGCACGTGCTGCGCCCGGAAGGCCGTGGGGATTTCGTCGAATTCCTGTCGCTCGATGGCAGTGACCAGCCCCGTGTCCTGTCCCTTGCCATGCGGTCGCCCGACACCGGGGACAGCATCGCGTCGCGCGATGAAATCATCATAGCCCCGATGCAGCGTCCCGCGGCGGAACCGGCGCAACTGGCCGACGACCAGACGGTCGCCTCGGATCAAGACGCAAGCGATCAAACCCCGTCCGATGTCGCTGTATCCGACAGCCCCTCTGTGGCAGCCCTGTCGCAACCCGCGCAAGACCCCGACGAGGTGCCTGTGGCCCAAGCCGAACCGGCCCCCGCCGAAAGCGCGCCCGCAGATCCGACCCCAACCGAGACGACAGCCGCCGAAACCGCCCCGGCAGAGCCTGGGACGACTGAGACGACAGCTGCCGAAACCGCCCCGGCAATGGCTGCGCCCACTGAGACCGCGACGACCCAAGATCTGCTTGCCAAGGCCGAGTCACCCGCACCCGCGCCCGAGCCGCTGGCCACGCAAGACGTGGACGCCCCCGCGCCCGTCGCGGATGCAGGGCAAACCGCGTCTGCCCCGGCGGATGACGCGGCGCAGGACGCCCCCGTGCCGCAGGCCGTGCTGTTGTCGGATGAAAGCGGAGTGCGTGTTCTTCAGCCCCCCGCACCGGCCAGCACCGCGCCCGAGGTCATGTCCAGCGTCGCCCTCGACGCGATCACCTATTCAGGTGACGGCGAAGTGGTGCTCTCCGGTCGCGGGCGTATCGACGGCGTCGTGCAGATCTACCTCGACAATCAGTCGGTCACCTCGTCGCGCATTGCCCCGGACGGGACATGGCGCACCGAACTGCCGCAGGTCGATAGTGGCGTCTACACCTTGCGGATCGACGAAACCGATGCTGCAGGCAAGGTCACGTCGCGTCTTGAAACCCCCTTCAAGCGTGAAGAACAGGAGCTGGTCGCCGATCAGGAGCAGGAACCCGAACGCCCCGCCGTGCGTGCCGTGACGGTTCAGCCCGGCAATACTCTTTGGGCGATCTCGCGCAGCAATTACGGTGAAGGCACGATGTATGTCCGCATCTTCGAGGCCAATCGCGACCGCATCCGCGACCCCGATTTGATCTATCCGGGGCAGGTGTTTACGGTGCCCGCAGCCGAATAGCCACCACAGCACACGACACCCCCCGCATGTCGGCTGCCCTCCGGGCGCGGCAATGCAAGCAGGGCTGGCCTTCCGCCATGCCCCGCCCTAGGTTTGCGACACGAATGACAGGATTGCTTGCCGGATGCGCCACTCCACCCACACCTCGACCGAGATGCCTGCCGATGGCTGGTCCACGATCCGCCGGGTTGCGCCGTATCTGTGGCCCGAGGGGCAGGGATGGGTCAAACGCCGGGTCGTCCTTGCGCTGATCGCTCTGTTCGTGGCCAAGCTGGTCGCGGTGGGGACGCCTTTTTTCTACAAGGCGGCCGTCGATGCGCTGGCGGGCGAGGGCGACACTGCCGCTTGGATGCTGGGCTTCGGCGCGGTGGGCCTGACCGTGGCTTACGGCATGGCGCGGCTGATGAACGTGGGTTTCCAGCAGCTGCGCGACGTGATCTTCGCGCGTGTCGCACAGCGCGCCTTGCGCCAGCTTGCGCTCGAGACCTTTACCCACATCCACCAGATGTCGCTGCGCTATCACATCACCCGCAAGACAGGGGGACTCAGCCGGATCATCGAACGGGGCGTAAAGGGTGTCGAATTCCTTCTGCGCTTCCTGCTCTTTTCCATCGGGCCCCTGGTGCTGGAACTCGTGATGATCGGGCTTGTCCTCTGGACGCTCTTCGATTTCTGGTATCTCGCCGTGGTGGTGGGCGTGATCGCCGCCTATGTCGCCTTCACCTTCAAGGTCACCGAGTGGCGGGTGAAGCTGCGCAAGGAAATGAACGATCAGGATACCGACGCAAACCAGAAGGCGATCGACAGCCTGTTGAATTTCGAGACGGTCAAGTATTTCGGCGCCGAACGCCGCGAGGCCGCCCGCTATGACGCGGCGATGGCCGGCTATGAAAAGGCGGCCCTGCAAACCTCCTATTCGCTTGCCTTCCTGAATTTCGGACAATCGGTCCTGATCACCGGCGGGCTGGTGGCGGTCATGGTCATGGCGGCCATCGGGGTGCAGGGCGGCAGCATGACGGTGGGCGATTTCGTGATGGTCAACGCCTACATGATCCAGATCACCATGCCGTTGAACTTCCTGGGCACCGTCTACCGCGAGATCCGCCAATCCCTCGTGGATATGGGCGAAATGTTCGGTTTGTTAGAGCAGGCGCCGGATATCACCGAAAAAGCCAGTGCAAAAGTTCTGAATGTGCAAGGCGGTGAGGTCTCGTTCGACACCGTTTTCTTCGGTTACGACCCGGCAAGACCGATCCTCAAGGGGGTCAGCCTGCAGGTGCGCCCCGGCCAGACTCTGGCCGTCGTCGGCCCTTCCGGCTCGGGCAAGTCCACCATCGGGCGGCTGCTTTTTCGCTTCTATGACGTGCAAGAGGGCGCCGTGAAAATCGACGGCCAGGATCTGCGCGACCTGACGCTGGAAAGCCTGCATGCCGCGATCGGCGTCGTGCCGCAGGACACGGTGCTCTTCAACGACACTGTGGGCTACAACATCGCCTATGGGCGCGATGGCGCCACCCGCTCCGAGATCGAAGAGGCCGCCCGCGCCGCGCAAATCCATGACTTCATCATGAGCCTGCCCGACGGCTATGACACGCAGGTGGGCGAACGCGGCCTGAAACTGTCGGGCGGCGAGAAACAGCGCGTGGGCATCGCCCGCACCCTCCTGAAGAACCCGCCGATCCTTCTGCTGGACGAGGCGACAAGCGCGCTCGACACCGAAACCGAACGCGACATCCAGGGCGCCCTGCAACGGGCAGGGCAGGGGCGCACGGTCATCACCATCGCGCACCGGCTCTCCACCGTGGCCGATGCCGACCGGATCGTGGTGCTGGAAGACGGCCAGATCGTGGAAGAGGGCACCCATACCGAGCTTCTGTCGAAACAGGGCCGCTATGCCAGCCTGTGGCAGCGTCAGCAATCCGAAGAAGCCGCATGAGCCGCAAGGCATATCCCGAAACGCCGGATGGTCGCTATTTCGTCTCTCGTGGGCGCCTGTGGCGCAAGGGCGATCCCTCGCTCGGCGACAGCCTGCGCCGCGCGGCCCTCAAGGCGCTGATGCAGGCGCGTCTCGCCGAACGGCGGGCGCCGGATGCGGCAACGCGACAGAACGCGCGCGATGCGGTGGAGGCCGCCAAGCGCCGCCTGGGCGAACGCGGCCCCGTCTGGTGGACCGATGGGGCCCCCGACGAAAGCGGGACACACCCCGCCGACAGCTCTTACCGGGATTGGTGGTCGGCGCTGGACGCCCCGGCCCGCAGCCTTGGCGAACAGGACCCGCGCGGCGACTGAGACTTACTCGGCCGCGCGCAGCGGGTTGCCATCGGCATCTCGCGCCTCGATCACCCGCTTGATGTCCTCCACCACCGGGCGGGCAGCATCCTCATCGACATGGCCCTTGTCGCCCGGATGCTCCTCGGGCCACAGCAGCTCGGGCGAACGCACCTGCCGCGCGTTGGCTTCCAGGGCCCAATCCCGTGCGGCACGGCTGGCGCGGCCCAGTGACATCGCGGCAAGCCCCTGTGCGGCCCAGTTCACATAGGTCGCGGCCCAGATCCGCATGGCCAGCATCGACGGCGTGAAGATCAGCGTCAGCAGGGTCGCGATCCCCAGGCCAAACACCACCGCCGTGGCCAGCTGTTTCCACCAAAGCGCCGTCGGCGAATTGAACGCATAGCCGCCGTTCACGAAATCCAGGCTCAGCCCGAACATCATCGGCGCAAGCCCCGCCATGGTGGTGATCGTGGTCAGCAAAACAGGGCGGATGCGCGCCTCGGCAGTGCGGGTGATCGCCTCGATCCGGGGCATGTAGCGGCTGTATTCCTGGTAGGTGTCGATCAGCACGATATTGTTGTTCACCACGATCCCGGCCAGGGCGACGATCCCCGTGCCGGTCATGATGATCGAAAACGGCTGGTTCATGACCAGCATCCCGATCAACACGCCCGTGGTCGACAGCACGACCGCCAGCAGAACCAGGATGGCATTGTATATGCTGTTGAACTGCGCCAGCAGGATGATGAACATGAGGGCCAGCGCCCCGGCGAAGGCCTTTTGCAGGAATGCGCCGGATTCGGCCTGATCCTCCTGATCGCCGGTCCATTCATAGGCGACGCTTTGCGGAAGAACGCCGCTGTCCAGCCATTCGGTCAAAAGCTCGATACGCTCGTTGGCGGTGATCGGCACGGTCGTCTCGCCGCCATCTTCGGTGGGAAGGGTGCGGGTCAGGCCCGCCGCAACACCGGCCTTTATGTCGAAATACCGCGTCTGGTCGAACCGGTCGATCTGGGCCAGTTTCTCGACGGGCTTGCGGGAAATGAAATTCGACAGCGGGACCAACCCGTCCTGGGTGCGCACCTTCAGGGTGTCCAGCGTGCTCAGCACACGGTCCTTTTCGGGCAGGCGGACGCGAATATCGATCTCTTCGTCCGACGACGGGACGCGCATCGTGTCCAGCAGGATTCCCCGCGTGACAAGCTGCACCATCGCGCCGACCGTCGCCACATCGGCGCCATAGCGGCCCGCCTTTTCCACGTCCACGTCGATTTGCCAGTCGATCCCGGGCAATGGCAATGTATCCTCGATCTGCCGCAGCCCCGGCGTGGTCTCGAATTTTTCGCGCGCCAGACGTGTTGCCGCTTGCAGGTCGTCCCAATTGTCTCCCTTGAGGCGCAGATGCACCGGCTTGGCCGAGGCCGGGCCGCGGGCTTGCGCCAGGATTTCGATCTGAATGCCGGGCAGTTCCTGCAGGCGGGCTGTCAGCTCGTTGATGATCGTGTCGCCGTCGAACGCTTCGGCACTGACCGAGCGATGCACGTCAATCCCGAGGAACGGGATGGTGAACCATGTTTCGCGGGTTTGCGGGCGCTCATCCCAGGGGATCGTCTCAAGCTGCACCTGGCCGATCGTATCCAGCGGTGCATCCGCGCCGCCGGTGTTGTTGTTCAGACCGCCCTCACCGGCAAAGGCAAAAGCTGTCTGGACGCCGGGATGCTGCAAGACGATCTCTTCGACCTCTGACACCAGGTCGTCTTTCTGTTCGATCGACAGGTTGCCGCGCGCACGCACATAGACAATGGCCTGCTCGGGTTCGGATTCCACGAAGAATTCCGTGCCCTTGTTGTTGTTGACGTAGAAAATCAGGACCGAACCGACCAGCACGAACACCATGCCGAAGCTGACGATCGGCATGATCGGATTGCCCGCGATGAAATGGATGACCCGCCCGAAGGCCGACCGGTGATACCCGGCCTTGATCGGTTTCTCGCGCCTCGGCAACAGCCGCGACGCAAGCCTGCCCGTGCCGTTGCGGATGCGCCGGGTGATCGCCATGGCGCCCAACATGGCGGCGATGACCCCGGCGATGCCGATTGCCGCCAGGGCCACGACCCCAAGGCACAGCACGAAGACCGAGGCCAGAACCGGAATGACCGAGGCGAAGATGCTCGAGGTGTCCATCGTCGCGAATTGCGCGCCGATATTCGACAGCAGCATGGGCGCCAACCAGCCCGCGACCGCCAGCGCCGCGAAAGCGGCTGGAAACAGCAGCAGGTGCCACAGCCAGTATCCCCCTGCGATCTGGGCGATCCGCGTGTCGAACCAGCGCTCCAGACGCCCGGTCACGCCGCCCATGACCGGCAGATAGACCAGCGCCACCAGCAACGACGCCGACAGCACGAAAATCAGCGTGACGGGCAACATGCCCATGAACTGACCGGGTACACCGGGCCAGAACAGCATCGGCAGGAAGGCGCAGAGCGTCGTCGCGGTCGAGCTGACCACCGGCCAGAACATCCGCTTGGCCGAGGCGACATAGGCATGCATCGGGCCTTCGCCCTCCGAGATGCGCTTGTCGGCGTACTCGACCACCACGATCGCCCCGTCCACCAGCATGCCCACCGCAAGGATCAGCCCGAACATCACGATATTCGAGATCGCGACCCCCATGATCGCCAAAAGCGCGAAACACAGTAGGAACGAGGTCGGGATCGCAAACCCCACCAGCAGCGCGGGCCGGATGCCAAGGGCCGCCAGCGTCACGATCATCACCAGCGCGATGGCCGTCAGGACCGAGCCTTCCAGCTGCTTGACCATCGACTCCACGGTTCTGGATTGATCGTTCGACGTGCCGACCTTGACGACCGCGCGCAATTGATCGGGCCAGTCGGCCTCGGCCTCGGTGACGGTCTGCCGGACAAGATCCGATGTCTCGATGATGTTGTAGCCCTTGCGCTTCACGACCTGCAACGCGACGGTCTTTTCATTGTTGAAGCGGGCCGTGCCGATGCGGTCCTCGAAAGTCAGGTTGATCTCGGCCAATTCGCCCAACGTGATGACCCGGTCGCCATTGGTCTTGACCGGAAGGTCGTAGATATCGCGGGTCTCGTCGAAGGAGGACGGTATCTTCACCGCAAAGGCCCCGCCGGCGGTTTCGATCTCACCGGCGGCGATCAGCAGGTTGTTGTTCTGCACCACGTTGATCAGCTCGCCCGCGGTGACATTGTACGCCTCGAGCCGCAGCGGATCGAGCACCACCTCGACCATCTCGTCGCGATTGCCGGCGATCCCGGCCTCCAGGATGGGCTCCAGCGATTCCAGCCTGTCCTGCAGGTCCTTGGCCAGCCGCGCCATCGTGCGTTCCGGCACATCGCCCGTCAGATTGACGATGATGATGGGAAACTCGCTGAAATTGATCTCGTTGATTGAGTATTTCTCGGCCCCGTCGGGAAACTTGGCCTCGGCGGCGTTCATCGCGTCGCGCACATCGGCCATGATCTTGGTCTTGTCCCAGCCGAACTCGAACTCGAGCGCCACCCCGGCATAGTTCTCGGCGGCGGTGCCGGTCATCGACTTGAGCCCGTCAAGATCGCTCAGCTCGGTCTCCATGACCTTGACCAGCAGCTTTTCGCTGTCCTCGGCGGAAATGCCGGGAAAGGCCACCGATACGAAAAGGGCAGGGATCTCGATATCCGGCTCACCCTCCTTGGGCAGCCCCACATAGGCCAGCGCCCCGGCAAAGATCGACACGCAGATGAAGGCGAGGACCATCCTCGCCCGTGCGGCGGCCCAATCGACGATCCCGGTCATTGGCTCAGGTCCTGGTAACTCGGGATCACCTTGACCCCGTCGGTCACGAATTCCTGGCCGATGATGATCACGCTGGCGGTCTCCGGCAGTCCGCCCAGCCAGACCCCTGTCGTGGTGTCGCGCAGCAGGGTGACCGGGGCGAACATGGCACGGTCACCCTCGTCGACCACGCGCACGCCCAGGGTGCCTTCGTCGTTCAGGGTCAGCGCCGATTGCGGCAGCAGATGCGCGGTCTTGCCATCGGCCGAGATCATGATCTCGGCGGTCTGGCCGTCGCGCAATGCCAGCTCGGCATTGTCCACGCGGATCTCGACGCGGAAAGTGCGCGTCGTCTCGTCGGCCTGCCGCGACAGGAACGTCACCTCGCCCTGCACCCGGCCGCCCGATGCCATCTCGGCCACGGCCAGCGCGCCGGGTTCGACCCGGTCAACGGCGGTTTCGGGCACGAAGCCCACCAACATGATCGGATCCAGCTGGATCACCGTCGCACAGAGCGCTCCCGGCTGCAGCAGGCTGCCCAACTCGGCGGTGTCGCTTTCCAGCACCCCGGCGAAGGGCGCGCTGATCGTCAGGCGCTCGATCTCCTTTTGCGCCGCCGCCACCGCAGCCTGCGCCGACTCGATCTCGGCGCGGGCGGTTTCCAGCCCGCCGGTGGCCGCTTCCACAGCCGCCTCCGCCGATCTCAGCGCCGCATTGGTCGAGGCCGCCCGGCTCTGCGAGGCGAACCCCTCTTGCTGCAACTGGCGGGCGGCATTGTCGTTGATCCGTGCCTCGTCCAGCCGCGACCGCGCTTCCGTCACGCGCGCCTCGACCTCCGGCACCCTCGCGCGGGCCGCCGCCAGCCGCGCGCGCGCCTCGGCAAGCGTCGCCTCCCGCGTTCCGGGATCCAGCGTGCACAAGGTCTGTCCGGCGTCCACGAAGCTGCCCTTGCGCAGCGGCTCCGACGTGACCTGCCCGGTGGTTTCGGCCCGCAGGTCGACCTCGCGGAACGCCTCGGTCTGGCCGCGCAGGATCACCGCGCTGTCGATGGTGCGTGCGGTCGACTTGACCGCGACCACCCGCACGGCAGCTTCCGCCTCGGCCGGATCGGCAGGCGCCTCGGGCGCAGCGGCCGCCTCCGTCTGCGCGGTGGGTGTCTCGGGGGCGCCGGCCACACGGGTCAGCAGCCTGTCGCGCTCGAAAACGAAGGCGTAAACCAGGGCTGTGACCACTATCGCGGCAATGATCGGAAACAGTCGCATCTCAGGTACCTTATCAGCGGTCGGCAGCGCACACCATAACTCCCAAGCCGGCTTCCCCGGCTTGAAGGAACTACGCTAAACTATCCTGTTTAGATTAAACCTTTGGGCGTGCTCTCGCAAGGTGGCCAATGTGTCACGCTTCTCCGGCCCCTTGGCAGGGCCGGGTCTACGCGCTAAGAGGGGCGCAAAGGCAGGGGGTATCGCGCGTGAGCGACACAGACAGTTTCATCGACGAAGTCTCCGAGGAGGTCCGCCGCGACCGGTTGTTCCGCCTCATGCGGCGCTATGGCTGGATCGCTGTTGTCCTTGTATTGCTGCTGGTGGGCGGCACGGCCTGGAACGAATGGCGCAAGGCGCAAGAGCGTCAGACCGCACAGGATTTTGGGGATTCCGTCCTGGCCGCACTCGAGGCTGACAGCCGCGATGCGCGGGCTGCGGGCCTTGCCGGTGTGGACGCGCCCAATCCAGGTGCCGCTGCGGTGCGCGATCTGCTGGCCGCCGCCGAAGCCTCGGCCGCAACGCCGCAAGACGCCGCGGCACGCCTTCTGGCCCTGGCGCAAGGCAGCGGGATCGAGCCCGTGTACCGCCAGATCGCAACCCTCAAGGCCGTGGCCATGCCCGGTTCGGGCATCCCTGTGGACGAACGCCGCACCCTTCTGGAAGGGTTGGCGCTGGCTGACGGCATGACCCGCCTTCTGGCCGAGGAACAGCTGGCCATGATCGACATCGAAACAGGCGATACCGCATCGGCCCTCGATCGTCTCTCGGCAGTGGTAAGTGACGCGCAGGCCACAGCGGGCTTGCGTCGCCGCGCGTCACAAGTGATTGTGGGACTGGGCGGGACATTGCCGGTTCCGGGCGAGTAGAAAATTACGCCGCCGCCGGGCCTGCGGCGTCCGGGTGGCACGCGACAAGTGAGGGGGCTTCGGCTTTGAAACCAAACGCGATTTTTCTGGGGCTTGCGGCCATGCTGGCCGTCACGGCCTGTTCCAGGGAAGAAGCGGTCCTTCAGGGTGAGCGTGAAGGCATTCGCAACATCCTGACCCAGACCCCCGAAACGTCACAGGACAGCGCCCCGGTCAACAGGGCGCAAGCCGTCTCGTTCCCCGCCCCCCAGGCCAATGCGAACTGGCCGCAGGCAATCGGCACGCAGGCGACGCGCACGGCGCACCCCGCCCTGGCGGCAAACCCTCAGCGGATCTGGTCGACCTCGATCGGGGCCGGTGACGGGCGCAAGGCGCGTATCACCGCCGATCCGGTCATCGCGGGCGGGCGGATCTTCACGCTTGATGCGCAGTCGCAGGTCAGCGCGATATCGACCTCGGGGGATGTTCTGTGGCGCCAAAGCCTCGTGCCGCCGAACGACTCCGCGACAGACGCCTCGGGCGGTGGGTTGGCCTATGGCGATGGCAAGCTTTTCGTGTCGTCGGGCTTCGGCCTGATGACGGCGCTTGACGCGGCAACCGGGGCCCAGCTGTGGCAGCAGAACTTGCGCGCCACCGGCAACGGCGATCCGACCTTCGCGGGCGATCTTGTCTACCTGGTGGCCGGGGATGACGTGGCCTGGGCGCTCGATACCGATACGGGACGCATCCGTTGGCAACTCGCCGCGACGCCCGATCTGAACAACGTGATGGGCGGCCCGGCACCCGCGATATCGGATAAATACGTGGTCTTCGCCTTCGGCGCGGGCGAGGTGCAGGGCGCCTTCCGTCAGGGTGGCCTGCGGCTTTGGGATGCCCAGATCGCGGGCCAGCGCAGCGGCTATTCCAGTGCGCGGGTCGCCGACATTACCGGCGATCCCGTGATCGACGCCGAGCGGGTCTATGTCGGCAGCCATGCCGGACGCCTCGTTGCGTTGGGTCTCGCCAATGGCGAACGTCTGTGGACGGCCAACCAGGGCCCGCTCAACCGCGTGTGGCCTGCGGGCGATTCGGTCTACCTCGTGTCGGATCGCAACGAACTTGTCCGCCTGCAGGCGGAAGATGGGGATCAGGTCTGGGCGGTCCGGTTGCCGTTTTTCACCAAGGACCGGCCGCGCCGGCAGGCCGAGATCGTGGCGCATCACGGCCCTGTCGTGGCGGGGGGACAGCTGGTTGTCGCCTCGGGCGACGGTTTCCTGAGGTTCTTTGATCCCACCGACGGAACGCTGACCCGCACGGTCGAATTGCCGGGGGGCGCGACCACCAATCCGGTCGTTGCGAACGGGACGCTGTATGTCGTGTCGACCAATGGTGAATTGCACGCTTTCCGTTAGGCCCCCGATACTGTAACAGGGCGGCTTGATCCGTCCCGGAGCCTGAGACATGAGTTTCACCCTAGCCATCGTGGGCCGCCCGAATGTGGGCAAGTCCACGCTGTTCAACCGCCTTGTGGGCAAGCGCCTCGCGCTGGTCGATGACCAGCCCGGTGTCACGCGCGACCTGCGCGAGGGCGAGGCCAAGCTTGGCGACCTGCGCTTTACCGTGATCGACACGGCCGGGCTCGAAGAAGCCACCGACGAGTCGCTGCAAGGCCGGATGCGCAAGCTGACCGAACGTGCCGTGGACATGGCCGATGTCTGCCTCTTCCTGATCGACGCGCGCGCCGGCGTCACCCCCACCGACGAGGTGTTCGCCGATATCCTGCGCAAGCGCGCCGACCGGGTGATCCTCGGGGCCAACAAGGCCGAAGGCTCGGCCGCCGATGCCGGGATCTACGAGGCTTACGGGCTGGGACTGGGCGAACCGGTGCGCCTTTCGGCCGAACATGGCGAGGGCCTGAACGAGCTCTATTCGCTGCTCATGCCCATCTCGGACGAGTTCGAGGACCGCGCCCGCGCCGATACCCCGGAAACCGATGTGGTGCTCGATGAAGATATCGGCGACGAACCCGACGAGGTGTCAGGCCCCACCGCCGCCCGCATCCCCACGCCGGAACGCCCGATGCAGGTGGCCGTCGTCGGCCGCCCCAATGCCGGCAAGTCCACGCTGATCAACACCATTCTCGGCGATGACCGTCTGCTCACCGGCCCCGAGGCCGGGATCACCCGCGACGCCATCTCGCTGCAGATCGACTGGGACGGGCTGCCGGTGCGCATCTTCGACACCGCCGGCATGCGCAAGAAGGCCCGCGTTCAGGACAAGGTCGAGAAGCTGTCGGTCTCCGACGGGCTGCGCGCGGTCAAATTCGCCGAAGTGGTGGTGGTCCTGCTCGATGCCGCCATCCCCTTCGAACAACAGGACCTGCGGATCGCCGATCTGGCCGAACGCGAGGGCCGCGCCGTCGTGGTGGCGGTCAACAAATGGGATATCGAGGACGACAAGCAGCAAAAGCTGCGCGACCTGCGCGAAGCCTTCGAACGGCTCCTGCCACAGCTGCGCGGCGCGCCGCTGGTCACCGTGTCCGCCAAGACGGGCAAGGGGCTCGACCGGCTGCGCGATGCCGTGGCCAAGGCCTATGACGTCTGGAACCGCCGCGTGCCCACCGCCCAGCTGAACCGCTGGCTGGCCGGCATGGTCGAGGCTCATCCGCCCCCCGCGCCGGGCGGCCGCCGCATCAAGCTGCGCTACATGACGCAAGCCAAGACGCGCCCGCCGCATTTCGTGGTCATGTGCTCGCATCCCGACAAGCTGCCGGAAAGCTATTCGCGCTACCTGGTCAATGGCCTGCGGCAGGATTTCGACATGCCCGGCACGCCGATCCGCCTGCACATGCGCTCACAATCGGATCGCAACCCCTACAAATCCAAGAAGAAATCGACGCCCTCGCGGTTGCGCAAGCATATCCACGGGCGCGGCTCCCAGCCGGGCTAGACCCGGCGGGCCAGCCCGCGCAGCGCCACCCCCGCAAGGACCGCGATGCCCGCCCCCGCCAGCGCCAGCACCCACGGGTTGGGGGGGCTGGCATTGGCCACCACAATGCCCACAAGCGCCCAGATCACCGCCCCGGCATATTCCGGGCTGTCGGGGCGCCGCATCAGCACGATCACCGCGATCACCAGCGCCAGCGTGATCATCGATAGGGCGGCGCTTTGCGCACCCATGATCCCGTGCCCCGCCAGCATCAGCGCCAGCGCCACGCAACTGGCCGCCGTCAGCCAGCCGGCATAAAGCGCGATCGGCGTGCGCAGCCAGGCGCGATCCTCGCGGCCCGCCGCCAGAAGCGCCCAAACCGCGCCGACCAGCATCCCCCAGATCAGCACCGTGGCCCAAAAGGGCGAGACCTGAGCCACCGGAATCCACGCCGCCCCGATCACCAGGCTTGCGATCAGCGGCCAGCGCGCCCGGTCCCAGCCCGGCGCCACGTCGCGCCTCAGAAGTCCGAACAGCGCCCCCGCCACCAGCCACAGGTAGATCAGCCCCCATATGGCAAAGGCATAGCCCGCAGGCTGGCCCGGCGGATCGACCTGGGGAATGGGAAATTGATCGGGCCGAAACCCGTTGAACCCGTCGCTGACGAGCGGCGACAGGGCAAAGGCCAGTGCGGCACTCAGGGTCAGAATGGCTTTCATGCGTTCCATGCCCTCCATTTGACCCCCTCGGGCGCCCCGGTCAATGGCCCGTCGGCCTGATCTTGCCAGCCATCCACCGCCCCCGCCCACGAGAGGCTTGCCAAGCGTCATGGAAATTTCACATCATGCGATATTGCAGGACCGTATGATTTTGGCTCACTTGACGACGTCTCAATTAGGGGGACTGACATGATGTCGACGATTCGGGACCACACGCGCGCCTATACCCGCAAAAGCGATCTGCTGGGGGCCTTGTCCTTCTTCGGCACGATCCTCGTTTATGTCGCGGCCTTGGCCTTTGGGGCCGCGATGATCGACACACCGCTGATCTGCGCCGCTCTGGTGGTGATCCTCGCCTTCGCCTCGGTGCGGCTTTACGTGCTGCAGCATGATTGCGGACACCATGCGCTGTTTCATGCGCGCAGGCTCAACGATCTTGCGGGCCATGTGCTGTCGGTGCCGTCGCTCACGCCCTACCGGGTGATGCAGTACAATCACAACCTGCACCACGCCTATCTCGGCAATCTCGATCACCGCGAAACCACCGAGGTCTACACGATGACCCTGGCCGAATGGCAGGCCGCACCCTGGTGGCGGCGGGCCTGGTACCGGCTCTATCGCAACCCCGCGATCATGCTGACGCTTGGCGGGATCTATGCCTATTTCATCGCCTATCGCTGGCCGCGCAACACGATGAAGGTGGGGCCCTGGGGGGTGGTGGCGCATAATATCGCGCTGGCGGGCTTCCTTCTGGCGATCTGGGGCGCGCTTGGCTGGCCGGGGCTGCTGGTCTGGACGCTGAGCGCGGTGCTGGCCGGCGTGATCGGGGTGTTCCTTGTCTACCTGCAACATAATTTCGAGGATACCTACTGGGATCGTAAACCCGATCTGGATTTCCGCCGCGCCACGCTCGAGGGGTCAAGCTCGCTCGATCTGGGCTGGCTGTGGGATCTGGGCACCGGCAATATCGCCTATCACGACCTGCACCACTTCAATCCCGCGATCCCGTCCTACCGGTTGCGGCGCTGCCAGCGCGAGCTGCCCGAGGCGCTGCGCTGCCACGAGGTGATCCGTTGGCCCGAAGCGATCGCCAGTTTCCGGCTCAAGCTGTGGGATGAAGGCCAGCAGAAACTGGTGCCGTTTCCGCGCGCGGCCTCGGATCGGTGCCCTGTTCCGGCCGAATGATCCCCTTGTCGGGCCGGGCAGGGGGGCTGTCTGCGCCCCTTCGTTGAAAATCATGGATTTTCAACGCCCCCCGAGGATATTTTCAGCCAGAAGAAGGCGCCGGCTCAGGCCAGGGTGCCGTCCGCCCCAAGCGTGCCGCGGCCGCCCAGATAGGGGTGCAGCACGGCAGGCAGCGTGACCGAGCCATCCGCCTGCTGGCCGTTTTCCAGCACCGCGATCAGGCAGCGCCCGACCGCCAGCCCCGAGCCATTGAGCGTATGTACGAATTGCGGCTTGCCGCCGCCCGCAGGGCGGAAGCGGGCCGTCATGCGCCGCGCCTGGAAGTCGCCGCAGAGCGAGACCGAGCTGATCTCGCGATAGGTGTTCTGCCCGGGCAGCCAGACTTCGATGTCATGGGTGCGGCGCGCGCCGAACCCCATGTCGCCGGTGCACAGCACCACCGTGCGATAGGGCAGGCCCAGCCGTTCCAGGATGCCCTGCGCGCAGCCGGTCATGCGGTCCAGCTCTGCGCGGGAGTGGTCGGGATGGGTGATCGAGACCATTTCCACCTTTTCGAACTGGTGTTGGCGCAGCATGCCGGCGGTGTCCTTGCCGGCGCTGCCCGCCTCGGAGCGGAAACATTGCGTATGGGCGGCATAGCGGCGCGGCAGCGTGGCCTCGTCGACGGTCTCGCCATGCACCAGGTTGGTCAGCGTCACCTCGGCGGTGGGCACCAGCCACCAGCCATTCGTGGTCTGGTAGCTGTCCTCGCCGAATTTCGGCAGGTTGCCGGTGCCGTACATCATCTCTTCGCGCACCAGCACGGGGGTCCAGGTTTCCAGCAGGCCGTTTTCCTCGATATGGGTGTCGAGCATGAATTGCGCCAGCGCCCGGTGGATGCGCGCGACGGCCCCCTGCATGACGACGAACCGCGCGCCCGAAAGTTTGGCGCCGGCCTCGAAATCCATCCCCGGAATGACGCCGGGGATCTCGAAATGCTCTTTCGGGGTGAAGTCGAACGTGGCGGGGGTGCCCCAGCGATGGATTTCCACGTTGTCGGCCTCGTCCTGACCGTCGGGGATCTCGTCGAGCGGCAGGTTGGGCAGGCCCATCAGCAGATCGGTCAGGCGCTGGTCCAGCTCCTTGGCTTCGGCCTGCATCCGGGCGACCTCGGATTTCTTGTCGCTGACCAGGGCGCGCAGCCGTTCGAATTCGGCCTCGTCGCCGCGGGCCTTTGCGGCACCCACGTCCTTGCTGGCGCTGTTCTGTTCGGCCTGGGCGGTTTCGGCGGCGTGGATGCAGGCGCGGCGCGCCTCGTCCAGAGCCAGGATGTCCTTCGAGGCCTGCTCGAGGCCGCGCCGCGCCATGGCGGCGTCGAAGGCGGCGGGGTTTTCACGGATCGCGCGGATATCGTGCATGAGCTGGGGTCCTCGGGCGTGGTTGAATCGGTTTGCGGGCGGTTATGCACCAGAATGCGGGCGGGGTGTAGGGTCCGATTCGAGTGCGCGGCGCACCGACGCGATACCGACGTGATACCGACACGATACCGACGCGGATTTGTCGCCTTGCAAAAGCCCTGCGCCGGTCATAGGTTCCGGCGCAATCCGGCGGGCCTTCGGGCCCTTGAAACAGAGGAAAATCCCCCGATGGAAGCCATAGGACAGTTCATCCCGCTCATCTTGATCTTTGCGATCATGTATCTTTTGCTGATCCGTCCCCAGCAGAAAAAACTGAAGGAACACAAGGCGATGGTCGATGCCCTGCGGCGCGGTGACCAGGTTGTGACCCAAGGCGGGCTGATCGGAAAGGTGGCCAAGGTCAAGGATGGCGACGAGATCGAGGTCGATCTGTCCGACACCGTCCGCGTCCGGGTGATCAAGTCCACCATCGCGCAAGTGCTGAGCAAGACCGAACCCGCCGAGGGGTGACCCCTGGACCACCCTGTAACCTGTTGAAAAGGCGGGATTATGCTTCAGATCGATCTGTGGAAACGCGCGGTGATATGGGCCCTTGTGGCCCTTGGTTTGCTGCTGGCCCTGCCGAATGCCTTCTACAGCAGGGTGGAGACACATAACGACGCGACCAAGGCGATCGAGGCGGGCGCGCAGACCCCGCAACTTGTTGAAGATGCTGGCCTTTGGCCGGATTTCCTGCCCTCGGGGCTGGTCAACCTGGGGCTTGATCTGCGCGGCGGCGCACATCTGCTGGCCGAGGTTCAGGTGGCGGATGTCTACCAGTCGCGGATCGAAAGCATGTGGCCCGAAATCCGGGATCTGCTGCGCGAAGAGCGCGGCCGCGTGGGCCCGATCCGGCTGCAGCCGACGCAGGCGGCCGAATTGCGGGTGCGCCTGATGGAACGGCCCGATGAGGTCGAGTATGCTGCGGGCCTTGTGCGCGGTCTTGCACGGCCGGTCACGAGCCTGACCGGCGCGGGGGCGTCGGATATCGAGGTCAGCACCGAGGGCGACGAGATCATCGTGCGCCTGAGTGAGGCCGAGCAGCGCGCCACGGATGACAGGACCGTGCGTCAAGCCCTTGAAATCATTCGCCGCCGTATCGACGAGGTGGGCACGAGGGAGCCGACGATCCAGCGCCAGGGCGCCGACCGGATCCTGATCCAGGTGCCCGGCGTCGGCAGTGCGGCCGAGCTCAAGGAGATCATCGGCACGACCGCGCAGCTGACATTCCAACCCGTGGTCAGCCGCACGCAGAATGCCGATGACAGCCCCGGCGCGGGCAATGAAATCCTGCCGTCGATGGACCAGGAAGGCACGTTCTACATCCTCGAGCGCGCACCGGTCGTGACCGGCGATGAACTGGTCGATGCGCAGCCCGATTTCGACCAGAACGGTCGGCCTGCCGTGTCCTTCCGCTTCGATCCGACAGGGGCGCGGAAATTCGGCGATTACACCGCCGAGAATATCGGCAGCCCCTTCGCCATCGTGCTGGACGGCGAAGTGATCAGCGCGCCGGTTATCCAAAGTCACATTCCCGGCGGGTCGGGCATCATTACGGGCAATTTCACCGTCGAGGAAAGCACCAGCCTTGCCGTTCTCCTGCGCGCAGGGGCCTTGCCGGCGGGTCTGGAGTTTCTGGAGGAACGGACCATCGGTCCGGAACTGGGCGCAGACAGTATCGAGGCTGGCCAGATCGCCTGTATCGTGGCCTTTGTCATGGTGCTCGTGTTCATGGTCATGGCCTACGGCACCTTCGGGATTTTCGCCAATATCGCGTTGATCATCAATGTCGGCCTGATTTTCGGCCTGCTGAGCCTGATCGGGGCCACGCTGACGCTGCCGGGTATTGCGGGGATCGTGTTGACCATCGGCATGGCGGTCGATGCCAACGTGCTTGTTTTCGAGCGTATCCGCGAGGAAATGAAATCCGCCAAGGGTCCGGCACGCGCCATCGAGCTGGGCTATGAAAAGGCGCTGAGTGCGATCACCGACGCCAATATCACCACCTTCATAACGGCGCTGATCCTTTATGCGATGGGCTCCGGGCCGGTGCGCGGCTTTGCCATCACGCTTGGACTGGGGATCATCACCTCGGTCTTTACGGCGATCTTCGTGACGCGTCTGATCGTCATCATCTGGTTCGAGCGCAAGCGCCCGAAATCGGTCTTGCAGGGGCGCAGCCTGCGGCTGGTGCCGGAAATCACCAATTGGGATTTCTTCAAACGCTGGCGCCTGTCGCTTGGGCTGTCGGCTGTCCTGATCGTGATCGCAGGGGGCTCTTTCCTGCTGCAGGGGCTCAATTACGGGATCGACTTCCGAGGGGGGACCACCATCCGCACCGAGGCCCCGCAGCCCGTGGATATCGGCCTTTACCGGGATGCGATCCAGCCGCTGCAACTGGGCGACGTGAGTATTACCGAAGTCTTCGATCCGACCTTCGCCGAGGATCAGAACGTTGCAATGATCCGCGTGCAGGCGCAGGAGGGCGAAGAGGCCGTTTCCGCCGATGTCATCGCCCAGGTCGAGACCGCGCTGCAAGCGGTGGCGCCGGATCTGAAGTTCACGTCAGTCGAAAGTGTCGGCCCCAAGGTCTCGGGCGAGTTGATTACAACGGCGATGATCGCCGTGGCGCTCGCGATCGGGGCTGTGCTGATCTATATCTGGCTCAGGTTCGAATGGCAGTTCGCCCTTGGTGCGGTGATCGCCCTTGTACATGACGTGGTTCTGACCATCGGTATCTTCTCCGAGCTTCAGATCCAGTTCGACCTGGCGATCATCGCGGCCCTGCTGACCATCGTGGGCTACTCGCTCAATGATACCGTGGTGGTCTTTGACCGCGTGCGCGAGAACCTGCGAAAATACAAGAAAAAGTCCCTGCACGACGTGCTGAATATCTCGATCAACGAAACGCTCAGTCGTACGATGATGACCTCGGTGACGACGCTTCTGGCGCTGATCGCGCTGTTCGTTCTGGGCGGAGACGTGATTCGCGGATTTGTCTTCGCGATGATCTGGGGCGTGATCGTGGGAACCTATTCCTCCGTTTTCGTGGCCAGCACCGTGTTGTTGTGGCTTGGTGTCAAGCGCGACTGGTCGAAGCCGGACGCCAATCAGGGCAATCAATTCGCCAATGTGGATGCCTGACGCGTTTGCCCATGTTTGGGCGACGCCGGGATTGGCTTGGTTGGCTTTGACGATCGGGGTGGCCGGGCTTGTGCGCGGCTTCACCGGCTTCGGGACCGCGTTGATCTTCGTGCCGGTGGCCGGTGTCTTTCTGCCGCCATCCACGGTGATCGGCGTGATCACCCTGACAGGGATCGCCAGTACAAGCGCCTTGCTGCCAAAGGCATGGGGGCAGGCGGACCGCCGGGAAGTCGGTGTGCTTGCCCTTGCCGCGCTGGTGACCGTGCCGCTTGGCCTGGCACTTCTGGGGCATCTCGAGACGTCGATGGTCCGCTGGATCGTGGCGGCGGTGGCCACGATCACGCTGGTCTCTCTGGTGTCGGGGTGGCGGTTTTCCGGGCATATCGCGTGGCCCGGTCTTTTGGCGATCGGCGGCGTTGCCGGTGTGATCGGCGGCCTTACGGGGCTGACGGGGCCGGTGGTGATCCTGTTCTATCTGGCAGGCCAAGCGGCGGTTGCGTCGGTGCGGGCGAACACCATCCTGTTTCTTGCGGCTCTGGATGTGGTGATCGTGGTCAACCTGCTGTGGCAAGACAGCATTTCCTGGCCCACGCTGATCCTGGCACTTGTCTTGGCCGTGCCCTATTTCATCACCACCCTGATCGGACAGTGGGCATTTGACCCGCGCCATGAACGGCTTTATCGATGGGCCGCCTATGGGGTGATCGCAATCGCGGTCGTCTCGGGATTGCCGATCTGGAATTGAGGGGAGCGCCCATGCAGATGCACGAAGTCACCTTCAGGGATGCAACGCCGATCGATGGGTATGGCCCGGGCTTCTTTCGCGTCGGCGGTGAGATTTTCGAAGGCGCGGTTCTCGTCACGTCCAGCCGCGCGCAGGGCTGGCAGGGATATGATGATGTCGCGCCGCTCCTTGCGTTGGTGGGCGATGTCGATGTGGTGTTTTTCGGCACAGGCGCCGAGACAGCCCATATGCCACAAGCGCTGCGCCAAACGCTGGAAGAGGCCGGCCTTGGTGTGGAGGTGATGCACTCGCCGGCGGCGTGTCGCACCTACAATGTGCTGCTGTCAGAGGGGCGGCGCGTTGCGGCGGCCCTCCTGCCGGTGTGAATTTTCCGTCCACAGTTTGATCAAGGTCACTTTCCGACGGCAGGGCTTTGGGGTAGGGACAGTTGCATGGGATTGAATGTGTCCGACCTCACCATTGCCCGCGGCGGCATCAAGGTGCTCGAAGGCGTGAGCTTTACGCTGCAGGCCGGCAAGGCCATCGTCTTGCGTGGTCCCAACGGGATCGGCAAGACGACGCTGTTGCGCACCGTTGCCGGGCTGCAGCCGCCCGTGGAAGGGCGGGTCGAGACTGATCCCGAAAGCCTTGTCTATTCCGGGCATGCCGACGGGATCAAGGCCACGCTGACCGTGACCGAAAATCTGACCTTTTGGGCAGAGGTGTTCGGCCAGGCGGATATTTCCAATGCAATCAAGGCGTTCCAGCTGGGTCCGCTGGCCTCACGCCCTGCAGGCGCGCTGTCGGCGGGGCAGAAACGCCGGCTGGGGCTGGCGCGGCTTCTGGTGACGGGGCGCCCGATCTGGGTGCTGGACGAGCCGACCGTCTCGCTGGATGTGGAGGCGGTGGGGATGTTTGCCACCGCCGTGCGCGCGCATCTGGCGACGGGGGGATCGGCGCTGATTGCCACCCATATCGATCTGGGCCTGCCGGAGGCCGAGCTGCTGGATGCCGGACGGTTCCGGGCGCGGGTGGCGGCGCTGGATGATTTCGACGAGGCGTTCCTGTGATTGCGCTGCTCACAAGGGATTTGCGGCTGGCGATGCGGGCCGGGGGCGGGTTTGGCCTTGGATTGGCGTTTTTCCTGATCGTGGTGACCCTGGTGCCCTTCGGTGTCGGCCCGCAGAGCGAGCTGCTGGCGCGGATCGCGGCGGGGATCCTGTGGTTGGGGGCATTGCTGTCCTGCCTGTTGTCGCTGGACCGCATCTTTGCGCTGGATTGGGAAGACGGCAGTCTTGATCTGCTGGCCACGGCGCCCCTGCCGATGGAGGCGATCGTCACCATCAAGGCGCTTGCACACTGGCTGACCACCGGGTTGCCGCTGATCCTTGCCACGCCCCTGTTCGCGCTGCTGCTGAGCCTGCCCGAGGCGGGCTACAAGCCTTTGATATTGTCCCTTTTTCTGGGCACACCGGCCCTGAGCGTGATCGGCACATTCGGCGCCGCGCTGACCGTCGGGCTGAAGCGGGGTGGGCTGCTTCTGAGCCTTCTTGTATTGCCTCTTTACGTGCCCACATTGATCTTCGGCGCCGAGATGGCACGGCGGGGCGTCGAAGGATTGGACATCACGACGCCGCTTTTGATGCTGGCCGGCATCACCTGCGGCACCATCGCGCTTTTGCCTTTCGCCTCTGCTGCGGTATTGAAGGTCAACCTGCGCTGAGCAAATGGGAATGGGAATGAGCGTCAAGTCACTGTGGGAATATGCAAATCCCAAGAAATTCATCCAGACCACGGATCGCGTTTTGCCGTGGGTCTCGGTGCTGGCGGTGGTGTCGCTGGTGGTCGGATTGATCTGGGGGTTCTTCTTCACACCGGATGATTTCCGCCAAGGGTCGACCGTAAAAATCATTTATCTTCATGTGCCTAGCGCCCTGATGGCGATCAATGCGTGGCTCATGATGCTGGTCACTTCGTTGATCTGGATCGTGCGTCGGCATCATGTCAGTGCCTTGGCGGCGCGGGCGGCGGCGCCGGTGGGGGCGGTGATGACGGTGATCGCGCTGGCGACGGGGGCGATCTGGGGCCAGCCGATGTGGGGCACCTGGTGGGCGTGGGATCCGAGGCTGACCAGCTTCCTTATCCTTTTTCTCTTTTATCTCGGGTACATAGCCCTGTGGGAGGCGATCGAGAATGACGACACGGCGGCCGATCTGACCTCGATCCTGTGCCTTGTGGGATCGGTTTTCGCGCTGCTGAGCCGGTATGCGGTGAATTTCTGGAACCAGGGATTGCACCAGGGGGCGTCTCTGAGCTTGGATAAGGAAGAGAATGTGGCGGATGTTTTCTGGTATCCGCTGCTGGTCTGCATCGCCGGATTTGTCTTGCTTTTCATAGCCTTGGTGTTCCTGCGGACGCAGACGGAAATCCGGGCGCGGCGGACCCGCGCGCTGTTGGCGAGGGAGCGGATGGGATGATGCCGGATCTTGGGAAATACGCGGATGCGGTTTTGTCGTCCTATGCGGTGTCGATCGTCCTGCTGGCGGCGATTGTCTGGCTGAGCATCTGGCGCGCGCGCAAGGTGAAGAAACAGCTGAAAGAGATTGAAACGAAAGAAAAAAGCAATGGGTAAGGTATCTCCGTTGATGATCCTGCCGCCGGTTCTGTTCGCCGGTCTGGCGGCCTTGTTCTTTTTCGGAATGCAGCGCGAAAACCCCGATGCGCTGCCTTCGGCGCTGGAGGGACGGCCCGCGCCCGCCGTCCAGGTGACCCAGTTGGCGGACAAAAAACCCTTCAAGGACAGTGACTTGCGCAGTGGTGACGTGAAGCTGGTCAACTACTGGGCCAGCTGGTGTGCGCCGTGCCGGGTGGAGCATCCGCATCTGGAGACCCTGGCGGATCAGGGGGTCACGATCTATGGGGTGAATTACAAGGACAAGCCGGATAACGCATTGAAATTCCTTGAGGAATTGGGCGATCCGTATACGGCGCTCGGGGCCGATGCCAATGGGCGCATGGCGCTGGATTGGGGCCTCTATGGCGTCCCGGAAACCTATGTCCTTGATAAAAATGGACAAATCGTGCTGCGCTTTGCCGGGCCGATCACCGAGAAAGTGCTGGAAAGCACCATATTGCCCGCCATCGAAGAGGCCCGTTCGCGCTGAGCATTTGTGTAGGGTTCGTACGAAACCTACACGCGTTTGGGACGGAATTGGGACGAGGACCGCGGATTTGTGTCCATCCCGTACGCAAATGGCTTTTTTCGTCCCGAGGCGCGCGCTTTTTACCCGACAGCCAGACATGAAAAAGGGCGGCCCGAAGGCCGCCCCTGATCCTTGCGTCCGGGCCTGAAATCAGGCGGCGGAGCGGGCGAGGTTGCGCAGCACGTAATGCAGCACGCCGCCGTTTTCGACATATTCCTTTTCGACCGCCGTATCGATCCGCGACTTGAGCGTGATCTCCTTGGTGGTGCCATCGCCATAGGTGATGGTGCAGGAGATGTCGGCCTGCGGTTTCATGTCGCCTTCGAGACCGGTGATGTCGAAGCTTTCGTCGCCCTTGAGCCCGAGGGACTTGCGCGTGTCGCCGCCGGTGAATTCGAACGGGATGACGCCCATGCCGACGAGGTTCGAGCGGTGGATACGCTCGTAGCTTTCGGCGATCACGGCCTTGACGCCCAGAAGGCTGGTGCCCTTGGCGGCCCAGTCACGGCTGGAGCCTGCGCCGTATTGTTCGCCGGCGACGATGACCAGCGGCACGCCCTTGTCCTGCCACGCCATCGCGGCGTCGAAGATCGAGGTCTGCGCGCCGTCCGGGCCGACGGTGTAGCCGCCTTCGACGCCGTCCAGCATCTCGTTGCGGATGCGGATATTGGCGAAGGTGCCGCGCATCATCACTTCGTGATTGCCGCGCCGCGAGCCGTAGGAGTTGAATTCGCGCACCGGCACCTGACGTTCGGTCAGGTATTCGCCGGCCGGCGTGGTGGGCTTGAAGGAGCCTGCGGGCGAGATGTGGTCGGTGGTGACCATGTCGCCCAGAAGCGCCAGCATCCGCGCGCCCTTGATGTCCGAGATGGTCCCGGCCTCTTTGGCCATGCCACGGAAATAGGGCGGGTTCTGCACATAGGTGGATTGCGGGGGCCAGTCATAGGTCTCGCCCTCGGAGGTTTCGACGCCCTGCCACTTGTCGTCGCCCTTGAACACGTCGGCATATTTCGACTGGAACGCCTCGCGGGTTACGGTGCGTTCGACCAGGTCGGCGATTTCGGCCTGGGTCGGCCAGATGTCCTTCATGTAGACATCGTTGCCGTCCTTGTCCTGACCGATGGGGTCGTTGACGAGGTCGATATTCATGTCGCCCGCGATGGCATAGACCACCACCAGCGGCGGCGAGGCCAGGTAGTTGGCGCGCACATCGGGGGAAATGCGCCCTTCGAAATTGCGGTTGCCCGACAGCACCGAGGTGGCGATCAGGTCATTGTCGTTGATCGCCTTCGAGATGTCTTCCTGAAGCGGGCCGGAATTGCCGATACAGGTGGTGCAGCCATAACCCACGAGGTTGAAGCCGACGGCGTCGAGATCTTCTTGCAGGCCGGCGGCTTCGAGGTAGTGCGAGACCACCTGGCTGCCGGGGGCGAGCGATGTCTTGACCCAGGGCTTGCGATCGAGGCCAAGGGCGCGCGCCTTGCGGGCGACAAGCCCGGCGCCGATCATCACGTAGGGGTTCGAGGTGTTGGTGCAGGAGGTGATCGAGGCGATCACCACCGAGCCGTCGCGCAGGGTGTAGTCCTGTCCCGGAACCTGCACCGTCTTGCGCGGGTCGATCATCGCGTCGGGGGCAGGGCCTTCGGAGGCCATGGCGGTGGCGGCGGCGGTTTCATCTTCGCCCCGGTATTCGGCGACCACGTCGAAGAATTTCGGCGCGGCCTGATCGAGCGACACGTAGTCCTGCGGGCGCTTGGGGCCGGAGATGGCGGGAACGATCGTGCCCATGTCGAGGCTGAGCGTGTCGGTATAGACCGGCGCATAGGAAGCGTCGCGCCAGAAGCCGTTTTCCTTGGCATAGGCTTCGACCAGCGCCACGCGGTCTTCGTCGCGGCCTGTGTTGCGCAGGTAGCGCAGGGTTTCGTCGTCGATCGGGAAGAAGCCGCAGGTGGCGCCGTATTCGGGGGCCATGTTGGCGATGGTCGCACGATCCGCCAGAGGCAGGTTATCAAGGCCGGTGCCGTAGAATTCGACGAATTTGCCGACAACGCCCTTGGCGCGCAGCAGCTCGACCACCTTGAGCACCAGGTCGGTGCCGGTGGTGCCTTCCATCATGGCGCCCGTCAGCTCGAACCCGACAACCTCGGGGATGAGCATGGAAATGGGCTGCCCGAGCATCGCGGCCTCGGCTTCGATGCCGCCGACACCCCAGCCCAGGACGGCGGCGCCGTTGACCATGGTGGTGTGGCTGTCGGTGCCGACAAGCGTATCGGGGTAGGCGACGTCTTCCCCGTTCTGGTCGATGTCGGTCCAGACGGTCTGGGCCAGGTATTCGAGGTTCACCTGGTGGCAGATGCCGGTGCCGGGGGGCACGACGCGGAAGTTGTTGAACGCGCCCTGGCCCCATTTGAGGAACTGGTAGCGTTCCATGTTGCGTTCATATTCGCGGTCCACGTTCATCTGGAAGGCGCGGGGGTTGCCGAACTCGTCGATCATGACCGAATGGTCGATCACCAGGTCGACTGGGTTGAGCGGGTTGATCTGCTGGGGATCGCCGCCGAGCGCCTTGATGCCGTCGCGCATCGCCGCGAGGTCCACCACGGCGGGAACGCCGGTGAAATCCTGCATGAGCACGCGCGCCGGGCGGTAGGCCAGTTCGCGGTTGCCCTTGCCGCCATTGTCGGCCCAGTCGGAGAAGGCCTTGATATCGTCGGTCGAGACGGTCTTGCCGTCCTCGAAGCGCAACATGTTCTCGAGCACCACGCGCAGGGCGGCGGGCAGGCGGGAGAAATCGCCAAGGCCGGCCGCTTCGGCCGCCTTGATGGAATAATAGGCGTAGGATTTGCCATTCACGCTGAGCGTCTGGCGTGTTCCGGCGGTGTCGTGTCCGACTGTGATGGGCATGTGGCCTTCCTTTCACTCTCAAGGCAGGAATTCGCTGGCCCGCTTCTGACCCATTTGCAGACAGCGATCAAGGGGTTCGGAGCGATTTGTATACTGTTGTGCACAAAAAATCACGCAGGATATGACACAAGTGTCTCTCGAAACCTTGATTGGTCATTACAGGTCGGACTAGATACATGTTTCTGGCGATATCCCGGCAACAACACAGAAGTCAGCCCATGATCCGATCTTTCCTGAGCCTGACCCTTGGCGCCTTGCTGGCGGTGGCTGCGGTTGCCGCGCAGGCCGATGAGCAACGCCGGGTGGTGGTGGAGCTGTTCACCTCGCAGGGGTGTTCGTCCTGCCCGCCCGCCGATGAGCTGATGCGCGAACTGGCGCGGCGTGACGATGTCGTGGCGCTGGCGCTGCATGTGGATTACTGGGATTACATCGGCTGGAAGGACAGTTTCGCCCACCCGGCCTTTACCGAGCGCCAGAAGGCCTATGCCAAGGCGCAGGGCAGCCCGATGATCTATACCCCGCAGATGATCGTGGGAGGGCTGGACCAGGTCATGGGCACGAAGGAAATGAAGGTGGTCGACCTGATCGCGGCGCATCGCGCCCTGCCGAGGCAGGTGGCGCTGGCGGTGACGCGGGAGGCGGGACAGCTGCGGATCGCGGGCCAGGCGGACAAGGGCGTGGACGGGCCGCTGGTGGTGCATGTGGTGCGCTATCGCCCGAGCGATGTGGTCGAGGTGCGGCGTGGCGAGAATGCCGGGAAGATGCTGGAATATGCCAACATCGTCACCCAGTGGCAGGTGGCGGGGCAGTGGATGCCGCAGGAGCGCCTGTCGATGACCCTGCCGGTCGAGGGCGATGCGCCGGTCGTCGTGCTGGTGCAGCGCGGCGGACATGGCCCGATCCTTGCAGTGGCCGAGCTGAAGTGATCCGCGACATGCCGGGATAATGGGTTGCACAGGGCAAATCATTGCGGCACGGATGCCCTGAGCGCAGATGAGCGGCAGACTGTCGTTCACTGCCCCTTTTCTCGGGCGTCACACAGGTTATATTGCGGGGTCACGGGATGCTACGTCACAAACCGCACGGAAGATCATGAACGAGCACAGAGTATGGATGTCCGGCGATGACGAGGATGGCGGCGAGGGGGATACCTCGGTCGTCGTGAAGACGCGCGCCAAGACCAAGCGACCGCCGCTCTACAAGGTCCTGCTGCTGAACGACGACTACACCCCGATGGAATTCGTGGTGGCGGTGCTGGAGCGGTTCTTCGGCATGAACCACGCGCAGGCCTTCGAGGTGATGCTGACGGTTCACAAGAAGGGGGTCGCGGTGGTGGGCGTGTTCAGCCACGAGATCGCCGAGACCAAGGTCGCGCAGGTGATGGATTTCGCCCGTCAGCATCAGCACCCGCTGCAATGCACCATGGAAAAAGAATAGAGTGGCTGTTCCGCAGTCGCGCCTGACACTGGCCGTCGAGGCCGGAGATGTCATCCTGCCCGACGCCGGACGGATCGCGGTCTTTGGCCCGCGCGCCGATCACGACCTGTCGGCGCTGCCCGAGGGGCGGTGCCATATCCTGACGGGGTTCCGGCCCGATCACGATCATTTCGCGGGGCTGGGGTATGCCTGCGCGGTGGCGCCCGAAGGCCGCTATGGCGCCTCGGTGGTGTTCCTGCCGCGCGCCAAGGCGCGCGCCCGCGCGCTGGTGGCGCAAGCGGTGGCGGTCACAGATGGCGTGGTCATCGTGGATGGCGCCAAGACCGATGGAATCGAATCCATCCTGAAGGAGTGCCGCAAGCGGATTGCCGTCTCGGCGCCGCTGTCCAAGGCGCATGGCAAGCTGTTCTGGCTCGAAGCGGGGCCGGGGCTGGAGGATTGGGCCGAGACCGGACCAGAGGGCATCGAAGGCGGCTTCGTCACCGCGCCGGGGGTGTTTTCGGCGGATGGGATCGACCCGGCCTCGCGGTTTCTGGCGGATCACCTGCCTGCGAAGCTGGGCAAGTCGATTGCCGATCTGGGCGGCGGCTGGGGCTATCTGAGTGCGCGCCTGCTGGAGCGCGCCGATATCCGGGTGCTGCACCTGGTGGAGGCCGATCACGCGGCGCTCGAGTGTGCGCGGCGCAACATCGCCGATGCGCGCGCGGTGCTGCATTGGGAGGACGCGACCCGCTGGCGGCCCGAGACGGCCCTGGATGCGGTGGTGACCAACCCGCCCTTTCACGCGGGCCGCGCGGCCGATCCGGACCTGGGCCGGGCCTTTATCGTGGCGGCGGCGGCCATGCTGAAACCGGGGGGGCAATTATGGCTGGTGGCCAATCGCCATTTGCCCTACGAAACCGCGATGGCGGGGCATTTCGCGCGTGTCGAGGAGATCGCCGGCGATGCGCGCTTCAAGATCCTGCACGGGAAAGGGCCGAAAGGGCCGTCTCGTAAACGCGCATGATGTGGCCTAGATTGGCCGGGCAGAATCACCAGGGAAGGTCTGCAGATGTCTTTTTCCATCTCCGGCAAGACCGCCATCGTGACGGGCGGTGCCAACGGGATCGGGCTGGCGATCGGCCGGCATTTCGCGGACAAGGGCGCCAACGTGATGTTCGCCGATATCGACGAGGCGCACCTGATCAAGGAAGTGGGCGAGAATGACGAGGACAGCAATATCCGCTATTTCGCCGGGGACTTGCGCGAACGGCTGACGCTGGCCAACCTGCTGTCGGCCACGATCGATGCGTTCGACCAGGTGGATATCCTGATCAATGCCTCGCGGCAGATCATGCCCTCGGATGCGCTGGATCCCGATGACGAGTCGATCGAGGTGCTGTTGCAACAGAACCTGATGACATCCCTGCGGCTGAGCCAGATGGTCGCCAAGCGGATGATCAAGCAATCCGAAGGGCAGGATGAGGGCGTGGCGGGCACGATCGTCAACCTGTCGTCCATCGCGGCACGGCGCACCCATCCCGAATTGCTGGCCTATTCGGTCTCGACGGCGGCGCTGGACCAGATGACGCGCAGCCTGGCGGTGGCGCTGGCGCCGCACCGCATCCGGGTCAACGCGGTGGCCTTCGGATCGGTGATGAGCGCGTCGCTGCAGGACACGTTGCGCGACAATCGCGATTATCGCTCGGATATCGAGGATCACACGCCGCTTGGGCGGATCGCGGCGCCCACCGAGCTTGCCGAGACGGTGCAATACCTGGCAAGCGACGGGTCGTGTTTCATGACCGGGCAGATCATGACGGTGGATGGCGGGCGCTGCCTGCTGGATCCGGTGGCGGCACCGGCGCATTGATTTCAGGGACAAAAAAGCGGGAGGTATGGGGATGAGTGGCGACATGCTGGAGCAAAAGCAGCGCGCGGCGGGATGGTTCCGCCAGTTGCGCGATGACATCGTGGCGGCGTTCGAGGGGCTGGAGGACAGCCACGCCACAGGCCCGATGAGCGACGCGCCGGCGGGCCGCTTCGAGGTGACCGAGACCAAGCGCAGCAGCGACGACGGATCGGATGCGGGCGGCGGGCTGATGAGCGTGATGCGCGGCGGCCGGGTGTTCGAGAAGGTGGGCGTCAATGTCTCGGAGGTGTATGGCAGCCTGGGTGCTGCGGCCCAGCAGGCGATGGCGGCGCGCGGCGTGCCGGGCATGGAGAGCGATCCGAGGTTCTGGGCCAGCGGCATCAGCCTTGTGGCGCATATGCAGAACCCGCATTGCCCGGCGGTGCACATGAATACGCGGATGTTCTGGACGCCGGGTGCGTGGTGGTTCGGCGGCGGATCGGACCTGAACCCGTGCCTGGAATATGACGAGGACACGGCGCATTTCCACGCGACGCAAAAGGCGCATCTGGACCCGCATGACGAGGCGCTCTACCCCGAGCTGAAGGCCTGGGCGGACGAGTATTTCTATGTCCCGCACCGGCATCGGGCGCGCGGGGTGGGCGGCATCTTCATGGATGACCGCAATACCGGCGACTGGGAGGCGGATTTCGCGCTGACTCAGGATATCGGGCGGGCCTTCCTGCCGGCCTATGTGCCGCTGGTGGAAAAGCGCCGGGTGCAGGACTGGGGCGAGGCCGACAAGGAGGCGCAGCTGGTGCATCGCGGGCTCTATGCGGAATACAACCTTGTCTATGATCGGGGCACCAAGTTCGGGCTGGCCACGGGGCATGATGCAAACGCCGTGCTGATGAGCCTGCCGCCGCTGGCGAAATGGACCTGACGAAACGGACCTGAGAGCGGGCTTGGCGGGCCCGACGGGCCGGCTTGCTTGTCGGCCCTGACGGGCCGCCGCGCAGGCTAGCGGCGGTGCTGCCGGGTGATCAGGACCGGTCGCGGCCCTGTTGCTGGCGCTCGAGCTGGCGGGCGGCACGATCGGCCAGGTGGCCGGTGCCGTTCTTCCAGCGGCGGTGAATCCAGAACCATTGGTCCATGTGTTCGCGCACCTGCGCTTCGAGCCGGTCATTGACCTCCTGGGTCATGGTCACCGGATCGCTTGGCGGGATCGGCGCCTCGACGATCACCCGGAAGCTGAGGCCGTCGGGCTGGCGGATCGCCCAGACCGGCACGAGGGGCGCGTCGAATTTCAGAGCCATCTCGGCGGTGGCCAGCGAGGACAGGGCGGGCTTGCCGAAAAAGTCGAGCGGCACGCCATCGAGCGCATTGAGATCGGTCAGGATCGCCAGCACCCCGCCCGAGCGCAGGTGGCGCACCATCTGGCGCATCCCGCCGCGGCCCTGCTGGAACATCGGGGTGCTGAGCATTTCCATGCAATGGGTGTAGCGCCGGTTGTAGAAGGCGTTGGCCATCGGGCGATAGAAGATGCCCATGTCGAAGCCCTGCGCCACCAGCGCCACGCGGGCGGCGTGGAAATTGCCGAAATGCCCGGTGACGAAGATCACGGGGCGGCCTTCGGCACGGGCGGCGCGGATCGCCGAGAGGCCGGGGCCTTCGAGGGGGATGTCGCGGGTGCGGGCGATGAATTCGGGGGTGGAGTGCAGTTCGACCATGTTGCGCCCGGCATTGTCGGCCACGGCGCGCGACAGGCGGCGGACCTCGGGTTCGGGGAGGTCGGGGAGCACATGGTCGAGATTTTCGCGCACGCGCCGGTCATAGCCCGCGATCGGCGAGATGATCCGGGAAGTCACCCAGCCCATGGCCGGCACGCGCCAGCGATAGGGCAGCAGCCGGGCCAGCGCGATGGGCGCGTAGATGGCGAGGCCAAGCCCTGTGTCGCGCCAGCGGCTGACGAGGGACGGGGGAGGGGGCGTATCTGTCATCGGGTCCATGTGCAGGGCAGTCCTTGGGCCGAAGACATATGCCGAGCGCCCCGCAATCACAAGACGCGCGGGCGGTCAGGGGGTGCGCGGCAGGCCGGTGCCGATCATCGAATCGCGGGTCACGAGCGCGGCGAGCGCGTCCTCGTCCAGCCCGTCGGTGCCGGGGGGGCGCGCGGGCAGCACGATGTAGCGCATGTCGGCGGTGCTGTCATGCACGCGAATGGTGGTACTGTCGGGCAGGTCGAGGCCGAACTCGTGCAGCACGGCACGCGGTTCGCGCACGGCGCGCGCGCGGTATTCGCGGGTCTTGTACCAGTCGGGGGGCAGGCCCAGAAGGTTGCGCGGATAGCACGAGCAGAGCGTACAGACGATGAGGTTATGCACTTGGGCGGTGTTTTCCACGGCGATCAGGTGCAGCGGGCCGATATCGAAGCCCATCTCGCGGCTGGCGGCGCCGGCATCGGCCAGAAGGCGCGCGCGAAACGCGGGATCGACCCAGGCCCGGGCCACCACGGCGGCGCCATTGGCAGGGCTGCGGGCATCCATCCGCTCGATCTGGGCCGAGACCTGATCGGCGGTCAGGTGGCCCTTTTCGATCATCAGCTCGCGCACGGCGATTTCCATGCGCTGCCAATAGGTCAGGGCTTCGTCGTTATCGGCGCGGAAGGGGTGGCCCGAGGGGCTGAGGCCGCCGTGATCATGGTTGTGGTCGTGGTCGTGATGGTCATGCGGCATCGCGTCAGAGCCTTTCCAGCCAATGGGCGTAGATTTCGGCGTCGAGCGTATCGGTGGGGCGTTCGGCGGCATCGCCCCAGATCTCGGCCATGGTGAAGCGCACGCGGTAAAGCGGCTGTTCGGGGGCAGGCAGGCGGTAGGCCAGTTGCTCGGGGTTGGGGAAGGGGCCGAGGGCGCGTTCGATCACGCCGGTCTTGCCACGCAGATAGGCGGGCGTGCGCACATGGCCCGGCGGCATCATCGCCTTGACGCGGACACGTTCAGCCATGGTCCGACCCGTCGGCGCCGGCATCTTTCTGGGCGGCGGCATAGGTGGGGCCGCGCGCGGCGATCTCGTCCATGCGCTGGCCCAGTTCGGCCAGGGTATAGGCGCCGGTCTCGATGAGGTTCTGGTTGATGGAGGCGATCCAACGTTCGTAATAGCTCATGGTGGTGAAGGCGTCTTCGCCCATATCCTCGAGCGCGCGGCGCAGGCCGTCGACGGTGAAGAACCCGGCGCCCGAGCACAGCACCATAAGCGCATCGACGCGCTTTTCCCAAAGAGCGAAATCATGTTGATCGGCACAGATCGGGCCGGCGTCCTGTCCGCCCATGTCATGCCATCTTTTGCCGGTCGTATCACTCATGCCGGAAAGGGTAAGCGCGGATGCGGGCGCTGTCCAGTGGCTGCGTCGGGTCAGGGATAGAGCGCGATCCGGGCGATGGCGATATCGGCCGTGAAGGCGCGCCCGATGGCGACGAGGCCGATCCGGCGCAGCGTCGCGGGATCGAAGGGCGCGTCGACGCGGTGCGGGGTGATGTCCGAGAAGGGCAGGTGCAGCGTGGTCCAGCGCGCGGGCGCCGTGAAGGCGAGGCGATAGGATTGCCAGGGCCGGATCACATCGGCGGTGCGCAGGTGCAGGTTGTAGCTTTGGTCATTGCCGAAGACCCGGAGTTCCAGCCCGGTGAAGGCGCGCGCGTCAAGCGGCGCCCCATCGGGGCGCAGATCGAGCGCCATTTGCAGGAAGCCGCCGTTGTTTTCAAGGCTGACGGCGCCGCTGAGGCGCAGGGCCGTCTGCCCGTCCAGCACGGTGCGGGTGAGCGTCCCGTCCGAGACGCCGCCCATGACCCGGTCCGACACCAGCTCCCACCGGGTGCCGAGGGGGGTGAGCGGGGCAGGGCAGGAGAGATCGTCGAGAATGAGGGTCATGGCGGCAAGGTAGGGCGGGGGCGCGGCCCTGTCCATGTCCGGACTATCGGTGGTGTTGACGCGGTGTCGTTTCAGGGCGTGGCGCTGTCTGCGTCGTCGGAGGGTTTGATCAGGGTCACTTCGCCCGCAGCCTCGAGCCGGCGGATGGCGTTGACCACCTGGGTCATCGCGGCTTCGGCATCCTGGGGCTGGACGGTGCCCAGTTCTTCCACCTCGTCGCGCAGGGCGTCGGCCATGCGTTTGGACATGTTGCCCAGGATAAACTCGGCCACGGGGGCGAGGTCAGCGGCCATGTCGCCCTTGAGCGCGCCGGACAGGGCGGTGACCAGCAGCCTTTGATCCACCTCGCGGGTGATGCGCGGGATATCCATCGGCGCGACCCGGTCGGGGATATGCACGAAGGTGAAGATCGCCTTGCGCACGAGGCGGGCGAAGTCCTGATCGGATTCGTCGAGCCCGGTCAGCAGGTTGTCGCGGGTGGCGGTGGCCGAGAAGTTGAGGATCGCGCCGACGCGTTCCACCGGCCCGTCATCGAAGGCGGTTTCGGGCACGTCATGCAGCTGCGCGGCCAGCGCGAGGCCGATCCGATCGACGGCGGCGGGGGTCACCGCGCCGGTGCGCGACACGGCATAGGTGATGCGGCGGGCCTGATCGCCGGGCAGGCGGCCCAGCAGATCGGCGGCGCGTTCCACATCGAGCTTCGAGAGCATGACAGCGGCCACTTCGGTGCTTTCGCGCGCGACGATGGCCAGCAGATCATCGGGGCTGGCGGCGCGGACCTGTTCCCAAGGATCGCCGAATTGCCGCACGCCGGCTTCTTTCCTGAGGCGGGCGGCGGTTTGCGGGCTGATCCGGCCATCGAGCGCCGAAAGCGCCCCGGCCACGCCGCGCGGGAAGGTCAGGCCCATCGCCTCGAGCTCGGACGCGAATTCGGCGACCACATCCGCCAGCGTGCCGCGATCGACATAGCGCATGGTGCCCATCTGGGTGGTCAGCGTGGCCTGCAGCGCATCTGGCAGATCGGTGAGCGGCACATCGGCGCCTTCGTTGAGCAGGAAGCGCACGATGATCGCGGCCTTCTGCGCCTTGGTCAGGCGCGCGGCGGCGGGCCGTGGCGCGCGCGGCGGCGCAAGGCGCGCAAGCGGTGTCTGGGTCGTCATCCTGTCCCCCGTTCAGGTCATCCGGGGGCAGATTAGGGCGGGACTGGTGAAAAAAGCGCTAAGGCGGGGCGGTGTCTGGGTGTGGGGCGACAGAAAACGGGGCGCCAATGGGCGCCCCGGCATTGTCCGGTAAAGCCGGAGGCGGATCAGCTGGTGGTCTGGGGCACGCAGGTCTTGGTTGCGCTGTCCCAGGTGGCGCCATCGGCGCAGGACATGGCCTGCTGGTCATGCTTGCCGCAGCCGGCCTGAACGGACATGGCCGAGGCAAGCGTCAGGGCGGCGGTGGTCAGAATGATCTTCGCTTTCATGAAACATCTCTCCTGTTGAACCTCGTATAAAGGTAGCATGAGTTTCCCATTCGGCAAAATCCGGAATTGCCGCGCCATGCAAAAGGCGGCCCTATCCGGGCCGCCTTGCCTGAAAACCGGGCATGTCGCCCTTGGCTCAGCTGTCGCCGAAGACCCGCGCGAAGATCGTATCGACATGCTTGGTGTGGTAGCCGAGGTCGAATTTCTCGTTGATTTCGTCCTCGGAGAGGGCGGCGCGCACCTCGTCATCGGCCAGCAGTTCCTCGCGGAAATCGGTGCGGTGATCCCAGACCTTCATCGCGTTGCGCTGCACGAGGCGGTAGGCATCCTCGCGGCTGACACCGGCCTGGGTGAGCGCGAGGAGGACGCGCTGCGACATCACGAGGCCGGGGAACTTGTTCATGTTGTCCAGCATGTTCTGCGGATAGACCAGCAGCTTGTCGATCACCGAGGTCAGGCGGTGCAGGGCGAAATCCAGCGTGATCGTGGTGTCGGGGCCGATATTGCGCTCGACCGAGGAATGGGAGATGTCGCGCTCGTGCCAGAGGGCCACGTTTTCCATCGCGGGCACCACCGCCATGCGCACCAACCGCGCCAGACCGGTGAGGTTTTCGGTCAGGACGGGGTTCTTCTTGTGCGGCATCGCCGAAGAGCCTTTTTGCCCCATCGAGAAGAATTCCGCCGCCTCGAGCACCTCGGTGCGCTGCATGTGGCGGATTTCAGTGGCGACATTCTCGATCGAGGAGGCGATGACGCCGAGCGTGGCGAAAAACGCGGCGTGGCGGTCGCGGGGGATCACCTGCGTCGAGATGGGTTCGGGTTCGAGGCCGAGCTGCGCGCAGACATGTTCCTCGACGCGGGGGTCGATATTGGCGAAGGTGCCGACCGCCCCCGAGATGGCGCCGGTGGCGATCTCGGCGCGGGCCTGTTGCAGGCGGCGCTTGTTGCGGTCCATCTCGGCGTAGAAGCGCGCGAAGGTCAGGCCCATGGTCGTCGGCTCGGCATGGATGCCGTGGCTGCGGCCGATGCGGACGGTGTCCTTGTGCTCGAACGCGCGGCGCTTGAGGGCGGCCAGAAGCCCGTCCATATCGGCCAGCAGGATGTCGGCGGCCCGTGTGAGCTGCACGTTGAAACAGGTGTCGAGCACATCCGAAGAGGTCATGCCCTGATGGACGAAGCGGGCTTCCTCGCTGCCGACATGTTCGGCCAGATGGGTCAGGAAGGCGATGACGTCATGCTTGGTCTCGGCCTCGATCTCGTCGATGCGGGCCACGTCGAATTCCACGTACTTGGCTGTCCACACGGCCTCGGCATTGGCGCGGGGGATCACGCCCAGATCGGCCATGGCGTCGCAGGCATGGGCCTCGATCTCGAACCAGATGCGGAACTTGGTTTCGGGCGACCAGATGGCGACCATGTCGGGGCGGGAGTAGCGGGGAATCATGTGACGGGCCTTTGCGTATCCTGTAACGATTGGCGCGGGTTTAGACGGATGGGCGCCTAGCGGCAAGCAGATGGCGCGGAGACGGGAGCGATTGACCGGGCAGATGACGGATGAGGCGCCGAAGGACCCTGCGCGCAGGCTGGCGGATTTCGAGGGCCGCTGGCAGATGACGCGCCGGATCGTGCAGGCCGAGGGGCCGGAGGCGCGGCTGGAGGGCGTGGCCACCTGGCGCGCGGTGCCCGAAGGGCTGATCTGCGACGAGGTGGGACGTTTGCAGATCGGCGCGCAGCCGGCGGTCGAGGCGCGGCGCAGCTATCTGTGGCGCGAGGATCTGAGCGTGTGGTTCGAGGATGGCCGGTTCTTTCACCAGGTGCCGCTTCTGGGCGGCGAGACCGGGCATTGGTGCGCGCCGGACCAGTATGACGGGTGCTATTCGTTCGACAGCTGGCCGGTGTGGCAGGTGGTCTGGACGGTCAAGGGACCGCGCAAGGATTACGTGATGCGGACCGACTATCGCCGTGCTGCGGCGGGGTAGAAAATTCGCGAATTTTCTTAAGGGGTGATTTTTCTGCGAAAAATCGGCTGGAATGTCGGGGATGTCTGTCGCTAGGGTCTTGTCATGACAGGGATATTCCAGACCCGATTGCCATATGATCCGATGGTGCCGCGGCCCTTGCCGGGCATTCAGCCGCTTGACCCGGCCACATGGTTGCAGGTGGACGACGCCTTTGGCTTGCAGATGGCCGAGCGCGCCCGGCTGTTGGCCGCGCGGCGAGACGATGTGCTGGCGCTGTTGCCCGAGGCGCGCGCGGCGGCGGATGAGCTTTTGCAATATGTCCTCGACTGGCTGGGTGAAAATGGCCAAGGTTACGATATTTCTGCAAAGGACGTGCTGCGGCCCGACGGGGTGCGGATCGACCTGGACAGGGCGGACCCGATGGGCACCCTGGGCCACCTGGTGCAGGAAGACCTGTGCCTGATGGAGAAACGGGGCGACGAACATGTGCTGAGCGCGGCGGTGCTGTGTTTTCCGGCCAGCTGGCGGTTGGCGGACAAGATCGGGCGACCGCTGACCGGTATCCATGTGCCGGTGCCGGATTATGATGACAGCCTTGCGAAGCGGGTGCAGCGTCTGTTCGATGGGGTTCAGGTGGGCCGGCCGCTATGGCGCTTCAACGCGCTGCGCTATGGCGCGCCGGACCTGTTCCAGCCGCGCTCGCGGATGGTGCCGAAAGACCTGGCCGAGGATGACGCGGACTATCCCTATCTGCGCTCGGAGCGGCAATGCGTGGTGCGCCTGCCCGAGACGCGGGCCTGTGTCTTTTCGATCCATACCTATGTGCTGCGCCTGACCGGGCCGTGAGGCGCAGGGGCACTTACGGCCGGTCGATCCGCGCGGCCATGATCGCGATCGCCTTCTGGTAGACGCCGGCGGCGTTCCATTGCTGGATGACGCGGAAATTGGGCTGGCCTTCCTGGTAGCCCTGGCCCGGTTGCCAGCCTTTCTGGCGCAGGAAATTGGCGGTCGAGGCGAGCGCGTCGGTGAGGTTGTAGAAATCGACGCGCCCGTCGCCATTGGCGTCGACCCCGTAGGTCAGGGCATTGCCGGGCAGGAACTGTGTATGGCCCAATTCGCCGTGTTTGGCGCCGCGCGTCTCGGCGGTGATCGCGCCCATGTCCACCAGCTTGAGCGCGCCGATGGCGTGGGGGATGAAGAACTCGGACCGGCGGCAATCATAGGCGAGCGTGGTGATCGCCGAGACGACCGCGCTGTCGCCCATGAAGCCGCCGAACCCGGTTTCCATCCCGTGAATGGCGATCAGCACACCGGCGGGCACGCCGTATTGTCGTTCCAGCGCATCGTAGAAGGCGGCATCGCGGGCCTTGCGCTTGCGCCCCTGGGCGATGATCGTCTCGGCGCCGCGCACCTGCATGAATTTCTCGAGCGTGTAGCGAAAGCTTTTCTGGTTGCGATCGGCGGCGATGGTGCGGGTGGCATATTGCGCCCCGGCAAGCGCCTGGAGGCCGCGCTGGCCGACACCGGCCCGGGCGGCATCCGTGGCGAAGGCGGATTTCCAGGCCTGGAAACCTGCGCCGTCATTGCCGCAAGGGGCGGCCTGCGCAGCGAGGGGCAGGACCAGCGCGAGGGGGGCGATCAGGCGAAACAGATTGGGGCGCGCGAACATGGGATCCTCCGGACATGACACTTACGAGGGCAGCATAAAGCGTTTCACGACAATTCTTAAAGCGTTTCGCCTTCAAACCGGTGCATCAGCGACAGGCGGCGTGCCTGTGGCTGAAGGCGCGGGCTGCGGCTGCACAAGAAAAATGCGCCCCCTCGCAAGGAGGGGGCGCATCGGTGACACTGTCCTGTGATGTGGCTGCCGTGGTCCCGCCCCAACGGGGGCGGGGCCGGGATCAGCAGCTGTAATACATCATGAATTCGACCGGGTGGGGGGTGTGCTCGTAGGTTTCGAGCTCTTCCATCTTGAGGTCGATATAGCCGTCGATCTGGTCCTTCGTGAACACGTCACCTGCCAGCAGGAAGGCGTGGTCGGCCTGCAGGGCCTCGAGCGCTTCGCGCAGGCTGCCGCAGACGGTGGGGATGCCCTGGAGTTCCTCGGCGGGCAGATCGTAGAGGTTCTTGTCCATGGCTTCGCCCGGATCGATCTTGTTCTTGATGCCGTCGAGGCCGGCCATCAGCAGGGCCGAGAAGCACAGATACGGGTTGGCCGAAGGATCGGGGAAGCGGGCTTCGACGCGCTTTGCCTTGGGCGATTCGGTCCACGGGATCCGCACGCAACCCGAGCGGTTGCGGGCCGAATAGGCGCGCAGGACAGGGGCTTCGAAGCCGGGGATCAGGCGCTTGTAGGAGTTGGTGGACGGGTTGGTGAACGCGTTGAGCGTCTTGGCATGCTTGAGGATGCCGCCGATGAAATACAGCGCTTCCTGGCTGAGATCGGCGTATTTGTCGCCGGCGAAGAGCGGCTTGCCGTCTTTCCAGATCGACATGTTCACATGCATGCCGGTGCCGTTGTCGCCATAGATCGGCTTGGGCATGAAGGTGGCCGACTTGCCATAGGCCTGGGCCACGTTGTGGATGACGTACTTGTATTTCTGCAGCTCGTCGGCCTGCGTGGTGAGCGTGCCGAAGATCAGGCCCAGCTCGTGCTGGCACGAGGCCACCTCGTGGTGGTGCTTGTCGACCTTCATGCCGAGGCGCTTCATGGTGCTGAGCATTTCCGAGCGGATGTCCTGACCGTCATCGATCGGGTTGACCGGGAAATAGCCGCCCTTGACGCCCGGACGGTGGCCGGTGTTGCCCATTTCGTATTCGGTGTCGGTGTTCCACGAGGCGTCGAGCGCGTCGATCTCGTAGGAGACCTTGTTGATCTTGTTCGAGAAGCGCACGTCGTCGAAGAGGAAGAATTCGGCTTCGGGGCCGAAGAAGGCGGAATCGCCGATGCCCGAGGATTTCAGGTAGGCTTCGGCCTTCTGGGCGGTGCCGCGCGGGTCACGCTCGTAGGGTTCGCCGGTGTCGGGCTCGACGACCGAGCAATGCACGCAGAGGGTTTTCTCGGCGTAGAACGGATCGATATAGGCCGACTCGGTGTCGGGCATCAGCTTCATGTCGGAGGCTTCGATCGACTTCCAGCCGGCGATCGACGAGCCGTCGAACATGAACCCTTCTTCAAGGAAGTCTTCATCGACCAGATCGGCCATCACGGTGACGTGCTGCAGCTTGCCGCGCGGGTCGGTGAAGCGGATGTCGACGTATTCCACGTCTTCTTCCTTGATCTGCTGGAGGATTGCTTTCTGGCTCATGTGCCTTCTTCCCTTTTCTGCTGGTGTATCTGTGTTGGGGTGGTGATCAGAGCGCGTCAGGGCCGGTTTCGCCGGTCCGGATGCGAATGGCTTGTTCGACGGGGCTGACGAAGATCTTGCCGTCGCCGATCTTGTCGGTTTTGGCGGCGTCGATGATCGCCTCGATGGCCTGGTCGACCTGGTCGTCATCGATCACGACGTCGATTTTGACCTTGGGCAGGAAATCCACGACATATTCGGCGCCGCGATACAGTTCGGTATGGCCTTTCTGGCGTCCGAACCCCTTGACCTCGATGACAGAAAGACCCTGAATTCCGGCTTCCTGAAGGGCCTCTTTGACCTCGTCAAGCTTGAACGGCTTGATGATCGCTTCGATTTTCTTCATGGGCTTCGGCCTCCCTCGCCAAGTATTGCGGGGCCTGTGAGACCACTTCTCATCGGGGGGCTCAATCGGATAGGGTCGGCAGGCGGGGGATCGGCCGGATGGCCCTTGAGTGATGCACATATTTTAATCAATTTGCACAAAATGACGCCGTTTTGGAATCTTGGGGGTGCGTGAATGACCAATCTCATGAGTGCCGGGCAGATGCGCGCCCTTGAACGGCGCGCCATCGAGTCGGGGCAGGTCACCGGGCTGGAGCTGATGGAGCGCGCCGGGCGCGGGGTCATGGCCGCGATTTTCGCCCGATGGCCCGATCTGGCGCAGGCGCCGGGGCGGGCGGTGGTGGTCTGCGGGCCGGGCAATAACGGCGGCGACGGGTTCGTGATCGCGCGGCTGCTGCGTGACCGGGGCTGGCCTGTCGATCTGTGGCTTTTGGGCGATGCAGACCGGTTGCCGCCGGATGCGAGGGCCAATCATGACCACTGGTGTGCGATGGGCGGGCAGGTGCAGGCGTACCGCGATGCGGGGCAGGGCGCGTTCGGCCTGTCACCCGGGGGCGATGACGGGCGCATGGTGATCATCGATGCGCTGTTCGGCACCGGATTGACGCGTCCGCTTGCGGGGGTGGATGCCTTCGCGTCGGCCACGCAAGGAGCGGGCCGGCAGGGGGCACGGGTTGTCGCGGTGGATATTCCAAGCGGGTTATGTGCGGACTCGGGCCGCTACCTGCGCGCCGATGCGTCCGAGGCCGAGGGGCGATCCCATGCGCAGGTCCGCGCGGATCTGACGGTGAGTTTCCACACCGCCAAGCCTGGGCATTACCTGCAGGACGGGCCTGCGGCCTGCGGGGCGCTGGCGATTGCGGATATCGGACTTGCGGGGCCGGAGGATCCGCTGGTGGCGCAGCTGGTCGATGCACCTGGTTGGGCCGATCTGGACAAGGGCCAGGGGCATAAATACGGGCATGGCCATGCGCTGATCCTGTCGGGCGGGGCGGGGCAGACCGGGGCGGCCCGGCTGGCGGCGCGCGCGGCGCTGCGGATCGGGGCGGGGCTGGTGACGCTTGGCGTGCCGCCCGACGCACAGCCCGAGGTGGCGGCGCAGATCACCGCGCTGATGATGCGCCCGGTGGCGGACCCCGATGCGCTTGCGGCGGTGCTGGACGATCCGAGGTTTTCGGCCGTGGCACTGGGGCCCGGTCTTGGGCTGAACGAGGCGACGGCGGACAAGGTGGCGGTTGCATTGGCGTCGGGGCGGCCTTGTGTGCTGGATGCCGATGCGCTGACGGCGTTCCATGGCCAGGAGAGCGCCCTGTTTCGCCTGACGGCGGGGCGGGCCTGCGTGCTGACCCCGCATGGCGGAGAGTTCGGGCGGCTGTTTCCCGACCTGGCCGAGCGCCTGGCGGCGGTGCCTTGTGTCGGGCCTGCGATGTCGCGGATGGATGCGGTCCGCGAGGCGGCAAGGCGGGCCGGGTGCGTTGTCCTGTTGAAGGGGGCGGATACGGTGATCGCGGCGGCGGATGGGCGGGTGTCGATCCATGCCGCCTGTTACGGGCGCGCGGCGCCGTGGCTGGCGACGGCGGGGGCCGGTGATGTGCTGACCGGGCTGATCGCGGGGCTTCTGGCGCGCGGGGTCGCCCCGATGCAGGCCAGTGAGCTGGCCGCTTGGTGCCATGTGGAGGCGGCGCGGGGCTTCGGTCCGGGGCTGATCGCCGAGGACCTGCCCGACGCGCTGCCGGGTGTGTTGCGGAGGCTGGCGGGGTCATAGACCCGCAGCCCCCTAGGCGCGGCCAGGAGGGCTCAGGCGGCGGCCGAGGCCGCAGGCTGCGCGATGTGGCTGGCGAGTTCGAGCCCATCCACATAGAGGATATGCGGGCGGTCGAACACGATCTCGCACAGGGTCATGCGGACCGGATCCTGGCGGCACACGAATTCCCCGTCGACCAGAAGCTCGACCGGGACCAGCGCCTGCGGCGTGCCGAAGAGCGCTTGTGCGCGCCAGTCGCGGATCAGTACCAACTGGCCCGCCGGCAATGTCACGTCGCGATCGGGGCGGGTATGGCCCAGAGAGCCAGCGGCGATGCGGATCGCCGCCGTCAGGATGTGGTGCGTATGCACGGATTTGACGATGGCCATGCCGCTGTCGCGGGTGATGACCCGATCACCCGACCGGATGTCGTGGACCGGCTTTTCGCCGTCCATCGTCAGGATTGTGGAAGAGGCACTGAGGCCTTTGGCATTATTCGGGACCTGCTGGTGGGTATGCCCACTGATCCGCCCGACCGTTTTCGGTTTCATGGCGCTACTCGTTACTTGTTGTTACTGCCTCGGTTTTTAGGACACCTTACGTCAAGGTTTAGTAAATGTCGCCTCCTTTTTGCGAGGCAGATACGTCAAATTCGAGATGATTTTTCCACTCGCATCCGGCTTGCGGCTTTGCTAGAGACCGCATCACCACGTGTGCGCCGCAGGGTCGGCCGCGTGATACTGGCGGGTGTGGCGAAATTGGTAGACGCACCAGATTTAGGTTCTGGCGCCGCAAGGCGTGGGGGTTCAAGTCCCTCCACCCGCACCATGACTGATCCGCTCCGAGACCCGTTCGCGGCGCTTTGCGCAAACCTACAGCAGGCTGATCGACGACCGCGCCGACAGCAGGTCGCGTTCCAGCCCGCGGGTCGCGCCGATGTGCCAGTCGAGGCCGGTATGACCCTCGGTCTCGGCGGTTTGCAGGCGGCTGACGGCGTCCGACAAGGCCCCCGCGCTGGCGGTCAGCGTGTCGACCAACGCGGCGCGATTGGCGGCGATCTCGGCCCGGCGGCTGTCATATCGTGCCCGGCTCACGGTGCCTTCGGCCATGCCCATCGACAGCGCGTTCAGCTCGGCCTCCTGATCGGCCAGAAGCTGCGGCAGGCCGCGTGTCACCGTGTCCAGCCGCGCGCGGGTCTGGCGGATGTCCTTGACCACGCCGCTTGGGTTCAGTTTCTCGACGCGGCGGGCGACCTCGGCCCGGCCCGCGATGTTGCCCGCCACGGCCCCGATGGCCCCGCCGCCCAAGGCGCCTGTCGCGCAGGATGCCGTATCGCCCGCACCGACCAGCGCCGCACCGCAGCCCAAGGTCGCGCCAATCGCCATGCCCTTGCCGGTGCTGCGCCAGACCAGTGCGCGCGCGGCCTGTTCCACTGCCTGCGCCTGTTCCTCGAGCGCGCGTTCCTGTGGGGCCAGCGGATCGAATCTCATCATGCTGACCTCGGCCCGGCCATTTTCCGGCCCGATCCCATCGGTGGGCACAGGTGTCCGGGCGCAGCTTGAAAGGGCGAGTGCCAGCAGCGGCAAGATCAGTATGGAACGCGATATCATGGGTCTACTCGTATGTTTTGTTTTGATTTTGGAACTAATGCTACAGTTGACGGTTGTTTGTGGCTGAAATTGGACTGAATGCGCATTTTTTCGGACAATCGTACCGGGTTTTCGCTTTGATGCGGTTTGGGTCGATCAGGGCATGCCGGCGCGGCCCTCTGACCCCCTGTGCGCGCGCGGCTGCGGTGCATGACGTGCGCGCCGAATTTCAGGGTTGATCCTGCCTCGGGGCCAAACTAGTAAGGCGAAAATTTAATCGGGGCGCCGTTCGGGCGCCCTGTCAGCTTATGCGAGGAAGCTCATGCAAGTCACCGAGACCCAGAACGAAGGCCTGAAGCGCGCCTACAAGATGATCCTGACAGCGCAGGAGCTGGACGACAAGGTTACCGAAAAGCTGAAAGAGGCCCAGCCGGATGTGGAGCTGAAGGGCTTCCGCAAGGGCAAGGTGCCGCTTGCGCTGCTGAAGAAGCAGTTCGGCCAGCGCGTGCTTGGCGAGGCCATGCAGGAAGCCGTGGACGGCGCGATGTCGGCCCATTTCGAGGAAAAGGGCGAGCGTCCGGCGGCGGAGCCTGCGGTGAAGATGGTCAACGAGGACTGGAAAGAGGGCGACGACGTCGAGATCGAGATGTCCTACGAGGCGCTGCCGGAGATCCCCGAGGTCGATCTGTCGACGATCCAGGTGGAGCGTCTGGTCGCCAAGGCGGATGACGCGGCGGTTGACGAAGCGCTGAAGAACCTTGCCGAAAGCGCGCAGGACTTCAAGGACCGCAAGAAAGGGTCGAAGTCGAAGGATGGCGATCAGGTGGTGATCGATTTCGTCGGCAAGGTGGATGGTGAGGCGTTCGAAGGCGGCAGCGCCGAGGATTATCCGCTGGTGCTGGGCTCGAACAGCTTCATCCCCGGTTTCGAGGATCAGCTGGTCGGTGTGAAGGTCGGCGAGGAAAAGGACGTGACCGTCACGTTCCCCGAGGAATACCAGGCCGCGCACCTGGCCGGCAAGGACGCCGTCTTCGAGTGCAAGATCAAGGAAATCAAGGAGCCGGTGGCCGCCGAGATCAACGACGAGCTGGCCCAGAAATACGGCGCCGAAAGCCTTGATGCGCTGAAGGAGCAGATCAAGGAGCGCTTGGAGGCCGAATATGCCGGCGCGGCACGCGCGGTGATGAAGCGGCATCTGTTGGACGCGATGGACAAGCTGGTGGATTTCGATCTGCCCCCCAGCATGGTGCAGGCCGAGGCCAACCAGATCGCCCACCAGCTGTGGCACGAGGAAAACCCCGAGGTCCAGGGCCACGATCACCCCGAGATCGAGCCGACCGAGGAGCACACCAAGCTGGCCGAGCGCCGCGTGCGTCTTGGTCTTCTGCTGGCCGAGCTGGGCCGCAAGGCCGAGGTCGAGGTGACCGATGCCGAAATGACCCAGGCTGTCATGCAGCAGGCCCGTCAGTATCCGGGCCAGGAACGTCAGTTCTTCGAATTCGTGCAGAACAACCCGCAGATGCGTCAGCAGCTGCGCGCGCCGATCTTCGAGGACAAGGTGATCGACTATGTGGCCGAGCTGGCGCAGGTCACCGAAAAGGACGTCAGCAAGGACGACCTTGAAAAGGCCGTCGAGGCCATGGACGAAGACTGAGGCGCACCGGTCGTTCCAGACCGCGCCGGATCATGATGGGCCGCTCCGATCGAACGGAGCGGCCCTTTTTCGTTGCGCTGAGGTGTCGGTGCGGCGGGTGACCTGTGGCAGGGGACGGTCGCGGGGGCCGGTCGCGGGGGGCCTGCGCTGCAAGCGCGCGTTGGCACAAATGAAAAGGGCCGCACGATATACCGTGCGGCCCCGAGAGCTGTTTGCTGGTGCGGCGCCTCAGCGCTCGTCTTCGGCCTGATCGCTGCCGGCGTCCTGAGCGGCGTCGGCGAGGTCGTCATCGTCGGACGCGGCCCCACCGATGTCGTCGAAGAGTTCCGCGATCTCGAAATCGGCGGCTTCCTCTTCTTCGGCGGCGACTTCCTGAATGGTCTTGCCGGAGGCCTGCAGTTCGGCTTCTTCGGGCGAACGGGCCACGTTGAGCTGGATCGTCACATCGACCTCGGGGTGCAGGTGCACCTCGACCTCGTGCAGACCGAGCGTCTTGATCGGCTGACGGATCAGCACCTGCTTGCGGTCAACCGTGAAGCCGGCTTCGGTGGCGACGATCGCCGCGTCCCGTGTCGAGACGGAGCCATAGAGGTTGCCACCGTCGGAGGCCTGGCGAATCACCACGAACTGCTGACCGTCGAGACGGTCGGCGAGTTGCTCGGCTTCCTTGCGGGTTTCGAGGTTTTGCGCCTCGAGTTGCGCCTTGCGGACTTCGAAGCCCTTGATGTTGGCTTCGGACGCGGTCAGCGCCTTGCCCTGCGGCAGGAGGTAGTTGCGTGCATAGCCGGGCTTGACGTCGACGACTTCGCCCATCTGGCCCAGCTTGGCCACGCGTTCGAGAAGGATAACTTGCATGATGCTCTCTCCTTACTTCACGGCGTAGGGGAGCAGGGCGAGGAACCGCGCGCGCTTGATCGCACGGGACAGTTCACGCTGCTTCTTGGCCGACACGGCGGTGATGCGGGACGGGACGATCTTGCCGCGCTCGGAAATGTAGCGCTGGAGCAGTTTCGTGTCCTTGTAGTCGATCGCAGGTGCATTGTCGCCCGAGAAGGGGCAGACCTTGCGGCGGCGGAAAAACGGTTTTGCAGCCATGGTTTAGTGTCCTTTCTTCAGGCGAATATCAACGGCGCTCGCGACGGGGTTCACGCTCGTCGCGCTTTTGCATCTGAACCGAGGGGCCCTCGGCATGTGCGTCGACCTTGATGGTCATGACGCGCATCACGTCGTCATGCAGACGCATCAGGCGCTCCATTTCCTGAACGGCCGGTGCGGGCGAATCCGTTCTGAGGAAGGCGTAATGCCCCTTGCGGTTCTTGTTGATCTTGTAGGCCATCGTCTTGACGCCCCAGTACTCGCTCTCGATGAGCTTGCCGCCGTTGTCCGACAGCACGGTACCGAAATGTTCGATGAGGCCTTCAGCCTGCGCGTTGGACAGATCCTGGCGCGCGATGAATACATGCTCGTAGAGCGGCATGTGATCTCCACTTTTTTCAGGGCGCATTTCATAGGCGGGGACATTGCCCTTTCGCTGCCCCACCACGAGAGACTGCGCGGTTCAAATCGTTCTGCGAAAGGAAGCCGGTCTTTACGATGGATTGCACCGGGTGGCAAGGCCCGCAGATCGGTGCGACGGGGTCGCGCAATTTAACCGCTTATTCGCCTAAAACATGCCTTAATTCGATGGTCATTACCTGAAGTTGAGTATGTTGCCAGTAATGAGGCCATAAATGGTTTCCTTCCCCGATGATACTGCACCACGGATCAATGACCGCATGCCCGTCAAGGGATACAAGCCCGGTCAGGCGCTGCGGCGCGCGGTCAGGATGTGTCTCGGGGTTGCGTTCCTGATGTCGGCGATGGGGCTGTGGCTGATGCCGGGGGCCTCGGGGGATCCGGCCATGCAGATGATCAAGCTGCTGATCTCGGCGGTGGCGGTGCTGGTGGGGCTGGTTTGCGTGGCCAGCGTAGACCCGTCCGATGCCGATCCCGAAATTCAGATCGACCATGCGCGCGGCGAGCTGCGCCTGATCGAGCGCGACGAGAAGGGCATGCCGCGCATCGCGGCCAGCCATGATCTGGACAGCTTGCAGGATGCGACCATGGATAACGGGTTTTTCTCGGTTCTGGATGCCCGGGGGCGGGCGCTGGTGTCGATGCGGGTGACCGACCAGCGGGTTCACGAGCAACTGTGCCGAATCTTCGACCTCAAGGAATGACACGACGACCAGAAGCGGTTTTTCGCCGTGCATCTGTTCGTTAATCAACACGTTTTGTTGAATTCTGAAGGATTGTTCGCCGTAGCCGGCTGACCATGTTTGCCCTACATCGTTCTCACATAACCTTGCAGGGAGACATCGCAATGAGAAAGACACTTTTGGCTGCAGCACTGACGCTTGGTGCAAGTGCCGCCTTTGCCGCCCCCGAGACCTATGAGCTGGACGCAAGCCACAGCCAGATCGTGTTTTCCTACGATCACCTGGGCTATTCGACCACCTATGGCATGTTCTCGGGCTTCGAGGGCGAGATCATGTTCGATCAGGAAAACCCGGCCAATTCGTCGGTGACGGTGTCGATGCCCGTCCGCTCGATGCTGACCGGTTGGGAAAAACGGTTCGAGCATTTCATGTCGGCTGATTTCTTCGGCGCGGCCGAGGGCGACATGGTGACGTTCACCTCGACCGGGATCGAGGTGACGGGTGATGACACGGCCATGATCACCGGCGATCTGACGATGAACGGCGTGACGAAGTCGGTTGTCCTCGATGCCAAGCTGAACAAGGTCGAAGGCCACCCGATGAAGAACGGCCAGCCCTGGGCCGGGTTCGACGCGACCACCACGCTGTTGCGGTCGGATTTCGGTGTGGGTGCCTTCGCCCCCGCCGTCAGCGACGCGGTCGAGGTGATGATCTCGATCGAGGCCGGCAAGGCGCAGTAAGCCTTCGGCAGTTCCAAAAGCGGAAAGGCCAGCCCGGCATGGGCTGGCCTTTTTCGTCGGGGCCGTGGATAGGGCAGGGATCAGCCGCGCGAGGCCGTGAGATCGAAGCTGATATCGACGGTCGGACCCAGAGAGTCCGTGCCCTCGCCGCCGATCCCGAAGCTGCGCCGGTCGACGCTCAGTGCGCCGCTGGCGGTGGCGGTGTCGCCGTCGATGGTCAGCTCGAAGGGCATTTCGACCGGGACGGATTGATCCTTGATCGTCAGAGTGCCGCGCGCCAGTTTGCCGGTATCCGATGCGATCAGATCGGCCTGGAACGTGGCGGTGGGGAAGCTTTCGGTGTTGAAATACTCCTTGCCCATGGCCTGATCGGTGACCGATCCCAGGGTCAGCGATCCGATCGATACGGTGACTGTCACGTCGCCATGCCGCCCGTTGGCATCGGCCTTGTCGGCATAGCTGATATCGGCGGTCCAGTCGGCGAAGCTGCCGGTGACCTGGCTGCCCATCTGGGTGATGCTGATCTGCAGGGTGCCTTGCTGGACCTGCCATTCGCTGTCGACGCTGGCCAGGCTGGCCGTGCCTGTGGCCACCGCCCCCTTGGAGAACCAGCCCAGGGTGCCGGCGCCGCCCAGGACTGCGGCCCAAACGGCAAGGGCCGTCACGAAGGGCAGCAGATGCCCGGGTTGCCGGGCGGTGGGCTGTGCGGGGTTCAGGCCGGGCAGCATCCGGCGCAAGGTGGCATCGCCGTCGATCACGTGATGCTTGAGCGCGCCCACCACATGCAGCGTGATCGCGCCGACCAGCACCCATTGCAGCAGAAAATGCACAACGCTCGAGATCTCGGCCAGATGCGGGTCTTGCGGCACGAAGGGCAGGGTTTGTCCGAAGGGCCACCAGATCGGCGCAAATCCGGTGGTGGCGGCGTGATGTATCCAGCCCGAAAGCGGCACCAGCACCAGCGAGCCGTACAGCAGCCAGTGCACGGTTTCGGCCAGCCACGCCTCGGCCCGCTTGTCGCCGTTCAGAAGGCCGGGTTTGGGCTGGCTGATGGCCCACCCGATCCGCGCCAGCGCCACGAAGAACACGGCAAGCCCGAGGGTCTTGTGGGCCGAAAAGAGCGTGGTGGCCAGGCGCACGGTCGCCTCGGATGCGGCGGCATCGGGATTGCGCACCTGTTCGGCCAGGTCATGGGCGATCACGCCGAGGGGAATGACGGCAAGGATCAGGAGGGCGGTGAGCCAGTGGAACGTCTTGGTCACACTGCCATAGGTCGTGCTGGAGTTGCTGGTGGGCATCGCTTGGCTCCTGTCGGTTGCGCTTGCCCCGCCAATCTAGCGGGGCGCCGGACAGGGACAATGCCCGCCTGCGCACAGGCGACGTGCGCGGGTGTTGGTCGTTGCCTCCGGGCGCGAGGCGCGCTATCCGGGGGGCGCAAGATCAGGGAGGCAGACGATCAGATGAGCCGAGCATTCGTATTCCCGGGACAAGGGGCGCAAACCATAGGAATGGGCAAGGCCCTGGCCGAGGCCTATCCCGCTGCGCGGGCGGTTTTCGATGAGGTGGACGAGGCGCTTGGGGAGCGCCTCAGCGCGCTGGTCTGGGAGGGCGAGCAGGATCAGCTGACCCTCACGCAGAATGCCCAGCCCGCGCTGATGGCCACGTCGCTGGCCGCGATGCGGGCGCTGGAGGCCGAAGGCGTCACGATCGACGCCGCCGCGATGGTGGCGGGCCATTCGCTTGGGGAATATTCGGCGCTGGCGGCGGCGGGGGCGCTGAGCCTGGCCGATTGCGCGCGGCTGCTGCGCATCCGGGGCGAGGCGATGCAGAAGGCCGTGCCGGTGGGCGTGGGTGCTATGGCGGCGGTCCTGGGACTTGACCTCGAGGCGGTGCGCGCCCTGGCGGCGGACGCCGCCGAAGGCGAGGTCTGCGAGGCGGCGAATGACAACGATCCCGGCCAGGTGGTCGTCTCGGGGCAGCGCGCGGCGGTGGAGCGTGCGGTCGCGATGGCCAAGGAGCGTGGCGCCAAGCGCGCCATGCTGCTGCCGGTCAGCGCACCGTTTCATTGCGCGCTGATGCAGCCTGCGGCCGACGCGATGGCCGAGGCGCTGAGCGCCGTGACGATCAGCGCGCCGCGCGTGCCGCTGGTGGCCAACGTCGTGGCCGAGCAGGTGCACGATCCGGACCGCATCCGCGCGCTTCTGGTCGAGCAGGTGACGGGTGCGGTGCGCTGGCGCGAGTCGGTGCTCTACATGGCGGCCCAGGGCGTGACCGAGACATGGGAGATCGGCGCGGGCAAGGCGCTGTCGGGCATGGTGCGGCGGATCGATCGCGACGTGGAGACGCGGGCGGTGGGCACGCCCGAGGATGTCGCGGCGGCGGTCGCGGCGCTCAACGGCTGAGCCGGGCCCGAAAAATTGCATTTTTCAGTCCGGATTTGCAGGCCAAATCCGGCACCAGACCAGAAGGAAGCACGAGAATGTTTGATCTGACAGGGAAATCCGCGCTGGTCACCGGCGCATCGGGCGGCATCGGGGGCGCGATTGCCAAGGCGCTGCACGGCGCGGGCGCAACTGTCGGGCTGAGCGGCACGCGGACCGAACCGCTCGAGGCGCTGGCCGCCGAGTTGGGCGCGCGCGCCCATGTGCTGCCCTGCAACCTCGGCGATGCGGAGGCGGTCGAGGCGCTGCCCAAGCAGGCGGTCGAGGCGATGGGCGCGGTCGATATCCTCGTGAACAATGCCGGCATCACCCGCGATCAGATTTTCATGCGCATGTCCGACGAGGAATGGGCGCAGGTGCTGGATGTGAACCTGACCTCGGCGATGCGTCTGTGCCGTGGCGTGATGCGCCCGATGATGAAGGCCCGGTGGGGGCGGATCATCAATATCAGCTCGATCGTGGGCGCCACGGGCAATCCCGGACAGGCGAATTACGCGGCCTCCAAGGCCGGGCTGGTCGGCATGACCAAATCGATCGCCTATGAGGTGGCAAGCCGGGGGATCACCGCCAATGCGGTGGCGCCGGGCTTTATCGGGACGGCCATGACCGACAAGCTGACCGACGACCAGAAGGACAAGATCAACGCCCAGATCCCGATGGCGCGCATGGGCAGCGCCGAAGAGATCGCGGCGGCGGTTCTTTACCTGGCCAGCCCCGAGGCAGGCTATGTCACCGGCACCACGCTGCATGTCAATGGCGGCATGGCGATGATCTGACGCCCGCGCGGGGTGCGGGAATCAACCCGCGCTCGGGGCAAGTGGCACCGGGCACGGCGGATAAATGCCGTGCCGGTCCGCCTTGCGGATGCCCCGCCGCTGCAAGCAGGGGGTAGCCTGTCGAGGGCCGTGATGCGGCGTGTTTGCTGTTTTCGGTCAGAGGATTAGGGCCCGGCTGCGGCCTTGATGCAACGCCGCGCGACCAGGCTGTCATCGCCATGGCGGGGCGTTTGCGAAAGGATTTGCCAATGGCGTGGCATATGCTATAGGCGGCGCAGACTGGCTGGGGCGATCTGGTATCAGACGTCCGGCTGCCCGGTTGCACGGGATCAGGAAGTCGCCCGGCAAGGGGCATCACCAAGCCGCCTCCCGGCTGGGGCAGGGGCAAAAAAGCGGGTTCATCGACCCGGAAGAAGATGAGGAACAAGACATGAGCGATATCGCAGACCGCGTGAAGAAAATCGTTGTCGAGCATCTCGGCGTGGAAGAAGACAAGGTGGCGGAAAATGCTTCGTTCATCGACGACCTGGGCGCGGACAGCCTCGACACGGTCGAGCTTGTCATGGCGTTCGAAGAGGAATTCGGCATCGAGATCCCGGACGATGCGGCAGAAACCATCCAGACTTTCGGCGATGCGGTGAAGTTCATCAGCGACGCCTCCTAAGTCCGGACATACCGCCTCATGGCGCAAGGCCCCTGCGAGTTCGCGGGGGCCTTTTTTGTGCGTTCACGATACGGTGTGGTATGGCCGAAGCGGCGCGAACGGGCGCCATGATGCCGATTTGACGATACCTGCCGCGTGATTCCACGGGCATCATCGCCGTGCCCCCGACAGCAGGGGTGGAGTACAGCAAGCAAGGGGCCCGGCTGCGATGATCGTCTATCCGACACTCGAACTGATGAATGGCAAATGCGTGACGCTGACGCGCGGACGGCTGGAGGAGCCGGTGCTGTGGCATGTCGATCCGGTGCAGCTGGCGCGCAGCTATGCGGCGGCGGGTGCCTCGTGGATGCATGTCACCGATATCGACGCGTTGCGCGGCGAGGCGGGCAATGACGACCTGATCCTCGAGATCATCCGGGCCGCGGGTATCCCTGTCCAGCTTGGCGGCGGCTTTCGCTCTCGTGAGAGGGTGGCGCGCTGGATCGACCGTGGCGCGGGGCGCATCGTGGTCGGCACGATGGCGGCGCATGATCCCGATCTGCTGCGCGAGCTGGCCAAGCGCCACCCGGACCAGATTGTCCTGGCGGTGGATATCTACGATGGCTCGGTGATGACCGAAGGCTGGAAACAGCGCAGCGCATTCCAGCCCGAGACCTATGTGGCGGCCTTTGACGATGCGCCGCTTGCGGGGATCATCGTGACCGATATCGACGCCGATATCGAAGACAGCGATGGCAGCCTCGGGGTGATCACGCGCCTTGCGGCCCAGACCAGGCATCCGGTGATTGCACGCGGCACGGTGCGCGGTGTCGATGACGTGGCCCGGCTCAAATACGTGCCGAATATCGCGGGCACGCTGATCGGGCGTGCGCTTCTGGCCAAGGATGTCGATCTGGCCGAGGCGCTGAGCCTTGCCGAGGCGCCGACCGAACCTGCCGCCGAGTTCCTGTAACCGCAAGGCCGACGCATCGGCGATCTTGCGTGCAGGAGCGCGCCCCGGGCAGCAGTGCTCTTGCCCCTCGGGGGCAAGGCGGGTTAAGAGCATGCGAAGAAAACACGTGGAAAGGGCAGCATGATGCGTCGTGTGGTTGTCACCGGGCTGGGATTGGTCACGCCTCTGGCCTCGGGCGTCGAGGAAACATGGAAACGCCTGCTGGCCGGACAGTCGGGCGCGGGCACGATCACGCGGTTCGATCCGGTGAACGTGGCGACGAAATATGCCTGCGAGGTGCCGCTTGGCGATGGCAGCGACGGCACGTTCAACGCCGATGATCACATGGCCCCGAAAGAGCGCCGCAAAGTCGATGATTTCATCCTTTACGGGATGGCGGCGGCGGATATGGCTGTCAGGGATTCGGGCTGGACGCCCGAGGACGAAGAGGGCCAGCTGCGCACCGGCGTGATGATCGGATCGGGGATCGGCGGGCTGCGCTCGATCGAGGAGACGACGCTGATCATCCGCGACAAGGGTGTGCGGCGGGTGTCGCCGTTCTTCATTCCCGGCGCGCTGATCAACCTGATCAGCGGTCAGGTGAGCATCCGCTATGGTTTCAAGGGGCCGAACCATTCGGTGGTGACCGCCTGCTCGACCGGGGCGCATGCGATCGGCGATGCGTCGCGGCTCATTCAGTTCGGCGATGCCGACGTTATGGTTGCGGGCGGGGCCGAGGCGGCGATCTGCGAGATCGGGATCGCCGGCTTCAACGCCTGCAAGGCGCTGAGCACCAAATGGGCCGACAGCCCGCAATCCGCCAGCCGGCCCTATGACGAGGACCGCGACGGGTTTGTCATGGGCGAGGGCGCGGGGGTCGTGGTGCTTGAGGAATACGAGCATGCATTGGCGCGCGGCGCGAAGATCTATGCCGAGGTTCTGGGCTATGGCCTGTCGGGGGATGCCTATCACATCACCGCGCCGTCCGAGGATGGCGATGGCGGGTTCCGGGCCATGCAGGCGGCGCTGAAGCATGCCGGCGTGAGCCCTGACCAGGTGGATTACGTCAATGCCCACGGCACCAGCACGATGGCCGATCCGATCGAGCTGAAGGCGGTGGAGCGGTTGCTGGGCGAGGCGGCGGGCCGGGCGACGATGAGCTCGACCAAATCCTCGACCGGGCACCTGTTGGGGGCGGCGGGGGCGATCGAGGCGATCTTCTCGATCCTGGCGGTGCAGAATGATGTGGCGCCGCCGACGATCAACCTGGAAAACCCGGCGGTGGAGACGGTGCTGGACCTGGCGCCGAACGGGAAGCGGGAGCGCAAGATCGATATCGCCATCTCGAACAGCTTCGGATTCGGGGGCACGAATGCCTGTCTGTGTGTCGGGAAACCGCGCTGATGTGGCGGCATATTGCCTCTAACTTCCTGACTTTCCTTGTTGTTCTGGTTTTCCTTGTGGGGGGTGTCATCCTGTGGGGGCAATCGGAGTATACGGCGCAGGGGCCGTTGGATGAACCGATCTGCCTGAGGGTGGAGCGGGGCAGCAACATGCGGGCCGTGTCACGGGAATTGCAGGGCGAGGGGGCGATTTCCAACGGCACGATTTTTCGGGTCGGTGTGGATTATGCCAACAAGAACAACCTGTTGAAGGCAGGCAGCTGGCTTATTCCGGAAGGGGCCAGCATGGCGGAGATCGCCGACATCATCACCCGGGGTGGGGCGAGCAGTTGCGGGACCGAGGTGGTCTACCGAATCGGTGTGACCGACGCGGAGGTCGAAGTGCGCGAACTGGACCCCGCCACCAACCGCTATGTCGAGAAGGCGGCCTTTGTTCCCGGCGAGGGCGCCGCGCCCGAAGCCTTTGAATCCGTTCGCGAAAAGGGCGATACACGTTACCGGATCGCGGTGGCGGAAGGGGTCACGAGCTGGCAGGTGCTGCAGGGGCTGGCGGCGGTGGACGTGCTGGAGGGAGAGGTTAACGAGATTCCGCCCGAAGGCAGCCTTGCGCCCGACAGCTACGAGGTGCGCGAGGGCGACACACGCGCCAGCGTGATCGAAAGAATGCGGCAAGCTCAGGATGTTATCCTGGCCGAGGCCTGGGAAGGGCGGCAGGAGGATCTGCCGCTGCAAAGCCCGTACGAGGCGTTAATCCTTGCCTCGATCATCGAGAAGGAAACCGGCGTCGCGGAAGAACGCGGGCAGGTGGCCAGCGTTTTCGTCAATCGCCTGAACCTAGGGATGCGGTTACAGACCGACCCGACGGTGATCTACGGGATCACCGAAGGCCAGGGCGTGCTGGGCCGGGGGCTGCGGCGGAGTGAGCTTCGGGCTTCAACCCCTTGGAATACTTACGTGATTGACGGCCTGCCGCCAACGCCGATCGCCAATCCGGGACGCGCCAGCATCGAAGCGGCGGTCAATCCGCTGAGCACCGAATACATCTTTTTCGTGGCCGATGGCACGGGCGGACATGCCTTTGCCAGGACGCTGGACGAGCACAACCGGAACGTCGCCCGCTGGCGCGAGATCGAGGCGCAGCGCGCCACGGACTGAATGTGTAGGTTTCGTACGAAACCTACGCGGCTTTGGTACGGACATTGCGGATGGACACCGGATTTGTGTCCATCCCGTACACAAATCGGGCCCGAAACCCGGGCATACGAGAGCGCATCCGCTGCGCCGCGGCCCGATCCCGACCCCCCAACCTGACCGATCTGAGCCACGGGGCTGACCCGTGGCCCTGAGCCATGGCCCTGACCCAAGGGCCTGACCCGTGGCCCTGATCCATGGCGCGTGACGCAACGCGCGGTGCCTTCAGGCTGTCTTAACCCCTTGAGGCGAGCCTGAGTGCAGCCGGAGGGGCGGTCTGTGCCTGTCCCCGTGATCCCGGAGGGGAAACATCAACATGGCATATGAGGCATGAGCATACATGGTTTTGATCACCCCGGACGAGCGTCCCACGGGATTGACGACGTCTATCGACTCTCTGGAGCGACAATTGTCGGACATGAGGGGAGAGCTGTTGAAACTCTACGACCGCATTCAGTGCGGCGATGTGGAGGACCTGAAAAACGCGACCCGGGCCACGTCGGAAATCCGGCAATGGCTGAAAATCGCGATCGAAGCGGAGGCGCATCTTGAAAAACGCAGAAAACAAGAAAAGGGCATCGTCAACGACTACGCCCTCGACCTTTCCGAAGCACGGGTTGCGGTTTGCGGCCGGCTGGATCGTCTCAGAAGGGCAAGATGCCCAGGACGCGTTTATCGAAAGTCTTGCTGAGGGCGAGCTGATGGCGCTGCCCTTCCTGTTCGAGTTCTGGGCGCTGGAACACCAGCTGCCCCCCGAGGGGGATTGGCGCAACTGGGTGATCCTTGGCGGACGGGGGGCCGGAAAGACGCGGGCGGGTGCCGAATGGGTGCGCGCGCAGGTGGAAGGTGCGCGCCCGCTGAGCATGGGGGCCTGCCGGCGCATGGCGCTGGTGGGCGAGACCATCGACCAGGTGCGCGAGGTGATGATCTTCGGCGAAAGCGGGATCATGGCCTGTTCGCCCCCCGATCGGCGGCCCGATTGGCAGGCGACGCGCAAGCGGCTGGTCTGGCCCAACGGGGCGGTGGCGCAGGCGTTTTCGGCGCATGAGCCCGAGGCGCTGCGCGGGCCGCAATTCGACGGGGCCTGGGTGGACGAGATGGCCAAGTGGAAAAAGGCCCGCGAGACGTGGGACATGCTGCAATTCGGGCTGCGGCTGGGCGATCATCCGCAGGTCTGCATCACCACGACGCCGCGCAATGTGGGCGTTCTGAAAGAGCTGCTGGAGCAAAAGAGCACCGTTGTCACCAGCGCGCCGACCGAGGCGAACCGCGCGTTCCTGGCGCAGTCTTTCCTGGAGGAGGTGCGCGCCCGCTATGCCGGGACCCGGCTGGGCCGGCAGGAGCTGGACGGGGTGCTGCTGGATGAGGCGGAGGGGGCGCTGTGGAGCAACCGGGGCCTCGAGGCGTGCCGGATCGACCGGCTGCCCGAGCTGGACCGGGTGGTGGTGGCGATCGATCCGCCGGTGACCGGCAAGGACGGCTCGGACGAGTGCGGGATCGTGGTGGCGGGGGCGGTGACGCGCGGCCCGGTGCAGGATTGGCGGGCCTATGTGCTGGCCGATTGCTCGGTGGGCGCGGCGCGGCCGCTGACCTGGGCCAATGCGGCGATTTCGGCGATGGAGCACTGGGGCGCGGACCGGCTGGTGGCCGAGGTCAACCAGGGCGGGGACATGGTTGCGCAGGTGATCCGGCAGGTGGATCCGATGGTGCCGGTGAAGGCGGTGCATGCACGGCGCGGCAAGGTGACGAGGGCCGAGCCGGTGGCGGCACTCTATGAGCAGGGGCGGGTGCATCACATGCGGGGCCTGGGGGTTCTGGAGGACCAGATGTGCGCGATGACGGCGCGCGGCTACGAGGGCAAGGGCAGCCCCGATCGGGTGGATGCGCTGGTCTGGGCGCTGACCGAGCTGATGATCGAGCCGGCGGCGCATTGGCGGCGACCGCAGGTGCGCGCGGTCTGATTTACATTTCTTAAACCTTTTGCGGTCTGATGCCCCCCGGGGACGCCGAATGCGTGCGGACGGGTGGGCCACAGCCAAGGAGACGAGCCGAGATGATACTGGATTTCTTCCGACAGGGGGGCGCGGTGGCGCCGGGGGCCAAGGCGTCTGGGGCCAAGGCGTCTGGGGCCGAGGCGCCCGAGCGCAAGGCGAGTGCCGCAGGGCGCATGATGGCCTGGCAGGGCATGGGGCCGGGGCGTGTCGCCTGGAGCCCGAGGGACAGTGCCACGCTGACGCGCACGGGTTTTGGCGGGAACCCTGTCGGGTTTCGCTGTGTCAAGATGCTGGCCGAGGCGGCGGCGTCCTTGCCTCTGGTGCTGCAGGACGGCGAGGACCGGCTGGCGCGCCATCCGGTGATCGACCTGATGCGCCGTCCCAACCCGGCACAGGGGCGCGCGGCGCTTCTGGAGGCGCTGTACGGGCAGTTGCTGCTGACCGGCAATGCCTATCTGGAGGCGGTGGGCGGCGATGAGGGGGTGATCCCGCTGGAGCTGCATGTGCTGCGCTCGGACCGGATGCGGGTGTTGCCGGGGGCGGATGGCTGGCCCGTGGGCTATGACTATGCCGTGGGCGGGCGCAAGCACCGGTTCGAGGCCGAGGCGATCTGCCATCTGAAATCCTTTCATCCGCAGGACGACCATTACGGCTTGTCGCCGCTGCAGGCGGCGGCGCAGGCAGTGGATGTGCACAATGCGGCGAGCCGGTGGTCGAAGGCGCTTCTGGATAATGCGGCAAGGCCGTCGGGGGCGATCGTCTATCGCGGGGCCGAGGGGCAGGGGGCGCTGAGTGCGGACCAGTATGACCGGCTGGTATCCGAGATGGAGACGCATCACCAGGGCGCCCGCAACGCGGGCCGTCCGATGCTGCTGGAGGGGGGGCTGGACTGGAAGCCGATGGGGTTCAGCCCGTCGGACATGGAGTTCCAGAAGACCAAGGAGGCCGCCGCGCGCGACATCGCGCTGGCCTTCGGGGTGCCGCCGATGCTGCTGGGGATCCCGGGCGATGCGACCTATGCCAATTACCAGGAGGCGCATCGCGCGTTCTACCGGCTGAGCGTGCTGCCGATGGTGGCGCGGGTGGCGGCGGGGATGGGCCATTGGCTGGCGGGGTTCGCGGGCGCGCGGCTGGAGCTGCGGCCCGACCTGGACCAGGTGCCGGCGCTGGGGCCTGAGCGGGATGCGCAATGGGCGCGGATCGCGGGGGCGGCGTTCCTGACCGAAGACGAAAAGCGCGGGATGCTGGGGTTGCCGGCACGGGGCACGGGAAATGGCTGAGCCGTACCCGCCCGAGCGCTATGGGTTCGAGGCGTTCGACTGTGCGCCGGCGCTGAGGCTGGAGGCGCATGAGAGGGTGGCCAAGCTGCAGCATGATGCGCTGCTGCACCGGCTGGAGAAGATCGAGGGCGCGCTGGAGCGGCTGGAGAAACGGTTGTGGCTGGCGGTTTACGGCGTGGTGGGGGCGATCCTGGCGCAGGCGTTCCACCCGCTGCTGGCAACGCTGCCGTGAAGGGATGAGGGGTGAACGAAGGATGAGTGCGATGCAGAGCGACAGCGGGTTGGAACACAAGTTCTGCCGGATGGGCGAGGGGCTGAGCGTGACCGAGGGCACGCGGATCGAGGGCTATGCCAGCCTGTTCGGGGACCCCGACAGGGGCGGTGACGTGGTGGCGCCGGGGGCCTTCGGGGCGTCCCTTGCGCGGCTGGCGAGGGACGGGCGGCGGGTGCGGATGCTGTGGCAGCACGACCCGGCCCAGCCGATCGGCGTCTGGGAGGAGGCGCGGGAGGATGCGCGCGGGCTGTGGGTGAAGGGCCGTCTGCTGGACGGTGTCGCCCGGGCGCGCGAGGCCGCGGCCCTGATCGAGGCGGGGGCGCTGGATGGCTTGTCCATCGGCTACCGCACGCTGAAGGCGGTCAAGACGGACAAGGGCCACAGGCTCTTGACGGAACTGGAGCTGTGGGAGGTGTCGCTGGTGACCTTCCCGATGCTGCCCAGTGCGCGGGTGGGGGCGAAGGGGGACACCCCGCAACACGACCCTGCCTTGCGTGACGTGGCGGCGATCTTCGAGGTCGCCCGCCAGGAGCTGGCGCGCCGGGACGACTGACGCGCCGAGGATCACCTCAAACAGACGGGATCAAGCGATGAGCAAGACCGAGGCGACGGCTCGGACCGGGGGAGATGTGTCTCCGGTGGCCGAGGTGAAATCCGCCGTGGCGGGATTCATGACCGAGTTCATGGGCTTTCGGGCCGATATTCTGGAACGTTTCAAACAGCAGGACGACAAGATGACGAAGATGGAACGAAAATCACTGGCGCAGGCGCGCCCCATTCTGTCCACCAGTGCCGAGAGTGCCGCACCGCATGCCAAGGCGTTCGACGCCTATCTGCGCACCGGCGATGACGACGCGCTGCGCGGTCTGGAGCTGGAGGGCAAGGCGCTGTCGAGTGCCGTGGCGGGCGATGGCGGCTACCTGGTGGACCCGCAGACCGCCGACACGATCCGTTCGACCCTGGCGTCGACCGCATCGATCCGGGCGATCGCCAATGTGGTGCAGGTGGAGGCCACGTCCTTCGATGTGCTGATCGACCACACGGATGTGGGCCATGGCTGGGCCACCGAGAGCGGCCCGACCACCGAAACCGGTACGCCCGGCATCGACCGGATCACCATTCCGCTGCACGAATTGAGCGCCCTGCCGAAAGCCAGCCAGCGGCTGCTGGATGACAGCGCCTTCGACATCGAGGCCTGGCTTGCCGGGCGCATCGCCGACAGGTTCGCCCGCGCCGAGGCGGCGGCCTTCGTGGCGGGGGACGGTCTGGACAAGCCCAAGGGCTTCCTGACCCATCCGACGGTGGACAACGATGTCTGGGTCTGGGGCAACCTGGGTTATGTGCCGACAGGGGCCGAGGGTGCCTTTGCCGGGGCCGAGGCGCTGATCGACCTGGTGTATGCGCTGGGCGCGCAATACCGCGCCAATGCGGTCTTCGTGATGAATTCGAAAACCGCCGGCATGGTGCGCAAGCTGAAGGACAATGACGGGCGGTTCCTGTGGTCCGACGGTCTGGCCGCCGCGGAACCTGCGCGGCTTCTGGGGTACAGGGTGCTGATCGCCGAGGACATGCCGGATGTGGCGGCGGGGGCATCGGCCATCGCGTTCGGCGATTTCGGCGCCGGTTACACCGTGGCCGAGCGCCCGGACCTGCGCGTGTTGCGCGATCCGTTCAGCGCCAAGCCGCATGTCCTGTTCTACGCCACCAAGCGCGTGGGTGGCGATGTGAGTGACTTTGCCGCGATCAAGCTGCTGAAGTTCGCGGTCTCGTAAGGGATGCGCGAACGGGGGCGGGCCGGCCCGTGTGCCGGCCTGTCTCCGGGGCGTGCGCCGGCCTTGCCCCATGGTGTTGTCCGGCTGCTTCCCCCTCTGGGCGGGCAACGGGGTGGCGCGCGCCTGAATGACCTTGGGGGGCCGGGATGTGTGGAGAGGATCCATGATGTTGATTGAAGAAACCGGAGTGCCGCAAGCGGCGTTGCCGCTGGCCGAGTTCAAGGCGCATCTGCGGTTGGGCACGGGATTTTCCCAGGAGGGTCTGCAGGACCCGGTGCTGGAAAGCTTCCTGCGGGCGGCGATGGCGGCGATCGAGGCGCGGACCGGAAAGGTGCTGATCCGCCGGGTGTTTCACTGGACGCAGGCGGTATGGCGCGCGCCCGAGGGCCAGCCGATGCCGGTGGCGCCGGTCACGGAGATCACCTCGATCGTGTTGCGCAGTCGTGACGGGGACCAGGAGGCGATCCCGCCGGCCTTCTACTGGCTGGAGCCGGATGCGCATCGTCCGGTGCTGCGGCCGCAAGGGGCGATCCTGCCGGCGATCCCGCCGGGCGGCACCGCGCAGATCACGTTCGAGGCGGGGTTCGGCGCGGCATGGGGGGAGCTGCCGGCGGACCTGGCGCAGGCGGTGCTGCTGCTGGCGGCGCATTACTATGAATATCGGGACGAGACCGCGCTGGGCGATGGCTGCATGCCGTTCGGGGTGTCGAGCCTTGTCGAGCGGTACCGGACGGTGCGGCTGTTTCACGGAAGCCCGCTGTGATGCGGCGGGTGCATCTGACCCGGCAGCTTGTGCTTGAGGCGGCCGAGCGCGTGCCGGATGGCGCGGGCGGGTTTGCCGAGGCCTGGGTGGGGCTGGGCACGCTGTGGGCCGAGATGGTGGCGCGCACCGGGCGGACGCGCGGCGGCGAGGAGGTGCCGGTGTCGGCGACGGGCTACCGGATCACGGTCCGGGCGGCGCCCGAGGGGGCCGCCGCGCGGCCCCGTCCCGGCCAGAGGTTCCGCGACGGCGCGCGCGTGTTCCACATCGAGGCGGTGGCCGAGCGCGATGCGGGCGCGCGGTTCCTGGTCTGCTTTGCACGAGAAGAGGTGGCGGTATGAGTTATGCGATGGCGGCGGCCTTGCAGGAGGCGGTCTATCAGCGGCTGGCAGGCGATGCGGCGCTGGCGGCGCTGGTCGGAGGGGCGATCTATGACACGCTGCCTGCGGGCAGCCTGCCGGAAACCTACGTGACGCTGGGACCCGAGGAGGTGCGCGCGCGCAGTGACGCGAGCGGCGGCGGTGCCTGGCATCGGCTGACGGTGTCGGTGGTCACTTCGGCGGCGGGGTTTCACGCCGCCAAGCAGGTGGCGGCGGCGGTGGGCGATGCGCTGGCGCAAGGCGGGCTGAGCCTGAGCCGGGGGCGCCTGGCGGGGCTGCATTTTTACCGGGCGAAGGCGCAGAGGGAAGGGTCGGGCACGCAGAGGCGGATCGACCTGAGTTTTCGGGCACGGGTGGAAGACACGGAATAACCGATTGATTTCATGGAGAGAGTGACATGGCGGTACAGAATGGCAAGGACCTGTTGGTGAAGATCGACCTGACGGGGGATGGCAATTTCCAGACGGTGGCGGGGCTGCGCGCGACACGGGTGAGTTTCAACGCGGAAAGCGTGGATGTCACCAGCCTTGAATCGGGCGGCGGCTGGCGCGAGTTGCTGGGTGGTGCAGGCGTGAAATCGGCGGCGATCAGCGGCTCGGGGATTTTCCGGGACGCGGCGAGCGACGCGCGCGCAAGGCAGATCTTCTTTGACGGGGAGGTGCCGGATTTCCAGGTGGTGATCCCGGATTTCGGCACGGTCGAGGGGCCGTTCCAGGTGACGGCGATCGAATATGCCGGGACGCATGACGGCGAGGCGACCTACGAGATGGCGCTGGCCTCGGCGGGGCAGCTGACCTTCACGGCGGCGTAAGGGCGATGGCGAACCCCTGGGCGGGCGAGGTGGCGCTGGTGATCGACGGGCGGCGGCATGTGCTGAAGCTGACGCTGGGGGCGCTGGCCGAGCTGGAGGCGGAGCTGGAGAGCGGCTCGCTTGTCGATCTGGTGGCGCGGTTCGAGGGCGGCGCGCTGTCGAGCCGTGATGTGCTGCGGCTGATCGTGGCGGGGCTGCGCGGGGGCGGCTGGCGGGGCGATGCGGGGGATCTGCTGAGCGCCGAGATCGCGGGCGGGCCCCTGGGGGCGGCGAAGGCGGCGGCGGAGCTGTTGGCGCGGGCCTTCATGGCGCCGGGGGCGGGCGATTGAGGGGCGCGCGGGTGAATTGGCCTGCGCTGCTGCAGGCGGGGCTGCGGGGGCTGGGCCTGCGCCCGGCGGAGTTCTGGGCGCTGACGCCTGCCGAGCTGGAGCTGATGCTGGGCCGGGGGAGCGTGGTGGCGCCGCTGGCGCGGGCCGGGCTGGAGGCGTTGCTGGAGGCCTATCCCGACGGTGTGGATCGGGGCGGGCCGGGTGAAAAGCGGAAGGAGACGGGACATGGACGGGATGGATGAGCTGGAGGCCCAGGTCGAGGCGCTGGATGACAGCCTTGGGCAGGCCACGGGCATGGCGGCGGCGTTCAACGCCGAGCTGGCCCGGGTGCGGGCGGGGTTTGCCGGGGCCGGGCAGGATGCCGCGACGCTGGAGCGCGGCATGAGCCTTGGGCTGAGCCGGGCGATAAAGGGCGCCGTGGTAGAGGGCGACAGCCTGGCGCAATCGCTCGACAAGATGGCGAACGCGATGATCACCACGGCGTTCAACGCGGCGGTGAAGCCGGTGACGGATCATGTGGGCGGGCTGCTGGCCGAGGGCGTGAGCGGGCTTTTGGGGGGGCTGATGCCTTTCGCCCGGGGCGGCAGTTTCGCGCAGGGCCGGGTGCAGCCCTTTGCCAGCGGCGGCATCGTCAGCGGGCCGGTGGCCTTTCCGATGCGCGGCGGCACCGGGCTGATGGGCGAGGCCGGCCCCGAGGCGATCATGCCGCTGGCGCGCGGGCCTGACGGCAAGCTGGGGGTGCAGGCGCAAGGTGGCCAGGGGCAGGGGCGCGCGGTGCATGTGGTGATGAACATCTCGACGCCCGATGCGGAGGGCTTTCGCCGGTCGCAGGGGCAGATCGCCGCCGAGCTGGGCCGGGTGATCGGCCGCGGCGGGCGCAATCGGTAAGCTGAGGGGGCAAGAGGATCATGGGATTTCACGAGATACGGTTTCCCGCCAGCCTGAGCTTCGGGTCGGTCGGCGGGCCGGAGCGGCTGACGGATGTGGTCACGCTGGCCAATGGGTACGAGGAGCGCAACACGCCCTGGCGCCATTCGCGCCGCCGCTATGATGCGGGGGTGGCGATGCGCGGGCTGGAGGACCTGGAGCGGCTGATCGCCTTTTTCGAGGCGCGCCAGGGGCGCATCCACGGGTTTCGCTGGAAGGACTGGAGCGATTACAAGTCCGGCGCCGCCAAGGCCGAGCCGGCGTTCGACGACCAGGTGATCGGCTATGGCGACGATGTGACGGCGCAGATCGCGCTGAGCAAGACCTATCGCTCGGGCGAGCAAAGCTATCGTCGGCCCATCACCAAGCCGGTGAAGGGCAGTGTCCGGATCGGGCTGGGTGGCGATGTGCAGCAGGAGGGCCTTCATTTCGAGGTGGACAGCGCCACGGGGCTGGTCACCTTCGGGCATCCGCCCAATGCCGGTGTCGAGATCACCGCCGGCTTCGAGTTCGACGTGCCGGTCAGGTTCGACACGGACAGCATCCAGATCAGCCTGGCGAGTTTCCAGGCCGGCGAGGTGCCGAGCGTGCCGGTGGTGGAGTTGCGGCTGTGAGCGGGCTGGATGCGGGGCTGAAGGCGCATCTGGAGACCGGCGCCACCACCACCTGCCGGGCCTGGGCGCTGAGCCGGCGCGACGGTGTGGTCATGGGCTTTACCGATCACGACGAGACGCTGGAATTCGAGGGGATCACCTTTCGTGCCGATACCGGGCTGAGCGCGCTGGCGCTGCAGCAAAGCACGGGTCTGTCGGTGGACAATACCGAGGCGCTTGGCGCGCTGAGCGATGCGGCGATCCGCGAGGAGGATATCGAGGCGGGCCGCTATGACGGGGCCGAGGTGCGCGCCTGGCTGGTCAATTGGGCCGATGTGGCGCAGCGGCACCTGCAGTTTCGCGGCACGATCGGAGAGTTGCGCCGCGCGGGGGGCGCGTTTCAGGCCGAGCTGCGCGGGCTGACCGATCTTCTGAATGTGCCCATGGGACGGGTCTATCAGTCGCCGTGCAGCGCGGTGCTGGGGGAAGGGGATTGCGGGCTTGACCTGGCGGCGGGCTGGAGCGTGGAGACGGTGCTGGCCGAGGGGGGCGACCGCCGGGTCTTGCATGTCGCGGGGCTTGAGACCCAGGTGCCGGGATGGTTCCGGCACGGCGTGGTCACGATGCTGGACGGGGCGGCCGAGGGGCTGACGGGGGTCGTCAAGGAGGACCGGATCGAGGGCGATCAAAGGCAGGTCGAGCTGTGGCATCCGATGCGCGCGGCGGTGGCGCCGGGGGATGCGCTGCGGCTGACGGCGGGTTGTGACAAGCGGTTCGAGACCTGCCGGGTGAAATTCGGCAATCTGCTGAATTTCCGAGGCTTTCCGGATATTCCGGGGGATGACTGGTCGATCAGCGATCCGGTGAGGGCCGGGCGCCTGCATGGCGGGAGCCGACGGGCATGAGCGGCGCGCGCGAGGATGTCGTGGCCGCCGCACGCGGCTGGATCGGCACGCCCTATCGGCACCAGGCCAGCTGCCGGGGCGCGGGGGCCGATTGCCTTGGGCTGATCCGGGGCGTGTGGCGCGAGGTGCTGGGCCCGGAGCCAGAGTGCCCGCCGGCTTATAGCATGGACTGGTCCGAGCCTGCGCGCGACGAGGCGCTGTGGCGCGCGGCGCTGAGGCATCTGCTTGAGAAGCCCCTGACGGATTCGGCACCGGGCGATGTGCTGCTTTTCCGGATGCGCGACGATGCGGTGGCCAAGCATCTGGGCCTTGCCGCCGAGATCGGTGCGCGGGCCAGTTTCATACATGCGTATTCGGGTCACGCGGTGCTGGAAAGCCCGCTGACGCCGCCGTGGGAGCGGCGGATCGTGGCCCGTTTCGCCTTTCCCCAGGAGGTCTAGGACATGGCGACGATACTTCTTTCCGCGGCGGGTGCCGCGATCGGCGGCTCGGTCGGGGGCACGGTCCTGGGCCTGTCGATGACGGCTGTGGGCCGGTTTGCAGGCGCGGTCATCGGGCGCTCGATCGACCAGCGGCTGATGGGGCAGGGATCCGAGACGGTCGAGACCGGCCGGGTCAAACGTTTGCGGCTGACGGGGGCGGGCGAGGGCGATGCGATTGCGCAGGTCTATGGCCGGATGCGGGTGTCGGGGCAGGTGATCTGGGCGACGGAGTTTCTGGAATCGGTGTCCTACCAGCTGGCCGGGGGCGGTGGCGGCGGCGGTGGCGGCAAGGGCGCGCGGCGCAGCGCGCCGATGTCGTTCCAGCGGGTGCACAGCTATTCGGTGAGCCTTGCGATCGCGCTGTGCGAGGGCGAGATCAGCCATGTGGGCCGGGTTTGGGCGGATGGGCAGGAGATCGGGCGCGACAGCCTGGCCATGCGCGTCTACCGGGGCACGAAGGATCAATGGCCCGACCCCAAGATCCAGGCGGTCGAGGGGGTGGGACGGGTGCCGGCCTATCGCGGAACGGCCTATGTGGTGATCGAGGGGCTGGCGCTGGAGCGGTTCGGCAACCGGGTGCCGCAATTCACCTTCGAGGTGTGCCGACCGGCACAGCCGGGAAGCCCCGGTCACGAGCTCGATCCGCCTTATGCGATGCGCGGTGTGGCGATCCTGCCGGGCAGCGGGGAATACACGCTGGCGATGCAGCCGGTGGAGATGAATTACGGGCCGGGATCGGGGCGGCTGATCAATGTCAACTCGCCCTCGGGCAAGGCGGATTTCGCCACCTCGCTGGATGATTTGCAGGGCGAGTTGCCGGCCTGCCGGACCGCATCGCTGATCGTGAGCTGGTTCGGGGATGATCTGCGCTGCGGGGCCTGCACGATCCGGCCCAAGGTGGAACAACACCAGTTCGACGCAAGGGGGATGCGGTGGATGGCAGGCGGCGCGACGCGCGCCACCGCGCAGCGGGTGGCGCGGGATGGCGCGGGGCGCCCCGTTTATGGCGGCACGCCTGCCGATGCGGCGGTGATCCAGGCGATCCAGGGTATGAAGGCGCGCGGGCTTGACGTGATGTATTACCCGTTCATCCTGATGGACCAGATGCCGGGCAATGGCCGCCCCGATCCCTATAGCGACGCGCCCGATCAGCCGGTTTTGCCGTGGCGGGGGCGGATCACCTGCTCGGAGGCGCCGGGGCGGCCCGGCAGCCCGGATGGCAGCGCGTTGGCCGCAGCCGAGGTGGCGGCGTTTTTCGGCACGGCGAGTGCTGCGGATTTCCTGCGCGCGCCCGAGGTGCCCGAGGAGCCAGACGTGCCGCGCCTGACCACTGAAAGCCTTGATTTCGGGGCGGAAACGCTCATTTACGGGCCGGTGGAGGAGCCGCCCTCGAGCCCGGTGCATTACAGCGGGCCGGACGAGTGGGGCTATCGGCGGTTCATCCTGCACCAGGCGGCGCTGTGCCGGGCGGCGGGCGGTGTGGAAAGCTTCTGCATCGGCTCGGAAATGCGCGGGCTGACCCAGATCCGGGGCGCCGGGAACAGCTTTCCGGCGGTGGCGCAGCTGATTGCGCTGGCGGCGCAGGTGCGGATCCTGCTGGGGCCGCATGTCAAGATCACCTATGCGGCGGACTGGTCGGAATATTTCGGCTACCAGCCGGGCAATGGCGACCGGTTTTTCCATCTCGATCCGCTTTGGGCCGACCCCAATATCGATTTCATCGGGATCGACAATTACATGCCGCTGAGCGACTGGCGCGAGGGGCATGACCACCTGGATGCCGGGCTGTGGGACAGCATCTACGACCTGGAGTATCTCAAGGCCAATGTGGCGGGTGGCGAGGGGTATGATTGGTATTATGCCTCGGAGGCCGCACGCGCGGCGCAGATCCGCACCCCGATCACCGATGAGGATCATGGCGAGCCGTGGGTCTGGCGCTACAAGGATATCCGGAACTGGTGGGAGAACACCCATCACGAGAGGATCGGCGGTGTGCGATCGGGGACGCCGACGGGCTGGGTGCCGCGCTCCAAGCCGATCCGCTTCACCGAATACGGCTGTGCGGCGGTGGACCGGGCGACCAACCAGCCGAACAAGTTCCTTGATCCGAAATCGTCCGAGTCGCTGTTGCCGCACCATTCGGACGGGCGGCGCGACGCGTTGATCCAGCTGCAATACCTAAGGGCGATGGCGGGGTATTGGACCGATCCGGCCAACAACCCGGTTTCGCCGGTCTACCAGGCGCCGATGGTGGACTGGGATCACGCCTGTGCCTGGGCCTGGGATGCGCGGCCGTTTCCGTTCTTTCCCAACAATGGCGCGTTGTGGAGCGACGGGGCCAATTACGCGCGGGGGCATTGGTTGAACGGGCGGATGTCGGCGCGGCGGCTGGCGTCGGTGGTCGACGAGGTGACAGCGCGCGCCGGGCTGCGGCATGGCGATACCAAGGGGCTGCACGGGCATGTGCGCGGCTACCTGGTGGAGCAGGTCGAAGAAGCGCGCGGCGCGCTGCAGCCGCTGATGCTGCGCTATGGGTTCGACGCGGTCGAGCGCGATGGGCGCTTGCTGTTCCGGCTGCGCGACGGGCGGGCCGATCACCGGCTGGACCCCGAGCGGCTGGTGCGTGACCGCGAGCTGGACGGGGTGCTGGAGCAGACCCGCGCCAGCGAGGCCGAGTTGGCGGGCCGGGTGCGGTTGCGCTTTGTCGAGGCGGATGGGGATTATGACGTGATCGCCGAGGAGGCGATCCTGCCCGATGAGGCGAGCCGGGGGGTCTCGACCTCGGAGATGCCGCTGTCGATGACGCGGGCGGAGGGGCGGCAGACGGTGGAGCGGTGGCTGTCGGATGCGCGGATCGCCACCGATACCGTGCGGCTGTCCCTGCCTGCGTCACGGCTGGAGGCCGGTGCGGGCGATGTGATCGCCCTGCCGGAAAAGGCAGGCGACGGGTTTTTCCGCATCGATCGCGTGGAGCAGGCGGGGCAGGCGCAGCGGATCGAGGCCGTGCGGATCGTGCCCGAAAGCCGCCCCATGGCGGATGTCGAGGCCGAAGGCCCACGCGCGCGCAGCTTTGTGGCGGCGGCGTCAGTCACGCCGTTCTTCCTGGACCTGCCGCTGATGAGTGGCGAGGAGGTGCCGCATGCGCCGCATGTCGCCGTGACGGCAGAGCCGTGGCCGGGGGGCGCGGCGCTGCATGCTTCGGATACGGATGCCGATTACGTCCTGAACACGGTGCTGGACGCGCGGACCCCTGTCGGGATTTGCGAAACACCGCTGGCGCCCGCGCCCATCGGCCGGATCGACCGGGGCGAGGGGCTGGTCGTCAGGATGCTGAGCGGCGGGTTGCAGAGCGTGGATGATCCGGCGTTCCTGGGGGGCGCCAACCTGTGCGCCATCGGGGACGGGACACCGGATGGCTGGGAGCTGTTCCAGTTCCGCGACGCGGAGCTTGTGGCCGAGGACACCTATGTGCTGCGCCACAGGCTACGCGGGCAATTGGGCACCGAAGGTGCGATGGCCGCGCCCTGGCCTGCGGGGGCCTTCGTGGTGCTGCTGGATGGCAGCGCGCGGCAGATCACCTTGCCCGAGGCCAAGCGCGGCCTGGCCCGGTATTACCGGATCGGACCGGCGGAGCGGGCGATCGACGATCCGTCCTATCGCGGGGCGCGGATCGCCTTTGACGGGTTGGGGCTGCGGCCCTTGTCGCCGGTGCATCTGCGGCTTGACGGGGCCGCCGGGCAGGACAGGCGGTTGACCTGGATCCGGCGCACGCGGATCGGCGGGGACCGTTGGGACGGCCCGGAGGTGCCGCTTGGCGAGGAAGTGGAACGCTATGTGGTGCGGGTCATGCAGGGCGAGGGCGTGGTGAGGGAGCAAACGGTGGAGACGCCGGCCTGGAGCTATGACGCGGGCGCGCAGATGGCCGACGGGATCACCGGAGCGTTCGAGCTGCGGGTGACGCAGGTCTCGGGGTTGTTCGGGGAGGGGGCGGCGGCGCGGCTGGCCGTCGCCGGGTGATCGGCGCGCGGCGATATTCGTTTCGGTGATGGCGGCCATGACAGCTTTGCGTTTTGCCAAATGCGCCTATCTGTTATAATCGAGCCGAAAACAGGAGCCTGACCATGGTGGAAACCCGCGCAAAACTGGCCGAACTGGACCCTGTCTGGGCCCGCATTCGGGCCGAGGCCCAAGAGGCGATCGATCATGAGCCGCTGTTGGGCGGCGTGATCCATTCGTCGATCCTGCACCACAAGACGCTTGAATCGGCGCTGGCCTACCGGATTTCGCTGAAGCTGGCGTCGACCGAGATGCCCGAGCAGATCCTGCGCGAGATTTGCGACGCCGCCTATGCCGGCGACCGATCGCTGTCGGTGGCTGCGCGCGCCGATATCGTGGCGGTGCATGATCGTGACCCGGCCTGCGACCGGTTCATCCAGCCGATGTTGTTTTTCAAGGGCTTCCAGGCGATCCAGGCCTATCGCGTGTCGCATTGGCTGTGGCTGGAGGGGCGTCGGGACATGGCGCGGTTCTTCCAGATGCGGGCGTCGGAAGTGTTCGGCGTGGATGTGCACCCGGCGGCCCGGCTGGGCAAGGGGATCATGATCGACCATGCGCATTCCATCGTGATCGGCGAGACGGCGACGGTCGGCGACAATGTGTCGATGCTGCATTCGGTGACGCTTGGCGGGACCGGCAAGGAAGAGGAAGACCGTCATCCCAAGATCGGCGATGGCGTTCTGATCGGCGCGGGCGCCAAGGTTCTGGGCAATATCCGGGTGGGCAATTGTTCACGGATCGCGGCGGGGTCGGTGGTGCTGCAGGAGGTGCCGCCCTGCAAGACCGTGGCGGGCGTTCCGGCCAAGATCGTGGGTGAGGCGGGCTGCGATCAGCCGTCGGTCAGCATGGATCAATTGCTGGGTACCAAAGGGTCCGCGTGACGCTGCACTGCTGAAAAAATCTTGACGCGATACATGAAGAACCCCGGATAAGTGGCTGCTTATCCGGGGTTTTGTGTTTGGTGGCACAGGTGTATCAGGCCAGCATGGCGATCGGGTTTTCCAGGTTGTCCACGATATGCTGGAGCAGCTCGGCGCCCAGTGCCCCGTCGATCACCCGGTGATCCACGCTGAGTGTCACCGACATGACCGTGGCCACCGCCAGTTCGCCATCCGTGCCGACAACGGGTTTCTTGATCCCCGCGCCGACCGCGAGGATCGCGCCATGCGGCGGGTTGATCACCGCGTCGAAATTGTCGATGCCGAACATGCCCAGGTTGGAGATCGCGAAGGTGCCGCCCTGGTATTCCTCGGGCGAGAGCTTGCGGTCGCGGGCGCGCTTGGCGAGATCCTTCATTTCGGCGGAAAGGGCCGACAGGGATTTCATCTCGGCGTCCTTGAGGACCGGGGTGAACAGCCCGCCTTCGATGGCGACGGCGACGGCCACATCCGAGGGCGTGAGTTTCAGAACGCGGTCCCCGGCCCAGACGGCATTGGCGTCGGGCACGGCCTGCAGCGCAAGGGCGCAGGCCTTGATGATGAAGTCATTGACGCTGAGCTTGACGCCGCGCGCTTCCAGTTTGGCGTTCAACTCGCCCCGGAATTTCAGCAGCGCATCCAGGCGGATATCGCGCCGCAGGTAGAAATGCGGGACGGTCTGCTTGGCCTCGGTCAGGCGGGCGGCGATGGTCTTGCGCATGCCGTCCAGCTTGACCTCGGTATAGGGGCGGTCCTTGTACATGGCCGCGACCGCATCCGCCGACGGGCCGGCAGGGGCCTGCGGGGCGGATTGCTGCGCGGCGGGGGCGGCGGCGGCAGGCGTTTCGGTTGCGGCGGCTGTGGTGGCCTTGGCGCCTTCGACATCCGCCCTGACGATGCGGCCGCGCGGGCCGGAGCCTTTGATCTGCGCAAGATTGAGGCCCTTGTCGGCGGCGATCCGGCGCGCGAGGGGCGAGGCGAAGATGCGGTTGCCGCTGTCGTCTTGCGGGGCGGCGGGGGCCTTGGTGTCCGAGGCTGTCGCAGCGGGCGCGCCCTTGCCCGAGCCTTCGCCGGCCGCCTGTGCGGGGGCGGCGGCTTTTGCGGCGTCATCCGTGGCTTTCGCAGGCGCGGCGCTGTCGATGTCAGCGGCGCTTTCGCCCTCGTCCAGCAGCACGGCGATGGGGGTGTTGACCTTCACGCCTTCGGTGCCTTCGGCGATCAGGATCTTGCCGATGGTGCCGTCATCCACGGCTTCGAATTCCATGGTGGCCTTGTCTGTCTCGATCTCGGCCAGCAAATCGCCCGAGCTGACCTCGTCGCCTTCCTTGACCAGCCATTTGGCCAGTGTGCCCTCTTCCATCGTGGGGGACAGGGCGGGCATGAGTATTTCGGTTGGCATCGCTCTTGTCTCCTTAACGGTAGGTGACCGTGCGCACGGCCTCGATCACTTCGGCGGTGGAGGTCAGCGCCAGTTTCTCGAGATTGGCGGCATAGGGCATCGGCACGTCCTTGCCGGTGCAGTTGACGACCGGCGCATCGAGATAGTCGAAGGCGCGTTCCATCAGCGTGGCCGAGATGTGGTTGCCGATCGACGCGACGGGCCAGCCTTCTTCGACGGTCACGCAGCGGTTGGTCTTCATGACCGAGGCGATGATCGTGTCGTAATCCAGCGGGCGCAGCGTGCGCAGGTCGATCACCTCGGCGCTGATGCCGTCCTCGGCCAGTTTCTCGGCGGCCTCGAGGGCATAGGTCATGCCGATCCCGAAGCTGACGATGGTGACATCGGTGCCTTCGCGCCAGATGCGGGCCTTGCCGAAGGGGACGGTGAAATCGTCCATTACCGGAACCTCGAAGCTTTTGCCGTAGAGGATCTCGTTTTCCAGGAACACGACCGGGTTGGGATCGCGGATCGCGGATTTCAGCAGGCCCTTGGCATCGGAGGCGGAATAGGGCTGCACAACCTTGAGGCCGGGAATATGGGCATACCATGCCGCGTAATCCTGGCTGTGCTGTGCGCCGACGCGCGCCGCCGCTCCGTTGGGGCCACGGAACACCATCGGACAGCCCATCTGACCGCCCGACATGTAAAGCGTCTTGGCGGCGGAGTTGATGATCTGGTCGATGGCCTGCATGCCGAAATTCCAGGTCATGAACTCGACGACCGGGCGCAGGCCGCCAAAGGCCGCGCCGACGCCGATCCCGGCAAAGCCATGTTCGGTGATCGGCGTGTCGATCACGCGTTTGGAGCCGAATTCATCCAGCAGCCCTTGGGTGATCTTGTAGGCGCCTTCGTATTCGGCGACTTCCTCGCCCATGATGAACACCGTGTCATCGGCGCGCATCTCTTCGGCCAGCGCGGCGTTGATCGCCTCGCGCACGGTCTGCTTGCGGGTTTCGGTGCCTTCGGGCCAATCGGGTGTGCGATCGGGCTGCGGGGCATCGGGGGCCTTGGCCTGCGCGGGGGCGGCTTGGCTGGAGGCATCGGAGGCCGTGTCGTCGCTTGCGGCCTGCGGGGCAGGGGCAGCGGCGGCGCTGTCGATGTCATCGGCGCTTTCGCCCTCGTCCAGAAGGACGGCGATCGGCGTGTTGACCTTCACGCCTTCGGTGCCTTCGGCGATCAGGATCTTGCCGATGGTGCCTTCGTCCACCGCCTCGAACTCCATCGTTGCCTTGTCGGTCTCGATCTCGGCGATGATGTCGCCGCTGGACACCTCATCGCCTTCCTTGACCAGCCATTTCGCCAGCGTGCCTTCTTCCATCGTGGGGGAGAGGGCGGGCATGAGAATTTCTGTCGCCATGGTCGTCACTCCTCCTCAGGCGTTCTGCGGGGCGACATCGGCATAGATGTCGGTCCAGAGTTCTGCGGGATCGGGTTCGGGGCTGTCCTTGGAGAATTCGGCGGCCTCGTTCACGATGGCCTTGATCTCCTTGTCGATCGCCTTGAGATCGTCCTCGGTCGCGTGCTTGCCCGACAGAAGAAGGTCGCGCACATGTTCGATGGCGTCCTTTTCCTCGCGCATTTTCTGGACTTCCTCGCGGGTGCGGTACTTGGCGGGGTCCGACATCGAGTGGCCGCGATAGCGGTATGTCTTGATCTCGAGGATGTAGGGCCCCTTGCCCGAGCGGCAGTGCGCCACCGCCTTCTGCCCCGCATCGCGCACGGCCAGGACATCCATGCCGTCCACGGCCTCGCCGGGGATGCCGAAGGCGGCGCCACGGGTGTAGATATCCGGCGTCGAGGTCGAGCGTTTCTGCGATGTGCCCATGGCATACTGGTTGTTCTCGATCACGAAGATCACCGGCAGTTGCCACAGGGCCGCCATGTTGAACGTCTCGTAGACCTGGCCCTGGTTGGCGGCGCCGTCGCCGAAATAGGTATAGGTCACCCGGTCATTGCCCAGGTACTTGTCGGCAAAGGCCAGGCCCGCGCCAAGCGGCACGTTGGCACCCACGATGCCATGCCCGCCGTAGAAATGCTTTTCCTTCGAGAACATGTGCATCGATCCGCCCTTGCCGCGCGAATACCCGCCTTCGCGGCCTGTGAGTTCGGCCATGACGCCCTTGGGATCCATCCCGCAGGCCAGCATGTGGCCATGATCGCGGTAGGTGGTGATGCGCTTGTCGCCCTCTTCGGCGGTCGCCTCGAGTCCGACGACAACGGCTTCCTGCCCGATATAGAGATGGCAAAACCCGCCGATCAGGCCCATACCATAGAGCTGGCCGGCCTTTTCCTCGAATCGCCGGATCAGGAGCATGTCGCGGTAATACTGTTTCAGCTCATCGGCGGAAACATTTGGTTTTGCTTGGGTTTTCCTGGCAGACATGCTGCATCTCCCTTCGCGGATGGCAATAGTTTAGCGTTAAACTATCTATATCCGACTGGAGGCTGCAACGATAGAGCAAATTTTCGGGCCAGGTTTTCGGGCCGGGGTTTCGGGAGGGGGCCGCCAGGCATGGTCCGGCCATGCAGGCCGACGCCTTGTGCTTCGGTGCGAGGGGCGGGGTCTTCAGCGAATGACGATCTCGTCGGGGCGCAGCAGGCCCAGGACATCGCGCGCCTGTTGATCGAGAAGGTCGATATCCAGGAAATCGTCCGACAGCCGAAGGGTCAGGTTTTCCATTCGGGCGACCTGCACGGAGAGGTCCTGCAACTGGGCGCGCAGGGTGTCTGTCTCGGCCTTGATCTCGGCACGGCGGAACAGGCCGTAATCGCCCTGGACGGCGGCGAAGGTGAAATAGGCACCCAATCCGAAGGCGATCAGAGAGTATATGAATAACCCCATCTGGGGACGTCGGCGATTGGACATGGGTGCGGTTGCTCTGCCTCGTGATCCGCCTCTGACGGGCGCTATTTGCACAATGCCACAGGTGATTCGCTTTGTGAATCCCCTTTCGGCATGGTGTATGGTGCGTCAGGGAGTCGCCCTTTAGGAGAGTGCGCCATGTCAGACCTTCCACCGCGCAGCGATCTGTCCGGTCACGCGGTCACGAACCAGCCTGTCGCGCAGGGGGATCTGGCGCTGTGGGCGGATGATCCGGCGCTGCAGACCCATGCGTTGGCCGCCGGGGCACGGGCCGAGACGCTGGCGCGCTATGGCGCCGCGATCGGCACGGTGGATATCCAGGAGGCCGCACGACAGGCGAACCGCCAGCCCCCTGAGTTGCTGGCCTTCGATGCGGCGGGACGGCGTCTGGACGAGGTCCGGTTTCATCCCGCTTATCACCGCTTGATGGAGCTGGGGATCACCTCGGGCTACGCCGCTGTTGCCTGGGACGGGGGGCAAGGGGGCCATGCCACCCATGCCGCGATGGTCTATCTGACCAGCCAGATCGAACCGGGCGTGTGCTGTCCGATGACCATGACCTATGCCGCCGTGCCGGCGCTGAGGGCGGATCCTGACCTGTTCGCGCGATGGGTGCCCAAGCTGATTGCGCGGGCCTATGACGGCTCGGCCCGGCCCATGGCGCGCAAGGCGGGCCTGACCATGGGCATGGCGTTGACGGAAAAGCAGGCGGGATCGGATATGCGGGCCACCGCCACCCGGGCCGAACGCGACGGGCAGGACTACCGCTTGACGGGGCATAAATGGTTCTGCTCGGCGCCGATGTCCGATGGTTTCCTGACCCTGGCGCAGGCGCCCGGCGGGCTGACCTGTTTCGTGGTGCCGCGCTGGCTCGAACACGAGCGCAACGCGATCCGGCTGATGCGGCTCAAGGACAAGCTGGGCAACCGGGCCAATGCCTCGGCCGAGATCGAGTATCACGGCGCGATCGCGCATCGCCTGGGGGACGAGGGCGACGGCATCCGAACGGTGATCGAGATGATCCATCACACGCGGCTCGATACGGCGATGGCGCCGGCCGGGCTGATGCGCGCGGCGCTTGTCCGGGCGGCCCATTGGGCCCGGCACCGCACGGCGTTCGAGGCGCAATTGATCGACCAACCGCTGATGCGGGCGGTGTTGGCCGACCTCGCCCTCGACTGGGAGGGGACGCTGGCCCTGGGCTTGCGCGTGGCGCGGGCCTTTGACGCGCCGTCCGAGACCGAGCGCGCCTTTGCCAGGCTGGCTGTCGCACTGGCCAAATATCTGGGCAACAAGCTCTGTCCCGGGCTTGTCTGCGAGGCGATGGAGGCGATCGGCGGCGCGGGCTATGTCGAAGACAGCGCCCTGCCGCTGCTCTACCGCGAGGCGCCGCTCAACGGGATCTGGGAAGGATCGGGCAATGTCATCTGCCTCGATATCCTGCGCAGCTTGCGCCGTGACCCGCTGGCCGGAGAGGCGTTGAGCACCGAGCTTGGCGCGGTAACCGGGCAATATCGCCGCTACGACGCCGCGTTGCGCGCCCATATGGACCGCTTTCCCAAGCTGCCCGACCCGCGCGAGGCGCGCTGGTATGCCGAAAGCCTTGCCGGTTTGCTCACTGCCTCGGTGCTCATGCGCTCGGCCCCGCCCGAAATTGCCGAAGCCTATATCGCAACGCGCCTGACGGGCGAACGGGGGCGGATGGCGGGCGCGATCGGCGCCGTCGACGAAGGGGCGATCCTCGCGCGTCTTGGCGGCGCCGGCCGCTGATCGTCAGCCCCTGCTTTCATCGTTCCCAAAATACTCCCGCCGGAGGCTCCGACATCGGCCCTTGGCGTCAGGCGGGCAGGTGAATGGCGAACCGCTTGCGGATCTCGGCATCGAGCATCGGATCGAAGCGCGCCGCGGACCGGTCGGCGAGGATGGCGTTCTTGCGCGCCGTCGCTTTCTCGAGCAGGTCCGGTTGTCCCATTTCGACCCATTCCTTGGGCGAGCTTCTGTCGGCCAGCGCGGGATAGACATAGTCGCGTTGCATCCGCATGAGCGTCTGGTCACTGCCGAGGTAATGCCCCGGACCGCCGATGCAGGTGGCGCGGATCACCTCGAGGCTGAGGCTGTCCTCATCCACTTCGATGCCGCGCACGCAGCGCATGGCCTGGCCGATCATGTCATTCCCGAGGATCAGCGATTCGTGGCAGAACCCCAGGAGGGACGCATGCATGCCCGCCGCCTCGTAGACCATGTTGAGCCCTGACAAGCCCGCCATCACGTTGGAACACATCTGTTCCCAGCCGGCCTGCATGTCGGGCAGCTTGGCATCCGCGATGCCCGCCGCCGCCCCGCCCGGCAGCCCGTAATAGCGATGCATCTGCGCGCAGCCGGCGCTGAGCAGCGCCTGTTCGCCCGATCCGCCCGACATCGCACCGGTGCGCAGGTCGGACACGAAAGGCCATGTGCCGAAGACCGCGGGATGTCCGGGCTTGACGGCGTTGACATAAACGAGCCCCGCCAGGCATTCGGCCACCGCCTGCACGATGGCGCCGGCGATGGAGGCGGGCGCGGTGGCCCCGGCCTGACCCGCCGAGAGCAGCAGGATCGGCATGCCACCCGCGATACAGGCTTCCATCACCAGGCAGGATTCGGTGGCGAATTTCATCGGCGGGACAACGAAGCAATTGGAATTGCTGACGAAAGGCCGCTCGCGCCAGGCCTTTTCGCCGCCCGCCATCAGGTGCAGCATCTCGAAGGCACAGGCGACGAAGGCGGGATCTGTGAACGAGGTGCCCACGTGTTTCGTGGTGCCGGAACAGCAGGCGTAGATGGTGTTGAGGTCCATCTCGCGATTGTCGATCACATCACGGGCCACCATCGGGCGCTGGACGAAATGGATATTGTCCATCTGGTCGGCGATCCGGGCGGCGTCATGAAGATCCTGGACGGTGCTGTCGCGGTAATGCCGCGCCTCGACATCGACAAGATGCACGGCGGCGCCGGCGGTGCCGTAATGCACCCGGTTGCCGGACAGGTGCATGTCGTGGCGGGCCTCGCGCCCGTGCAGGGTGATGTCGCGGTTGGCCCGCGCGAGCGTGTCCTCGATCAGGGCGCGCGGAAAGCGCAGCCTGCCATCCTCTCCCAGCACGGCGCCGGCACCTGTCATGTACGCAATGCCACTGGGGGGCGCGTCGGCAAGGCCGATCTGTTCGAGCGCATCGAGGACCGCCTGGTGGATGCGGTCCATGGACTCGGGGGTGAGGGGCTTGTAGTGCCCGCCTTCGAGACCGGGGCGGATGGGGCGCAGATGCTCGTCAAGCGGGGCAGCCCGGCTGGCACGTCGGGCGGCGCGGCCACCGGAGCGGCGGGAGGTCATATCGTTCATGGCTGGATGGTCCTGTGTGGGCGCTGTATCTGGAATTGCGGGTGCGGCGGATCGGTTCGATCGGCCGCATCAGTCAGATCGCAATCGGTCTTCCACGCGCGGCGCGGCCGCGGGCCGCGCCGATTGTCCGGATCACAAGTTCTATCTTGCAGCTCGGCGACATGGCCGGGCCCTCCTCCCTGAGTGAGGTGAGGAAAGCCGATTCTGTCACGGGCGTCTGTCCCGTTCGCGACCCGTGTCGCAAACGGGCCAAGATGCGGCGTCCGTGGATCAGGATGGCGCGCGAGTGCGGGACAGGTCGGCAGCCAGGGCAAGCAGATGCGCCAAGGCATCGGCCAGCCGGTCATCCGCCACCGTCAGCGCCAGCCGCACATGTCCGGCGGCCGCCTGCCCAAAGCTTTCGCCGGGCATCACCGCAACATGATGCGTGTCGAGAAGCCGGTCGGCAAAAGCCTCGCCCGAGAGGCCGGTGGCACGGATATCCAGCATGACGAACATCGCCCCATCCGCCGGGATCGCGCGCACCACGTCCTGCGCGCCGATCATCCCGAGCACCAGATCGCGGCGCCTGCGGAACGGGGCCGCGATACCGGCTTCGAACGCGGCGCCCCGGTCGAGCGCGAAACAGGCCGCTTCCTGCACGAAGCCCGCCACGCCATAGGTGGTATGGGTGGCGAGGTTGCCCATATGGGAAATCGCCTCGGGCGGGCCGATGACCCAGCCGATGCGGCTGCCGGTCATGGCATGGGATTTCGACAGCGATCCGATCACCAGCGTCCGCTCGGCCATGCCGGGCAGCGTGCGCGGGCTGAGATGCTGCCCCTTCCAGACAAGCGTGTCATAGACCTCGTCGGAAATGAGCCACATGTCGTGATCCCGGCAGACCTGTGCAATCGCGTCCAGGGTCCGGGCCGTGTAGATCACCCCGGTGGGGTTGTTGGGGCTGTTGATCAGCAGGCTCGAGGCCCCGCTGGCCTCGGCCGCGATATCGGCGGGATCGGGTTGGAACATGCGCTCGGGCCGGGCGGGGATGGCCACGGGGAGCGCCCCCACGCCCCGGATGGTGCCGGGATAGGTGGCATAATAGGGGTCGATGAACAGCGCGCGGTCGCCTTCGTCGCAGGCGGCGTGATGCGCGGCGAACAGCCCCGCCTGCCCACCCGGCACGATCAGCACGTTGTCGGGCGTGGTGGCAAGGCCCGTGCGCTCGGTGACGCGGGCGGCCACACGTTCGCGCAGGTTGAGGTTGCCGTTGAACATCGAATAGCCGGTATGGCCGGCAAGCGTGGCGTCATGCATCGCGTCGAGGATCGCGCGATCCGTGCCGATGTCATGCTCGCCGATGGTCAGCTGGGTGATGTCATGCCCTGCCGCCAGCATGTCCTTGGCGCGGTAATAGACATCCCACCCGTCCGAACCGCCGCCGGTCAGACCGGTGATCCTGCGCGCGAGCTTCATGCGGCGCCCTCCGTGACTTTGGAACCCTGTGGTGATCGCGGGCAGTTGGCCCGAGGGGCGAGGGGGTGTCAAGCAGATCGCCCCCTTGCCAATCCGCACAAGGCGGCGTAGCGTCCCACGCCATGACGCACCGTTGCACCATCATTTGCTGCATTACCACCTGAGATATCTCGGGCGGGCCGTCATCTATTCCCTACTGGACGTTAAGTTGATAAGCCCGCCGCGGGACCGCGCGCGAGGACATTCATGACGACGATCAGACTTCATAACACCAAGGCCCGCGCCAAGCAGGAGCTTGTGCCGCTGAACCCGGACAATGTGCGGATGTATGTCTGCGGCCCGACCGTCTATGACCGGGCCCACCTGGGCAATGCGCGGCCCGTGATCGTGTTCGATGTGCTCTATCGCTTGCTGCGCCATGTATACGGCCCGGATCACGTGACCTATGTGCGCAATTTCACCGATGTGGATGACAAGATCAACGCGCGCGCCATCGAGAATGTGGGCAAGGGCGGCGATGTGAATGCCGAGATCGCCCGGATCACCGCCCAGACGACGCAATGGTTCCTGGATGACATGGGCGCGCTTGGCGCGCTCGAGCCGGACGCGATGCCGCGCGCCACGCAATATATCCCGCAGATGATCGCGATGATCGAAGACCTGATCGCCAAGGGCCACGCCTATGCGGCCGAGGGGCATGTCCTCTTCGCCGTGGACAGCTATGCCGAGTATGGGCGCCTGTCGGGCCGGTCGGTCGAGGACATGATCGCGGGGTCCCGCGTCGAGGTGGCGCCCTACAAGCGCAACCCGATGGATTTCGTGCTGTGGAAGCCATCGAGCGATGACCTGCCGGGCTGGGACAGCCCCTGGGGCCGGGGGCGCCCGGGCTGGCATATCGAGTGCTCGGCGATGAGCCACGAGTTGCTTGGCGAAAGCTTCGACATTCATGGCGGCGGCAACGACCTTATGTTTCCGCATCACGAGAACGAGATCGCGCAAAGCTGCTGCGCCCATCCGGGCAGCGATTTTGCCAGCATCTGGATGCATAACGAGATGCTGCAGGTCGAGGGCAAGAAGATGTCCAAGAGCCTGGGCAATTTCTTTACCGTGCATGACCTGCTGGAGACGTGCGTGCCGGGCGAGGTGATCCGGTTTGTCTTCCTGTCCACGCATTACCGCAAGCCGATGGACTGGACCGCCGAGAAGGCCGAGCAGGGTGAGCGAACCTTAAGACGTTGGCGCAGCCTTTTTGCAGGTATTTCGCCAAGCAAGTCTTTCCAGGAAGTGGAAGATTTTCTGGCGGACGACCTGAATACCGCCGGCGCATTAAATTTTCTATCGCAATTTGGGCAAGCACTTTTCCAACGAGCCGGTTCGTCTTGGAAAGCGCCCGAGCACAGTGCCGATAGCGAAAAATGGTACGAAGATGCGAAAAGGTTTGTTGCGTCTGCCCAGCTCCTTGGATTGCTTCTGCCGAACATGGGCAAGTGGACGGAGGTTCCAGACTTGCACCCCTTTGCAACACGCCTTGCCGAGGCAAGGGCGGCGGCGATGCAGAGCAAGGACTTCACGGAGGTGGACCGGCTGAGGGCCGCGCTGGTCGCGGCGGGGGTCGAGGTGCGCATGGGCAAGGACGGCGTGGAGCTGGTGCCCGGCGCCGGGTTCGATGCGGCCCGGCTCGAGGGGTTGGAATGATGCGGGCCAGCGGGCGCACCCGGGGCAAGCGGCGGAGTGAGGGGCCAGCCCCTCACACTCCCCGGGATATTTTCGGCCAGAAGAAAACGGGAGCCGGGGCATGAGCCGGGAGCGCCTTTTCATTTACGACACCACGCTGCGCGACGGGCAGCAGACGCAGGGCGTGTCTTTTTCCATGCAGGAAAAGGTGCAGATCGCGCGGCGGCTGGATGCGCTTGGCGTGGATTACATCGAGGGCGGCTGGCCGGGGGCCAATCCCACCGACAGCGCGTTTTTCGATGAGGCGCCGCAGACCCGCGCCAGGATGACGGCCTTCGGGATGACCAAGCGGGCCGGGCGCTCGGCCCAGAATGACGAGGTGCTGGCGGCGGTGTTGAATGCGGGGACCGGGGCCGTGTGCCTGGTGGGCAAGACGCATGATTTTCACGTCACGACCGCGCTTGGCATCACCCTGGAGGAGAATGTCGCCAATATCGCGGCCTCGATCGCGCATGTGGTGGCCGAGGGGCGCGAGGCGCTGTTCGATGCGGAGCATTTCTTCGACGGCTGGAAGGCCAACCGGGATTATGCGCTGGAGGCGTTGACGGCGGCGCATGAGGCGGGGGCGCGATGGATCGTGCTGTGCGACACCAATGGCGGCACGCTGCCTGCCGAGATCGGCCGGATAACCGCCGAAGTGATCGCGGCGGGTATCCCCGGCGACCGGCTGGGCATTCATACCCATAACGACACGGAAAACGCCGTGGCGGGCAGTCTTGCGGCGATCGAGGCGGGGGCGCGGCAGGTCCAGGGGACGTTGAACGGCCTGGGCGAGCGGTGCGGCAATGCCAACCTGACGGCGCTCATTCCGACGCTCTTGCTGAAAGAGCCCTATGCCAGCCGTTTCGAGACCGGCATCAGCCGCGAGGCCCTGACCGGCATCACCCAGGCCAGCCGGATGCTGGACGAGATCCTCAACCGGGTGCCGATGAAGCAGGCGGCCTATGTGGGCGCCTCGGCCTTTGCACACAAGGCGGGGCTGCATGCGAGTGCCATTCTCAAGGATCCGACCACCTATGAGCATGTCGATCCCGGCGATGTCGGCAATGCCCGGGTCATCCCGATGTCGAACCAGGCGGGGCAATCGAACCTGCGGCGGCGGCTGTCGGAGGCGGGGCTTGTCGTCGACAAGGGTGATCCGGCGCTGGTGCGCATCCTCGAGCAGATCAAGCTGCAGGAGGAGCGCGGCTATACCTATGACAGCGCGCAGGCCAGTTTCGAATTGCTGGCACGGCGCGAGCTGGGCCGGTTGCCCCGGTTCTTCGAGGTCAAGCGCTACAAGGTGACGGTGGAGCGGCGCAAGAACAAGTACGACCAGATGGTGTCCCTGTCCGAGGCCGTGGTCGTGGTCAAGGTGGATGGCGAAAAGAAGCTGTCGGTCAGCGAATCGATGGATGAGCAGGGCAATGATCGCGGTCCGGTCAACGCGCTGGCCAAGGCGCTGGCCAAGGATCTGGGGCGCTACCAGGCGGCGATCGACGATATGCGGCTGGTGGATTTCAAGGTGCGCATCACCCAAGGTGGCACCGAGGCGGTGACCCGCGTCATCATCGACAGCCAGGACGGGCAGGGGCGGCGCTGGTCCACCGTGGGGGTCAGCGCGAATATCGTCGATGCCAGTTTCGAGGCGCTCTTGGATGCGATCACCTGGAAGCTGCTGCGCGACGGGTTTTCGCAATGATGCTGTCGGGCGGCTTTCCTGGCGCCGGACGCGCACATGCCGGCGGGGTCAAATGACCTTCGACGCGGATCTTGTCGCCTGCGCGCAGGCCGTGGAGCGGGGCGATCCGGACCGCTTTGCCGCGACGATGGCCGGGCCGGTGCCGGCGCGGGCGGTGCTGTTCCCGATCTATGCCTTCAACATAGAGGTCAGCCGCGCGCCATGGGTGACCCAGGAAAGCATGATCGCCGAGATGCGTTTGCAGTGGTGGCGGGATGCGTTGTCCGAGATCGGGGATCGCGGCGTGGTGCGCCGCCACGAGGTTGTTACGCCGCTTGCGCATGTCCTGGACCGGGACGGCGCGGCCCTGCTTGACCGCCTGGTCGAGATGCGGCGGTGGGACATCTACCGCGACCCGTTCGAGGATATGGCGCATTTCCTGGAGTATATCGATGCGACATCCGGCAACCTGATGCTGGCGGCCGCGCGTGCGCTTGGGCCGGTTCCCGAAGCGCCTGTGCAGCAGGCCGGACGGGCGATCGGCATCGCCAACTGGCTGCGGGCGGTGCCGGCCCTGGAACAGGCCGGGCGCATTCCGCTGGTCGAGGGCACGCCCGATGCGGTGCGGGCGCTGGCCCGGCGCGGTCTGGAGGCGCTGGCGCAGGCCCGCGCCGCCCGGCGGGCTGTGCCGCGCGCGGCGCGCCCGGCGTTGCTGCCGCTCTGGCAGGCGGGGCCGGTTCTGTCGCGCGCGGCGCGCGATCCGCGTCGCGTCGCGGAAGGGCGGCTGGAGTTGGCCCCGGCACATGCGCGGCTTGCGCTGATGGCGCGCGCGTTGAGCGGGCGTTGGTAACTTCGGGAAGGGCTGTGCCGTGATCAGGCGTCCCTGGGCCGCAGCGTCAGCCAGATCAGCGCGCCGCCGGCCAGAACGAGGAACGGCGCCATCGCCAGGTTGACCGACATCCAGCCGGTCTGCGCATCACCGCCCGAGCAGTTCATCAGCCCGCCCGACGCCAGCGAGGCCATGGTCACCCCGCCGAAGACCAGCAGGTCGTTCAGCCCCTGCATGCGCCCGCGTTCATGCGGTTCATGGGCACCGGCCAGCATGGTGGTCGCGCCGATGAAGCCGAAATTCCAGCCAAGCCCAAGCAGGATCAGCGCGATGAAGAAATTCTCGATCTCGACTCCTTGCAATGCGACTGCGCCAGCGGCGGCCAGGATCAACAGGCCCGTCGCGACGATCCGCTCGACCCCGAAGCGCACGATGAGGTGCCCGGTGAAAAACGACGGCGCGAACATCGCCAGGACATGGCCCGTCACGATATCGGCCGCATTGCCTTCGGTGAAACCGCATCCCACGACGGCCAGCGGTGTCGAGGTCATCACTAGGTTCATCAATGCGTAGGACACCATGGCACAGATCACGGCGACGGCGATGCGCGGCGTGGTGATCAGCTCCCACCTGGTGCGCCCGTGCGGTGCGTCCTGCGCCGGGACCGGGGGCTTGGGAATATCCAGCAGCAGGAACAGAAGCGCACCGATGAGGTTCAGCAGGACGACGGCAAGATAGGTGCCCATGAAGGGGATCACCATGGCCTGGCTGGTGACCTTGACCAATTGCGGGCCGATGATCGCACTCGCCAGCCCGCCGGCCATGACATAGGAAATCGCCTTGGGGCGGAAGGCTTCGCTGGCCGTGTCGGCGGCGGCGAAGCGGTAGAAGCCTTGCGCGGACATGTAGATGCCGGTGATCAGGCTGCCCAGGAGAAATATGGGGAAAGACGCAAGATAAAGCCCGTAAGCCCCGATCGCCGCGCCAAGCGCGCCTGCGCCGGCCCCCACCAGAAAGCCGGCCTTGCGGCCTGCGCGCTGCATGAACCAGGAAAGCGGATTGGCGGCCAGCATCGACCCGAGCACGATCAGCGATATGGGCAGCGTTGCAAAACAGACATTTGCGGCAAGCGTTTGGCCGGCCAGTCCGCCGACCACGAAGATCATCGCCATCTGCGCCCCCAGGAACGCCTGGGCGGCTGTCAGGACAGCGACATTGCGTTTGGCTCGGCTGTCGTCGGGAACGAGGGCGGCGTCGGTCATGGACGATGTGCTAGACCCATTCTCGTGGCAGCGCAAGCGCGGCTCTGGCGGTCATGCCTGGTCGATGACATGCGCGAAAGACCCGGCGACGCGCCCCGCCACCAGCCCTGTATCGCCAAGATGCGTACCCTCGGCGTCGGTGGCACTGAAAAGCGGGGTGCCTGCGGCCTTGATCGTGGTGGCGTAGTGAAATTCATGAGCCAGGAGCTGGCCGCTGAAGGGGCCGCCATGGGCGGTCAGGCGACGGTATCCCAGATGCAGGCGGCGCTGCGCGAAACTGGTTTCCAGACGCAGCAGACCGGCCATGGCATGACCTGTGCCATCGGCATCGACCAAGCCGTCTCCCAAGGTCATGTATCCCCCGCATTCCCCATATATATCAGATTCTTGCGATGCTTTCTTCAGGCTTTGAACGAATGTCTGCGCGGCCGCGATGCGACCGGCATGCAGCTCGGGGTAGCCACCGGGCAGAAAGACGAATCCGGCCTCCGGGACGGCCTCGTCGGCCAAGGGCGAAAAAAACCGCAGCTCGGCGCCCTGCGCGCGCCAGTCCTGCAGCATATGGGGATAGATGAAGGCGAACGCGGCATCATGGGCCACGGCGATCACCTGCGCGGGCGGGGCGAGGCGCGGGGCCTTCTGCGCGGGACCAAGCGGCTCTGCAAGCGCCACCAGCGCGTCGAGGTCCAGCTGGCCTTCCAGGATATCCGCCGCGCGCTCGAGGAACAGGTCCAGGTCCGGGCGTTCCGCCGCCTGCACAAGCCCCAGGTGGCGCGATGGCAGCGCCAGCTCGGGATTGCGCTGCACCGCGCCCAGGACCGGAACCTCCCCCAAAGCGTTGCGCAACAGGCGCGCATGCCGCTCGGAGCCCACCTTGTTGAGGATCACACCGGCCACGGTCACGTCGGGATCATGCCCGGCAAACCCCTTGACCAGGGGCACCACCGATTGCGCCATGCGGCTTGCATCGACCACCAGCACCACGGGCAGAGCCAGGTGCCGGGCCAGATCGGCCACGGCACCGCGCCCGTCGGGCGGGGCGCCATCAAACAGGCCCATCGCCCCTTCGATCACCAGCAGCCCGTCCCCTGCGGACAAGGCGCGCAGGCGCGCGGGCGTCATCGCCCAGGCATCGAGATTGACGCAAGGGGCAGCACAGGCCGCCTCGTGGAAGCGCGGGTCGATGTAGTCCGGGCCGGACTTGGCCCCCCGCACGGCGATGCCCCGGCGCGCCAGCAGCCGCAGCAGGGCCAGTGTCACCGTCGTCTTGCCACTGCCCGACGCGGGTGCCGCGAGGATCAACCCACGAGACATCGCGCGCCCGGCTTCTTCTGGCTGGAAATATCCCGGGGGAGTCGCCGCTTGCGGCGACGGGGGCAGGGCCCCCTGTGGTGCACCGCTTGTCTCAAGCGCTTTCGGCGGGGCGTCCCCGGCCCAGTGGATCAAGGTCTCGCGGCGCCTGTCCGGCGGCCATCGCCTGCCAGTCCAGCACCTGGCGCATCAGCACCGACCGTCCGACGCAGAGGATGGCGGGCGGCTCGAGTTGGCTGGCCGCGATATCGGCGGACATGCGTTCAAGCGTCGTTTCCAGCACATCCTGATCGCCGGTCGTCGCCGCGCAAACCACGGCGCAGGGCTCGTTTCCGGGCCGGCCCGCATCCATCAGCGCCCCGGCGATCCGTTCGACATGCTTCATGCCCATGTAGATCACGATCACCTGGCTGCCACGGGCGATGGCCTGCCAATCCAGCGACGACGGCGTTTGCCCCGACTGGTCATGGCCGGTCACGAAGGTCACGGACTGGTTCACGTCACGATGCGTCACCGGGATACCGGCATAGGCCAGCCCGCCGATCCCGGCGCTGATGCCGGGAATGATGCGGATCGGGACGCCATGCTGCACAAGTGTCTGCGCTTCTTCTCCGCCGCGTCCGAACACGAAGGGATCCCCCCCCTTGAGCCGCAGGACACGTTTGCCGGCACGCGCCAGGTCCACAAGCCTGAGCGAGATGTCACGCTGCTTGGCCGAGGGTTTTCCACCGCGCTTGCCGGCATAGACATGCTCGGCCTGGGGGGCCCAGTCAAGGATCGCCTCCTGGACCAGCGCGTCATAGATGACCACATCGGCCTGACGCAGCGCATTGACGGCATGCAGGGTCAGCAACCCCGGATCGCCGGGGCCCGCGCCACACAGCCAGACCCAGCCGGGCTGCAGAACAGGCCAGTCGGCCTGCGGAAGGGAAAGTGAATCGCTCATGGATTTCTGTATGCCCTGACTTGGGCGCGCGTGAAAGGTTGCAAACGACATGCTGCCCTGTGCGCTGCGACATGGGGGCGGGCATCGGAGGCGAAATTTGTCAATTGGACTTGCCCGAACGCGCCTCTATAGTCCGTCCGAAATGAGCCGCAAACCCGCCAAGGAGCTGCGACGTGGCTGGACCACGGGCGCCTGTGCCACCGCCGCCACGCGTGCGGCGCTTATGATGCTGTGGGGCGAGAGGCCCCCCGCGCGGGTCCGCATTTCCCTGCCCGGCGGCGAGACACCCGAATTCGAGATCGTCGAGACACGACAGGGCGATGGCTGGGCCGAGGCGGGGGTGATCAAGGATGCGGGCGATGATCCGGATGTGACCCATGGCGCGGTGATCAAGGCCCGGGTTGCGGCCTCGGGCGGCGGTGTGGTGTTCCGCGCGGGCGAGGGTGTGGGCACCGTGACCATGCCCGGCCTTCCCATCGCACCGGGCGAGCCTGCGATCAATCCCGTGCCGCGACGGATGATGACCCAAACCGTCGAGGACATGGCCGAGCGCCTGTCCGAATCCCCCGATATCGAGATCACGATCTCGGTGCCCGGCGGGCAGGCCCTGGCGCAGAAGACATGGAACCCGCGGCTTGGCATCAAGGGCGGGATATCGATCCTGGGCACCACGGGGATCGTGCGCCCGTTTTCCTGCGCGGCCTGGATCGCCTCGATCCATCGCGGCATCGACGTGGCCTGTGCGGCGGGGCATGATCACGTGGCGGGGTGTACCGGGGCGACCAGTGAAAAGACGGTTCAGGCGCTCTATGGTTTGCCGGACACCGCGATGCTGGATATGGGGGATTTCGTCGGCGGGTTGCTGAAATACCTTGCCAAACATCCCGTCCCGCGCGTCACGATCGGGGGCGGCATCGGCAAGATGACGAAGCTTGCGCAGGGCGCGCGCGACCTGCATTCGGGGCGGAGCCAAGTGGATTTCGACAGGCTGGCCCAGGTCTTGTCAGTGCCGGATGTGAAGTACATGAACACCGCGTTGCAAGCCTATGACAGCGTCGGCGCACCGATGGCCGAGTGGGTCGCGGGTGCGGCGCTCAGGACGGTGCGCGGGATGCTGCCCGAAGAGGTGGTCGCGGATACGGTGGTGATCGATCGCGAGGGACGGATCATCGCGAGGGCCGGGACATGACGCTGCTGTTGCTGGCCGGTACCGGAGAGGCGCAGGTGATCGCCCGCGACTTGGCCGCCCTTGGGTATCCTGCCATCGCCTCGCTTGCGGGGGCCACGCGTGCGCCCCGGCCAACGGGCCTGCCCACGCGGGTCGGGGGGTTTGGCGGCGCCGAGGGGTTTCGCGCGTACCTGGCCCAGTCGGGCATCAGCGCCGTTCTTGACGCCACGCACCCCTTCGCGCATCGGATCAGCGCGCGCAGCGCCCGGATATGTCACGAGCTGGGGCTTCCCTATTGTCAGGTGCTGCGCCCCGCCTGGCAGCCCGAGCCGGGCGATCAGTGGACCATGCTGGACCGCGAGGAACAGGCCGCCGATCACATAGCGCCGGGACAGACCGTGTTTCTTGCCACGGGCCGGCAGACCCTCGACCGGTTTGCCAACCTGTCGGCCTGCCGCCTGATCTGTCGGCAGATCGACCCGCCGGACGGGCCTTTTCCCTTCCCGAACGGGGACTTCCTTGTGGGGCGGCCGCCTTTTTCGGTGGCCGATGAGATCGAGACGTTTTCGCGGTTGGCGATTGACTGGCTGGTTGTCAAGAATGCCGGCGGCGAGGTGCCGCGCACGAAATTGCATGCCGCGCGCCAGCTTGGTATCCCTGTCATCATGCTCAACCGACCTCGACAACCCGATGCGTTCAGGGTCGAAACGGCCCGGCAGGCGCTGGACTGGGTGGCACGGCTGTGACCGGGCGTATCATCGAGACCCTCGACGATGTCGAAGAGGGGGCGAGCCATCTGCGCAAGGCCTGCCCGCGTATGGACCATGCCCTTGATCTGACCGCGCCGCTGCCGCTGCGGCGGCGCCCGGACGGGTTTGCGCAGTTGCTCAATGCGATCGTGAGCCAGCAGGTCAGCGTCGCTGCCGCGGATGCGATCTGGTCGCGGATGAAGGCCGCCAGGCTGACGGGGCCGCGCAAGATCCTGTGGGCCAGCGATGAGGAGCTGCGCGCCGTGGGCCTGAGCCGGCAGAAAATCCGCTATGCGCGTGCGCTGGCCGAGGCCCGGATCGATTATCGCGCGCTGCGCGATGCGCCGACCGAGACGGTGATCGAGACCCTGACAGAAGTGTCGGGGATCGGGGTGTGGACCGCCGAGATCTATGCGATGTTCAGCTTGGGGCGCGCGGATGTGTTCGCGCCGGGCGACCTGGCATTGCAGGAAGGTGCAAGACTTCTCTACGACCTGCCGGAGCGGCCCAATGAACGGACGCTGCGCGCCATGTCCCACGCATGGAGCCCCTGGAGATCGGTGGCGGCGCGGGTCTTGTGGGCCTATTACGCGCAGCGCATCCGGCGCGAGGGGATACGTTAGGGCCATGGCACGCGTGAAAAAGACCGGCATGATATTGCGCGAGGACCGGTGCTGTGCGATGCGCTTTTGAAACAAGGGGGATCTTGAGCTGATGACACGTGTATTGCAGGCCGGCCGCAAGGAGCCGAAATCGGGAGAGACCCGGTCGATCGTCGTATTCCTGCATGGCTACGGGGCGAACGGGGCGGATCTTTTGGGGATCGCCGATGTGCTGGCCGAGCATCTGCCGGACACGCTGTTCGTGGCGCCGGACGCGCCCGAGACGATCCCGATGATGCCGACGGGATATCAATGGTTTCCGATCCCCTGGATCGATGGGTCGTCCGAAGAGGAATCCGAGCGCGGGCTGATGGCGGCGGCGGATGATCTGAACGCCTTTCTGGATGCGCTCATGGTGGATGAGGATGTCATGCCCGAGCAGGTGGTTCTGTTCGGCTTCAGCCAGGGTACGATGATGGCGTTGCATGTCGCGCCGCGCCGCGAGGATCCGGTGGCGGGGATCGTGGCGTTCTCGGGGCGGCTGTTGCGGCCTGAATTGCTGGAGGATGAGGCGGTGTCGAGACCGCCGGTGATCCTGATTCATGGCGATGCCGATGACGTGGTGCCGCCGCAGTCGTTGCCGCAGGCGGCCGAGGCGTTGCAGTCGGCGGGGTGGAAGGATGTCTATGCCCATGTCATGAAGGGCACCGCGCATGGCATCGCCCCGGACGGGCTGCAGGTGGCGCTGGCCTTCATCCGCGACAAATTGAACTTTTGAAGGTTCGGCGCCTGCGCGTTTGCCGTAGGAATTAGGTCTATATTTCAAATGGATGGCGGAGATTCTTGACGCTTGCGCCATCCGGCTGGCGGCCCGTCGGCCCTGTGCTTGCGCGGGGGGACGCCGGGGTGGGGCATGGCCGCCCCAGATGCCGCATCGGGCCTTTCCGGCCTGTTTGATGTCACGGGCCACTGAGCGAAAACTCCTTTATTACCAAGGCGTTAAGGTCTTTTTGACGGGTCAGTCCAAGGCGTGCGGGCAGGTGGCCCAAGCCCTTGGGTGTCGCGCGCGGAGCCGCTGTGGATAAGTGTCATACGCGCGTTACCAAGGCGGATTACCCATCCCCCAAGATATGCCGTATATGTGGGGCTTGCCAGGTGACGAACACGATATATAGTTATCCACAGGAAGGGGCGGGATGTCCCGCCCGAAGATCGGCATAAGGTGTAGATCGAGCGGGGGCAGTATGAACGATGGACGGTGATTTCAGAACCGAGTTCGTCCGGGAACCGGCGGCGCTGAGACAGAACCCCGCCTTGGTCCTGAATGCCGATTATCGGCCCTTGTCCTACTACCCTCTGTCGCTATGGTCCTGGCAAGATGCCGTCAAGGCCGTCTATCTGGATCGTGTTGATATCGTTGCAGAATATGAGCATTCGGTACGCAGCCCGAGCACCGAAATCCGCATCCCCAGCGTGATCGTTCTGAAGGATTTCGTGAAGCCGCAGAAGAGAGTTGCGTTTACCAGGTTCAATCTTTTTCTCAGGGATGAGTTCTGCTGCCAGTATTGCGGGGCGAAGGGGGATTTGACCTTTGACCATGTCGTGCCGCGCGCCAGCGGTGGAATCACCAGCTGGGAAAACGTGGTGGCCGCTTGCAGCAAATGCAATTTACGCAAGGGTTCCAAGAGCTTGCGGCAAGCGGGCATGAGCCTGCAAAAGCCACCAAGGCAGCCGGGCGCCGAACAGTTGCGCAACATGGGGCGCAAGTTTCCGCCAAATCACCTGCATGAAAGCTGGCTGGATTTCCTCTATTGGGATGCCGAACTGGAGGCGTGAGGCCCGGCAGGAATGTGTAGGGTTCGTACGAAACTTACACGTGTTTGGGACCAAATATCGGCCGACAGACCGAAACTGTGTCCCTTCCGTACACAATGGCCTGCCGCAGCGCCGCCGAATCGCAGGGCCATTCCGTGCGCCTGAGCCGATCCGACGCCGCGATCGCCGCCTTCAAATGTCCCCCGATCCGGTCCGGTTCTGGCCCGTGGCATCCGCCATGCGCGCGCCGCGTGTGCGGATGATTCGCCGAGGCACCGCAGCGGATGCGCCGACATGAAAAAGGCGCCACTGCCGAGCAGGGCGCCTTTGGCGTGTTGTCGTCCCGTGAGGGGCGCGGATCAGGACCCTGCCTTGGCGGTGGGCTGTTGGGCGCTGGCCGCGGGCGCGCTGCCGGATGAGGCCGGGGCGCTGGCGGGCTTGGGCGTGTTCGACTTGCCGTTCAGCGGGTCGTCCTGACGCTGCACCGAGCCTTCGAAATGAGCACCGGATTCGATCGCGATGGTCTTGTGGATGATGTCGCCTTCGACGCGGGCGGTCGAGGTCAGGCGCACCTTGAGACCGCGCACGCGGCCCACGATGCGACCGTTGATGACAACGTCATCGGCGACGATTTCACCCTTGATGGTGGCGCCTTCGCCGACCGTCAGAAGATGCGCGCGAATGTCGCCTTCGACGGTGCCTTCGACCTGGATATCGCCGGTGGTCTTGAGGTTGCCGGTGATGTGCAGATCCGATGACAGGATCGACGCGGGCGGTTTCGCCTTGGGGGCCGATGCCTTGAATTCGGAGCCGGTGGAGGTAGTGTCGGCCGACCGATCAGGCATGGAGGTCTGTCTGGGATCTTCTGCCTTGGGGGCGGGATCGTTGATTTTGCTCTTAGAAAACATCATTCGCAGCCTTGATATAGATCATGGGATTGACGGCCTTGCCGCCGACACGGACTTCGTAGTGTAGGTGTGTGCCCGTGGAACGTCCAGTATTGCCCATATCACCGATCCGCTGTCCGCGCGAGACCCTTTGACCTTCGCTCACGGTGATTTTGGACAAATGGGCATAGCGGGTCTCGACTCCGAAGGCGTGCTTGATCTTGACCAGACGCCCGTAGCCCGAGAGCCAGCCGGCATGAACGACGACCCCGTCGGCGGTGGAATAGATCGGCGTGCCATGCGGCGCGGCGAAATCGGTGCCCTTGTGCATCCGGCCCCACCGCATGCCGAACCCCGAGGTGTAGCGGAAGGAATCCTTGACCGGGATGGCGAAGGGCGCCTTTTGCGCGGCGATCCGGTAGAGGTTCAGCTGGTCCATCTGATCGAGGATGCGGTTGGCGCGCAGCGCATCGGGTGAGGGGGCTTCGCCACGGGTCGAGAAACTGAGCGGTGTGAGCGGGCCGCCCTGACCGGAATAGCCGCGGCGCACGCTTTCGAGGATCTCGTCGGTATCCATCCCGGCGGCGCGGAACATCTTGTCGAGCGGTTCGACGGAAATGGTCATGGCGTCTTCGAGCTGGCTGAAGATCTGTTCGTTTTGGTCGCGCATCAGGGCGATCTGGGCCGCCATTTCATCGGCCTGAAGAAGCGCGTCCTGTGCGTCGCGTTCGATGCGGTCACGCTCTTCTGCGGTGTCCTGCAGGGCGGCGGTGAGGAAATCGAGGGTGCCGTCGGCTTCGGTTGAGGCCATGCCGGGGGCGGCGCCGTTTTCTTCGATCGCCTCGGCCAGTTCGAGCGCCTTGTCATTGGCGGCATCGCGTTCGTTCATGACGCGGCGCAGGGTGCTCTGGATCACCTCGATCCCGGTCTCCATCTCGCGGCGCCGGGTTTCGGAGGCCAGCAATTCGGATTGCATGAGGGAAATCTGTTCGAGCGCCGAGTTGAAGCGCTGTTGCGCCGCCAGCGCCTCGTGGGCGCGCATGTCGCGTTCGTCGGCCAGGGCATTGAGGCGGTATTCGTAGGTGCGCTGATCGCGCTTGGCCTGTTCGCGGAAATTGCCGGAGCCGATGCTGTCCATGAGCAGGATCGCGGTGGCGATGATCGCCCAGGCGACGATGGTGGAGGCGCCGAGAAAGGCCAGAAGTTGGGAGTGGGGTCTAAGACGGATGAAGCGCGTGTCGTTATCCGATTTGAGGAAGACCCGACGTTCGGGAAAAAACCGTTCGAGCAGGGCGTGAAGCCTGATTGCTATTCGTGTCCGCAAGACGACTGTCCCTTGTAACCCTTCTCAATCGCGGCGCTTGTAACATTGGTCATCTTTTGTGACCGGGCACCTGCAAAAAATGGCTTACCGAGTGGAACCGCCTGGGGCAAGGATTTTGGGCAAACGTGTCTGGAAAATGGGCTGATTGTTGCCGGAACGGCGAAAAATCGCCGATCCCCAAGGGCTTGCCTATCCTTTCGGAGAGGGCTGGTCGGCCAGCGGCCAGTAGAAATCGGGCGGAATCCCGGCCTCGGCGCGTTTTTCCTCGTTGAAGGGCGGCTTGAGCGCGCCATGGAAATAGGTGCGGACAAGGGAGTGGAACGCCTGTGTCGGGTCGGTGTCCTGACGGCCGCACAGAAAGTGGAACCATTTCGAGCCATAGGCGACGTGGTGCACCTCTTCGGCGTAGATCACCTGCATGGCGTCGACGGCGGCGGTGTCGCCGGCCTTTTGGAAGATGTCGATCATGCCGGGGGTCACATCGAGTCCCCGGGCCTCGAGCACCATGGGCACGACCGCAAGGCGGCCCATCAGGTCATCGGCGGTGTCTTCGGCGGCACGCCACATGCCGGCATGGGCGGGAAGGGCGCCGTAATGGCTGCCCTGTGCTTCAAGACAGTCGCATATCAGGTTGAAATGCTTGGATTCTTCGTCAGCGGACTTGACCCAGTCATCATAGAAGCCGATCGGCATGGGCACATGGCCGAAGCGCGCGATGATGTCCCAGTGCAGGTCCACGGCATTGAGCTCGATATGTGCCACGGCATGCAGGATCGCAAGGCGGCCCTGCGGGCTGCCGGGGCGGCGGCGGGGCACGTCGCGCGGGTCCAGAAGCGCGGGTCGGTCGGGGCGCGCGGGGCGCAGCGGCGGCTGTGCGGTGCCGACGGGCAGCGGGGTGCCTGCGTCGCGGGCGGCGAACCAGGTGGCGGCGTGACGCCGCGACAGCGCGGTCTTTTCGCGGCCATCGGCGGTGGAGAGCACCTCCACCGCCATCTGGGCCAGGGTCTGCCCGTTCAAAGCGCGCGCACCGCTTCGAGCACCTCTTCGGCGTGGCCGGGTACCTTGACCTTGCGCCAGACGCGGGCGATCTGCCCGTCGCCGTCGATCAGGAAGGTCGAGCGTTCGATGCCGAAGAACTTCTTGCCGTACATGCTTTTTTCCTTCCAGACGCCGTAGGTTTCGCAGGTGTCGGCGTCGGCATCCGAGAGCAGTGGCACGGTCAGCGCATGCTTGTCGCGGAACTTGTCATGGGCGGCGATACTGTCCTTGGAGATGCCGAGGACCTGAGCGCCGGCGGCTTCGAAATCGGCCTTGAGCGTGGTGAAGGCGAGCGCCTCCTTGGTGCACCCGGAGGTGTCGTCGCGCGGGTAGAAGAACAGGACGACCGGCGCGGGGCGCAGGGCGGAGAGGGTCACCTCGCCGCCGCCATCGCGGGGGAGGGTGAAATCGGGGGCGGCTGTGCCGGTATCTGGCATGGTGTCTTCCTTGTTATGGCTGCGACTCGGGGTCATATTAGGGCAGGACGCGCCGGATTAAAGGCATCGGGCGGCCCAACCGGATCACCGGACCGATCGAGCGAGACACATGAGCGAACCCCAGCAGAGCAGAGCACGCGGCAGCCGTGCCAGACAGGCGGCGTTGTGGTCGATCCTGACGCTTGCGGTGCTGGCCGTGGCCATGGCCGTGGCGCTGTCGATGGCGACGGGGCGCGATTACGCGGCGCCGGACTGGCTGAAGGAGCGGATCACGCGGACGATCAATGCCGATATCGAAGGGCTGTCGGTGGGGTTCGGCGGCATGGGGCTGCGCATCGAGGAGGACTGGACGCCGCAATTGCGGCTGAGCGACGTGACGCTGCGCGATGCGGGGGGCGTGGTGCTGGCCAGCCTGTCGGATGTGCGCAGTGTCGTGGCGCTGAGGCCGTTGTTGCGGGGCGATCTGCAACCGGCGGAGATCGGCGTGTCGGGGGCGCGGGTGATCCTGCGCCGGTCCGCCGATGGGCGCGTCGGGCTGAGTGTCGGGGATGCGGCGCCGCAGCTTGAGGAGGCGGCCAACATGGCCGAGCTGGCGGGGCAGCTGGATGCGCTGCTGGAGCGGCCGCATTTCGCGACGCTGCGCCGCCTGGAGGCCGAGAACCTGACCCTGCGCTACGAGGATGCAAGGGCCGAGCGGGCCTGGTCGGCCGATGGCGGGCGGCTGGAGATGACGCGCAACGGCGACGACCTGACAATCCGGGGCGATGTGGCCCTGTTGGGGGGGCGGGATTACGCGACGACGCTGGCGATGAATTACAGCCGCCGGATCGGCGAGGCGGCGGCGGAGTTCGGCGTCAGCTTCGAGGACATGCCGGCCCGCGACATTGCCGGGCAATCACCGGCGCTGAGCTGGCTGGAGGCGCTGGACGCGCCGATTTCGGGGGCGCTGAGGGCGTCGGTGGACGCGGCGGGACGGCTGGGGCCGCTGAGTGCGACCCTGCAGATCACCGAAGGCCGGTTGCGGCCCAACGAGGCGACCAAGCCGATCCCGTTTTCCGAAGCGCGGGTCTATTTCACCTATGATCCCGCCGATCAGGCGATGCGGTTCAGCGACGTGACCGTGACCAGCAATTCGGTCACCGCGCGGGCCGAGGGGCAGGCGTATCTGGTTGGAATGGACAAGGGCTGGCCGAGCGAGTTGCTGGGCCAGTTCCGGCTGAGCAATATCAGCGCCAATCCCGAGGGGCTTTACCCCGAGCCGGTCGAGATCGAGCAGGCGGTGATGGACATGCGGCTGCAGCTTGAGCCGTTCCGGCTGACGCTTGGCCAGCTGAGCCTGACGGATCGGGGGCGGCAGCTTGTCCTGAAGGGCGATCTGGAGGCCGGGCCGGACGGCTGGCGGCTGGCGCTGGACGGGCGCATGGACGCGCTGGACAGCGTGCGGTTGCTGGAGCTTTGGCCCCGCAGCGTCACGCCGGTCAGCCGTGAGTGGATCGAGGAGAATGTGCGCAGCGCCGATCTGAGCAACCTGCAACTTGCCCTGCGCGCGCATCCGGGGCGCCAGGCGGATGTGTTCCTGGGCTTCGATTTCACCGGCCTGGAGACGCGGTTCGTCAAGGATGTGCCGCCGATCGAGGCCGCGTCGGGGCATGCGTCCTTGAGCGATCATCGGTTCGTCATCACCGCCGATACCGGCCATGTGACGGCGGCACAGGGCGGGCTGATCGATATCGGGGGCACCAGCTTCATCATACCCGATGTGCGCGTCAAGCGCGGCCCGGCGCGCGCCCGGCTGAGCACAAGCAGCACCATCACGGCGGCGCTGTCGCTGCTCAACGAAGAGCCGTTCGGCTTCATGACCAAGGCCAATCTGCCGGTGACGCTGGCGGATGGGCAGGCGCAGCTTGCCGGGCGGCTGGATTTCCTGCTCAAGCCCGAATTGCAGCCCGACGAGGTGGCGTTCGACGTGGCCGGCACGCTGCGCGAGGTGCGCAGCGAGAGCCTGATCGAGGGCCGGGTGATCGCGGCGCCCGAGCTGGATCTGAGGGCGGGCAATAGCGGCGTCAGCGTAAGCGGCGCGGGACGGATCGGGCAGGTGCCGGTCGAGGGGCGCTGGAGCAGCGCGCTTGGCGCCGATGCCGATGGCTCCAGCCGGGTGAGCGGGTGGATCGAGCTGTCGGAACGGTTCGTGGACGAGTTCCGCATCGGGCTGCCGCCCGGCAGCCTGTCGGGGCAGGGGCGCGGCGATGTCGAGATCGTCCTGCCGCGCGGCGCGCCGGGGCGGTTCACGCTGCGGTCGGATCTTGCGGGGGTGGCGCTGCGTGTGCCCGAGCTGGACTGGGCGCTGCCGGCGGCGGCAGAGGGCAGCCTGGAGGTTTCGGGCACGCTTGGCCAGCCGCCCGAGATCGGGCTTTTGGCGCTGGATGCCGGGGGCTTGCAGGCGCAGGGCAGCGTGTCGCTGCAAGCGGATGGCACGCTGGAGCGGGCAAGGTTTTCAAGGGTGCGGTTGTATGATTGGCTGAGTGCGCCGGTCGAGCTTGTGGGCCGTGGCGCGGGCCGCGCGCCACAGGTGGTGGTGTCGGGCGGCACGGTCGATCTGCGGCGCACGTCGCTGGCGGGCAGCGGGCGCGGCCCGGATGGGCGCGGGCCGGGCAATGGCGGGCCGGTGTCGCTGGTGCTGGACCGGCTGGTGATCTCGGAGGGGATCACGCTGACGAATTTCCGCGCCGACCTGGACATGACCGGTGGCGCGACAGGGCGGTTCAGCGCAAGGGTCAATGACGGGTCCGCGATCACCGGCAGCATCGTGCCCAAGGACGGGCGCAGCGCGTTTCAGATCCTGGCGGGTGATGCGGGCGGCGTGCTGGCATCGGCGGGATTGCTGAGGCAGGCGCGCGAGGGCGTCATGAGCCTGACGCTGGTGCCTGCGCCGGGGGCCGGGAATTACCACGGCTCCCTGTCGGTCGAGAACGTGCGGCTGACCGATGCGCCGGCGCTGGCGGACCTGCTGAACGCGATCAGCGTGGTGGGCCTTCTGGAGCAGCTCAATGGCGAGGGCATCCATTTCAGCGAGGTCAAGGCGCAGTTCGAGTTGACGCCCGAGCGGGTCTCGTTGCTGGCGGGGAGTGCGGTGGGTGCCTCGATGGGGATCTCGATGCAGGGCTATTACTATCCCGGCAACCGGCAGCTGGACATGCACGGGGTGTTGTCGCCGTTCTACATGGTCAACGCGGTGGGCGGCCTGTTCACGCGGCGCGGCGAGGGCATCGTCGGCGTCAATTACGAGATGCGGGGATCGGCCTCGGATCCGAGCGTTTCGGTCAACCCGCTGTCGATCCTGACGCCGGGTGTGTTCCGGGACCTCTTTCGCCGCCCGCCGCCCGATGCTATCGGCGCGACCCAGAGCACGCAGGATGACCCCGCGCAATCCCGCGGACCAGCCCCAGGGGAGCAAGACAGGTGAAGCTGAGCGATTTCGATTTCGAGCTGCCGGAGGATCTGATCGCGACGCGGCCCGCGCGGCCGCGATCCTCGGCGCGGCTGCTGGTGGCGCAGGGCGGCGCCATTCATGATGCGATCGTGCGCGATCTGGGCGATTGGCTGCGGCCCGGCGACCGGCTGGTGCTGAATGACACGGCGGTGATCCCCGCGCGGCTGAGCGGCGTGCGGCGGCGCGAGGGGCCGGACGGGGCCACGCAAGCCCGGATCGAGGTGACCCTGCTGGAGCCGGGGCCCGAGGGGGATTGGAGCGCGCTGGTCAAGCCGCTGAAGAAGGTGCGCGACGGCGAGGTGATCGTCTTTGGCGCAGGGCTGGAGGCCGAGCTTGTGGCGCGCCGCGAGGGGCAGGGGCTGTTGCGGTTCAACCTGGAGGGCGACGCCTTCGACACGGCGCTTAATGCCGCCGGAGCCATGCCGCTGCCGCCCTATATCGCCGCGCGGCGGGCCGCCGACGCGCAGGACCGCACCGATTACCAGACCGTCTGGGCACGCCATCCCGGCGCCGTGGCCGCCCCCACCGCATCGCTGCATTTCGATGCCGAGCTGCTGGCGCGGCTGGAGGCGATGGGTGTCACCTTCAGCCATGTGACGCTGCATGTGGGGGCGGGGACGTTCCTGCCGGTCAAGGTCGAGGATGTGACCACGCACCGGATGCATGCCGAATGGGGCCGGGTGAGCGAGGCCGCGGCGGCCGAGATCGCCGCGACCAGGGCGGCTGGCGGGCGGGTGATCCCGGTGGGGACCACCGCGCTGCGGCTGATCGAAAGCGCCGCACAAGCCAGCGGCGGCGCAATCGCCCCCTGGGAGGGCGAGACAGACATCTTCATCTATCCCGGTTTCACCTTCCGGGTGACCGATGCGCTGATGACGAATTTCCACCTGCCGAAATCCACCCTGATGATGCTGGTTTCGGCGCTGATGGGGCAGGAGCGGATCAAGCAGATCTATGACCACGCGGTCGAAAGCCGCTACAGGTTCTTTTCCTATGGCGACGCTTCGTTGTTGATCCCGGGCTGATTTGCTGGCAGGCCGGAGGGGTGGCGGACCCGTTCGGCACATATCTTGCGCGGAGTTTGACGGATGCTGCAGGTTCTGAACGGCGCATGGGCGCTTTTGCTGGGCATGATGCTGTTGCAGGTCGGCAATGGCATGCAGGCCACGTTGCTGGGCATTCGCGGCGAGATCGAGGGGTTCTCGACCTTTTCGATGTCGCTGGTGATGGCGGGGTATTTCGTGGGCTTCCTGTTCGGGTCGCGCATGGCGCCCGAGATGATCCGGCGCGTGGGGCATGTGCGGGTCTTTGCGGCGCTGGCCTCGTTGATCTCGGCGGTGATGATCCTCTATCCGACGCTGACCGATCCGATCGCCTGGGGGCTGGGGCGGATCCTGATCGGGTTCTGCTTTTCGGGGGTCTATGTGACGGCGGAAAGCTGGCTGAACAACTCGGCCACCAACGAGACGCGGGGGCAGGCGCTGTCGGCCTACATGATCGTGCAGATGGTCGGCATCGTGAGCGCGCAGGCGCTGATGCTGGTGGCCGATCCGGGGGGATTCGTTCTGTTCATCATCCCGTCGGTGCTGGTGTCGCTGAGTTTCGCGCCGATCCTGTTGTCGATCAGTCCGACGCCGGCGTTCGGGACGACCAAGCCGATGACCCTGAAGCAGATCCTCGATACCTCGCCGCTTGGCTGCGTGGGGATGTTCCTGCTGGGGGGCGTCTTTGCGGCGCAGTTCGGCATGGCGCCGGTCTTTGGCGCCGAGGCGGGGCTGAGCGTGGCGCAGATCTCGACCTTCGTGTCGACGTTCTTCATCGGGGCGTTGATCCTGCAATATCCCATCGGCTGGCTGTCGGACCGGATGGATCGCCGGGTGCTGATCTTCGTGGCCTCGGTGATCTGTGCCAGCGGCGCGATCATCGGGTTCCTGCTGGGAGAGTTCTTCTTGATGCTGCTGCTGGCGGGGTTGCTGATCGGGGGGATGTCGAACCCGCTCTATTCGCTGCTGATCGCCCATACCAACGACTTTCTGGATCGTGACGACATGGCCGCCGCGTCGGGGGGGCTTTTGTTCATCAACGGGTTGGGGGCCGTGGCGGGGCCGCCGATCACCGGTTGGGCGATGGGGCAGATGGGGCCGTCGGCGTTTTTCCTGATCGTTGCGGTGCTGACCCTGACCATGGCCGGCTACGCCGCCTACCGGATGACACAGCGCGCGGCGCCTGCGGTCAGCGAAACCGAGACCTTCGCCGCGCTGCCGGCCACCGCGTCGGTGGTGGCGGTCGAGGCGGCGCAGGAATATGCGATCGAACAGGCCGAGGAGGCGGCGCAAGACAGCGCGGAGGCCGCAGGCAGCCGGCCGGGCTGATCGGCGTAAAGACGCCGCTGGTTGCGCTAACGTCACAAAACCACCTTCGATTGTAGCAATTCGTGACTATCTTTCGGGTGTAAGGTGAAGTTAACGTTTTTGTAACAGATGGTTGTAGCGGCTTGGATACCGCCAAGGAGGACCCGATGGTTGCGCCCGAAGATGTCTTGAATTTCTGGCTGGACGAGGTGGGTCCGAAGGGCTGGTACAATCCGAGCGCGGAGCTGGACCAGACGATCCGGGACCGTTTCGAGGACGCATGGCAGAGCGCCTGCGAGGGCACCAAGGCGCTGTGGCTGACCTATCCGGGCGGCACGCTGGCCTATATCATCCTGACCGATCAGTTTCCGCGCAACATGTTCCGGGGACAGGGCCGTGCCTTTGCGTCGGACCGGGCGGGGCTGGCGGCGGCGAAGGCGGCGATCCATCGCAGGTGGGACATGCGCATCGACGAGCCGGCGCGGCAGTTCTATTACCTGCCGCTGATGCATTCCGAGAACCTGTGCGACCAGGACCGCTGCGTGCGGCTGATCTGCGAACGGATGCCGGAGACCGGCGAGGACAACCTGTTGCATGCGCGCGCCCATCGCGAGGTGATCCGCAAGTTCGGGCGGTTCCCCTATCGCAACGAGGCGCTGGAGCGGATCAGCACCGATGCCGAGCGGCTTTACGTCGCCAATGGCGGCTATGGCGCGACGCTGCGCGACTTCCAGGCGGCCGCCGCCGCCTGAGCCACACGCGCCGTTCCGGCGGCGCGGCGGCCCGGAAACTCGGGTTCCATATCAAGGGCTTGGTCCTTCGGGATGCGGGGGCACAGCCCTGACCGCCTTGACGCACATTGTGATCGGGCTTCAGATAGTTTAACGTCAAACTATAATCTGAAGCGGAGTCGGTGATGGCGGCGAAATCCTTTGACATGATCGTAATCGGGGCAGGGCCGGGAGGCTATGTGGCCGCGATCCGGGGCGCCCAGCTGGGTCTGAGCGTGGCGGTGATCGAACGCGAGCATATGGGCGGTATCTGCCTCAACTGGGGCTGTATCCCGACCAAGGCGATGCTGCGCTCGTCCGAGGTGTTCCACCTGATGCACCGCGCCAAAGAGTTCGGGCTGAAGGCCGACGGGATCGGCTATGACCTGGAGGCGGTTGTCAAACGCTCGCGCGCGATTGCAAAGCAGCTCAATTCCGGGGTGGGCCACCTGCTGAAGAAGAACAAGGTGACCGCGATCATGGGCGAGGCCACGCTGCCCGCCAAGGGCCGCGTCAGCGTCAAGACCGATAAGGGCACGGAAGAGCTGGAGGCGCCGCATATCGTGCTGGCCACCGGCGCGCGGGCGCGCGAATTGCCGGGGCTGGAGGCGGATGGCGACCTGGTCTGGACCTACAAGCACGCGCTGATGCCGCCACGGATGCCGAAAAAGCTGCTGGTCATCGGATCGGGCGCGATCGGGATCGAGTTCGCCAGTTTCTACAACACGCTTGGCGCCGAGACGACCGTGGTCGAAGTGATGGACCGTATCCTGCCGGTCGAGGATGCCGAGATTTCGGGCATGGCCAAGAAGGCCTTCACCAAGCAGGGCATGACCATCCTGGAAAAGGCCATGGTCAAGAAGCTGGACCGCCAGAAGGGCAAGGTGACCGCCCATATCGAGATCGGCGGCAAGGTCGAGACGCGCGACTTCGACAGCGTGATCTCGGCGGTGGGGATCGTGGGCAATACCGAGGGGCTGGGGCTCGAGGCGCTTGGCGTCACGGTGGACCGGACCCATGTGGTGACCGACACCCATTGCCGCACCGGCGTCGAGGGGGTCTATGCGATCGGCGACCTGGCGGGCGCGCCCTGGCTTGCGCACAAGGCCAGCCACGAGGGGGTCATGGTCGCCGAGATGATCGCCGGCCACGAGGTGCATCCGGTCAAGCCCGAGAGCATCGCGGGCTGCACCTATTGCACGCCGCAGATCGCCAGTGTCGGCATGACCGAGGCGCAGGCCAAGGAGGCCGGGCACAAGATCAGGGTGGGCCGCTTCCCGTTCATCGGCAATGGCAAGGCCATCGCGCTTGGCGAGCCGGAGGGGATGATCAAGACGATCTTCGACGACAAGACCGGCGAGCTTCTGGGGGCGCATATGATCGGCGCGGAGGTGACCGAGCTGATCCAGGGCTACGTGGTGGGCCGACAGCTGGAGACCACCGAGGAAGACCTGATGCATGCGGTCTTCCCGCATCCGACGCTGAGCGAGATGATGCACGAATCGGTGCTGGATGCCTATGACCGGGTGATCCACATCTGAGCGCAGGCGGGTGGGGGCCAGCCCCCGCCGTTGAAATCCAAAGGGGATTTCAACGACTCCCCCGGGATATTTGGGGCCAGAAGAAACACGCGGAGCGGGCTTGCGGTTGCAGGCGGGGCGTGCACAATTGACCAGGGTTTGCCGGGGAGAGTGTGCGCGTGCCGAGTGTGAACAGGGTTGTGATGCAACGCACGACGCGGCGCTGGCTGGAGGCGCTGCCTCTGGACCGGATGGACGCGGCGGAAGTGTCGGGGAAGTTCGGCACACGGTTCGAGTTCCGAAGCTACCAGCGCTTTCGCTATCCGGCCCATGATGTCTGCGCGGGGCCGTACCGGGATGAGGACGGCGCGGCGCTGAGTTTCGATATCATCCTGGCCAACCAGGTCTGGGAGCATCTGGACCGGCCCTATACCGCCACGCGCAACGTGCTGGAGATGCTGAGGCCGGGGGGGTATTTCTGGGTTGCGGTGCCGTTCTTCATCCCGTGGCACGGTGATCCGGTGGATTGCTCGCGCTGGACGGCGCGGGGGCTGAAGAACCTGCTGATCGAGGCGGGATTCGAGGCGCAGAAGGTGCAGGCCGCGCAATGGGGCAACCGGGCGGCGGCGCTGCGGAATTTCGAGACGCCCTGGCCGCCGGCCTATGACCGGGCGCGGGACGACCTGACCAACGAGCCGGATTTTCCCATCTGTTCCTGGGCATTGGCGCAGAAATAGCGGGGGCGACCGAGGATTTGCGAGGGGAATGCCGAGGCGGCGCAGGCGCTTGGGTGCCTGTTCACGGAATGTTCACTTTTTTGACTTGGACGTTGCGGCGCGCTCAACTATCTCTAGGGCAGCGTTCACGGGGGCAGGCATGGCCGAGCTGAAGAATATCGAGGTGCGCGGCGCGCGCGAGCACAACCTCAAGTCCATCGATGTGGATATTCCGCGCAATGAGCTGGTGGTGATCACCGGCCTGTCGGGCTCGGGCAAGTCGAGCCTGGCGTTCGACACGATCTATGCCGAGGGGCAGCGGCGCTATGTCGAAAGCCTGAGCGCCTATGCGCGGCAGTTCCTGGACATGATGCAGAAGCCCGATGTGGATCATATCAGCGGGCTGAGCCCGGCGATTTCCATCGAGCAGAAGACCACCAGCAAGAACCCGCGCTCGACCGTGGGGACGGTCACGGAAATCTACGATTACCTGCGGCTTCTGTTCGCCCGGGTCGGCACGCCCTACAGCCCGGCCACCGGCAAGCCCATCGAGGCCCAGCAGGTGCAGGACATGGTGGACCGGATCATGGCGATGGAGGAGGGCACGCGCGCCTACCTGCTGGCGCCGATCGTGCGCGACCGCAAGGGCGAGTATCGCAAGGAAATGCTGGAGCTGCGCAAGCAGGGGTTCCAGAGGGTCAAGGTGGATGGCGCGTTCCACGAGCTGGACGATCCGCCCACGCTGGACAAGAAGTTCCGCCACGATATCGACGTGGTGGTGGACCGGATCGTGGTCAAGGAGGGCTTGCAGACGCGGCTGGCCGACAGTTTGCGCACCGCGCTGGATCTGGCGGATGGGATCGCCGTGCTGGAGACCGCGCCGAAGGAGGGCGAAGGGGAGCCGGAGCGGCACACGTTCAGCGAAAACTTCGCCTGTCCGGTGAGCGGCTTCACGATCCCCGAGATCGAGCCGAGGCTGTTTTCCTTCAACGCGCCCTTCGGCGCCTGCCCGGATTGCGACGGGCTGGGGGCGGAGCTGTATTTCGATGAACGGCTGGTGGTGCCGGATGGTACGCTGAAGATCAGCGACGGGGCGATCGCGCCCTGGCGCAAGGGCAAGAGCCCGTATTTCCTGCAGACCATCGAATCCATCGCCAAGCATTACGAGTTCGACCGCAACGCGCGGTGGAAGGACCTGCCTGCCCATGTGCAGCAGGTGTTCCTGCATGGCTCGGGCGACGAGGAGATCCCGTTCCGCTATGACGAGGGCGGGCGGGTCTACCAGGTGACGCGCAGTTTCGAAGGGGTCATTCCCAACATGGAGCGGCGCTATCGCGAGACCGACAGCAGCTGGATCCGCGAAGAGTTCGAACGCTATCAGAACAACCGCTCCTGCGGGACCTGCGGCGGGTACCGGCTGCGCGAAGAGGCGCTGGCGGTGAAGATCGCGGGGCTGCATGTGGGGCAGGTGGTGGAGATGTCGATCCGCGAGGCGTACGAATGGTGCGCGGGCGTGCCCGACAGCCTGAGCGCGCAGAAGAACGAGATCGCGCGCGCGATCCTCAAGGAGATCCGCGAGCGGCTCGGGTTCCTGAACAATGTCGGGCTGGAATACCTGACGCTGAGCCGCAATGCCGGCACGCTGTCTGGGGGCGAGAGCCAGCGTATCCGGCTGGCCAGCCAGATCGGCAGCGGCTTGACCGGGGTTCTTTACGTGCTGGACGAGCCGAGCATCGGGCTGCATCAGCGCGACAACGGCCGACTGTTGCAGACGCTGCAGAACCTGCGCGACCAGGGCAATACGGTGATCGTGGTCGAGCATGACGAGGAGGCGATCCGCACCGCCGATTACGTCTTTGACATCGGTCCCGGCGCCGGTGTGCATGGCGGGCAGGTGGTGAGCCACGGCACGCCCGAAGAGATCACCGCCGATCCGGCCTCGATCACCGGGCAATACCTGTCGGGCGCGCGCGAAATCGCGGTGCCCACCGAGCGGCGCCCGGGCAATGGCAAGGTGGTCGAGGTGGTCAAGGCCACCGGCAACAACCTGCGCGAGGTGAGCGCGCAATTCCCGCTTGGCAAGTTCGTCTGCGTGACCGGCGTGTCGGGCGGCGGCAAATCCACGCTGACCATCGAGACGTTGTTCAAGACGGCGTCGATGCGGCTGAACGGGGCGCGCCAGACGCCGGCGCCCTGCGAGACGATCAAGGGGCTGGAGCATCTGGACAAGGTGATCGATATCGACCAGCGGCCCATCGGGCGCACGCCGAGGTCGAACCCCGCGACCTATACCGGCGCCTTCACCCCGATCCGCGACTGGTTTGCCGGTCTGCCCGAGGCCAAGGCGCGCGGCTACAAGCCGGGGCGGTTTTCCTTCAACGTGAAGGGCGGGCGCTGCGAGGCGTGCCAGGGCGACGGGGTCATCAAGATCGAGATGCATTTTCTGCCCGATGTCTATGTCACCTGCGAGACCTGCAATGGTGCGCGGTACAACCGCGAGACGCTGGAAATCCGCTGGAAGGGCAAGTCGATCGCCGATGTGCTGGACATGACGGTGGAAGACGCGCGCGAGGTGTTCAAGGCGGTGCCGAGCATCCGCGAGAAGATGGACGCGCTGGCGCGGGTGGGTCTTGGCTATATCAAGGTGGGCCAGCAGGCGACGACGCTGTCGGGCGGCGAGGCGCAGCGGGTGAAGCTGTCGAAGGAGCTGTCGAAGCGGTCAACGGGGCGGACGCTCTATATCCTGGACGAGCCGACGACGGGGCTGCATTTCGAGGATGTGAAGAAGCTTCTGGAAGTGCTGCACGAGCTGGTCGAGAGCGGCAACACGGTGGTGGTGATCGAGCATAACCTGGATGTGGTGAAAACAGCCGACTGGATCATCGATATCGGTCCCGAAGGGGGCGATGGCGGCGGCGAGATCGTGGCTGTCGGCACGCCCGAGGATGTGGCCGAGGTCGAGCGCAGCCATACCGGGCGCTACCTCAAGGAGATGCTGACGGCGCGCAAGGTGGCGGCGGAATAGGCAGGAACGAAGACGCAGCAGGCCAAGCCCGCTGCGCCGGATGCGCGGATCCCTGCCTTATTTCTTCAAGGGGCAGGTGTTGAACCCGAAGATCGAATAGGCGGGGCAGGTGCCCAGAAGGCCCGTTGCCAGCGGGATGATCCCGATGAGATAGAGCCAGCTATAGGCGCCTTCCTGATTGAGCGCGAAGCCCGCGATCAAAGCGGCGCCCACGAAGACGCGCAGCACGCGGTCGATGCCGCCGACGTTTTTCTTGAACATGTCAGATCCCTTTTGCCAGTGATGGGCGATCCGTAGCACATCTGCAAAAAGGTGAATATGACATGGATCAATTGAACCCGGTCGCGGATCAGCTGTAGCCGCGTTTCTTGAAGCGGGGCAGCATGGCCGAAAAATCCCGGCCCAACCCGTCTTCGCGTTCGACGAATTCGGCATAGAGCTTCATGGCGGCTTCACCGAGGGGCGTGTCGGCATCTGCGGCGGCGGCGGCCTCTTGGGCGAGGCGCAGGTCCTTGAGCATCAGTTCGGCGGCGAAGCCGGGTTTGTAGTCATTGTCGGCGGGGCTTGTCGGGCCGACGCCGGGGGCGGGGCAGTAGGTGTTCATCGACCAGCTGGAGCCCGAGGAGGTGGAGACCACGTCGAACATCGCCTGACGGTCGAGGCCCAGCTTGTCGGCCAGTGCAAAGGCCTCGCAGGTGACGATCATGGTGGCGCCGAGGATCATGTTGTTGCAGATCTTGGCGGCCTGGCCATTGCCCGAGGGGCCGCAGTGAACCGCCTTTTGTCCCATGATGTCAAAGAGTTCGCGGGCGGTGTTGAAGCCCGCCTCGTCGCCGCCGACCATGAAGGTGAGGGTGCCGGCCTGCGCGCCGCCGACACCGCCCGAGACGGGGGCATCGAGGGCGGAAAGACCGGCCTCCTGGGCCTGGCGGGCCACGGCGCGGGCGCTTTCGACATCGACGGTGGAGCAGTCCAGCAGAACCGCGCCGGGGGACATGGCGGGGATCACCTCGGCGGCGACACTGCGCAGGATCTGGCCGTTGGGCAGCATGGTGATGACCACCTGCGCGCCGGTTGCGGCCTGGGATGCGGTGGCGGCGCGCGCGACGCCTTCGATGGCGACATCGGCGGTGTCGAAGCCGGTCACCTCATGGCCGGCGCGGGCGAGATTGGCCGCCATCGGGCCGCCCATGTTGCCCAATCCGATGAATCCGATTTTCATGGCCTATCCTTCCTTGTGGTCTGCCGGGGTGTCCGCGCCGAGCGGCATCAGCATCCGGCTGATTGCGACGGCGGGGAGTTTCTCGAGATCGTGGCGCCAGTCGGGCGCGTTGTCCTTGTCGATGATGCGGGCGCGGATGCCTTCGAGGAAGTCGCCATGCTCCATCGCGCGGTAGGTGAAGCGGTATTCGAGATCGAGGGCGCGCCGGATATCGGCGGCAGGGCCGCGCAGGCGGTGGACCATCTCGACGGTGCAGGCCATGGAGAGGGGCGAGTTATGGGCGATCTTGCGCAGGGCGTCCTGGGCGAGCGGGCTGTCATCGGGGCGCAGGGCGCGCAGGATGTCGTGCAGGGTTTCGCCGGCGAAGGCCGCGTCGATGGCGGGCTGGGCGGGGCTCAGCGCCCCTTGCAGGGGCGTCTCGCAGGCGGCGGCGATAGCCGAGATGTCGCCCGTGTCGCAGAGCGTGGCGATCAGGTCGGGCCAGCGATCACCGGGGATGTAGCTGTCGGCGAAGCCTGCATGGATGGCGTCGGCGGGGCCCATGCGGGCGCCGGTGATCCCGAGATATTCGCCCAGACGGCCCGGCGCGCGGGCCAGAAGAAGCGAGCCGCCGACATCCGGCACCAGCCCGATGGAGCATTCGGGCATGGCGATCTTGCTTGTCTCATCCACGATCCGGTGGCTGCCATGACAGCCGATCCCGACCCCGCCGCCCATCGTGAAGCCCTTGAGGAACGCCACGTAAGGCTTTGGATATTCGGCAATCTTTGCGTTCAGGCGGTATTCGTCATGCCAGAATGTCCGGCCATAGGACAGATCGCCTGCGCGGCCCGTGTCATAGAGCTTCTGGATATCGCCACCCGCGCAGAACGCCTTGTCGCCCGCAGCGTCGATGATCACCAGCGACACGGCGGGATCGTCCCGCCAGGCATCGAGCGCCGCTTCGATATCGAGGCACATCTGGTGGGTGAGGGCATTGAGGGCCTTGGGGCGGGTCAGGGTGATCCGCCCGGCATGGCCCTCGGTGCGGATGTCGATATCGCTCATCGTTCGGCCAGCATCTGACGGGCCACGATCAGGCGCATGATTTCATTCGTCCCTTCAAGGATTTCATGGACGCGCAGGTCGCGGACCAGTTTCTCGATTCCGTAATCGGCAAGATAGCCGTAACCGCCATGCAGTTGAAGGCATTGGTTGACGATGTCGGAGCCGGCTTCGGTCACGAATTTCTTGGCCATGGCGCAGAACTTGGTGGCGTCGGGCGCGCCGGTGTCGAGTTTCCAGGCGGCCTGGCGCAGGAAGGTGCGGGCGGCCTGGAGCTGGATTTCCAGATCGGCGAGGCGGAACTGGAGCGCCTGGAACTGGTCGATCGGTTTGCCGAACGCCTTGCGCTCGCCCATGTAGGTGAGGGTCATGTCGAGCGCCTGTTGGGCGGCGCCAAGCGAGCAGGCGGCGATGTTGAGCCGGCCCCCGTCAAGCCCGGCCATGGCATAGGAAAACCCCTTGTTTTCCTCGCCGACAAGGTTGTGGGCGGGGATGTGGCAATCGTCGAACTGGACCTGCGCGGTGGGCTGGGAGCGCCAGCCCATCTTGTCTTCGAGGCCGCCGAAGCTGAGGCCGGGGGTGCCGTCTTCGACATAGACGGTGGAGATGCCGCGGGGGCCGTCCTGACCGGTGCGGACCATGACGACATAGGCATCCGAATAGCCGCCGCCCGAGATGAACGCCTTGGTTCCGTTGAGAACATAGCCCTCGTTGCTGCGCTCGGCGCGGGTTTTCAGGGCGGCGGCGTCCGAGCCGGAGCCGGGTTCGGTGAGGCAGTAGGACAGCACCGTCTCCATCGACAGCACCGAGGGCATGACGCGGGCTTTCATCTCGTCCGAGGCGAAGGTGTCGAGCATCTTGGCGCACATGTTGTGGATCGACAGGAACGCCGCAACCGAAGGGCAAGCCATTGAAAGGGCTTCGAAAACCAGTGTTGCATCGAGCCGGGACAGGCCCGAGCCGCCGCCCTCTTCGGAGACGTAGAGCCCGCCGAAGCCCAGTTCGGCGATCTGGGGCCACAGCTCTTTGGGGATGGTGCCGGCGCGTTCCCATGCCTGCGCATGAGGGGCGATGTTGTCCTGCCCGAAGGCGCGGGCCATGTCGAAAATGGCGGTCTGTTCTTCGGTCAGGGCGAAATCCATGCCGGGTTTCCTCCTCCTCGGGGTGGTCGCAAGCGAATTGAACGCGTGTTTAATTAACAATTCTTGCAAGAGTTTTGCAAGGCATCGCTGGATCGCGGTTCGGGCCTTGGAAAACAGGGAATTTCGGCTGCGGCATCACGTCGGTATCACGTCGGTATCGCGTCGGTGCGGTTTTCGGTGTGGTTCTTGGTGTCGTTTTCTGTGCGATGCCCGGTTTGCCGGGGTCACAGATCGGCGTGGAATTCCTCGATCAGGTGGCGGACCACGGCGCGCAGGGCATGGTCGGGATCGTCCTCGGCCTGCAGCGCGTCGGCATAGACCTGCCGTTGCCGGCCCGAGGAGGTCCCGGTGCGCAGCATGTCGCGGGCGCCTTCGATCTCGGACAGGGATTCGAAGAAGGCGGCGTCCTCGTCCAGCAGGTCGATCAGCTCCTCGATCAGGTCGCCCATCGGGACAATCTCGCCGAGACCGAAATCGATCAGCCCTTCGGTCACCCCGTAGCGCTGCGCGCGCCAGCGGTTTTCGGAGATCAGGAAGCGGTCATAGATGCGCCAGCGCTGATTGCGGATCGCCAGGCGCCAGAGCATCCGGGCAAGGGCCTGGGTGATCGCGGCGAGGGTGAGCGCGTGTTCCAGCCGGGGTTGCACGTCGAAGATGCGGGTTTCGAGCGTGGGGAACTGGTGCGAGGGGCGCAGATCCCACCAGATTTTCGAGCTGTCCTCGATCACGCCGAGATCGACCAGCGCCGAGACCGAGCGTTCGAACTCGCCATAGCTTTCCATGCGGGGGGGCAGGCCGGTGCGCGGCAGGTTGTCGAACACGGTCAGACGGTAGCTGCTGAGGCCGGTGTCGTGGCCCTGCCAGAAGGGCGAGGAACAGCTGAGCGCCAGAAGATGCGGCAGGAAATAGCCCAGCTGGTTCATCAGGTCGATGCGGCGGTCGGGCGGGTCGATGCCGACATGCACATGCATCCCGCAGATCAGCATCCGGCGCACCACGCCGGCCAGATCACCCGCCAGCGCATTGTAGCGGTCCTTGTCGGTATGGGTCTGGTTGCGCCAGTCGGCGAAGGGGTGGCAGGCGGCGGCGATGGGCGCGAGATTGTGGCGCGCGGCACATTCGGCCACGGTGGCGCGCAGGCGTTTGAGATCGTCGCGGGCGTCGGCCACGGTGCGGCAGACGCGGGTGCCGATTTCGATCTGGCAGTTGAGAAATTCGGGGCTGACCTGACCCTGGAGGCGGTTTTGACACTCCTCCATCAGGGCCTGCGGCGCATCGGCCAGCGCGCAGCTGTCCCGATCGACAAGGAGATATTCCTCTTCGATGCCGATGGTGAAGTCGGGATGGGCGAGGGGCATGGCGTCTCCGGGTGTGACGGGGTTCGGGGTGTATTGCAGCACGGGACGGCGGCTTTGGGCAAGCGATGCGTTGCCTGAAAGGGCCGGGGGTGGCGAATCGGGTGGGCTGTCGGGGCAGGCAGGGCGTGCGATCTGTTGCGTCCTGCGGGACAATTCACCATCAATGACCGGCATTGAGCCGTATTTTGCAACGGTTTTCAGGGCTATGGAGAATTGCGTCGGGAAACCGGCTGGAATATGCTAATGCGCATAGACGCAGGTTCGTTTTTCACCAGCGCGGTCGGTGGTGCGCCATTTCAGGCGTCAGCTTTGCCCCCGTGCTTTTTTGCAAATTGCTTTTCGGAGGGATCATGACCATCCGCAGTACCATTTACTCATGTCTTGTCGGCACCGCGATGCTGGGGGCGATGGCGGCCGGGGCCAGTGCCGCAACGGTTCACGAAGAATTCCACCTGGGCGGTCATGGGGGCGTGTCCACGTCGCATCAGTACACCAGCGGCGACCTGGTGCTGACCGTGACCGCGTTCAAACACAATAAGGGCGATCTGAAAAAGCAGATCGATGTCGGGCAATGGAGCACCGGGCTTGGCGCGCAGTTCAGGGGCGACAAGGATCACAGGGTGGATGGCCATGGCGGCGACGAGATGCTGCTGTTCAGCTTCAACCGCGAGGTGACACTGAAATTTGTCGGTGTCAGCTATTTCGACCATGATGATGACGTGGAAATCGCGAGCTATTTCATGGGCAAGAAGGGCCTGAAGCTGGACGACTACCATTCGGATGTCGATCTGGACCCGTGGTACAAGTCCACCTGGTATTACAATGGCAGCAGCGACGATCACGGGAAGGTCTGGCTGGACAAGGATGAGCAGGTGACGAGCGCGTTCCTGGGGATCGGGTCGGATCACAAGAGCGATCAATTCAAGGTGTCGAAGATCAAGGTGTCCTATGAGCATATCGCGGCGATCCCGCTGCCCGCCGGGCTGCCGCTGTTGCTGGGGGCGCTTGGGGGGCTGGCGGTGCTGCGCAAGCGCAAGCGCGGCTGAGAGGGCCCTATCGGACAAAGCAAAAGGCGCCGTGTGTACGGCGCCTTTTTTCGTGGGGTGGAGGGCCCGGAGGGCCGGTCACTCCATCGGTTTGAAGTTGAATTCGCCGCCGTCCTTGATGCCCGAGGGCCAGCGCGAGGTGACCGTCTTGGTGCGGGTGTAGAACTTGAAGGCGTCGGGGCCGTGCTGGTTGAGGTCACCGAACATGGATTTCTTCCAGCCGCCGAAGGTGTGATAGGCCAGCGGCACCGGGATCGGCACGTTGATGCCCACCATGCCGATATTGATCCGGGCGGCGAAATCGCGCGCGGCGTCGCCGTCACGGGTGAAGATCGCGGTGCCGTTGCCGTATTCGTGGTCCATCGCCAGCTTGAGCGCTTCCTCGTAGGAGGCGGCGCGCACCGTGCTGAGGACCGGGCCGAAGATCTCTTGCGTGTAGATGTCCATGTCGGGGGTCACCTTGTCGAAGAGATGCGGGCCGACGAAGAAGCCGTCCTCGTAGCCCTGGAGCGAGAAGTCGCGCCCGTCGACCACCAGCTCGGCGCCCTGATCGATGCCCGATTGCACCAGCCCGAGGATCTTCTTCTTTGCCTCGGCGGTCACGACGGGGCCGTAATCCACGTCGTCGCCCGCGGTGTAGGGGCCGACCTTGAGCTTTTCGATGCGCGGCACCAGCTTTTCGATCAGGCGGTCGGCGGTTTCGTCGCCGACGGGAACGGCCACGGAGATTGCCATGCAGCGTTCACCGGCAGCGCCATAGCCCGCACCGACAAGCGCGTCGGCGGCCTGGTCCATGTCGGCGTCGGGCATGATGATCATGTGGTTCTTGGCGCCGCCGAAGCATTGCACGCGCTTGCCGTTGGCGCAGCCGCGACCGTAGATGTATTCGGCGATCGGGGTGGAGCCGACGAAGCCGATCGACTGGATCACCGGGTGGTCGATGATCGCGTCGACGGCTTCCTTGTCGCCGTTGACCACCTGCAGGAGGCCCTTGGGCAGGCCCGCCTCTTCCATCAGCTCGGCGAGCATCAGGGGCACGGAGGGGTCACGCTCGGACGGCTTGAGGATGAAGGCGTTGCCGCAGGCGAGCGCGGGCGCGAACATCCACATCGGGATCATGGCCGGGAAGTTGAACGGGGTGATCCCGGCGGTGACGCCGAGGGGCTGCTTCATGGAATACATGTCGATGCCGGGGCCGGCGCCGTCGGTGAACTCGCCCTTGAGCATCTGCGGCGCGCCGATGCAGTATTCGACCACTTCGAGGCCGCGCTGCACATCGCCCTTGGCGTCGGGGAAGGTCTTGCCGTGTTCGGCGCTGAGGGCGGCGGCCAGCTTGTCCATGTCGCGGTTGAGCAGGCGGACGAATTCCATCATCACGCGGGCGCGGCGCTGTGGGTTGGTGGCGGCCCAGGCGGGCTGGGCGGCGGCGGCGATGTCGACCGCGCGGGCCATTTCCTCGGACGAGGCCAGCGGGCAGCGCGACTGCACCTCGCCGGTGGCGGGGTTGAAGACATCCGAAAAGCGGCCTGACGTGCCTTTGACATGCTCGCCGCCGATATAATGGGTGAGTTCCTTCATGGTGTCCTCCGATATGATGATTTGCGCGCAGGGTAGCCTTGCAAATATATTTGTAACAGAGGCAATATTCCAAAAGGGTCGTGCAAAAATGCAAAGGGGGCGATGATGGACGTGCAATGGGACGATCTGAAGATCTTTCTGGCGGTGGCGCGGGCGGAAAGCCTGTCGGGGGCGGGGCGTATCCTGAGGGTGGATCCGGCGACGGTGGGGCGGCGCATCGCGCGGCTGGAGACCGATCTGGGCGCGCCGCTTTTTGCCAAGTCACCGATGGGCTATGCGCTGAGCGATGCGGGCCAGCGGCTGATGGGGCATGCGGTGCGCGTGGAGCAGGCGGTGGAGGGGGCTGCCGAAGAGATGGCGGGCCGGTCGGGCGGATTGACGGGGCAGATCCGCATCGGCGCGCCGGACGGGGCTGCGAATTTCGTGCTGCCGCAGGTCTGCGCGCGGATCGCCGAGGAAAACCCCGACCTGGAGGTGCAGATCGTGGCCTTGCCGAGGGTGTTCAACCTGACCCGGCGCGAGGCCGACATGGTGATCGCCGTCAGCCCGCCCACGGCCGGGCGGCTGAGCGTGCAGCGGATCACGGATTACAAGCTGCACCTGGCCGCGTCGCGGCGCTACCTGCGCGCCCATCCGCCGATCCGGTCCCTGGACGATCTGCAGGGGCATCGCGTGGTGGGCTATATCCAGGACATGATCTTCGACAAGGAGCTGGATTACCTGCGCGAGGCGGGGCTGGAGCGGGTCAACCTGGCGTCGAACTCGGTCTCGGTGCAGATCAATTGGGTGCGGCAGGGGGGCGGGATCGGCGTGGTGCATGATTTCTCGATCCCGTTCGTGCGCGGTGTGGTCAAGCTGCTGCCCGATGCGTTCAGCCTGACGCGGAGTTTTTACCTTGTGCGCCATGCCGATGATCGGCGGCTGGAGCGGCTGAACCGGTTCGCGGCGGCGCTGGTCGAGGGGATGCGCGCAGAGGTGGCACGGCTGGAGGCCGAGACCTGAGGGAAACTTGACAGGCCTGCGCTTATCGTCAACGCTGAGGGCAGGGGCATCATTCGCGGAGGACCGTTCATGCTCGTTCAGCAAATCCTTACATCCAAGGGCGATGACGGCGTCATCACGATCAAGCCGGGCACGTTGGTGTCCGAGGCGGCGCAAATCCTGGCCGAGCGCAGGATCGGCGGCCTTGTGGTCAGCCAGGCGGGCGATACGGCCGATGGCATCCTGTCGGAGCGCGATATCGTGCGCGCGCTGGCCGTGAAGGGGGCCGTGTGCCTGAGCGAGACGGTGGACGAGATGATGACGCGCAACCCGGTGTGCTGCGCGCTGCAGGACAGCTCGGATTCGGTGTTGGCGCGGATGACCGAGGGGCGGTTCCGCCATATGCCGGTGGTGGCCGATGGCAAGCTGGTGGGCATCGTCACGATCGGGGATGTGGTCAAGGCGCGGCTACAGGAATTGTCCATGGAGAAGGACGCCCTTGAAGGCATGATCATGGGCTATTGACGCCAGATGACCTGTGCTGATGGCAGCGCGGGGCGTGCTCGGTTCTTTCGGAGCGGTCGAGGCGGGGAGATTGGCCGGAGCCTCTTGCATTCCCCGGCGCATTATTGTTGCGTGACGCGCATTGACTGACACAAGGGGGAGCCGCCCTATGCGCATTGGCCTGTATCCCGGTACGTTCGATCCGATCACGCTTGGACATATAGACATCATTCGCCGGGCCGCGGTGCTGGTGGACCGGCTGGTCATCGGGGTTGCGATCAATCGCGACAAGGGGCCGCTTTTCTCGCTCGAGGAGCGGGTCGAGATGATCGAGGAGGAATGCGCCAAGCTGACCCAGCAGACCGGCACCGAGATCGTCGCGCATCCGTTCGAGAACCTGTTGATCGACTGTGCCAACGATGTGGGGGCGCAATTGATCGTGCGGGGCCTGAGGGCGGTGGCGGATTTCGAGTACGAATTCCAGATGGTCGGCATGAACCGGGCCTTGGACAACCGTGTAGAGACCGTCTTTCTGATGGCCGATGCCAACCACCAGGCGATTGCCAGCAAGCTGGTCAAGGAAATCGCCCGGCTGGATGGCGATGTGAGCAAGTTCGTCACGCCGCTGGTACGTGACAAACTGCTTGCCAAGTTCAAATAGCGTCAGGCGTATTCCGGCGTCTTCGCCTTGCGGTTGCCGGTGCTGTCGCTGCCCGACATCAGCGCCCCCATGCGCGCGGCGGTGTCGGCCATGCGGTTGGAGAAGCCCCATTCGTTGTCATACCAGCTGAGCACGCGACACATGGTGCCGTCCATCACCCGCGTCTGATCGGTGGCGAAGATCGAGCTGGCGGGGTGGTGGTTGAAATCCGACGAGACCAGCTCGCGCGTGGACAGGGCGAGGATGCCGTTGAGCGGGCCTTCACTGGCCGCAGAGGCGATGGCGGCGTTGATTTCCTCGGCTGTGGTGGGGCGGGCGGCCTCGAATGTGAGGTCGACGACGCTGACATTCGGGGTGGGGACGCGGATCGCGGTGCCGTCGAGACGGCCCGCAAGCTCGGGCAGGACAAGCCCCACGGCGCGCGCGGCGCCGGTGGTGGTGGGGATCATGTTCAGTCCCGCCGCACGGGCGCGGTAGAGATCCTTGTGGGCGGTATCGAGCGTCGGCTGGTCGCCGGTATAGCTGTGGATGGTGGTCATGAAGCCCCGGGTGATGCCGATGGCGTCATGCAGGGCCTTGGCCACGGGGGCCAGGCAATTGGTGGTGCAGGAGGCGTTCGACACGATCCGGTCCTCGGGGCGCAGGGTGTCATGGTTGACGCCGTAGACCACCGTGCGGTCCGCGCCCTTGGAGGGCGCCGAGACCAGGACCGAGCGCGCGCCGTTCTGAAGGTGCAGGTCGGCCTTGTCGCGGTCGGTGAACAGCCCCGTGCATTCCATCACCACATCGACGCCCGACCAGGGCAGATCGGCAGGATCGCGCAGCGCCGTGACCGAGATCGGGCCACGGCCCACGTCGATCGTGTCGCCCGAAACGGTGACGGTGCCGGGAAAGCGGCCATGGACCGAATCGAATTCGAGCAGATGCGCGTTGGTGTGGACCGGTGCGAGATCGTTGATCGCGACCACCTCGATATCGGTGCGTCCGGATTCCACGATGGCGCGCAGGACGTTGCGGCCGATACGGCCGAATCCGTTGATGGCGACTTTGACTGGCATGTGATTCCCCTAGCATTGTTAGCGCTAACATTGGTGGCTGTCGTATAAGGGACGGCGGTGCCTGCGGTCAAGACCTGTGGGGGGAAGGGGGTGTCAGCGCCAGAAGGCCAGCCACTCGATCAGCAGGAGCATCTTGCGGGCGAGGAACAGGGCATTGGCCCAGTCGAAAAGGGCGTAATCGGCGATCAGCAGGGCCGCGATGATGGCTCCGAGAAAGAGGGCGATCCGGTCGGTCATGTGGTGGTGCAGTCCCTGCGGCAATCATACGCTGCAGACGTGATGGCAGATTGCGCGGCGCAAGTCATCCCGGTTGCGGCGCCGAAACGCGAAACGCCGGGCCGCTTGCGGCGACCCGGCGCTTTTCGGCAACAGGTGAGGGCGTGCTCAGGCCAGGCGGCCCATGGCGACGGCGACATCGGCCATGCGGCACGAGAAGCCCCATTCGTTGTCATACCACGCCAGCACGCGGACCAGGCGCTTGCCGGTGACGCGGGTCTGGTCGGGGGCGAAGATCGAGCTTTCCTCGGTATGGTTGAAATCGACGCTGACCTTGGGTTCGGGGTCATAGCCCAGAACGCCTTTCATCGGGCCGGCCGCGGCCTCGGCGACGACGGCGTTCACATCGGCGGCGGTCACGTCCTTTTGGGCCACGAAGGTCAGGTCCACCGCCGAGACATTGGGGGTGGGGACGCGGATCGCGGAGCCGTCAAGCTTGCCCTTGAGGTCGGGCAGCACCTCGCCCAGGGCCTTGGCGGCGCCGGTGGAGGTGGGGATCATCGACATGGCGGCGGCGCGCGCACGGTAGAGATCGTCATGCCGGCGGTCGAGCGTGGGCTGGTCGCCGGTATAGGCGTGGATCGTGGTCATGATCCCTGAGTCGATGCCGATCGCATCGTGCAGGACCTTGGCGAGGGGGGCGAGGCAGTTGGTGGTGCAGGAGCCGTTCGAGATCATCCGCTCGTCGGCGCGCAGATCGGCGTGGTTCACGCCGTAGACCACGGTGCGGTCCACGTTCTTGCCGGGGGCCGAGAGCAGCACCTTGCCGGCGCCACGGTCAAGATGGGCGCGGGCCTTGGTGCCGTCGTTGAACTTGCCGGTGCATTCCATGACCACATCGACGCCGGACCAGTCCAGTGCGTTCATGTCATAGGTCGAGAACATCTCGATCGGGCCACGGCCCAGGTCCATCGTGCCGTCGCCCAGGGTGATCTCGCCGGGGAAGCGGCCATGCACGCTGTCGTATTTCATCAGGTGCGCCGCTGTTTCCAGGGGGCCGGTCGCGTTCACCTTGACCACCTTGATGTCATTGCGGGTGCTGGCCGCGATATGGGCCAGGGTGCAGCGGCCGATGCGGCCGAAACCGTTGATGCCGACTGTGATGGTCATGACGGGTGGCTCCTGATTGTACGATGATGCGCGCGGTATAGACGCCGGGGGGCGCGGCGGAAAGCTGAAAAACGTCAAAATGTGGGGAAAACCGATATGAATTCAGTATGTTAGCGATAACTGTTATCGCAAACTCTGGTGGCGCCGAGATGGTTGCGCTAACGTCCCTGCAAGGGTTTCGCAGGGACGAGGGACAGGTATGAGCGGTTTGATGGCGTTGCTGGACGATGTGGCGGGCATTGCCAAGATGGCGGCGGCGTCGGTCGATGACGTGGCGGGGCAGGCCGCCAAGGCCGGGTCCAAGGCGGCGGGTGCGGTGATCGACGACGCGGCGGTGACGCCGAAATACATGCAGGGTTTCGCGCCGGCCCGAGAGCTGCCGATCGTGTGGCGGATCGCGCGCGGATCGCTGATCAACAAGCTGGTGTTCCTGATGCCCGCCGGGCTGGCGCTGTCGGCGTTTGCGCCCTGGATGATCCCGCCGCTTCTGATGCTGGGCGGGGCGTATCTGTGTTTCGAGGGCGCCGAGAAAGTGGCCCATGCGCTTGGCGCGGGAAAGGGGCATGGCGGGCCGGATGGCAGCCACAGCGAGGGCGATGCCGCGCATCTGGAGGAAGCCAAGGTCGCGGGGGCGATCAAGACGGATTTCATCCTGTCGGCCGAGATCATGACCATCGCGCTGGCGGCGATCCCGGAGAGCAATTTCTGGATGGAGGCCGCGACACTGGCGATGGTGGCGGTGGGGATCACGGCGCTGGTTTACGGGGCGGTTGCGGTGATCGTGAAGGCGGATGACGTGGGGCTGTTCATGGCCAAAAGGGGCCGGTTGGGGCTGACACGCGCGCTTGGCCGGGGGATCGTGCGGGCCATGCCGGGTTTCATGAAGCTTTTGATGCTGGTGGGCACGGCGGCGATGCTGTGGGTCGGAGGCTCGATCATCCTGCATGCCCTGGACCAGATGGGATTTCCGGCGCTTTATGACTGGGTGCACCATGTGGCGGTCGCGGCGGCGGCAGGCACCGGAGAGTGGGCCGGAAACTGGACGGGCGCCGTGGAATGGGCTGTCACGGCGGGGATCGACGGGCTGTTCGGGCTGGCGCTTGGGCTGGTCTTGATCCCGGTGGGGGTGAAGATCATCAAGCCGGTCTGGACGCGGCTGATGCCCGCGCGGTAGGGGCCGCACCAGCCCGTCAGAACGCGCCCATCGCCAGACCGGCGGCCAGGGCCTGACCCAGATCGCGGCAGGGGGCGAGATCGGCCTCGGACAGGGTTTTCGGGGCAAGGATCGCGTCTTCGGTCTGGGCGTGGGTGCAGACGATCAGCGGGTCCTGCACGGCGCGCAGGCGCCAGCCCGTGGCGATGCGGGCCAGTTGGCGGGTGGCGTTGGTGCCGTCCGATCCGGCGCAGATCATCTGCGCATAGGCGCGCCCTTCGATCCGGCCCAGGAGCGGGTAATAGCAGCGGTCGAAAAACTCTTTCATCGCGCCGGACAGGGCGGCGAGGTTTTCGGGCGCGCAGAAGAGATAGCCGCTGGCGTCCAGCAGATCGTCGGGTGTCGCCTCATCCGCGGTCAGCAGGCGGGTGCCCGTCTCGGAGCGGGCGGCGTCAAAGGCGGCTTCGGCCATCTGGCGGCTGCCGCCGGTGCGGGAATGGTAGACGATCACAAGCTGGGTCATGCGGTGACGGTAGCGGGATCAGGGCAGGGGCGAAAGGGGCCTGAGAGACAGTAAAAAGGCCCGGACGAGGGATCGCCCGGGCCTTGATGGTTCGGTGTTTCCCCGATCAGAGCAGGGATTTGACCTTGTCGGCCACGGCCTGCGGGGTGATGCCGAATTTTTCGTAAAGCACTTCGGCGGGGGCGGAGGCGCCGAAATCATGCATGCCGATGAAGCCCGATTTCTCGCGCTTGCCACGCTCTCCGAAAAGCCAGCGATCCCAGCCGAAGCGGATCGCCGCCTCGACCGCGACGCGCACGGGGCCGCCGGGCAGGACGCGCTTGCGATAGGACTCGTCCTGTTCCTCGAACAGCTCCCAGCAGGGCATGGAGACGACGCGGGTGCCGATACCTTCGGCCTCGAGCAGGTCGCGGGCCTGCATGGCGATGGCCACTTCCGAGCCGGTCGCCATCAGCAGCGCCTGACGCTTTCCGGTGGCATCGGCCAGCACATAGGCGCCGCGTGCCGTGAGGTTGGCTGTCTTGTGCTCGGTGCGCAGGGTCGGGACGTTCTGGCGCGTGAGCGACAGGACCGAGGGCGTCTGCGTGGAGCGCAGCGCCAGTTCCCACGCCTCGGCTGTTTCGACCGTGTCACAGGGGCGGAAGACCCATGTGTTGGGGGTTGCGCGGCTGATCGCCAGGTGTTCGACCGGCTGGTGGGTGGGGCCGTCTTCGCCAAGGCCGATGCTGTCATGGGTCATCACGAAGACCGAGGGCACCTTCATCAGCGCGGCCAGGCGCATGGCGGGGCGCGCGTAATCGGTGAAGCACATGAAGGTGCCGCCATAGGGGCGGATGCCGCCATGCAGCGCCATGCCGTTCATCGCGGCGGCCATGCCATGTTCACGGATGCCCCAATGCACGTAGCGGCCCTTGCGGTTGTCCACGTCGAACACGGTCATGTCGCCGGAACGGGTGTTGTTGGAGCCCGACAGGTCGGCCGAGCCGCCGACGGTTTCGGGCATGATCGGGTTCACCACCTCGAGCACCATTTCCGAGGATTTGCGGGTGGCGACACTGGGCTTTTCTTCGGAGATCTGCTTTTTCAGCGCCTTGATGCGCGCCGAAAGGGCCTTGGGCGCCTCGCCTGCGAAGATGCGGGCGAATTCCTTCTGGCGGCTTTGCGACGCCTCGCCCAGACGGGCGGTCCAGGCGTCATGCTCGGTGGCGCCGCGCGCGCCGATGGCTTCCCATGCGGATTTCACATCGGCGGGGATTTCGAACGGGCCATAGGGCCAGCCATAGGCGTCCTTGGCGGCGGCCAGCTGGCCCGCGTCGGTCAGCGCGCCATGGCCCTTGGAGGTGTCCTGCGCGGCATGGCCTAGGGCGATATGGGTCTTGCAGGCGATCATCGTGGGCTTGCGCGAGGCTTTCGCGGTGGTGATCGCGGTGTCGATCGCCTCGGGGTCGTGGCCGTCGATTTCCAGCACCTGCCAGCCGCTTGCGCGGAAGCGTTTCACCTGGTCGGTGCGGTCGGCCAGATCGACGGTGCCGTCGATGGTGATGTTGTTGTTGTCCCAGAACACGATCAGCTTGGAGAGCGCGTGGCGGCCGGCGAGGCTGATGGCCTCCTGGCTCACGCCTTCCATCAGGCAGCCGTCACCGGCGATGACATAGGTGTGGTGATCCACCAGCTTGCGCCCGAAGCGCGCGCGGAGCATTTCCTCGGCCATGGCGAAGCCGACGGCGTTCGAGATGCCCTGACCGAGCGGCCCGGTCGTGGTTTCGATGCCCTTGGCGTGGCCGTATTCGGGGTGGCCTGCGGTGATCGCGCCCCACTGGCGGAAGTTGCGCACCTGGTCCAGCGTCATGTCCGCATAGCCCGTCAGGTGCAGCAGCGAATAGAGCAGCATCGAGCCATGGCCCGCCGACAGGATGAAGCGGTCGCGATCGGGCCAGTCGGGGGTGGCGGCATGGAACTTGAGGTGCTTTTCAAACAGCACCGTCGCCACGTCGGCCATGCCCATCGGCATGCCGGAATGGCCGGAATTGGCGGCATGGACCGCATCGAGGGTCAGCGCGCGGATGGCGGCGGCTTTTTTCCAGTGATCGGGGTGGGCAGAACGCAGGGCAGCGATATCCAAGGGGAGCATCCTTTGAGTTGGCTATCTTTGGGCGCTCAATAACAGGACCGGGTCAAAGATCAAGCGCGGCCCGCCGGATCGCTGCTAAGGGGGCGCATTTCATTCAACCTTTCGCTAGACTTGGGCGGAGCCCGACCGGCCTGCGATTCGGAGTGTCGGGCGAGAATGACAGCAGGGGGCAAAGGAATGACCGAAATCGAGGAGTTTCAACGCCGGATCGCCGCGGCGCTGGATCGCATCGGGCAGGGGCTGGAAGGGCGCGCAGGCGGCGCCGAGGCCGATGAGGTGGCGGCGCTCCGGCAGCAGCTGGAGGATGAACGGCTGGCCAGTGCCCAGCTGGAACAGCGGCTGCGCAAGCTCAAGGCCCGTCAGGAGGCCGCGCAGGCCGAGGCCGACGCATCGCGCGAAGCCACCGCCAAGCAATTGGCCAAGATGGATACCGACCTGCAGGCCTTGCGGCAGGCGAACAGGCAGTTGCGCGACAACAATGCCGCCTTGCGCGAGGCCAATGCGCAGGGCATCGCCGATCCGCACCTGATCAACAAGGCGATGATGGCCGAGCTGGAGGCGCTGCGCGCCAGCCGCGCCACCGACCGCGCCGAGGCCGAGGTGATCCTGTCCGAGCTTGGCCGTGTGCTGGACGAGGCCGATGGCGGCGAAGAAACCCGGACGGAGGAGGCCTGATGCCTGAAGTGGAAATCACCATCGGAGGCCGCAGCTTCGAGGTCGCGTGTCAGGACGGCGAAGAGCATTACCTGCGCGCCGCCGCCAAGATGCTGGACGAGGAGGCGTCGGTTCTGACGGCGCAGATCGGGCGCATCCCCGAGCCGCGCATGTTGCTGATGGCAGGCCTGATGCTGGCGGACAAGACGGCGGGCTTGCAGGACAAGTTGCGGGTGATGGAAGACCGCATGGCCGAGAAGGAGGCCGAGCTGGACCAGCTGCGCAATGCGCCCCCGCCCGAGGCCGAGCGTGTCGAGGTGCCGGTGGTGCCGGCGGGGCTGACCGACATGCTGGCCGAGATCGCCGCCCGGACCGAGGCCCTGGCGGACCAGGTCGAGGGCGAGAAGGAAGCCGGCTGAGGCCACGCGGACAGGCACGGCGCCGATTGACCAGCGCGGCAATCGGCGCTTTCATGCGGATCGGATCAAGGGAGGATTCCAGATGACATTCCGCATGATGACCGCTGCCGCGATGCTGGCGGCCGTGGCTGCACTGCCGGCGCAGGCCGAGACCCGCGTGACCTACAAGTCGGCCAAGTCGACATCGTCCTATTACCAGATGGCGGTGCAGATCGCCGAGGCCATGCAGACCGCCTCGGATGGCGAGATCAGCGTCACCATCGAGGAGAGCCAGGGCTCGGTTCAGAACGTGATGGAGGTGCGGGCGCGCGGCGCGGATTACGTCTTTACCACGCCGCCGTCGCTGGTGAGCCTGGCGCAGGGCGGCAAGGCGATGTTCGAGGGCAAGGGCGATCCGGCCTTCGACGAGATCCGCGCGCTGTTCCCGATCCCGTCGCTGACCATGCATTTCGTGATGTCCGAAGAGAGCGGCGCCGAGAGCTTTGACGATCTGGCGGGCAAGACGATCCTGTTGGGCAAGGGCAGTTTCGGCGCCAGGGAGGGCGAGAAATACCTCGATCTTTTCGGGCTGAAGGACCAGGTGACCATCGCCGATGTCGAGATCAGCAATGCGGTGCCTGCGCTGAAGAACGGCCAGATCGACGGGTTTGTCACCGCCGGGTCCTGGCCTGCGCCCAACGTGGTCGAGGCCGCCGCATCGACCGGGGTGCGCGTGCTGTCGCTCAGCGAGGAGCAGATCGCCCAGACCAAGCGCGCAAGGCTGGTGATCCCGGCGGGCACCTATGCGGGGCAGGAGGCCGATATCGTCACCACATCGCTGCCGGTGGTGGCCTTCGCCACCACCAAGATGGATGACGAGACCGCCTATCAGCTGACACGGACCTTCTGGGAGAACAAGGACAGGATGGCCCAGTCCGCCCCGTGGTGGAACGGTGTCGATAGCGGGCTGATGGCTGCGATTACCGGCAAGATCCATCCCGGCGCGGTCCGTTATTACGAAGAGGCGGGGATCGCCCTGACCGACGCGCAGAAGTGAGTGTCGCGCAAAACGATCCGCCCGCGCGATCCGGTGTCGCGCGGGTTGTCTGGGCCAGCTTCGCGCTGGCCTCGGTCGTTTTTCACATCGGATTGGTGTTTTCGGGGCTGGTGCCCAACCTTGTGAGCCGGCCCGTGCACCTGATTTTCGTGCTGCCCTGGGTGCTGGTCCATGGCCGCGAGGGGCTGTCGCTGCTCACGGGGGCGGTGCTGGCGGTGCTCGGGATCGGGGCTGCGGGCTGGATCGCCCTGAGCCATGACGCGCTGTCGGATCAGTACGGGTTCCTGGAAGGGCCGGGGCAGGTGGCGATCGCCGCCGTGCTGATCGGCGTGGTGCTGGAGGCCGCGCGCCGCGCGATCGGCTGGCCGCTTCCCCTGGTGGCGGCGGCGGCGTTGGCGTACGGGCTGTTGGGCCAGCATATTCCGGGCCGGTTCGGGCATTCGGGCACGCCGCTGGAAAGTTTCCTGGGCACGTTGACGATTGCCGAGGGCGGGCTTTGGGGATCGCTTGCGGCGGTGTCGGTCAATGTGGTGGCGATCTTCGTGATCTTCGGCGCGGTGCTGAATGCGGGCGAGGCGGGGCAAGGCTTCATGAATGTGGCGGCTGCGGCCGCAGGGCGGCTCAGGGGCGGGGCGGCCAAGGTGTCGGTGCTGAGTTCGGCGCTTTTCGGGTCGATCTCGGGGTCGGCGTCGGCCAATGTGGCCTCGACGGGGGCGATCACGCTGCCGGCGATGGACCGGCTGGGATACCCGAAGCGGATCGCTGGCGCGGTCGAGGCGGTGGCCTCGTCCGGGGGGCAGATCATGCCGCCCCTGATGGGGGCGGGGGCCTTCGTGATGGTCGAGCTGACCGGCACGCCCTATACCGCGATCATGGCGGCCGCAGCACTGCCGGCGCTGCTCTATTTCTGGGCTGTCTGGGTCGGGATCGATGGCTATGCGCGGCGGTTCGACCTGCGCGGCCTTGCGCCCGAGGATCGCCCGCGCCTGCGCGATGTGGCGATCACCTCGGGGTTTTTCCTGGTGCCCTTCACGGTGCTGTTGTGGGGGATGTTCGGGCTGGATGTGACGCCGCAATATGCCGCCTGCCTTGCGATTTTCGCGGGTTGCGCGTTGCTTCTGACCGGGACCGACCTGCGCATCGATCTGCGCCGCGCAGCCGAGAGGGCCGAGCTGGCGTTGCTGACGGCGGGGCGGCAGGTGGCGCTGATCGGGTCGATCATCTTCTGCGCATCGCTGGTGATCGGGGTGCTGGGGGTGACGGGGCTTGGGGTCAAGATCACGTCGCTGATCCTGTCGGCCTCGGGGGGGATGCTGTGGCCGTCGCTGCTGTTGACGGCGTTCGCCTGCCTTGTGCTGGGGATGGAGGTGCCAACGACGGCGGCCTATGTGATCTGTGTGTCGGTGGCCGGGCCCGCGCTGATCGAGCTGGGGATGGACCCGCTGCAGGCGCATCTGTTCGTGTTCTGGTACGCGCTGTTGTCCACCATCACGCCGCCGGTCTGTGGCGCGGTGTTCATCGCCTCGGGGATGATCGGCGAGAACTGGTTGCGCGTGGCACTGACGGCGATGGCGCTTGGGGTGGGGCTTTACCTGATCCCGCTTGGTATGGTGGCGAACCCTGCGCTGATCGGGCTGGCCGAGACGCCGGTGGCGGCGGTGCTGGCGGCGCTGAAGATCGGGATCGGACTGGGGTTGGTCAGTTGGGCGCTGGTGCGGCGCAAGGCGGTGTGGATGCGCGGTGCGATGCTGGGCTTTGGCATCGGCGCGATCCTGTGGCCGATGTGAGGGTGGCCGCCCGCCCTTGGGCGGAAAGGGCCCGGCCGCATGAGGCGCGACCGGGCCGACGCGTCAGCCGTTGGCTTCGCGGATCTTGTCGGCGGCGTCCTTGTCATAGGCCACGCCGTGCTGGTCGAACATCTGGTCCAGTTCGCCCGAGAGGGTCATCTCGGTGATGATGTCGCAGCCGCCCACGAACTCGCCCTTGACGTAGAGCTGCGGGATGGTGGGCCAGTCGGAATAGTCCTTGATGCCCTGGCGGATGCCTTCATCGGCCAGAACGTTCACGTCCTTGAACTCCACGCCCATGTAATTGAGCACGCCCGCCACGCGGCTGGAGAACCCGCATTGCGGCATGTCCTTGGTGCCTTTCATGTAAAGCACCACGTCGTTTGCTTTCACGACTTCTTCGATCTGGGTCTTTGCGTCGGTCATGTGTCGCCTTCTACTTTCGTCCTGTTCCGGCGCCGCCGGAGGGTTTGCTGTCTGAAGAGGGTGTCTCGTAACTGGGTGCGTTTTCGTTGATCGGAAAGTCCGCGCGATTGTTGCCGGATGGACCATATAGCCACCAGCGGCGAATTTCCAGCCATGCGGCCCACAGAAAGATCACGATGAACGGGGCCAAAAGCAAGAGCGCGAGGGGATGTGCCACAAGCTGCTGTGCCTCGGCCAGATCGAGGGGCGATGACTGGGGCGGTGGATCAGCTGGCAAATCGCCTCACTTTCAGGGGCAAGCAGAACGCCTGTGGATCATGCGCCGTGCCTGCCGTTCGAATCCTGCCTGGGCGGGGCATCGCTGCGCGCGGTGGTGTCCGGGGCATCGGCGGCGGCTTCGGCTTCGGCCTCGGCGCGCCATGCGCTTGCGGGGACGAACCGCCGGGCATAGTCCTGTGGGTCGCGCGGTATGCGCAGCACGGCATGATGGCCGCCGCCCGGCCCACCGGAATTGTACGAGATGTCGATCACGTGGTCGCCGGTGCCCGGCTCGGAGCCGCGTGTCGTGTCGGCGTCACCGCGCATGCGGCTGCGGGCCAGCGCCAAGGTCAGCACGATCAGGGCAACGAGGCCCGCAGTGATGACGCCGATATCCATCCGGTCAATCGGGCGCTTTCGTGGTGAGGGCCAGCGCGTGCAATTCGCCGTGCGAGCCGTCCATCTTGCCCTTGAGCGTGGCATAGACGGCGCGCTGCTGCTGCACGCGGTTCATGCCCTTGAACGCGGCGTCGATCACCTCGGCGGCGTAATGGTTCCCGTCGCCGGCCAGATCGGTGATTGTGATCTTGGCGTCGGGAAAGCCGGCGCGGATCAGGTCCTCGATTTCCTGGGGCTGCATTGGCATGGCGCGTCTCCTGTTGGTCTGTTGGTTGAGACTTAGAACGCCGATGCGCCCTCTGCAATAGCTGCGGCGGGGGTGCGGGGCGCAAGCCCTGCCATGGCGGTGATTTTCGGGAAGGTCGAGAGGGGGGCGCGCCCCGCCGATCCAGGTGACCGGCGGGGCGGGCTGTCCGTGTGGCGGTCAGCCGAAGATGGCGGCAAAGGACGAGCGATACGTCGCGGACAGGTCCGACAGCGGCGCTTCGGAGGAGCCGAACCGCACGGTATCGCCGGTGAACCGGCCGACGCTTTGCAGGGTGACGCCGGCGCGGCCCGCTTCGATCATCAGCGCCTCGGCCTGATCGAAATTGCAGGCGATCAGGTAACGTGCCTGGTCCTCGGCGAAAAGTGTGGGCGTGTCGTCGCTGTCAAGCTGCACGCCGACGCCTGCCGCCTCGGCCAGCTCGAAAGCGGCCATGGCAAGGCCACCGTCCGAGAGATCGGTACAGGCGCGGATCAGCGCGTGGTTGGCGCGGATGAAATCGCCGTGGCGTTTTTCGGCGTCCAGATCGACGGGCGGGGCATCGCCTTCGATCCGGTTGTAAACTTCCGCCAGCAGGGCGGACTGGCCCAGATGACCGGTCGTCTCGCCCAGCAAGAGCGCCACATGGCCTTCGCGCACATCACCGGTGATGGCGGTTTCGGGGTCACGGATCAGGCCCACGGCGCCGATGGTGGGCGTGGGCAGGATCGCCTTGCCGTCGGTTTCGTTATAGAGCGACACGTTGCCCGACACGATCGGCATATCGAGCGCCGAGACGGCGGCGGCGATGCCTTTGATCGCGCCCACGAACTGGCCCATGATCTCGGGCTTTTCGGGGTTGCCGAAATTCATGTTGTCGGTCGTGGCCAGCGGCACGGCGCCAAGCGCCGACAGGTTGCGATAGGCTTCGGCCACGGCCTGTTTGCCGCCTTCGACAGGGTTGGCCTTGACGTAGCGCGGGGTCACGTCCGAGGTGAAGGCCAGCAGTTTGTCGGTGCCATGCACGCGGATGAGGCCGGCGCCCTGGCCCGGGGTGCGGGCGGTGTCGGCCATGACCATGGTGTCATATTGCTCGTAGACCCATTGCCGCGAGCAGTAGTTAGGCGAGGCCAGCAGCGCGCGCAGCCCGTCGATCGGATCGACGCCGGGAACGGTGGCGGGGTCCAGCGGCTCGGGCGCCGGGGTTTCGACCCAGGGGCGATCATATTCGGGCGCGTTGCCCGACAGCGCCTTGAGCGGCAGATCGGCCTTGACCACGTTGTTGTGCATGATGAGAAAGCGGTCTTCGGGGATGGTTTCGCCGACGATGGCGAAATCCAGGTCCCACTTGTCGAACACGGCCTTGGCCTCGGCCTCTTTCTCGGGGCGCAGGACCATCAGCATGCGTTCCTGGGATTCCGACAGCATCATCTCGTAGGCCGTCATGCCGTCTTCGCGGCAGGGCACCTGTTCGAGATTGAGCCGCACGCCCAGATCGCCCTTGTCGCCCATTTCCACCGCCGAACAGGTCAGGCCCGCAGCGCCCATGTCCTGGATGGAAATCACCGCGCCGGTCGCCATCAGTTCGAGCGTGGCTTCCATCAGGCGCTTTTCGGTGAACGGGTCGCCCACCTGCACGGTGGGGCGCTTTTCCTCGATCGATTCGTCGAATTCGGCACTGGCCATGGTGGCGCCGCCGACACCGTCGCGGCCCGTCTTGGCCCCCAGATAGACCACCGGCATGCCGACGCCCGAAGCGGCGGAATAGAAGATCTTGTCCGCATCGGCGAGACCGGCGGCAAAGGCATTCACAAGGCAGTTGCCGTTATAGGCAGGATCGAAGCGCACCTCGCCGCCCGCGCAGGGAACGCCGAAGCAATTGCCATAGCCGCCGACGCCGGCCACCACACCATGCACCAGCTGGCGGGTCTTGGGGTGCGACGGCTCGCCGAAGCTGAGCGAGTTCATGGAGGCGATGGGGCGCGCGCCCATGGTGAAGACATCGCGCAGGATGCCGCCCACACCGGTCGCGGCGCCCTGGTAAGGCTCGATATACGAGGGGTGGTTGTGGCTTTCCATCTTGAAGATGACCGCCTGTCCGTCGCCGATATCGACGACGCCCGCGTTCTCGCCCGGCCCGCAGATCACCTGCGGCCCGGTGGTGGGCAGGGTGCGCAGCCATTTCTTGGACGATTTGTAGGAGCAATGCTCGTTCCACATGGCGCTGAAAATGCCCAGCTCGGTAAAGGTGGGTTCGCGGCCGATGATATCGAGGATGCGCTGGTATTCGTCGGTCTTGAGGCCGTGGGCCTCGATCAGTTCGGGCGTGATTGCCGGGTCCTGCATCTGAATGGAATCCCCCTGGGTGGTCCGGTTGCGGCCTCTTTAGTGCATGGCGCGGCTCGGGGGAAGGGGGCGCTGTCGGGGCTGGCGGCTTGACCCCGGGGCCGGTTTGGCGTTCGGATGGCGCAAACAGAGCGGAGAGATCATGCAGAGTTTGGAAAACCCATGGCGGGGTGTGGGCCTGCCGGAGGATGTGCTGGGAGAGGCGCCTTGGCCCAGCACGCATGCCGCAGCCCCCGAGGCGTTGTTGCGGCAATGTCCGGCTGCGGCGGAAACGCCACTTGCCAAGGTCGAGGGGTTCGGCGCCCCGCTGTGGATCAAGGATGAACGCGGGCGCATGGGGCTGGGGAGCTTCAAGGCGCTTGGCGCGGCCTATGTCATCGCGCATGAGGCGGCGGCCACGGGCACGGAGCCGATGTCGGGCGCGCTGGCCGGGCGGACCTATGTCACGGCAAGTGCGGGCAATCACGGGCTTTCGGTTGCGGCCGGGGCGCATGTGTTCGGCGCGCGCGCGGTGGTCTACCTGTCGCGCACCGTGCCCGAGGGCTTTGCCGAGCGGCTGCGCGCCAAGGGCGCCGAGGTGGTGCGCGCGGGCGAGGATTACGAGGCCAGCATGCATGCGGCGGCCCAGGCGGCCGAGGATCATGGCTGGACGCTTTTGTCCGACAGTTCCTGGCCCGGCTATTTCGAGCTGCCGCACCGTTTGATGGAGGGCTATCTTGCGATGGCCGCCGAGGCGGCGCGGCAGATGCCGCAAGCCCCCACGCATATTTTCCTGCAGGCAGGTGTCGGCGGGCTGGCGGGGGCATGTGCCGCGCTGTTCCGCGATGTCTGGGGGCAGGCGCCCTGCATCGTGGTTGTCGAACCCGAGGCCGCGCCGGCGCTGGCCGCGTCGATCGAGGCGGGGCGCCCGGTGGCGACGCAAGGTCCGGTGTCGTGCATGGGGCGGCTGGATTGCAAGGAGCCGTCGCTGATTGCGCTCAAGGGTCTGGCGCGGGATGCGGATCTTTTCGTGACGATCTCGGATGCCGAGGCGGAGGCGGTTTTGCCCGAGCTTGCCGCGCGCGACATGGCCACCACCAGTTCGGGCGCCGCTGGCGTGGCGGCGATGCAGTTGATGGCGCTGGCGCCGGACGCGCGTGTCCTGTGCATCGTCAGCGAAGAGGCCGAGGCATGAGCCGCGGCTTTGACGCCGGGGAATACAAGGCGCGGCTGGCCCGTGCGCAGGGCGGGATGCAGGCCGAAGGGCTGGGCGCGATCCTGCTGACCACCGAGCCGGATGTGCGGTATTTCACCGGCTTCCTGACCCGGTTCTGGGAAAGCCCGAGCCGGCCCTGGTTCGTGATCCTGCCGGCGGCGGGCGATCCGGTGGCGGTGATCCCGTCGATTGGCGCGGCGCTGATGGCGGGGACATGGATCAGGGATATTCGCACATGGTCGGCGCCGGACCCGGTGGATGACGGGGTGAGCCTGTTGGCGGATGCGCTGCGCGAGATCGGCGGGCCGGTGGGCGTGCCCTCGCATCTGGAGACGCATCTGCGCATGCCGCTTGCGGATTTCGAGCGGGTGAAGGCGGCTTCGGGCCTGGTGTTCACCGATGATCGGCGGATCGTGGCGGGGTGTCGCGCGATCAAGTCCGAGGCGGAGATCGGCAAGATCGCCGGGATCTGCGCGATTGCCGGGCGGGCCTTTGACCGGGTACCCGAGATCGCCGCCCCCGGTGTGGCCTTGTCGCAGGTGTTCCGCGATTTCCAGCGCCTGCTGCTGGAGGAAGGCGCGGACTGGGTGCCGTATCTGGCGGGGGGCGCCGGGCCGAACGGGTATGGCGACGTGATCTCGCCGGCCAGCGATGTGCCGCTTGGCGAGGGGGATGTCCTGATGCTGGATACCGGCGCCGTGCGCGACGGGTATTTTTGCGACTATGACCGGAATTTCGCGATTGGCCGGGCCTCGGACACGCAGCGCGATGCGCATGCACGGCTGATCGAGGCGACACATGCTGGGCTGGAGGCGGCGCGCCCGGGTGCCAGGGCAAGCGATGTCTGGCACGCCATGGCGCAGATCGTCGGCGGTGGCGAAGGGGCCGGGCGGCTTGGGCATGGCCTTGGCCTGCAATTGACCGAAGGCCTGTCACTGACGGCCCGCGATCACACCGAGCTGCAACCCGGCATGGTCATCACGCTGGAGCCCGGGGTCGAGACCGCACCGGGCCGGATCATGGTGCATGAGGAGAACATCGTGATCACCGAAGGCCGCCCCCGGGCGCTGTCGCCTCTGGCGGGATCGGCCCTGAGCGTCATCTGAGCTGCCCGCAAAAGTGGCGCTCTGCCCATCAAGCAGGCTGTTGGCGTAATGGCGTCACCCTGAGGGCGCGATTGCCCAAAAAAAAGGCCGAGCACTAAGCTCGGCCGAAGTCCAACAGGGAGGTATGATGGTGGGGCGCTAGGCCGCCACCGTCATGACGGGGAAATAGGGGCTGTTTTTCGGCCATTCAAGAACAATAATGCCGCATGTGCAGCATGTCCGCCATGCGCGGAATGCATAGCGTAGACAAGATATGTCTGAAATTTCAGCTAACCGCCTGTTCTCGTATCTTTTTTCGGTAGGCGATAATCTCTTCCTGAACGAATTCACGGAACGCCGCGATGCGCTTGGAGTGGCGCAATTCCTCGGGGTAGGCGAGGAAAACCGGAACTTCGACGGAATGCACCTCGGGAAGTACCCGTACCAGATCAGGGAAATCATGCGTCAGGTAATCCGGCAGTACACCGATTCCCAGGTTGTGCAGCACGCCCTGAAGCACGCCGAAATAGTTGTTCACCGTCAGCAGCGACGGCACGTCATAGGTCATCAACTCGTTCACCAGCGTCGCGCCCGCGCCCACCTGCGCCGAGCGCGGGTTCTGGCAGATCAGGCGATGATGCTTGAGATCGTCGGTGCCGGTCGGGGTGCCCCGGCTTTCGAGGTAGCTGGTCGAGGCGAAAAGGCACATGTGCACGCTCATCAGCCGTTTGCGGATCAGGTCCGCCTGGCTGGGTTCCTTCATGCGGATGGCGACATCGGCCTCGCGCATGGGCAGGTCCAGCACCCGTTCCTCCAGCATCAGGTCGATCTTGAGATCGGGGTATTTCGCGTAAAGCTGGGGCAGGCGCGGCGCCAGCCACAAGGTGCCGAAACCGATCGTGGTGGTGACGCGCAGTTCGCCGAACACCTCTTCTTCGCTGTCACGGATACGCGCGGTCGCGGCATCGAGCCGCTTGAGCATCGCGCGGGTGGCATCGAACAGCAATTCGCCCTGCTCGGTGAGAATCAGCCCGCGGGCGTGGCGGTGAAACAGGGTCGCGTTCAGCGATTCCTCAAGCGCGCGTATCTGTCGGGACACCGCCGATTGAGAGAGATGCAGGTGGTCCCCCGCGTGGGTGAGGCTGCCTGCATCCGCGACGGCGTGAAATATCCTTAGTTTGTCCCAGTCCATTACAGCAACTTTCATGTCAAATGCACCCGCACCCCGAAATAGCAGAAAATCGTTACATGACCACGGCGGTTCAATGGAAAAACCATGAAATTCCGCTTTGTAGGTCACCATTTGTGACCTATTATTGCTTTATATTATAAGCGTGGTGCATGGCACCGGAAGGGAAGCGCGCGATGAGCACTCAAAAAGTATCCCTGAATGATCGATTTGACCTGACAAAGTCATCTGTGCTGCTGAATGGCACACAAGCACTCGTTCGTCTGATGATGATGCAGGCCGCCCGCGATCGCGCGGCGGGCCTGAATACGGCGGGCTATGTCACCGGCTATCGCGGCTCGCCCCTCGGGGCGGTGGACATGCAGATGATGCGCGCCGAGCGCCCGCTGAAAGAGGCCGGGATCCTGTTTCAGCCGGGACTGAACGAGGATCTGGCCGCCACCGCGCTTTGGGGCTCCCAACAGGCCGAATTGCGCGGCGAGGGCAAGTATGACGGGGTGTTCGGCCTATGGTACGGCAAGGGGCCGGGAGTGGACCGGTCGGGCGACGTGATGCGCCATGCCAACATGGCGGGCAGTTCGAAACATGGTGGCGTCCTGATGGCGATGGGGGATGACCACACGGGCGAATCCTCGACCGTGTGTCACCAGTCGGACTGGGCGATGGTGGATGCCTATATGCCGGTCCTGTCGCCTGCCGGGGTGCAGGAAATCCTGGATTACGGGCTTTACGGCTTTGCGCTGAGCCGCTTTGCCGGGGTGTGGTGCGGCCTCAAGACGATGAAGGACACGGTCGAGGTGACCAGCGTCGTCGATGGCCGACCCGACCGGATGCAGTTCGTGACGCCCGAGTTCGACATGCCCGAAGGCGGGCTGAACATCCGGCTCAACGATCACTGGATCCCGCAGGAGGCGCGGGTGATAGATCACAAGAGGTTCGCCGCAGAAGCCTTTGCAAATGCGAATAAAATCGACAAGCGTGTTTGGGGAAAACCGGGCGCGAAGATCGGGTTTGTCGCGGCGGGCAAGAACTGGCTCGACCTGGTGCACGCGCTGGACCTTCTGGGGATCGACGAGACCGAGGCCGAACGGCTGGGGCTGACCACCTACAAGGTCGGCCAGACCTTTCCGATGGACATCAAGGGCTTTCACGACTGGGCCGAGGGGCTGGAACTGATCGTGGTGGTCGAGGAAAAACGCAAGCTGATCGAGATCCAGATCAAGGAGGCGATTTTCGACGACCGGCGCGGCAGGCGGGTCTATGGCTGGTACAAGGGCGGCGCGGGCAGTCTGCACACCGAAGAGCTGTTTCCGACGCGCATGGCGCTTGATCCGGTGATGATCGCCGAGAAGATCGGCGGGGTCCTGATCGAAGAGGGGCGCGGCACCGACCGTATTCGCGCGGGCCTGGCCGAGATCGCCGAGGCGCGCAAGGCCGACAATGCCGAGGATATCGCGGCGCGGCTACCGTATTTCTGCGCCGGATGCCCGCATAACACATCGACCAAGATGCCCGAGGGCAGCCGCGCCTATGCCGGAATCGGCTGTCATATCATGGCGTTATGGATGGATCGCGAGACGAGCGGCTACACCCATATGGGCGGCGAGGGTGCCAACTGGATCGGTGAGGCGCCATTCTCGGAGCGCGGTCACGTGTTCCAGAATATCGGGGACGGTACCTATAACCACTCGGGCGTTCTGGCGATCCGTGCGGCGGTGGCGGCCGGTGTGACCATGACCTACAAGATCCTCTACAATGACGCCGTTGCGATGACCGGCGGTCAGGGCAACGAGGGCGGGCTGACGCCGGACCGGATCGTGCGCGAATTGCAGGCCATGGGCGTGCGCGAGATCGCGGTCGTCTTTGATGCCAAGGAAGAGCCGGAGCGCGCGCTGTTTCCCAAGGATATCGCCTGGCACGAGCGCGCCGAGCTGCCCGAGGTTCAGGAAAAGTTCCGCGAAATCAGTGGCGTGTCGGCCATTGTTTATGTGCAGACCTGCGCCGCCGAAAAGCGCCGCCGCCGCAAGCGCGGCTCGTTTCCGGACCCGGACAAGCGGGTATTCATCAATACCGATGTCTGCGAGGGCTGCGGCGATTGCGGGGTGCAGTCCAATTGCGTGGCGATCACACCCGTGGACACGGCCCTGGGCCGCAAGCGCGCGATCGACCAGTCTGCCTGCAACAAGGATTTCAGCTGTCTCAAGGGGTTTTGCCCGTCCTTCGTCACGCTCGAGGGCGCGAAGATCCGCAAGGAGGCCACCAGCGATCTGGATTTGCCGGACCTTCCCGATCCGGTTCTGCCGGTGATCGGCGGCACGCATAATGTCGTGATGACCGGTGTGGGCGGCACCGGGGTCGTGACCATCGGCGCGGTGCTGGCGCAGGCGGCGCATCTTGATGGCAAAGGCGCCAGCATGATGGAGATGGCGGGGCTGGCCCAGAAGGGCGGCGCCGTGCATATCCATTGCCGGATTGCTGAAAAACCAAGCGATATCAGTGCGATCCGCGTGGCCACAGGCGAGGCGGACGCGGTGATTGGTGGGGATCTCGTGGTTTCGGCGGGGGCGAAAACGCTTGGCCTCATGCGGCAGGGGCGCACCGGGGCTGTGGTCAACAGTCACGAGGTGATCACCGGTGAGTTCACGCGCGACACCGAGTTCAGGATACCGTCGGACCGGTTGAAGCTGGCGTTGCAGGCGCGTCTGAGGGACGATGTGCACCTGTTCGATGCGCATGAGTTGGCGCGGGTCACGATGGGCGATTCGATCTTTTCCAACATGATCGTCTTCGGCGCGGCCTGGCAGCGCGGGCTGATCCCGGTGGGGCAAGAGGCCATTCTCGAGGCGATCGCGCTGAATGGTGCGGCGGTCGAGCAGAACCAGCGCGCTTTCCAGATCGGACGATGGGCCGTGGTGCATCCCGACAAGGCCGCGCAGCATGTCACGCCGAAAGTGACCCGGCTGCCGGAAACGCCGAAGGATGTCATTGCCTATCGCGCGGATCACCTGACGGCCTATCAGGGCAAGCGGCTGGCCCGGCGCTACCTGCGTCTGCTGGACGGGATCGAGGATGCGCGGCTGCGCGAGGCGGTGGCCAAGGGCTACCATAAGCTATTGGCCTACAAGGATGAATACGAGGTTGCCCGGCTTCTTTTGGACACCCGCAAGAAGGCCCGGGCCGAGTTCGACGGCGATTTCGACATGACCTTCCACCTGGCGCCGCCGCTTCTGGCGCGCAAGGGGGCGGATGGGCGTCCGCAGAAACGCGCGTTCGGCGCCTGGATGGAACGGCCCATGCGGGTGCTGGCGGGGTTGAAGTGGCTGCGCGGGACGCCGGCGGACCCGTTCGGCTACACCGCCGAGCGCAAGATGGAGCGCGCCTTGATCCGGCAATATGAGCGCGACATCGCCGAGGTGCTGCCCAAACTGACCGACGAGACCCGCGACGCGATCGTGGCGCTTGCTGAATTGCCTTTGAAGATCAAGGGCTTCGGTCCCGTCAAGCAGGCCAACGAGGCGCGCGCCGCCAAAGAGCGCGAGGCGCTTCTGGCGGTGATCCGCGCAGGTGGGGCGCCGGTGGCACAGGCGGCGGAATAAGTGTCATGAAAAATTCATCGAGGCTGGTCACAACGGTCATGAACACCTAACGGGGCCGTCATCGGGACGGGGATCATGACCATGCAGCAGCACAGGCATATTGCACGCGATATCAGCTATGCGCATTCGGCGCAGACGCGGGGTGGGCGCGCGATGATTCGCGCGATGGAGAACATGACCGGGCGGATCGGCCTTATCAAACGGGCGCGCGGGTATGAAGACGAGGTCGCGGACGGGCGCGATTTCTGGCAGGTGATGGTGGAGCGCTATGGCCTGACACTGGATGTTGTGGGTGGCAGCCTGCACAGCATCCCGAAAACCGGCCCGTTGATCGTGATCGCCAACCATCCCTACGGAATTCTGGATGGGTTAATGATGGGCCACATCCTGAGCCAGACGCGGGGCGATTTCCGCATCCTGGCGCATCACGTTTTTCGCAAGGCGGAAGACCTGAACAAGGTGATTCTTCCGATCAATTTCGACGAGACGAAAGAGGCGGTGAGGCTGAACCTCGAGACGCGCAAGACCGCGCTTGGGTATCTGGGGCAGGGCGGGGCCATCGGGATCTTTCCGGGCGGTACGGTCAGCACCGCGGCCAAGCCCTTTGCGCAGCCGATGGATCCGGGTTGGCGCGGGTTCACGGCGCGGATGATCGCCAAGTCGGATGCCACGGTCGTGCCGATCTTCTTCGACGGGCATACCAGCCGGCTGTTCCAGCTGGCGAGCCATCTGCATTACACCCTGAGAATGGGCCTTCTTATCAAGGAGTTCCGCAAACGGGTGGATACATCCGTGCGGGTTGTCGTGGGCGATCCGATCTGTCGCGAAGAGCTGGCGGCCCGCAAGGGGGACACCAAATCGCTTATGGCTTTCCTGCGCTACAAGACGTATGACCTTAGTCCAAGGCCGGTCGATCCGAATGCGACCGGGTTCGAATACGAATGACGTCGCAAGGGCGCAACGGGCTATGGCGGTTGGAATTTTCGATAGCGGGCTGGGTGGCCTGACGGTTCTGGACGCTGTGCAAAAGCGCCTGCCGGATGTGCCTTTCGTTTATTTCGGGGACAATGCGCATGCGCCTTACGGGGTGCGGGATGCAGATGATGTTTACGATTTGACGACCAGGGCGGTCGCCCGGTTATGGGATGCGGGGTGCGACCTGGTGATCCTGGCCTGCAACACGGCGAGTGCGGCCGCGCTGCGCCGGATGCAAGAGAACTGGGTGCCGCGCGACAAACGGGTCCTGGGCGTTTTTGTTCCATTGATTGAAGCACTTACCGAGCGCCAATGGGGCGACAACTCGCCCCCGCGAGAGGTGGCTGTCAAGCATGTGGCGCTTTTTGCGACTCCGGCGACGGTGAGCAGTCGGGCGTTTCAGAGGGAGTTGGCGTTCCGGGCGATCGGGGTGGATGTGGAGGCGCAGGCCTGCGGTGGGGTGGTGGACGCCATCGAAGAGGGCGACATGATCCTGGCCGAGGCGCTGGTGCGCAGCCATGTCGATGCGCTGCGCCGCAAGATGCCCAACCCCGAGGCCGCGATCCTGGGATGCACCCATTACCCCTTGATGCAAAACGTTTTTCAGGACGCTCTGGGGCCGGATGTGCAGGTCTACAGCCAGGCCAACCTGGTGGCGGAAAGCCTTGCCGATTACCTGACGCGCCATCCCGCGATGCTGGGGTCGGGGACCGAGGCGGCGTATCTGACCACCGGTGATCCCAAGCGGGTCTCGAGCCGCGCCACGCAGTTCTTGCGGCGCGAAATCATCTTCAGCGCCGCCTGAGCGGTTTTGCGTAGGATCCGTACGAAACCTACACGGGTTTGGGACGGATCGCGGCGCCTCTTGGCAATATTGTGTCCACCTTGTACGCAAATTCCGACAAAATGCAGGAGTCCGACATGACCCGAAAGATCGCCATTCTGGGCGCCAGCGGCTACACCGGGGCCGAGCTTGTCCGTCTGATCGCCACCCATCCGCAGATGGAGATCGCGGCGCTGGCGGCCAACTCGAAGGCGGGGCAGAGCATGGCGCAGGTGTTTCCGCATCTGCGGCACCTTGACCTGCCGAAGCTGGTGACCATCGACGAGATCGATTTCGCTGGGATCGACCTGTGTTTCTGTGCGCTGCCGCACAAGACCAGCCAGGAGGTGATCGCGGCCCTGCCGAAGGATCTGAAGATCGTCGATCTGAGCGCGGATTTCCGGCTGCGCGATCCGGCGGCCTATGAGCGGTGGTACGGCAACCCCCATGCCGCACCCGAGTTGCAGAAAGAGGCGGTCTATGGGCTGACCGAGTTCTACCGCGACGAGATCCGCGCCGCGCGGCTGGTGGCGGGCACCGGGTGCAACGCGGCGACGGGGCAATATATCCTGCGCCCGCTGATCGCGGCGGGGGTGATCGACCTGGAGGATATCATCCTCGATCTGAAATGCGGGGTGTCGGGGGCGGGCCGGTCGCTGAAGGAAAACCTGCTGCATGCGGAATTGAGCGAGGGCTATCACGCCTATGCGGTGGGCGGCACCCATCGGCACCTGGGCGAGTTCGACCAGGAGTTCAGCGCGATCGCGGGACGCGACGTGCATATCCAGTTCACCCCGCACCTGATCCCGGCGAACCGGGGCATCCTGGCCACCGGATATGTCAAGGGAGAGGCGGGGGCGATCCATGCGGCGCTGGCCGATGCCTATGGCGACGAGCCGTTCATCGAGCTGTTGCCGATGGGCGAGGCGCCGAGCACCCGGCATGTGCGGGGCAGCAACTTTTGCCATGTCGGCGTGGTGGCCGATCGCATCCCCGGCAAGACGCTGGTGATCGCGGCGCTGGATAACCTGACAAAAGGTAGCAGCGGTCAGGCTTTGCAGAACGCCAACCTGATGCTAGATATTCAAGAAACCGAAGGTCTGATGCTGGCCCCGGTCTTTCCTTGATCTGAACGGGTCGCGCCATGAAATCGCTGAAGAAGAAACGCCGTATCCAGATTGTCGCCATCGCAACGATTGCGCTGGTGATCTCGACCGCGTTGATCGGATACGCGATGCGCGACGGGATCAATTTCTTCCGCTCGCCCAGCCAGGTGATCGCCGAACCGCCCCAACCGACAGAGGTGTTCCGCATCGGCGGGCTGGTCGAGGAGGGCAGCATCGTGCGCGGCGAGGGCGAGACGGTGCGCTTCAACGTGACCGATGGCGGCGCGGTGGTGACGGTGACCTACAAGGGCGTGCTGCCGGATCTTTTTGCGGAAAACCAGGGCATGGTCGGCACCGGCAGCTTGCAGGACGGGGTGTTCGTGGCCTCGGAAATCCTGGCCAAGCATGACGAGGAATACATGCCCAAGGAAGTGGTGGACGCGCTGAAGGAACAGGGCATCTACAAGGATCCCGAGGGCGGATTCACCATGCCGGAGGCCAGCAGCGGAAGCTGATGCGGCTGAGGCGGGTGCCTGCGCGCCACAGCGTACGGTGGTGCAGGACCACGTTAACCCTTTGGTGAGAGCTTTGGCCTGTCATTGAGGACAGGTGCAAAGGGTCAGCCATGCCGGATATTTCAGACATCGCCCGCGAGATCATCGCCCGTGAGGGTGGATTCGTCGATGATCCCGACGATCCCGGAGTGGCCACGAAGTTCGGGGTGACGATCCACACGATGCGGCGGCTTGGGCTGGACCTGACGGGGGATGGCGACGTGGATGTGGCGGATGTGCGCGCGATGACCCGCGAGCGCGCCGAGGCGATCTTCATCGAGCATTATTACCGCCGCCCCCGGATCGACGCCTTGCCGCAAGCCCTGCAGGCGAGCGTCTTCGACATGTATGTGAATGCGGGCGGCAATGCGGTGCGCATCCTGCAGCGGCTGTTGCGGGAGATGGGCCAGCAGGTGGCGGTGGATGGGGTCATCGGCCCGCAGACCATCGCGGCGGCCGATGCCGCCTGGCGCGCGGCGCCCGATCACCTGGCCGATGCCTATGGGATCGCGCGGCGGAATTATTACCTGCGGCTGGCCGATCAGCGGCCCGCCAGCCGGAAATACGCAAAGGCGCGCAATGGCGGCAAGGGCGGCTGGATCCGGCGGGCCGAGGTGTTCATCGCGCCACGATTTCACCTGAGCGACGCGGAGTTCCGCGACAGGGTGGCGTCATGGGGTTGATCGAGACGATCCTGGGGCTGGTGTTCGGATCGGGGCGCAACGTGGTCGCCGAGACCGCGCAGGTGTTCCGCGAAAACGCCGAGGCCGGGGCCACGCGCGAGGCCGAGCGCCGGTCGCAGGCGCTGGCGCAGTTCGGGGCCGAGTTCGCGCCGCCCGAGCGCGGGATGTTCGACCGGATCATGGACGCGGTGAACCGGCTGCCACGCCCGGCGATGGCGCTTGGCACGCTGGGGCTGTTCGTGGCGGCGATGGTCGATCCGGTCTGGTTTGCGGCCCGAATGCAGGGCATTGCGCTGGTGCCCGAGCCGCTGTGGTGGCTTCTGGGGGTGATCGTCAGCTTCTATTTCGGTGCGCGGCACCAGTTGAAGGGGCAGGAATTCCAGCGCGCGATCGCGGCCAGCATGGCGCGGGTGCCGCAGGTGACGGAGGGTCTGGCGCAGCTGAAGGCGCTGGAGGCGCAAAGCCCCGGCGTGGCCGATGGCGGCCCGGATGCGGACCTGACGCGCGAGGTGGTCAGGCCGCTGGACAACCCGGCGCTGGCGGAATGGCGCGGCGGCGCGCGCTATGATCGCTGAGGCGGTGGCCCGCGATCCGGGCAGCGATTTGGCCGGCGACTTGGCCAGCGACTTGGCCCGCGACAATGTGATCCTGCGCGTGCGCCGAATCCCGTTGGCCCGGCACGGCGAAAGGATTATCATGGCTGCATGATTATCGAGCTTGGCCACTTCGCCCTTATCCTCGCCTTTCTTGTCGCCTGTGTTCAGGCGATCGTTCCACTTGTCGGCGCGCACCGGCGGTGGCCCGGGTGGATGGCCGTTGCGGCCCCTGCGGCGAATGCGCAGTTCCTGCTGACGGCGGCGGCCTTTGCGGCGCTGACCTATGCGTTCGTGATGTCGGATTTCTCGGTCCGGCTGGTGACGATCAACAGCCATTCGGACAAGCCGCTTTTGTACAAGATCACCGGCGTGTGGGGCAATCACGAAGGCTCGATGCTGCTGTGGGTGCTGATCGTGACGCTGTTCGGCGCCTTCGCGGCCTGGTTCGGGGGCAACCTGCCGCCGACGCTGAAGGCGCGGGTGCTGTCGGTGCAGGCGATGGTGGGCGTGGCGTTTTTCGCCTTTATCCTGTTCACCTCGAACCCGTTTCTGCGCATGCAGGTGCCGCCCTTTGACGGGCAGGACCTGAACCCGCTGTTGCAGGATCCGGGCCTCGCGTTCCATCCGCCGTTTCTGTACCTGGGCTATGTCGGGCTTTCGATGACGTTCTCGTTCGCGGTGGCGGCCCTGATCGAGGGGCGCGTGGATGCGGCCTGGGGCCGGTGGGTGCGGCCCTATACGCTGGCGGCGTGGATCTTCCTGACCATCGGGATCGGCCTGGGTAGCTGGTGGGCTTATTACGAGCTGGGCTGGGGCGGGTTCTGGTTCTGGGACCCGGTGGAAAACGCCAGCTTCATGCCCTGGCTGATCGCGGCGGCGCTGCTGCATTCGGCGATCGTGGTGGAAAAGCGCGAATCGATGAAGGCCTGGACGATCCTGTTGGCGATCATCGCGTTCGGCTTTTCGATGATCGGGGCGTTCATCACGCGGTCTGGGGTTCTGACGTCGGTGCATGCCTTCGCCACCGACCCCGAGCGGGGGATGTTCCTGCTGATGATCACGGCGGTGTTCATGCTGGGCGGCCTGACCCTGTTTGCGGCGCGGGCGAACGTGTTGCAGGCCAAGGGCGTGTTTTCGGTGGTGAGCCGTGAATCGTTCCTGGTGGCCAACAACATCCTTCTGGCGGTGTCGGCCTTCGTGATCTTCGTCGGCACGATCTGGCCGCTGGTCAGCGAGATGATGTTCGACCGCAAGCTGAGCGTGGGGGCGCCGTTCTTCAACATGGCCTTCTCGCCGTTCATGCTGGTGTTGGGGCTGATCCTGCCGGTGGGCGCGATGCTGCCGTGGAAGCGCGGCAACCTGGCCCGCACCATCCGCCCCTTGCGCGCCGTCTTCGTGCTGTCGCTGGCGGTGGGCGTGCTGGCCTATGCGATGCAGACCGGGCGCAGCGGGCTGGGGCCGATCGGCCTGTTCCTGGGTGCCTGGCTGGTGTCGGGCGCGGCCGTCGATCTGTGGAGCCGGACGGGGCGCGGCGAGAACCGGCTTGGCCGCCTGGCCCGACTGCCGAGGGCGGATTGGGGCAAGGCCGTGGCGCATGCCGGGTTCGGCATCACGATTGCCGGGGTGGCCGCGATGATGGCCTGGGAGGCCGAGGATATCCGCGTCGTGCAGGAGGGCGAGAGCTTCGAGGTGTCGGGCTTCACGCTGGTTCTGGAGGACGTGCAGGAGGTGCAGGGGCCGAATTACGTCTCGACCATGGGGCAGGTGCGCCTGTCGCGCGACGGTCGTGAGATCGGCACGCTTTACCCCGAGAAGCGGTTCTATCCGGTGGCGCGCATGCCCACCACCGAGGCGGCGCTGGATATCGGGTTCTGGCGGGATGTCTATGTGGTGATCGGCGATCCGCAGAGCAATGGCGGTTGGGCGGTGCGGACCTATTACAAGCCGCTGGCCAACTGGATCTGGGGTGGCTCGATCCTGATGGCGATCGGCGGCGCGCTGAGCCTGACGGACCGGCGGTACCGGATCGCGGCGGGCGCGCGCAAGACACGGGCGGTGTCGGGCGGGGTGCCGGCGGAATGAAACGCCTGATCCTGAGCCTTGTGCTGTGCCTGGTATGGGCGCCTGTGGGGGCTGTCCAGCCCGACGAGGTGCTGGACGATCCGCGCCTGGAAGAGCGGGCACGCGAGATTTCGGGCGGGCTGCGCTGTCTTGTGTGCCGCAACGAGAGCATCGACGATTCCAACGCGGAATTGGCGCGCGACATGCGGCTGCTGGTCCGCGAGAGGCTGCTGGACGGTGACAGCAACGAAGAGGTCGTGCAGTTCATCGTGGACCGCTACGGCGAATACGTGCTGTTGCAGCCCAAGGCCACGGGCGCGAACCTGGTGCTGTGGCTGGCGGGGCCGATGATGCTTGTGATCGGGGCCGGGATCGGCTGGAGCTATCTGCGGCGGCGGTCGCGGGCCGAGGAAGGCCCGAAGGACGTGTTGAGCCAGCAAGAGGCCGAGCGCCTGCGCGAGATCATGAAGGACTGACGCGCGGTTCGGCTTTCCCTTCGGGGCGAAATCGGGTTTGACTGGGGCGACACAGCCCGGAGGATCAGACCCGTGACAGAGTATCAGACCATCACCCTGGATATCGTGGACGATGTCGCCATTCTGCGGCTGGACCGGCCCGACAAGATGAATGCGCTCAACACGCGGATGCGGGCCGAGATCACCGATGCGGTGGGCAAGGCCGGGCAAAAGGCGCGGGTGCTGGTCCTGACCGGGAACGGCAAGTGCTTCTGCTCGGGTCAGGATCTGAGCGATAGCGGCACGGCGGCCAATATGGACCTGGAGCGGGTGCTGCGCGACGAGTACGAGCCGATGCTGCGCGCCATCGGGGAGTGTCCGGTGCCGACCATCAGCGCGGTGAATGGCGCCGCGGCGGGGGCGGGGGCCAACCTGGCGCTGGCGGCGGATGTGGTGATCGCCTCGGAAAAAGCCTATTTCCTGCAAGCCTTTACGCGGATCGGCCTGATCCCGGATGCGGGCGGCACCTATTGGCTGCCGCGCCAGATGGGCGCGGCCAAGGCGATGGGGGCGGCGTTGTTCGCCGAGCCGATCAGCGCCCGGCAGGCCAGCGATTGGGGCATGATCTGGGAGGCGGTGCCGGAGGAGGGCTTTGCCGATCACTGGCAGGCCCGCGCGGCCCATCTGGCCAAGGGGCCGACGGTGGCCTACCGGCAGTTGAAAGAGGCGATCCGCAGCAGTTGGGCCAATGATTACGATGCCCAGCTTGACCTCGAGGCGCGGTTGCAGGGGGTATGCGGGACAACCCGTGATTTCAAGGAGGGCGTGGTGGCCTTTCTTGAAAAGCGCCCGGCAGAGTACGAGGGGCGCTGAGCGGGTAGGGACCGCCGGCGCCCCGGATTCGGGTGCCGCCGGTCCCTTGAGGGGGAGGCGCGCCGCGTCAGATGCGCGGCTGCAGGGCCACGTTGGAGGCCGTGAAGGCGACGCCGACCCCTTGGACGAAGGCCACCCGCTCGCCATCGAGCAGGACATTCGCATCGATGACGCCGGCTGAGGCCCCTGGAGTATAGGTGATGGACAGCGCCGAGGGTGCCGTCGGATCGACCGAGATGAACAGCAGGTCCTGGGTGACATCGAAATCGGTGATGGTGATATTGGTGGTTCCCGCCACGATATCGCTGGTCACGAAGCTGTCGCTGCCGTCGCCGCCGGTCAGCGTGTCCTCAAGCCCGGCATAGATCGTGTCATCGCCGAAGCCGCCATCCAGCTGATCGCCGGCCGTGTCGGTATCGGTCGAGAAATCGAGGGCGGCGGGGGTGGCCAGGGTGCCGAAGGCGCTGCCCAGGATGACGTCATTGCCGAGGTCGCCGAAGATGATGTCGGTGCCATCGGCATCGGTGATCTGGTCATCGCCGTCGCTGCCGCGCAGGAAGTCGTTGCCCGCGTCGCCAAGGATGGTGTCGTTGCCGTCATTGCCGAAGACCCGGTCATCATCGGCGCCGGCGTCGATCAGATCATCGCCGGTGCCGCCGCGCAGGATGTCTGCGCCCGCAAGCCCGGTGATCGTGTCGTTGCCGTCATTGGCGGCGATCAGGTCATCGGCGGTCGTCCCGTCAAGGTCGTCCGGGCCGGGTGTGCCGAGCAGGGTGTCGCCTGCCGGGCCACCGTCGGGGCCGATGGCGGACAGCGCGATATCGGACAATGTGAGAGAGGCCGCGGCGCCGGTGACGCTGGCGATGGTGGTGCCGTCCAGCTGGATCAGCGCGTTCGACGCGCCGTCATCGGCAATGGTCACGGTGGGGGTGGTGCCCTGGTAGGCGATGATGATCTGGTCATCGGCGGCGTCGAAATCGGTGATCACGGCGCTGCGGCCATCCTGGATCCAGTCGCCGAGGGTGAAGATGTCGGAGCCGTCGCCGCCCGTGGCGCTGTCCTCGCTGCCGACGACGAGGATATCGTCGCCGAACCCGCCCATGAGCGTGTCGCCGGAATCGGAATCGCCCCCGGGGGCGAACACGTCGAAGGCCGTGAGGGTCACGGCGCCGCTGGTGATCGCGGCGGCGATATCGGGGGCGAGGTCCGCGTCGAAGGGGGTCAGGGCGCCGATCAGGACATCATCGCCGGATGAGCCCATGAGCGTGTCGGCACCTGCGCCGCCTGCCAGGAGGTCATCGTCCGAGCCGCCCCAGATCAGGTCGTCGCCGGCGCCGCCGAAGGCCAGATCGTCGCCGGTGCTGCCGAACAGGCTGTCATTGCCCTCGCCGCCGGACAGGGCGTCATTGCCCGCAAGACCCGAGAGGCGGTCATCCCCGGCCTCGCCGCTGAGGGAATCGTCGGTGGCATTGCCGGTGACGATGTCGTCGCCCGCGCCTGCGTTGATCGTGGACATGGTGCTTCCTTCGATGGTGTCATCCCCATCGGTGCCGGTCATCATGTCATCGAGGCCGTTGCCGGGATCGTCCGGGGTGGCGTCGTCGCCGGGGCGGGGAGGTTGGACGAAATTGTTGTTGTTATCGTCGTCGTCGTCGCGAAATTCTTCGATGAGCCCTGCCGTGGCGCCGATGCCCAACAGACTCAGGAGTATGATACCCAGCATGGAAACCTCCGCCGATACTCGTAATGAACAGGCTTCAATTTGGCCCGTGGGCGGCGGCGGAGTCTAGAAAAATGTGGTTTTAAAAAGGCGCAAACGGGGCGGATCAGCCTTGTTTCGGGGACAGTTTCGGCAAGCTGCGTCATTGTCGCGAGATGGGCGACAATGGCCGTCAGCGCCCGCGTCAGGCCGCGTAGCGCCCCACCGCCACGTTGCGCAGTGAGAAATCGGGGCTGGCGTTGCGCAGGACCGCGATGGCCTGCCCATCCGCCTTGAGAGTGGTGAGCCCCGTGACGCTGTCGCGTTCGATGCTGAGGTCCGGTGTGGGCTGATCATCGGCGGAGACGAAGGTGATCAGATCCTCGGCCAGGTCGAAATCCTCGATCACGGTCGGGCGCCCGCCTTCGATCCAGTCGCCCAAGGCGAACTCATCCACGCCGTCGCCGCCGGTCACGCTGTCGTCGCTGCCTGCGACGACGGTGTCGTCGCCGGGGCCCAGATCCACGAGGTCGCCGCCATCCGAGGGGCCGGGCAGGGCATAGGAGAAGGCGAGATCGGCAAAGGAGCGGGCGCCGTCGAGCGAGGCGACAAGCGCGTCCTCGTCGATGATGTCGGCGGCTTCGATGAAATCGTCGCCGGCGCCGCCCTGCAGCTGGTCGCCGCCAGCGCCGCCGATCAGAACGTCGCGGCCCGGACCGCCATCCAGCGTGTCGGCACCGTCGAGGCCCAGAAGCCAGTCGTTGCCGTCCCCGCCCGCCAGCAGATCGTCGCCGCCGCGCCCGACCAGAAGATCGGCGCCGGCATCGCCGGCCAGCGTGTCCGGGCCGTCGGTGCCGTCGGTCAGCAGGTCATCGCCGGTCATGCCGGAGCCGGGCAGGGCGGCGTCATCGCCCGAGCCGGACAGGCCCACCAGGCCGGCCAGCGAAACGCCGACGAGCAGAAGAAGTGCGACAGCAGCCATGATGAAACCCCGCGTTGGCAAATGGATGCTGCCGTCATCGCAGAGGGGCCGTTAAGACGCGGTGAAAACCCGGGCGCAGGCGCCGATGATTTCGTTAAAATTGTCGAGGCAAGGGCAGATACGAAGGGGCAAAGGGCAGACATGCAAAGGGCCGGAACGCGCAAGCGCCCCGGCCCTTGATGTGAAGATGCGGCGATCAGCGGTTTTCGATATCCACGTAGTCGCGCAGGGCCGCGCCCTGATAGAGCTGGCGCGGGCGGCCGATCTTGAGCTGGGGATCGCTGATCATTTCCTTCCACTGCGAAATCCAGCCGACGGTCCGCGAGAGCGCGAAGATCGGCGTGAACATCGAGGTCGGGAAGCCCATCGCCTCGAGGATGATGCCCGAGTAGAAATCCACGTTCGGGAACAGCTTCTTGTCGACGAAGTAGTCGTCGGCGAGGGCGGCTTTTTCCAGCTCCTTGGCGACCTGCAGGGTCGGGTTGTCCTCGACCCCGAGAAGATCGAGCACCTCGTCGGCGGATTGCTTGAGCACCGTCGCGCGGGGGTCGAAATTCTTGTAGACGCGGTGGCCGAAGCCCATCAGGCGGAAATCATCGTCCTTGTCCTTGGCGCGCGCGATATATTCGGGGATGCGATCGACCGAGCCGATTTCGCGCAGCATTTCGAGGCAGGCCTGGTTGGCGCCGCCATGGGCCGGACCCCAGAGGCAGGCGATGCCGGCGGCGATGCAGGCAAAGGGGTTGGCGCCCGAGGACGAGGCCAGACGCACCGTGGAGGTGGAGGCGTTCTGCTCGTGATCGGCATGCAGGGTGAAGATCCGGTCCATCGCGCGGCTGAGGATCGGGTTGACCACGTAATCCTCGGCGGGGACGGCAAAGCACATGCGCAGGAAGTTGGACGAGTAGTCCAGATCGTTGCGCGGATAGACGAAGGGCTGCCCGAGCGTGTACTTGAAGGCGTTGGCCGCGATGGTCGGCATCTTGGCGATCATCCGGATCGAGGCCACTTCGCGCTGCCAGGGATCGGAGATGTCGGTGGAATCGTGGTAGAAGGCCGACAGGGCGCCGACCACGCCCACCATGATCGCCATCGGATGCGCGTCCCGGCGATAGCCGCGGAACAGGTACATCATCTGTTCATGCAGCATGGTGTGCATGGTCACGCGGGTTTCGAAATCTTCGAGCTGCGCGCTGGTCGGCAGTTCCCCGTAGAGCAGCAGGTAGCAGACTTCGAGGAAATGCGATTTCTCGGCCAGCTGGTCGATCGGGTAGCCGCGATGCAGCAATTCGCCCTTGCCACCGTCGATATAGGTGATGGTGCTGTCGCAGCTTGCGGTCGAGGTGAATCCGGGATCATACGTGAAAACGCCGGCCTGTGCATAGAGCTTGCGGATGTCGATCACGTCAGGCCCGGCGGTGCCGGCATAGACCGGCAGTTCATATTCATTGCCGTTGATCAACAGCTTGGCGGGTGCCTTGGTCTCAGCCATGGGAGTCTCCCTTCTATCGCCCGCGCCGGAGGCGCAGTTGGGCAGCATATTACGTTCGGCCTTTCGAGACGGTTAACCGGCCTCGGTGGTGGCATCGGACAGGCGGGCGATGGTTTCGTCCCGCCCGAGCACAAGCATCATGTCGAACACGCTCGGTGTGGCGCTGCGCCCAGCCAGAGCGGCCCTGAGAGGGCCCGCCAGCTTGCCGAAGGTGGTATTGCGGGATTCGGCAAAGTGCTTTGCGAGCGCCTCGAGATCGTCGCGCGACCACGTAGCAGTTTGCAGATGCGGCGTCAATTCCTTCAGTATACTACGGGATACATCGTCGAGCTGCGCGGCGGCCCTCGGCTCGGGCGAGATCGGACGGCGTGCCAGGATAAATTCCGCCTTATCAAGGAGTTCCGGGAAAGTCTTCGCGCGTTCCTTTAGGCAGTACATGCCCGCCTGCATACGGTCGAGCGTTGCCGCGTCCAGAGGGGGCTGACCGGTGGCTGAAAGATAGTCCCGAAGTTCATGCAGCAGCGCAGCATCGTCGGAAGAGGCGATATGCTGTCCGCAGAGATTTTCCAGTTTCTTGAAGTCGAACCGGGCCGGGGATTTGCCGATTCCGGAGAGGTCGAACCACTCTTGCGCCTGCGCGTCGGTGAAGAACTCGTCGTCGCCATGGCTCCAGCCGAGGCGGGCGAGGTAATTGCGCATCCCGGCGGCAGGATAGCCCATGCGGCGGTATTCATCGACGCCGAGCGCGCCGTGGCGCTTGCTGAGTTTCTTGCCGTCAGGGCCGTGGATCAGCGGGATATGGGCATAGACCGGCAGCGGCCAGCCCATCGCGCTGTAGATCATCATCTGGCGGGCCGCGTTGTTGAGGTGGTCGTCGCCCCGGATCACATGGGTCACGCCCATGTCGTGATCGTCCACCGCGACGGCCAGCATGTAGACCGGATTGCCATCCGAGCGCAGCAGGACCATGTCATCCAGCTGATCGTTGCGGATCGTGACATCGCCCTGCACCTGATCGCGGATCACCGTGGCGCCATCGCGCGGCGCTTTGATGCGGATGACATAAGGCGCGTCGGGGTGGCTGGAGGGGTCGGCATCGCGCCACGGGCTTTGAAAGAGCGTGGAGCGGTTTTCGGCGCGGGCGGCTTCGCGGAAAGCCTCGATCTCGTCCTGGGTGGCGAAGCATTTATAGGCCGCGCCCTTGGCGAGCAGCTCGAGCGCCACCTCGCGGTGGCGGTCGGCGCGGGCGTATTGGCTGATGGCGTCGCCGTCATGATCGAGGCCGAGCCACGCCATGCCGTCGAGGATCGCCTGTGTCGCCTCGGGGGTGGAACGGGCCCGGTCGGTGTCTTCGATGCGCAGGAGGAACTTGCCGCCACGCCCGCGCGCGTAAAGCCAGTTGAACAGGGCGGTGCGCGCGCCGCCGATATGCAGGAAGCCCGTGGGCGAGGGGGCGAAACGGGTCACGATTGTCTGGGACATGGGGGGCATTAACCTTTCGGTAACCGAGTTGGGCCTAGCGTTGGCGCCTGTCTATCGGCGCGGCGGATGGGAGACAAGACTTGGCACCGTGGGCGTCACTTCAGGCGGCGTGGCAGGCGCAGAGGGGGCATCTTTTCCCCTGGGCGCCGGTGTGCCTTGCGGCGGGCACGGGCGGGTATTTCGCCCTGACGGCCGAGCCGGGGGGCTGGGCGCTTGCGGGGCTTGGCGGGCTGGCCGCAATGTTGGCGGCGGCGGTGATGGCGGGGCGTTGGCCGGGAGCGGGCTGGGCGCCGCTGGCATGGATGGTGATCCTGATGGCGGTGGGCATGTGCCTGGCGGGGGCGCGGGCGCATCATGTGGAGGGGCCGGTGCTGGGCTGGCGGTATTACGGGCCGGTGGAGGGGCGGATCGTGGGCATCGACCGTTCGGGATCGGATGCGATCCGCTTGACGCTGGATCGGGTGACGTTGCGGGATGTGCCGCCCGGGGCCACGCCCGAGCGCGTGCGGGTGTCGCTGCACGGGGGGCCGGACGGCACGACGCCGGCGCCGGGGGGCTTCGTGATGATGACCGCGCATCTGTCGCCGCCCGGCGGCCCGGTGGAGCCAGGGGGCTTTGATTTCCAGCGCCATGCCTGGTTCCTGCGGCTTGGCGCCGTGGGCTATACGCGCAGCCCGGTCGTGGGGCTGGCACCGCCCGAGGGCGGGCTGTGGATGTTCCGGGCGCGCATCGCGATGTCGGCCCGCATCCAGGCGGCCTTGCCGGGGGATACCGGGGCGTTTGCCTCGGCGATCATGACGGGGGACCGGTCGGGGATCGGGCAGGAGGCGCTGACGGCGCTGAGGGTCACCAACCTGGCGCATCTGCTGGCGATTTCGGGTCTGCATATGGGATTGCTGGCGGGGTTCGTCTTTGGTGCGTTCCGCCTGGCCTTTGCGGCGGTGCCGGTCGTGGGGCTGAGAGTGCCTGCCAAGAAGCTGTCGGCGGCGCTGGCCCTGCCGGTGGCGGCGGCCTATCTGGGGCTGTCGGGCGGCAATGTCGCCACCGAGCGGGCCTTCGTGATGGTCGCGGTGGCGCTGGTGGCGGTGATGCTGGACCGCCGGGCGCTGTCGCTGCGCTCGGTCGCGGTGGCGGCGGTGATCGTGCTGGTGCTGCGCCCCGAGGCGTTGCTGGGGCCGGGGTTCCAGATGTCGTTCGCGGCGACCACCGCGCTGGTGGCGGGCTATGGCTGGTTGCGGGATCGGGACGTGCCGCTTGGGCCGCGCTGGATGCGGGGGGCGGTGTCGGTGCTGGTGTCGTCCTTCGTGGCGGGGATCGCCACGGCGCCCATTGCGGCGGCGCATTTCAACCAGTTCGCGCATTTCGGCCTGATCGCCAACCTGCTGAGCGTGCCGCTGATGGGGGTGGTGGTGATGCCGGCGGCGGTGCTGGCGGCCTGCCTGATGCCCTTCGGGCTGGAGGCGGTGCCCTTGTGGGTGATGGGGCTGGGCCTTGATTGGATCCTGGGGGTGGCGCATTGGGTGGCGGGATGGCCCGGCGCGCGCGGCACGGTCGTCAGCCCCGGTCCGCTGGTCCTGCCGCTGATGGCGGTGGGGGTGCTGATCGTGATGCTGTGGCGCGGATGGGGGCGGTTGGCGGGGCTGGGGCCGGTGCTGGTGAGCGCGGTGCTGTGGCTGCAGGCCGAGCGCCCGGATGTGCTGATCGCGGATAACGGCGCGCTCGTTGGGGTGATGACGCCCGAAGGGCGGGCCCTGAGCCGGGAGAGGGGCGCGGGCTTCATCGCGCAGAACTGGCTGGAGAATGACGGCGACGGGGCCGATCAGGCGGCGGCCCATGCGCGCTGGTCGGCGGTGATGCCGGGCGACATCCGCTTGCTGGCGGTGCATGGGCGCCGGGCCGTGGAGGCGCTGCGGGATTGCGAGGGGCGCGACTGGCTGGTGCTGTCGGTGGAGCCCGGGCGCGCCCTGCCGTGCAGGGTGCTGCATCCCGGCACGCTGCGCGAGACGGGGGCCGTTGCGCTATGGTCGGGGCGCGAGGGGGTGCGGATGGTGAGTGCGCGCCAGATCACCGGCGCGCGGCTGTGGAACAGCCGGGCGGTCCGCCGGGGGCGGACCACCGCTGAGGATCAGTAGCTGCGGATGAGGCCCACGAGCCGGCCCTGCACCTTGACCTGGTCTTCGGGCAGCACACGGGTTTCATAGGCCGGGTTGGCGGCTTCGAGGGCGATGGCATTGCCGCGACGGTAGAATTTCTTCAACGTGGCCTCCTGATCTTCGACGAGGGCCACGACGATATCACCGTTATCGGCGCTCGAGGTTTCGCGGATGATCACCACGTCGCCATCATTGATGCCGGCGTCGATCATCGAGTCGCCCTTGACCTCGAGCGCGTAATGGTCGCCCCGGCCGGACAGCATCGAGCTTGGCACGCTGACATTGTGACTGGCATGGGCGATCGCTTCGATCGGGACACCGGCGGCGATCCGGCCCATCATGGGCAGGTCGATCACAGACGAGGAGTCGATGTCGAGGCTGTTGGCGGGTTGCGGCGCGGCGGGCTTGTCGCCGTCGATCACACGCGGGGTGAAACCGTGGCTGGCATCGCCGCCCAGGGATTCGGGCAGCTTGACGATTTCGAGCGCGCGGGCCCGGTGCGCAAGGCGCCGGATGAACCCCCGTTCCTCGAGCGCGGTGATCAGCCGGTGGATGCCGGATTTCGAGCGTAGATCAAGCGCTTCCTTCATTTCATCGAAACTGGGCGGCACGCCGTCGCGCTGCACGCGTTTGTGGATGAATGCCAGCAGATCGAGCTGTTTCTTGGTCAACATGATGCGCAACTCCGGTCCAAGCGTTTCGCTTTGTTCTACGCATGTTCCCGTTTTGTGTCAACCGCGTCCTGTGGATAACCCGCGCGGCGAGCGGCTGAACGGCGTCATTGCGGCAGGTAGCGTTCCATGACGATCATCGGAATATGCCCGCGCAGCATCATGTCGGGCAGTACGTAAGTCGGGGCGAGGTCGATCTCGAGCGCCTGTGCCAGATCGCGATGCACATCGATGTCCAGAAGGGTGACGCGCAGATCGCGGATCTCGGCAAGGCGGCGCAGGTCGGCTTCGGCGGCGGCGCAATCGGGGCAGTCGGGTGCCGTGAAGAGCGCCACGGAGAGGCTGGCATCGGGAGGGCCGAAGCCGGGCAGGTCGGCGGAGAAGAGGGCAGAGCGGCTGTCCGAGAGGCGGGCAAGATCGCGCGCGATGGCGTCGCCCATGATATCGGGCGCAGGTGCCGGCGCGTCGGGCAGGAGGTGGCGCGGCAGGCCCAGAAGCGCCTCGCGGATCTGGGCATGAAAGATCGCGCGTTCGGTGGGCGTCAGATCGCGGAAATCGGTCTGGGCCGGCGCGGAGGCGCCCCAGACGAACAGGCCTGCCGCAAGCGGCAGGCCAAGACAGGTGCGGCGTCGGGGCATCAGCCGCGGATATCGGCCGCGATCTGCTGCATCGCCTCGAGCGGGACATAGCCGCGCAACATCTGGTCGCCCATCACGAAAGACGGTGTGCCGGTGATGTTCATGCGCTGCGCGAGCGCGTGATTTGCGGCGATCACATCGGTCACGGCATCGCTGTCCATGTGGTCGATGATCGTATCGACCTCGAGGCCGAAGCCGTCCCCAAGTCGGCGCAGGGCGGTTTCGGTGATGTCGCCATTGAAGGTCATCAGCGCGTCATGCACCTGCTTGTAAGCTTCGTCGCCGGCTTTCTGCAGCGTCGCGATGGCAAAGCGCGCGGCCAGCATGGATTGTTCGCCCAGGATCGGGAATTCCTTGACGATGACGCGGATATTGCCATCGAGCTCGACCAGGGTTTCGACCTCGGGGAAGGCGCGGCGGCAATAGCCGCAGCGATAATCCATGAATTCGACCAGGGTGATGTCGCCCTCGGGGTTGCCGCCGGTCCAGGACCGGTCATCTGTGAACAGCGCGTCGGCATTGGCCTTGACCAGATCGACATCCGCTTGCGCCTGTTCCTGCGCCTGGCGCTGTTCGAGAACGGCGACGGCTTCCATGATGACTTCGGGGTTTTCCAGCAGGTAGGCGCGGATTTCGGCCTGGAACGCCTCGCGTTCGGCGGCGGACATATCCTTGAGATCGAGCGCCTGAGCGGGCAGCGACAACGCGGCTGTCATGGCCAGCGCGGCGAGGGGGGCGAATTTCATTGGGGTCATCTCCGTTTCTGTTCGGCGGCTTGAGCGGCTGATAGCACATCCTGCGCCCGGCGCCATCCTGTCGATCCGCGCGGCAAGAGGTCGCTGGCGCGTTGCGCATGCAGCCCGGCATCCTGCAGGCGACCGGACATGGCATAGCGTTCAGCCGTCACCAGCGAGGCCATGCCCTTGTTGCCCTGCTGGGCGTGGGCGACGGCCAGGTCGCGCAGCACGCGCGCGTCGCGCCCGTCCCGCGACCGCGCCCGTTCAAGGTAATCCTGCGCCTGCGCCACCTTGCCTTCGGCCAGCAGCGCCCGGCCATAGGCGCCGAGAATGAGCGCGTTGTCGGGGGCCAGGCTGACGGCGCGGCCATAGGCGGCGGTGGCGGCGGCGAAACGGCGGCTTTCGATCAGGATCTGGCCCTTGAGCTCGTGGTAGAAGGGATCGTTCGGGCGCTGCGCGATGGCGGCGTCGATCGCGGCCACGGCCTTGGAGGTTTCGGAGCGGCGGTGAAAGGCCACGGCCTGCCGCATCAGCTTGATATCGGCATAGCCGGTTTCGCCGGCGCGGGTCAGGGTCCATTTCGGGGCGCGCTGGAAGGCCGACAGCTTGCCCTTGGCGCGGGCGAACCAATAATCGGCGGCGGGATTGTCGCGGGTCTGGTCGGCATAGGCCTCGGCCAGGCGCTGGATGACGCGAAAGCGGTCTGCCGATAGCGGGTGGGTGCGCGCGTAGGGATCCTGGCGGCCCCGGCTGAGCACTTCCTGGCCCCGGAAGATGTCCATCACCTCGACCGCGCCGCGCGTGTCGATCCCGGCGGTGGCAAGATAGCGCAGACCGGCCTGGTCGGCGGCGTTTTCCTCGGCGCGGGTATGGGTGAAGAACAGCCGCTGTGCGGCGGTCTGCGCGCCGATC